>ENA-UOXB01000013-UOXB01000013.1-bioreactor-metagenome-genome-assembly--contig:-NODE-13-length-237397-cov-13.154802_pt1 | contig 237397 bp, 202 predicted proteins | sample MGYA00238158_ERZ761615 | MGnify/ENA primary metagenome ERZ761615 (study PRJEB28904, sample SAMN06267902) | bioreactor metagenome | isolation source: Joint BioEnergy Institute, California, USA...
CCCCCCTCTTCCTCCCTCCCCGCTCCCTGCCCCCTCTCAAAAGCCCTACTCTATTCCAACTATCAACTCCATCCAAGTCTCCGTACTCTATCCTATTCCAATTCCGTATACTGTCCTAGTTGTCCTACTGTCCCGGGACGAGCCGGGCTCGAGGAGTCGGGGGTCCGCACCACGGACCTCACTTAACCAATACCGCACTGTGGACTGTGTCCATCTCGCAAGTTCCATTCCGTCGATTTAAAATCCTTCAGTCACATATGCTTAAACATGATATAAATCTGATGGACCTAAATGCCTATGTATAAAAAAAAGCATGGAGCACTCGTTGAGCCCTTTACTGTATATGCATGTACATGTACATAGTATTCGATATCATCGTCTTTGTTCCGTTCCTTCCTCGGCATCTGAGGTTGGATCTTGAAAATATCACATAGATACATACTTGTAGGTACCTATAAGGGGTAAAAATAGACACTTACTGCCCCACGTTTTTTTCTCTTAAGCTTTTTATATAGGGGGAGAAAAAAATCGATGAATAAATGAAGTCTCTGGATTTATATCTTGTATATAAGGACTAGGTACTGTACCAACTTCGTGTTATGGACTAGGAAGGAGGTCACGTGATGGATCGTCTACGATCCATTTCCATGATCCAACACTACGATCCAATTCCACGATCCAACCCCATGATCCAAACCCATGATCCAAGACTATGATCCCATTCTATGATCCAGGAACCCAGGAAGACAGCATGTATATAAAGACGCCCCTTTCAGACAGATTCCGACCCTCGTGGTCGACTCACATAGCAACTTGTCATATAGACATTGCTAGTAACACAGGCTTATTCTTACTATTCTATTGCTCACCCCCTTGTTTCTTGTCTTCAAGATAAACCAACGGCCCTTTTAGGTCTAGTTATCTAGGCCTGTCATTACACTCAATCAATTTTCTATCTCAAAATATAATTTAATAATACCCTTACAATATAACGTACTTGATAAGCGAGTGAAACAGATAAGCGAGTGAAACACTAAATCGCAACCATATAAACATTTGTATTTGATCGCTCTTTTCTCCACCAACAACAATGGAATCGACTGGCAAAGAAAGTCAATTACTTCTAGCTGTCCAAGCTATTCAAAAAGACCCAAATCTTAGCGCTCGAGCTGCAGCAAAAATCTACTCAGTCAGTCATGTTACTTTGACTCACTGACTCAAAGGAACAATTTCCCAACGTGATTGTACACCCAATTCACAGAAATTGACTATATTAGAAGAGTCAACAATTGTTCAACATATCCTTGACCTTGATGCACGAGCATTTCCTCCCCGACTTTGTGATGTGGAAGATATGGCCAATCTACTACTTGCAGAGCGCAACACACCACGCGTTGGTAAGCGTTGGGCTTCGAGCTTTGTCAAGCAACAATCACAACTCAAGATGCGCTTTTTCCAAAGATATGACTACAAGAGAGCCCAATGCGAAGATCCAGAGCTCATTTGTGGCTGGTTTGTGCTTGTACAGAATACAATTGCGAAGTATGGTGTGGCAGAGTCAGATACCTACAACTTTAATGAGACTGGGTTTATGATGGGTATTATCTCAACAGGAATGGTGGTCACAAGCGCTGATAGACACTCTAATACAAAATTGGTGCAGCCTGGAGGTTGCGAATGGGTTACAGTTATCCAAGGGATCAATTCGCAAGGGTGGACAATTCCACCATTTATTATTGTGGTGGGCAAATATCACCTGTCAACCTGGTATATCAACAGCCCCCTACCAAAAGATTGGGTGATTGCTACATCTGAAAATGGCTGGACAACAAATGAACAAGGCTTAGAATGGATTCAGCATTTTGACAAGTATACTAAGCCTTGCACTACAGGTCAATATTGTCTCCTTATCCTTGATGGGCATGAAAGCCACCACTCTACCAATTTTGAGCTTTATTGCAAGGTGAATAATATTATTACCCTTTGTATGCGTCCTCATTCATCTCATATCCTTCAGCCTCTTGATGTGGGATGTTTTGGCCCGCTTAAGCAATCATACAGTCAGCAAATTGAGAATTTGATGTGGGCTAGTATAACCCATATCACTAAGGAAGACTTCTTTCCTGCCTTTTTCACTGTGTTTCAGGATTCATTCACAGCAAAGAATATCCAAGGCGGCTTTCAAGGGGCAGGACTTGTACCTCTAGACCTAGAAACAGTGATTTCTAGGCTAGATGTGAAGTTATGGATGCCAATGCCTGAGAGATTCCCTGAGACGCCTACTCCTTGGGTTTCTAAGACGCCGAATAATCCAATAGAGGCGAGCTCACAGTCAGAATTTATTAAGAAGCAAATTGCCCAGCATCAAAATAGCTCACCAACTTCGATTTACGATGCTATTGACCGATTTTCAAAAGGTTCGCTTGGGATTATGCACCAGATAGCTCTACTGAAGTCGGAGAATCGGATTCTTTGAGAGCAGAATGAGATACTTAGCAAGCGTTGCAGAGCTAAGAAAAGGCGTCTTCAACAAGGAGGAAGTATGACTAGCTGAAGGACAAGACATTCAGACCCAGAATGATGTGGAGGCGCAAATAAAAGAGGAAACACGTCAAAATAGTAATCACAAGAGGAGGACAGAGACAAAGGAACGGCATTGTGGAAGATGTGGCAATCCTGGACACAATGCATGAACCTGTCAAGAAGATGTACAAACATCTGAAGAAAACAACTTTCAGTAGTTTAGATTGATTTTCTGGCGTTGTGGTTGAATTTGCGAGGGTTGTTTTGGGAAGATATGGTTTTGTGTTTCACTCGCTTATCAAGTACGTTAAATATGTTGAGAAAATATGGGTTGAAATATGCCAGTTTTGCAGGAAAAAGGGGTTCAGGCGGAAACTTTTGAACTAGCACTGTATTTTGTTTGTACTGTACTTCTTCACAGGGTGTGGATGAGACAGCATGGTTGCATTAATGCCGGAACAAGATTAATAGTGCTGTCAGTGGGCCTGTGGGCCTGTTCCACGTGGGGTGTTCGTTGCCTACTACTAGGTACGTATCTCGGTATATACACCTAGGCATCGAGGGACATCGCGGGGTTACCGAACATCCTGAACCTCCGTATACTTTCATAATGAATGCGTAAGTAATAGTAACTGAGGGATAGAGGACTTGTCTCTTTATGATACAGGGGTCAAATGGGGACTGTGTCACCTGGACAGGACTTGGCAGGTTGTTGCATGAGTCGACAAAGTATGGAGCGAGTGTACGGAGAGAACAGATTAACTCACCAGTTCGGCAGCACCCATGCCAGCGTAGCACGCCTGATCATGCAATCGCAGACGGATCGAAGTCTGAAGAAGAACTGCAGCGAACGTCAGCCCCATCGCGTGCGGCACCCTCCAATTTTAGGGCTTCTGGGGATGGACTCAGGCCCGCGTCAGGCCCCCCAGAGGCCCCAAGACCACCGTCTCCACATGCCAGCCCCGCAAGACAGCGCATCGGAGGTCAGCTACCGGTATGTGTCGAGCAGGGGGCCGACAGAGCTTGGAGAGCTGTCTCTTGCGCTCTTAAGGCTCCCGCGTCATGGGGAGTGCGAAGTAGGTTCCAAGTCTCTCTCGAGGTGCTTTGCTTGCTTGCTTACTTGCCCGCAGGGACAACAACGCGAACAAGAGAACCAAGCTTCGTGACACTGAGGAGAACGAGAACTTCAGGAAGATGCCTGCCCCCCCGATCAAGGAGAGAAAGCCCATCAAGGACTTCCAGAAGGTCTTCCACTACACCGACACGCTCACCCGCAAGCCGACCCGCGACAACGACCCCTACGAGTACCTGGCCGGATGGGGGAACCGCCATCAGTCTGAGGTAATCCCGGGCACCTTGCCTGCCGGCCAGAACAACCCTCAGGAGGTCCGCTTCGGGCTGTACACCGAGGGCATCACATACTCAGCCTTTGCGGCGCCGCGCCATGCCAACTTCAGCACCTACATGTACCGCGCCAGGCCGGCCGCTGCTCACAGTATGCCTGGGGACCATGCTTTATGGTCATACAGGAGACATGGCTAACGATTCCCCGACAGATGGCTACACGACCAACGTTCCCACCAAGTCGCACATCGAGAACTGCTTCCTGTCCCTCAACCCCAAGGTCGAGGCGCTGCCGCAGCAGGCGGAGTGGGCGCCGTTCCCCCTGCCCAAGGACGACGAGAAGATCGACTTCGTGGACGGGCTGCACACGCTGGGCGGCAGCGGAGACCCCAACCTGCGCGAGGGCGTCGCGCTCTACGTCTACATGATCAACGCGGACATGGACCACCGCGCGTTCTGCAACACCGACGGCGACTTCCTGCTGGTCGCGCAGCTGGGCAACCTCGACATCCAGACCGAGCTGGGCAAGATCTTCCTGCAGCCCGGCGAGATCTGTGTCATCCAGCGCGGCATCCGCTTCGCCGTCCGGCTGGGCCCCGGACACAAGGTCGCGCGCGGCTATATCACGGAGGTCTGGGGCTCCATGTGGGAGCTGCCGGATCTCGGACCCATCGGTGGTCATGGACTGGCCAACCCGCGGGACTTTCTGTACCCCGTTGCCTACATCGACGATGAGCTCCACGAGGACTGGATCATCGTCAACAAGGCGAACGGCAAGTACAACGCCATCCAGCAGGACCACAGCCCGTTCGACGTGGCCGCCTGGCATGGAAATGTCGTTCCTTACAAGGTGCGTATCATATGCTCCCGTTTTCCAAGAACATACAGGGCACTGGCTGATATTCCACCTGCAGTACGATCTGACCAAGTTTGCGTCGCAAAACGCGACGTCAGTCGACCACACCGACCCGTCGATCAACTGCGTGCTGACCGCCAAGTCGCGGGACCCCAACACGCCCCTGGTGGACTTCCTGTGGTTCGGGCCGCGCTGGGACGTTGCGTCCAACACCTTCCGGCCGCCGTACTTCCACCGCAACTCGGCGACCGAGTTCCTGGCGTGCCTGTACGGCAGCGGGCTGGGCCGGTCGGACGACTTCCTGCCCGGCGGCGGCAGCGTCGAGGTCAGCCACACGCCGCACGGCAACTTCAACGATGCCTATGTGTACGAGATGCGGATCCAGGAGAACGAGCCCCGGAGGATCCTGGAGCGTAAGTATGAACTCTCCTGGCTGACCGAACGTGGTGCTGAGAAAGTGCAGACCAGATGACGATCATGGTGGAGAGCAGCCGGACGTTCCTCTTCACCGAGTGGGCGCGCGGCGGCTGCGGCACGTTCAAGAGCCAGGGCACCGACTCCAAGGTCTGGGACGTGCTGCCGGACAAGTTCTCGCGGTACCCGAACATCAAGGACATCCTCAAGCAGGTCAAGGCGGACAAGGAGGCGCGGAGGCAGCGGCTGGAGGCGTACTACGACGACGCGCGCCTGGACGCGCTGGCCAAGGAGGGCGCGCAGACCAACGGCGACGCAGTGGCGCTGTGAGAGAGCGTCTACGCAGGGACCTTGAAGCTCTTTCTCTGCATGTATGCTTTTTGGTCATGTACGGAAGGGGGATATACCTCGAAGCGAGATGATTAGCGCGAAGTCTGTTCTGAATATATGTACCTAATTTATCTACATGCGTGCATCCACGGGCGGTGTTCTCGACCTGTTCTGCGTAGATCATGCACCTAGGGCTCGGCAGCTGGTCCGGGGACGACTGCCGGGGAAGATGTGCTGGCGGAGGAGGCAGGGCCAATGGCAGCGCTGCCAAAGCGCCTTGGTCAGCGAGCGGTCACGAGGGACCCACGGGCCAAGAGCGCCGGGGCGCGCGAGGGCAGGCAGGTGCAGGGCAGGCGCGGGCAGGCACGCCGGGGAGGGCAGGGACGGCTCGCGTCGACGCCCCGGACGCTGGCCGGAAAGGAAGCCGCGTGCGGGCAGCAGCAGCGTGAAGAGCGCCGGCCGCGGGTGAGCCAGGCCCGGCCGTTGGGCTTCCCCGTGGGGAAGGGGCGAACGGCGGCCGGCGTCGCGGTGGGCGTGCAGAGCCAGAACCCCACCCCGGCTTAACCCCGTCGCCCCTTCCCTACTGGCCTGGAAATGCCGGACGTCGGCGGGTCTTGCAGGACACCCTGGCACACGCTCGTCGTGGCTCGCTCCTGCTTCTTCTGGCCGTCTGCCCTGCTCCTTCCCTGGTTCTCTCCCTCTCCCCCTTCCTGGTCACCTGCCGGGCCTCCGTATCCGTCACGGCTTCTCCTCTCCTCCCCTCCCCTCTCCTCTTTCCTCTCCCCCGGACGCCCTGCTCCCCTCCTTCGATGAGGTACGATGCCCTTTGACCGGTCCTCCTCCTTCCTCTCCCTCGCCCTTCCCGCGAGAGTTTCGCCATGGTCCTGAGAAAGTGTACCATCTGTGACCGCCGGTTCAAGAAGACGGAGCACTACAAGCGCCATGAACGTTCGCGTATGTTCTGTGTCTCTCATTCTCTCCATCTCTCTCCATCCCTCTCCTCTCTCCCTCTGACCCGTTGCAGACACCAAGGAACGGCCGTATGAGTGCAATGTCTGCCACAAGCGCTTTTCCCGGAGGTATGTATCTTCCATGTTCCAGCATGACGCCAGTCTAACCACTGCAAGTGACGTGCTGAGCCGGCATGCCAAAGGCCACACGCCGGCTGCTGCCAACGGGGCCATGAACGGCAAACGGTCCGCCGCTGAGAAGACCCCCAATCGACGGCCCTCCGCGGTCACCGTCCCATCGCCCGCCGTGGACCACCACGATGACGGCCAGCGGGCGCTGCCCAGCCTGGGGGCAGACGTCCCAAGGCTCCAGAACCTGCCCCCGACGCCCCGGGACGTGCCTCTCCCGGGCGCCGGGTTGCAGTCCAACTCCCTTGACTTTCTGGCGGACATTTCCGCCCACCAGGCGCGGACCGACTCGGAGATGAATCCCATGATGATCGACGATCAGCAGCCCTACTTCGGGTGGAACGAGGTTCCCCCCATGAATCCCACCGACCAGGACTCCCAGCGCGGCGTTGCGTTCGATGCGGTGCCCAACGAGATGCTTCAGCTGTGGCTGGAGCCGCGGGGCGACAGCGCCTCGCACCAGGGCTCTCTGGACCTGATGCGCGACGCCAACTTTGGATTGATAGGCGAGAACATCGCCATCTCACCGGAAAGGCACAACAGGCATTCTATCGAGACCATCAAGTCCGGCGACAATATCCCGAACGAGCGTTTTGCAAAGGTCCAGAGGCGCTGGCTTACGCCACCGAACAACGTCGGCCGGTTGATGAACAACCTGTGGCGGGATATGGTGTGCTATGACCTCGACAACATATTTTCGGTCCACACGTTCCACCCGCCCGGGCCCCCTTCTGACACCCCTCAGGGGTCCCGTTATGGTCTGGACGAGGAATGTCGACTCCAGCTGCAGGCGGTGTTTGGCTTTGCGCAGCCCTCTCTGTCGCAGGTCAATTCTCCGGACAACGACGCCCTTTCTCCCGCTGCGTCCGGTTCTGGGACTGGAGGCCCGCCGTCCTTTCCACCAGCAGAGATCCTGGACATGGCCCTGGATCTGTATTTCCGGGACTTCCATCCTCTGGTGCCGTTTGTGCATCTGCCAACCTTCTCCGCCAAGCGGACGCGTCTGCCCCTGCTGTTCGTGATGTGTCTCATTGGGATGATCATCCTTGGGACGAAGGGGACGACGAATTTCGTTTCGAGGAGCTTCCGGGTGCGTCCTTCACATTTCTCATCTTACTGGCAAAAGAGCACACACTGATTGATCTAGACCACTCTTGAAAGAGTCAGCGGAGAACTGGCGAAATGCGCCACTGGCAGTGCTACTCCCGCAGGGGTCATGTCCACCTTTGCAACAGCCCTTTTGGTGCTGAATCTTGCCGCGATGACTGGGGTATGTCCTGGTCGTTCAGTGAGACAAACCATGGTCTAACCAAGATGCAGGAGAAGGAGCATCTGCAGCAATGTCAGATGCTGTACGTGAACCTCATGTCGGTATGTGAATACGGTTCTGCATCTGTGGAACATCCCCCGAGCTGACACGTTCCAGATCGCTCAGAGACACGGGCTTTTCGCAGCAAATGAGGGCCAGATACTCGATATGAGCCTCTTCGAGGCGGTGCCCGACATGGAAATGAGATGGAAGGCGTGGAGCAGAGTCGAGTCTGCGAAACGGTATGTCCTGGTATTGTCCCGGCTTTCTGACATCCGGATCTGACCAACTTTGTAGCCTGATTATTGGCCTCCTGCTTGTGGACTCTTGGTACTCGTCATTCTTGGCCACAAGCCCGATTGTCGTGCCGGATTCGGTTCAGATCATACTGCCATGCCATGAGGCGCTCTTCAGGGCAAACTCGTCTACGCGATGGATGCAGTTGATCCGCGGTGGGAAACGCATCTTGATGCCTACAGTGACGTCGCCGTCAGAAAACACCAACCTTCCGTCGTTGGAGGCTCCGATCGATGACTTTTGCATGCATGGGCTGCTGGCAATGATCCAGCTTCGCCTGTCAGAGGCATACCATCGCCTTCTCTCGAACCGCGCAAGCTACCCGTTCGCCCCTTGTCACACGTACGCCATGGACGGCCGTGCACGATGTCTGCCCTCCCTCCAGGTCCAAGTTATCAACAAATACGGCGAAATGCTCGAGCGGCTGAATCCCAATTGCGTCGTGATGTGGCACAGCATGTGCATGATGCTCACTGCAGACATACAGATTTTCGACCTTGCCGCGGGACGCGCCGGCCCCGGCCCAGCAAGAAAAGCCCTCGACGATATCGCGGCCTGGTCGCAAACCCCGGCCGCCAGGAGGGCATGTCTGCATGCCGCGCAAATATACAAGCTCATCACCAACCGTAAAGCATCCGACGACACGATGTTCCACTCCGTTTTCGCTCTTTTTTGTGCCGCACTCGTTCTGGGTCTGTACACGTTCATGGTGCCACGCTGCGCAGAGACCCAGGTCGGCACTGCGTCAGTCGAGTTGCTGGACGACATCGATTGGCAGCAAATTGGCAGCGAGGGGTTCACCAGTTTCATGGAGCCCTGCGGCAGCCAGTCCCTCACTGCGACGGATGATCCTGCGGCAAATTTCATCCGCAATGGAGGCACGATCTACATCAGGGGCGTCCCGCACCATGGTGGATATCAGTCTGCGCGGCGCATCTTGCTCGACTACGCGGGGCTTCTCAAGGACACGGGCAAATGGAGCGTGCGGAAGTTTTCCTATGTGCTTCACATTATGAGCGATGTACTGTTGGACGTTGAGTGACGATGTTGAGGATTCGGTTGACTTGCTGCCTGAAATGCACACGACGGCATGATATATATTCAGCTTCTCAATTACTGTGACGAAGCTGCGTATGCTGGTTACACAACCTATACCTCATGGCCGGGTTGTACTTATACGCAGATTGTCGCTAGAGAACAACCTGGCGTGGGGATTGAAAGCCGTCTGGAGACTGGCTCAGACAACGTTGCGCGACCGCAGTCAGTAGGGAAGCCTCTTGCCGGGCATCTCTCCATTCTCATTGGTGTTTCCACAGCAGCATCGTTCTGCAGGATCACCCAAAGGTTTCGTCGGACGGACATGCAACAGGAATATCTATCAGCGTCATTCTCGTCCAGCAGGCGCGGCCTGACCTGAAGATCTTCACAAACTGAATGAGTAACAAGGCTGGTCAAGTGATTCGCCGACGGGGGGCAACAGCAGTGGTCCCTCTCCCTGAATCTGCCCATTGATGAATGTATACTCCCTTTAACAGGTGATGTGATGACGACTCGAGGAACGTCTGAGATTATATTATGCCGATGTTTGGATATGAATGGATGTATACTTACATGCTTGTCTGTCTATCATAGCCATGTACGTGCCTGTGCATACGTCCGGTGGTCTTTGACCGTATGTATACTACACGAATGGATTCTGTATGATGGATGTATGTACATTTTTGACTGACAGCTATTTTTTCGTTCTCCTGATCGTGTTAAATTAAGTGCCTAAATAAACTGTCAAAACCCCCCATACCTATTAGATGCTCATGTAGGAAGATAGATTTGCAAGCTTGCCTTGAGTCTGCCATACGTCCTCCCTACTGTACACCATACTAACAAGTACCTAACTTCCTCCGCTATGTTATCCATCAGGTACTAGGTACGTACTGGATAGTTCCTTTTAGCCCGGGGTTTATGAAGCAGATGGGAGGGTTGATTAATCAAACATACACAGTAATATGTAAGAGATAATATCTAGGACAATCTGGTCTCAAAACTCACTAGCTTCAGAAGACACAATTGGTTGCCCTCCAGAAGAAAAAAATAAGGAATTCTTCTAGCAAAGGCCGCCGTAACCCAGCCTAGGCACACATCCCACCCGTATACCACTGCGCCGCCGCCTGCGGCCCGTCAAAGTGGACCCGCTCTGCCGTCATGTTCACGCGCATGAAGTAGTCGTTTGGGTCGAGTGGCCGGCCTTGCGGAACGCGATCATCCAGTCCCCAAGCTGCGCGTTGACGTGGTAGCCCTTGCCGCCGGGGCCAGGGTTGGCGAAGTCGTAGTCGTCGCGGACGGTGAAGGATTGGCCCGTCTCGAGCACATAGCCCCTGATGCCGGTTTTGCCGGTCTGGTAGGTGGAACCAGTCTGCGAGATTCAATCTCAGTGTAGTGGATCGAATGGGGTTAGGTACGTATGTTCTTATAGTGTATTGCATATGTCTATCAGAGAGAGAGAGAGAGAGAGAGAGAATGAAACAAAAGAGAACAATAAAAAAAGACGGAAATCAAAAAAGTAACAAAAAACATCACACTGCATTGTTATAAAAAAAAGAATACGAATCCACTGGAATGTTGGCCAACCAAACAACAAAACTCACCCCAGTTGTATACGAGTAGTGAGGTTGGCCACCGCTGGGCCGGCTGGCATTAAGCCACCCTGTCACCCTGAGCCTGTCCCGTCCGTTAGAGGTGACAAAATTGATGGCTGCGGCGCGGGGGCTGCGGACTGTGTAGATCTCTTCGCGGGGCATTATTATTATTTATTATTGTGTGTGCCGCCGGGCGGGGGGGAAAGGCTTCTGTCTGTCTGTCTGGACCGGGCTGGGCTCTTGCCAGCCTAGATATTATTCTATGCCCTGGTCTTGGTTGTGAGCAGGATGGTTTTTAAAAAAAAATCAATATATGACAAGATAACAGCAGTAAGTTGGTTTGACTGACAGATTTTTGTAACCAGTAAAATATGAGTTCTTCTGCAGTCGGCCTTTGTTCCGGTATCCAACAGAGCATCATCCTTAGAAATTGTAGAAACCGTCCTTGTTCTTACCCTCAAGTCTCCGTTCTAGATACTCAAGGCTGATATCGGGAATTGGTACGAGATCTCTCCAGTTGTCTGATCAAAACATGTCAGTAGCTATGCAAAATATTAATATTTGATAAGATTCTCTCCTCCATGGTCACGCTCGTCTGTGTTGAAGAAAGAAAAAAAAGCTCTACAAACCATTTTCCTCCCAATAGCGCAGGCTGTTCTCACTCCGCTTGAGGAAGTCCAGAGGAGGACGTCCTAATATCGCTACCATCTCTGCAAGATGGTACACATCGTCATATTCCTCCTTTGGATTTCTCCCTTTGAACAGGTGATCGGATTCAAAAAAGATCCCAGACCTAGTCATATTAGTTTACCGTTGAACAGACACGACACCATCGGTTTCTGGCGTCGAAAAGAAAGAATGAAAATGTATGTTCGAGAGAAGCCTTACCACCATAGCGACATTCCAAATATCAACCTTATAGCTCCATTTCATGCTCAATATAACTTCCGGTGCCCTGTACACGTCTGGCATGATATCGTCTTGATATTCTTCATGACCCAGTGGTGCTTCACCAAGGTCACAGAGAACTGGAGGTCCAAAGGAGTGGCCGCGAGAGGTAGATCATGCGATCACCGACTACCTTTCGGGGCACCTGATGTTCGAATTCATCCTTTTCGTACTCAAAGAGAACAGATTCATCATCAATTCCCATGAGTATGTTGTTTGACTGTAGATCTGTATTGCAATCAGCGGTAATGTTGTCAGTTAATGGAAGCAAATAATGTAACTCAGCTGTGTGTATGACGTGTGCTTCCTTATGGAGATAGTCCAGGGCGGCTAGCAGCTGTCGAACCGAGGTTCTCAACACGTCTTTGCTGGAAAACCGCGAGCCCGCATCTTCAGATCATAAAGGCTCATCCCAAGGGGCTGATGAATAAGACAAACATGTCGTCCGTACGGCCCGGTAATCTCGAATGAATCAAGCAACATTCGAAGGCATCCGCGACCGACATGGTTTGAGTGAATTTGATTGAGATGGTTGTAGATTGGGAGCTCCCGATGTGCTTTTGAAGTCTTTAACATAAACCTTCAGGGTGACATAGCGATGTTCCCTGAGGCGTGAGCTAAGACTCGTTAATTGCGATGCTCAATTGGGAGCCTACACTAGATCACGACGTAACCAGACGGTGGAGCTTGAGCCATGGCCCAGTTTGCCCACGACTTGATACCCGTTTGTTGAAAACTTCGCCGATGCGGACGGGGTAGTATCTCTGGGCTATATAGTTTGGAATCAACTCTTCTTCTGTTAGAATCGATGGGTCTATCAATTTGAATCCAGTGCTCGGAAAGGTCCGCGGTTCTGAAGGTCGACGCGATGATGCCATACAGCGTATTAGATGTGAACGCGGAGGATGGCACAAAAGAATGCGAGATGTTTGAAAGGAGAATATACAAGGCCGCCCAAAACGCTGAAAGAATAAATGATGCTGTGCCATAACTGTGGAGAAGATGGAAAGAGGGCATAGAAAGAAGTGGCTGGCTAATGCGCGCTTCGATAACCATGTAAATTGGGTATTTTGGGCATATAGATCATATGGATTCGATCAGATATACACTTGCTTTTGAACATCATCTCTACCCTCAGGGCAGAGAGACTCCCTAAAGCAAGGTGCGTGGGCATGGAGAAAATATTGATGAGTTTCTTGTCGATTGGGAGATGTTGAGCCTATCTGCCTTATGACAGGCACGTGCTTGTACAGTACCAGCCCTCATTTTGAACAATTCAATCACACCAATCCACCCTTGAGCAAAACGCTGTATGGAATTTTATCTAGTACTTGTGCCGGTCTCAAGTTTTTCAATTGATCCAGGTAGGCTCGGTGAAAATGTTACGGCAGCCTTTAATGTTTGTAATTTTTTTTACGTTAGAGTGCAATTCCATGATCATAATCATAACCCTCATTGTCTATTATTTTCTCTCGTAGGAATGGATGGATGAAGAGCGCAGCAACAAGGAAACAGCCGTTTGAAGGGTATTCGAGTCTTTAACATGACAAAACGGCTTAAATCGTATGAACCAACATTAGACGCCTTGATAAAAAGCAGCCGCTAGAAATTGCAAAATGAGCAATATCATGTCTGCGGACTCACAAACTTTTCGTCAAAGACACTGGGAATTATGTTCTTTGAGACTGTCGTTCCATCGTCGCGTTCATGACCTGTGTACATGCAGCTTTTAATATAACAAATATGTCCATTGAAAGGGGAAAGGGGGGTTTAAACGTCAAAATTCACTTATAAAGAAGGTTCTTGACCATTTCACCGATGGCCAGCGAGCTCGTCAATCCAGGACTTTCTATCCCCAGCAGGTTGATGAATCCGGGAAACCCTTCCTCTTCCTGGATGATAAAGTCGTTGAATCCCTTCCCAGAGGTCACAGAGCCGCCTGGGGACAGCTTAGGTCTGATCCCGCAATAGTCTAGACCGATCGCATCAGGGTTGACGTTTGGCAGGTAAGCCCGGATCTCTGGCAGAGCTTGTTGTAGCCGTGCGGCGCTGGGCTTCAGGTCATTTGGGTCGTCGACCCATTCGACGTCCGGCCCGAAGCGGATACGCCCGGCCATGTCCAGGGTGAGATGGGTGCCTAGACCTCCGTGTCCAGGTATTGGGGCTGGATATATGAGGGTATTCGTCTTGGGGTAGGACGCGGAGTACGAGAAATATGTGCCCTTTGCGTAGTAAGGAGTGCGATGCCGCTCTTTGGGCAGGATCATGTTGTTGATATAGCAAGCAAAGTGGCCTGCACTGTTGATGAGAGTCTCCGCGGTGATGGAGTTCTCTGAGCCATCCTCGGACGTGGCGAATATCCGGTAGCCTTCTTTCCCGCCGTTAATAGGCTCAATCCGAGTGACCGCCGTGTGAAAGGCGCAATCCCCTCCTTTGTCCTCGAAATCACCCTGCAGATAGGTCATTAGGGAATGACTGTCCACTATCCCTGTGGTCTCGCTCTCCACGATACCCGCTTCAGCTCTGACCTCGGGTTCCCTCCGCTTGGCCTCCTCGCGCCCGACGATCCGCGTCGGCACGCCTATTGACTTTGCGTGCTCATGGACCTTTAGACATGCTTCCCACTGCTCCTCGTTCTGCGCGACGATCCATTTCTTAGTGTTTCGATGGGGGATGCCCTGTTTTGAGCAAAGATCGTACATCATCTCTCGACCCTTGATACATAGCTTCGTCTTGAGCGAGCCTTTGCCGTAGTAAATACCGGCATGGATGACCTGCGCAAGTTATCCTGTTAGCAAGGACGCCGGTCAAGCGGTCCTCACGCCGTTTCTGAGCGTAGATACCTCTGAATTGCGGCTGCTCGTCTCGGTCCCAGCAGCGCCGTGCCGCTCGAGTAATATCGTCGACGTTCCATCTCTGGAGGCCAATTCGCGGGCGATCGCGAGTCCTACCACTCCAGCTCCAATGACCTGTAGCAGATGATTAGATACGGCTTCGAACTAAACCCTGAGAAAGGAGGGACTTCGGACATACCGCATGGGTGAAGTCGGCGTTGGATGCGCGCGTGACAGAAAAGAAGCGCCGCTGGGAACGGAGAGCCCAACGGAACTCGCAGGGTCGGGTAATCATGACGTGTTTTGAGATACACCAGCTGCGCTGGACTCTTGTCTCTTTACATCCAGGGATTGTCAAGAGATAATTGAGTTAAATACTACCGTCCCCAGCCTTCTCTGTCCCCTGGTGTCGAGCGCGCACCGCACTCCGCAATCTGGGGCACCGAGGCGGAATCGGCCAGAACACCGATCAGTGATCCAAGCTCCGCTCACGGAGCGCACGTTAAAATGTGGACCAGCAAGTTGGGGCTGTTGAGCAACCCTCAAAACAACGCTCTATGCCTTTCATGGAAGGCGGGGTTTCTTTACAAAATTCCAGTTTGCCTAGGAAGGAAATAGTTCTGCATAACCAACACTTTCTGCTGCATTAGGCACTGTTCCTATGGGATGACGCCAATTACAAATCGGCCGATTTCGTAAACTATATAGGCCATACTTGCATGGACACGACGATAAACCTGGGTATCTTCGGGAAGGCTAAAGCGTGGCCGACAACTAAACCAGGCCTTGGAAAAATTCACCGTACAATTCCCCGGGAGCACTTGGCTACCCCTAGCCGTTTCCAAACTCGTGCGCCTGTCTCCGACTCTGCATGTATATATCTACGAGCAATCCTGCAGCGCCTGACCATCATTGAACGGATGATGCAACCCAGAAACGCCGTACGACGTCCTGCCATGCAGTCCCATTTCTGGGGCTTCATATACGGCAGTATTGGTTGTTGAGACGTCTAGCTCTCAGTGCATCTGTGGATGACCGACACTAGAGCCATACGCTAGCCTCGTCGACTAGAGTTTTTGAGCATTTCTTTGAAATGCTGGACAGAAGTAAGTAGACGGCCTTTATGGGAAAGACAAATTGCTTGATCTTACCTCTTTCTGCTCCGTTGCTAGTTTGCCGTGGGTATCCTAGCGTCCGGTCAGCAAGTATAGAACGGAATAAGGGAAAGGGACAACGTACGCTTATGATCGTCAAGATCAAAGAATAGTTATTGAATAGGAACCGCTCCCTGCTTTTGGCATCTCCGCTGATCCTGCTCAGCCTTGTAAGGAGGGAGTCGAACTCCGCCCTCAATCGCGCCAAGCTGTTTGACACCGGCTCATCGTCCCCCGCTTCACTGCTGAGTGCCAATATGCCATGGAGAAGCTGGCCAAATCTTTGGGTGAGAAAGTGCGGCGCAGATGATTGTTTGAAATCATCGCCTCCTGTCAATGAGAGAGCAGACACCGCGCTCCGCCCGGAGCCTGACAACACTCTCTTAAGTGACTCGCAGTGCATGTCCATGATCACCTGAAATCGTGGCCAAAGTTCCATGTTGATAATGTTGATGTACGAGTCTGCCACGGGGACCTTACGCCGCTGCAGCTCAAAAGCCGCCTGCTGATTCAATCGTACGCAGAGCAGCACACCAAGGCAGTCCGTGGTGTTTTCGATCAGTTGCTTCGTGAAAGCTTGCCCAAGGGCAAACACAGGCTCGAATATCTCAACAGCCCGGCGGGAAATTTGGTGAAACGATTTGGCAGAGAACATCTCAGTCATGAATGAGTACTCTGCTGAGATGTTGTCCACGAGGGCGAGGTTGAAGTTCCTGAACGGAACTTCGATCCCGTGAACAGACTTATCCTCTTCCGCGACATAGGAAGATATTGCCATGTGATTGCTTGTTTTAAGAATATCAATTCGTCTGCCGAGTGAGAACGGATCGTGTCCCGCAGAGCCGGCCCTTCCTCCAGGAAGCAGATTGCCTGCAAATTCAATCAACATCTATCTATAGAGAGGTCCATAGAGAGAGCAACTCACCACTTCTCTGTGAAGAAGGATCACCTCCCAGGAGATCATTTCGGTCTGTAGTGTGAATCTTGAGTTTCTCCAATGCTTGGTGGTATCGCGTGAAATTGGACAGATAGTACCACCTCATCGTGTTTATATATGCCTGCATGATCTCCTCAGTGAGGGTCGGATGTGCCCTCGACAGGAAGCTATAGAGATCCTTGAATTTAACTAGGTTCTTTTGCTGAATGATCTGGGCATTGATGTTAGGCGATCGCAGTGCCTTGATTTGGGAAACCAAATAGTCACGAATTCTTTCAACCGCCTTTTCCTTGTGTCAGTCTACGATACCTACAAGCCCTTCAGCCGCGGAATTACTGACCTTGTTCTTGATATCCGTCAACAGCGGTTTCACATCTTCGATGGCCTTGACAGTACCGGAGCTGGCAGCCTTTGCCTCGATGCTGGCTGATCGCGCTTCTATTTCATTCAGGGCCTTTACCCAATTTTCATCAATTGGTCCGTCGATGATTAGCTTGACAGCCCTGGGCGAAATGCTGATTTCCTCCACAGCAGGTCCAAGAAGCCGTTCCACGTTCCGTCTGTTCTCCAGCATTGCGTTCAACTGTATCGATCGAGACTGCAAGGATTCGATTTCAGCAGAGACGACTCCGAGTTCGGTCTGGAAGTCAGTCAAGTACGATTCAACCGATTTCAAGACTTCGTCACAGTCCTAAGAGATTCCATCAGCACAGCCGCGGACGAGGCCTATGGAATCGATCATACAGCAATGGCGTTGTGCAGGGCCTCAAATTTATCTCTTTCTTTCTCAACTATAGATTGTATTAACAAATCTTCTAACGAGTTGATACCAAACGGACAATGCCATACATTGCTGGATTGCTTGAGCGCCAACCTTGCTGTTCAGCACCCTATCCGTTGCATCCTTCCTTGAGACGAACTCCTCCAGACTGAGACCTCCGAAGTCAATCGACTCCACGAGCTGCGCTGGCCTTTCTACAGGCGCAGCAGCCCGATGTGGGGACTCCGTCTTCTGATTCTGGCCCTTCTTGCCGATAATACTGTTCAGCACGTCGAGAGGATCAGGCACGTCCGAGGGACGTGGCCCGGAAGCTCCATTCCTGGAAACCGCACCATTGGAATTGCGCGACGTGCTTGGCAAGGATACCGTCGAGTCGTTCGGGGTCAGCGAAGAAGTTAACGAGGAGGATCGAGGACCAATACCAGGACGGCTTGGCTGTGGACTGGGAGAGAGATGGTTAGGTCTCCGCGGTGCTGGGGAGTGGCTGCGGTTATTGAAGGGAGACGGGGATCCTGAAGGGGTGGAATGGCCTGAAAGGCGTTCGAGCCACATCCTCGACAGTGACGGTGCCGGTCTGCTCAAGCGTCAAGGCGTCATGTCCTGGATGCAGTGTTCTGCCCGTCTCCCCCGGCCAAGAGAGCTCGAGCTCGCCGCAGCGCGACTCGAGGCGTGCGCGCTGTTGGCCGCCGTCGCGATGCTACGGGCGCCCGGACGGGCCGCGGGCGCAGCGTCGCCCCGACGCTAGGCCACAATCCGCGTTAGCGCCTCGAGACCCCGCCACAACAAAAGTGGCCGACTTGAAAATCTGCCTTTTCGCTCTCGATTCAAAGACTTCCTCCCTATCCCATCCCTTCTTCCTCCTCACCCCTAATTTTCCCGCGTGCTTTGCCTGCAGTCTCTCTCTTCTGTCCCTCTTAGACCTAGCGAATCTATCTTTCGACTACCATCACCATGGCCGACGACCAGGTAAGATCTTTTTTTCAAGCTCGTTTTGACATTTCGGCTCTTTTGTATCCTCAGCCCCGCATCTTCATCCCAGCCCTAAAACCCAGAAAGGGAGAAGAATCTGTCACTCGACGACAGACACAGACCACTGCAGCAACCCCGGATACTGACATGCTCTCTCGTCTTGCAGCATGAGCAGAACTTCGAGGCCGCCGACGCCGGCGCCTCTCAGACCTACCCGATGCAGTGTTCCGCTCTGAGGAAGGGTGGTCACGTTGTCATCAAGGGTCGCCCATGCAAGATCGTCGAAATGTCGACCTCCAAGACCGGCAAGCACGGTCACGCCAAGGTCCACATCGTGGCCCTCGACATCTTCACCGGCAAGAAGCTGGAAGATCTGTCTCCCTCCACCCACAACATGGAGGTGCCGTTCGTCTCCCGGAAGGAATACCAGCTCGTAAGTGCCCCTAGCCATCTGTCTCCCGCACTGTGAGCGGCCGCGCTGACAAACATGCTAAGCTCGATATCACCGATGACGGTTTCCTTTCTCTCATGGACGAGAACGGCAACACCAAGGACGATGTCAAGCTTCCCGAGGGTGAGGTTGGTGAGAAGATCACCCGTCTCTTCAAGGAAGAGGAGAAAGACACCAGTATGTTCCACCTTCTAGCATTTCCCTGGGTTTGAGTTGTGGTTATCTAACGGCTTGTTTCAGACGTCGTTGTCCTGACCGCTATGGGTGAGGAGTGCGCCATGGACGCCAAGGAAGCTCCCAAATAAGCGTTTCATGACTCCTTTTCTCCTGGACTCTTACCTCTATGTGAACTCTCGCGCCCCCAAAGATTATTTTAAGAATACATCCTCATTTTTTGTGGAGGCTTAAATATCTTTGGGTTTTTATGGCTTGATTTTCTTTTCTGCCTTATATCGGCCAATGTACCTTGATATGTGGGCTGAACCCGCGAAGGACTGTTCTTGAGTGGCTACATATATTACGGCCTTGTGAGAAGAAGACTTTGGAGTTCAGCGTCCTTACGATAGCTTGACGAACAAAGAAAATTCAATTAAACAAAAGTGACTCGTCAGCTTGAATATTGACGGGCTGATTTTTTTTCACAATTCTTTTCGTTAGTAATTATTTCTAGGATTAGTTGTGTTCGTAAACCTCCTATATGTTGGTGGGCCGTGTGCGTAGTCGAAAAAATGTGTGGTGGCAATTCAAGCGCAAAATGTGGTTCGCGACCGCAATCTTTGCTTTGGCTTCCACAATAATTTGTCGAGTCACCATCACGAACATGAGCGACTTGGGCCGCTATGGAGTACATTACCCGCGGGGTCTGTGGGCAGGAAGGGTGCCGTGAAACACGATATTATCTGGACAATGGTCTTTGGTTCTGTAGACGAGGCCACCAGCAAGAGGTATGAGAACGCGCTGCCTTTCGCGCCATAGGCTTTTCATCAAAAGAAATGGATCATATTCTTCGAACTGTCTTTCTAATTCTTGTAGGGTCGACAAGTCGAGGAAGATCCCGAGGATTTTGGAACCCAGGGCAAGACACACAGGTTGAAGAAGCCCACTGTAGAGAAGACCCAGAAGAGTACGCCATGAGCAATGTTCCCTCCTTCCTCCGCAAGGTAGATGATATCTTGATGCAGCAATAAGGTTTCTGACTTCTAGCAGCGTATCGTGGTAGACAGGCGTATACCCTGTTTTTACAGGTTTACCAGTTGATTCTCTGGAAGCAGTGTTACGCCCTTGTGCAGGGGAAAGGATTTCCACCAGCGCTAGAGGTCCGCATATTCCTATCTCTTTTGTCCCAGCGTCACAGCTAGAGTGCTAATTCTAACTCCACATGACAGAACGTGGTTCGGGATCTGTGGGCTCTCCGTCTCCAGAGGCTTTCCGACAGGATTGAAGATTCTTCGGAAGCGGACGACGACAATGTCCAGATCTTCAGCTCGCAGGCGGCAGCCTCTTCTGAAGCCGATGAGGCTACCCAGGCTCGTTGGAGGAAGGCGACCGATTCGCCTAGGCTGATCGACTCCCTGGCACTTTGTTACTTGGGTGCTTTGCTGTTGAGGTTGCCGGTCGGTATTGGCGATATCCATCGGTAAGTGATCTTCCTGAAAAAGCGGTACTTTGGCTGAAGCCGTCCTGAATATTGTTATCTGATTAATTCTCTTCAGGTTTGCCATGAGAGAGGAGGTTCCTTATATTAGGGTCATCAAATCGATACCGCGGGATATGAGGGACAGGCTTCCCCAGGAGTATCTCAGCGCGCTCGACACGAGGGTAAGCAAAAATGCTTGTCTTTGCTTGATCGATTCGGTCTGACTGGGTATATAAAGACTCTCTTGAAAGCAGAGCATCTTCACAGAGCAGTGCTGGACCTAATTCTCCTCTACAGTCGAGAGTTTGGTATCACGTTTCCTCCTCTAAACGCGCCGCTCATCTTGTTTGGATATATCAAACGCCTGGCGCTCCCTTGTAAGACAACCCAGAATTAAAGGAAATGAGTGGTCGATTCTAACATAATCCTACAGTGGAGATCTACCCTGCCGTGAACCGCCTACAAAAACTGGTTGGCTTCACATACAGCTTTCCAACCAGTCTCAAAGGAAGATTTAAGCACCTAGTTCTCCCAGAAGCACAGATGATGGCACTGGTCGTCATCGCCACAAAGCTCTTTTACCCCTTTGACGACGTCAAGAGATACCCGACTTCGGTCCGAGAGCCGGCGGCTCAAGTTATCGACTGGAAACTCTGGGCACAGGCTCAGAGACGGTTTGAGAACAGAGCGACGGCGGGAGGAAGGATCGGAAAAGGGAATGAAATCCTAGTCAACGAGAACGATGTCCTTAAGATGACCCCCCAGCAGTTAGATGAGTACATGGACTGGTATGAGAAGAGTTGGCTTGACAGTACTAAAGGTACGTACGAAACGGAATAAAGGCCTCCTTTCCTTTTCCCCAGCACGTTCTAGTTTCTAATTTCATGCAACGCAGTATCAAATCCTCTGGCGGACATGTTTCCCACTGGACGAATGGGGACTGAACCCCAGCCTAACGTCCCGGTCCCGGATATTGATGACGAGGAAGCCATAAACGCGAAGCTCAGGACCGTAATGAGCGAAATAAGACCCAGAAAAGCGATCTCCAATGAAGAGGCCGCAAAGCTGGAGAGCGAGATCGCTCGCCCTGGATCTTTCTACCAGCACTATCGAACAGAGGACAACCTCCCGGAGATTGCAAGGCCGTTTTACGAGGCAGCTGCGAAGATCGCGGGGCTGTCTCTCCGGACGCTCGTCAGAGTCGTGTTTCAGACGGAGCTCAGAATCGAGCGGTGGCAGGAGGACATGAGGAGAATGGAATATCATGGGGAATATGTCGAATTCGTTGGCGGAGTCGAGAGCATGGATGAGATGGAAGAAGATATGGAAGAGCAGGCACTCTCTGATCCGGAAGCGGGAATCTGATGGACATCACGAGCATGGACTAATGTTGCTAATTGTTTGTGTGCCACTGATGGAGCTATTGTCATGATTAACGATAATCGAATATTGTACGAGACATGCAGTAGAGAATTCATATCATCTTCAGCAGTGCAATACACTAGGCATCGCATAAGCCCCATTTGAGTAGACCCCCTAAACGTATGTAGGTACCGAAAGTTTCTAAGCCATCTGCTATTAAAATGGACAAAAAAGTTATCGAACACCTCCCTAGTAAAAATCTGCTGCATAGAAACGACAGCAAATTCTATAAGACAGTATGTATGCTCCCGGCTCCTCGTTCCAGATTCCAAGGTGCCAAGCACCTGAGCGGCCCGGCTGTGGAGAAGCTCCCATCACAGGAAAAGGGCCGTACGCGTCAGGGGCCGGAAACGGAAATTTAGGGCTTAGGGCATCGCCATCACCGAACAAGCCGTCCCCACTCCCCTGCTAAGCGAGAGAATCCATCTTCAAATTGTCACCGGTTCCCAACGCCCCGAACAACCCAGACGAGTAGTGACAATCAGCAGACATCGACGAATCTCGCAACCAGTACGTCTCCCCATCTCGATATCACTCTCCCCTTCATCTCTGTTGTTCAAGTTGACAGCTAACGTGGTTCGTTTGCCGGTTTACAGTGCAGATGTAGGTGTCTCCCTTTTACCTGTGACGGCCCTTCCAGCGGCGAGCCCTTTCCATCTCCCGCTCCATCGACATCCGCATCGGCAGACACGACTGACTCGTTTTCTTAGCTTCGTCAAGACCCTCACGGGTAAGACCATTACCCTCGACGTCGAGTCGAGCGACACCATCGACAACGTCAAGGCCAAGATCCAGGACAAGGAGGGCATCCCCCCAGACCAGCAGCGTCTCATCTTCGCTGGTAAGCAGCTCGAGGATGGCCGCACCCTGAGCGACTACAACATCCAGAAGGTACGGAGGGTTCCTTTGCGCTTGTGATATATTTTGGCCGCCGCGCAGTCGGGGGTGTGGATGTGGATGTGGATATGATGCGGACTGGGCTGGATCATCGGGAAAGAAAGAGGAGAAGTCGGGGATGTTCCAGACAAGACAAGACAAGCGCGGCGGTGGAAGGTTTATTTGAGATGAGAGACATGTTTGCTGACGGGATTGCGAAAACCTGCAGGAATCCACCCTCCACCTGGTCCTCCGTCTCCGTGGTGGTATCATTGAGCCCTCTCTGAAGGCTCTCGCCTCCAAGTACAACTGCGAGAAGTCCATCTGCCGCAAGTGCTACGTACGTGACTTATCTCCCTGTAAGGGTCTGGAAACGAGTGTTTTGCTAACGCTCTTTTACTAGGCTCGTCTGCCCCCACGTGCCACCAACTGCCGCAAGAGGAAGTGCGGCCACAGCAACCAGCTGCGCCCTAAGAAGAAGCTCAAGTAAACGACTTACGCCCTCTTTTTCTTACATGCGGTTGTTGCTACGGGTTGTGGGGAAGCCTGGAACTTGTTAAAATTGGTTGCGGCAAGGGAGGGATGAGGCGTTGAGTTGAGAGATCGAAATTATATCCTTGATGTCAATGTCTATTAGAGGGTCCCTCTCATGAAAAGTTGCAATCGACAAGTTCAATTGTTTAAAAGGCCAAAGCCAAAGCATACTCCTATTTTTTGCGTAGAACGTAGTACTGAAAGCAATTCGCATCCGTGATAACTAAATAATGCATGTATCAAACGAAGAGACTGCTCCCAGAGCGGTTTCCACGGGCCTCTCAACTCGATGAGGGACATTTTGCGGTACTGGTACAGTAAAATAGAACGAAACGAAACCTTTCACATTCAAAATATCATCCTCCTTTTGTCGTCATGATCATCATCGTCGTCATCGCTATCATCGTCCTTGTGCTTGTTCTTCTTCGAGACTGGGCTTGCGTGACTGTATAAACGAGCATATCATGTCAACAATTGCTTCCAAAAGATTTCAAACAATATCAAACAGGAAACAAAAAGCAAAAGAGAACCTACGCGAAGAACAGAATCTTGATGGCAATCGCCAACCCCGCATGCAGCATCACGACCAGGATCAGCAGGATCTTACTCGTCCGCACATCGGTCGCGCTCAGCACGGGGTACAGGTTCCGCAGGAGGAAGAACACCGTCCACCCAAAGCCCACGCCGACCAGCGCCCAGTTGAGCGCCGTCAGCGGGCTCCAGCTGACCAGCGCGACGGCGATCCAGACCAGGTTCGCGTAGCCGTACAGCGCCCAGCACTCGATCAGGTCGGCGCTGGAGGAGCCGAACCAGCGCAGCGCACCCCACAGCGCGACGGGCAGCACGAAGGTGTAGCCGTAGACGAGGCCCGCCGCGCCCGAAAGCAGGCGGAAGTCGTACTCGAAGTGCTCCTTGTCGTGGTGCGCCAGGTACTGCGAGATGGTGCCCGTCAGGAAGAGGATGACGACCACCGTGGTCGCGATCCAGAAGGGCCCGTACAGGTCCGGGTTGCCGTCCATCACGTCGAGGAAGTTGGTCCGCGGGTACAGCGCGGCCGTGCACCGGCGCAGCACCTCGTTCGTGTCCACGTCGAAGTACTGCGAGTAGTAGTGGATCGACCAGAAGCGGATTTTGGACGGCGCGTTGTTGTTGTCGCCCGAGGACCTGTCCCGCCGGCCGCGGGAGCGGGATGAGCCTCCTCCTCCGCCTAGGAAGGGGGCCGAGTCGGGTTGGATTTTGGAGTTGGTCTGGTCATTTTCGAAGTCTGGCGCGAAAGGATGTAAAAATTAGAATATCCAACAAGGCCGCAAGAGTGATGAATTGAGGAAGACGTACTGGAGGGGTGGAATTCGAGGTCCTCCTGGAGGTCGGTATGTCCGAGGTCACCCTGCCAATTGTCAGAAAGGGACGCGAATGAGTATGGGCCGTTCGTTTTCGTACCTCGGCATCAACATCTACAACCACATCGTAGCCCCGGTTGGCCATGTTGGGACGCGTCGTTGCCTGTGGTCTTTGAGGGCGCTGGAGGACAGTTGTGAGAGATTGCTGAGATGCCGGAGCGCGGGTCGTCGTCATCGCGTTGGAAGCCACGCACCAGCCACGTTGGTGGGTACGCCCATGCAACAGTCACCTTGATCCTCGCGCACGGAGCTGCCCACTGACCGTGCCCGCGCGCATCGTTCCCAAACGCGGGATTGGCTTGCCGCTTAGATCGCGTGTCAAATTTGTAGACTCAACGATTATTATTACTATTATTACTATTATTCTTTCTACATACGCTTCTGTGGTATCTATTTCCCTGATGATCCACCCTTTCTTGTACTAGAATATTATCAATACATTATGCCGTCAACCAGATACCCGCCAGAGCCGAACGCCTGACCACCTGCAACCTACGACTTCCAATCTTGAAACGCCTCTCTAAACTTGCCGACATAATTCCAGATTGGCTCGTCGAGTCCGCTCCTCCTGATCCAGAAGGCGAGAAGACCGATAAGGACGGCAAGACCCACAGAACCAGCTGGTTTCCTGTACTTCCACAGTAGTCCAAGGGCTTTCTGTCTGAACTCTTCCCGCTGTAGATCTCGCGTCTGCAGCTTGAACAGCTGCTTGGCTTCTTCAGGACTGGCCTCTATGGAGAGATTCCGCGAGGTCTTGAGCACACTGTATTGCGGGATTTGCTTCCAAGCTCTGAATGGCAGTGACTCGGGAGGATAGTCTCTGAACAGCTTGAGAGCATTTGATATAAGACCTTCAAGGTCAAGTGGACAAGGGAGCTTTGACAGGGTAAAATGGAGCATCTCTGGTTCGTTGACGGGGATTTCGAAGACCTCCTTCTTGCGGGAGAGGATGATTGCGGCAAAGAGATAGATAGATACGACAGGCTCGTGAGCGAGCAGGAAATCATACAGCCGAGCGATGTCTCCATACTCCTGAACGTCATGGGCGTATAGTGTAAGGGTCGCCGCCAATGCAAAGTACGGTCGCGTTCCGGCGAGATGTCGCCGCAATTTGGGGTCAGCCTTCTCAAGAATCGCCGGAATAAGCTGCAGGTGCTTTAAAGCCGGAGACAGCGAAGGGAGCATGTAGTCTCGAACGCGGAAGAGGGATACTCGGGTGAACGCCGGGACAGCCTGCCGCGCGCCAAGGACTAGAAGCAGGACCTGTGCGATGTCATGGTATCCCTGAAAGTAACACAGCATGGGATACCTCCGGAGGACCTCTGTGATCAAATCCGATAGCTCCTCCTTCCTCCCGTCAAGTTCTTTGTCGGTACCTGGAAAGAAGAGCGTTCAGTTACGTAGCCTTTGGCTGCTGGGGTGCTAGAGTACTGACAGGGCGGATAGTACACGAACGACCGATTTACATCCAGCTTGACCTGGGCCTCATCCCCGTGGGGCGGCAGATCATTCCAAGCGGCAGGCTCTTCGTCTTCTGGGCTACGATCACTTCCCAAGAGGATGGGCCCTGTTCGAACATGTTACGATGCATGCAGATAATGGGTAACGACGGAGATCACATACATGCCAATCGCCGAAGCTCGTCATTGAGCAAGCCTCCCTCGGAAGTTGCGTAGGAGACCAGTGCCTCGAGATCGCGTGCCTCACAGGCTCGACGGATATGATCTGCTTTCTCGGCTACTGGAACTTCGAAGACATCTGCAGTCTCCACCATGACGGACCCCTCTGCTCCGTCGAGGGATGGAGAGCCTTGCGACTCCGCCTCCATGGCACAGCAGGCCGGCCAGGGTCTGGCACGGAAAAGGCTCGTGGGTCAGCCGTAGATGGACGTGGCGTAGGCAACGCAGCTTGCTTTGCTGAAGACCGGAGTATGCGCCCCCTGAAGCACTGCCAGCATCCAGGTTGCAGCAAGAGATTCGAGAGAGCGCGCTGAAGAGCAGCCGGATCGAATTCTGAACGACACAGGCAATAAAATCAATCAGCCATTCATTTCAGTCCCAGCTCTTCCGCGCAGCCTTATCAACAAGGCCGACATGCGCATGCGTAGCAATCGTAGGCAGCTCAGCCGGTCACTCCATCAGGGGGAGAGAGAGAGAGGAAAGCTGTTCAGCAGCAGCGGAGAGGAGGTGTTGAGGAAAGGAAATGTGAACCTAAAAGCGGCCAGGCTGCAGAGCGTACAGCGACGTCGGGCATGCAAGCACCAGACGAGTTGCTGTTCCTCGACGTTGAGGGAGCTCCGCGGCTGCCCTGATTGGCGAGGGGGCGGCTGCGGGCGCGTGCCTCGTCGCGTGATTCGTCCACGTCCGCCGGGCCGTGACTGGACGTGACGGCGTTACCGTATTGATGCCTGAAGCTGCAGGCCTCCACCGACACGCCGCGCCCGTCCCGCCCCAGAGAAGCGCTCCCCGCCCGCGCCCTCTGGATGTCGTGCATTCGCCGTCCTGCGGAGACGTCCTGCTCCAACCAGCACCTTACCCGTGCCCTGCATCGGTTGGTAGGCCCCCATCTTCAGTTGCCGGTTGTCGCGAGTATTTCTCGAACAATGCTCCCCAAGATACCCCTCCAACAGGTGGCATGAGCCAACGCCATACCTGACGGTCGGCGGTGCATGATCCTGGCTGTGGGTCCCTGTTGGGTTATCTCCAAACCGTGTGCGAACTCCTGCCTCAGGTCCGGACGCTCATATCCTTTTTCCCCTAGCAGGCCGCAGATACTGCATGATACAGGCATACATCTTTGTCTCTTGCCACATAAACGACTTGGAGAGACGCAGTTGGGCTGCATGTCCTTGGTCTGAATGCTCTTGTTGTTCCAACCAGTAGAATTTTCCCCACACATCATGACGGAATTCATAACCCTGCATGTCCCTCTGCTATAGATCAGTCTCTTAATCTTCACTTCTTTCCTCAGATCCGTTGCCTCTTATTACGGAGTTGTACTGTGCTTTTCTTCCCTTCGTCTCCCACCTGATGAGGCGTGTTCCAGGGTATTTCAAGGCTCGCTTCTCAACACGTGAAGGCGGTGGCTAATTCCCATCTTGCATGCTCCCCTTAAAAACAGTGCTGAATTGTTTCTATTTGACTTCAAATCTCGAGTTCCTGCTATTTCTGCTTTACCTGCTTTTTATTCGGCAGCTGCGCCATGGCTCTGCAGGTCGCCCACTTGGATAACGGAGTTTGGACCACGCGGCGTGTTGAAATCAGTGAACTGCTGGCGCAGAACCGTGCTCGACGCACTGAACCGCCGCAGAAGGTCGAGGACCCGAAACCAAAAATTGGCCTTCTCTCACAGACGGTGATACCCAGCCCAACCATCCAATGGGTTCTGGCAGCACGCCTGAGAAGCAAGTACCACCACGATGTCGTCTTCGTCGGAGAGAGGTCGATACACCTCAAAGAGGCTGTGCTTGGGCTGCATCTCGAGGATGTCACAACCAAGTCAGATTTCGATGCAAATATTATAGCAGCCAAAGTCATCAATGCAAGCCCCGAGTTGAGTTGGGAAGCGCAAATGAGGCTGGGGGCAGATCCCGCAAGGACTGCTGGGAGTCCAGAACCTCACGACACTGTCCCTCCTCAAATATTGGTGCTCACATTAGAATCGAAGGAATTAGTGTTTCTTTACCATGCAGCGGAGACCCCCCTTAAAGAAGGCCACTTTGTGCATTTTCGCAGACCTTTACCTTCTGATGTCAGCCTTCTCGAGAGATTCGGACGACACATTGCCGTCGATCCCAGGTAAGACTGCTCCAGGCTTATTGTGAGATGACTCCTCTCACGCCTTGCAGATCCCGCGCAATTGCGGTTGCTGCGTCAGCCGATTATTTTGGGGTCTTTACATTAAAACCGCCCCAGATCCTTCAGTCTCAGATGGCACAAGGGAAATTGAACCCAATATCAGAGGTATGACTCCTCCCGGCTGATCTAGTCACTCTGTCAATGGCGGAGCTGATGCTTCTTTCTGCAGGAACGCTTCTTTCGTGTCGATGGCGACATCTTGTTCATGGACTTCTTGTATCCGAAGTCGGAGGATGAAGACCGGATAATTTTACTTTTGTTGGTCTCAAAGGATCACATTACAGAGGCCATCTGTTACGACTGGGATGCAAGTGAAAGCCTACGGCATGCTCGCCCGAGAGTAACTGCAAGATCACTCCCCCCGGAGGATAGGTTGCCGACTATACTAGTGCCATTGACTAAAGCGACATCGTTCATGCTGGTTACGCCCGTGTCGATGGCTGTCTACAAGAACGTACTTGACACCGGAGCGGAAAGAGCGCCGATCAGATACCCGATTCCCTCTGCCGACCGCGAGTCCCAACGCTCCCCCTTGTGGACTCGGTGGGCGAGACCTTACCGCAACTGGTTGTACAACCAGAAACACGATGACATCTATCTCTGCCGAGAAGATGGTAAAGTATTTTACCTTGAGATTGGCAACGAAGGCGAAGTCGAACATCAATCCCACCTTGGCGAACTTGGATGTGACGTTGATGCCGCCTTCGATATCCTCGATATTGGCTTCGAGGGTGGTGACCTCCTCCTAGTCGCTGGAAATATGGGCGACGGTGGATTGTTCATTCAAAGAGCTAGGGAACATCCGACGTGTGTCCAGAAATTCTTGAACTGGGCGCCAATCATGGATTCTGTGGTCGTAGGTTCCGCTCACAAAGCGATCGACCGTGACAGTTATTCTGCAACCGGAAACACGGCTGGTGATCGTTTATTTGCCTGCTGTGGATCGACCATTGGCCGTGGTGCGGTTGTTGAGCTTCGATATGGTATAGAGGCGCGAATCGGGCTGGTAATCGCACTTGAGGATTTGTCGAGCACTAGAGACATTTGGACCATGCGAGACAAGATTGACGGCGGTACCTATCTTCTCATTTCAGACCCCGTCTCATCCACACTCCTTTATCTTCCACCCGACACCGGAGAGGAGATATATGCGATGGATGAATCAGAGTCTGGACTGAACTTTTCAGCACAGACTTTGGCCGCTGGATGCACACCTTCTGGCGTTTTTATCCAGGTCACAGATAGCTCCATTAACCTCGCAGCCCCCCGTGAGCCGACTTCAAACTTCTGCTTTCGCTATGAGACCGCTCAAACAGTTGTCACCGCTGCAATTGATGGTATAAACTCACTTGTCGCCACTGCCGTCAGGAGCAATGGTGAAATGCATATTCACCTAGGAAGGGTGTTGTCATCTGAAGGCGCGCTTCAGATACAGAGTGTTGGACAGCCGGTCTCGATTCCCTACGAACCTATCTCTCTCTCGATTGAGAGTTTTGGTTCCGCATTTTTCATTTTTGTAGGCACGAGCGGTGGAAAACTCGTCACTTATCGTATCGAGGATGAACGCATCGTTCCGTCGGCTGAATATGGCGTCGAATTGGAAGAGCGTGATGACGTATCAAAAGCAATCGAAAGTCTTGCTAGAGTCAACACGGTTAAAGATAATAAACTGGAAGAGTCGACATTATTCTGCGGTCTTCGAAGCGGCACCTTGGTTCCGTTCCACATCAGTATCGACTCAACTGGAACTGCATTTTTGATAGGTTTGGAGATCCTTCTTCTTTATATCCAAATTTTCAATAAGTTTGCTAATCCATTTGCATGATGTAGAATTGAAGCAAGGCAGGCCCTATAAACTAGGACAGACTTCTGTCAGGTTAAGTGGCAACCGGACCAGGGAAGGCTTCGCGTTGGTGACTTGCGGGAATGGATTTTGGCACCTATCTCATGTCAAGGATCACAGCTCGCCTGACTACACCCTTCAGAAAATTTGGATCACAGACCAGAACAATGTAAGTTCCCCTAATCTTGCTCAAGTTCGATTGCTCACAGTCCTTTAGCCCGCCTTCCTTCAAAAGAGCGTTGACGTTTTCACTCTTATCGATTCTCAGCCAGATTCGAGACCGGACAGTCTCTCTGGCTCACTTGTATGCATCAGCGAAGGACAGCTCCTTATCTGCACCTTGGACCAATTTGCCAAGCCTGTCCCTCGACGAATAAGCCTACCGGGCAGCGCCAACAGGTTGACGTATTCAAAGCACCTTAGAAGCCTTATCGTTGCATATACCGTTGTGGAACTCGATGTGGATGCGGATCCCATCAGGCGTTATGCACGCCCTCTCATTGAATTTGTCGATCCGGATTCTCAACAGCCAGAGGCTGGGTCGCTTCATACTATAGCTGGAGATACGCAGGTTTCCCAACCGTGGAGACCCTGTGGTGCCGCAGGGGAGAAAATCACCTGCATTCTAGAGTGGACTCCTAGACGCGACGAAGAAGAATACCATTTCATTGTGATCGGTACTGCACGCAAGCATCAACAAGACAAAGGTCGCGTTATCTTCCTACAAGCACAACGCGATCCGGCGAATCCCGACCGAATTGACTGCAACGTCAAGCATATTCACAAATTCGAGGGGCCTGTACGTGCCATTGCCCCATATGGCACCTTTACCTTAATGGTTGCCACTGGGTATGACATTGTTCCGTTGGAACCAAAATTTTCGGATAGACGCTGGGAACGATCAGCTCGCTTCAGACTAGCGTCTCCGGCACTTGCAATCACCGTTCATAAGGAACATTTATACGTGTCGACAGCAAGAGAATCGCTGGTAGTACTCAAAGTTGTCAATGACAAATTGGTCCTTTGCGCTCATGACCGCGTTAAGCGCGAGGGGCTTTCTCATTTCCATATCGGAGGGGATGCAAAGCTCACCCTTGCGTCCAGTAGAGGCGGGACCGTCAGCGCTCTTACGGAGATCAGCGTGACAGACCAAGACAGACTGATGCCGGCGCCGCTATCCGAGGCCCATCTGCCGTTGTCAGTGATAAGAATCAGCCCGAGTTCTGTGCCTTCTTCGTCCAGTGCCATGTACGGCACAACCATGGATGGGGCGGTCTACCGCCTCACGATTCTTAGAGAGCAGGAGTGGCGCCTGCTCAGGTTCCTCCAGAATTTATGTGTGAGGGACCCGGTTATATGCCCATTCACCTCAGCTAGGAAGCGACGATGGACCTCTGCAGACATTGAACCGTCTACGAGCAAGCCATCGCACATGCACGTCGATGGTGACGTTCTTAGCCGACTGCTAGAACGCGGTAGCTCCCATCTGCGGCAGATGCTAGCCGTGAACGAAGACTCCAACATCTCCAGTCCGGAGATGGTGCCGCCAAAGGCGCATATGGAGCGGTTCACGGAGCTTGTCAACGAGGCCTTTGGGAGGTCTTTGGACCCCGTCCAAGACGTGATGAAGTGGCTGAGAGATCTGCTGCGGATCAACCTTTGATAATTTTGCATGTGAACTTTCACCTCGTAGGTTTTATTGGGCCCATCTATTGCTTTTTAATATATGATCGTTACGTATGTACATATACTTACGATTTGAAGAAAAGAGAATATTTCTTTGGGGCAGTTTCTTTCCTTCCCTCAACTGACCCTCTATTGTTGTCTCTATTGCATAGAGATATTTTCCCAGTCACCAGATCAGTACTGTAGGATACACTTGCTTACAGGACTATTGTACTAGCCACGTAAAGATACTTTAGGGTGTTGAGACCCCGTCTCAGAGCACTGGCAGAAATGACGTTGTAAAGAGTTTCACTCGCTCCCGTTTTCAGCATTGGATTCACGGGTACTCATGTTCTAGTCGAATTGTCTTAAACTCGCGCCCAATTTCCTGATTAGGTAACCATCGATTTGATGCCTCGGTTCCTAGGGCGGTTTAATATCTGGTTCAAGAGAGGAACAGGTGTGTCGTTGTATAATTGCCCCCGTCTTCGAATGATCAGTATTTGATGAGTGAATTAACAAATGGAATTTTCTGCCAAAGGCTGTACTTGTTCGCACAGTACTGTACGGAGGACATGGAGGAAACTGGGAAAACGTAAGATGTTCATGTATCTCGCCACGCACAGAACGGGCATAACATTGGCTCTAGTTTTCGACGTCAATTACAATTAAATCAGCTCTTCTGCTGAAGAGTTGTACTTCTCATATAATGATTGTATTTTGAAAGGACAGTTCCTTTTGGAGTTGGGGCAAGTAAAATACATAGTAAATTCGGTGGTTGATAGATATATAGACGAGCGAGTACGAACAACCAAGGGCCTTTTGAGTAGCGGAAAAGTCAACGAAGCTAGCACCTTGTTTAGCCTCCAAAAAACAATCTGATATTGTTTACATCGTCTCCGGTGGCAATGCTCTGTTGTCCGCAGAGTGCTGCAGGGTGAAGTCACTGGCGAGCCCGCCGCTGGAAGCCAATCCGGGTCTCCGAATCTCGCCAGTCGTCCCCACCAACTCCCAAAATTCTCACCCAAAGACAGCGCTCCCGCACTCTCTCCAGACCTGGAACTGTCAACCCTCCTGAGGAATTACTTATAATAACAAAAGAGGTGAGACTTAAACGTCCCTCTGCCTTTCTTTTCTGCACCCCCTCCCTTTGCGGTCGCTTTTGGCCCAGGTCTTTTCTGTTCCGTTGTGCCTGTGTGCTCGTCGCTGTACAACAGCCGACCGCACACGGATAACAGGCAAGAATATATCCCGATATCCGCCCGCGCACACACCTCGCATGTCGCCACCACTCCAGTGCGAGGCGTTCCTGGATTTGAACTAGAACCGTGTGGGAAGTCTATTATCACAACGCGAGGGGATATCCATTTTTAAATATTACGGAAATACATTTTCGTTAACCTCACCTCCGACCGTTCACTCCTCGATCGGCAACGCGGGATAACTACTAGTCCACCAAAATGGGGCCCAAGAAGAAGGGAAACAGAAGACAAGACGACGACTGGGAGGCCGAGCTCGGAGAAGACATCTCCGGTGGTGCGAACGGTCAGCCTGCGGCGGCACCGCCTGCTGAAAACAATGCCGCCCCGGAAGATGAGATGGGCGGCGGTCTCCTGGCCACTTTGAGGAAGAGCAAGGCCAAGAAGGCTAAGAAGGGAAAGGCCCTGGATAACGACTGGGTGGAGGGCGAGGACCCCACGCAGGGAACACCGGATGGTCCCGTGGACCTGGCGAGCAAGCAGCCCCAGGAGGCTACCTTCGACGATGAGGACGTCTTCGCAGGACCGCCGAAGAAGGGCAAGGGTGCTAACAAGGCTGCGGCCAAGGAACCGCCAAAGGAGCAGCCTGAGGAGGGAGAGGTCGAGATTAAGATCAAATCGAAGAAGGAGAAGGAGAAGGAGAAGAAGGAGCGGGAGAAACAGCGGAAGAAGGAACAGGTTGGTCTTTACATTCCTCTGGCATCGTACAAAATCGGACTACGTATACTGACTGGGATTCCCTTATCTAGGCTGCTAAGAAGAAGGCGAGCGCACCAGCACAAGCGCCAAAACCTGAACCTTCCAAGCCCGAAGCTAAGCCCGAGCCGGCTCCTGCTCCTGCTCCCGCCGCCGCTCCAGCTCCAGCTCCAGAACCAACTGAAGGCAAGCCTGAAGGCAAGAAGAAGAAGGTTCCCGCACACATCGAGGCTATCCGGAGGCAGCAGGAGCTCCTGAGGAGACAGCAAGAGGAAGCGGAGCGAATCGCAGCCGAAGAGAGAGCGAGGGAGGAGGAGAGACTGCGCAAAGAAGCCGAGGAGCAAAGGAAGAAGGAGGAAGCTCGTCAGCGAAAGAAGGAGAAAGAAAGAGAGAAGAGGGAACAGCTCAGGAGAGAAGGCAAACTGCTCACCAAGGCCCAGAAAGAGGCCAAGGAACGCAATGAGCTGCGCATGAAGCAGATGCTTGCCGCCGGCGTAGGCAAGGTTGCTGGTCTGGAGGAGAAGCCGTCTGAGGAGAAGAAGAAGCCGGTATATGACAACCGGAAGAAGAGGGGCCCCAAGAAGCAGGAGGAAGATCTCGAGGCCGCTGCAATTCGCGCACAACAGCAGCGTGAGGAGGAAGAAAGAAGAAGAAAGGCCGAGGAAGAGGAGAGAGCCAGAGCTGAGGCTGAGGCTGCAGCCGCGGCGGCTAAGGAAGAGAGCGAAGACGACGACGCTGTTGATGACTGGGAGAAGGCCGCCGACGCCGAGGACGTAAAGGAAAGCTGGGATGCTCCTTCTTCAGATGAGGAAGAAGAGGAAGCCGAGCCAGCTGCCAACGGAGCGGCCAAGGCACCTCCCAGGGCACCGATTACGGTACCTGTCAAGGCACCCGAAGAGAAGCCCGCGGCGAAACCCACAGCCAAGCCAGCTGCCGCTGCTGCTCAAAAGAAGGCGGAGACCTCAGAGTCCGAATCTGAGACGGAGTCTGAGGAAGAGAAGATCTCCGTGGCGCAGAAGGCTGCTGCACAGAGAAAGGCCGAGGCCGCAGAGCGGAGAAGGAAGCAACACGAGGAAGCCCTGGCAGCTCGATCGAAGGACAACTTGCGTTCGCCTATTTGCTGTATTCTTGGGCACGTCGATACCGGAAAGACCAAGCTTCTGGACAAGATCCGGCAGACCAACGTGCAGGAGGGCGAAGCCGGAGGTATTACCCAGCAGATCGGTGCTACCTACTTCCCGGTGGAGGCTCTGCGTCAAAAGACCGCTGTCGTGAACAAGGACGGCAAGTTCGAGTTCAAGATTCCTGGTTTGCTCATCATCGATACTCCTGGTCACGAGTCGTTCTCCAACCTGCGGTCGCGAGGTTCGTCTCTATGTAACATTGCCATCCTGGTTGTCGATATCATGCACGGGTTGGAGCAGCAGACTCTGGAGTCTTTGAGACTGCTCAGAGAGCGGAAGACGCCGTTCATTGTCGCGCTGAACAAGGTCGACCGTCTGTACGGCTGGAAGAAGATTGAAAACAACGGCTTCCGGGAGAGCTTGGCTGTGCAGAACAAGGGCGTACTGAACGAGTTCCGGACCCGTGTCGACCAGATTAAGCTTGCCTTCGCCGAGCAAGGTTTCAACTCGGAGCTGTACTGGGAGAACAAGTCCATGGCTCGCAATGTCTCGCTCGTGCCCACCTCCGCGCACACCGGCGAGGGTATCCCCGACATGCTGAAGCTCCTGACGATGCTTACTCAAGAGCGTATGACCAGCTCTCTGATGTACCTGTCCGAGGTCGAGGCAACAGTCCTCGAGGTCAAGGTCATCGAAGGTCTTGGTACTACCATCGACGTCATCCTGTCGAACGGTGTCCTTCGTGAAGGTGACCGAATAGTGCTGTGCGGTCTAAACGGTCCAATAGCAACGAATATACGAGCACTATTGACACCTGCGCCCCTCAAAGAACTACGTCTGAAGTCACAGTATGTCCACAACAAGGAAGTCAAGGCGGCGCTCGGTGTCAAGATCGCAGCAAACGACCTTGAACACGCCATTGCGGGATCTCGCCTGCTCGTTGTTGGCCCCGACGACGATGAGGAAGACCTCATGGACGAAGTCATGTCGGATCTGGAGAACCTCCTCAGCAAGGTCTCCAAGGACCAGCGGGGTGTCAGTGTCCAGGCTTCCACCCTCGGTTCTCTCGAGGCGCTGCTCGATTTCCTCAAGGTCTCGAAGATCCCCGTTGCAAACATCTCCATCGGTCCTGTCTACAAGCGTGACGTAATGATTTGCGGAACTATGCTGGACAAGGCCAAGGAGTACGCAGTCATGCTTTGTTTCGACGTGAAAGTCGACAAGGAAGCGCAGGCCTACGCAGACGAAGTTGGCGTGAAGATATTCACGGCCGACATCATCTACCACCTGTTCGACGACTTCACCAAGCACATGGCGCAGCTCACGGAGAAGAGGAAGGAGGAGACAAAGCACCTCGCCGTCTTCCCCTGCGTTCTCAAGCCTGTTGCCGTGTTCAACAAGAAGGACCCGATTGTCGTCGGTGTCGACGTACTCGAGGGAAGCCTCCGACTGCTTACTCCGATCGCCGCCGTCAAGACCAACCCGGTCACTGGCGCGAAGGAAATCCTCAACCTCGGTAGAGTGTAAGTTATCTAGCGGTTCCTTTGTAAAGGAAAGAATTTTTCGCTAACATTTCCCAGGCAATCCATCGAGCGCGAACACAAGCAGGTCAACATCTGCAAGAAGGGCCAACCCGCAGTCGCCATCAAGATCGAAGGGCCGAACCAGCCCGGCTACGGTCGGCAGCTGGACGAGAAGGACCTACTGTACTCGCTCATCTCCCGCGAGACCATCGACACGCTCAAGGAGTTCTACCGGCCCGAAGTCTCCATGGAGGAGTGGGCACTCATCAAGAAGCTCAAGCCCATTTTCGACGTTATTTGATCTGGTGGCTTGCTTTTTCTTATATTTCACAGGCATGGCATCGTCTGGTTCTGGTCTGTTCTGACCTTTCTGGATGGCTGCAGAAGGGGGATTCGGGACCGGTTTTCATTTCCAGGCTATGTTAGGATTTTTCTTTTTCTTCTTAGGTCCAGTTGACGATGATGTTTCGTTTGATTGATCGCTCTCGCCGGGTGTCATGTGTAATTGTTCTTTTCTTTTCTTTTCTTTTCTTTTTCTTTCCCTGCCGCGATGATTTATATTCATTTTATGTACCCCTGCGGCAGGCAGGCAGGAATGGAATGGAATGAGATGAGATGAGATGAGACGAGACGAGACGGAAGACAAAAAACAAAAGTTTTTGTTTCAAGACCGTTGACCCCATTGGTTCGTTGATTGATGATTGATTTATCGATTCATGGAGCATGACCCCATCATCTGTCCATGACCATGACCATGACCATGAGACCACCACTGCGGCTGTATATATACAAGCCCAGGATACCGTGAGTAAAGGACAAAATAACAAAACGGAAATGATAGATAATGAGTCGAGGTCGGTTTTGTGCGGAGGAAGAAAGAGATGAAGATAAGATAGAAAATATTATTCAACCTCCCCTCCTCTCTTTCTTCGGACGCATCATTTTGGATTGCTTTGGGTGTTCTATCTATCTATTATCCATTTCAATTGTTATTTTGTTTTCATTTCGTTTTGTTTCAGCGGTACTGGATCTCCCTGTCGACACTCTTCGCCTTTTTTTTTTGTATTTTCCCTACCGCTCTGTGGCTTGTTTGGCCTTTGTTTATCTTGAGAGAAAATTGCTGTTTCTTCGGTCCAGCAGCTATTATGAGTCGATGATGAAGAAGCAAAGAAAACAGAAGAGGAAGAGAGAAAGGAGTCTAGAATAAACAGATAGATAGATTGAATCAAATAGAGAGTTACCTATATCTATGTGTCCATTTATTTATTTATTTACCTACCTATTTCATCTATGTGCCATCACCATTCATTTATCAATCTTGACCCGTCCGTGGAAATCAATCAATAAATAAATCCAGTGTTCATTTATTTTTTTTTTTTTTTTTTTTTTTTTTTAAAAAAAAAATGTGCAGTGCAGTAAGTAGTATGTTATTTACACTGTGTACAGACAGACAGACAGACAAACAGACAGTAGTACCCCTTCCTATGGCAATGTACTGTACTTGACTACTGACTAGTATGTTACTACTGTACAGGGTACAGGGACAGACAGGGATGGACGGATAAAGACATCCAGTCAGTCAGTGCAATGGTCGTATGGACTCTCTCTCATGAAAACCACAGTTGGTCCACCAGGGTAGGTTATGTACATGTACATACACAGTATGTATGTATGTACAGTACTATATACCTAGGTAGTAGTAGGGACGGGCCATGACCTTTTTTTTCCCCCTCCACCTTCCAAAAAAATAATATCTTCATACACTAACTCGGTACAACAATTGAATTACATCCCTTTTTTTTTCTCTGTTTTTGTTTTTGCCTTTATCTGTACATACATAGGTTCATAGAACCCACCCAACCGCAACCGCCCCGGTCCGTCTGTTCCCGTCCATTCATCTGATCAGAACGGGGGCATCTCTTCTATCTAATCTAACAAGCACAAACATTACATACGCAGCATCAAATCAATCCTAGCCCCCTTTTCAATTCAATCCAATAATGGATCAGACTCACTCCGCAGCCTTCCCCTCCCACTTCTCCACCCTCCCGCCCCTCTCCACCCAATCCAGCCAACTCCCATCGTACACCCCGACCTTGGCCGGATCGTATCCCGCCTGCAGCGCCAGCTGCGCCGCCGCGCGCGCCCGCACGCCGGCCTTGCAGTAGAACACGATGGGCTTGTCCTCGACGTCTTTCACCTCCCCCAGCTCGTCGAGCTCGATGTTCTTGTGCTCGGCCAGGGTGGCGGTGGAGGATGCGCCGGGCTTGGGGAAGCCGAAGCGCGTCTCGAACTCGTCGGGGGGCAGGAAGAGGGCGTCGGGCTGCGAGGCGAGCGGGATGGAGACGGCGGTGGGGATGATGCCCGTGGAGGAGAGCTCGGCGGGCTCGCGGACGTCGACGAGGATGGCGCGGGGGGATTGCTGGTCGGGCGAGGAGGGGAGGACGGCGTTTACCTGTTTGTTCGGTGCATATGTTAGCTTAGTTCTCTGTGTTGAAACATGTGTGTAGAAGTGATCACAAGGATGAGGAGGGATAGAGAGGGAAGAGAGAACATACATCTTCAAACCCCCACCGCTTCACCTGCGGCGCGTCCCCCTGTCCCAGCTCATTGTCGCTGGGGTTGTTCGAATTCGAAGACAAAGTCTGGCTCTTCCATCGGAGCTGCTGCTGCTGCTGCTGCTTCTGACCCAGGAAGAAGCAGCTCGAAGGTCGTGTTGTTGGCAACCTCTTTGCGTCAATTCTCTGTCCACCAACAAGACTGGACGTCGACGTCCTCAACCCCCTCCTGCAGGTGGTCTTTACGGACCATGATGACGATGATGACGGTGAGCGGTATCCAGTTGCACGCGCTGCTGCAGCGCCCGCGCGGGAAAAGGATCCGAGCGGTCGGGCGAGTGTCGATGACATTGTGCAATCCCGTTGTATCCCTTTTGTTTCTGCCTATGTCTCGTCAACCCGTCGAGTCTAGGTGAGACACGATGGGGAGAATGGGATCGACTCGAAGGTGCGAGGTTCGTGTTGAAGAGACGACGAGGGGAAGACGGCCCGATGCGGGCGGACGTAAGCGGGTGATGTCAGTGAGCGTTCCTCTGCCCTCCCCTCCCCTCACCGCCCGCGCCGCGTCCCCCCGCGGCAGAATCCACCGTGGGCCTACCTAGGTAAGTTTACTCCGTGGACGACCGTCTACGCAGTGTGTGATAACCAAAGTGTCTTCTATCCGCAGACTCCAGGAGGATACCCAATGAGAGAGGAAAAAAAAACCCAAAAGTTATTAATAATTATGTCTAGGTCATATACATCTAATCGCCATAAGATCACCCAAGCCCCCCCCCCATCAAGTAAACAGGGTTAGCCGAGGTTACTTGCAAACAGGGCGTCAAAATGTCATGTCTCTTCTTGGTAAAGTCAACTTTCCCAGGGCCCCGTTGAACGCTGCTACGTTCGTTTGGGGCACTGGAGACGCGTCAAGGGGTTGGAATAACGAACCCATCCCAATCCTGGCTCGTAAAATGCGGACCGGGCATGGCAAACCCTGTCTGAATAGGGCTTGGAACATGAAGAATGAAAAAAGAGTCCTGTGTGCCATCCTATCTCCAGCGACAGAAGAGCAGAACCGAGAAGACAATGGAATAATGGGTGGGATGATTGTCGCGCGCTCGCTTCACACCCGCCCTGAGGTCGTCACGCGCCTCATGAAGGCGCTGTGTGTCCCTGCGAGGAGCGACCTGTACGGAACCGTGTCCTAACAGGGCTGACACGCCTCAGTCGCGATTACGGAACACCAGGGGGCAGTCGTCCTGTGGCAAATTAGAAGTCACGTAGGAAGCATTGAAGCAGGTCGTCGGATACCCACCTGAGGGAAGATCGTGGCAAACACCTTGATATCCTCCGACTGCGGGGTCGGGAAGTGCTCCCAGTCCAGGAACATGCTGGCCTTGCCGATCAACGCCATCAGGTTGAGCTGGGCGTACGTCTGGCCCAAACAGTAGTGGGGCCCGGTGCCGAAAACCAGCCAGTTCTTGGTCTGCTTCTCCGCGTCGCCGGTGATCCATCGGTCCGGGTTGAACGTATCGGGATCTTCGTAGGCGTTTGGATCGTGGGTCGCCGGCCAAACGGAGGGAACGATCATGGAGCCCTTGGGCACCGTGTACGAATCGGTGACGGGGAAGTCCTTCTTGACCTCGTAGGGCACCATGATGACGGGCGGGCGGTAGCGCAGGGTCTCCTTGACGACGGCGCGGGTGTAGGTCATCTGGTCCAGGAGCTCCATGGACAGCGGGACGTTGCGGTCGCCGTTGCGGACGCGCAGGTTCTCCTCGCGCACCTTGTCGAGGATCTCGGGGCGGTCGGCCATGAGCTGGAAGAGCCAGGTGCAGGCGCTGCTCGTCGCATCCTGCGAGGCGAACAGGAAGGTGAAGATGGTCTGGGCAATCTCGTAGTCGGTGAAATCGCGCAGGACGGAGGCCGGCTTCTCGGATTCATCGACGGGGATTCCCTTGGCGACCTTCTCCCGGTACCGGGCCGAGTCCAGCTGGGCCTTGACCCAGGCATCCATGATGCACGTCACCTCCCCACCGGCCGCCATGCGGACCTTGCTCTTGGCGGCGCACTTGGAGAACTCGTCGAGCACCATGTCCGCCGCCTTCTTTCCATACCAGGTCTTGGTGTACGGGATGATGATCGGGAAGTTGACCAGCTCGAGCGCGGCGGTGATCAGGTAGTAGTCGTCCGCAATCTTCTTGACGGCCTCGTCGGAGATGTAGTGGCCCACAAAGGTGCGGCAGGAGACGGCGCACATCAGCTCACGGAATTCGGCCATCCACGGCTCCGGCTTGAAGCCCTTGGCCGCGGACTTGTCGACGAAAGCCTTGAAGTAGGCGTCGTACACCTCCTCCATGCGCGGGAGGTAGAGTGCGAGGGCCGAGCGGGTGAAGAGACCGTTGAGGCCCTTGCGGTACTCGACGTGCTCCTTGCCGTCGAGGAAGACCCAGTTGTCCTTGCCCAGGAGCTTGTGCGCAACGTCCACGACGCATGGCTTGACGTAGGTCGGGGAGTTGAAGATCTTGCGGGACATGTCACGCGTCGACGCGATCACCACGAACCTGGTCGGCTGCCATCAGATATGGTCCGCATGGAATCGGGGGGGTTTCGCAGGACGCTTACTTGTGGAAGACGGAGACGCAGCTCAGCTCTCCGCTGTCCCACTTGGCCTTGTACTCGTGGAACTTGGGGTTGACGGACTGCAGGAACGGCCCCATGAAAGGAATCTTCATGGCCGGGCCCACAATGGAGCCCTTGAGCCAGATGTACTTTGCTGCAGGCCTCGACGTCAGCATCCACGGCGGAGGAGACCCGCGCGCACGACGCGCGACGGGCCATTGAGCGGCAGGACACACATACCCTGATCGTACACGACGGCCGCGAGAAACAGCGTGAGCAGCGCAGACCACCAGGTGAAGCCATTGTAGATGGTCATGAGCAGGCCGGAGGGATTGGAGAACTGGACGGACACCGCGGCGTCCGCGGAGGGGGAGGCGAAGCTCCCGGTGATGTTGACCATGGCGGGTTGGTTATCTATTCCGATCACTCTGGCAAAGTCGCCTATCTGGAACCGTGAGGGAGAAGTGGGGACCAAGGTCCAGAGTCGGGGCTCCAGGGAACCCGGACGATGGAGGGTGTGTGGGCGACGCAGATGGACGAGGACGCACAGAGGAGGAGAGGAGGAGGAGGAGGAGGAGGAGGAAGAGGAGGAGAAGAAAAAGAACGGGCAATTGGGGGAGGGGGAGAGCGCCGAGACTGCGGTGGTGGTTAGTTTAGTGGTGGAAAAGGGAGCGATCGGACCCGGCGGGAAATGACGAGGCCGGGTGGTTGGGGCTCGCGTCGCGGTCTGTAAACAGGTCGAACTACGAGCCAGCCGAGCGAGCCGTGAGCCGTGCGGAGCAGCGCAGAAAACGTGCGCTGATCCACCGAGTTAGTAATAACCTCCGTAGCAAGCAATCATAAGGGCCTGTTGATGCTGTCGATGGCCAGGGCGGACCGGCTGCGCGTCCCGAATACGCGTATTTGTATGCATAATTTTTCTGCCAGGGGCGGCCGCTGGGGACTCCACCTGTATGTACTGTACGTCCTGGCAGCGTGGACGCACACACTCATCGGACGACTCAGCCCTTCGTGCCCTGCTGGGCTCGGATGGCCCGGACTCCGGCCCGTGCGCTCACGTGATGCGCCGCCGACGTCGCCGGGCCCAGGGGTCAGTCCTTGCGTCGTTTGTCGATGACATCTGGCATGTCTATACACGAGACCAGGGACAGGCATTCATCCGCCATGACATCTCCGTTCAAGCATCACGCTGCCATCCATACGACCATTACATACAGTGTAAACAAACAACATCCTCGTCTAGGTAGTCATCATGACCGGCCAAAGCCAAACCATCCGCGCCGCCCCTCCTTCTTCTCCGGCTTGCCCTCCGCCTGGGCCTGGCCGTTGGCAAGCCCGTCGCGGGGGTAGTCGATGTAGTTCCACGCCACGTCCAGGAACAGCGGCTTCACCGGGATCGGCTGCATCTGGGGCGGATACGGCACCAGGTTGCCCAGGTCCAGCCCGTCGGCCGCGTACTCGTCCATCCGCTCGAGCAGAGGGGGCTTGCTGGCCGCTCCGGCAGTCTCCTGCGCCGCGAGGTCCTCCAGCGCGACCAGCCCCCGGTACTGGGCCACCAACCCTCGCAGGACGGACCCCAGGGCCTGCACCTGCCCGGACGTCACGTCCAGTCTCGGCGGCCCGTCAGCATCGGGGACGGACTGGCAGGCCGACCGCGCAGCCGACGCCAGATCCAGCGCCCGGGCGTAGAGCGCAAGGGCGTTTCGCGGCCTCCCCAGGAAGCCGTGGGACCGCCCGATGGCAAGGCACCTGGACGCATCGGAGTCAGCAATCCACGATCGGTAAGACATGCAGACGGGGTGGAATACCGTAGAGCACGGAAGTAGCATCGCTGCCCTTCCAGTTCCCGGACGAACGCGGCGTCTCCCGCCACACCGGGCAGCTCCCGCACGATGTCCAGGTTTTGCAGCGTCGAGTCGTACAGTGCCACCCGCTCACGCAGTCGGGCCAGCTTCTTCCCGGTCCCTTCCTCTCTCTTGGCGCCGCCCTTGCCCTTTCTGGCGGCCTTGACGGGTTCCGCCTCAAAGAGGAGGCCGTCCTGCTCTCCGCACAAGACCCGGTTACGTCCGACCCTCCAACCGACCAGGGCGTAGTTGACCGCCGTCCGGGTGACTTGCAGAGCCTGCATTCTCCTGTCTCCGGGGTCAACGCCTTCCGCGACGAGCTCATCGATCGCGGTCTTGGTAGCGTCGACCGCGTCCTGGCTGGCGCTGATGACGTTGTCGTAGGCCGCCGCCTTGTCCTTGGACGACGCTGATTTCCCAGCGGGTCCCGCGAGCCAGGACGAGAGATGGGATTCCGCCGCAGAGGCAGCGGCCAGCGCCTGGGATATGGAAGCGTCCTCGAGAGGAACGGTCCGCGATCTCCACGTAATACTTTCCGGGAGCGGCTGGACGCCTCCATCGGCCGCCCTCTTGGCTCCGGCGCCCTCCTCAGTTAAACAAGCGGGGTCGACGCGTTCAACTTCCGACCGGAGGTCCGTATCGGATGGGAAGAACTTGACTGCCAGAGATGGCAGCGACGCAGTGCGTGGGAGCTTCAGCTGGTATGCCGCATATCGAAGACTGGGATCGATGGTGCCGGAGAGAAGCTCTCGAAAAGCGTCCTTTCGCACTTTCTGCCCCAGCGCTGTATAAATGACCCGGGCAATCGCATAGTCCCGAAGGCTGTCCTCCCACCGCTGCTTCTCCATCCACAGCGCGCCGGAGAGCGAAGCAAGGTACGCGCGAGCCTCGAGAAGGTCGATATTGCTGGCATGAGATGTCTCTTGGTCCTGCAGGATGAGAACCAGCTGCTTCGCATAACCGGTTGCCTTGTTCAGCCGTGTAATGATGTGTCGCCTGGTGGCACCAACAATGCCCTTGCCTGAAGGGTCCGCAGAGTGGACGGACTTCATGTGCATCGCAGTGGCCCACGCCCGCTCGGAACTGAGCAGCAGCAGATGTGCGTATCTTCGCGCGCAGATGTCAGTAAGTCACAGACACCTCAACAGAGCACCGGTCACATACTCCACGTTGCTTCCCACATTTTCTGCCGTCACCGGGGGCTTGGCCGTGTATCTACGGCCTTTGGGGGTGGTCAGCGCGAGCTTCTTGCGGACGGTATGCAATCGGCGGGAGGTTTGCGCCCGGTAGGTGTTGTAGTCCCCGACGAGGAGAGCCTCCTGTCTCCGGGAGACGATGGAGTCGGTGATCTCCATGGTGCGCGGTCGGACACCACGAACCTCGAGCAAGAGGAGGGGCTGTCTGTCTCCAGCGTGTCCAGGCCGCTCGCATGCGGCGGCGGCTCTCGTGTGCGGCGGTGGTCAGCTCTCGGCCAAACGAAGGCCCGAACGGCCCAACCCGCCGGCGCGCCGCAGGATCTGCTGGTCCCAACTTCGTCCAAGCTCGGAGACCCGTCTGCGAGGAACAAAACGTGCGCCCGCAGCATCACACTGGAGCAGGGCCAGGCTGAGCCGCGATTTGCTTTCTCAGGCTCTCCAAAACGCGCCGCTTGGCCACTGAGGCTCCCAAGTCTCCTCGACTGCGTCTTGCAAGTTTCGGGAGAAGAGCAGGATCGTTGTGTCCTCCACTTGGTCCGTGTCCCCTAAGAAAAAACTCACTTCATTGGAAGACAAGTATTGAACGCCCGTTCCTTGCTGACGCTGATGGTAGCAACACAGAGTCACCAATACGATATGTTGCTCGCTGTTTCCGATCGGTGATACCCGAATTGTACGCGGCAAGTATTTTTCAGGGTAATGCTCGAGCGGGCTGCCGGATGTCTCGAGAACGCAGTGCAGCGTCTCCTTCGGGACTCCAATGGGGCCATTAGGAGTCGAAGGTCTCTCCCTCCGCGTTTCTGGCGCTACAGTGCCGCGGAACGAGACCACCCGCTGTGGTACCTGCTTTTCTTGCAGGCGTCAAACCAGCGCCCGTCACGGACGGTAGGCGCTGCCCGGAGCTCCTCACCGACGACCATCGACGATGGCTACCGTCCCATCCTCGAATTTTTGTATCCTCCTCAGGCCCAGAAGTTCGCAGCCTCGTGGCTGGTACGTCCGGGCAAACGAGCTGTGACTCGAAAGAAGCGGAAAGGTATCCCCGAATTGGCAAGATCTTATACATCGGAAGCGGGCACCATTTACAGTGGTGTCGAAACCGAGCCCTCTTCTGGTTCTCCTTCTGGTGGCACGGGTCAAGATGTGGAGGAGAGAAAGGTGGCCGATCTCCTCAAGTTCCTTGCCGCCAAGGGTCCGCGGGATCACGACCAGGCATGGGATCTTTATATGGGGTGTAAAGATGATCCTCTACTCAATAAGCGCGCGCTCGCTTACTTCAGTGACGCAGAACGTCCGCTCGATTGGAGCCGGGCTAAACGCTTATTCGATGCGATCCCGGTTGTGTACCGCTCTGCGGAGGACTACTTGCACATAATGCGACCTCTACTCCTCTCCGAGGACGCATCGGACATCGAAGAAATATGCCAGGAAGCCATGACAACAGAGGCTGGAACTGCGTGCTGGGGAGTTGCCTTTACTTCTTTCGTGAATAACACGCAATGGGAGCGAGCGCTGCGACTCTGGAAGACGAGGCCGGCTGGACTGGAAAACGATCGGTCACATCCAGCGTGGTCTTACATAGACATGTCGCCCCATCTTCCGGATCGCATTATCGTACTCCTTGAATTCTTGGAAGAGCAAGGGAGCAGCTACATGGATGATCCGGCTCCGGCTGAGCTAGTCCATTTCCTGGTCAACTATGCCCTCTCAACCCTGGAGATCATGAAAGAAATCACCACCGAGACAATTTTGCTGCTGACTCGAAGGTTAAAACAACTAGACCTTCTCAGAGCGGATTATTTCCTTACTGCTATAGAGACTCTCCGGTCAGCCGGGGTCCGCTCCACGGTCATCAAGTCGATGGTTGTCTATCGCAACTTTCGCTGGCACATGGCGAATGAAGTTCCCTCAACGCGACTTTTGCAACAACTCTTGGAGACCCTTGCTTCGTTGGAAATTACTCACGGGGTCCAATATATTCTTGATGAATATACCCTCTATCATGGAAAACCGTCGCTGGAGGCATACAAGTTGGCACTCATCGCATATTCAAGGGCCGCAGACGTGGACAATGTACGGCGAGTGTTTGAGAATCTCATGAGAGACCACGGCAAACCAAAAAGCCGCAGATTATTGACCCCACTCCTATATGCCCATGCTATAATGGGAAATGTAGAGGAGACTATGCGTGAGTTTCGAAGGATCAAAGAGGAATTTAACCTCGAGCCGAACACGGTCTGTTGGAATATTCTTCTTACGGCCTATGCTAATGCCGAGGACCTTAGCGGTGCCTTTACAACTTTTGAGCAGATGCTGGAAGAGGGCGTCGAGCCCGATTCGCACAGCTTTGGAGTGTTGATGGGTCTCTGCGCAAATAGAGGCGATATCGACGCTGTCCGCCATCTGTTTGCTGTAGCACAGGAACGAAATGTGCAGCTCACGACTCCTCTCGTCGACCCAATTGTGGAAGCCCTCTGCAATAACCAGAATCTCGCCGACGCCGAAAAGGTGGCCGAAGCGTCTCTTAGCATGGATCTCAAAGGCTCGCGGGTGAGAATGTGGAATATTCTTCTCTGGAACTACGCTTTCAGAGCGGATTTGGATTCAATGTCCAGGATCCAGTCTCGCATGCAGGCTGCTGGAGTGGAGCCTGATGGAATGACATATGCTGCCCTGATGCTGAGCCTCGTGATGATCGGAAGACCCCATTCGGCGCGTCGTATTCTCAGGACCCTCCACCGGAGCCGCCGCATCCACGCCACAGAGTTCCACTATGCTCTCGTTTTGTACGGCTATGTCAGGGCTCGCAATTTTGAGATGGTTGATATTGTCTATCGCGAAATCTCGGAACGCTTTCACCAGCCAGGGTTCAGCACGAGACTCCTAATGCTTAAGAGCTATCTACAGAGGGATTTGGAGGAGTTAGAGAGGGATGGTGGCAATGAAGATAAAGAAAACGCGCGTCTTGCGAGAGCGGAGAGGTTCCTCGCCGAGACGATCGCGGAACTCGATATCAGCACCCTGGCATCAAAGCAGCCCCAGCCGGGAACAGTCAAACAGTCCCTCAGAGAGGCCTTCCCTGCGATGTACTACGAGTACATTATCACCGCCTACGGCACGGCAGGAGCGTATGAGAAGGTTCAGGAGCTTTTCGATCAATATCTTGATACCGAAAAGTTACTGCCCTCTCCACTCAAAGGTGGCGAAACCCCTCCACTCCGTTTGCTTGCTGCCCTGATGTACGCACATTTGAAGGCTGGACGATACAGCAAAGTTGAGGAATGTTGGAAAATGGCGTTGCCGCGTGCAATCAAACTCGCCAGCCGCCACAACGTCGAGGCATGGCTCTCTCCAGTTCAGCCGCCTGCAGCGACCGTCGATGGCCCGCCCCAGCCTTCTGTACCTGGCTCTGCCCGGACAAGCAAGCCTCTCGTAGTGAGCTCTCCTCCTCCCACTGCTCCAGAACCTGAGAAAGCTACAAACATACTCCCGTCTCAGCGTTTTATGCTGTCCAGATGCCTCTCTCTCTATATGCGGTCCTTGGCCTACCAGAATCAGGCTTGGAAAATTCCGCAGGTGGTGGAGGAAGTTGAGAAGGCTGGATTTGCCCTGACAACCCACACCTGGTCAACTTACGTGCAAATGCTCAGTGCCTCTGACAGGCCTGCCGATCAATTCGAAGCATTTACAACCTTCGAGGAGAAGTTCATGCCAAACTTCCCGGGATGGCAGAACCTCCGTCGAGGATATGCAGTGAGACCTGAAGGCGCTCCTGAGACTCTTGACGAGGTGGAGCCTCCTGTGCGAGGAAGGCGCGCGGGTGTTATCGGCAAACGCGCCAGAAGAATCTGGACCAAGGTGCAGCCTGACTTCATGCAGCCAACGTACATTACCATGATGTATCTCGGCTCAGCTCTTCTTGATTTCCGGGAGAGGAGCATCTTGGACGGAGGCGCCGAGCTGAAGGCTCTGTACGAGGTGGCGCCGAAAACCGTGTCGGCGTTTGCTGACATGCCTTACTTGCGCGAGAAGTTCCAAGGTGTTCTGATCCGCCGTCGCCAAGAGCAGGGCGATCAGTTCAAGGGCATGGAGCCGTACGAGCATTTCGTGTGGACCGGTGGTATTCTGGGTGCTGGAGGCCAGCCGAAGTTTGTGCCGGATTCACATGGCGTCGAATCGCAGAAAGAGGGCAGCCCAGACGGTTCTCCTGCTGACGCAGGGCGAGCTCAGGAAGACCGCCAGCAAGGAGGCGAAGTCCATGCTCCTGTTGACGGAGCCAGCGCAACAGATTCTGGGGCTGGCCACGTCGATGATATGCCGGAAGACGTGCCAGAGCCTCCCGAGAGAACGCTCGACTACCAGGACGAACAAGATATGGAGACTGAAATCATCTTGGAGTCCAGGCGTCGAGAATTGGGCATAAGCCATCTGGAGGAGGATGAGCCACTTGACATTGATGAACGCCGACCAATCAGGAGGAAACAGACCCAGGAAGAAGAAGAAGGAGAAGAGGAAGAGGAAGAGGAAGAAGGCGACGAAGAAGACCAAATTGACCAGACTGGTCAAGAGCCAGACGAGGGCACGTGGGATTATTCCGACGATCAGACAGCCCCTGAAGACGAATCCTACCGCGCTGCGGAAGAAGGCGAACCTACTATGGAGTTGGAAGAGGCAGAGGGGGCAAAAACAAAAACTTCGAATGATGTTTACTGAACAGAAATAGCAGAGTCATGGAACGAGGAGCATGTATCATGGCGGATGTCATCCTTTGTGTATGAGTTATGAGTTTTTGATTTTACTGTTATATAGTGGCATTGGAGGAGAGCATTGTGTTCTGGGTTAACAAGGTCTTGGCGATGTATATATGTATGCATGCATGTATATAGACAGAATGTATGATATCCACTCAAAACACCAGTGTTTCAGTGTTTCAGGCCAGGTAGGTTATAGTATTCTGGCCAGTGGGTTAGGAAATATTATTCCAAGACACACGATACCATCCGCTGGATCCGACTTGGCATTGTCTCTTCATCTCGGGACGTCGTACCTACCTAGGACCTTAGGTACTCCGTCAGGTATAGCGTACCAGAAACGGCTATTGCATACGGCAAGGGACCTGATGACTAAGCAGACAAGCCGCACTTCCTGCCCGACGCGTCCAGGCGCGTGGACGCGTTCCAATTCTGCCCAATCGGGACAGCGCGTCCACAGCAAAGATCCATTGGCACAACTCCATCGGACGCCAGCGGCGCAGACAAGAAAACAGCACGCACACAACATCCTGTTTGGGAGTGGGTGTATGCTACCAAGCATTTATCTCTAGAGGCTTTTGTCAGCTTCCATCCTTGGCCTTCTAGAACTTCCCGCGCCCGTCGTGGTGAACTAAACTCACCGCCGCCATCATCATGGACGGCGTTCAGCTTCGCGATGAGGCCGCTCAGGATCGAGTGCGTGCCGCCATGGAGTTTCTTGATCCGAGTGAGTTTTTTCAGGTGACGTCTGCGGTGCCTAGAATACTGTACTGACTTGGTACACACAGGCGATGCGCGCGCAAGAAGGTTTGCCAGCTCAATTCCCATTCCTTTCCCTTTTCTTGCTGTCTGTATGCGCAAGGCTGACACTAAGATAGCTATCGGGCGGATATCGTGCTGATGCTCAATCGGGGGTTACGGCGGCTGACGGTATGTTTATAATTCATGGGACATGGATCTGACTGGGCGTTCGAAGCTGACTTTACACAGGTCAGCATCGACGAAATCAGAGCGCATAACCGTGAACTCGCGGATGGGTAAATATCGAAGAAGGCCCTTGTTCGGAAAGACATTTCTGCTGATGGCAGATAGTCTCCTTACATCTCCGTTCGAGTACACGCAAGCCTTTGACAAGGCCCTCAAGGAGGTCATCAAGACGCTGCCCAATCGGCCCGCCAGAGAAACCGCCGACGATGTTGTACGTGCTTTGCTTTGATTGGATTGGATACCCCCGAAACTACGTCCCTCGTCGTGAGTGAGCTAAGACGTTTGTTATGTTAGAGGTATTACTGTGCGTACGTCGGTGCCTTTGGAGAATACTCCTGCAACCCTCGCACGTTGAGCTCCTCGCATCTGAACCGCATGATCTCCCTCGAGGGGATTGTCACGAAATGCTCACTCGTCCGGCCGAAGGTGATCCAGAGTGTCCACTACAGCGAGAAGAAGAACAGATTCTTTGCCCGGAAGTACAGGGATCAGACTATGACCGCTAGCGGGGCGACGAGTCTGAATGTCTACCCGCAGGAGGATGACGAGAAGAATCCGGTAAGATGGATCAACGGTCTAAAAAGGTAAGGCGGCTGTTGCTGATGTACTGTCTTTTAGCTCATTACCGAGTACGGATACTCGACGTACATGGACCACCAGACCATCTCGATCCAGGAAATGCCAGAACGTGCCCCCGCAGGCCAGCTGCCACGAGGAGTTGAGGTTATCCTGGACGACGATCTGGTAGACCGTGCGAAGCCCGGAGACAGAATCCAGCTAGTGGGCATATACCGGACTCTCGGTAACCGAAACGCTGGCTCGGGGTCCTCGACGTTCCGCACCGTGATCATGGCAAACAACATCATCCAACTGTCTTCAAAGTCGGGCGGTGGGATTGCGCAGGCGACGATCACTGACACCGACATCCGAAACATCAACAAGATCGCAAAGAAGAAGAATGTCTTCGATCTGCTGTCGCAGTCGCTTGCTCCGAGTATATACGGGCACGATTATATCAAGAAGGCAATCCTGCTCATGCTGCTTGGTGGAGTCGAGAAGAACCTCGAGAACGGAACACACCTTCGTGGTGACATCAACATCCTGATGGTTGGCGATCCTTCCACTGCCAAGTCCCAGCTTCTCCGTTTTGTCCTGAATACAGCTCCCCTGGCGATCGCCACGACCGGTCGAGGCTCGTCCGGCGTCGGTCTCACCGCCGCTGTCACGACAGACAAGGAGACGGGCGAGAGGAGGCTCGAAGCCGGTGCGATGGTCCTTGCTGATCGAGGAGTGGTCTGTATTGACGAATTCGACAAGATGAGCGACGTCGACCGCGTTGCCATCCACGAAGTCATGGAGCAGCAGACGGTCACGATCGCGAAGGCAGGAATCCACACGTCTCTGAACGCCCGATGCAGCGTACTCGCCGCCGCAAACCCGATCTACGGCCAGTACGATCCTCACAAAGACCCGCACAAGAACATCGCCCTGCCTGATTCACTGCTCTCGCGTTTCGACTTGCTTTTTGTCGTCACAGATGACATTGAAGACACGAGAGACAGGCTTGTCTCGGAGCACGTCCTGCGCATGCACCGCTACCGCCAGCCAGGCACGGAGGAGGGAGCCCCTGTCCGGGAGCAGCCCAACCAGACCTTGGGCGTCGGACTGGAAGACAACCAGGACTCCAATGGGCCGACAGAGGTTCACGAGAAGTTCAACATCATGCTTCACGCTGGGATGATCACCACCAGCAGGGGCAAGGGCCGAAATGTTGAGGTTCTGAGCATTCCCTTCATCAAGAAGTACATCCAGTATGCGAAGTCGAGGATCAAACCGGTCCTCACCAAGGGCGCCGCGGACCATATCGTCGCGACATACTCGGCTCTGCGAAACGACGAGCTTACCGGCAACCAGCGCAAGACCTCTCCCATGACCGCGCGTACCCTTGAGACCCTGATCCGTCTGTCCACTGCTCATGCGAAGGCACGCCTATCCAGCAGAGTAGAGGAGCAGGATGCCAAAGTTGCGGAGCAGATCCTGCGCTTTGCCCTGTTCAAGGAGGTCGTCGAGGACGAGCGACGGAAGAGGCGGAAGACAACCGCCTTCGATGACGACGACGACGATGACGAGTCCAGCGACGGCGAGTCCTCGGAGGATGACCAGCCCTCGACAAGGAACGCCTCAAGCGCCACTCCGCGATCAAGTCGCCGCGGCGGCACCCTCCGGACGCGCGCAGCAGCGGCAGCGTCTCGTTCCAGCGCGACGAACGCAGACGACGCCTCCGAGGACGGCGACGGCCTGTACGACGCCAGCCCCAGAGGCCAGCGGACGCAGTCGAGCCGTACGACGCGCACCCGCACGCAGACGCAGACCGACTCCCAGATGTCGGTGGCATCGTCCCAGCCGGCCTCGCAGCTCATCAAGTCCCAGACGGACGACACACACTCGCAGTCGCAGACTGGCTCTGCTGCCATGCCATCATCGTCTGCTGCAACTTCCTCGCAGCAGCCGATCCAGCCCGCGCGGCTCGAGACCTTCCGCAAGGCGCTGGGCCCCCTGATGGGCACGCGGCTGTTCGTCAACGAGGACACGGCGGACGTGGAGACGCTCATCGGCGCGGTCAACACGGCGATCCGGGCCAACCCGGCGCTGGGCGAGGCGTACGTCTTCCAGCGCGCTGAGGCGATCCGGGCGCTGAAGGCGATGGAGGAGAGGAATGAGTTGATGTGAGTATTCCCTATCCGTCGAATAAATCCTGATAACCCACAACGCTCTGTGTACATGGCTAACGCTTTTTGTTTGCAGGTACGTCGAGGACGAGGACACCGTGTACCGGATTTAATTCAATAATGCGGTTCATTATCATTTATTGACTGATTCTTCTTCCTTCGTTATTCTTCTTCTAACATCCAGTTCTTCCGAGATATAGATTTTAAACATCATATTAGTTTCCCTGATGTTGACCTTGACGGCGTTCGGAGTCACTGAGATCTCTGCTGTTTCTTTTAATGAAAATGACTATCATATCATTAGTACTACTATGCACCCCATGTCATATCATGTCATGTCATGTACGCATGTATGCATGTACGCACGCATGTATGTATCCAGGATCCAGAACCTTGGAGTTTCATGAACGATCACGCATGCCACATAAAGCAAAGAACAGGTTAATTATGCGCTGGGTTGGGGCGTAGATCTTATTATGTGGACTCTCTGATTGGTTACGATACGATATCCGGCTCACGTGCTATTTATTTATTTATTATTATTGGTCAGTGATAATAACCTGATAGCATGACTGATGGACTGACTACTCTGCTTCTGTGTAGAGCAGATAGATAGATAGATATATGGAGTTAAGTAAATAGATTAATACCTAGGATTAGGTAGGCGTAGATACAACATTTCTTTTTTGTTTTGTTTCGTTTTAGTTCTAGAAAGTCTATTATTGTTCGTTCATTGCCTATTATTAATTACTATTATTATTACTACTACTCGCATGGCAAGAGCAAGAGAAAGTCAAGAGAAGGGGAGTACTCAGCTCAGGTGATGAAAAAAAAAATGAAGTAAATATATAATCGACGACACATGCAGCTTGCCTCTTCCTTCACATCTTTCTTCATTTTTTTTCAACTCGATTGTTTTCATCTCCTTTTGCTTTGTTATTCGTCTATGTAACCATATACATGTATTTCTCAAGTTTCTCTACATACTTCCATCCGCAGAAATTTGAATCTGATTTGATTTGGTTCGACTCGATTCGATTCGATTGTTCGCCAGCCCCTCGTTATACAACCATTATACCGCGCCATATGCAACTCCTCACGACGAACGGACGCCTCACAGATTCAAATTCGATGCAATTCCATTCGAGTTGATCCGATCCGATCCGGTTCAATATGATACTTGTAAGAAAGGAAAAAGGAAAGAAATTCACACTACCTTATAGAAACATGCCATCGTTGAGCAAAAGGACAATAAAAAAAACTCATGCCTCCTCCGGCATCAGCCCTCTCTTCACCTTCCTTCCCGGAGAGGATGACTCGTCCGACGAGAGCGATGGAGAGCCCTCCCGGATCGGGGCCTGCGTCAGCGGAGACAACCCTCTAGCCGCAGAGGAGGAGGAGGAAGAAATAGTCTTGGAGCTCTTCTTCCGGCGCTGCTGGCCCTGCTCCGTGCCGGAAAAGGTGCTGCCGCGGGACGGCGGACGCTCCTCCTGGCCGTCGACGGGGGTCGTGCCGCGCGAGGGCGTGGAGTAGTCGGCGGCGCGGGCGGCGGCGGCGCGACGGGACTTGTGATGGCGGCGGGACTTCTCTGCTCGCTCCCTCCGGCGTCGCGCGCTGCTGCTGGTCCTCAGCCAGCTCAGGCCCAGCCAGTAGAGCCAGCCGCCCTCCTGCCGGGCCAGCTGGCGCTCGCGCTCGCGCAGCTTGCGGCGCAGCTGCGCGCGCCGCTCGTTCTCCTTCTCCCAGTAGTCGGAGCGGTACTCGTCCCAGTTCTCGCGGAACTCGGGCGAGAAGTACTTGGGGAGCAGCAGGAGCCGGATGTGGTCGCCTCCCGGGGAGAGGTCCTCCTCGATGAGGCCGGGCTCGCCGTCGCTGCTGCCGTCGTAGTAGTAGTTGTTGTAATAGTGTCGACCGCCGCTGCGCTTCACCAACTCCGGGTCGATGTAGTGGTAGCTGCCCGTCGGGGAGGGGTTGAAGAAGGCAGAGTAAGGGAACAGGAAGGACAGATAGGAGAGCAACTCGCGCCACCAGGGTCCGCGGATCACGACGATCTTGGTGTTGATGCCGCGCAGGCCGCGGTTTGCGACGGAGAGCCAGCGACGCGGCCAGCGCACGCCGCGCTCCCACTGCCCGGTGCCCCAGATGAGGATGGCCGTGACGATGCCGCCCATGAGCGCGACCTTCTCGCCCATCTCGACCATCCAGTAGACGGAGCCGCCGACGCCGCGGCCGTCTTCGCGGGGCCGCAGGAACAGCGCGTAGGAGAAGTAGGCAATCCAGAGGGCCAGCAGCATGCAGAAGAAGGTGTTCTGGCGGCGGCGCTCGCGCAGGGCCAGGTACTGCGCGCGCAGGGAGCTCTCGAGGATGAGCAGGTTCAGGTAGATCTGCGGCGGCGACGAGGGCAGCGTCGACAGCGGATCGGGAGTCGAGGCGCGAGGAGACTGAGACGGGGAAGACGACAAAGGAGAAGAAGACGCAGACAGCGTCGTCTCAGGGGCCGGGGCGCCCTTGACGAGCTGGTCCAGCGACGCGGACATGGCGGAGAGGCGTATGTCGGACCATGCAGGACGGAGCCGGGGCGGTCGTCGACGGCGTGGAGGATCTAGACGGAGAGAGAGAGAGAGGAAGGAAGCAGGACGAGAGAGTATCTAGACCGGAAGACAGACGGTGTGCATGAGGGACGGGGGGGAGAGCAAGAGGGAGGTGTCTGGCTGCTGTGTCGTGATGAAGTCGGAGACGGAGACGGAGACGAGCAGAGCCGCGTCCACCGCTGCCTCGTCCGCCGACCTTATCTCCATCTCCTCCATCGTCCATCTCGTCCATCTCTCTCTCTCACCGTGTCTGTCTTTCCATCTCTCCAGTGGTCTTTCTGCGTTCTGGCCAGCGTTCTCGTCCAGCCTCTCGTTATCCTGCTGCCTGCACCCCAGACCTCCATCTCCCCCGCGCTGCCCCGGGCAGTACATGGTCTTTGCTCCCCGTCCTGCCCGTGCGAGTGGCAGAGCGTCTCTGTCACTCCAGATCTCGCCTTCACCGTGCTCTCCGGCCGCGTCTCGTCGTCTGTCTCGCTGCTCCAGCTCCCCCGGCCCCGGTCGTTAGATGCGACGCTCCCCGTCCCATCGCCAGCCCTCCTCGCCCGCCGTCCCCAGGCCTACTCGACCTCCGACTCTCCGCTCCCTTCCGCAGCCTCTGCATCCCACTATCATCCCTCAATGACATCCGAGTCGTTGAACCAGCCCGATGACGGCGTCCGCGGGCGCACCCAGCAGAGGCCGTTGGCCTCGGCGCGCTCCAGGTCGCCCTATGCCGCCCGACCCAGGCCGCAGTCCCTCTTCCCGCTAGGATACAAGGAGGGTTTCAGTCAATGGGTGGGTTCACGCCGTGTGCCTTGCTCTTGGACCTCTCCGCCGCTGACCGCATCTCCAGTGGGCGAGTATCCCCGCCGCAGTGGCCGAGCACAGGGTGCTCTCCTTCATTCCCTTCCTCCAGCAGGCCCCGACACACAGGCAGACCGGAAACACGGCAGACACCCCGAATGGCGCAGGGGACAGCCTCAAGTCCCAGGACACCAGCCAGCAGGGAGAGGTGGCTGCCAGCTCGGTCGATGATCCCTACGGGCCGCGACGCTGGCGCTCCAGCATGGTCGAGCTGAGCGGCAAGGACCGCGCGCTGAACGAGTTCTGCGTCGAGCGGATCGGCGAGGAGGCCGACCAGAACCTGGTCATCCTCCACGGCTACGGAGCGGGCCTGGGTTTCTTCTACAAGAACTTCGAGCCCCTGAGCCGCGCCAAGGGCTGGACGCTGTACGCCCTGGACATGCTCGGCATGGGCCGCAGCACCCGACCGCCCTTCAAGATCAAGGCCAAGAACCGGCAGGATGCCATCACCGAGGCGGAGGACTGGTTCATCGACGCCCTGGAGGAGTGGCGCATCAAGCGGAAGATCGAGCGGTTCACCCTCCTCGGCCACAGCCTGGGCGGCTACATGGCCGTGGCCTACGCGCTCAAGTATCCCGGCCGCTTGAACAAGCTGATCCTGGCCTCCCCCGTGGGCATCCCCGAGGATCCCTATGCGGTCAACGCAGATGTGCCGGAGCCGTCAGAGACGACCCTCGGCAACGAGTTCACTCAGGACTCGCGCGACACGACTGCGGCGAGCGGAGGTGACAACAACAACTTCCTGAACGCGGGACCCAAAGCGGGCGACAAGGATATCGCCGGAACCATGCCTGCTCCACCCCGCAGACCGATCCCGAAATGGCTGGCCTATCTCTGGGACTGCAACATCTCCCCGTTCAGCCTGGTCCGCTGGGCCGGCCCCCTGGGGCCGCGTCTCGTGTCCGGCTGGACGTCGCGGCGCTTCGCCCACCTTCCGGAGGCGGAAGCCCAGGCCCTGCATGACTACTCGTACTCCATCTTCCGGCTCCGCGGCAGCGGCGAGTACGCGCTGGCGTACATCCTCGCTCCGGGCGCGTACGCCCGCAGCCCTCTGATCCGGCGCATCCACGGCGTCGGCCGGCAGATCATCCGGCCGTCATCAGAAGAAGCGACGACCGGCGCTTCCACGCCCTCATCATCAGGTGCTCCTACTCCCTCGTCGAGCCCGAGCTCGAGCTGGACCTCCCTATCCGCCAACGACGACAGTCGACAACAACAGCAACCGCCGTCTACCACCACTCCGCCCAAGCCGCAACGCGAGAACGGCGTCCCCGTCGTCTTCCTGTACGGCGAGCACGACTGGATGGACGTCCGGGGCGGCTACGCCGCGCAGGCCAAGATTGAGGAGGAGAAGCGCCGCGTGCTGCAGAACGCGACGCCCGAGGAGCGTGCCGCGGACAACGGCTCCGCCAAGGTGATCATCATCCGCAAGGCCGGCCACCACGTGTACCTGGACGGCTGGGAGGAGTTCAACCAGATCGTGCTGGAGGAGATGGAGGATGTGAGGCGGAGGGAGAGGGAGAGGGCGGAGAGGGAGCGGAGGAGAAGAGAAGGTAGGACGGATTAATTGAATAATCGATTGACTGATGGATTGATTGGATTGGATTGGGAGGACATTAGGTATTATGTATTGCATGCGTTTGGCATTGCATGTTGTTTTCTGTCTCTTGTTCTTGTGTTGTGTGTATGCTATGTTAGGTTTGGCCTGGTTTGGGGGGTCTCTGTTTCTGTGTGTCCGTCTGCTCCTTGTTTGTATTGATTGACTATGTCTTGTATACATATACCGTGGCGTATTGTAGTGTAGTCACTAGACAGACCAGTCCATGCTTTATTAATTATATATGCAGATGAATCTAGCCGCTCTCTGTAGATTTTCGTAATAGCAGCCAGCACCTGGGGTAGTTCCTAATCTACCTGAAAGGCGCATGAGATCATGAGCTTTCAAGATTTGCAAGTCACCTAGAAAAGAAAAATATGAGTGGAGTGCTTATCATAAGGCTACAATTACCAACTATCTATCTATCTAATTAATAAGACTAGCTGATAAATCTAAATCAAACTCTAGGCTACCAGTTCCAGTTCCAGTTCCAAAGACGTGTGTGTCGCCTTGGCTGCGCTTTGCACTTTGCAGGCAGTCAGTCCTCTCTCTCTCTCTCCTCCCTATCTTTCTATTACTATTCTATGCCCCTTTTCTCCCTTCTTTTTTTTTCCCTCCTGGTCCGGTTTTTATATCTATTTAAAACCGGTTGAGGTTTAATTGAGAATGAAATCCCTGCCTCGTCTCACTGTATACATATGTATGTATGCACACATACAGATACAGATACATACAGATCACGCCTTCCGCACCACCAGCGCGATCCACCCGAGCAGGCGGTACACGGCGACGATGACGATCAGGATGCCGACCCATTTCCCCGTGCGGCCCCCGACGTAGCCGTACTCCTGGAGCACGCCGCTGCCGCGGATCTGGCACCGGGGCGCGAGGTCCGTCCGGTACATACAGTGGCAGCCGGGCCCGCACGAGTAGACGCGGCGGGAGAACTCGTTGACCATCATGCCCTGGAAGACGTAGGCCTGGTAGTCGATGTAGTGGAACACGTACTTCCAGAACGGGTTGAGGATGGTCGGCGTCACGAGGAACCCGCCGACGCTCATCCACAGGCCGTTGGCGAACGCGACAAGCGTCAGGGCGATGACGAAGTCCGGGAAGAGCGACGACACGAACACGACGAGTGACTCGGCCGCGACGAGGTCCAGGAAGAGCCACATCACCCAGGTGAAGAAGGCGGATGCGTCCGGGCGGAAGTTGGACAGCCAGTACGAGACGATCGAGAAGAGGATCGAGATGATGACTGCATGTTTTTCTCTCTGTCAGTTTTGTGTTCCATTGATGAGAAATACGTGATGTATACAGCGCTTTTGCTACTTACAGAGGAACGGCAGGCCGATGATGAAGTTCGAGATAAGGAAGGCAGCTGCTCCGTAGAGTCCGTTGGCTCGCTCCTTGACGAATGTAGCCCTGTCTTCTAGATAGGCGGGGACGTATGCCACGGCCATGAATGACATGAAGGCGGAACCGAAGAACTGCAAGAGATCAGTAAATAAGCAAAGAAGCATTACTGAAAACTATCGTCAGGACTTACGATCGCGTTGATGAACGGCTGGATGTATTCCTGTTCAGTGTGCAGACGCAACCACACAGTTCCCATCATGATAGCCAAACCTAAGTTGATTAGAGAGCCTGATCAATAGTGTCAATTCACCGCTGCTACTTACCGAGATACATGGCGATTCGAATCCCATATGCGACCACATCGCGGTAACTCTTGATGAATGAACGGTGCAGCAATGACAGGATGACAAAGGGAAGGGCAGGCCGAGAGAGACCTTCCGTGGATAGATGCTGTTCTCCCTTCTCAGCCGACTGTACGAGACGGCCAATCTCCGACTCCATAGCAGCAGCCTCATCCGAATTCGTCCACGCTGACTGGATCCGCTTGAGATGTTCCTGCGCGGTTTCTTTGTCGCTGGCAAAGTCGGCGCTCACCAGGTCCAGCAGGAACTCTGCAAGGTTGGTGAACGGCGGGATTGGGTGTCCTATCTTGTTGAAGTAGTCCCTGACATTCCCAACCGGGCCGAAGTAGCAGGTCCTGCCCTTGGAGAGAAGGATAAGCTTATCGAAGAGCTCGAACGTCGTTGCAGACGGCTGATGGATGCTTGCTATGATGATAAGCTGTCGCAATTCCATCAGCAAGGAGGGCCCCTTCCAAGCCTTTCATTTCTTTTTCGCCACGTCTTTGGCCCTCTACTTACGTTGTTCCTTTTAGCAAGCTTCCTCACGTAGGAAATGGTCTCATAACTAGCCGTCGAGTCAAGCCCACTCGTTGGCTCATCAAGGAACAGGATCTTCGGACAGGTAATCAGCTGGCTGGCAACGCTGACTCGACGTTTCTGACCACCACTGATCCCTTTCCGGATTGGAGTGCCGATCAGGGTGTTTGCCTGTTCTTGGATGCCAAACGCTTGAAGCAGAGACTTGATACGCTCAATTCTCCTCTCTTTGGAAATCGTCCTGTCTTCGAATCAGCACATGTGCTAGACAGAATATATGATAACCTTGGTTATCATTCCCAGAAGTTAGCGTACTTGGGCAAAGAAAGCTGAGCCGCAAAATGCAACGTCTCCTGGACAGTCAAGGATCCGATGAGGGCGTCCTCCTGCTCAACATACGAGGTGATCCGCTTGAACAGCTCCGTGTTTATGTCCATGCCATTGACCAGGACGTCGCCCGTAATCTTCGCGCCCAAGCTCGCAGCACGGCGTGCCAGGACGTTGAGAAGAGTGGTCTTGCCGCAACCAGAAGGGCCCATGAGTGCGACCAGCTCTCCTGTTGCAAAAAAAGCTCCATGTCAGCATATAGTCTCTCTCCATTATCCGAAGTCCACCATATCCGTAAGTATGCACAAACCTTGTTTCGCATATCCACTGGCGTCACAAAGAAGGTCCCTCATTTTCTTCGTCTCCCGATCTTTCACCGTCACGATCAGCCCGTTCCAGGCGAGGCTGTGAACGGTATTGTTCATCAGGGAGGTGTCCTCGAGGTCATTAGCCTCGAGATCACCGCTGCGCGGGCGACCATGAAAGCTGGGATCCATGATGGAAAAAGTATGACCAAATCACAAACCACTCCGTGAGAATAGTAACAAGAGCAGGAATATGAAAAAGATCAGGCAATAAAAAAAAGAATGCTGTGCTTCCTTTCAAGCTGAACTGGCTACCTCACCATCACATGCAGAATAGCGATGAGAAATTTCGCAGATAATTAATTCTTGCAAATAATGAGAGAAGATTGCCTTATCAAAGTGAATGACTGCTTTGCAGAGCCCGCATGACAGGAGCGCTGCATGAGCTCTCTTATGGCTGTGATGTTAGCCCTTCCATGTTCGATAAGTATACACGCGCGGGGGCCCCCCCAGAACGGGCTCTTGATGTCAGTCGCCGTTCGATGCGTTGAGGCTGCCTGCGGCCTGGAATAGGACTTCGCCAATCACCATGCCTTGCTGCTTGGGAGAATGCTCATTCGAGGTTACCTATCAGGTCCCCGACTGGACCCCGAACCAGCGATCGGCCGAGTTTGGCTACTCCGTGGAATGCGAGACGAGCGCTGATCCATTGTTGATAGCACAGAAGCTTCATAGACCTATTCAATTCATTTGGAAAGATGTGCATGCATAGATCTACCGGCGAAGAGTCTCTGAGAGCAGCTGCATAAGTTAGGTGTAGGCAACAGGCCAAGTATGGAGTAGGCCGTGTTCTGCAGAGCCAGGTTAGTACATGCAGGAAAATGTGCCAACGCCAAGTGGCGATCTCCTTTCCAGGACTGCAGAAAACAAACAGCGCTGATGAAACCTGAAGGGCTGAGAGCTGACACGTCGTGCAGTTCGATATCCATGACGGATGCCCGATCCATCGCGGGGTTCCCCAGGTCCCCGAAAAAGCCACGGGGATGACCTCAGCGGGGACCATGCTCGGGGAACGCCCTAACGAACATCGCCCACGTCCACTTGCCTTCCATGCAGCTTCTAGACCTCTGGCATGGGGTGATCAGGGAATCTTGTTGGTAATCTCCGGCTTGAAGGATGACGTCGCCAAAGTACCGTGCGCGCTTCATCCTGCTATCGCACATGGCTCGAAATCAAATGGATAGTATCTGATCACAAGATGGCCTTCGCACCTATTCATCGTCACTCAGTCAAGTCCAACATAAAAATTCTCTTCGATACAAATCCTTACATAACACACATATACTCCAGAACCGGCCTAGCCAACCTCACGCTACAACAACCCGGGACTCAAACAGAACGATCACGCAGATCGCGGAGCACCAGCACCACGGACAATGGTGGCAGATCTCGGGCGAGAGATGTGTTAATTCATCGATACTGATCGATCCCGAGACGGCTTGCTCGCCGACTCGGACGAGTCGGGCTCCACTGCCGCCTGGCCGAGGCCATCCCAAGGTCCCTGCCCGAGTGACAAGAAAGATGGCAAATGTACTCCGTACTGAGTGTATGTAACCAAGGAATGCCTAGACTGGACCTGAGAAGCCCGGGCTGTGTGTGGGTGCCGTGCCGGTCATAGGTGCTGTACGTACGTTCCTGAGACTTTAGAGTGTACTGTAGGTACGGAGTACCTACCGAGTGTCTACGTAGTATGTACATATTTTCCACACCAAGATGTATTCGAGGGAGTCAGAGTTCCCTAGAACATCGCCTTTCACCACGTTCTATATGGGATAGGTCGGCACCTCGTTATACAACCAAGAAGTACAGTAGTAGGCACGGGATATATCCTGAAGTTGAAAGACAGGTCAGCGGGTACCACGGATTCGGAGGCCCATGAGGTGCGTGTAGATACACATGGACAGTAGTCATACATAGATGTACCCATTATTTAGTACAGTTACATTATACAACTTCTCCTCACGTCCGCCAGTAGCATGCGGTCTTAAACGGAACATTCGTGCTGAAATCCTCCAGAATAAACATTCCTATATAAAACAGAGCACGTTTTCGCATAGCCCACGAGCTGCAGTTTCTCTCCTCTTTAAATTCTGCTGTATCCTCAACTCTGGACCACTCCTCGAGCTAGTGCGAGCTCCCCAATCCCAAAGACGGAAATCTTGCCCGGGGACCAGAGGTCGCACCCAACGAGCTCCTCCTCCTTCGCAATCCCACCCCACCGGGGTGGTGAGCGATCGACCATCCGATGTTCGCGCTCGTCCGTTCCTCCAACGAGACGGACGTCCCCGGCGACGTGTTTCCGCTCGTCGCAGCCCCGCTGCTCGACCGCCGTCTTCGAAGCGCGAAGTATGCGCCCGCGCCGTGAGACTCTGTGGATGTGGTAAAGAGTGCGTGGGTTGGAGGAGCGTTCGGCATGCTAAGCGGTTCAGGGAATAATTGCTGCGAGCGGAAGTTGTGTGGTGGCTCCAGCCCAACGTCCATACCCGCAGTAGCTGCGCGGCCTTGTCGGGTAAATTCTGCAAGGGACAGATCGCTTCCTGTGGAGTTGCTGGGGATGAGCGAGGAGGTGGTCCTGGAGCGCCTGTGATATCGTATACGTCTGGAGTACGCAACGGTCTGGATCCGAGTCGGAGATGTGGCCGATGGGTCTGCTCCTGAAGTGTCCATCGCCAGATGGTGCAATGAAGCGTCGAGACGTTTGCTTATGGAGAGCCATGATCTTTCTTCCGACTCGTCATTAAAGCTGTGGGACGACGAGGACGACACGGAGCCGGAAATCGATCTGCGCCGACGGGCAGCTGCCGGAGGCAAGGAGCGCAATTCAAAGTCACGATCATTATCACCACTGGAGAGATCCAGGTACGTTGCAGGAGCGGGTGTAGCGGCATTATTGCGGTACTGCCTCCTACCGCTGGGGTTTATCCCGAGGTGATACTGTCCTCTAGCATTGCTGTTGGCGTCAGAAGAGTTGGAGCGATTACGCTGCCTAGAGTGATGGCGGCTGCGACTGCGCGAGGAAGATCTGGATGCATGGCTGTCTCCAAATCTGCATAGTAGAGCACTGGAGCTGAGATTCCTAGTCCGGTTCTTCGGCCGCGACGAAGTTGGCGTTACACTTCCAGACGCGGAGAACGTCGACAGGGACGGGTTAGGAAGGGCGGGAAAGAAATAATTCGTCACGAGAGCATAGAACACTTCAATGTAGACAAGAGACATGCGCAAGGAGAGAGTCAGAACAGAGAGGGTGATGGTGACACAGGCAGACAAGACCAAGGGAATGGAGACAAAGACGAGGATGGGAAGGACGAAGAGAGAGGAGAGGGCGGAGAAGCTGGCGGACAGCATCGCGACGACCGCGCTAGTCTTTGAGCAAAGCAAAGGACATTGAAGATGCAAGGTCCGATCAGATCACACGGCAGCTTCTCTGATCAAAAGCAACGACTGCGAGCCATCTCCGCAGAGAGACAGACAGAATGACATGACATGGCGGGCATCTCACCACCCCCTCTGGAGCTGCGAAGACGCGGAGACGACGGGCATGTGATTCCGGGGGCTCGGGCCGCCCCGCCACCGGCATGCCGACCGCGGAGAGCAGCGGGCGACATCTCCTCCGTGCATACATACTCCGCACCGCGTCTCGCCCGGAAACCAGACACCAGTCTGAGGAAATCCTCAAGAGCCATATAATAATAACATGGCCACAGGCGGCCACCACGACGGGACCCCCTTCCCGTGGGAGCTCGGCGTCTTCGACGCCCACTGCCACCCCACCGACACGATGACCTCAATCGCCGAGATCCCGCGCATGAAGGCCACCACGCTGACGATCATGGCCACGCGCGGCGAGGACCAGGATCTCGTCCACCAGGTCGCCTCCTCCGACCTTGGCCGGAGAGACCAGAACAGTAATACCGAGCGCGTCATCCCATGCTTCGGCTGGCACCCGTGGTTCTCGCATCAGATCATGGACGACACTGGCCCCTCCGGGACGGAGGCTGATCCAACGTCCAGGGAGGGCAAGATCGCGCACTACAAGCAAGTCCTGACCCCGTCCAAAGGAGCGGACGAGGACTTCTTCCTGGCGCTGCCCGACCCCAAACCCCTCTCCGCCCTGCTCGCAGAGACCCGGGCGCGGCTGACCGCGCACCCGACCGCCCTCGTCGGCGAGATCGGGCTGGACCGCACCTTTCGACTCCCCAACGTCTGGCGTCCAGAGGAGCTCGCGGCCCGCGATCCCTCCGTGACCCCGGGGTCAAGGGAGGGCAGAACCCTCTCCCCGTACCGCGTGCAGATGAACCACCAGAAGGCGCTGTTCAGAGCGCAGCTGCGCCTCGCGGGGGAGCTGCGCCGGCCGGTCTCGGTGCACAGCGTGCAGGCGCACGGCGCCGTCTTCGAGGTCCTGCAGGAGCTGTGGGCGGGCCATGAGCGGCAGGTCCTGTCGCGGCGGGAGAAGAAGCGGCGGAGGCGGAGCGCGGCCATGGCTCACGCTCACGAGTGGAGTAGTGATGCGGAATCGGACCGGGAAAAGGGGGAGGAGGAGGAGGAGGAGGAGGAAGATCACTCTTCTGCCTCTGTATCGAGAGCTTCTTCTTCAACATCATCCACCGGGCAGCCCCAGCCCCTCCCCTTCCCACCACGGATATGCATGCACTCGTACTCCGGCCCCGTGGAGCCCCTGACCCAGTTCCTCCGCCCGACCGTCCCCTCCGACGTCTACTTCTCCTTCTCGAGCGTGATCAACTTCACGAACCCGTCGTCCGACAAGGCCGTCGAGGTGATCAAGGCCCTGCCGGACGACCGGATCCTCATCGAGAGCGACCTCCACTGCGCGGGGCCGCAGATGGACGATCTGCTGGAGGAGATTGCGCGCAAGGTGTGCGAGCTGCGGGGGTGGAGTCTGGAGCAGGGCGTGAGGCAGCTCGCGGAGAATTGGAGGCGGTTTGTGTTTGGTTGAGGAGCACTCTTATTGAACAGAGCTGTTGGATCGAGGGATGTATCTTGTCTTCTTGTCTTGGATAAGCTGGGCTTATCCGCCAAAACGGGGATGATATTGCATTGGACTCATGACTTTGCGCTATGCTAAGGACAAGAATATCTGTATGTAAATATGCACCATCGTACATAGTCGGAGAACAAAAAAAGCTCAAAGGTCTCCCGGAACAAATTAATCATTACAATAACAACTATCGGTTAATCTACAAGCTCGATACCGGGAGGCTAACATGAGTCCTGTACATAAACGACGGCTATTGATAAGATACCGTGTATCCTTCAAGGTCATCCTATGCGCAGCAATGGACACGGTCGAAGCCTGTCACGAGCGAGACCATAAGATCACGTCGCATACATGGACCGTGATACCTCACTCCCAGGTGTAGCCAAGGGCCAACCTGCAGAATGTGACTCGACGTCGGTGATGTCGAGCGTATTGTCGAAGAGCTCCATAACAATCCCTGATCTTTCTCCATCAGGGATCTAGTGGGCTGGGCTGAATTTATACCCACGGTGAAGGAAGTGCAGGAGGTACTTGTCCTAGCGTTCCCTCCTGGCACTACCGGCTGCTCCAGATATGTAGACGGCGAAGCAGGCTCTGTTTGATAGCCTGGTTCTCCCCTCCGCTCGAACTGAAACTTATTCGAGCTTCCACGATGTTAAGATTTCTAAATACGGCAGATGCCGGTTGGGTCTGATAGCTCAGCCGTGCATCCATCCTCCGTCCTGGATGAAATCTGACATCTGAGGTTCCTGCCAGTACAGCTGGCGCCATTCGTCTTCAACTTCCGGAAGGCCCTCCATGGCCATCGGCACGGGTTGGTCTGCGTCTGCAAAAGGGAAAAGCTGACGCCAGTCCGAGTACTCCCTCGGTTGGTCCAATGGCTCCACATGTGTCTCGTTTGCAAGGTCTTCGCCCCTGTCAAATGGAATGCTATTGAACCTGGATGGTGTTGGCCAGTTATCGAATTGCTGATCCTGTGATGGTCCCAACGGCTGCTGTGATGGCTGTGATGGCTGCGACGGCTGATGTGGTGGTATTTGATGTGATAGCTGTTGATTCATGGTGGAAGGCTGAGCTGCAGGCGTAGCAGTATCTGGGTTAGATTCGGAATTGCCATCTTGATTCTGCGTGCCGCTGAACTGGTTGGACGCTTCGCTGGCAGCTACTCGCAGATCCTGCTGGAGGCGCTTCGAATTCTCAAAAAGCCGTAATATTGTCCCAGCATGCGACCAATACTCTGCCAGGTCACGGAGCGAATGCATGGTAGAATCAAATCGTCGAAGGGCGTTGATTGCCAGGACCGGATTTGAGAATCTCAACTCGACTCTTACTTGAATCATCGCGGTGAATAGCGTGTGCACCCCGCAATACCATAGGAGTTTGAGGTGATCCTTCTGGCGGAGCTCCTCGAAAATCGATGCGATGACCCCAGCAGCAGCACTGCAGATTTCCGCATCATGTGGACCATAATCATCGGAATAAGCCGACGCCCTTGGATGAGGTCTGTGTAGAAGGATAAGGAAGTTGTTATAGGTAAGGTGAAGCATAGCCGACCAAGGATCCATATCCGAAGCACGGAGGCGCAGAGTATCCGGGAGCCTAAGGGACCAATTTGCTAGGGCCGCGTCGGCTTCCGGAAGAACTGCCTTTCGACGCTCCGCGCTCACTCGCAAACCAAATCGCTCCCGAAGAATGTACGATATCATGGTGCAGAGTTCAGCCAAGTGAATCACATAATCTACCTGCACTCGAGATCCACAGCCTTCGAAGTCAGGTGGGGTCAGAGGCTGGACATCAGAATCTTCTAGGTTTCTGAAGTGAAATCCGTTAGCAAGACACGACAGAGACTTCAGACCGGTGGCCAGAAAGCTCCTTACATAGCCTGTGGTCGGCCATACGACAATGATACCATCACGTCGAACTGGACCAAGATCCACCACACTCTTCTCCACATTCGCCTGTCACCAGCGACGAATCGGCTCGACACCGGGTTACGGTGCATGCCGATTCCGGTAGCTATTCGCGCAGCTACACCGACCCAGTAGTGAGCATTTGCAGCGACATCCTCATCGGCCGTATCTGAATGCCATGTCATGAGTAGCGCCGCCTGGACAACGATATCTCTGTTGCGCTCAATTCGATTATCAAACAACCACTTGCAGCGGCGAAAGAAGATTGCCTTCAAAGCGTCTCTTTCCGGCTTCGGACGGGCGACATGAGCTCCAACGAGCAAGATCGCCTGAAGGAGCAGGATAGGGGGAGGATCGGCCGGATCTCGATTTCGATATTGCGTCATGAACTGGTCTTCATCGACAATCGGGTATCCTGGGTTAACATGGGTGAAATACGCCTCTACGAGCTCGTCAGCAAGGGACTGCTCGGGCAGGGTAAGAGCATCCTTCATGAGCTCGTCGTGGCCTATCTTCAAATTCCGTCTAGGGATCTCGTTGCCGGCAAAGTGATACACATCGTCATCTTTGCCCCGCTGCTGACGGATAAGGAATGATATGTTCGAGACATCATGGCCGACATATATAGCGCGCACGTTTCTTTGTATCTCCCTTCGATCCAGCTCCTCCTCGTCGATTAGCTTCAGAAGATGTTTTTCTAGTTCCCGGTGGTCATCGTGGTCGGTGGATGACTCGGAGCTTGACTGTTGGTTATATGCCTGAACGGTCGACCCGGATTGGAACCCATTCTGCGTCGTGGAGGCGCTCTGAGCCGATATCAAACCCGCAGACGGGCCACTATGAGAGAAAGAGGATACTGCCGAAACCGGGGCTCGGGGCACGGAGGATGGGGCCACCACTTTCGGAGAGGCATCCGACACGGCCGGGGGACGACAGCGGATGGGAACCGGATCGAGAACTGAACGGACGGCGAGGCGCTTTTTCTTCTCATGAATACGGCAATCCGTCTTTCCTGAGGAACGACAGTTTGAGCACGGCAGCCCGACGATGCGGGCGTCGCAGCGAACCTTTCTACGATGGCAATGGACGCAGGCGGCAGACCCTAATGAGCGCAATGGCTGTTAGCACAGAGGGGGAAAAGGTTTTTGTGTAGCCCCGCGAGGCATTGAATTGGACACCGGTCCAGCGCAGAAACATGGCCACAGAGAAGGGGCGTCAAGGTCATACCCGGCTTCCGCTTTGTCACACCACGGGCTGCTTGCGCCCGACTGTCGCTCGCTGCGGAAGATGACATGTCGAGGGTGAGCAGAGCATTGACCCAGTTACATGTCTAAAGGCAGGGGAAGCGACCATCGTCCTGGCAGCCATAAGGCTTCGTGCCTAATCCGGCGTCATGGAGGCGGCCTCGACAGCAGAAAGTCGTCTGGTGCGAGGACGAGATAACGAAGTCTGGGGACGGCAGCAGACGCGCGCTGCGGGTGGGGCGGGCTGCCCAGCGGGGAAGAGGAGCCCGTCACGTGGCTGCGGAGAAGGGCACGGGCACGCGCTCCCAACGTTCTCGACGGTCGCGGACATGGACTACCACCGTCACTGGGAACGAACCACCAGAGTGGAGAGTCCAGTCCGCCAATCGCCGCACATTCATCCTTATCGCCTGGAGGAAGAGTGCTCGACGATCAGCGTCGTCGTCAGCTTGTCCATTCTGTGTCGGTTTCGAACAGAGTGCTGTTCTAGAAAGGACCTTGAAAATGTCCTGTTGGTTACCCCATCTGTCCACATTTGCAAACAAGTCTTTGTTTATATATATATATATATATAAAGTCTGTTTAAAGGGAACATCCTCGGGTGAAGCTGCAGAAAGCACCAATGAGAAATACTCGGAACTTGCGGCAGTTCACGAGCGATCTGGCGGTGAATCTGGTTCTCATGCTGACAGGGATGCTACAATTCTTCCTCTCCTTATAGGCGGCTAGCAGAGCAACCTCCCTTTACTGGGGCTGTGTGTAGTTCTCTTTCCCACAAATAATCTTCTTGCCAAAGGCAGCCGTGGTGGTGGGATCCTACGTCGACAAGAGTGCGTTGATGAAAAAAAAAAGGTGAACGTCGTTAAATGGTTTTCCTAGAAACAAATCCAATCACCTCAACTCATGACAGCATCTTGCAAGACAAAAAACGGAGGAATGGAGAAGAGATTGCAAATTCTTTCAGACTCGTTGCTCTGTTCCTGGCAGCCCCAAGCGCAAAAGCCTCCAGTAGACGGGTAGCACGCCTGGGTTGGCCAAACAGTGGCTCAGCTGAGGTGTGCGCAGAGAGTGTCGGGCATGAACAGAGGTTTACATTCTAGGAGGCCGACCTTTAAACCATAAGCCGCATTGAAATCAAAGCCCGAACCAGCTAGCTTGTTGACCCCCAGACGCAGGTTCCTTGACTGATGGTCGTTGCTCGTACTCCCTATTGCCAGTCTGGGAAACGTCGGTCAAGCCATGGTCTTGGGGAGAGCAGGAGCATGTGTTCCTTGACAAAGCGGTGAGGAGAGCGAGCCTGGTGTGCATCCAACATCGGTCAGGATATGGCCTTTCTTACTTGAAGAGGAGACTCACCTCCTCTTGGCGAACTCACCGGAAACTTTGACAGTGTGCTAAGAAAGTGTAGCAAAACTGGCTGACGGCGATTGCAGAGAAGGGCGATATAAAGCTGGAGAGAAAGCAAAGGGGCCGGGGTATAACAAGATGCCATCCCTATGCCCAATTTTGACTCTCCAAATTTGCCAGGTGAGCGCCCGGGCCCTTGCCTTCTTCCAAGGTTCCTTGCTCTGCTAAGCTCCCTGTAGCATACCCCCCAGTCACTCGACCTCCCGACATTACTCAAACAAGCAGATAGTTATAGAGATAGATACATAGTGGACAGGTTCCGTATTCCCAAGTTCTCCTGTTTAAAACCCATCCTTCAGGGCTCCGTAAAGAAAGCAAAAGAAAAAAAAATGTGCAAGAAGCTGTATGGACCCATTTTGAGTGTACAACAGACTCATCCAAAAGTAAGAATCATAAACACATAAATCCCTCTGCAGACTTTTTTTTTTTAAACTGACTGTACCTGTGCTTTCAGATACCAACGTAAAACCTACCTCGGCACCTATGTATCATCCGATCTCATTGTTGGTCATCCTCTGAAACTAGAGGTCGATTCGGTGACTCTACCAGAATGGCATGTCCAACTAGCAGAGAAGAGCCTTATGCTCGAAAGACGCCTGACAGCTTGGTGATGTTGTCGCGTGGGTGATCCCAAAAGGCCTTCCTTGAGACCACTAGTAGGACCCGCCACCAGTTCCGTTGTGACCTTGACCAACCATGGACGTGTAACCGTAGGCGGAGGTATCCTGTTCGGACGGGTCCAAGTTCGGGCTTAGGATGTTGTTGGAACCCTCAGCACCAGCAGGGAACTCTGGTGCTGTTGTCGTCGTCGATGGTCCGCCGCGATTATTTTGGGGTGCGCTGACAGAACCACCGACTGGGCCACCCGCGTTGTAGCTGCTGCTTGATTGTTGGTTCCGGTGCTCCCCCCTTGCGGATTGTGTCTGAGACCAGTCAATTGCATTGTCCAAATAACCATCCGGCCAGATCACGGTGACAAAAGAAGCACTTCAACGTTTGGGTAACACTGAGGGGGCGCCAAAATATACTTACCTCACGATATTTCGTGAGATAGATCTTTAGGGCTTCTGCATAGTTCTCAAAACCGAGAGACGTCATAGCAAAGAGGATATCCTCGCCGTTGACAGTTTTGCGTTTCTCTTGCTGACATTTCTCGGAAGCTGTTGCGGATCGGGACCGAAGGCATTAGTCTGAGGGTCAAGATTGCTCAGGAACGGGTCCAGCTGCGAACCTTCACTGGTGATGAATGATATGAACTCGCTCACGCATTCCTGCATGCACTCCTTTGCTTCTTTCGCGATCTTGGCATTTTCGGGCAGGGCCATCTTCATGATACGGGCGACTGGAGCAAAGTTGCGAATGTTAGCATCAAGAACTGGACCATGCAAGCTCTCTTTCGTGGTGGAGGATGGGCAAAATGACCGCGGAAAATTATCAGGCATGCTAGATGGCAAACCGGCGCGAAACTCTCAACCAAGAAGCTTGTGCTGCGATGCAGATCATGGCTGACAGAAGAGACGAATGAGGTGCACTCCTCCAGATATGCTTAAATTGAAATGCGTGCAGTTGGAACATCGGGGGAGGGGAAGGGTTGGGTGTAGCAAACGAGTAACGGCCGCTTGCAAGCAGTAGAGGCAAGGGACGCACAAATCAGGAGGACAGAGAACCTGCAAGGACACGTAAAACTAACCATTTGCGATCGGGAGCCATCGATCCTGCTCCTTCACCTCGAACTCGGGCTGGCCCTGCGTTTGTGTATCTTGACGTTCCCTTTCCATGTGCTCCGGGTCGTCTCCTGACTGCGCTTCAGGTTCCACCTCTGGTTCCTTTGGAGGAGAGGCCGACGACATGGTTTTAGGTATTTGGCTACGTGCAGCGGATACCGGCTTCAGGCCAGAGTCGTTTGGCTGCTCTGCTGGCAAATGACCACGTCAGAGGTGCGCGCGAGGGACTCTGCCCCGGATGCTATGCAGCGCTGCGTTAAGCTGCGTCGGGCTGGGCAGCGACTTGCTTCACGACAGCCTGAACGGGGGAAGGGCCAGCTGTGTGGGGGATGGGGCGGGCTGTTCTGAACTTCTGGTTTGCTTCTCTGGCGGTGTGCTAAGAGTCCGATGGAGACCGTCCAGAAGATTCGCACGCAAATCAGCGTTTTCCGACGAAGCTATGAGTGCGCAGCCCCGAGAACCCGATCACTTTGGGTTGGACGAATCCACCTGCAGCTTGCAGTGTCAACGGTCGAGTCGCGCACGCCTTGCTAAGGTGGGAGATCTGACGGGGGGGCGGGTAATGGGAACACGGGGGGTTGTGGGGGTCAATTGATGGAGATAGGGCCTCCTGCACTTGCGCAGATGGAGAGGAGCAGCGGGGACAAAGGCTGCGCGCATGCGACAGGATTGTCTTTGGGGATGCTTGGATGTAGGCGGAGATACGCACCTTGCTCTCGGGGTGGTCAGTAAGCAGCTGGTTGCTTGTTGCTTGTCGATGCGCGCAGCAGGCAATTGGCGAACCAGAACGAGTCCGAGGGCGTCGCGCGACTGGGCAGAAAGAGCTGGGGCTTCCGTTGGACGCTTGCGCAGCCGCAGCAGCGATGCGACGGGATGTGACTGGTGGAGGGCTAGAGGTCTGGAAAGACAACAACGCAGCAGAGTCACGATAGCAACACTGCCGTGAGACTGAAGGTGGTGATGACGGGCCAAGGTGTAAGATGCGCGGGGGCAAGGGGGTTTCGACGGGACGACCGAGGAGGCTGGGAGCTGTTCTGCGTCCTGCTCGCCCTCTTTCTCTCTCCTTCGATGGGCGGCCTGGGGCATCGATACGTGCTTGGTACGGGCGGGGTATTTTACACCGGCCGCTGCCGGCCACGCCGCCGGTGGCAAGCTGTATGGATACGGTACGCTCCTTGCCCTTCGTCCTTTGCCGCCGGCGGCGTGCACGGTGGGCCGTTCAGCCTTATGCCCTGCCATCAACTGCTGGTCTTTTTGGACATCTTTGAGCCGTGCTGGATCCTGACCATCCGATGCAAAGGGACGGGCTGGTGGAGCTGAGCCATCGGACCGTCGGATACCATTATCAGCTCCTGAACGGTCTCGTTGGTGTATCTGTTCCGTGACAGGAGATAACACTTGTCCGTGATCATGAGACCTACAAAGTCTCCCGATTTATCATGACCCCATATCCTTACACTGACGGGTTGCACGGTTTAAGCTTCTCTTTTTCCGACAGCTCATGTCTCTACAAAGATCAGCGGTGCAGACGACTGAGCCAAGTCAAGAAGAAGGGCGAGATATTCCATAACGTCAATCCGGCACATGCATTCAGCTCTCCGCAGATAGGACAGACTCAGCCATGGAAGCTCAAATTCCGTATGAGCGGAACTTGGCATGCCGCGAGGAGAAGCTTGCTTCAGAACCCGGAGCTTTTGGCCATTTAATGTGCCTCGAAACTTGAAAGTGCACACCGGCCCTGAAAGCACTCTTTGCCAAGGTCCCGATGTCGAATTGATAGTAACTCTGAGGGTTTGCTCATCATATTACTCCAGACGGTAATTGGCATTATCTCTGCAAGTGCTGAAACAGGGCTTTCCCGAGCATCACTTTAGGCTTCTCCTAGAGAGGAGACGGTTTGCATACGATGGGGACCGCATAAACAGGCGTTCGAGGTGTGCTGTGCTACAGATATCAACGCTGAATTGGCAAACCCATCCCTGCAGGTTAGTGACATGAACTATTTGCCGTCTTGGGACCCTGATTGTCTGACGACGCCATCGTTCGGCAACCAATCGCGGAAATTAAAGGTGACACCTGCCAACTAATTACACAGAAGATGTTCCGACTTGACGATCTTGCTGGTTTCCATAGTATACAGCTTTTGAAATGACAGTTGCGGACGAACCTAGAGCTTTGGGCCTCACATCTACATCCCAACGGTTGAAGCTGATGTCAGAGCAGCCAGTAGCAATGGAGCCCAGGAGTTCGGTACCTGAACGCGGTCCCAAAGCGTGAAGCACCGATAGATCACACGCGCGTCCAATACTATGCGTCCGGGGAAGCCGCTAGTCGGCAGCGACAAGTAGCAACCGAGGAATTTTGACTTTGGGGGCTGCCTAGAGACCTGATCATGCATGAAACATGCAGGCATCCGCCTTATTGGGCCGCGGCGCATCGCCAACTCACTCGAGCCACACCTTTCGATGCAGCAGACGGCCTCGGCCGCAACGATCACAAAGCAAAGAAACGGATATCTCCTGAATGAGAAAATTTTTATCTTGCTTGCGACAACTATTCTAGACTCCCGTGGATAATACATGTCAAATCCGTATCCCCAGGCAGCCGCAATAACCAAAGTCGAAGTCCTGTCCCGTTACGCCAGGAGTCAGGCATGTTTGCATACCCGGTCCTGCTTTCATAACAGCAAATTCAGAGGTTTCTCCCACAACCCTCATCTAATGACGTGTGAAAGGCCTAGCGTGCTTGGATAGCGTAACTGATATTCCGGCCACTCCGTGAAGCGGGAGAGGCTGTGACACTTTCACATGCCCTGGTATTCACAGCCTTCGCGCGAAGTGCATCATTCGAGATTATGAGGCGCCACATGTGTCCAGAGTTCATCTCCTAAAATATCGATAAACCGGGATGTACCTTTGTCGAATGCAAAATGGACCTCAGAACAATTCCACTTGCGCATATGCGAGCAATGTCATATCACAGCATTGCTTTCATTGCTGCACCACCTGAACGTTGTTCTTCTTCTGCAAGATCGAGTGATATCAGCATGTATCCAAAACTGCCATGCAGCCCTCTTCCGTTGTAAACAAAAATAACCCATGGTGCGGACTCACCTTCCAGTTCTCCATTTCAGTCTGCTTGGCCTTGTACTGCTTGAGCAAGTCATCCAACACCTGTTTCAGTCCTTCCGCATTCGTCTTGAGCGCAGGGAGCACTTCCTTTACGGTGCGTTCAACCAGAACGCCGTTGACCATGCGGAAGCATTTCCGGTCCTGTGGGAGGGGCTCGAGGGTTTCGATGACAAGCCTTGGAAGAGGTAGAAGGACAAATATCAGCAGTCGCTCGTTAAAAAAAAATCAAAGGTATTGTGAGGACAAAGTAGTAAAGTGACATAGGTTTACCGTCTATTCTGGAGGCAGTGCCACCATGGGGTAATGTTCCCTCTAAGATCCAAGGCATAGAATACTTACTTATGCTCCTCAGCCTCTTGCTCAATATCTCCAATCTTCTGTGCCAGCTGCTGGAGAGTATTTTTGTAGGCCGAGTACTGAAGCTGGAGCTCTGCTCCGGACCAGCCATCAGTCAGCTTCCTTTCCGCGTCATTTTTGCAGTGCAAAAGAGGAAACAAAAAGTTGTCTCTATTTACCTTGTTGTCTCTTCAGGTTAACTTGCTGCTGTTGGCTCGCCATTGTGGACGACAAGGGACACTGACAGCAACAGGAGTGACAGCGGGATTGTGATGCGGGGTCCAGCAGCAGTATCAAAAAGCTGGGCGAGGCGGAGAGTCGGAGTTGCCAAGACCGGAGGATGTGTCCTTGCTATCAACACGCGCAAGGACGACTAAATACCATATATAATAATCATGCTGATAATAAAATATTTAATGTGTTTCTATTACCCTGGGAGATAATAACTCTTTATTTTCTTCTTTATTTGGCTATACATTGAGGTCATTGTGATGTTCTGATTTTCTCAGAAAGACCTACAACTGATGAGATTGGACTCCTCTATTAAGTTTGAGGCCCAGAGCCCTGCTAGACACTATAGAACCAATCAATGTACATGCTACTATTTGATTATATAAGTCCGTAACTCTTCACAAATCACCTATACACCATCAAGGGCTTCGCAAACATCGGAGGCAACATAGAGATCACGTGGCGATACGATTATGTCATCAATGTATGTTTGCATTGTTTGTATAAATATAGGCGGCTCGAATGCCTCCATGACTTGAAACTCTCCGGAAGCAGAAGCAGTCACCCTTTCCTGGCTGCTTCATGCCGCCATAGACTGTGGGCAGCTTCCTTATTTTATTTCATTTTCTTTCGTTTTATCTGTCTTTCATTTCTCGAGCCCAAAATGGCGGGCGACGAAATGGCCCCCCCGGCCAAAAGGCTGAAGAGCTCCAACCTCCCGCCACCTCTCCGCGATGCGAAGCGCAAGGACATTGATTCGTGGGAGACAAACCGGATGCTGACGTCCGGTGTCGCCCAGAGACGTTATGATGAAGAATTTGTTCCCGACGATGAAGAAGGGACCCGGGTGCATCTCCTCGTCCACGACCTACGCCCTCCTTTCCTCGATGGCCGTACCATCTTCACCAAGCAGCTGGAGCCCATCTCCGCTGTGCGAGACCCTCAGAGTGACATGGCGGTTTTCAGCCGAAAAGGAAGCAAGGTTGTCCGGGAACGACGTCAGCAGCGGGAGCGACAGAAGCAAGCGCAGGAGGCGACTACTGTGGCGGGTACGACATTGGGCCATATAATGGGAGTCAAGGAGGATGAGGGGGACAGCGCTGTCGCCGCGCCTATTGATGACGAGTACAGAGCCGGAAATAAGTTCGCGAAGCACATGAAAACAAACGAGGGTGGCTCCAGTGACTTTAGCAAGAGCAAGACGCTCCGCGAACAGCGGGAATTCCTGCCCGCGTTTGCTGTAAGGGAAGATCTTCTCCGGGTGATCCGCGACAATCAGGTTGTTATAGTTGTCGGAGAGACCGGGTCCGGGAAGACAACGCAGCTTGCACAATTCCTCCACGAGGACGGGTATTCAAAGTATGGAATGATTGGGTGTACTCAGCCTCGAAGAGTGGCTGCCATGAGTGTTGCGAAGCGTGTGAGCGAAGAGATGGAGGTGGAGCTGGGAGATCTTGTTGGGTACGCAATCCGTTTCGAGGATTGCACTAGTGAGAGGACCGTTATTAAATGTAAGTATTCTCTACACGCTCACTTCTTGGACATACGGCTAACATGGATTCTTAGATATGACGGACGGCGTTCTCCTGAGAGAATCACTGGTCCAACCGGATCTTGACAAGTACTCGTGCATCATCATGGACGAAGCGCATGAAAGAGCCCTGAATACTGATGTTCTAATGGGCCTTATAAAGAAGATCCTAACTCGAAGAAGGGACCTGAAGTTGATTGTCACGTCAGCAACGATGAATTCGGAACGCTTTTCCCGGTTCTTCGGCGGTGCTCCTGAATTCATAATTCCTGGAAGAACATTCCCTGTTGATATTCATTTCTCCCGCACTCCGTGCGAGGATTACGTTGATGCCGCAGTCAAGCAGGTCTTGGCTATTCATGTCTCTCAAGGTCCCGGTGACATCCTCGTGTTCATGACAGGCCAGGAAGATATTGAAGTAACCTGCGAACTCATCAATGAGAGGTTGGAGATGTTGAAAGACCCGCCAAAGCTTCTGACATTGCCCATTTACTCTCAGATGCCGGCTGAACAGCAGGCGAAGATCTTCCAGCAGGCTCCTCCAGGTGTCCGAAAGGTCATCGTAGCCACCAACATTGCCGAAACGAGTTTGACCGTTGACGGTATTATGTATGTGGTGGATTCTGGCTTCTCTAAACTGAAGGTGTACAACCCTAAGATGGGTATGGATACTCTTCAGATTACACCTATCTCGCAGGCTAACGCTGCCCAGCGATCCGGAAGGGCAGGAAGAACGGGGCCTGGAAAAGCATACCGGCTCTACACTGAGCAGGCGTTTAAGAACGAACTATACCTTCAGACTATCCCTGAAATTCAGCGGACGAGTCTCTCCAACACGGTACTTCTCCTCAAGTCTCTTGGAGTCAAGGATCTCCTTGACTTCGACTTCATGGATCCCCCACCACAGGACACGATCACCACATCTCTCTTCGAGCTCTGGTCGCTGGGTGCGCTGGACAACCTGGGCGACCTAACGCCATTGGGACGCCGCATGACACCGTTCCCGATGGACCCTCCTCTTGCAAAACTGCTCATCACAGCTTCTGAAGAGTACGGGTGCAGTGAGGAGATATTGACAATCGTCTCCATGTTATCCGTACCGAGTGTTTTCTACCGGCCGAAAGAACGCCAGGAAGAAGCCGACGCGGCTCGTGAGAAGTTCTTCGTTCCGGAATCTGACCACCTCACCCTCCTACACGTATACACTCAATGGAAAGCCCACGGTTACTCGGATGCGTGGTGCACCAAGCACTTTCTGCAGCCCAAGTCTCTGCGACGGGCCAAAGAGATCCGCGAACAACTCCAGGATATCATGACCATGCAGAAAATGCCTCTGGTCAGCTGCGGAACCGACTGGGACGTGATCCGGAAGTGTATCTGCTCGGGCTTCTACCACCAGGCGGCTCGGGTGAAAGGTCTCGGAGAGTTCATCAACCTCCGGACGAGCGTGACTATGCAGCTGCACCCTACCAGTGCGCTGTACGGGCTCGGATACGTTCCCGAATACGTGGTCTACCACGAACTGATCCTGACGAGCAAGGAATACATGTCCGTTGTGACAGCTGTGGATCCACATGTAAGTTACCCTTTCCCCCCTTGATTATCTCGTTCTCACCACAAGGCACGTTGCTGACATTCCTGAAATCCAGTGGCTCGCCGAACTTGGCGGTGTCTTCTACTCCATCAAAGAAAAAGGCTACTCGCACCGCGAGCGCCGCGTGACGGAGATCGAATTCAACCGCCGCATGGAGATCGAGGCGCAGATTGCTGCGGACCGTGAGCGTGCCGCTGCCGAGAAGGAGCGGGAGAAGGGACGCGAGAATCAGTCCCGGCGCAAGAATGAAGTCGAAGTGGGCGCTGGTGGCCCTGGAGCGATTCGCTCCGCCGTCAGGCGTCCAACCATCGGACCGAAGAAAATCGGAGGCGTTGTCGCATCCTCGTCCGGAGGAAGCAACGGAGCCGGAGGTGGCTCTGGCGGCAGCGTCGTGAAGAAGCCGCAGGTGCCCAGGAGGCCTGGGAGAGTCTTCTAGAGTGTGTATTGATACCTTTCATTTGGCGATTTCGCTTTGAATAGAGATCACTTCCGCGCATGGCATTACGATATGTACACTATTATAATCTACGGTGCATAGTCTTTTTTCCACGCTGAAGAAGCATGAGCGTCGTGTATATATCTTGATACCCATCAAGTTGCATAGAAAGCATGGCTCATTTTAAGCGTCAAGTCAAATAAGTCGCCTAGAATACATTCTCAAGAAAGCCCTATACCCTGAAGACTTAAAAGAGGCGGTCTTCGCCGTCAAACCTGCTAGATAGAGCATAACGAAATCTATATCATGGAAACGTGGCGGTAACAAGTAACGGCATCATCAATCAACCATAGAGTCTTTCTCTTACTCCCACACTCTTTCTCTACCATGATGTTTTTGGAAACCGTGGCAATTCCTCGACCCATGAACGCTCCTCAGTTGATAAAGTTGATGCAGAAAAAGTGCAGTATCAGGCTCCCGAAAACGTAGTCCGCGAATGCCCTGTTTGTTTATTTTATTTTCGTCAGTTGAAATTCACTCAATTGGTTTACTCCTTCGTTAATTCTATAGAAAATTATGCCTGTTCCAGAGCACAGAAACTTGGAACAAGAATGAAGCAAAAGAAGTGAGTTAAAAAGAAAGAGGAGAAGAAGGGGACTGAACAGTTGCCTACCTCTCGCTCGAGACTCGAGGAATCTCGTCCTCCGCGGCAGCATCCTTGGACGCCGACTTCCCTTTCGAAGCAGGCTTGTTCGTATTCGGGGTATCGCTCGTCTGCATGCGCAAGCTCACTGTGAGGACGAACTGGCCGACTGCGGCACTGAAGCCGCTGAGGAAGGCGTTGAATGGCTGGAATACATTGTTATTATTGTGTCAGTCAGGCCGATCCCGTACTCCGATTCTGGTCCGTGGAGGTCTTGCGGAATGGGAAGCAAGTAGCCTCATTATCACACGACTTACGTAGTTCCCCGCCAGCACGCAGTACGCAAACTGTATCACCCCGACCAGGACCAGGAATGCCAGGAACGCATCGAGGAGCAGCGTGCGCTGCGGCGTCTGTTCCAGGTAGCGCCGCCAGATGTGACGGACGATCTCCTGGGGAGAGGAGGTCGAAGACAGAGACGTTGTCGTCAATGATGGTGCCGTCGTCTTGGGAGAAGGTTTGGTGGTGGTAGTGGTGGAGGAGGGGGGTGCGGAGGATGATGCGGCCGCTGGAGCTGTGCTCGATGCTGCGTGTCGTTTGGGAGCCATTGTGCTTGCTCGGTAGTTTAGGTATCTGCCTGAAGGGAGGTGAGAAGAAAATAAGGTATTCTAAGGAGAGGGAGAGTATATCTCTCGAGGGAAAAGCGACGACGGTTGGGGGTGCAGGTACAGGTATCTTGAAGCTTAACGCCGCGTGTCTCGATGCTCGGGCCAGACTGCGGAGAGTGGTGCCAAGACCGCCGGGTCCGCGCTCCACGCCGGCCCTACAACCACCCTTTCTCTTGGCTGGATCCCAGATCCTCTCTTCCACATTTCGTCGAGGAATCGCAAATACAACTAGGGTCAATTTAGAGGCGCCTTTTATGCTTGCAACAGGAAATTACTACTCTTATGGTATTTAGCAGTGTGGCATAATTGCTATTAGAACTAGCAGCCCTCAAGCAATCAATGTATGTCAGCCATATATTACTGCTATAGGGATCATCTGATGACCTTCCTGTATATGGATTAGGCAGCGCTCAATGAGGATATCTGCTCTGAGGCATGATATACATGTCACCTTTGCGTATTCTCACCTATTTCTTGTCTATTTTACCCCATTAAGTCCTGTATGCACAAACCCAGAACGTATATAAATTGCTTATTACCCAAGATAGATTCAGGAATCAGACATCTCTGTCCTTTGCTAGCAAATACTAGGCGCCAGGAATTCGACAATGTATTAGTTGGCAGCTTGCTAATCATGGCATTCCAACACTCAAAATATCTCTGTGTATAACGACGTGAAAATCACGCTCTCCGGAGGACTGCGACCCCGCAGCTGGACCAGACGGTTTTCGAGTCCGTCAGAGGGGGAACTTAGGAAACACTAATTGTTGACGTGGTTCTTGGCTCGAAGAGCTGGTTATCAGCGAAGAGAGTTAAGGTTAAATAGTGGGGAAAAGGGGTATGGGGATAATGCGCTAAAAATGGCGGAGGTGGTTGGACGTCCAGTCTGCAGTCGACCTGCAGGAAATGGTCTGTGTCCTTTGGAAGAAAGTGTCTTTTTGGGGTTCCTGTGGGAATTTAGAAGCATCATCTTGTCGGGTCTTTGCAACCCTGGAGAGCAGTACACAGGGCTGAATAGTAGGATTACCTTATCGGGAAATATGTCAGCCATCCATAGGGCTGGCTCGCTCACGTGCTATATATGACAGCTCACATGCACATCGGATCTCTCCAGCCTGAAAAGGAACCTGGACTATCCGGAGAAATAAAAATATCAGATGAGATTTTATTTTTTTTTTAAAAAAAAATCAAAATAACTTCATGATACATGAAAGCTCACCCCCCCGGTCCCACCCTCAGGGTATGGCCATACTAGGGTGCTACGAAAACCCCCACCTATGCTTTTGGCGGGTAGAGGTTTTCTCCCTGGACCGCTCGCCCCTCCCTCATTGGAGGTTAGCAGGCCTCGATGATGATCGAGCCTGCTGCACCTCGGGAGCAGCGAGGATCGAACCCGAGGCCTCAATGTGGTGCAGGTGACTCCCAGGGAGTTCACTGGGTTGCCAGGTTAACGCATAGGCGTTAACCATTGGACCATGAGGCCCCGGTCCTTGTTGCAAGGGGACGGTGAAAGTGGTATTTATGGGTGCTACGCGTAAGTGGTTACATGGCCACCGGGCTGAGGGGACGTGTGCAAGTGACGCGTATTCCGATCTGAGGAACTGACTTCCCGATACCTACATAGCATGGTATTGAGTGAGTTATATACTCGTAACCTTGCTGGACTCTGTTCCTTCTCATTCTACACATGCTGTTAGAGTACTCATTACTATTATTCATACATTGAAGCCCTGAATTTGACATCAGCATCAGTCTTTTCACCATCAGGACTTCCATAAAAGCAGCACCACGGTACCACACGTCCTCCAGCACATCATACTCCATGATCCAGTGCATCCGTCCAGGCAGGGCAGCCGGGTTGAGAGAAGCAGTCAATTGCTCTGGGTCGAACAGGTCTGACAGCTTTGTTAGCCATTGAGTTGGTCTGGGAATCGATATCCTTATCGGCTGTTAGGCCGATCTCTTATTGTACTGCTCAGCACAGAGTTTACCTACTAGTTAAAGTCTACCTTAGCTAGATGGCCCCCTAGGGAAATAAGCCTTCTTACCTACTAAAGTTTAGTCAGGACAAGACAGCCTCTAATGGCAGTAGCTGTTTCGTGCGATACCAGATTGGTATCAGCGAATGTCTCTAACCATGCCTTGTATTCTAAAAATGCAAGATATGCTGTACTGTGCAAAGGGATGCTTTACAGAGTATAATGTATATACTGCATGTATTCGCGTTGCCAAATTAAGTAGTATTAAAGATCGGATAAATATCGAAATCCCATATAGTATTACCCATGACACATTAACATTACTGCGGCACCTTATTTCATACAAGTATGCTTGCCCTCCTTCACCTACCTAGACTTGTGTTTAGACCGGCCTCTCATGCGTTGTGCTATAGTTGCCTCGTCCTCGTTCTCCTCATCGTCACTAGACTTTGGTTCTATCTTGACATCTGAGGCTGATGCGGCATCATAACCATCTCCACCAGAGGGGGAGGGAGATTCACGTTTTATTCTCGGTGAGACAGAGGTACCTGTGCTCTACTGGCGAGTAGCATCAATAGAATCTGCTAGTTTCTGGTCCATAGATGTCTCCAGTTTCTGTTTCTTAGGTGGAGGGCTTCCGTTATCATCGTCATCGTCGCGCCGGCAGACTTTGGTAGGAGTCTCAGGAGTCTGCGCAGGATCACTCGGCAGGTAAATTGAATGCAGTGTATTCACAGTCCGCGGCGCTGATGGGGTAACAGGATCTCCTACCATCCTAAATCACTTCACAGACAATAGGGTTTTAGGCGCCCGGCGGAAAGGATCGTCAACCACGTGGCTCATGATGAACAGATACAATAGTTGAGACACAAAAACGCAGATCGCCTGGCGGTTGTCCATGGTGCAGAATCCGATCAGTTCCCCGGTGATCTGCACGTCGCTTCCAAACCGCGGTACGGGAACGTTTTCCAACGCTCCGTGGCGGGCATCACGCAGTGGACGTGGAATCTGGTATATATTCTATTTTCATTGGCGTCCTTGTCTGCGTAGACGGTCAAACGGACCGTGAACATCTTGCAGCCGATGGAGTTCATGTGCTGCTTTGGGACGGAGCCGACGAAGGACAGATCAGGGTTGTCTATGAGGAGCTCCATTTTCTCATATATTTCACTCGATCGGTCCGCGGAGAGACTATAGTGGATACATCAGACAGAGAGTTAGCTTGCTTTGCAACCATTAATGCCTAAGGTATGTACAGTACAGTAATAATAAATAATATAAAGTAGAATCGGAAGCCCTTACCCCCCACCTACCTAACCAATGAATTTGCCGCACCGACAGAGCCGGGCGCTTCAGCCCATCCTCCTCAACTACCAAGGTGCCACTGCATATGACGATGGCATCGCGCACGAAGGTCTCATCGGAGGCATTGTAATAGTCCACCTGCACTGGAACCTCTACCGGGGCCACTAGGCCCGGGACTCCCGTCGCCAAAGGACTGTCCACGGCAGCTGCAGCTGTGAGGGAGATGTGGCGGCCTTAATGAGCCGGAGGCGGCTCGTCTATATGCATGATGGTGGAAAAAGGTGCAATGGGGTGTTGTGGACGTAGTTTTGGGTGATGATTTTATTATTCATGGCGAGAGATAAGTGCCTAATCAGCAGCGTAGTTAGGTAGATTTGGTAGTAGTAGGTAGAACTTCCTTGTAACGATAAGGTGGATAGAGGGGACGTGGGATTTCTGGCCGGGCTGCAACGCTGGAATATCGGCGGTGACCTGACATCCCCAACCGGCTTCCGGCGGTTTTCCTCAGCTGTCACGATGTTGGAAGTAGCGAACTTTGCGTGATTTCGGCGGTCTGGCCGTGATTGGTCATCGTTTTTACCGCTTCCGGTGATAATATAACTTGTCTTAAGAAGCCTCGCACTTCTGCCGGAAGATGGTCAAGACTTTCACCAACGAGAACTTGGTTATCCAAAAACGCAGAAGGTTGCGCTGACTTCAACATGGCGACGGTCAAGGGTCCTGGAATATTATCGCTTGACATGCAGGCCAAGCCCTGATGAATGCTTGGTCACAGGTCCTGCATGACGGTCAGCCAGAATCCGAGATTCGAATGGAATCACCAGTTGGCTTTTTTTTTTCTTTTTTCTCTTTTTTCTCCCTTCTGAGACCTGCAGGAAATGACACAGCCAAGGTTGGAGAACCTCGTCTTCATGACCAGCTTGCCGTCTATTTCATGAGCTTGTTCGCGGCTAGGAGCGGGACAGCCAACTCACCCCTCCAGACGTCCACCCCGCCTCGACAGGATCCCTCGACCGAGACTTATCGCTCATGTCCGGATGGCTGGCGATCACCCGTGCAGAGATTCCGTCTGGGCCATGCTTCTCCCACACCGGACGGAGGTGCGTCCCCTTTCGACCTCCGCCCGCTGCCAAGACCTGGCTAGACCTGCCGGTCCAGGGAGCATGATCAATAATAACGGGACTTCAATGAGCTTAGCATCTGCTTCATGTGCACGTTCTGCACACCGTCTGGCATGCCCCCCTCATCTGCTCCCCCTCCCCAGTTTCTCCTGTACACGGGATCAGTGGGTGGTTAAGATAAGAGTTGGCGATTCTTGGTCTGTCGATCCGTCCCGTGAGCAGAGCTCTCCTGCTTGCCTCTCTTCTCTGGCAATCAGGGCGTCGGTTCTTGGCGCATGTTTACTTGCAGGTCCCCTTTCTGTTTTCTTCTATTTTCTTATTGCAACTTGGCCCCAGCTGCAACGGGCTAAAGTTGGAGCCGTGGGATACCATGGAGCAAATATGTGCATTCACGTCATTAACGTCACATCGCACGTTCTGCACACCTGCAAGGCAGGATTCCTTGGCTTTGCCTGCGGATGGAAACACCATGGGAGACACTCCGGGAGCGCCAGGACTGCTATGCCCTTCAAGAAGGCCCGATTCGAGCGGAGCATGTCAGGGTCCCGCTCCCTCTTGCAGGCCCAGAGGTTGCATCGCTCCTCCCGGTCCACTCGGACGGAGCACATTTGCGGGATCCATGTTGTTTGATGCTTATCTCGAGCTTTATCAACTGCATCTGCCTCCCCTTATCTTGCTTAACGGCCGGTTACATGCGGAGGGGAATGCTACCTAGACCCAAGTCCAAGTCCTGCATCGCGAGCCGTTTGCAGCAATGATGTGACTTGCACAATAGATGAGCAAGATTGCACGCCAATTGACACTAAGAATATCGCATCCGTGTCTGTCTCTGGCCAAGATCGGCTTCCCGACGGCCTTAGGCTGATTCTCATCTCTAGACACCTGCTTCTCGTGGCAAGGCTTTGAGGATATATAGGGGGTTATGATCCTCCCATTCCCGGCAGACCCCAATCTCGCAAGACGAACTGTCGAGTCTCAATTTCAATCTTCGAAATGCAGTCCATCAAACGCGGTCTTCTGGTGCTAGGGGCTCTCCTCCCTTTCGTCGCCGCCGCCCCTCTACCTCAGGAGGCTCCAGCGAGCGAGAAGATTCCCGGCAAGTATATTGTCAAGTTAAAGGATGGTGTCAATGCTACCCAAATTGAAAGCCACTATGCCTGGGCGTCCGAGATCCACGCTCGCAGTCTCGCTCGTCGGGCAGTGGCAGACGGCGAGGCCCCCAAGGGAATCGAGAAGACCTACAACATCAATAAGTTCAACGGGTACGCGGGATCCTTTGACGAAGACACAATCGACCAGATTAAAGCGAGCGACGATGTATGTTTGCCTCTCCAATCATTCAATGTGTAGCCGGTCTTAACCGTCCCGTTGCAGGTTGATTTTGTGGAAGAGGATCAGGTCTGGCATCTCTGGACGTTGACTTCGCAGTCAGGTGCTCCTTGGGGTTTGGGGAGCATCTCCCATCGCTCGCCCGGCTCGACGACATATGCCTACGACGACAGTGCCGGCAGTGGCACCTATGCCTACGTGATCGACAGCGGCATCAATCTCGCTCACGTCGAGTTTGGCGGCCGTGCCAGCAACGGCTACAACGCGGTCGGCGGGGTGCACGAAGATACACTTGGTCACGGCACTCACGTTGCTGGAACGATCGGTTCCAATGCTTACGGGGTTGCGAAGAAAGCGAACTTGATCTCCGTCAAGGTGTTCCAGGGAAGCAGCGTAAGTTTATTATTTTATTATACAGTACCATCTTCGGAAGTTCTCAGTGAGTAATACGTCTATCTCATCTTAGAGCGCCACGTCGATCATCCTGGACGGTTACAACTGGGCGGTCAATGATATCGTCAGCAACGGTCGTCAGAGCGTCAGTGTAACCAGCATGAGCTTGGGTGAGTACGGCCAGAGATGAAGCAGATTGCAATAGTCGCTAAACACATAAGCATAGGCGGTGGATATTCACAGGCATTCAACACGGCTGTGCAGAACGCTTACGAGCTAGGAGTCATTACCGTTGTCGCTGCTGGAAATGACAATGTAAGTGTCTTCAAACCCTCACCCGAAGCCAGGCATACTATTAGGTACCGGGATGCTTACCCGGCTTGTGAACAGGCAAACGCTGCCAATTACAGCCCTGCCTCGGCCCCCAACGCGATCACAGTCGGCGCCATCCAATCCGACGACACCAGAGCCTCTTTCTCCAATTACGGCTCCGTCCTCGACATCTTCGCGCCCGGTGTGAATGTCCTGTCGACCTGGATTGGATCCACCACCGCGACCAATGTCCTCTCTGGGACGTCGATGGCCACGCCTCACGTCTCTGGCCTCGTGCTCTATCTGCAGGCTCTCGAGGGCCTCAAGACCCCTGACCAGATCGCGGCTCGCCTCAGCGCCCTGGCCACGAACGGCGCTGTCCAGTCCGCTGGAACTGGCAGCCCTAACAAGCTCGCGTACAACGGGAGCGGCCAGTAAAGGATAGCCGTGCCAGTCTCCGCACGACAGCCGCTGTGCGAGCATGCCAGTGATGGATGCGGTATCTGGTTGTGATGAATTGTTGAAGTTTTCCATTTGCGGAGTCGAAATGACAGTATTTGTATACAGCACATGTACATAGGAACTGCGGTACATAGGACTGGCATATATATATATATGCATATATACAGAACATTTTTCTGCGATCACTCCAGAATTTCCTTCTCCAGATATCGCTGCTTTAATGAGGGTGCTCGGTCCACTGCTCAGTGTGCATATGTGAAGACTCTTGACACACGCACTGAGCGCTCAGTGAGCACCCACATGTTATCATATGATGCCTTCACTTACTCCCTGAGTTCTATATTTTGTGTACATAGCGGCACGCCAGACTCCTCAGACGCCCCAACCATCTTAGTCATGGTGGCATACAAAAAAAATGCGGGACAAGGATACTTACGGGCCCATGAATCTGATGGCGTGGCGAAATCCTGGCTGTCAGATTTCAAGGGACATCCTTTTTCAGGGGATAAATACTGGTCTTGTCATCTGTCTGTGGTTGTCCTATCTTCAGAGGTTGAAAAATGGAGCTGCCTTTGCCTATGCAAATTCAAAATTGCTTCTCCCTTGAGACTTTCTTTGCCGAAAACATCAGGAGGCGAAGTTCCTACGTAGAGGCTTTTCATATTCGTGCCTATAAAAGCGCGCACCGTAAATCGAGAGTAATAGGATGGTGTTCCATTTCAACTGCAAGGGAGAGAGTGAATGGGGACCATAAGGAGACCAATACGTCTTTGGCAGAGTGGTAGCCTTGACAGAAGCCAGTAACACCGGAAACGGGTCTGCAAAGCTATGAAAGCAAGCCATGGCAGTTGGATCCCGCGGTGCGGGCCAACCGGGTAGATTGTGAGGATTCGTCCTGGAACATGTTGATACCCCGGAGACGTAGGGTATGACGGCAACGGACCTGCTTCGTTGGCGACCTGCCTGAAGCCCGATAAGCAGGATCAAAAACGGCGAGAAAGCGAGGGAATGCTTCCAGGCGCGAAACACGGAGCGGGGTCTTCAGGCTAGTCCTCGCATCCATGATCGCCCAGGAGAGATCAAGTGGAAAAGGTGACCGAGGCCAGCTTGACCATTATTTGGAAGATTAAGCCTGCTGTTTTCCAATTGTTCCTTTTCAGATTCCGCTCTTTCTACTTTGGTCAAGCTTGATATACATGGTCCTCATTCACCTCTTGGACAGAGACCATGTATCTCAGATGCTTTAACCATGTTCATAACTTCTAAAGTAAATCCAGCGACTATTCCAGCATGGTGGAAACGCTAAGGTGGCGGAAGTTACAACAACGTTGGTAGGAATGTGGCTCCGGTTGAGAAGTTCAGCTTCTGGGCGCCATGTTTTACTACCGCCATGTTTTACTACCACGTCTGGCGGCACGTAGATGGCGCCTCGCTGTCGACACGCGGGAGCGTCGCGAGCCGACCCCGTTTCCCCTAGCCGTGCGAGCACATCTTGAGCAGAGGCGTCCCTTCGCTGAAGACCCTTAAGTATCTCAAGTAGGCTAGAAGGCATAGAGTCATCGTCGACCCCCCTGGCTGGTTGCCCTGAGAACCAGCATTCGAGGCACAAGGTGTTCTGGACCACCCTGACCCCCTTCTCGCCGCATTGAATCCCCATGAGATGGTCTCCTTCATCTCCTCCAGCGAGGCGGAATACAAGCCGGCACCACCTAATTTCCATCGTAAGGTGAAGTGTAATGCAATCCGGTACTCTTCTAGACCCTCGGGCTTGTATTCCCTTCTTCTAGACGGCGTGTCGGCTACGTTTAGCCGTCCAGGGAGATAGTCGATTGCAAAATCATACGCCGCCAAATACTCGGCCCAGCGGGCCTGCCTATTATACGGGGACTTCGCAGTAAAGAAATACTGCAGGTTTGCATAATCACTTATCACCCTGATAGTTATGCACCTTCTAGGTAGTGGTGCCAGCGCTTGAATAGACAAAGAATTCTGGAAATATATATCGCAGACAAGTTCATCGGGTGTCATTCAACCTCAGTCAACTGGAAATCGCTCGCTCGAAGATGTTGTATTAGGATGTGGAGTTGCTAATTCAGGGTTTGGTGAATCGAGTAACTCTTGGAGTCTAGTCGAGTTCCAAGCTCTCTCATTTCGTCGATTGCAGACTGCTTCGCTTGAACCGGGTATTTTTATGCAGTGTCGTCAAGACCTTCATGGTGAAGTTTTGGCAGTTGTCGAGCACAATTTGAAGTTATTGCTGTACACCTCTTCTGCCACCTCCTCCACTTGTTCACATGTAGCTTGAGCATCGTGGAGCTGTGTAACTCTCTTTGCCGAACTGTGCCCAAGAGCAAAATCGGTGTCGATAAGCAATTTAGCCTCTTTAATGATACGGCTTGTCTGGTTATAGCCAACATGGATCAATGTGCCCATGGGACTTGCTTGTCGATTGGGCACAAATAAAGCCCAGTGTGCGTTGTGCCCTGTGCCAAAAGCAATGACAGATAAGGTTCGAGCCGAGTGTTTAATAATATCAGAGGAAGCAGAAAATCTATTTGTATCAGCTGCCATTGCAAAGCGATCAGGAAGAACCAAGTTTAAAGACTGGTGAGCAGGCTGACTGAGTCAAGTAAATCTACTTAAAACAACTGTTCATAAATTGAGTCATATGCAACTTTTATATTCTTTCCAATGGGGGAAAGATGGGCGACTGTGGACGATGATGGGTGAAGATGGAGCATTTGGATTCATCTTAGTCCTTTGAGGTTTCTGACTTTCCAGTGCCTTTTTTTTTGTCAACCTGGTGAGGATGGGTGAGGATGGGTGAAGGTGGGAACTGGTTAGTCATATGATTAGACTCTTAATACAAATATCCTTGCAACAGAAACACACCCATTCAGTTGAGTAGCAGCCTCACCTATCGGCCATATTACCAAAATGTCAGGTATGGATGTTCAATCTGAGAATCCTCACTCTCAATTCAGAACTGATAAGTTGGAAAGGCCATTACACGGAGCCCTTCGAAGGTGAAGTGCTGGATAATTCTTTTGGGAATTGTGTTATCAAATCTCGGAACTCAGATGGCCAATATGTTGCCATTAAATTCAGACATAAGGCCATATTTCGACAATCGGAGGCGGAAATAATGGCATATGCCAACGCACAAGGAATCCTGACACCTAGAGTTTGGGAGTGCCGTCCCTATGGCAGTGATCAAATTGCGATGATTAGCGATTATGTTCCGGGCAAACCTCTTGATGAAGTCTGGCCTTCTTTGGACGAGAGTCAGCGCAGCTCCATCAAGCACCAGCTCAGAAGTCAATTGGATCTTTTCAGAAAGTGCACACAACAGTTCATTGGACGTATCAATCGACAACCGGCATTCAATCCCTGTCAAGCGATCAGAAGGGAATACATAGGTCCATTTGACACAGAGGCCGAGTTTGACAAGTGGTGCCTTGAGCGAGTCAAAGGACCTTTTACAAGGTGCCGTTGGGAGTGGACACTCTCCAAGCTACGCAAAGAAACATCGACGAAGTTTGTCCTTACGCATGGAGATCTTTTCCCCAGACCCCAGACATATCATGGTTGACGATGGGAAGATCGCAGGCATACTGGACTGGGAAAATAGTGGGTTCTTTCCAGAGTATGTTGAGTATGCTCGTGCAGCAGATATCTATGACTACTATGGTGAAATATCTATGACTACTATGGTGAAGAATGGTGGAAGCCAGTTTTGATGGAGGTTCTAGAACCCTGTAGGCAAGAAAGGTTGGAGTCCCAAAAGTTAATCTATGATAAAGGTCATTAATGACCAGGTATCTCAAGCGGACTTATATTACCGCCAGTTATTTGGAGCACTTTTTTGTAGGGGCTCAAAGACAATACACAGTGGCTTTTTTCGGCCCCTTTCTTAGCGCATCAGTTACTTCGGACCTAACTGAAAGTGGATAATGATAAACCTTCTAATGGGACTGAGCATTAGTGATGATACCAGCTTGAACTCATAGGCGTCAAAGAGTGAGCACTGATTGGGGGCCAAGTGACCCGGCTGGGGTACAACTACAATCTTAGTACCCTACATTTTATTTGGGCTCATGTGCTTGCCCCATGCTCACCCTGCTCAGTGAGTGCTCTGTTAGCGCTCAGTGAGCAGCTCAGGCTGCTTCAAGTTGGCTCAACCCGTGCTCAGATCTGCTTAGTGAGCCAAAGGCGGCGCTCCCTGAGCACCAAAGCGGAAAGAGAAAGCCTCGAATACTTCGCAGAACGCCGGTATGTATATATATATGCAACCAGCCATGCAGGAGGTTAGTATACACATACAAATGTATCCTTCTTTTTCTCAAATTCCATCCCTTTCCTTGCAAAGTTGAGTACCCGGAACTGAACCGAAACCCTTTTTTCATTTCTTACCCTTTCAATCCAGCTACCAGAGCAAGCTACTGGACTAGCCTGAAGGGCAGGAGGCCAAATACAGAGGAAATGAAGATCCATAAATACTCCAACCTCTGTTCCATTCCGGGACTTGTAATTAATAATGGCGTGTTTACAGGACACTGCCAGCTCTCACATGATTGTCAAACTCATTGCTATTATTAACCAAATAACAATGGTCAGATGGACACTGCCTATTGGTATCCATGAATGGAACCTTTTAAAAGTTTTTACCCTGCCATTCCATTCTGCATTACTATGTATTATAGGTAATAGGTAGATCGCGCCCACTACTGACGACCCATTCATTATTTTTATTCATTCCGAACTGTCCAAAAGGGAAAGAAGAAAACGCCACCAACCACGGGGAGACCACATGGACAAAAAAAGGCACTTACACACGACCGTTAGTTAGGCCTCTCAACATTACACTAGACTCTGTCGCGGAGTCACGATCACCGTCCGGTTCATCTATCTCACCCATGCTCGATCAAAGTCAAAAGGTGGGAACGGTGAGAATGGTGGGGAAAAAAGGTGGGGGCTTTGATAACGATAACGATCTGATCGATATGATTGATAATAGTGATAAACGCCTTGCTCCATGGTCCATGTAGCCCACGCTCCCTAGCTTCGATCAGTTTTAACCGACTCGGACCAGGATCCACACCTTTATCTATCTAGGCAGATACTAAGCATCGGCCCTAGATATACCTGGGTACAGTATGTACTGTACTGTACTTACTTGCTGCATACTCGCACGACTTTCTCCCGAGGTTCTGGGTTTTATTTTTATACTCCCAGTGGACCTAAGATCAGCAAAGTAGGAGTCGCTCGATCCAATAAAAAACAGCCGTACCCTTCATTTAAGTTATGTTCCAATGTTCCAACAGTAATAAATCTATTTATACACAGGAAAAAAACCATGATAATAATACAAGCCAGTCAGCCAGCCCAATGAAGCAAAAAAAAAGAGGAATCACAAACAGAGGTATCCATGAACTGTAGCTGTAGTATATAGTAACAGAGGAACACCCATGCGCTGATAATAACAGATCCACAGAAAGCGGGCAGCCCGAAGACGCGCATCCGTCGTAAGAAAAAAAAAAAACTGAAAGGTATATATCACAAGGAATATTGACAAATAAAATATTAGCAAAAGCAAAAGACATCTGATCGAAGATGGAGAGGAGATAGCCCCTAGCGTATATATAGACAAAAGAGAAGCGGAGTGTCTCGTCAAATCCATAAACTTTTAAAGGCATCCCATGGCATGTCTTCGTAACCAATGTATCGTAATACCCGTTTTATACATATTCATTTTCAGCCAAAAGAGAGGAGATTAAAGAAAAAGGGGGTATTTTCGAAACCATCTGGCCCTCAGTCTAATTAGAACAATAAGCTCCCAGACCCAAATGCGTAAAGCGTCAATGAAAAATAGAGCGTGCCTAATGAAGATGCTCGTCAAATAGACTCCGAAGGGTCACCGGATTTCATCCGAAAAAGTCTGCAACGTTGCCCATGGGAGGTGATCCATCTCCTTGTTGGACATCCATCTGGAACTCGCGCATGACCTGATCCCACTCTGCCCAGTTGATCTGCGACGCGGTAGCATCAGCGTGCCCCGGAATTGACGCACTGGGGTTACTTGAAACGGCGTACGACCCGTTTGCGCTCGCTTCGGGCTGAGTAGGCGCAGAGGAAGTTGGTACGCTTGGCCCAGCGAGCCAGCCATCAGGGAAAATTTCGTTGAAGATGTCAATAGTCCCTTTCCTGATATCAAGATCAAGTCCACTAGCTTGCGTGCCTTGTGGTTGTCCTTGTGAAGTAAGCGGGTACGATGGCTGGTGTCCGGATGCTGTGAGAAACCGAGGTGTATCGGGAACCTCGAGAACACCCGAAGGAAGCGTTGGCGGTGGACCGGGCTGCAATGCCAGCGGGTTAGATCCAAATTCAGCTCGCAGCTGCTCTTGCTGCTGGGCCCTAAAGGCGGCTGCTCGCCTCATGAGCCGTGAGAGCGGTCGCCATGGCACTCCCTTCTTCTGCGAAGCTTCCATCTCCCACTCATGATACATCTTCACTGCCATCCACGCGCGATCCACGAGAGGGCTGCAAGGGCGCACACATAGTTCTGACAGTACAAAAGCAACCGCATGCCATTGAACGTAGGTCTTGAACAACCAGCTCCACTTGGATGTCCTTTCGTTCGTTACCAGAAGATGAGTAAACTCGATGACCTCAATCGAGGTAAGGAAGAGACGGTCCCGTGTCTCCTGAGACAAGCGAGATCCATGATCACGTCCAGTCATTGGGTGGTGGACCACCAGCCACAGTTTCGCTACAATGAGACGTGCAACCGTGGCACATACCCACTGCACGGGTACATTCATGTCACAATGCCGGACGTATCGTTCTTCGAGACGCTTGTTCAACTCCTCAATCAAGTTCTCACGGTCCTCTATAGACTGCTGGGCAACTCGGGATGCGCATGGTCCCCTTGTGGGGGCGTAGTTAAGCCGACGGAGCGCGATCGTTATTTCGGCACGGACAAGGGTGAAGGTCATGTCGGTGCAGCCAACCCTTTCTTCGGGCAGCTCCTTCGAGTCCGGTGAAATATCGTCGTCATTGATATTCAACGGAAGCCTGGTGTCGTAGAAAGGCTCGTGAATCTGGGGCTCCGTCCCATGATTTTCGGCCGAGCGTATATCCAACAAGCAGATATGCCACCATAGCCGCCGGCGCATTTCCGTCTCAAAGGGCTTCAACCCAAAATTAGTGCCATCGCGATGCAGGCCCAAGCCCTGCGCAAGACGAATGACGACCGCGGTCATCGTCCATGCAAATCTCGTGTCATCGTGCCTCTGTACAGCAATCAGGAAGAGGACTGCCGCTTGGAGGAGCATCAAGTTCTGTGAGTTGAGGAAACCAGCTCTGGCCAGGGCTTGCTCCACGGCGAATCGGTATCGATGAAGAAGAGCGTCGCGCTCGTCCCCCAACTGCGATGCACACTGTTCAGGGGTCATACTAATGACCGCTGAGTAATAGACGGCGAAGACCAGGGCCTCTGAATTCTTGTCCAGGGAGTCGAGGTTGGTAGATGCTTCAAGGAGAATCTTCTTGAGGCTCGGTCGGTGGAGGATGGTGACCAGTGGTGCAACATTTTCCTGATACGTGTTCCACAATGCAAAAAGTTGTGCGGGCGATGGATGATGGTTCCGAAGGGTGTGCGCGAGGGAGTAGTAGCCGAGCAGAAACCCATTGTGGGCGCCAGAATTCGTCGGGGACGACTCCGGTGAGGCGTAGTCCTCGTCTTCGGAGGACGAGGGACCCAAAATGTCTCGCATCTCCTCGATCTGGCATGGTCAGCATGACATATGGCAGAACGGACAAGGAGCGGCACATGGGCAAGGAACAGGATGTAAAGACGTCTACCTACCTCCTCCGTAAGGCTAGCCCAGAATCTGTTGCTGACATATCGACTCCTCCCTTCTTCCACCACCAATCGACCAATCTCATTTTTCCTGTCACCGGTCGCAACGTTTTTCGGGTCCGTGTCGAGGAAATTCGGGCAAGCATGGTGGTCACCGTTCGCCGGCGACTTCCCCTTGCTGGTCTCACCATCGCTCGCAGGTTGCGGAGCGTTGGAAATCGCCGGAGGAGGAGGAGGAGGAGGAGGAGGAGCGTTGAGGAGAACATTTGCACCAAGGCTTTCAACCAACCCTTCCAGGCGTCTCAGCCGTGCGAGCAGCTCCGCGTCCGCCGGCCGCCTCGCCTTGCGCCGTGCTCTCCCGGGTCCGGGGAAGACGCATTCGATCCCAGCCTTGACGCAGTTCGAACATGGCTCCGTCTTGCTGCAGCGCACTTTTCGTCGGCGACAGGTGAGGCAGCTGCGCTGGTTCAGTGGGGGATGCGAGTTCTGCGATGCGGCACGCACGTGGGGATTCGACTGCGAACCGAAGACCGCCGGAGGAGTAAAGGCGTCGACCGTGCTGCCATGGGCCTGCGGTAAGGAGCCATTCGATGAAGGAACAGTAGTGGAAGGGGAGAGATGATCGGCTGGAGACTGACTGGCGGTCTGCGGCGTAGGATTCGGAGGGGAGTTCACGTCATGGCTCCCATGGCTGGCAGACATGACGCACGATAGTGAAACGGCCGAGAGGCGACTCTCAGACTAAATACAGCATGCTCGATCGGGACATCAGAAGACAAGAGTACTGGATGATCTGAAGACAAATTTCCATGCTGGTACCCAAGTTATATTACCAGGCAGGCTGCGATAAAAAAAACGTTGACGGACAAGCGGGCGGAACATAGGATTGCTCAGCATGCAATACGAAGAAGCTTATTTAGCAGTCGAGTAAGCCTGTCGAGGGGTGATTCTGAGTCAAAACTAACATCGGGGATGGCCGACCAAAGAAAGCATCGAGTAGAGCAGGACGCAACGCGGTTGATCTGCGATGGACCATGTTGGTTGGTCCCTCCGCTTCAGGCCCCCCCGGTTCCCCGATCGGGCTGAGCGCGAGGGCCCTTTCTCTGGGGAATCCGGTCGACGCCCGCCAGTAGGAGCAACTCCTGGTGGCGGTTGGCCGTGCGATTCGCGGGCCAGAACGGTCGTGATTATTAAGAAGCTCGTCCTCGATGGTTTCGATGCTTCTGTCCGGCGGGCGCAGCGTCGCTGGTCACCTGCACTTATCTCCGGCCGCGCTTGAGTGGTCGGATTTTGCCCTGCTGCCGACCGTGACAAGAAACCCGGACGGGCCTGGGGCAACTGTGATTGGCCGTTTCAGCTTCTCTTTCGGGGGTCCCTCTGCAACCGAACCTGAGTATGTACTCTTACTACTACACAGTATGCATGCACTGTGACCGTAGTTAATATTAATTATTGCGTAAGATGGTAGCCTGCAGCACCTGCCTCTTGATCGAAACTGTTTCGTGCCTGATGATATTATTAGACAGTGGGTATAGATAGTGGGGAACAATGCTGGTCGGTGCAGTCCCGTGCCTCAATCTGGCGTTGATCGACAGGTTGGATGTCGAGTTTTGCATCTCACCCAGTACCATGTCCGCCTAGAAGAACTGACATCCTCATCCCTGGGTGGATGGTAACAAAGACAACTGTTCAAAGTCCCCTGATGCACCAGGATCCAGGACACCCGGCATAGATGTGCCATCCATCTTTCCATATCCAACAGAAAGATTATGTCCAGATAACAGGTACAGATATACATAAATAGGGATATATACACATATGTATCAGCACTCCAATACCCCCCTCAAGTCCACTCACATCCATAACAAATCAGTTGGAGTAAAAATGGAACAGAAATTGCGGTGACGCAAATCAACAGCTGCCGAAAAGTCAAAAAAAATATTTTGGCCCCAAACGCCCACCCCATGCAAAAAAAGAGATTGGTATATATATATAAACGCATCGATAAGGTCGTAGTCATGACGCTCGACGTAGATGTTCGACGACGACACGGGTATCGCGCGTAGAAAAAGTGCGGGTGTGTTGATAGACAGAGACTGTCTGACGCAGCATCATCGTTTCAGCCGGGGCCCGAGAGGAGTCGTTCGGACGGGGCCTTGGTCGAACTTCCGGCCCCGTATGGTTCGTTTTCTCTTTTTAGTGTTCCTGGCGATAGATTTAGCAACAGAGCGAAGCAAGAATACCGGCGGAGGATAGCTTACGTCTCGGGCTCCCACAGCTTCGTTTTCTCGTTCCAAACATGGCTGACGACGTGTTAGCACGTGCAGATGGACGACTCGAATTACTCCCGGGAGACTCACTTTGCAAAATGGGTCTCCGTCAGCGCCTTCTTGCCGTATTCAGCTTCCAGCAGCTTCGTGTACTCATATGGAACCTTGACTGGAAGATTTTCGAAGTAGCTGTCGCGCAGAGGGAAAATATCGTTCTCCTTCAAGGCAGTCAATATTCTGACCGTTGCAATCTGCGGGAGATCCAGAACACATACGTCATACTGATGCCCGTCCTTGCAGATCAGAGCACTCAGCCGGCCGCGCGCTCTCGCCTCGTCGTCTGTGCGCACGGTGGTGATGTCGATGAACATGCCCGACGACGTATCGATCCACCGCGCATCGATCACGTTCAGCGTGTCCTCGGTTGATCGGATCACGTAATTCGGATTGATTTCGAGCAGATATGTCCGCCCGCCCTTGACCCCAGGGAGCTTGAAGTGGTGCTCCGTCATGTTGTAGTATTCGGCTAGGAAGTGCATCGTGGGTTCGGAGACCTGGACGTCGAGATCGCTGTCCCACGGTAGGATCTAGGAAGGGTCAGTCCGTGACGGGTGTCGGGGAGCCCGTGGTTGCCAACCTTCTGGTTCCACCACCAGCCCAGCAGGGTCCCGTGCATGATCCACGTTTCTGCGCCCACGTCGGACATGGTGGACAAGTATGTCTGCATGAGGGCGGTCAAATGTGGCAGGCTCTCCTCCTCGGGGAGGACATCGGATGCGAATCTGGTCTGGGAATCAGTGTACGGCCCTCGAAAGCAAGTATACGGGACGAGCGTACCGTCCATCGTAGTGAGGGTGAAATCTGGGGACACTATGTCAGCGACGAAATCCTATCCAAGGCACCATTCGGTGGAAGAGAAGGGACGTACGTGGATTCGTCTGTTCTCCAGGTCAGTTCACCTAGCGGCTCGGGGCATGCGAGCGAAGGCGGGGGGGAGAAGACTCACGAAAGTATTTCTCTGCCGGATCACCTCCTTTGCCGCTGTAGTCCTTGGCCAGCTTGGTCCTGACACTCATGAAGTCTGCGTCACCGCAGACGGGCCTGACGGCGGCGGCCAGCAGGCCAAAGAGCCCGAGGAGCAGCATCGGAGTGCTGTTGTGTCGCGTGTTCAAGGCTGGCGCTGTTGCACATAGAGCACGAGCATGCCAAGGTTTGCCGGGGGAGTCCCCTTGCCTAAGTACTATACCACCGCGGTGGGCGGGACACGGCGCTAGAGGAGCAGTACGTCAGCGGGCGGAGGGGGGAGGTGAATAAAGCAAGGGCTGTGCAGGCAGCGCATGAAAACGAGAGGACGCCCACCGGACTGGTGGTGCCAAAGGGAGAGCAAGGCCTTCAAGGGGACAATGGACGAGGCGAGGGGCCAGCGAAAAAGGACGTGGGTGTCGCGTGCGTGGTTACGGAGTGTGGACGGGGGGATCCCTGAGCAAGAGAGCACCATCGCAGGGTGTGGAGGGCCTGCGGCTCAGCTGGAGCAGGGTCATGCCGGCACTCGCCGCGCGGCCTTCTGGGCCAGCGGTCGATCCGTCCGCTTTATCCGTCAATTGCCTACTCCGCATGGCCTCTGGATGCGTAGCCTGAGGCTGCCAGGCTGCAACCCCGACAACCACCACGACGCGGCCAGCAGCACGGAGCCCGCAGGCGGGGCGCGCTGCTGCTGTGCGCTCTTCGACCGGCTTGGCGCTCTTTTTTTTTTTTTTTTTTTTTTTTTTTTTTTTGGCTTCTGACGCATCGACGCTGTTCACCAGATCGCTGCCTTTGGTCGGCGTTGGGCTGGGAGGGGCTTGGTCGGGCCGGGATCGCGCCGAAGCGAGGCTCCCTGGCCGTCTCAACCTCCTCTGCCGCAGATACAAGCCCCTGGCTCTCCATGGGCCGCGTCACCCAAGGGAATCCCGGCAAGTTACCAGGCAACTTGACCATTTCCCTGGCTTTTCTCTCCCTTCCATGGTTGTCGTCCGGATGAAGGTTATATATAAGGTTACCTGATCCCCACGAGGTTGCGGTGCTGCCACGATCGATCCACGATCGCTGTTGATCAGTGCGGACGGCAGACATGACAGTGGATTTGCGAAGACCAAGAACAGGGCACATCAGTTAATCCGTCTGCTAGCCTCTATCAAGTTCTCTCCTCTTTTCACAGAGCATCCAGTGGCGCTCTTGGTTTGCTTTGCTGCGGCCGTTCCAGTTCGACACATGGCCGCGACTGTCTTGTATTCGACAACGCTCGATGACCCCCAGGCTTCTACTGTCCTGCTCTCTGGATAGCATCTTGCCAGCCGGGAAACACGTATGTGAGCACTAGGAAGAGGCAATGATAAATACCTCCTTCTCTACACTGGCATGCGTTTCGTACGTGGTAGAGTACCCAGGGATCCTGTGCAGTGCAGCAACCTAAGTCGGATCATCCCAGGTCGCCCGCTGCTTGCAGTCATGATCTCTTTCTTTTCTAAATGTCCTGGATAGACGCATGGTTCTCCATGGCCTCGAGCCAAGCTTCATGCCAAGTGCATGGCGTCTCTTCACATGACCGCCGTGGCGCTCGGCAGGCGCTGCAGCCACGAGCCTCGCCGCGTGGGGGCCGAGCCGAGTCCTCCGTCTTCGGAGTTCAAACCTGGCATCCGTCCAGCCTCGCGTCTGCCGGTCCTCGAGCCTGGACGAGACGCGTTGCAGTTTCGCGGCGTCTCTCCAGTTTTATTTGTGATGATAACGGAAGATACGTGCTTCCACCAGAGACACCCTTCCTCCTGCTAGAAGCAGAGCATTCTATGGCGGCGGTCAGTCGCACGGCACTCCCCATGGTACCCTTATCCTTGTCTTCCTTAGTTGGTTGCTAGCCACTGTGAGATTTCGCCTGACGCTGCTTTTGCCTCTGCGCCCTTTTCTGGCCTTTAGTCTGTACTGCCAGCCCTACCGTCTAGTATTTTCTGGAAGTGTGCTTTTGTTGTCGAGAAACCGACGCGGAGCATGTCCGCTGCACCAGAGCTCGGCAACCCGAGCTCGGCCCAGCAGCCTCCGCCGGCCCAACCTCAGCAGCTCAACCGGTCCTGTGAATCATGCAGGGCTCTCAAGGTGCGCTGCACACCCAATCCCGAGACTCCCAACCAATGTCAGCGGTGCGCAAAGGCCAAGAGAGCATGCATCTTCGTCGCCCCGCAAAGGCGCCGCCCGCGCAAGCGGACGGATTCGAGGGTGGCGCAGCTGGAGAAGGAAATGCGTGCCATGCGCTCCCTCTTGAAAGATAAATTTTCCATGGACGGTAGCAGCCCAGACGACAGGGACCGTGGGAAGGAAACGGACGATGTCGCCTTTGGTGCGGCGCCGAAGGAGAATAATGAGTCGACCGTCCCGGATGTCCAAGGCGGAAGTATGGCTGGACCATCCAGATCTGTGGACTATTCCCAAGGGTTTAGACCACCTTCCACGACCCCCGATGACAGCGGGTCTTTCTCAGGCACGTCATACAGCAATACGCACAATCACCACTCTCCCAACTTACAACGAAGGAACGATGTTGTCGACCGTGGGATAATCTCGATGGAGACGGCTAATGAACTTGTGGCTATCTTTGTCAACGAGCTGGTGCAGTTCTTCCCTGTAGTTGTCCTGCCAGCGGGTACAACCGCCTCGCAGCTGCGTCAATCGAAACCAGTGCTATTTCTATCAGTGATTGCTGCTGCTGCCATTGCAGTGGATTCGAATCTGGCTAGGATTCTCAATCGCGAGATCGTCAGGCTCTATGCGGAACGCTTCTTTATAGAGGCCGAAAAGTCCCTGGAGCTAGTCCAAGCACTACTCGTGATGATAGTATTCTACTTCCCGCCAGAGTCGCCCCTAAAGTTGCAGTTTTATCAGTACACGCATGTCGCCGCTACGATGGCTTTGGAAATCGGCCTTGCTTCTAAACGCCGGGTGTCCCGGAGGCCAGCTGACAGGAGGGGGCTTGACCAGCATGGCACATTCGATGAACACATGGCTGAACAAGCCCGCGCGATTCTAGGCTGCTATCACTTTGCGTCAAAGTAAGCGTTGAGACGGCACGTCCGGACTGTTCAAGACTTGCTGACAAGGATTAGTATCGCCATGAGAACACGTCGACCTAATATTCTACTGTTTAATGATTGGATGGGTGAATGTGTAAATCACCTGGACCGTTCTCCCCATATGATAGATAGACGTCTGGCAGCGTGGTTTCAGCTTCAAAGGATCGTCGACGAAGTCATGGTATCTTTCGGTCTCGATGATATGAGCTCCACGACCACTCTCACTGAAGCCCGGATACAGTCTATCTTGAGGTGGTTCGACAACCGCATGCAGGCCTGGAAGAAGAACACTTCTCCTGATATGCTCACTGGTGGGTTAGCTGTTGGAAAGCACATTGACCTCGGGAGTGACTTACACGAATTGGTCTAGTGCCTATGATACTCGAATATCACCACACGAACCTCGCAGTGTATGAGCTTGCGGTTGGTGAAGGATATCGTGATCCTGATGCTATCAAACGCAAGTATTACACACTCCCCCCTCTAGATGAGGATGGGACCCCGCAGCAGCCTAGTGCGCCGTTGAGCGCTATTCGTGTCGATGTCACAATGAAGTGGCTGAACGCGGCGCATGAAATGCTCGACGCGTTCCTTAACTGCGATACGGAGACCATGCGGAAGATTCCCAACATCATATACACCCGAGTAGGATTGGGTGTAATCGCCCTGCTAAAGATCTACTTCTCTGTTAGGTCAGGCGCTTTGGGGGAAATCATAGGACCCCAGATAGTCAACGTTGACATGTACTTGGAGGTCTTGACGCGGCGGCTGACTGAGGCGAGCGCGGGACAGAAGTACCTGATCCCCAGCCGATGGCTGTATGTGGTCGGGGTCAAGGCCAGGGACTGGTACGACCGGTTCCAAAACCACCAAGCCCGAAAGGAGGCCAACCTGCAGGCCCAGTCGAAGGCAGCCAAATCGGTCGGCACTCCCTCCACGGAGCCAAGTCCCATGCCTATGCAGCACAACAACAATGTCCAATATAATCCTGTCGCCGATTCGCCACGGATAGATCCTTTCCACGCACAGCCATCTCAATCTCACTTCGAGGCCAGTAGCGGCGGCTATGCAGGCCCCCCAGCAACCGTTCCTACTACAGCCTGGCCGTCAGACGACGGTGTTTTCAACCTCAACCAACCGCCCGGGTATCCGCCGGGCGGAACCCTTCCGCAACCGATGCAATTCGAAATGCAAAACCTTTCGGGGCAATTTGGACATAACAGCCACTTGCCGGCCGGGAGTGGCATAGAACTCGACGACTGGATACCAGATGGGAGCATATTTGGACTGCCCACTTTACCCGGATTCTGAGACTTTCGAAGCAGTTGAGCCATGAAAGCTCGTCCCTTTTGGTCTGCGTGACAGTTGAGATCTGGTGCTTTCGGAAGAAAGCCAGTTCCTTGACCGCCGTCACTGAAGGACACCGAATTCTGGGATAGATGACGTGAGCTCGGTTCCAAAGCCGGGCAGGACTCCGTGCTTCCCGTGCTTCCGGCTATGTTGTAATAGGATACCCCTGCTTTGATGGTTTGCGAGTGCAGCCTAATCTTTTGCTCGGCGAGGAATAACCCTTTAGAGGGCATTCTCGTCCTTCTGTTGGAATAATCCCTTAATCACCGAACTTATACCCCATCAACCTGTTCCAATCTCGTTGGTATCCAGGAAAATAACCCCCATTTTATTTTCGTCTCGTGGTGATGTGCAGTACATGTACTGTACTTGGGACGATGAATGGACATATTAATAATAGTGCCACTTGTCAACCTTGGTATCCTATATACAGTACATACACAGAATGGGGTTAGCTTGTGATCCCCTTTCTTTCTTCTTAATGATCCAAAGATAATTATCAGGATATATATATATAACCTACCGACCGAGGTACCGTACTTGGTCCGACGTCTGTATGTACAGTACATGTACAGTACATGCTCATCCCTTCCACAAGGACAGGAAGGGTCGCACGAATAAGACAAGCTCCCCTCCCTCCTAAATTATGTACGTACAGTCGAGTACTATATGTATGTCATGTACTCCGTACTCGGTCGGAGCATCGGGGAAGTCGGAAACTCCGTCCAGTCCGGACGATGAGTTGGCCCCGAACCCTAACTTCCGCACTCCGGAGTAATAGAGTAATGGAAACAAAACAAGGATCCGTCCGGCTTTCTGAAGGACCAATTAAATAATGCTATTATTCCATTAGTATGCAGTTTAAGATTTTTCTTTAGAACTGGTCTTTTCACTTCTTATATAATGCATGTAGTCCCGGAATGAAGGGAACTCCGTCGTGGACAGGACGGGAGAAAAGCAAAAAAGGTGTTTCGCATATTATATTCCAGTTATTGCGGAAATAATATCCTGTATTCCGTATGTAGACACTACTTAACCGATCGGATCGTATTGGAGTCCGAGTCGAGTCGCGGCCTTTCTTTTGTTCGGTCTTAGGTCTCTGACTCGGACAGAAACAAGAAAACACCTAGTACTGTAGTAGTGTAGAAGCGAAATCTCGGAATAATTTCGGCAGATGCTGTACGGAGCATTCAGCACAACGCGTGATCGGATACAGGGAGAGTGGGGAGAGGGGGGGGGAGGAGGAAATTGAAAATGGTATGGATTTTTTTGTTTTTTTCTCTGTCTGCTATCATGGTATTGAATTATTACATGCGGTTGCGAAATGGAAAGACATTAAGGGTAAACTAAACGGCAGATTGGTAGAGTAGCGGACAAAGACTTTTTTTAAAAAAATTAAACGACTGAAAGCACATATACACCATTTACCATTACTAGAATCAGAATCCAGATCGAAGTTATTATTATTAAAGGCCATCATCTGATCTGATTCCTCCTGCTATTTATAACATAACATAACATATCATATTAAATTATCAAAGACGCATCCATGAACCGCGTTATCACGCTCACCTCAGCCTCGTGTGCCATTCCTTCTTCTTTCTTCGCACCGTCCCGTGAAGACAGACTCCGAACACCTGCATGGCGTCGCTGCGCGATGAGGAAGGACTGGCGGTGTGAGTATGTAGTGCGATGGTGATGACGAAGAGTCGGAGGAGTCGGAGTTTTTTTCATTGTAGGACGATCGCCGACGGGCCGACGCGACGCACGCGTGGCGGGGGATGGGGGATGGGGACCGGGGTTGGATCTGAGGGTCTACCCTAGGTAGCGTAGGAATGTACGGTCGAGGAGGAGAGAAACTTGATGTGGGAATAGATATTGGGCGTTGGAAGTTGCAAGTTGCGCGGGTCAGATCCTGTGAGGAGACAGGAAATGCTGGTGTTGCTATCGGAAGGATATGACTGACGACGGGAACTGGAGTCCGGGGAATGGATCTTTTTCCGCGTCTATTCGCTCACCTTGTGTCCTACGAGGGAAGTTCTTGTCAGAATTATTACTATCTCCGTCATCTGAATCTGCTAGTGTTGGATCGCAAGTGCCCTTTGATCGTTTGAATCGCTTTCGGCGCGTGCTTGATATTGCGTAAATTGACCGTGCGTGCCCTAGCCCGATGTGTGTGTGGTTTGCTCCAGTCTACCGTTGTCCCTTCAAAATAGCATCCCTGGATGTTATGGCCATCAAAATCGCTACGTGGATCTCCTTCGTCACTTGCGGATGATATATAGGCTGGTGCAAAATCCGTTTTCCTCCGCCACACCTGAGTGTAAGGGATCCGAAAGTGTGAGTCCACCTGGCAAGTAGTGGGTCCATGAAACTCTCAGATAGTCGCAACACGTCCCTGGGAGACTTCTCCATGACATCTAACAAGCATCAAGCTGCCCCAGAGAGACAACTGTGCTGTGTGGCTAGAGACTGATCCTGATTGCTGAGTAGACGGTGTACTGAGGGCAAGTGATTGGATGAGGCACATGATCTGGCTCATCTCAGCCTCGACTTCCACGACTACTGCTCGGCGAGATCCCACAGGCGGTCCAGGAGCTTGATCAAGCGGCACCGGACAACGATCCTGTTTTGAGTCTGCACTATCGTCTCACGATTAGATCGTCTACAGAGGAGTTAGAAAGACTGATACAATCTACTGTCAGTTTGGTCAGTCAAAAGTCCTTGAAGGCTTTAATGACCAGATGACCATACTTTTTGACCATCATCTTGCCAAGCTGCAGGATCTGCAGTATTACCGTCAGACTTGGCTCAAGGAATTCAAGCTGCCTCAAAAGACATGACGCGTCGTTTCTTGAAGTTACTATTTGACTCGCTGCTGCACAGGCGCCTTAGGGTTTCTCTGGGAGTCAGTTCCTAACCTTGTCCAACATGTCTTCCATTTTAGCAAATCCTATCTGACTCTGATCGGCGATCTCCAGCGCCATATCGACGGCTTCTCGTGAATGAACCGAATCCGTCTGTCCGACCTGCTTTAGCATCAACGCGAAGAGCGAGACGCCCTTCGAGATGCTGTGTATCTCAACCTGGAGTCTGCAAAGTTGACATCCCACGGCGTTCAGTGGCAGAGACAGTCTGAACCCGGCGCCTGCAACCCCTATCATGGAAGCCACAACCCCTAGATGGCCTTTCAGCTAGGAGGCCGCCGCTTGATGGACAGAGCAGCACCTCTCTCAGCCATGGCCATAACTGATGTAGCTGATGTCTACGGCTCACGAATACTCTCCTTTCCACGCACCGGATGGACGGAGACGCTACCTAAAGGATGGTTACAGGCCGTTGCATGTTGAACGTCGGAACCCTTCTGGACAGCCTGCTGGTGAACACTAGCAATCACCTACTCTCGAGCTACATGGTTCACGACCAGTTTCGTATCGCACCTGCAATGCGGCTGGACCGAGTTACAAACTACTGACCGTAGCAAACCGTCCGCTTCATTGGCCGCGACCACCAGCAGCAGTCGGGCCACTGATCCTTTTGGCCACCAGGCGACGCTGAGGGTTTCTGAGGTTGACGACGTCATGACAGAGGAGGCATCCTCTGAGGTCCGTCTGCCGTGCGGACTCTGCGCAGGCCTGCTTCGGATCCGCATCGCCGAGGTCCCCGGAGAAGTATCTCCAGACCGTCAGCTGATAGCGGCTGCCCTTGCCCTAAGCCCATGCTCGGGATGCCTCTGAGATCGGGCGAGGAGAGTAAGATCCAAGGGTCGCGGCGTTTCGGCCCAGTCTCGGCCTATGCTTCCCCAGATCCACCCGGAGCCGAGCGGGTCCGGGGCAACCCCAGATTCCCCACCCCAGCCTGTCAAACGCCCAGCCGGCTAGACTGTCAGACTACATGCTAGGCGGCAACCCGGTTGGGGAGCTAGACCGACCCATCCAGCTGTCCTCTGTACCGGGCACACACCGTTCTCCTCCTCTCGATAGGTGCACCGAGCATCCCTGTGACCGGGCCCCCCTCACAGACGGTGCCGTGATGCCTCCTCACTCGAAGATCCCGAAACCATGGGTCGCAAGACTCCCGTGCTCGGTCCCGCTTGGCCAGGAGCTTCATCCTACTCTCCCCAACGGAGCTGCCAACGTCGTTTCTGTCTATCTGTTCTAGTATCACATTTGGCAGGTGAATCGATCCCGATGTCGGAAAGGTCTCCTGGATTTCCCGATGGCTGTGCCCAAGGTCCCTCGCATTGTATCCGAAGATATGCGTCAGCCGGGCCAAGCGCGCTACCATCTCAGCTTATGTTTCGGTTGGGGATTTCTGTTGACCGAGGCAACCGCCTTCGAGAATAGAAGGTGGAGCGAGGCAGATCACCCTAGAGGATCAGGACCATCTTGAGTAGATAGTAGTGATTGGCTGTCCTAAGTGACTACAGATGTCATATGTTCGGATCCAAGCGGAAAGGGTCCATTGTGGAGTATCGCCTATATTCTGGATTGATGCGGGGAACACTGAAGTATCGGATGTATGTCTCAATTCATGGCCTCTCCCCGCTCGAGTCTACCGACGCTTCCCAACGAATGAAATCGAACATACCAGATGTGCGGACTCTATTCGAGGGGAGTGGCCATTTCTCTCCGCAAATATGGCATATCGGCTCCAGAGTGATCGCCGTGTCGCTGGTGGAGGAGACATCGCTGGTTAGGCTCCCCTACCTCGGGTGATGCATCGAGGCCGCATCCAGACCATCCCCCAATAATCTTCCATGATGTATCACCCGATACACAACATGAGGAGACAACCCCTCATCGGATTTGGAATACGTGTTACGGACAAACGGATAGATAACTCTCCTCGATACCTGGGATCCTCTCTTGAACAGCCCTATAAATCCATATGCAACCATCAGCGGATGTCCTTTGTTCACCGGAGTTTCACAGGCTCTTGAACACGCAATCTGGCACACATTGACTCTTTTGTTTTCCTCTTCCGACTAAGACCGGCGGCTTTCGTTCTGTGCTCTCATTTATCTCTGAGACGCAAGTTCAATCATGGTGTTCAACGATTCTCCGCTTCTTTCGAACGGCTTCGGGGGTAGCGTCACCCCCTCTGGTCCTGAATACGATGCGCTCATCGTCGGCGCTGGCTTTGGCGGTATTTTCCTGCTCCACAACCTCCGCAAGCTCGGCTACAACTGCAAGATCTATGAAGCCGGGACCGACCTGGGAGGGACGTGGCACTGGAATTGCTACCCCGGCGCGCGGGTAGACTCTGACATTCCGGTCTATGAATATTCCATGCCAGAAATCTGGAAGGATTGGACGTGGACCGAGAAGTATCCAGGGTGGGAAGAGCTGAGAAGATACTTTGATCATGTTGACAAGATCCTTGATGTTAGGAAGGACGTGGAATTCAAGACAAAGGTGGTCGGAGCTCAGTTCGACCTCAACGAGAACAAGTGGAAAGTAGAGACCGAGGATGGACGCATCACCAGGTGCCGCTTCTTCTTGGTGTGCAGTGGCTTTGCCGCAAAACGCTATGTCCCTGACTTCAAGGGGCTCGATACCTTCAAGGGAACTATCTACCACTCGTCCTTCTGGCCCGACACCGGAGTTGATGTCAAGGGCAAGCGCGTGGCCATCATTGGCACTGGCTCTACCGGAGTCCAGATTACCCAGGAGTGGGCCAAGGAGGCCGATTTCACCACCGTCTTCCAGAGAACACCCAACCTTGCTCTACCAATGAACCAGAAGAAGCTCACTCCAGAGGAACAAAACGCGAAGAAATCGACATACCCCAAATACTTCGAAGACAGACAAAAGACGTTCGCCGGCTTCAGCTACGACTTCTGCCCAAAGAACACCTTTGACGATACCCCTGAGGAAAGGGAGGCGTTCTATGAGAGACTCTGGGCCAACGGCGGCTTCGAGTTCTGGCTCGCCACGTATAAGGATATGCTCTTTGACCTAAAGGCCAATCGAGAGGCGTACAACTTCTGGGCCAAGAAGACCCGCGCGAGGATTCATGATCCCCGGAAGAGGGACATCCTTGCCCCATTGGAACCGATCCATCCATTCGGCACGAAGCGTCCTTCATTGGAGCAGGACTACTACGAGATGTTCAACAAGCCCAATGTTGACATCGTCGACGTGAGGAACAACCCGATCACTGAGATCAAGCCCGATGGTATCGTCACCAAAGACGGCTCCTTCTACCCCGCCGATGTCATTGCCCTGGCCACAGGATTCGACTCTGTGACCGGCAGCATGGTCAAGATGGGCCTGCGCAACATCCACGGCAAGTCGCTGGCGGAGGAATGGAAAGACGGGGCAAACACCTACCTTGGCATGACGCGGTCTGGATATCCGAACATGTTCTTCCTCTACGCGACTCATGGGCCAACCGCCTTCTCCAACGGGCCGTCCTGCGTTGAACTCCAGGGTCAGTGGATCATCGACGCGATCCGCAAGATTGATGAGAGCGGTATCATCTCTGTGAACCCGACGCCCGAGGCCGAGAAGGAGTGGAAGAAGAAGGTCAACGAGCTCTCAGATAGGACGCTGTTCCCGCTGGCGGACTCGTGGTATATGGGCGCCAACATCCCTGGCAAGAAACGAGAGCAGCTCAACTGGACCGGAGGGCTGCCCATGTATGAGAGAATCTGCAGGAAGGCCTTGAAGAACTGGGAGGGTTTCACAGTGACTTACGGAGTAAATATCGCGTGAGCTATACGGCTCTTTCCTTGGTGTTTGCGGTCTGGATGTCTCTGAATCGGAAGACGTGGTTCGGAGTTGATGCACTTGGTACATACATGTATGTACTTGTAGGAGGTATATATTACAGAGTGCATGTACCGATGTGCTTTTTGTCTATTTTTTGTTTATGAGTGATTCCTGCTTCTTAACATTGTTTTATTTAGTTGACCTTTGTCTCGTGCTTCAATACATTCGATTACTATCCAGTCGTGTGTGTAGGTGCAGACATCCTGGAGACCCGTATGCATGGTGGTATTACCGTTTTCATACAAGCATGACTGCGCATCCAGCTTATGTAATGCGGAGATGCCGTGGGGACATGCGTATCGTACGGTCACATCCACAGGCACCTCTGCGCCTGGCTGTGAGTGTACAGAGCACGTCCCTGCCGTTGACTTGAGCGCATCGTCGCAACATGTCGTGGTGAGCGACCGGCAAGAGGTCCGTTTTTTTGATCCCGTGTGTCCCATACGCTGGTTAGTAGTAGCTGGATCCCCGCCCCTTTTGCTACTCCGTGCCTGAACCCCTTTACTGGACACTGACGTGACAAAGGGGCCTGTGGCTCGCCCGCTCGTTCGGACTTCCGCTTTCGGGACATCAACTGCCTCGAAACGTGCACCCCTCCCAGCTCGTCCTACAAAGCGCTGCGTCTCAGTAGACTTTCAAAGCTTTTATCGCGCCAAGTGGACGCACGGGGAAAGCTGCCCCTTGAACCTGTCACGCCGACAGGGTTGTGGCCTCGGAGTCGCGCAGTCAAAGTCCCCTTTCTTGCATACTACTAGAGCTAGCTCCGGTTCCGCGGAGCAGCGACCCGACCTCAGCGAGCCCTCCTTACGCAACGCAAAGCAGCTCAACGCAACCGTGCCCTGTGGGCGCTCTGGTCCACCACCCTCCATCGCGCACACGCTGCCCCGTGCAATTCGATGAGTGCGGTCGCAGAGATCTATGCACCTAAGTTGTCCTGCTGTTTGCGAGCAAAGGAATTACCGGAAGGGAAATTACGCCGTCACCTCCGCGCGGATGGGTCGTCCACGTCCACGTCTACGTCGGAGACCGAGTTGAGACGGACGAGCACATGCAAGACCCCGCGAGGGAAGGAAAAAGGAAAGAGTAGTTTAGTACAGAGAAGGGATTGATGCAGGGCGTTTCTTCATCGACGTCTCCTCCGATCCCGACCCTACGATGACCGTTACCGCCAACGCTCCCTCCGCTGACCCTTCTCCTCCTTCTTCGGACCCGCTTGCGCCCGCCGCAAATACCGCTCCGCAGCAAGGTTCACAGTCCAATAATAAGAGTTCTGGCGCCCAGGGAGATTCGACCAATAAACCTGTTGGAGATTCCAAGGACAAAGGCTCTGGTAATGCGGAAGGAAAGTCTGGGTCGCAGGCGAGCGCTGCGGGAAGCAGACAAGTTGCTGTTCGCAAAAAGCAAGAGCCGGTGGAATTGGACGAGTTTGGTCTCCCGGTTCGGAAGAAGAAGCCTGCCCGACGACCCGTGAGCGATTCATCGGAGGGGTCTGAAGTTTTCCACGAAGCTCCAGAACACATTAGCACAGCGGAGAGCGACCCTGCTGCGCAATCGGTCAACAAGGGAGGACTTGCGGCTGGCACACAAGTTGAGAGTGGAAAGCAAAGCCCTTCACCTGGAAAGAATGAGGCAGGACCAGAGATTAAGGATCAAGCGGAGGACACAGCGGGGGAATCCACGACTACTGCCGTTTCCAATGATGCAAAAGAGCGCGCTAGCGATGGCAGTCGGAATGGAGACGGGAGTAGCCACGCAGCTGGCAATGAGTCTGCCGGCTCAAACGCGGTCTCCGAGGAATTGCCAAACGATAAATCGTCGAACTTGAACCGGCAATCCCACTCAGATGCTCCCGACGATGCGGCGCAGAATAAGAAGTCGAAAGCTAGGCATAGCGGAGCAGGGGCTTCTGAGTGGTCTCACCATCGGCTCACTGAGCATAGGGAGTCAGATGATGATGGTGATGACGAAGACGAAGCGAGCGTGGGGGAATGGCAGGATATGCCCGCTCTGGGCGAGTTCGACGTATATGACGATTACGGGAGACTCATCGCTCGTGGCTGCAAGCAGGAAGATGATGAAGCTGTGTACAGGGGATTGGGAGGTGCTGGCAAGGGATACACCCGAGTCCAACTCGACGAAGATGCCCAGTCAGCGACCAGTATGGAAGAGGATACGAGCTATCTATTCAAAGAAGCTGGCAATTCTGTCGGTGTGGAAGAGGAGCTGCGAGATGCCGGCACCCAATTGCAGGCCACGAAGGACCTTCTCACTGAGAGTCAGAGGATCGCGTACGTCGGAGTGACGAGGTTGACTATATACCAGATGATCAAGGAGCTGGAAGACATCCCGCCAACAAAGGCCTCCAAGAAGGCTCTGCAGGGCGCAGTGGATTCGATGAGGAAATGGGGCCAGCAGATGATGTCCCGACTCTACACCCACATGGACATTGACCCTGCGGAACAGATCATGATCGAGCAACTGGCTGAGCATGGGGTTCAGCCTGCGGATCTTGTTCGACCGCTAATGCAGAATGCTCGAGTGAAGAATCCCATGGCTCGGGATGTCGATTCACGTAGGAAATCGACATCCCCGAGCTTAACAGAACCCTCCCGAAGTAGCCTATCTGCTGATGCTGAGAAATCGTCCGAGTCACCATCTCCTCCGCCCTACGAGGATCACAAAGACGAAGATCTACCAGAGGTCCGCATGCCAGCTCAACTGCCTTCGTCAGAGAAGATAGATATCGACATTCGGTGGACAGTGCTTTGTGATCTCTTCTTGGTCCTCGTCTCGGATGCAACATACGACGCTCGGTCACGGCGTCTCTTGGAACGGGTCGGCCAAGCCATGGACGTGTCCTGGTTGCAGATCTGTCGATTCGAGAAACGGGTCACCGATGCGCTGGAGATGCAGGAGACCACTGACAAGGAGAAATGGGACGAGGCAGAGCACATGGAACAGCGCCGCAAGGCGGCATTGAAGCGGAAGTATATGATAATGGGCCTTGCCACTGTCGGTGGTGGCCTTGTCATCGGCCTCTCTGCCGGTCTGCTGGCGCCAGTCATAGGCGCCGGTCTTGCTGCCGGATTCACAACTATCGGCATTTCAGGAACCGGTGCCTTTTTGGGCGGTGCTGGAGGAACCGCTCTGATTGCCTCGGGGGCAACCCTAACTGGAAGTACAATCGGCATTCGAGCTTCACACAGGCGAACAGGGGCCGTCAAGACCTTTGAGTACCGCCCATTGCATAACAACAAGAGGGTCAATCTAATCGTTACCGTGTCTGGTTGGATGACCGGTAAGATTGATGATGTACGATTACCATACAGCACGGTAGATCCCATTATGGGCGATCTCTACTCGGTCCTGTGGGAACCGGAAATGCTTCAGAGTATGGGTGCCACTATCAACATCCTAGCGACAGAGGTAGGTGTTTAAAAAAAAAGAAAACACTCCTTCTGCATGTAATCTGTCCAAGTCTAACGTCTACACCAGGCCCTGACTCAAGGGCTTCAACAAGTTCTCGGGAGCACCGTCCTTACAGCGCTCATGGCATCTCTGCAGCTGCCCATTGTCCTGTCGAAGCTGTCATATTTGATCGACAACCCTTGGAATGTCTCACTGGTTCGCGCCAACGCAGCTGGACTCATTCTTGCCGATTCGCTAATGGCCCGAAATCTCGGGAAGAGACCAGTCACTTTACTCGGTTTTTCTCTTGGTTCGAGGGTCATCTTTTCCTGCTTGAAGGAGCTTGCCAACAAAGGCGCCTACGGTCTCGTGCAGAATGTGTACCTTTTCGGGTCACCGATCGTGGCTAAGAAGGATGAGTACCTGAAAGCCCGGAGCGTGGTCTCTGGCCGTTTCGTGAACGGTTACGCGTCTAATGATTGGATTTTGGGATATCTGTTCCGTGCCACCAGCGGCGGAATTATGCGCGTGGCAGGCCTCGCGCCTGTCGAAGGCATCCCGGGACTGGAGAACATCGACGTGACTAATTTCGTCAACGGCCACATGGCCTATCGTGCGGCCATGCCTCGTCTGCTGCGGGAGGTCGGCTGGGAAGTGCTGAACGAGGAGTTTGCGGAGATCGAGGATCCCGATCCAGACAACCATGCGGAGCGGCAGCGCGAGCTGATCCGTGAGATCGACGAGGCCCGCAAGGAGGCAGAGCTGAAGCCCGAGAAGAAGCGGTTTGGCCTCTTCAAGCGTGGCAAGCTGGCGGAGAAGAAAGTGTGGGAGACGTACGATCCCGATCGTATCGACCGGGAGCGCCGCGATTCGACGGTCTCGACGGACAGCTCCGGCACCGCGCGGGGGAGCGTGCTCTTTGACATCGAGGCCATCAAAGCCGAGCTGGCCAGCGAACAGATCCAGGTCAAGCAGCTGGAGTCCACGCTGCCTCCCATGAAACTGGATCTCAATTCGTCCTCTAATCCTAATCAGGATGCCTCGAGCAAAGACAAAGACCCGTCCTCCTCGGATCCGAAGGGGACCAAAAGCGCAGACGCACCGGAGAAGAGCCCCTCCAACGAACAGTCGTCAGGCCCTTCAGGGGCCAAGTCGCCCCACGATGATGACCCGTATACGACCGCACCCGGAGAAGAAGAGATACAGATGACCTTCGACACCTCGTACCACGTTCCACCGTCATCGTCATCACAATCGCATCATCCACACTCGGCCTCCTCGCCTACCTTCCAACCACAACAGGAACAACAACATGAACAACAAAAGGCCGACGACGAGGATTACTACTCATCGTCGCAGCCTCGACGACCGTCCGCGGCCTGGTCGATCGGCTTCGGCGCCGGTGCCGCCACGGGCGCGAGTGCTGGCTTTGCCACGGCTCTGGGCGCGCTGGAGCACAACGCCTGGGCCGAGGACGAGTTTGGGAATGGCGGGGAGGGCGAGATTAAGTTGACGTTTGAGTGAGCGTAGGTTTTCACTTGGTAATGGTGGAAGAGACATGTTTTATATGATATGGTTATTACTCTTTTTTTCGCGGATGAGGGAAGGAAGGAAGGCTGGTGCCTACTATGATGGGGATCCGTGGATGAAGTGTCCATCGGAGTGTTTTATGCTACGAAGTATATTCCCATTGCCGTTCAGGTTCTTGTGCAGGTTCTCATGTTTGAAGAGAACTGGCTTTTTCTTCTTCATCCTTTTTTGCCTTTCTCTTTTGTAATATCGTGCCGGCTGGTTCAAGCCCTATAGACCTACAAATGACGCTATTGGGTTTTGAGTGTTGCGTCAATGTAGTCTATGGTCCACCTGGGGAATAGATATCAGGACCTGTGACCGTGAGAAGAGGTATTATGTCGACTTGTTTGCTTCCGTCTTGGGCGTCTTGTCCACGGGCAACACGTATTTATCTATCTATTTATGTATTTATTTATTTTTCAAATCCGATGTTCTAGTCTTCTTTATGGGGATTATGCCTCCTGAGTTGTTGGAGAAGAGGGAGAGAGGCCGCGGGGGGGGGGGGGGGGGGGGAGGGAAGATGAATAGTTGGGACTGGGAAGTCGATTATCCCGCATTGTTAGATGCAGAGATCCGAAAGTCTATGATTCTGCAGTAATAGCCCTCGCTGCGAAGTATTATTATGGAGTGTGCATAAAGAGATAGGTATATATCTATATGGAACTTCACATTTAGCTGCCCTGATGGCATACATCACCTGTAAGCTATGCGGATGATGGCTCCGGACGGCGGAAGAGACCCATGGTCGGGAGCTGCGCGGGAGCGATCAGAAACTCCATGCGCGACATGCCGAAAACCGTGAGCCAATTATCTAAAATATAATATTCGAATTGGTTCCTGCTGCAGAGTGCATGTCCCCTGTCAACGTATTAACTTCATATCACTATTCTAGACGACGCCGAGTGGGCGGGGGATGCGGAGCAGGGCAACGCAACGTCGCGTGTCCCGTCACACGGGCGAGGGCGCGCGTGCCGGCCTCGTCCTCACCCCGGCGCATCTCGAGCATCGCGAGCACCACGTCCGACGTCTCCCGCCTCCCTCCCACGCCCCCCTCGCCCCTCGCCCCTCTCTCCCAGCCTGCCAGCTTGCGGACGCAAAAAGGGAATTGCGGTTCGATCGATCTGGCGGGGATATTATTTACCTACTTCCTTTGCAGGTCCAACTAATTGTTGCGACTGGCGCATTGCCAGTGTGTTTTTCTCTTTCCCTGCTTTGTGCACGATGCGCCTGTCTGTGGATTGAATTGATTTGGACAGCAGATCCCGAGCACATGCATAGCATGTGCCGACTCGAAAGCGACGTGCCACTTACTAGCCACAACTGAGGACGACCTTGTCGCGGACGGACCACCAACGACCAGGAGCCTCTGGTAGCACAGGAGATCCGTCAGTGAATCTCAGAGCTACCGCCGTCGCTAGGAAGAAGCGCAGAGCCCCGGTCCGAAATCTTCGATACGTTAGGTAGAATATACTTGCCTAAGGCAACAGGGGGGAGAGAGGGGATAGCTCAAACTCAATCAATTATTAATCCGCAAAAGGAAGGAAAAAAACAAATCATGGTTACGAGAGCCAAACCTGAGGCGAGCTATGCCTCCACGCGGCTGACGAGGCGCAACTACAACGGTCCGCACCTGCTGAGTCAGGCCGGAGGCAGGAAGCTGCGTGAGGATAGCAGGTACGGTGGGGTGTCTAGTACAAACAGCAATAATAATAACGACGACAACAACAGTATGGAGGAGGGGAAAGAGCCGGAGGCGGAGGCGGAAAAGGAGAATGAAAAAACGACGACGACGAAGAAGGCCTACGAGCCTGCGACGGACGACGAGCCTCTCAGCTCGAGCGATGAGAGCGAGAAGAGTAACGGCACGGTCTCATCGCGGTCATCCGGAGGCACCAGGAAGGCCCGACCGGCGGGGAAGACGCTGGGGGAGAAGCTGGCGGAGAGTGATGCTGCTGCTGCTGCTGCCACCGCCGCTGCTTCTGCACAGGCGGAGGATGATAATATGAAAAACAGGCGGGGGAAGAGCGGGAAAGCGGAACCACGCCAGGGGACGAGGAGGTCAGCCAGGCGGAGCAGCGCCGCCGCCGAACTGCAGCAGTCGTCCCCGAAGCGGACGTTGAGCGACATGATAGGTTTCGACGAGGAGGACGACGAGATCTTCCCCTTCATCGCGTCTTCGCAGGCGTCGAAGAGGCGGAGGACTATTTCGTACGGGGGCCTCAAGAACATACATGCCCCTCTGTCGTCGTCGTTTTCTAAGGCCCCGGGCTCGTCGCAGCCGGAGATGCTTTCGTCACCGGGGTTCAAGCAGCCGCGGGATATCCCGGTGAAGAAACCGGAGGCTGAGGAACGACAGCAGGAGGAGAGTGGGTTTAAGGTTCCCAGGGAGATCGATCTTGGAAGCCCAGCTTCCAAGAAGATTCGCAGACGGAGGAACAAGGGCGCCGAGAAGGATGAGGATGAGTCGCAGCCGGCATTCAAGTTCCCGCCTGGTGCCGATGTTGACAACGACGTCGCCGTCCACTCTTCTCAAGCTGGCGGCGAATTCAAGCAGCCCCCTGGATTGCCCAACGGCAGTATCTCGAGCTCCTCGCTCGCTACGTCGTCCGCGAAGGATCAGCACCTCTTCGATCTGGACGACGACGACTCTCTCTCCTCTCCGCTCAGCTCTCCTGTCTCGGATCTCTCCCTGGAACTGTCGCAGGAAGAGAAGGCGGCACCGCCTGCACCGCCGCCCCCGAGCGAGTCTCTCTGTCCCATGTGCCGGCAGCCCGTGGAGCCGGAGCTGCTCGCTGAGTTCATGGCACAGCCCCGGCGGCGCGTCCGCGACCAGCATCGCTTCTGCGAGTCGCATCGTGCGCGATCCGCAGAGAAGGAGTACCGCGACAGAGGCTATCCGACGATAGACTGGGACACGTTCGACGAGCGAATCCAGCGCCATTTTCCCGCACTGGAAAAGCTCTTGGAGCCCGACGCCTCTTCGTATTATCGAAACATACTCGACACGGCTCTGAAGTCGGGCAAGGCGAAGAACTTCCGACTCACGATCGCGGGGGACGGACTGGAGAATATCTCCTGCGGCTATTATGGGACGAAAGGTGCGAGTAGGATGTAAGTGTCTTGTCTCCCTATCTCGAATTAACTTCATTGTTTACTCGTGTCTGACTCTTTCCAGGTTGAACGCCGTAACAACCCGATTTTCAAACAAGCTCCGCCGGCTCTCGGCGACTGACAACCTGGTCAAGACTGCGGGCGTTGCCGGCTACGCCCAGGCGGTCCTCGTGCCCGAGTTGGCCGTGCTGCTGGTCAAAGAGGACATGAATGTGAGCGACGAAGAGGCGCGACAGATCCTGCGGGAGAGCATCGACATCGGCGAGAAGCTGAACGCTGCGCCGAACGACGTGGTCCCTATTCCTCCGGAGGAGGAGGATGCTGCTGGTGATCAGGCCGGCACGAGTGCGTGAGATTGCATTGATTCCAGCGATTCAGCTTCGAGAGAGTCTATTTGTCTTGAGCATCTTGTTTGCCATGTCGAGACATGGCTTGCGTTTCTCTCCTTTTTTTTCGTTGCTGCTGGCTAGTGTAGGTTCCAGCGGGCTGTATACAGTATATACCCATTCATATGCTTTTGTGCGATGTTTGATACCTATGCGGGATTCGTTTGCTGCAATGGAGTATAAAGGGAATTGAAACCGAATGGAGAGGTCGGGTCGGAACTCATCTGCTCTTAGCGTTAGAGGAAGTCTGTGCACCTAACTACTAGCTAGGCAATGCCACCCTGGTCAATGGTTAGTCGATCAACCGGTCTGCTATGAACCGGCTTTTCAGCTGGTGGACTATATCATGGTAGAAGCCATAAGGAACACGGTATGGATTCTTTATTGTGCCATAAAGAAGAACTTGCAGCCAACAAATCTGTACAGTACATATCCTTCGAAGACAGGGGGACTTGGTTGCTTAATCCCCATCAAAATCAAACCATGCAAGAAGTACTGTACAAGCCCTGAAACCTTTCCCCCGAGAACCCATCTGATCCGACACGTTGTATGTACCCGCACAGGGGAATATCCCCATATATCCCATTCCATCCCACCCAATCCCACAGCAAACTCTCCCTCCCGATAGATCCAACAACTCAATTCAAAATAAAACAAACCCTCAAAGCTTCGCCCCCCTCCTCTCCCTCTCCCTCTCCTTCCGAACATACTCCACCACCGCATCCACTCCCGCCTGCGCAACCTCGCGATCCTGCTCCGGCGTCCCCGTACTGCACCCCACGGCGCCCACCACCTCCCCGTCCACGACGACTGGCACCCCGCCCCCGATCACCGTGAACCTCCCTCCATTCGAATTGTTGATCCCGTACGCGGGCCCGCCCGGCCAGACCACTTCCCTATACACGTGCGTCGGGTTGCGGTGCCCCGCGGCCGTGAAGGCCTTGTTGATGGCGATGTCGACCGAGGTGAGCTTTGCGCCGGGCATGCGGGCGAAGTGCAGCAGGTAGAGGGTCGCGTCGACGATGGCGATGTTCATGGGGACGCCGATCTCGGTGGCTTTCTTGATGCAGGCTGCGGCGGCGATCTGGGCCGCGTGGAGGGAGAGGTTGTGTTGGGTTGTGAGTGCGGATGTGGTGGTTGCGGGTGCGGAGGAAGAGGAGGGTTTGTTGTTGGAGGACATGGTTGCGTTTGGTTTGATGGTCGGTCTGTGGTGTATTGTTTGGTTTATACGTAATTGAGTATCAGAAGGTCGGTTGCGATTGACTGAGACTGAATTGAAGGAAAGGCAGAAGAAAGATACTGGGAGGCTCTACGGATCTAAGTAGAGCTCTATCGGCCGATGACGGCAGACGGCGGAGCTCCTCCGCACGGCCGAGGAGCTTCCTCCGCATTTTATTTGACGCTTCAAATCCCGAGTCCCCGGCACGGCCCTGTTCATATCCCTATGCAGACCGCAATTCATCTATACGGTGGCCTTTGAGCTTCATGAGATCCTGAGATGATTCCAGGATCTGAGAAAAGAATACTTTCAAGGAGGTACAGTTACCTAAGCAGGTACTTTAATTTAACTGCTCAGTCTACCTTAAACCCCCGCATAAGGAGCTTCTCTTCTCTCCTCTGCTTTCCAAGTCTCCATGACTGCTGATCGGAAGGGCGTGATCAAACTCTCTGCACGAACGGAGAAGAATCGACGGATTAGTCGGAGCCCCCCGAAATAATTATAACGTGATGCTGCAGAAGCCCGGGCGAGACCCATCGCCGTCTACACGGCAAACGTCTCCACTGCGAATAGGGCACAAGGGCAACACTGACGTCCTAGAAATGGAACAACGGATTCACTTCACACCAGCTCGATCTTGTGCCCGCCATCCGGCAGCGGCACCCGATAGAGACTGAACGGCTTCACCCTCCTGTCTACTCCTTCCCATCCACCAGGGTGTCTCCAGAGCTGGTTCTCCGTGAAATACAGATACCCATCCGTCCCCACGCTGAGCGTGTCCGTCCACCCGATGCGCGGGTCCCGGACAAAGGTCTCCACGGTCCCGTTCTGCGGGAAGTAGATGTTGACTGAATTCGTCCCCTGCGAGCCGCAGTAGACGTACCCGTTCGAGTCCGACTCGAGTCCGTCGCTCATGCCCTTCCGCGTCAACTTTCTCACCGACGCCAGGGCCCGCAGCTCCGCCGACGGTGAGGTGTGGTCTCGCAGGACGGCCGTCGGGATGCTGTACAGGTAGCTCCCGCTGACGGCGGAGAAGTACAGCGTCTCGCCGTCGGCGGAGAGGGCGATGCCGTCTGCGCCTACAAACATGGGAATGATGGGCGCGCCGTTCCCGGGGTTGTTGTACACGGACTCGCCCCAGATGGAGAAGTAGAATTCGGGCTCAGCGTGGACAGCCGGATGCGTGTCCAGGTGTCTCCAGGAGAGCCCCGTGCCGAGGTCGACGACGATGATACCGTTGCGGCCCTGTTCGTTGCTCGAGTCGGTGATGTAGGCGACTCCCTCTCCTGAGTCGGTGATGTCCGGGCGAAGGTCGAAGCGGACGTCGTTGGGATAGGACTCCGGGTACGCCACGTTCGGGGGGAACAGGATCGTCTTGAAGACGGAGTTCGTGGACAGGTCGACCGCGACTAACTTTGGGCCGCCGTATGCAGAGCTGAGCAGCGTGCGGTCGGGGAGCGAGGGCCTTCCTGTGTCGAGGATCCAGAGTCTGTTCTTCGCGTCGATCACCACGCTTTGGACCCCGATCAGGTGGTCTGGGTAGTTGGCTCCGGTCTGGTGCTCCACGGTCAGGATTGCATGCTCATTTGGGGTCAATGGATCAAAGTGTCAGGAAATAGACACCTCACCGGCGGATTGGTCGAAAAATTAACCGCCCCGCCCGGAGGCGTGTTGATCTCGACTGACGGATAGGGCGTCTCGGCATCATCGTCATGCAGCTCTGCGACCTGATATCTGTTATTTGTCGGGTCGAGCCCGAGGGGATAGTTGGAGAAGAGGCGGCCGTCGTTGGAGACGGTTATTCCTGTTCCATCACATCAAACGTTTAATCCAAGTCTGAAATAGCATCTATGTAATGTTTCCCGTGGATAAATGTAAACGTACCTGTGGGCCACTCGTCGAAGTATGAATGCACCCGTTCCAACGGAGGACCGAAGACGCCTGGATCCTGTGCGACCTGCTGGGCGAGAACGCGATGCTGGAAGAGGCGTGAGGAGCAGCTTAAGGTCAGAAAGGAAAGAAAAGGATTTCGAGATGAGTGCATCTCGATGAGCTCAAACCAGAGTCTGATACAGGATGATGATATAGCAGAACGCGTGACGGCCAGGCGGGGAGGAAGGGAAGCACAGTGCAGGGGATACTTACTATTTATTCGCGTGCATATATCCGGGCTCGAGAGGAGATATGTATAGATCTCTGAAGGGAAGGAGGGACAGAGATCGGGACTGCACCCTGGTGGTGCAAGAGACGTAGCTCAGGTGCACCTCCACTACACGTGTATACATGCGTGCCGAAAGCACGACCCCAACTACAGTATCTCATAGGACAAAGTCCAGCTTTCTTCCAGCAATTGAAACATGCAGGGCAGGAACATTCTATGTGGGAGTATTATGGAGCGGAAGTAATCCACACATAAGCAACACTCTCCTCCCGCTGATCGTGAGCCCGGGATGTTATCATACACTACTCAGAGCACTCACCCCCGGGCCATTTGACCCGTTCGAAGAGCGGGGAATGATTCCATAGCCATATACAAAATCGGTCATGGTTGTACAACGGTTATATGCCGGTTCAAACACACCATAATCCTGCTCAGGCACCTAGTGGTCTAATATGCAGAGGCGTAGTCTGCAGAATCCGGACATATCTACCTGTCGTATGTGCAACGCAGCCAGGATTCGACGACAAATACAAACTGAACTCTCGACGCCCCTGCCATGAGAAGGAATTCACGACAGAGAAGTTCAAATGTAAAACATATACTTGACCGCTAGCAAGATGTTTGGATCGACTCCGCCCCCCGCCGACGACCTTCCGGGAACGGCCTAGCGCGGCGGCGGGCCGTCCGGGGTCCGGGCGGATCGGAGCGTGTCGGGCGGAGCCGACGATGATACCATCGCGCGCGCCGCTGCGTTATCTCTCCGCTCTTCTGCCTCCTCTTCTTCCTGGAATGGAGCTCTCCTTGACCGTCTCTCCTTGACGCTTCTGCCAGCATGAGGGTCAGGACGCCCATCATGCGTGTCACCGAACGCACCCCGCTTCTCTGGTCCGTCCAGGTCGAGCCCCGGCGCCCGCGGTACCCCCATCACACCCTCCGCCGCGCCTGCTCCGTCGCCCTGGGGGCGGTGCTGGGCCTGGCGCTCGTCCTGTTCCTCTGCCCCTTCGCTCTCCTGCCGCGCGAGGGCGGCTCCCTCTGGTCCTATCTCCCGTGGGCCAGTCCCTTCCCGCACCCGTCGTGGCCCCGTGGGAACGGCCTCACTCTTGAGGAGCTGCAGGCCATCCTACAGAACACCCCTTCCGAGGCCAAGGCGCGCGAATGGAGCAGCTATTACACGGCTGGCCCGCACCTGACCGGGAAGAACCTCAGCCAGGCCCTCTGGACGCGAGAGAAGTGGCAGGAGTTTGGGATCCAGGACACCAGCCTCGTCGCGTACGACGTCTACCTCAACTACCCGCTGGACCATCGCCTGGCGCTGTTGAAGAAGAACGGCGACGCGACCGAGGTCATCTATGAGGCAAGCCTCGAGGAGGACGTTCTCGAGGAGGACCACACGAGCGGTTTGCCCGACCGCATCCCGACTTTCCATGGCTACTCGGCGAGCGGCAACGTCACCGCCCAGTATGTCTATGCCAACTTCGGGACGTACCAGGACTTTGAGGACCTCATCAAGGCGAACATCAGCCTTGCCGGCAAGATCGCGATCGTCAAGTATGGTGGCATCTTCCGCGGGCTGAAGGTGAAGCGCGCGCAGGAGCTCGGGATGGTCGGCGTGATCATCTACACGGATCCGCAGGAAGACGGCGAGATCACCGAGCAGAACGGCTATAAGACCTACCCAGATGGTCCTGCTCGCAACCCGAGCGCGGTGCAACGCGGAAGCACCCAGTTTTTGAGTATGCTCTCCCCTCATCTCGTGCTCTGTCTGAATTGTCTCAGCTAACCCGTTCTTACAAGGTATTGCTCCTGGTGACCCAACCACGCCAGGCTATCCGTCGAAACCGGGCTGCGAGCGGCAGGACCCGCATAACTCGATTCCATCAATTCCTTCAATCCCAATCTCGTACCAAGATGCTCTGCCTCTGCTAAAGGCTCTCAATGGACATGGTCCGAAAGCATCAGACTTCGACGAGCACTGGCGGGGCGGTGGACTCGCCTACAAGGGCGTCGAGTACAACATCGGCCCGTCCCCGGAGGACGTGGTGATCAACCTGTATAACTTGCAGCAATACGTCACTACTCCCCTGTGGAACGTCATCGGTGTGATCGAGGGAACCATTCCCGACGAGGTTGTCATCTTGGGTAACCACCGCGACGCATGGGTTGCTGGAGGTGCTGGTGACCCGAACAGCGGCTCCGCAGTGCTCAACGAGGTTGTTCGCAGCTTTGGTGAGGCTCTCAAGGCCGGCTGGAAGCCTCTCCGTACGATCGTCTTTGCCAGCTGGGATGGCGAGGAATATGGTCTACTTGGGTCTACCGAGTGGGTGGAAGACAACCTCCCTTGGCTCTCGAAGGCCAACGTTGCGTATCTGAACGTCGATGTGGCGGCTACCGGAAGTAGCTTCAAAACAAGTGCCAGCCCGCTTCTGAACAAGGTCATCTACGAGGCCACCGGACTCGTCCAATCCCCGAACCAGACCGTCAAAGGTCAGACCGTTCGCGACGTCTGGGACGGTGTGATTCGGACGATGGGAAGCGGAAGTGACTTCACTGCGTTTCAGGACTTCGCTGGCGTAGCCAGCGTGGACCTTGGATTCGCCCGTGGCCCCAAGGACGCCGTGTACCATTATCACTCGAATTATGACAGCTTCGATTGGATGGACCGGTTCGGTGACCCGGGTTGGCACTACCATGTCGCGGCTGCCAAACTCTGGGCTTTGATAGCCTCATATCTCGTCGAGACACCCGTGCTTCCGCTCAACGCCACCGACTACGCCATCGGCCTCGGCGTGTATCTGGACAGGATCAAGCCGGCCGCGGAAAAGCTGCCTGCAGACACCCACTTCAGCTTCAAGCCGCTGGAGCAGTCCATCGCGAAGCTGTTCGATGCCGCTGTGCTGTTCGACGCCTACACCGCGGACCTGACGAGACGTCTCAACGAGGATATCCCCTGGTACCATTGGTGGAAGAAGGTGAGACTGTATTTTGAGACGCGCGTTGCCAATAGCAAGTACAAGGCGCTCGAACGCCAGTTCCTGTATGAGGAAGGCTTGGATGGACGGAGCTGGTTCAAGCACGTCGTGTTTGCTCCGGGGCTGTGGACCGGGTACGCGGGGGCGACGTACCCGGGGCTGGTGGAGAGCTTGGAGGCGGGAGATGTGGGCAACGCCGAGGTTCGTCGATACTGTTTCCCCGCTCGTTCCGTTATCGTTTGCTGACCTTGCTGCAGAGATGGAGTGCCATCATCCAGGAACGCATTGAAGCTGCCACAAGACTCCTGAGCTGAACAAACGTAGTGTCATCCCCCCGAACTACCGTAGTTGCGCGTGGAAACGGAGATCTCTACCATATTTGTCTGCACATACGAATTGCTCGACTATGAAAGATCTATGATCCCTCGAGAATTTGGATATACTCGTCGCATAATGTGCTTAGCGAGCGTCTTCTTTTTATGATACGTTTAGCCTAGAGGAGTCGAGAAATCTGGACATAACGTCGCATGCATGATTCCTTGATTTGAGCATCGACAGGTTGTAGATACGCACTCTGCAGTCTTAGGTTATGCTCTGCTTTCTGCTTTGTTGTTGACATGAAAATAGCAATGGAGAAACTGCTTGATGGAGCGTCATCTTTTCTTTAATGGCACATGTAGTGGTATATGGTCCCAGCCGAACGTAGGAGGAAAGAACTCTGGGCGGACTACTCCGCCTGCTTGGTTGTTGTGCTGCTCGGAGGATGTTGCATATCTACGGAGCTGAGGGCAGCTGCACTACCTACCACTTGACGCCAACTCTGGATAACGCGAGGTCAATCCAACTACCAGGTACCTAGATACCTACCTAGGTATGATGTCCAGGTACACTTTCCAGCCACAAAATGTCTTTCAACGCAACAGTCGTGTTGATGGCTAGCCGAGATGACGTCCACACTCGCCTTTCCAGTGGACCTTTGCAGGCGCAGCAAGAAAATCTCAAGTTGTGGAGGATGATCTCATGACGGAATGCGACGGCAGATAGCGTTTAAGCGCGATCGCACTCCAACCTCCACTGCTGATTGTCTGAGGCAAGCATTCCCAAGTACCACAACGCAAGCAACACCGTCAATCGCGGCTGGTCTTCAGTCCCCACAGTATCCCAAGGGACAGAATCGGAAAGCTCCAGATTGCCATCGTCATCGAGCCTTCGGATCGCGACGAGCTCACGATCCGTGAGGATGAAGCCATATCGAGTCCTGTGTCGCTTCATGTACCAGTTGACCTGTGACAGGGCCTGGCGGAACTGTGTTCGATAGTAGGCAGATGGATGATCCCTCAGTTGAAGTGACCATTGGTACGAGGGCTTCAGGTTACCCGGTAGGCGACTCGGTCTGGTGGACATGGGGAGACTGGGGTCGAAATAAGCCCTGCCAGGAACGTAGTCGTCGATCGTCTGGGCCAGGCTCCCTTCCCCAAAATCCACCACGGTACGGTTGCCGAGTTGATTATTCGCGACCACTTCCGCGAAGCCGCAACGGAGTGCACGTCGACCCGGGTGTTCAAGTACTTTACAAATCCATACCGGAGGCCGGGCTCGGAATTGATTTCTTGTGGAGGAGAGGACGGCATCGGGTCGTCGTCGATTTGGGTATTTGCTAAAAGTTGAGAGTACTGCTGCATGACGCTGCCTAGATTGAATGCGACCCAGTGTCCGACTGGGGTGATATCATCGGCACTGTAGTTTCGGTCTGTGGTGTTATCTTCTGATTGTCCTTGGTCGATGAGCGGCAACGCCGGTGGTCCATGTTGAAGGTATGCAAGGAGACTGACTTGGTTCCTCTGACTTGCCATGGTGAGCAAGAGTGGATGAAAAGCAGATGTACGAGACGAGAAAGATGCTTCCTGGCAAAGATAACGAGGCGTGTGTCTGCTGCGGTTTAAGACCAGCAGTGGATGGCCCAGGTTGGAAAGACTAGGTATGAGAAGATTCAAGGATGGGTCAAGGATAGACGGCTGGTCTTATACTGTTGATTCGTGGCCTGTTGGACTACGATTCACAGAGAGCATTCACAACCAACAAAGAATATGGAAGAGCCCGCCTATTTCGTGATGTGCTTGCACTGCTCGGAGCCCGCCATGGCAGAGGATGTTGCATACTGACGGAGCAGAGCACCGTTGCGCTGCTGCTTGAAGGCAACTCCCGTCAGAAAAGTGCCTAGTTACAGCCCAGGTACCTATATATCAAGCGTTGACCGACATTGAATGCTTCTTCGACTTGAACGTCTCAACCCCCTCTCAGAACGACATCTTTGGCATTTTCCCAAAGTGTTATTTAATAGTCTCACTTGAACCACACTCCCTTCAATGTCGCAACTTGGCTCCGACCTTGAACTCACAGGAATCGCACTGGCCGATGTTACTTTCATCCAACAGCTCCGTGAAAGCGAATGCTCTTCCATCTTCCAAGTAGCTGTCCACGGCAAGACCTGCGTTATGAAGGTGGTATGTTTTTCTTCCAACCACCTACCCGTTTACTGACTTATTATTCTCTGACAGCTGCCATGCAAGAACCTACTTACACAAATAAATTTTAAAGTATCACTCCATGGAACTTTCCGACGCTGATCCTCCCCATCGTGAAGTTGATATCTTCAAATGCGAAAGCACCGCGTACCGCCGACTGAAAGCCAAGGGGTTATGCCAGCAAGGCATCATTCCCGATTTCTACGGAGTGATCGAACGGATAGACCTGCAAACACTACCTCCACCTTGGCAGCCCTATCTGTGCGCCTTCCTCAAAGACAAGTTGCCCCCCAACGCCGTCCTCATCGAGTACATTCCCGACATGCGCCGGATCGACTTGTCCACGTTCTCAGAGGCGAGGGGGGCAAAACTGCGCGATCCTCCGTGAAATACACGCCGTGGGGGTCTATCATGGGGATTTGTATCCCCGGAACATGATGGTCCAGGTGCAAGAAGGAGAGCCAGGGGAAGAGAGAGAAAGAGTCCTCTTGATCGATTTCGACCGCGCGCAGACGTTCTCGGAGGACTTGGACGCGATCCCGCCGAGGCAGCGGGAGTGGATCGAGGAGGAGAATGAGATGATAGATTGGTTCGTTGAGAATCTTGTAGGTGCCTGCTTAAGGCCGACTCCTCGAGATTATCATACCTCTGGATGAGCTGATTGTCGTTTTCTGTCTACCCAAGCACTTGACTGCAAAGATGGCAAGATCTCACGGACTTGGATATGCTATTACGAGTACGTATTATGTTTACTTACATACAGACCCTGTTTACTGCGATTTGGAGAAAGGCAAGTTTTAACCTTTTTGGCATTTGCTATAGTTCGATATGTACTCCAGGCACGTCCGAGTAGGTCAAGTGCAGGATTGTTTGGAGATGGGGAAGGTGATGATTCAGAGGAAGGTAGGAAGGTTAGATAGATAGGGAGGTAGTCTGTTTGCTCAAGGTGATCGGGTCTTTGGGACAATGTGATGTTGAGATGGTCTTTAATAGGTTTCTTGGTAACTTGCCTAATCGACTGTGTTGCAAATGGATCCATGCTAGTAGTAGTAGCTCAAGTCCTTTTTCTGAGAAAGCGTTGGATGTATACAGAGCAGACCATTGTATAAATAAAGTCGTCTGCACTGTACGTACTGTCCGTAGTATGGCGCTTCCAACTGCATCCCCATCACACCGATGACGTGTGCGACGGACGCGTGATGGCCTTCCCTGCGCGGTGCGTCATCGTCGATCGATCGGGAGGCGGTGAGCGCGAGGATGCGGGGAGCCCTAGCCCTGAGCCCTGTGCCCTGGGCCCCGGGTGTCTCGGCGCGGGCCCGGGGACGGTCCGGCCTGTCCGAAGGAGCATCTCCAAGGGAGACCTTTCTGTACGGAGTCAAGCCAACACCGTGGCGGCGCGAGATGCTCCCCTTGCGGATCTCTGCGAGTCTGCGTCCCGGAGAGCTGCGGCTTGGATGGGGCAGGTCCACCGCTGATCAGATCGGAGTGATGTGTCGAGTCTCACGGCCTTGTTGCTTCTTGTTTACCACCCTCTGCGCCACCTTTCTCCACTTCTCCTCTCGACTAGGTCAGCTTCTTGATCCACCGCGTCTTTGCTTCCCTTGATTCTTATCTTGCTTGCTCTCCAAGAGCTGCTCTCAGCCCCTTCGTCCTTGTCCCTTTTCTTTTTTCCGGGAGAGTACTGGAGGGACGCCCATCTTCCAGTGGATAGAATATAGATGCTCCCCAGGCAAGCTTTCTAGCCTGTCTTTCTTTCCACGGTTCCTTTCCTTCAGCTTCCTTTCGTTCCTCCGCGGCGAGCCAGCTGCTTGGCGGACAAGATGCTGAGAAAAGACAAGCCCAGGCTGCCCGTACAGCAGCTCCTTATTCTCTGTAAGCCTGCGTGTCGATCTATAAATACCATCCTAGTGTACGGACTAATTGGTACTCCTAGCAATATGCCGTTTCGCGGAACCTGGTATCGTACCCTCCTCGCCCCATGGCCAGAGACATGGCCTGTCCAGCAGCTGAAGTACGGGACTAACCACAGTGTCCGTCAGTGGTTATGACCTCCATCCTACCATACCTCGTATGAACCAACCCTTCCAACATTGAAACAAGTGACTCCAGTTTCTGACACGTCATGAACTTCCCAGCCTGAGATGATCGAGAGCGTGGGCGTCCCCAAGGACGAAGTCGCCAAATGGGTCGGCATCGCCTCCGCCGTCGTCGCCGGCTGCCAGTGCATCATGGGCGTCCCCTGGGGCAGGCTCTCGGACCGCATCGGCCGCAAGCCCGTCATCCTCCTCGGTCTGACCTTCACCATGGTCTTCTCGCTGGTCTTCGGCTTCTCGCATTCCCTCACCCAGCTGATCCTCGCGCGCGCCTTCTTGGGCTTCATGAACGGCAACGTCGGCATCATCCGCACCATGGTCGCGGAGATGGTCCCCGAGAAGGAGCTGCAGCCTCGCGCGTTCAGCATCATGCCCCTGGTGTGGACGATTGGGAGCATCTTTGGGCCTGCGTTTGGAGGCGCCCTGGCGAACCCGGCCAAGAAGCATCCGCGGATCTTCGGAGGATGCGAGTTCCTGAAGAAGTACCCCTTTGCTCTGCCGAATTTGGCCGCTGCGGTTCTGTTCGTCATTGGGATCACGACGGGGTTTTTGTTCCTTCACGTGAGACTTTATATCTTTTTGTCTATGCTTAATGCGCGTGTATGCTTACAAATCTACAGGAGACATTGGAATCCAAGAAGGATAGTCCCGATTATGGTGTGATCCTGGGCCAGATTCTGACTAGTCCCTGCACCTCGCGGAGACGTAAGAGCATCCACTTCACGACACGCAATAACGAAACGACCGCACTGCTCGCTGGCGATGGGTGTCGCGAGTCTGAGCTCGACCCCGAGGCTAACTCGCCTCGGAAGTCTACCAGTCGGGAGCGGAAGAAGCAGCCAACCGAGACCCCTAGCTGGCGACAGGTTTTGACCGTGCAGTCGAGCCTGGTGTTGCTGGCGTACGGCATGATGGCGATGCACGCCATCGCATTCGACTCGCTGCTTCCCGTCTTCCTGCACAATCCGGAGCAGCAGCTTGAAGACAACCCGGATGTGAGACTGCCGTTCAAGTTCGCAGGTGGATTCGGCATTGGTATGTTCTGACGAAGCTGTCTCATAACATAAGCCTTCGCTAAACTGTCTATGTACAGACTCCCAAGCGATCGGCATGTTCTACACCCTCATCGGCATCGTCGGGATGTTCATCCAGTTCTTCGTCTTCCCGGCCGCGGCCAAGCGCTACGGCGCCCTCAACTGTCTCAAGGTCACCTCGATCCTCCTGCCGCTCCTGTACTTCGTGACGCCCTTTATCGTGCTCGTGCCGAAGTCGCTCCAATACCCGACCGTCTTTGCGCTCATGATGACCAAGCTCTCCGCGACCATCTTCACCTTCCCCTGCAGCATCATCCTGCTGACCAACTCCGCGACGAGCCTCAACGTGCTGGGCACGCTGAACGGCATCGGCACCAGCGTCAGCGCGATCGGAAGGGCCGCGGGGCCGGCGATCGTGGGCGCCATGTTCACCTACGGCATCGAGAAGGGATACGTCATCGTCCCGTGGTGGACCCTGACGGCGCTCGCTGCCCTGAGCGCTGTCCCTGTCTTCTGGATCGTTGAGCAGGATGGGTTCCAGGCAAACGGTCACGACCGTGATGAGAGTGAAGAGGATGGGGACCCGTCCAAGGGCGAGAGGGGAACCGGAGGCGTCTATGGCTCGACCGCTGCTGGCACCTGCAAGCTAAATGGCCGTGTGGACGGCCACAGCTCTGAGGCGGCAGCTGGCAGTCAACGTCAGCAGCACTAACAGACGGCGATCGTCATCCGATAACGTTCGCATAATAAAGCCCTAATTCCTTAAAAATACACCAATACATATGGGCCGGTCATTCGAATCTCAAAAAGAAGTGATTTACATGATTTCCCTTCTGATACCCTCGAGGTCCGCTTCCTTGTCCAGTACGCTACACAGCTTTCCACCTCCTCCTTAGCCTTTCCCTGGAGACGGGAGCCAGGGAGACCATAGATCCAAGAACTAGAGGAGCCGCAATATGGAGATTAGCTACGGACGGACCGGACCGCTTTCTACGCTACACTGACTTTTGTGTATACACGGATCATCAAAAAAAATTGGGCGTTTAGGGTATATGCTGTAATTTGCCGCACTTTTTTTTTCTTCTATCTATCTATCTGGTGGCATGAGCGAGGCGTGTTCCGTCAAAATGCTTATGTGGATTTTTTTTTTTCAAGGGGGAGAAAGAAAGAGGGGAAATCGCAAGACCTGGAGTGTGGTATGGTATGGCACATACATGCATACATAGGTAATCATGCGCATGCAACGGGGACGGGGTTACGAAAGTTTATGTCTATCTCATCATGTGGCATTTAATGAGTTTCTATTTAGAAATGATATAATGAATATATGATGCAATATACCATATTCCCCCCCCCCCCCCAGTCCCTACTGCATCAGATAAAAAGGTTTACAGTATTAGAGCAACAGAGAAGGAAGATAGTCTCTGAAATGAAGTGATTTCAGTGCTGTTCTCAGAGTAGGCCCCAACGCTCAAATCATCTCAAAGTGCATACACCCAGTCTCCCCGGATATCCATATCTATATAGGAAGATACTAATAGTACACAGTATACGCACCGTACACACGTTCTGTACGTGGTACTTTTCGTGATCAAACAAGACATCCACCGGTCATAATAATATATAATAATACACCTCAAATCGAAAGAAAAAGAAAAAAAAATCAAAAAAAGGATCGAAACGAAGCCTTACGTATGTATGTACGTGTGTTCGGCACCCTAGGATAGGTAAGTAGATTCGGTACTGTATCTAGGTCAGTACCACCCATCCCCCTCCTCCCCGCGCCTCCTCCGCTCCGGGTTCAGCGAGACGATGCGCTGCCCGGGCACCGTGTCGGCCGTCAGCGCCGCCTCGAAGATGCCCGACAGCGCGCGCCGCCCGAGCTTCTGGAACGAGTCGTACCCGCCGTCGTCGATGTCGCCGTTGCACGCCGCCCACTCGGGCGAGGAACCCGGCGACGTCCCGTCGCCCAGGTCGCTCCAGCGCGTGACGACGATGGCGTGCCGGAGCCGGACGACGTTGTTCCTGGGACCGGAGGAGGAGGACCCGCGGTCCTCGGCGAGCTTGATCTCGACGAGGTACTCGGTCGGACAGTCGGGGCAGCGGCGCTTGGGGCGGCACTTGGCGCAGAGGCTGACCACGGCGCTATTATTAGGATTGGAGGGCTTCGCGCCGCGCAGCGCGTCGCGCAGCCTGTGCTCGAGGGCCTGATAGCCGCCGCCGCCCGTGGTCTGGGGGATGTGGGAGAGCGCGCACTTGCACACGTCCATGAGCTCGCCGTCGCGCCAGTGCGCGCACACGGAGAAGTACGGCCGGTAGTCGTCGTCGCGGTTGTAGAGGAGCAGGCGCACCGCGCTGGGCGGGAGCCCCGGGTCCGCGAAGCACGAGCTGACGACGCGCATGAGCAGGCGGCCGTCGTGGATGAGGAAGCGCGTGTGGTGAGTCCATCTGCTGCTGTTACCGGTCTCCGTCCACCGCCGGGCGAGGGACTCGACGGGGATGCCGTACCGCAGGTCGGCGAAGCGGTGCGCGCGCACGGCGAGCTGGACGAAGGTGAAGGGTAAGGTGTAGGTATGGGTGATGCGGTGCCGGGGCGGAGGTAACAGGACGTTGCGCGCGTTCGGGCAGTCGAACAGCGGGTTCAGGACCCTCGCGGGCTGCAGCTTCTCATGCCCTTCCTGCGTGCGGAGATGGAACTTCGCGCAGGGAATGCAGAGCAGATGGTGCGGCAGATGCCGGTCCAGCGCGGAGACCAGGAAGTCGATCTTGTGCTGACGGTTGGCGGGCTCGTTGAGGGCCTCGAAGGGCCTCCGCCCGCCCAGACGACGATACAGCGTCTTGCTCGCGAGCGCCAGGCTCGCCGCATCGCGCGGGCTCAGGTGCTCGGCCACCTTGGCCCAGAGTTTTTCAGACAGACTCGCGACCGCGGGCTCTCCGGGCGGCCGGTCGGTCTGCTCTGTGTGCGGGGAGTCGTCGGTATCATCGAAGGGTTCGGCGAGACCCAGCGCGTGGATCATGGCCGTGTAGTCCTTGTTCTCGCCCAGCTGGGTGTCCATGCGGGCAGCGGCATCTCGGTACTTTGCCCGGTGCGCCTGCAGCGGCGCGAGCGGAGGGAGGGGAGGAGGATTATCATCTCGTGAAGCAAACCCGACCAAGCTGGTGGTGCTCGTCTTCTTGCGGAGTTTATTGCGCGACTTCTTGGGCCGCAGCGCGCTGGCGACGAAGGCTTTGAAAGCTGACTGCTGCTGCTGCTGCTGCTGCTGGCCGGGGCTCTGTGCAGACATGTTTGGCAGACTGGCTGCTGCCAGACGATTGCGATACGGATATCGCCCTTGATCCATTGTCAAGATACGTCGAGATGGAGTCCGTCACGGCCGTTTTGGGACAGCCCGGAGTGCCAAGCCTGCAGCATCAGCCACTGTGGCTGGGCAGTTGAGCGTGTGTAAGAAGCTGGAGGATATGATCAGCGTGATTTTGGAGTTAGTAAGGATGATAGACTGTATAAAGGCATGTACGGAGGAGAGGAAAGGTTCATCAAGTCGGATGGAATCCACACCAGCAGAGAAAAGAAGCTGAAACATGTCGTCCGCAGCCTGCTAAATTATTGCATCCAGTAGCTCCCACCTTAGTGCCCGAGTATTCCGTATCCATACAGCACACCGTCAAAGAAAAGATCCGTTCAGCAATTCCGTGCAGGATACTTCGTACAGTGGACAGAAGTCGTCCTCCTTGCTCCATGATAGTGATAATAAGATCATCAGGGAAAAAAAAAAGCGACCCCTCGTCGAGCAACAACCATTTCCGCCCCTCCCGCGCCGGGCCGGCGGGCCTCCGCTTCGGCCGACGCCGACGCCGAGCCCGAGGCGCCAAGAACGTTGCATAATAATCGCATCTACCCCGGATTATCCCACCATCTTCTTTCCCTACCTTGCTCCGTCCATCCATCACGTCGTGAGAGGCGGTTTGATTGAAGTGAAAAGGGACTGTCGTCATCCACAATGGTGAGTCGCAGCATTCCTTCTATCTATCTAGGTAGCTGTTAGCTGCTGTTAGCTGTTTAGAGCTCGGGTAGCTCGAGCTGAGCACCGCACACATACCTATCCCCTCCCTCCACCCTACCCGGAGTAATAACAGACAATCGACATGCCATCTCAACTAACATATAATAACGGATACAGCCCTCGCAGCAACTCACCACCCTCTCCGCCGGCGCCCTCTCCCTCCTCACCTCCGCCGGCGGCGTCATCGGCTACGCGCGCACGGGCTCCGTCCCCTCCATCGCGGCGGGCCTCTCCGTCGGCGCGCTCTACCTGCTCAGCCTGTACCGCCTGAAGACGGGGCAGCCCTACGGCGAGGAGATCGGCCTGCTGGCGTCGACCGTGCTGGGCGGCAGCGCCGTGCCGCGCGCCATCAAGACAAGGGGAAAGCCCGTGCCGCTGGGCTTGAGCGTGCTGGCGACGTACGGGCTGGTCGTGTTTGGGTTGGCGTATCGGGATAGGAGGGCGGGGAGGGTTTAACCTTTTCTCTCTCTCTCCCCTCCCTCTCTCCCCCTCTCTCTCTATTTGGAATTGGGTTGGATTGAACGTTTCGTCGGTGATGGGTTCTCTGATGAATCGAGTCGAAGGAAGGAATGCATGGACGACCGATGGTTCGATCTGGTTCCGCAACAAGGCAGCCCGGATACGAGTCGAATACCTACCCACTGGTTGTGTCACGAGAAGAGACGGGAAAGGGGAGCAGGCAGATCACCTCTCTCTTCGTCGACCTGTGTCACTCCTTACGGTACCAACGCCTTCGGTCAATCCAATCTATAAATGCAAATGATGTCTCTCCGGACTGCTGCGGTTGCTGCTATTTTCTGGCCCTCTGTACCATCTGGTGTAACCCTTTTAATGTAGATCTCTGGGTCTTATGAAAGCCAAAAGGATAATCAATGATTGACGTCTTACTAAAAAAGCAATCCGATTTCTACCAAGAGATATCGACCCATGCAGTTCCCGCCCATCGTTCTCAAATACGACCACAATTAAGCAGCACACACAGAAAGAAGAGGACACATGGATCTCATTAGGTTTGCTCATCCGGCGGCCTTAACCTAGGGCACTTCTAATACACTTGCATGAAACAGTATGTAGGGCATACCAGCGCAGTCACGAGCGCGGAAGAAGTGGTGGAATTTCCAATCTAATCGCTGGATGGCCTTGCAACCCGAGTCCGCCTCCTGGAAAGCCGGATGAATAAACAGTAGATAGCCTTCGAGACACACAAAAAGAGTAAGAAACTCGGAACGAAATGAGGGGGGTTCTTTCTGCAGAACCTCCAGGGGGCTTCACCTCAGCCTCCTCTGAAAAGCTCGATGATCCGACTCATCAGCGGCGACCTCGTGTCTCCATCTTGCAGTCGCGCTGCCTTCTTCCTGGTCCGGAGCTACTATTATTATGTCCCGTCCGCGATGCACGAGACAGCGTGGCACGGAAGGCAGAGCAAGATCGCCCCGAACAGATAGATAGATCTCTTCATGCACCTGCTTGGCCGGACTACTCATGGATCAGGGTAGAAAAGAAACATATCATGTACTGTACAACTAAAACTGTGATACCGTGTCGAACTTAGCTGGAGGTCCGTTGCCCGCCCCACTGTTTTTCAGCCCACTCCGTTCAAGCCGGGACAGTCGACAGCCGACAGAAAAGAGAGAAAAGAAAAACTCATCGTATCGAAAGGTAGCGGATCCGATAGTCATCAATGCGTCCGGTCGATCACATCGTCCTCGCTCGTGACAATCCCCGCCACTGCAGCGGTGGTGCCCTCCACAAGGACCCTGTCTTCCTTGCGATCGGGAACGAATGCGTACCTCGGCAGCCTCGCCATCTTCTCCTCCGGACTGACTTCATTGTCAGAATACACCAGCCGTGTCGGCTTCGCCTTGTCCTTTTCTTTCTTGGCAGCCTTCTCCTCGGCAGCCTCCTCCGCCTTGGGAGCTTCAGCGGCTTTCGCCGCAGCTTCTGCCTCCTTGGCAGCACCGGAGATCAGATCGTCGACTGAAGCGGCAATCGGAGCAGCGGCCGTATCAGCCTTCTCTCCATTTGCAGCCGCAGTCTGCGCCGGAGCGTTCGGAACCGTTCCCGCGGGCGGAACAGGAAGCTGCCCAGGATGCATCTGCTGCATCTGATAAGAGTTCACTGGAGGCGCACCAAAGGCAGGGCGCTGCGGAAGGTTAGGAGCCGCCGGCAAGCCGCCGGGCCTAGTGGGAAAGGATGATGTGGTCTGCGGAGGTGTGTGTGTTCGTGCAGGTTGCTGCTGCTGCTGCTGCTGCTGTGCGAAGGGTATGGGTGAAGGCGTAGTCCCTGGGTAGGGATGAGGCGGCTGGCCGGGAGCACCGGCCTGGAACTGTTGCGGCGGGAGTCCCGGAGACGCGTACTGCGTCGCAGGTGGGAAACCCTGGTACGCTGGATTTGCACCCTGCTGGTAGGGAGGAGCCATGCCTCCGTACGGTTGCGGATAGGGATACTGTTGGTTAGGAGCACCATTATTAAAGGGTTGTTGAGCAGCTGGGTACTGGGGTTGACCCTAGAGAATCATGGCTGTTAGTATCAACTCAAAAACTCGACACTCGAGACCACTTACATATCCACCAGGAGCCTGCATATTCTGTCCCGCTCCAACCGGCGTCGCATCGCCAGTGGTTCCCCCTGCAGCCTTCTGGGCTCGCTTTGCCCTGTATTCCGCCAGACGCCTCTTCAACTCTGCAATGTCTTCTAACTTTGGCCTCTTCCCCGTGCCACCGGAGCCTTGCCCCGGAGGAGGATTTCCGGTCGCGGCTCGGCGCTCAGCCTCCGCTTGCTGGTACTGGGTTATAACTCGCTGGTTGTGGGCCTGGAGGATATCTTCAGGGACGCCTTCCATACCGAAAATCTCTATGTCCAGACTTGCTCTGTTGGGAAGCGCATTGTCGACAGCAGTGAGCTGCTCTTTGTGCACTTGGCTCATATGGACCGACAGTCCTGGACGCGCGACGCAATCAGTAAAATGCCCTTTCACTGCAAGAACAAAGACGACCTGGAACAAATTAACATGCGCATCAACTCACCTCCGGCCGTGTTCAGTCTCCTCCCACATCTTTCACATTTAAAGTGCTTTGCTTTCTGATGTGAAATAAGGATCTTGAGATCGTCAAAGTCGCGTTCGCAGTAGTAGCACCATGGCCGGGCCAGGAGATCTTCGAGAGTCGGGTGATTGCGCTTCTTCCTCTTTCCCATCGTGACCGGAGCGAAACGCTAGCTGACTAGGGCGCGGAAGGGGAAATGGCCAAACCCTGTATGCGCGGGGGGATCCGCGAGACTGCGCGTTGCTGAGGTTTGCCAAGCTGAGCTCTCGAGCGCATAAGTTGGATGCGAGTCCAGCCACATAGGAGCTCGACATATCGAGTGTGACGGAGCTTCACGTGATCCGGTGAACGGTGCCGTCCATCCACGTGATATCAACCTCCAGACCCTCACTCAGGGCAGCAGTTTTGCAGTCGAGATCAGAAATCGTCTGAAACTGAGGCTATCAATTACGGGCATCCAAAACTGTGGGTTGTTCCATCCTTCAAACAGTTACTATGGAGGTATACAGTACATGATGCTGGGAGGCAACTTCAAACTCAGTTTCTGTCGTAGCACATCATCAAATACCATCTGCCCTTGCTGACCCAAGACTGATTCAAGTCCATGGCCGCTGACGATTGTCCGAGAATCCCAAGGACCCCAGCCTTCGGCATTGTCTCTCTGGACCCGCAAGAAGTTAAAACGATGCTATGTACTCCACCGTATGTAATGTAATGTTACCCCAGAATTTGTTAACCGCGCCCCCCACCGTTGGCCACTCGACTGCCCAATGAGCGTCCTGCTTTATAATGTTTATCAACCACAATGCAGTACTACTACTAGTTAACTACCAAGCCGACCGCAGTACAGTATTAGCTTCCAAGTATACGCATAGACGGTACGACGCAAGATCGTATGGTGCATTTTTCACGATTCTGAGGACCAATGCAAAATGTTTCCTTCGACGTCAAGTAATCGTACATGTACAAGTGCGTCTGCATATGTGTACACGCTCTCCTGATCCCTACAGCACTGAATAGACAGTAGCTGGGCGATCAATAAGACATTAGCAGACATAAAAAAGTAGAAGGATATCTCAGGTATTCGCTTCCCGCTTCCCTCCAGAAAAAAAAAAAAACCGCCAAGCTGAAACCGACCAGACCAGAACGCCAACAGATAACAAAAAGAGAATCCAAACGCTGCCACCCAACACTCTCGGGATGCCTATGCTAGTAAAAGCCATGGTAGTACAAAGGCACAGAGAATAGAAGTGGAAAGGAAAAGAAAAGGCAATGGCCCGACGAACCCTGAGGACAGGGCTGGGACCAATTGCTGTATGCTATTATACATGTGGACGAAGTGGAAAAACAGAGGCACCACAGACGGCATGCCATAAAGAAAATGGTCCGAAACAATGAAGCTCCCGCGCCCATCTGACCAAGGGACGCAGGGAAAGCATGTCAACCAGCCAATGAACTAACCTGCCTGTAGTTGCAATCAACGAGGCCTGGTATGTGCTTCCGCACGAGGATGGGCTGGAGGCGGGAGGTGAGGTCCGGGATAGTGGATGTAGTAGTCAGTCGGATACCCAGGCGGCACATAAGCCATAGGATGCGGCTGGGGAGGTGGACCCGGCTGGCTCGGAGCGAGGGGTGGGGGCGGGCCATGAGGATAAGGATGCGGAGCAACCGTCCTGGGCTCAATCGGCGCATAGGGCTGGATTGGTGGAGGAGGAGGAGGAATAGAGCCCGCAGGAGGAAGAGAGCTAGAAGGTTGGATAGACCCCGCAGGAGGCAGAGAGCTAGAAGGCGGGATAGAGCCGGCAGGAGGAGCGGAACCTGAAGGAGGCGGCATAGGTTGAACAGGCGGCGGAACCGCCGGGTCGGTCTTGGACTTCTTGGGACCTGACGCAGCACCGTTGGTGGTAGCACCTGCATTCTTTCGCTTTCTGGAATTAGGCTTCGGCGGCTCTTGGGCCTTCCTGAGCGCCTCGGCCGCCCGATCCGCTTCGATCTGGGCCTTGGTGCGTTTGGGATTCCGGACACGTCCCTCGCGGTTGAACCTGGCCCAGTGGTTGAGCATAGCTTCTGTGCGTTTAGGGTTCTTGGAGTTGGCGATCTTTTGACGACGCGCCAGCTCCGCGGGATCCAAATTCGGGTCGTCGAGAGGGGCACCAATGACGGAAGCAGGAGCTGCGGTGGTCACCGTGGTAGTAGCGGCAGCAGTGGTGGTAGCGCCGTTAGGAGCGATAGAAGCGACAGGAGCTGTGGTAGTAGTGGCAGCAGCGGTCGTGGCGGGGGTAACATTATTAGCGGACTGGGCGCCGCGGGCAGGGCCACGGGCGGAGGAGCGAGACGGGGTGGATGTGGCGGGCTGAGGGGTTGCAGCCTGTGAACGCGGACGACGACCGCCACGACCAGAAGATGCAGGACGAACGGAAGAAGCGGGACTTGAAGGAGCCGTGTTCGTTTGGGCTGTCTCGCGGCTTGTAGTAGTAGGCTGTTTGCCTCCGCGAGAACGGGTCTGCCGCTTGGCAGGGGGAGCGTCTGCCTCGTTCTCTGTCTCGGCCACAGCTGGGGTCTCTGTGGTGGTAGTGGCCTCCTTGTTCTCGTTGGCGCTATTTGCCGCCTCTTGTGCGGCCTTGCGCTTGCGCGTGTTCTTCCCCTCGAACGCGCCGACAGGGGGGTTCTGGAAGCGTGGAACATACTCGATTCCGAACTTCACTATGGGTTTCCACCCGTCCGGGTTGGGATTGTTGGGACCGGCTTGGGCACTCATCTTCCTATACTGAGCGGCCGTAGGCCTGAAGCCTCCCTGGATGAAGGGATCCTGGTAGCCGGTAGGGGCTCTGGTGCTGTACTTGTAGCCGTACAACATTGCCTCCTTTTTGTCTTCAAACACCTCAGGATCCTCCGTTTTGCGTGGGTCGGCGGTCCTCTTCATCATGTAGCGGCTGGCCAGCTTGGATAACCTGTCGATAGCCATGTATTCGTCCTGCCAGACCTTGAGAGCGTGAGCCACATTGGAGGTGATTGCGTAAAGTTCATCAAAGGGCCTGGATTCAGGGTCACGAAGTTGTTCTAAGAACGTCTCTATCGGAGTGATCTGAAGGAATTCGCCCTTTGAAACCGCTGGCTTCTTGTACGGGTCAGGGCGGTCAGGGAACTCGGAAGCATCACGCTTCTTGGAACGCTTTGGACCACGGAAAGCATAGTCCCAGGTGTGCTCCAGCTCTGCAATCTCGTCGTCATAATCCTTGGAGAAGTTGCTGGCTTTGTGGATGTTCCAGAACGACTCGAGTCGTTTCTGCACAGACGCTGTCCGCTGCTGACGAGAAAATCCATGCAGCTGGTTGGAGATGGCAAGTTCGGATTCATCAAGAGGAGTCTCATCTACCTCTTCCTCTTCTTCTTGATCATCTTGATCATCTTGTTCTTCTTCCTGGTCATCTTGTTCTTCCTGGTCCTCTCCGTCCTCTCCTCCGTCATCTTCCTCGTCATTGGCACCATCGTACATCGAAAACTTGGCAATGTGGGGATGTACTGTTGCCATGTGCTCCTTGAGGGCTTCATCATGAGAGACACCATCCTCGTCAGACGTCTCAAAATATTTTCCACACCACGCACACTTAGACCTGCGTGTTGATGGAGTTGGAGACGATGAGGCTCGAATGGAGTTAGAAAGTGGATGAGCAGGTTCGGAGAATTGTCGGCGGAGCGGCGAATCCTGACTCTCCACTAGATCTGACGCACGGGTGTCAACGTCAATATCATCCTGGGCAACTGGGGCCATGACGGATGATATTAACAAGGCGTCAGAGAAAAAAAGGAATTGCACTACAGCAGAGATGTGTTGGTGTAGTAGAGAAGGTCTGTAAGGCTGGAATCTGGTATAGACTGTTAGTTAGGAACCCTGGTCGACAGACTCGCTTGCAGTGCCAAGACGCCAGTAGTAATCGCAGCGCGATCCTAGACTAAGTCACGGGAAAGTATGTAAAAAAGGGAGAGATGTCAAGGAATCACAACTGGAAAGTAAACAGATGGATCTAGTGCAGCTGGAACCAAAGATAGCCATTTGTTGGCTGAGAATTCGAAGGTAAAAGTGATTGTGCGGATGGAGGACAGGCAAAGGGACTTGTGCGGATCGGTCCAACAGGACTAAAAGAGGACTGGCCAAACACGAGACACGAAACAACATACCTTGAAGATGAGGTTAAACGAACAGCAGGAGCTGTACTGAACCCAACCACGGTGCTCTTGTGAGCGTGATACTGGGGTCAGCGACTGACGATGATGTAGTGATTTTACAAGGGCAGTGTGTGCGATGGTTGCGAAGGCCGCCGGGATGGTTGTGTTAGTAGTAAGACCGATCGGGTAACAAAAGAGAAATAGCACCCAACCCAGGTAAGGGAGAGCCAAGATATTAGTGAGTAACGAGGTGGAGTAGTAAGGACCGAATGGAAGATGTCAATCGACTTCTCAAGGGTCCGCGCGCTGTGTTTGAGGCTGTTGCCAGCAGCGTGGCGTGGTACTATGAAAAGATCTTACAGCGCGCAGGTGAGCATGTAAGAAGACGGAGATAGCGACAGAAAGAAGGAGAAAAAGGGGCAGCCAACGAGGCAGACCATAGGAAGCCTGTCGATGACAGACTCGAATGGAGCCCACGAAGATGATGTGTGGCACCGGGAGGTGTGAGAAATAGAGTGATTGAGTAGAGAAGCAGGAGGACGAGTTGTAGTGGTTCTGGCGCCTGAACGGGAGTAGATCAGGATCAGCGGCCGCGAGCGCCGGCGGAGGGCGAATCTGGCGCTGGCTCGTCCAGTCTGGCTGCTCCCGGAAAAAGGCGGTACCCGGCAGGGCCACGCCCTAACCCCTTTGGGGCGCCCGCCCGCCCAATCACCGCGCCCGCAGCCACCGGCGACCCATTGGTCTTGGCACGACAGCAACCCAAGGGGCCTGTTTCATAGATGGTTATCGCCCGGATTTCCATGCCCCAAGGGGTTGTCCGGCAAGAAGCACGTCTGTGAATAAGTCTCACCGGTGAATGATGCTATTAGACGGGCTATGGAGACATTCACTCGTGCCCGCAACATAGAATACGCTGAATACGTGCATGCAGGTACTGTACATGTCGTAGATCAGGTAACAGAGTATCATACGGAAAGACTTGTCGACATCTCGAGCCGAAAGATCCCATAGAAAACCAATGATGCGTTCTCCTTCTGCTTAATAATAACTGCTCCCAGTAGCCACGGTTTAACATGAAGTTCTGCTCAGACAAGAACACAGAAGGAATCTGATCGAGGCGCAAAACAGCCGAAGTTACAGAGAATGGAACCACACATTAAAAGGCTGCTACTAATCCGATGGACTCCTTCCTCGATCCGACAAGATGTCACAGCACAAATACACGGGTGATGCATGCAACTGTTTCCATAGGTATCATCCAACCCAGCCATGTTTGCTCGTAACATCGAGAGCCCTCGAGGTCAACATTCCCATTTGGCTGTGGGAGGGGCTGGTGGGACAGAAGTGAACTTCCAGGCCAATTCACAGAGTCCTCAATTCACTGCATAGTCGAATCACAGATGACGAGCCGCGAGAATGGTATCCAGTCTCGTTTCCAGCAGGAAAATCCGGTTCCCAAAGTGAATCAGAACAAGGTTTCTGTGGACCTCACTTTCACCTCACTTGTCCACTCAGGCAAGCAGCTGGCCTTACCTATCCGTCACTTATGTATTATTCCTCCAGCCACATCAATTCCACACGTCATGTCCTCCTGACAGGCAGGCACAAATACAACCGTCTAGAGTCACGTGAAAGCGTGTCTCTCTCCTTGCTGGTCTTTTGCAGGGAACTAGTGGATTGTCTGGATCCGTACCTTTCGAGAGGGGTTTATAGTTACTCATGCGTTTTGTGGACTAATACTCCTAGTTATTATAATTACAGCAGTGTCCAAGAAGCGCTAAAGATCCTTCTACGGTAGTAAGGGCAGGGGTCGAGCAAGTTTCGATGTTAGTCTGCTTCTAATTCTTCGCAAGTCTTGTTGGTCCTCGGGACACGTCTATGTTTCAATCTCGCTGATCTATCAGACTCTCGACAGCACCGCCTTCTAATACAGGCTGCTAACACGGGTAAGATCCTAGTTTTTGACCACCATAAGAGCCGCCAAGCCGTCAACTTCTACCAGAGTTAACGAAAACAGAGTCGAATCATCGGTTCTTCTCCCCCACATCCAGCGCGACCAGGAACCGACTGCAGCAGTTGTACGCCGCCACCGTCGCCGTGATCTCCACCACCTCCCTCTCCCCAAAGCACTCCCTGAGCTCCTGGAAGACCTCGTCGGGCACCTGAACCGTCTTGGTCATCGCATCCGTATACCGGAGAACCGCCCTCTGCGCCCGGTTCAACACCTTCCCCACCACGTCCTCCTCCTGCTCGGATCCGGTGATCTGCGGGTCTTCGATGATGCGCATCCCTTCCTCGCTCATCCCCGCTTCCCGCAGCAGCGGCGCGTGGTGATCCCATTCGAACCAGGCGCCGTTGAGCGCAGCGACGCGGCAGATGGCGAGCTCGCGGATATCTGCCGGGAGGGTCGTCTGGGTGCGGATCGCGCCGAAGAACGTGTTCCACCCGTTCGCGACGGGGAAGGAGTGCAGAAGCGCGCGATCGAGTGGGAGCAGGCCGCGCGCGCCGCGGCGGGCTTGGACTCGAGAGAGGATCTCCGCTTCCTCTGGGGTGCTGGTTGGCGGGGGGTCGGGGACATATGGGAGACGCATTTTGAATACGCAGTTGTCTCGGCGAAGTGTTCGACTAGGGTATTTGAAAAGGAAGTAGTTATTTCAGTAAACGAGCGTAGAAATCCGCTGTGGACCTGTAAGCCGGCTGGCATCTCGTATGGCACCTTGTAGGACGGACGGACGGACTTCTAGTACTACCCCATCGAACGGACAATTCGGGTCCAGTACCTCGAGGCCTCCAGCACTACGTGCGCTTGCTTCACCCAAAAAGCCCACGTCCAGAATTCCCATACAATAATCGTGAGAATTAAGCGGGGAACAGCTACTTCTTAAGCACATCTTCCCCCTCGCACGGCCGCAGGCGACGGAATCCCGTCTCGGGGCCTCGCCGGGGAAAATCGCGGGGGCCAAACGGAGACTACAGTACGGGCCATCTTGGCCCACAAAATCCCGCATCGCCGGAATCTATCGTCTGCCTTTATTATTTTTCTGTCTACATTATGAATGAAATCAAGGTGAGTCTGCATTTGTATACTGCCCAGATACTGTATATTTCTACTTACCTAAAGTGGTAAGTTCAGTTCACAGCCTGAGACATGGACTGACCGCGATGGTACTGTGTTGCTAGACCCTACTATTATCTATCGTCTGCTTGCCGCTCTCCTACCATCTGACCCACCGTTTGTTCGGCCTATCATTTGATCTACCATTGCCCTATCACTCGACCTGTGATAATGCGACAATCTTAGATCGCTTTAATCATAATTCTACAAACTACGCACAGAATACTTTAAAAAAAAATCGTGACCTTTGAAATAATCTCCATTTGCCCTCCGCCCTTTCCTCTATCCGTGCCACCCGTGGCGATCCAATCGGGGATTCGGCTTTGCGATCTGACTTTTGACTTTTTTCGTTGTGGGGTCCGCGGTAATTCCGTGCCTTTTGCCCGTTGGTGCCGAGGAATACAGTACTACTGCGTAGCGGTCCGAGTCCGATGCTGATTTGAGTTATGAGGCCTGAACACCCGTGGATAGGTGATTCAAGCTTCACCGCGGTCCTGGCTGCATTTGGTTGTACATGCACATAAACGGAGTTCTGTGGTAGACATGATAATTAATAATAGCATTCGTTCTCGTACTGTAGCATAGAGAGGGCCAGTTGCCTGTTGTCAGACATGAGAGACAAGTTCCGAAACTGCATCGGACACACTGGCAGATGTGTTGGCGTCTGACAGATGCTGCCTGGGCGGGAGTGTTCGTGTGACTGTCACTGATACATGTTTGGAAAAAAAAAATCTAAAAAGGAGGGTGGTCCACAGTCTGCAACTACCTAAGCATGCAGCTATCATAGGTACATATGCACATGCGGTATGCTCCATATCGGTCACGTTTTAGAATTCGAGGAAGCATTAGAGAGCAGATTGGTGTGCTATGTAAAACTGGCTGAGTTGAGAAGAATGGAAATTCCATGATTTTCTTGGTGAGAAAAATAGACATTGGACAGCAGAGTACTTTGAATTCGGACCTCTGAACAATTCACTGGGGTCTCGTGGCTGAAAATTACCTCCGCGACGGCTGGAATTTCGAAGAGACACGGACTCGGAAAGGTTAATTAATATATTGGAGTAGCCGTCAGCTACCTCCTAGATAGGTCTTTACCATGTCTTGTAATGTACCTAATATCCTGTCCATACCTCAAGCTAATTTGTCACTTTGAACAGAAATATATACAATTATGTGATCGATCATAGTGATAAATGCACCAGAGACGTACATCTAGGTAGGGATTGACAAGAAAGTGGAACATCACATTCTCCAAGGTCTTCATAACACTGAGGGAAATGACATTCTTCGTCCCTGTCCTAGGAGCATCCTGAAACATTCCGCCATACGACTATTTCGTTGTCTACGAATCACCAGATAAGTACTGTACATAATGTGTCGCTTGTGTTGGACAGACACGCCAAGTCAGAAGAAACCGTCATCGGATGACGTGGGCAAAACAACACCAGGATATCTATGGTTGGTTCTAACCCTGGCAGTCGCTGTTGTCAAAATTCCCTTGAAACGCTTGAACCCCAGTGTAAAGTCTTGGGTGTAGACAGTGGGACAGTAAAGCCGGTAACGGAGTTTTGAACAACGCTGGCATCGCATCGAAAGGTGATTGAAGATCGAGATCTCTTGGGTAATGTTGGGATCTGTCTCGACAGGAGTGGGGAGATGCCAAATGAGATGCTGCTGCCGTTAAAAGGTTGGATGATCAAGAAGGCTAGTAGGGTTTATACGACAGGCAGGCAAGGTCTGTTCGAGGGAACTGGATTGAAAATAAGCTATTTTTTTTTTAAAAAAAAAGCCGGGTCAAAGGGCCCTGGGTCTCATGAATTGTGCGACTGCGACACCACAGCAACGAGGAGCGGGAAGAGTCCAGCACTTTCCTATAAAAATCAGACCAGGTGCGGTATAAAGAAATTCTTCGTGTGGTTTTCTGGACGGACAATAGATTGAGAGCAACCGTCGACCACATCAATTTCCTAGCGTTGCGGATCAGGCCGAACATGTGACAAGAGTACCTGGCTGTCTGCCTAAATAGGCATCTTGGCCAAGGCCTCCGTCCGGGGTTCTTGGCACAGGTCATCGCCTAGCTTCCCGAAGCTCCACCGCCCCGTGCTGGCAGACATGACATGCGTTTTCGCGTGGACATCCCCATCCTCCCCCTCCCATCGCCCACCCCGGACACCGTCATCTCACGCTCCGAGAAGCCTCGGACACACCCCAGACCATGCCTCCCAAAAGTAACAAGCCCACCAGCGACGAGCTGCTCGCGCAATTCGACCAGCTCGGGGTGGACACCGGCTCCGACGACGAGCTGCCCACCTCCAAGACCAAGCCGACGACCACGACCACCGTGCAGTCGGAGCAGGAGATCCTCGCGGAACTCGACAGCCTAGCCTCCCAGCCCCGTCGGTCGGCGGAGTACCGATCCTCCACCAGGTCGCCCAAGCCGCCAACCCCGACCGCTACCCCGTCCTCGAGCGACCAGCCGAGCGAGGAGAAGGCGGGGGCGCGCAGGTCCGGGGAGAGCGGACGGTCCTCGCGCGACGCTCCGCCGTCGGAGCCCGAGAAGAAACCGGCGCAAGAGGCCCCCAAGAGCTCGGGCGGCGGATGGTGGGGTGGCCTCTTTGCAACGGCCACCGCAACGGCCACCGCGGCCATGAAGCAAGCCGAGGCTGCGGTCAGGGAGATCCAGAAGAATGAAGAGGCCCAGAGGTGGGCCCAGCAGGTTAAAGGCAATGTCGGGGCGTTGAGAGAGCTCGGTAGATATCTCCTGGCCGTTACAATTTAAAAATATACCTGCAGATGCTGACCGCAACTTTACTTGCTACATACAGGCGGCGAGCTGAAGACACTTGCGCTCCCCACATTCACCTCTCTCCTCCACACCCTGGCCCCTCCCATCTCCTCCCATGAGCGTCTCCAGATCCACATCACGCACGACCTCTCCGGTTACCCCAGCCTGGACCCCCTGATCTACTCCGTCTTCTCCCGCGTCATGTCCCAGGTGGAGGGCGGCGATCTCATGGTCATCCAGCGGGGTCAGGAATCCGCTCCCCGACGACGGGGATCCGAGTACGGCGGCTACCAGTCCTCCAGCGCCGGCTGGCGCGACGGGCCCTGGTGGCGGACCGTCACCCCGGCCAACCCCCGCAGCATCAACGCCGTCCGGGGCGCCGTCGAGGCGACCAAGCTGGCGCGCGCCAGCGCCGAGGCATACGCCAACGAGTTCTACGCCGCGCGGGGCGGGATCGAGGCGGCCGCGAAGCAGGCGTCGGAGGTGCTGAGCGAGACGAACCCCGTGCGGAGCAGCGACATCTTCCTGGCCATCCAGGCCGTCAGCCAGACCGCATCCAAGGAGCTGTTCCAGGCCGGCCCGTCGACGACGTCCGAAAAACCACCCCCTCAGGGCGTCGTCGAAGTCGCCGACGAGAAGGAGAACGAGGAGGTCTGCTTCGCCGTCTACCTGCACGACCCAATCCACGGCATCGCCTTCCACACGCTCTCGCAGCCCGTGCCGCAGCGGTGGATCGACTGGCTCGACGCGCCCGCGCCCGCGGACCCCAACGACGCCGCGGCGGACGCGCACGTCCCGCGCACCGTTGTGCCCGAGGCGATCGCGGAGATCGTCGAGAGCGGCGGCGTCGACCCGCGCGAGTGGGTGGCCGAGTGGGTGGAGGAGTCGCTGTCGCTGGCGGTCGGGGTCGTGGCGCAGCGGTACGTGGCGCGCCGCATGGGCGTCGGCGAGGGCGGCGTCGCCAAGGGCAAGATGCGCGCCGAAAAGGCGTCGGCCATCGACAGCGGGGCGGGCGAGGCCGCGAGGGCGCTGTAGTCCTGGACTCTTTCCCACATCCTTCCCCCTCCTCCCCTCGTCCATTAGCGGTGAATGACATGTTACCCAGCTCGCTGAGGCGTTTGCGGCTATCTGTTATGTCCTCTCTGTCTGTTTTTTTTGACTGCCTGAGCCAGTCTAGTCTATTGCGTGTGCCGTCGTCTAGGTACCTTGTCTATGACCAAACTTCCAAAACGCCCCAAATTATAATTCCCCGTGACTGTGATGCGATGATACACCGACGACACGCTGTTTCTGTTTCTTATTTATTATCCTCTGTCTGGTCTGTTATCTGGCAGTGTGCAGTAGCAGCGAGATAATAATATTCCATTGCCAAAAGACAGATAACCCAAATGGACCTCAGTAGGTGAAGTAGCCCAGTAGGTAGGTAGGTAGGTAGGTAGGTACAAAGTCCAAGTTAATCCTTGTCCTGTCTATCTTCTATAGGTAGGTTAGGTTATCTAGACAGTTCGATAGCTGGGTAAGTAGGCATCTAAGTAGGTAACCATGCTCGGTGTGTAGTAGTAATAGGTATATTGAAACAACAAAAAAAAACGCAAAGAAACAAGAAAAGAAAAAAAAAACCGTGCGGGTATCTATCTATCTATCTCATCGAGACTGAGCAGCTCGCTCATCAACATCAATTATCGATCGAGTTTCAACTCTCCGCTGAAGCCCGGGGGGTGCCAGAAGTTTGCGAGGAGGGGGGTGACACTGAGTATTCAAGCAAAGTCAGTACCTAGCCTGGTCGAGATCCGACGGAGAAGAGTTCTGCTCACCTGGTACATCCACCCAGCACCGTGTGCGCGTCCGTCCCTTCCTCGGCAGCCTCGAGACTCCTCGTGATGTCCGACAGCTCGGTCGACCACTGGAAGTGGCGCTCCCTGAGCCGGGGCGCGCAGCCGTTGACCTGCTTCGCCGGCGTCGGGGCAGCACCAGCGTCTGCGGTGCCGTTCGGCAAGGGAGCTTCCTTTCCAGCCTCTGTCACTTCCGCATACAGACTGCCCTTGGACCAGTGGTTGGGCAGCGCGCGCGCATAGCGGATGGGCCGGCTCTCGACGTCCGGGCGCATCGGCACGTTGAGGTTGTAGATGTCGACGCCGTCGTCCCAGTTGCGATAGAGGTGCTCGACGAGCCGCACGGACAGCCGGGCCGCCGCGCGCACGACGTCGACGCTCTGCTCCTCCTTGCTGCCGAAGGACAGGGCGATGCCGCGCTTGCCGCACGTGGCGGCCTCGAGCGCGCCGCCGACGGTGCCGGACGAGAGGTTGTAGATGGTGGACGCGTTGCGGCCGTGATTGGGGCCCGAGACGACGAGGTCGATGGGGCCGCGGTCCGTGAAGAGGCTGTAGAGGCCCAGCTGGGCGCAGCTGGCGGGCGTGCCGTTGTCGACGACCACCCAGTCGTTGTCATTCCTGCTGTCGCTGCGGGCCCGCTCCGGGGAGGGGTCCCAGGTGCCGTCGTCGCGGAAGGCGTCCGGGGGCACGTACGTCGCCCTGAGCGAGGCTCCGATCAGATGCGCCTTGCCGATCCAGGAGCGGGAGGTGGCGGGGATGGCGACGGAGACACGATGGCCGGCATCCTGGAGGGCGTCCACGAAGGGGCGGATGTAGGGGGAGAGGCGCCTCGAGGGCGGTCCATCATCGTTCACCACCTGGACTGGAGGTCAGTCCACTTGCCATACTGAGCCTGTGCGATACCAGGTCCTTGTCTCAACACTGGGTCGCAGAGGTGCACAGGAGCCACGAGAGGACTCGCAAGAACACCAGACACCAATGGCCACTGGAAACCAGCGAGGGACTTACCAGGATATGCATCGTGCACTCGACGGGACCGGTCAGTGCTGGGCGTCGAGGCGAGGTCGTGCAGGCGGAGCTGGACAGAGAGCGCTCTCCACCACCGCGATCCTCGCCTCCACGGCATTATATAGGCGCCTGGGGTAACCTGCCATAGCCGCAGCGACGTGCGCCCGTACCGAACGAAGCCCGGGGAAATGGAGATCCTGGCAGATTTGGAGGTCCGGAGAAGGCCTCGAGACTCTGTATCGGGGAAGACACGGGGAAGACGCGGCCTGTCGGTCGGCCCGGAACGCGTACGGACGGTACCCATACATACCGCAGAGTGCCATGGACCAACCACACAGCAGAGCTCGTGCGGTATTGCTGACCACCGCGCGTACGGAACCAGACGGGACGAAACCGCCGTAACCCCAAAAGAGCGTGCGGTGAAGGCGGCCTGCCGGTGAGCGCAGCGCTCGTCCGTCGCACGCGCGGGGATCGCGGCTGGTGTCTTGTCTGGCCGAGGGCTAGGGCTGCCGGGTGCACGGTATATATGTATATCCATCGCCAGAGCATGCCCGGTGTTCGCGGGCGGCCTGGCGTGCCCGGGGCGGGGCTCAGGGCAGCGCGGTCGGGGCGGCCCTAAGCGCGCCCACGATGGCTGCCGTGCTCCCGCCCTGCAACGCGCAGTGAGTCAACTGCTGCCCAGGACTCGTGCGACGAGGTGCACCTTTTTCCTCTCTGCATCGAGAACAGACAAAGCCGCTCCTCTGGGCCGCCCGCGCTCGTTCGCCGTTTCATCCATCCTCTGCGCATCCCCGGCCCGTCCGCGTCGCTCTGGTTCGAGGATTCGGGACGTTCGCTTTCGTTTTTCTCTTCTTTTCCTTCGCCTCTCCTCCCTCTGGGTTCCCACGCCAGGCCACATTATTGTGCGCCGAGTGCGTTGGCCGGTGCGGCGCACGCAAGACATCCGCGCGTCTCCAGGGTCCGCCGAAGCGCGCAAAACTCTGTGGTGGGGGACTGCGGGCGTCAACGGATGAATCCTGCCCCTAACTCCCCGCCCCGTCCGTCGCCGTGACACAGAATCCTGGACATCTCCTGCGAAGAGCATCTCTCCCAAGGCAAAGCGCAACCAGAAGCGCAGCCTCGGGATCGCTGTCCGCCCCCCGTGATGGAGTGTGGGAGCGCTGCGTCGGCACCGGGCCTCGACCCCCAGACCCTCGACCCGTGGCAGTCGGACGGCAGCTTTTCCCTCGCGGCGTGGGAAAAACCCGGACAGGAACCACCCCCCGAGTTGGACACGAGCCGGGACTCCAGCCAGGCCGATGCGCTTGATCGGTCGAGCGACTTCCACACCCTTGAGTTCAGGTCCCGTCTCCCTCCTGCCACCCCGTGACGGCGTGAGTGCTGATGGCTGTCTTTTCCTACAGCAACCAAGGCAAGCTTCGCGACAATGCCGGCCTCGTCTCGGGCACCGTGAGCCCAATGACCCTCCCGTCGTCGACCGATGACAATCTCCACCATGAGGAGCCCTGGACGCAATTCCAGATGCCGGATCCAATGGCCGTGGGGATGCCGTTGGACGCTCCGCTCTTCTATCCCTACGCAAAGGGACCCACGACGTCCACCAACACGGTGATCCTCGACGACAGTGGGGATCTGCAGCACGGCCAGGAGTACTCAGACCTTCCGTCCGATCAGGTCGCCTCGTTTCAACGTCTCTCCGGAGCGTTCCCGTGTTCGAACGGATCCTGGACGGACGCATTGAACAGTCCCGCGACACATGCGCCGTCGCAATTCCCGGTCTCGTTGCCTCTGGAATCCCCGCTGGAGAACGGAGGAGTCCCGGTGTCGAATGACTTCCCCGGCTCCGGGTGGTTCGAGGGGCTTGATATGCACATCTCCTCAAACTTGACCTCTCCCTTCCCTGTCGTTTCGCCGGACGGGGGCTTGGGTGAGGACTTCCAACAGAAACACGGGGGGTCTCAGAATGAGTCCGAAAGTCCAAAAGACGTCTCAGGCGCATTCGACGCTTCGTATTCCGCCGCCAATGACAGCCTGCCGACCTTTGTGGAGCAGCAGTTCAAAGACGATTCGCAGTACATGGAATGGAATGAGACCTCTCCGGAGGATGGTCTATCCAATGGGTCGCAAATGCCCAAGACCGGCGCGTTTATCGTTAATCAAGGACTGCCAAACTCGCCGTCGGTCACTCTCCCCACGGCTATGACGGTAGCACGTCACACACCAATTGCTCTTCAGCCTGCGGCAGCAGCCAGGAAGCGGAAGCAGAGAAACAGTCCGATTGCTGTCGAGCAGCCGCCTCAACCAAGGCCGCTTCAGATTGTACAGGAGGACGGGCAAGGCGGCTCGATATCGTCTGAGGACTTTGTGTCCCCACCACGCGGAGCTCGTCGAAAGGGCCCACTGTCGGTGATCGGACGAGCCAACGCTGGTCTGCGACGAAAGAACAAGGACACCTGTGTGCAGTGCCGTATGAACAAGCGAAAGGTACTTCCCCTGTTGTCACTACGATCGCTTTCGTCGTGGATTCCTGCTCTTCTTCGTCTTCTTTTCCTTCTGGGTGAGGCTAACCGGTTCTAGTGCGACGGGAACTCGCCATGTGAGGCCTGCCGTCCTACGCTCCACGAGCAACCCTGCGCACGAGCGTGCTTTGCGAACATTGTCGAGTATGGCACGTGCAATTATATCTGTATGTGAGCCACTTTCCCTTCGCCATCTGTGTTCTGCTAACATCTTTGCCCCAGCGCAACGGGCCATCAACCATCCGACTCTGGATGGGACCAGTAGAGTTCGGATGGAGATCCCTTCGGAGTTCGATCTGAGTGACCTCCTAGCATTCCTCAGCGAACGTCGTGGGAAGTTCAACATCCGTGCCAGCCAAGCCTGGGGCTCCCTGTATGTCCTCGACCTGGCGGAGACCTACAAGTTCTTGAGAGGGTTGAGCGAATATAATGGCAACTCGCAGTCGACCTTCCTGGAATTCATCGACCGTCGACTAGTCGAATCCAAGGATAGGTCGAAGAATTGGCTGAGCTGCGTCAGAGACTGTGATCCTATGAGCAACCTCTTTGTGAGTCCTGCCCGACCTGAGGTTTGAATGGCGGGATAACCGACTGACGTTGCTGTCTACCGGTGCAGGCCCTGCTCTCGCAGTGGAATAACATGCCGAGTCGCGCATCGTACAGCTTCGTACCTGTGGGGCCTGATGGCCAAGAACGTCCCATGGATGTCAACAATCCCGACGATCGGAAGGAGATTCTGTTGGCCGCGCAGTTGTCCCGCATCTTCTGCCGCATGCTGGAGGTCGAGGGGTTCCGAAAGCTGGAACGCGACTTCTACAACATCAAGTGGAAGCGCATCTCGCACGAGGCGCACCTGCGGTTCCTGAACGAACTGGGTCGTATCCTCCTTTCCCTCCGCTGGCGCGTGTCCTGGTGGAAGCGTCTCGGGGATGGCGGCGCCGAGCCCGACCCGAGCAAGCAACACTACGTGGACCGTGTCGAGCTGCTCTGCAGGATCCTCTACGTGTACTACACCAGCGTCCTGTCAAAGCTCCGTTCGTGGTCCTCATCGGACGTTCCCAAGGGGATATGGTCAACCTACGCGGATTCGGAGAAGCCCGTCTGGGACGACTTCCCCGTGGATCCGACGGACAGCGGCTTCCAGAAGTGGATGGAGAGAGGCAAGGACCTGATCGAGCAGGCGGGAGTTCCGAACCGCGTTGCGAAGTTTTGAGACTGGGCGAGGCGATTTCTTTATTATTTCGGCGGATTGAAATGGTGTCTGAGATACCCCTGACTGCGACTTGGGTGGCGTGTTTGCATGGAATAATTAATAATGATTGACGACTTTTTTTCAGAGTTTTATTGATATCTCGGATATGAAATTGGACATAGAGGCGGTCTGCGGTTGGATGCATGTTGTGAATATGATACTCTGTATATATTCCTATTGTCAATTGGGACTTTCATAATTTCTTGGATGTTATTTACGATTTTTGGTGATTTTATATATGACTCTCTTCTCCATTCAAGTGGATAGTCAAACAACTCTCAATGACAGGGTATCTTGGTATATACACGAACATGCTCGTCAATCATATCCATCCTTTTATATGGAAATTATGATCCTCCCCCCCCCCCCCCCCCCTTCATTCAACACGGGCCAGACCTGCCGTTTCGATGAATGCGAGCCTGCTTCCGTATCTCAGATCACCGTACGCGGTCGAATGCGGCGCTGGGTCCGAAGGACCGAGCAGCAAAGCTCGTGAGGGACGGAACCTCTTCAACGGCAGATAAGACACCTTATCCCCGTCGTTTAGTTTGCGTCGTTTTCTCCTCTCATAGGGCACCTTGGGAGCAAGCAAGCCCAGGAGAGTCAGGACTTGCCGACCGGCAGCAATTCGCACACGGTCGATCTCTCACGACCTCACTTCTTCTTCCCATCCTTGTTGTTGTTCTTGCCATCCTTGCCCTTCTCCTTCTTCTTCTCCTTCTTCCCGCCCGCAAGCAGCTCCAGGTGCCCCGCGCGCTCGGCGAGCTTGCGCTCCGTCTTCTCGATCAGGCCGGCGGTGAGTTTCTACAGCGAATCAGACAGTCAGTACCAATTCAATTACAGCTAAACAAAGGGAGATGCAATCCCCGCGAAGAAGCAGGACCAGGAACAGGGAAAAGAGACACGCAGATGTGGGAGGCGACGTACCTTGTTCATCTTATGCTGCTTGATCAGCTTGGCCTTCTTGGGGGCGATAGTGCGCGCGCCCTTTTTGGGGCCGAGGGCGGTGGGGCTGGTAACATTAAAAAAAATATGTTAGTAAAAGGGGAGAGAGAGAGAGAGAGAGAGAGAGAGAGAGAGAGAGAATATCTTGCGGGGAGACAAGACGTATGGAGAGCATACCGTTTAGACGAGGACGGATTGGACGGCTTCTTTTTGATTTCGCCTTGGGCCATGGCGGACTTTGTTTCTTTCTGGTGAATGGATTCGGGAGGGATGTGTGTGGCTTGAGGGCGGTTCGCGGGGCGAATGCGCAGAAGCTCTTGGCCCTTTCTTTTATGGAGAAATATAGATCCAAGTTGGAGTCGAATGAATTTCCATGTCTTGACGTCCGGTCGGGCTCTGGAAAATAAATTCATGGATCGAGCTAGTCGGGTTCGTTATCGGTCACGTGAACGATGGTGAGGTTTGAAGCCGTAACGGTGTCTGTTATCTTATCGGAGATAAGGGTTTCTTATCGCCGTCTCAGTGTACGTACTGCACATACACTGGGGCAGGTTCTTCAAGAGCCATTTTTGTGTTGGTCCAAGGGTCCTAGAACAGGATATCTTGGTTATATGTCCTTCTTTGAGCCTTTCTTTTTGCATTGCTGTATGGCCTGTACTACACTGTACTATGTATATCCTTCCAGCATAAGGTTATATATAATGCACTTCAAATAATACCTGCTTCGGTTGATCCTGAAAGAAGTATCGTAAGATTACCAACCATTGGGAATGCCATCAACTTGGAGCCAACTAGTTCGCGCGGGTCGAGTTGGCTATTTCACAGAAATCGCCGTTTCTCCTGTTTGATTACTCCGGTTTCTGGACATCCAAAATAATAGATGTACACCTGAGGCGTGTACTGCGCCGCGTAAGTGCAGCGTCAGCATGTTCAGCGCCGCCTTGCTGCTGCGGCAGAGTAGATGGGGCACATGGGGGATGTGTGTCCGGGCGTACCAGGCACCGGCGGGATTGGATCGGAGGCCCAGGGAACCCGTGTGCGATGAGACGAAGACGATCCGTGGTGGGCTGTCATTGTTGTTGTTGTTGTTGTTGTTGTTGGGCTTGGAATAAGTGAGAGAGAGAGACAGAAGACTATATATCTAGGAGGAGGTAAGTATCTTCATCCCAGATGCGAAATTCAATCAGATTGAATGAAGCAAGCATGTCTGGGGAGACTCTCCTTTATAGCTGTATGTTCTGGAGAGGCTGTTCTGGACACATCACTAATGTAAGTGCCCTGGATATGTACTGTACTGTACATACATCACAGAGTACTTATGTACATAGTACATACTTTGCGGGCAGTCATACTTGACTGGAGGCATCATGCATAGCTATAAAGTTTCACAAATACATGCCCATGTCAGCGGGGTAACCAGGTACATCCCTAGGGATGTACCGTACACTCTGTATGTTCACCGTTAGTGCTTAATTCAGCTCCGCCTTTAACTCCGATATGACCGCCTCCAGGCATCAAGGATGGCGGGGATATCGGGCGGAGGGGAGGTCAGATGTATATGCGTGTAAGTAAGACGAACAAAGGAGTGATATTGTCGGGTTTTTTATGTATTGATCCCAAATTAAGACATATATTGCTTGTAAATGAGCATAGTGTCGGTTGATAGATCATATGTATGGTTGACTATGGAGTCGAGGATGCACATTTATCTTGTGATGTACATGTACATTAGATGCTAAAATAAAACTTGACATTACATGTTGTATATGGAAATAACTAAATACCTGTTCCTCCACATAACATCATAAGACATATCTGGTCATATCGATCGATCAATCGTTCAAAAATACATACGACGCGCTGCACATACTTACTGCAGAGAGTCCATCACAACCACTCCAGCGACACAAACACCGGCCGCCTCGCAGGGTGCACCAGCTCCAGATTCACACACCGTCTCTGCCCCGTCCGCTCCACACGGATCGTGGTGGATCCCTCCCTCTTCATCCCGTCCAGCTCGACGACGCAGTCGATCGGCGCGCCGTCGGGCGGCGGCCGCGGGCGCACCGCGACCTTGCCCCGTTCAGGACCCTCCATCTCGAACTCCATCCATGTTCGGTTGGCCATGACCTGGAGAATGGTGTCCTCGTCGATGGTCTGGCCGGTCGAGAGGTCCTCGCTGTCGAGGAAGCGGGTGGAGGCTGTTGAGGTTGAGGACGAGGCTGAGGCGGACGTTGCTGCTGACCTTGCTCTTGATGTTGGTCCTGCTGCTGATAGTTCTGATGAGAAGACTGTCAAAGGTGTTTGGGTCTCAGACGGCTGGAGAGAAGATGTCGATGACAGGGGAGTCGTTTTGTATGTCGTATCGGAGGTGGTCATCCTGGAGACGCTCCCCCTTCTACTGCTGCTTCTACTACTACTACCGCTGCTGCCGCTGGATGTCGTAGAGCGGGCAGGAGAGTTGGCATGCCATGGCCAGAGCGGGCGGAAATCCAGCCAGTTCATGAACGAGCCTTTGCGTGGAGACTCTTCCTGCGTAGTAGAGAAGAGCGCCCGTTTCAGCTCCGTGTTCATCGCCGTTAGCGCTGTCCGAAGTCTCTTCCTCCCTGAGGCGCTATAGTCCTCCAAATCGGGCACCGTCCACCGGTCATTGAATTTTCCGCGTGTCTGAGACAGGAGAAACATGCCGTGACGCCGGATGAACAGCTCGCAGAGGTAGCACGCGGGCCGGCTGCACCCGATGACTCGGGGCAGTTTCAGGACGGCATTGTCGTCACTTTCGTAGAATGCTACCATCTGCACCTCTGCGTGGACGGTGCAGAGAACCGGGGCATTGTGGAATAAGGTTATGTTGGAGGCGAGGGGTCGATATGGTGGTAGTATCCCGAGGTTGATGTTTGTAAACAGTTTGCGATACTTCCTGGACGCATAGGCAAGATCGAGGCAGAGGCTCCAGTAGCGCCCGATATTAGCGATTTCTCGGATTGGGGCCCTGTTGAAGCAGCAGGACTTGTCGGGATGGGTGGGGATGATGTGATGGCTCCACCAGACGTAGAGGTCGTTGCTCCTCCGCGCGATGGTTTTGAGGATATCGATCTCTTCTGCTGCATTCTGTTTCAATGGGTCGTCGATGGACCGGTAGACTTCTGATAGATCATCCAATCTGTCATACAGTGCATCCGCAATGGAGGAGGGGCAGCAATACTGGGAGTCTACAGGGCGGATGGACATGATGCGATCAATGTCCCGATAAAGCGGCCGGACTAGGCTCTTACGTCGTCTCTGGTGATAGCTCGACCGAAGGTATGCATGGATGCGTTCGCGATTGAGCCTGATGACTCGGTTGAGCAAGGCCGTTGCGCACTCTTCTCGAGATATCCCTAAGCATGCATCATGAGGTTAAAAAAGGACTTCAAAGCAAGATTGAGAGGTTGACAGACTCCTCTTGGCACAGCAGACAAGGTCGTCCAAGACCCCTTCGATGGTTTCCTGCACGGCAGCAGACACGCATGCGTTCGCGGCAAGCCGAACGATCAAGCCCGCAGGGTTCGATTTCTCTTCTATACAGACCGTAGAGGCCGCTCTCGCTCCCTGCTCCGCAGCGGCGAGGAAGGCAAAGTCGTCTGCCAGCCGCTGCTCGACCTCCAAGGGCAGCAGGTATTCGAGAGAGGACAGCTCGCGTCTTTTCTTCTCCCAGTGCTTCTCCGAAGCGATCGTCTTTCTTCTCGAACCCTGGTATAAGGCTTGTTCTTCAAGAGTCACGATATTTTGCCGGAGTGTCTGCTGGCTTACTCCGTGCCATATCGAGTCCTGCGGAGGTGAAGTGTTCACCTGGAGGTAGTAGGCAGGAGAGCCCATTGGAAGGGTTTGCAAAAAAAAAAAGATCCAGACGACGGTTTTTATTTGAACTTCAATGTAAGATATATCAGAGTCAGACTCATATAGAGAATCGTAAAGCAGATTATGCTCTTTGTCCTCTTGAGAAGAGAGTCACCAAGGCCGCTGGCCTGGATGCCGGACAATACAGTCATTATGTACTCGTGAATTGTCATCCGGACTCCGCACACGTTGAAGTGATTGATTAAACCGCGAACTGGCCATGGCATGCGCGGTGATGAAACAACACACTGTAAATTTGCTGTCAGTGGCAGTCCTCGCTGGATCGGTTGCTGGAGAGTTCTCCCTCGTCGATGAGTAGCTGGATAACGACGTGCGGTGGTCGTCTAATATGGGACCACGTGTAGTCGCTGCACCTGTTCGTAGTTGGGAACTTGAACCGGAGGGGTGTGCGGAAAGACTGTGGTGAGATGCAGTGATCTGTAATTAGGATATTACTGCTATTATGAGATGATACGCAATTGCTCCTTTTCTCGTGTTTAAGGAGTGAGGATGAGCAGCAGTAGAGCATACGCAGGAAGGAAGGTAGAATCTTCATGACCAATAAGCTTCGTCCATTACTAGATCCGTCCAATCGACCCTATCATGTCGCATCTGACTACGTCGAGAGGCTGGACACCGCGCAATTACAAGAGAACACAAAACATGAGTCACAATACTTCGTTCATGGCTTCGTTACAGATTAGGCGCTTGGGCCTATTTTTCTGTTTCTCTCCTGGGCTCCGTCTCCGTCGGTGACTGTGCTGATGGCATGCGGGCGTGTGATTTCGAGAAAAGGTTGTGGCCGTCACTAGACAAGACGCTGTTAGAATCCCATTATTTTTTATATGTTGAAAGCGATGATCCGTCTGAAGTAGAATCTGAGACACTCACCTAAGCTTCTTGTCTGGCAAGAAGAAGGCGACAATGACTACTGGAGCTGAGAATGCTAATGCGGCGATGCTGATGTACCTGCGCAAGATGAGCATCAGTGGTCATTTTCCATTCAGATATTGTGGATTGACGAACCCCATGACGTCGGAGTACTATACAGAGCCTGTCAGTATAAAGATTCCATAGCAAGGTAATTCGAGAGCACTCACCGCTGCGTTGATGGCCGTCCGCTCCGGTGTGCCCCATGTTGGCAAGGTACCGGTGATAGAGTTATATACACCGTCTATCACTGTTTCATTCGCCCCGGGACCCATCCGGAACCTAAGGCGCTCTTTCAAGGTATCAGTATAGATACCCCCTGCGACAGCGGATCCGATTCCGTTCCCGAGAAAGGCGCCGAGTAAAACCAGGGAGGTAACCTGGGCTAGTTCCGCGTGAGGGACAGCGATCTGCGCAGCGACAACAACGATTGTTTCGATGATTCCGCTGCCAAGGCCCTGAATGAGCTGCATGATAAACAATTCGGCAGTGGAGGTTGTGTTTGTTCGCAGACGTATCATAACACCGTATCCGATCATACGGATGATCGCCCCAGCGAACGCTAGCCACTTGTACCGTCTCGTTTTGTACATGACGAGCCCGGTGGCAATGCCAATGAGGCATTGCATCACCCCGTTAGTGTAGGCCAGAAAAAGAGCATCTCTGGCAGAGAAGTTGCGAGCCGCGATTGACCATGGGTAGAGATAGGTGTGGGTGGAACCGAAACCGATGTTGTCAATGCAGGTGAGTAAGAATGTGAGGACAATTGATAAGGTCTTGAAGTAGCGAACTGGCACTACAGGGTGTCTGGCGGCGTATTTTTCATACGGGTACAGGCATATCAGTGCAACCACACCTAGGCCCATGAGGGCGTCCACCCAAGGCGTCTTCCAGCGGCTTGTCGTTGTCGCAGCCAGAGTAATAGGTAGCAGAAGCATAGTGAAGCCCCCGCTGAGAAGGAGAAGACCCCCCAAGTCAATCTGCGAAAAGAAGTAATAGACGGTAAGCTTTTCAATGAGGATAATTCCGCTCTTTTTCGCTCGGCGCTGAAAATAGAGCAGTGTGATGATGATGAAGCTGGCACAGAAAGGCATGAGGATGGCGAACATTCCGATTCCCCAGCGCCATCCAATTCCATTTACCACGCTGTCCACAATAAGTGCAGAAATCCAAGGAGTGATCAGGAAAGGGACATAGATGATGTTGTATGCGAAGCCTCTCCACCGCATTGTGGAGAAATCAGACACCATGATAGAATTAAGGACAGCGGTGCCTGTTTGGCCAATCGCGTAGAAAACATAGCCAGCGGCATATGTGTTGAATGTTTTCGACGACGCACAGAGAATGTAGGACAAAACATAGCATGAAATTGTTATGGTGTACGCTTCTGCTCGTCCAAGAACATCAGAGATCTTGGCTATTGGTGGCTTAAACACAGCGGAGATGATACTGCCTACTGTACCCAGAGTGGCCAGCATTGACAGCTCGTTGAACGACGATGTGGCGTACGTTCTGTATGTACCGACCGTTGAATTGTCTAATTCGCTGCAAGAGCGAGGTCAGGGGATGAAGACGTAGCCGCCGTGGCATTCGACACTCACAAAATGATCATCACTGCTGCCAAACTGGTACGGCTGTCAGTCTCGCCCTGGACTCATAGACATGCGGACGTGGATGTGGCTGCGTACCTAGCAAAGAGGACGTACTTCCCCTTGGAGCCCCAAATCGCTTGAGCAGCTTCGATTTTGGCAACACCGGCAGCCTCGTGGCCCGATTCTACGATGCTTGGATCGACCTCATTGGCCTGGGTGTCGGTTTGTTTTTTCTTTTCTCCCTCAGAATCCGTCTTATTTGGACTGAGGTGAGCGGAGTCTGCGGCTAATCCATCTGTCATCACGGGGGAGGGACGAAACTGTGCCTTCACAGCGTCAAGGAAACTCATCTTGAGGAATCGAGAAAACTGACGTGTGGGTTTGATCGGACCAACAGAGAGCCATTATTGTTGACGACCACGAAATGCTATATATGCTGTTGGAGATATCTTAAGCCTGGCCTTTGTCTGCTCCGATGGCATGGGACGGCGTAGAAGACTTATCGCGTAGTTCTATCCTGAACTGATACCGAAGCGCGATCCTCTGATCCCAATAATGGGACATGGTAGACGGGCTTGCTTCGGAGCTAACAACGCGGGGCGCCGGGAAGGGCAAGTCGAGACGCTCGAGCACCGATTCTTTCGTCTCGCCTTGTCGAGATCAGAACGACTCTCTTATCTCGTCCTGTGGCGCTTCCAGAAACTGCTCAAGAAGGCCATCATCGGCGCACCTGGCAAATGACATGTTATCATCGCCCCGGGGTAGCGACGGTGCCGTGTGACTTGGGGTCGTGGTTTTCCCGCGGCGGCTGTCTAGACGCTGGCCAAGCGGTTAGAACAGCGTTCGAACGAGTCAAGGCGGATCGATTCCTAAGCCATGGGGTGACGGGACCAGGGTGTGCAGCATAGTGCTTCCAGCTTGCTCGACTATGCGTCTCTCCGAGCTGGAACCTGGTCGGGGAAGCTGGAGGTTAAGTTGCACAGCGGTGATAAGGTCACCGCTATTGCCTGTCGCGCGAGGGATGCGGAAGCGACGCATCCTCCTCACCGTCTGACACTTGGATATCGTTCTCAGGAATCTGCCACTCGATGGTTGTGAAGCAAGCCATTAGAGCCATAATAACGCAATCCATTCCATTGTCTACCCGTGGGAGATCTCGCTTCCCGTGTCCCCCACGCCGCATCAAAGTCGCCAGCCTACAGACATCATGCAAGGATGCGCACCTAAACTCCGTCATGCGACCCGCATACTTGTCCCATTTTCATACATCCTGTTGGACCATCTGGCATCTCAATCTCGATCACAACTGTCTACCAGGTTTTCCATTACGGGGCTCCGCAGCACTTGATAGTTTCTGAGGGACGATCTTAGCTGTTAGGGGACCCAACAGTGCGGCACCACTGTGGACCAAACTGGCTCTTATTAACCCACAGAAGCTTTCAAAGTCTGCGCTTTCATCGAATAATGCCCCCATTTTCCGCATATCAAGTCTGGAGATCTCCCTTGGCACTTTGCACCTCTCTCAAAGGTTCCTCTAAGACCAAGAGGACAAAGGGAACACTGGCTTATGACAAAAAAAAATGGTATCTGCGTACGAGTCAGAATAATACGATCTTGGTTACTATGCGTTAATATTGTGTTTGCTGGGCCTTTTACCTGCGGTATTGGCTATCTAATATGATGGATCATATGTTCGGAGTTGCGGATCGTGTTGTGAGAAAGTATCGGATGCAAAGTACGTAGTATTCAATTCAAACAAGACTATCGTCGAGTTGACCGCCTTACGATTCAAATACTCCGTCATCTGCAGGCAATTAATGCTCTCTCGTGGAATAACTGTGCCGTTGACAGGGATATAGCGTATCGGTGGTCGGTTGGTCTGCCAATCGTGTTTGGGAGAGTTGCGGGTTACGGAACAAAAAAGATCAGAAGAGCGATTGGTTAGAAGGAGTTGTATATAGCCTGCTTCGCATATAGTAGTATCTCCTAACTGTACCTACAGAACTGGCTGACCGCGATCTCCAGATGGCTGCGCTGCCTGTTTACCTACATGATATGCTAGCGCCCACAAGGTGGTAATGGTCCTTATCAGATAGATCTCGCGGTGTAGTTACTTTACTCCGTCCTCTTGATCATTCAAACGGAAGATCTCTGATAAGGACCCAGGTATGGTATGAGGGGGGCGCAGCTGGCTGCCGTCCACTGTTGGCGACTGTTGGTTGAAGTCTGTCAGCTCGACTGCGCTCTTGTTTCGAATAATGCCATCGGAGCGACCCGACCTGCCTCTAAGAGTATCGGGGCCTTATCTCAGGTTCGCAGCAGACGCGCCGTTGGACCGGTCTCACCCACCACGGGCCAATGACTGGACGGTTGCAGCTCAATGAGAGCATCTCGAGTCGAGACGAGGGTTCGACGATGGAGCCGCTCTGACTCTGGACGCTGGGCCGTAAACGGGTGGGCACCGATTCCCCCACACTTTTGCGTTCCCCTGGTACCGCCGTCTCCGCCGCTCGAACTTCCTCCTACAGATGGACTAGGAAATTTTATCAACCCTGTCTTCGAAGACCTCGCCTTACATAGCCCCTTGATAATAAGCTGAGCGGCACTTTTTTCCTTCCCCCTTTCCCCCCTGGCACGCTTCCCCGCATTTTGTCCTCTGGGTAGTTCGCCTTCATGCTGTTCCTCCCAAAAACCCATTCCCTGGGGTTCTTGGTTAAGCGTCGGAAGGGAGAACCGGAGTTTTGTCACCGATTCTCGACTTGTAGTATTTTGCATAGAAGATAGGACACCACCGTGGCCATGGTCAAGCACGGCTCCATCTCTGACGGGAGATCTCCTCCCCAATGGCATGATAGCACGGCGTGCAGACAGCACCAAATACCCCGAAAAGTGGCATTTGCTCTGGTTGCCCTCGCCTGTACATTTTGGCTCTCAAAAAGACCGCTTTCCTTCTTTGAAAATGGCGCAAGTCCAGCTCGCAGGGCCACCGACGTAGAAAAGCAATCTGCATTTACATGGATACAGGTGAGAACCTATTGTTGCTCCATTGTTCACAGCATGCTTTGCTCACAGGTCGTAGATAACGCCTTCTTCAGAACTTCAGTACCATGACTGCTTTGACGGTCTACAGTGCGCAAGGCTCGAGGTGCCTATGGACTACAACCGCACCGATGGGAAGGGCCGCAAGTTCGCCATTGCGATCGCAAGGCTTCCAGCGAAGGTCCCAGTGACGGATCCCCGATATGGCGGTGCGATCTTGATCAACCCAGGTGCCAAATTACTCTCGAATATTGTTGCGTAGTCCCCAGCTAATTTTGCTACAACCAGGTGGTCCCGGGGGCTCGGGAGTCGCCCAGGTCCTGCAATCTGGCAGGAATTTGCAGACTATAGCAGACTCGGATGAGGATCCAAGGTCGGATTTTGACGAAGCGTCTCCAGATCTTCCAAAGTATTTTGATATCATTGGATTTGACCCTCGCGGGATCAACAACACCACCCCTGGATTTACATGTTTCCCTAGCACGTTTGCAAAAAGGAACTGGGATCTACAAGCCGAGGCCGACGGGATGCTGGGAAGCTCGGAGTCGTCTTTCATGCGGAATTGGCAGCGATCCAAAGCTCTTGTCGATGGATGTTCTGAAGCGATAAGCACCAGTGTGAATGGAGAAGAGGCGATTGGAGAGCACGTTAACACTTCCCCGGTAGCCAGAGACATGATTGAGATCATTGAACGGCATGCTCAGTGGAGAGAAAAGCAAGGCAAAGCTGCACAGAAAGCGTATGACCTGCAGAACGGCCGCGATAAATCCCAATCTATCGCCACAAGGACCCGCTGGAATAAAGGGAATGAGAAGCTTCTTTACTGGGGTCGGTCCTATGGAACAGTGCTCGGGGCCACCTTCGCTGCCATGTACCCGGACCGGGTGGCGCGTGTCGTCCTTGACGGTGTCGTCGACCTGGACAATTACTATCTGACAACTGGGCCAAGCGTTCTTGTCGATTCTGATGCTATTCTTGATCGTTTTACTCTCTACTGCGATACAGCTGGCCCCGAAGGCTGCCCGTTCTACACCCCTGGTGGTCCTGGTGCCATCAAGAAGGCCTACCGGGGCCTTCTTTCCAGCATCTATGAAGAATCTCTCGCCGTTCCCGCCTCGCCTACACGAGGACCCGAGGTGATTACCTGGACTGACGTGAATGTGATAACGCGGATCGCCATGTACCAACCACTTCTCGCGTTTCCGCTGTTCGCACGACTACTCGCTGATATCAAGCAAGGGAATGGCTCCGCCTTCGCGGATTTCAAGCAGCGAAATCGCCAACCATCATGCCCTTCCGATGAGTGTCTGCTCGCGGGTCCGTTCTCCCGCGAGTGCACGGTACCGGGGGAGAACGACAACTACGCGACAGCAGCCATCCTGTGCACTGACGCTGAGAAATTAGGGAACATCGACAAGGAAGGGTTCAAGAGGTATTGGAGCGACCTCAAGGCGGGAAGCGAGACACTTGGCGACTACTGGGCGCATTTGCGTCTGAATTGCGTAGGATGGAAGGCAAAGGCGAAGTGGAGATTCACCGGTGCGTTTTATTTGCTTCTGATAAGAAATGTTACTACTTCTCACTGACAAGTTCACAGGCCCATTCAGCGCAAATACGTCACACCCTCCTCTCTGGATTGGTAACACCCTTGACCCAGTCACGCCGCTGCGGAGGTCAGTGTCCCAAGATCCTAGGGCTTTTCCTGTCTGTTGCTGCGTTTTAGACTGATTGAGATTGAAACAGCGCTCGAAAGATGGCCCTTAACTTTCCTGGCTCGGTCGTTCTGCAACAGGATTCTGAAGGCGTAAGTGACGTATTCTGGCCCCTGCAATCCACGGAGGAGAAGCTTTCCTACTGCGGGGAAGAAAGAACATGAGTCTGACCACCGCTTGCCCACATAGCACACCACCCTGACAGCACCCTCTCTCTGCGTGGCCAAGGCGATCCGCGGCTATTTCCAGCGCGGAGATCTCCCGGCCCCGGACACGGTCTGCCAGGCGGACCTGAAACCCCTCATCGGAGCACCGTCGTCCTCAGCCATCCATGCCGAGGATCTGAGTCCCGGTGACCGTGCTCTGTTCGCGGCTCTGGACGAGGAGGTACGGAACTTCCGGAGCTCAGGGACTTGGCTGCCGCTGTGAGCGTCTGCGGGAGTCGGCCAGGCGTGATGCACGCGCGCCGCGGCTGATGGACGTCCGCTGATGGATCTAGATTGTGTACTTCCGTGCATCTTCCACGTGTCTTCCACGACCGTGTGGATCATGATGGACAGGGGGCTGCCTAGCCCGCTTAGGGGTTCTCCAGACCCTGAACGCCTCTGGAATCGACATATATAGAAATTTACAGTAGACCCATTTACTATCGGATCTGGAGCCACTATTTGATCATCCCCTGAGCACTAGTGTTGTCTGTGGTGACGCGCCTCGGAGAAGACCAGATGGGACAATCACATGCTGCTCTCCTTCATCCCCAGATTGTTCATGTCGGTGAGGCGTGGCGCGCGAGATGCGAGAGTCGCGTCTTGGGAAACATGGCTGCTCTTGAGGATGGCTTCCAGGTTGAGCAAATGGCAGTCGTAATTTGACACGAACATTCAGGGGCTGGACAGCTCTATAACTATTAATATTTATTAGGGACGGACGGCGGGGAGGCGTGACATCACCGGGCCGGGCGGGGTCCCGCGGTTCCGCCGTCTCGGGGGCACGCTAGCCGCAAACGGCAAAGTGTAAACAGGGGTTGATCTAAATCGATCCCCTGGAGGAGGGATGGCGCTGCGGATCGCAGGGTGCGTGAACACAGACAGAGCGGTTGCACAGCAAGTGTATGTATGTAGTCCTTCCCGTCGAGGAGTGCCTCACTTCTCTTGAGGGATTCCTGCATGGTACTGTACTGCCTATGGTAGTTCTGTCTGGAGATCCGGGCAAGGCGGCATGTCACGTGCAAGGAACAAGGTTGGCCCGGGGCGCCGCAGGCAGCAAGGCGCGCAAGGCAGCGAGGATCCGCGGTGGGTCACAACGCCTCGATAGTCGGCGGCGGGCCCGCGCGAGCACCGGCCAAGACACAGGCACACATCCACGAGTACATCTATTCCCTCGACGCATTCGCCCGCTGTTTCATTTCGCATCCGAATGCTTGGAGTCTGCCTGCGTGAGATTAATCGTCCCTGCGACGACACGGAAGCTTTAAACCGAAAAGCCCCGATCACGAGCCGAGCAGCGACTGTCCATCTCCTCCTTCCTCGGTTCCCGGAATGCTCCTCCTCTGGGCCTGACGGGTCACCACCGCACCGCTGGCCAATTGCACCGAAGCCGCTGGGGTCATGGACACTTCATCATCCTCCTTCTCCACGACGAGCTGCTGCGCAGGATGGACCATGTCTTTACACCATCGACGTCCACGTCAACAAGCCCCCATGACTCGCGCCTGCGGAGTTCCTTCCGCTTCTACCACCCTCACTCCCCTCCAGCCTCCTCCCCTCCTCAGCTCCGACCGGACAAGCCCTTCAGCCTGCAGACCCGCCGCCTCCAGCTGCGCAACGCTGGCTTTCGCGCCCCCCAGCTCCCCGGTCGAAGGATATCAGATCACTTCGCGGCATGGAGGTCGCCGTCGGGGGGCTGTGAGACGCACACGGACGACCAGAACAGCCCGGGTTCGTCGTTGACCCAGGATTACAACTCGGGTTTATCCTCGCGGAGACGAGTGAGTGTGCTGCAGGAGATCTGCAATTCGGCGGAACGACGCCGTCGATATTCATCTCGTCCGTCCGTTGCTGCGCTGTTCGGGGACGTCGCTCGAGACAGCAACGAGGACAACAGCAACACCGGAGACCTGCTCTCGCCTCATCCGCCAAAGGAGCGCGGAACTTGGGCTTCTCCCATACCGTTCGATCAGTCAGACGATAGCGATACGGAACACGCCATGAAATCAAGAGACCAATCTACCCGCGGCGGTTCGCCGCTGCTGCGTGATTCTTCGGTTAGCAGACGGAAGAGGAGAGACTATAGACGGCAGACGGCGGGCTACGGGACCACGAGATACATCGAACACCTGGAGGCGCAGCTGGCTGCTTCCCAGGACCAATTGGACTCGGTGAATTCGTCAGCAGCTCGCCCTCACATCCGACGGCTGAGGTCGCTGAATGCGGAGATCAGGATGCTCAAGCAGGAAATTGCTGAGTGGGAGAGCAAATTCGAAGCTCGCGTGAGGGAGGAACTAGGCTCGTGGACCGAAACGGAGTCCAAGCTGAAGTCCAGGATTCGAGTGCTGGAAGGTCAGCTCGAAGCGGACAATCGGAGGATCAAAGAGCTGGAGCATGAGAAGGAGGTGCAGGCGCAAAAACTGCGCAACGCCGAGGCTTTGAGTTCGACGAACCGCATCTTGGAACGAAGGGTCGATGTCTTAACAGAGCTCCTCGCGCAGTCACCCACCAGACTGGAACCGCCACGGAATTCAGCCCATCGATCCGACACAGTCTCTCCCGGGGGTCCCAGGAGGTCCCGCCCAAGATCAATGATGCCTTTTATCCCTTCTCCCAGGAGCGGAGGTCTGTTTCAGTTGCCTGTCATCCCGGATGCAAAGGCCGTGGATCATCTGAACGATGGGTCGGATCCCCACGCTGGAGGTGCGGGTAGCAGAAGGGGAAGCCAGCAAGAGTCTGTTTTTGATGACCAGGCGAAACCCGACTTTGCCTCCGAGTGCACCTCGACCAGTTCCGTTTCGAGAGACTCGACGTTCTTGCCGTCTGCGCCCAGGTCACATCGATCTTCGATATCGCAACACTCTTCCGCCTCATCCGCGAGTTTGCCATTCCCGCTTTCCCCTGACAGTATAAGCAAATTTCAAAGCCGTCACCGGAAGATGCGCCGATTCCCTTCTGGTTCGTGCACACTGAAGCCTCTCATCCTTCCTGTAGCGGCCGGTGATCATCATTCTTCTAGTCCCCACCAACACGACCCGTCTCCCCCGCACGAATCACACCCCTCTTTCAATCCTGCCCCGGGATTTCTCGACGACCACACGTACGATAGCCCTTCCGAAGCCCACGGATGCTCTCCGTCCTGGGCCCAACAGGAGTCCCTCAATGCACTGGAGGGTCGTACTACTAGCTATTGCGAAACCTTCGAGGAAGCCATTTCCAGACATGGGAGCGCCATGTCGAGCTCCGACGTATCACCCAGCCTGGGTCAAAGGTTAGATGTGGATTTGGATAATGCTCTACGTAGCAGACTATACGAAGAAACCATCCCGGAAGAAAGTGACGATTCATACTCTGAGACTTCTCCTCCAGCTCCGATTTTTGAAGCCTCACAGGGTCACTCTGCAAACGAACTTCGAGATCACATGCCCAAGATCCTGCTGAGTTCGGCCGATGACTACTCAGAGACTCCTACCAGACGCCCCTGGAGCAAGCGCTGGAAGTATCAGTCGAACAAGGATAAGGCACCAAAGGCTAAAGAAACAGTACCGACCACAGCCACTACAAGACACTCGCCGGTTGCGGGAGTGGCAACCGGACAAGCTGTCGGCATCTTGTCTAGATACGCGTTCTATTTCAAGGAACTACAACGTCGTCCCACCGAGCTCGCGCGGAGGGTCATTGCAAATGCGTGGCATAGTAATTGGAAACGACTGGGGAAGCTCTCTTGGTGGGTCCTGGGATTGTTTCTTGGGCCACAGAGCAGAGATGGTGGTTTTAAGAAGCCGACGCCGTCCGGCGCTGACAGCTACGACTGGCATCGTTATTCTGGAGCAATCCATCTGAAGCATTCCACTCTCTTGGGACATCCACCGGTCACAGCCCATGGCCGTAGACCGGATGCGGGCGGCCGGTTAGACGATGAAGATTCGTGCGGGGATCCGAGAACGCAGCATACTATCCAACACGAGACCCCGGAGAGCTCTCTCAAAGAACCAACCACCGCGACCTCCTCGTTTGGCCGCTCTCTTTGTTTGTGGGCAAAGTTTTCCTTTGCAATTGTGCTTGCGATCGGTCTAGCGGTGAAGAATGGCCCCGGAACACTCCTAGAAAACTGTCCACATGGCCATTCTTGCAGTCAATGTCACCGTAATTGCAAAGAAATTGAACAACCTAATGCGAAGCTGCCTCCCAGCTACCACGGCGTGATTGACCAGTGTCGGGGGGATGGTTCTGATATCAGCGGGTCCACTGCAATTGATGAGGAGCCTCCGCAGAAGCATGGGTGGATGCCCACCTTTTCAATTGGCAACTTTCTTACCGGTTGAACCCGCTGTCTTTTTCTTGGTCACAGTTGCATTGCGCTGGGTACGCTCGGATGCCGCAATTCTTTACCTCGCTGAAGATCGCATCCTTCTTTTCACTCTGTTCATATTACATTCTTTATTCTCCTATTTGGGACATCAGCACAGAATTTTTCGATTTCAATTGGATTTCCCGCTCTTCGGCTCTATTTTCTTTTGTCTTCTCCCCTTTATTGTTGAGTGATCGGACCAAGGTGCAGCGCAGCCAACCTACCAGAGAATGGCATGGTTTCACAAGGAATCCTCCGAACAATCGCCACCACCAAGGACCGATCTTTCTCTTGTGTCACGCAGTCACGACTTTAACGACCTGAATGACTAGATAAATCCCAACAAGGATAAATCATAAAATCATAAATACCAAAGACACGACTTGACGATGGGTATCGGGGTTCACTGGGGTTCTGGGTTGTTTTGTTTCATTCTATTTGGAAGGGAGTTGACGGGACTTGGGAACTTGAACCGATCCTTTTTTTTTCTTTTCTTTTTCTTGTCTTTTTTTACTCGACTTGGCTTGACTTCCCAAGGTTTCCTAGTTCATACAACATCAGCGTTTTCTGTTCATTCCTCTTTTTCTTCGTTTTCTGAACACCTTGTACAGTACATAATCTTCACTTGATAAAGAAGAGATAAATAAAATGGTGCAATCCGTCAACCGGTCAATCAATCGCTCAGCATATCCATTACCTTTTTCCTTATTATTACCTATTTTTGTGGTCCATCTTTTTTTTTGATTCTAATGTACCTTGTACTGTTGTTTACAAGATCGCACGTGCATCAACTCCACTTACTGTCTATGTACCTACTCCGTGCAGTACAAGCTTCCAATTAATTCATGTACTCTATATATGGAGCAGGCTTAAGGACTAGCTTGTGGACCTTTCAAGTCCCGTAGAATTCTCTCTCTCTCTCTCTCTATATATATATAAATAGTTAGGCGGGTCTTATGTATTACGTATACACCATTCCATCTACCTGTTCCTGCAGAGGGGTGGGTAGGTAGGTCCACTGCAGGGATGTCCTTACTGTATGGCCCCGGATTCGAGATCTCTATTTCCTATATTCTATATTATCCGTTCAAAGGGATGTACTGTACCAACTTCGATCTATAATAATAATAATAATAATCATTAGGCATGTTGGCTACCTAAAGACGACTATGAGATCACCAGGCCCAACCATGTCTAATGGAATATGTACTTACTGTACTAGGTAGGTAGGTAGGTAGGTAGGTAGTGCAACAGCACGGCACACATGCTCGCTTGCTTGCCATGACAACATCCCATAAATAAATACCACAGGTATGTACAGTACATACTATCTACATTATATCTACTCGGACCGTCCAAATGGATAACAGTACATACATGTATTGAGACAGAAAAAGGAGAAGGGGAACAAACGCGTCGAGCGGGATCAGCCAACTATGTAATATTAATAATAATAAATTGCAACGGAATGGAATTTGAAGCACGGGCACAGGCACAGGGCACAGCGGCACACAATTGTGATGTGTGTGTGTGTGTGAAGATCTCTTAATTTGATTTTCATTTAATAGATTTAATAGAACCCGGTCCAGCGGATCTTTCCCAAATCCTCACGGATTCAATCCACCAATTAATCAATCTAGTCAGTCCATTTTCCCTGTCTGTCCCTGTTTCGTTTCTGTGGGCACCTGTTCCACACTCAACACTCCACACTCCACCGAGCACCGACTAGAAGAACCTAGCTAGAACCGAGAGTGTAGAATCCAGCTAAGAGAGAACAAAAAGGGAAACACCCTAGACCAGAACTAGCCAAGCGACATGAGACGACACAAAGGCCAGGAAACTTAGAACGCAACGAACGCCGCGATACCCGCAGCAGCAGCGACGACACCGCCCATGGCGCGGTGGTTACGGCCCGCAGCACCAGTGAAGAGCGGCGGCGCAGGGGTGCCCGACGCGGAGGGAGTCTTGACGACGGAGACGAAGCCGGTTCCGGTAGCAGACGAGGTCGCGGTCGTCTTGGTGCAGTCGCAGATGGTGGTTGTGACGACTGCGGTGGGGACGAGGACCGACGAGGACTCGGGCTCGAAGTCGTACTCGGAGTCAGATGGCACGTTGGCCCCCTTGACGGAAGGTGCGGTGGTCACGGCGACGGGGGCGGGAGTGGTAGGAGTAGTGGTAGTGAGAGTAGACACGGTCTCAACCGGCGTGGAGACGACTGCATCAGGGGTAGAGACAGCGGCAACGGGCGTGGAGACGATGTCAACTGGAGTAGAGACGGTAGCAACAGGTGTAGAGACGCTGTCAACCGATGTAGAGACAACAGCAACCGACGTAGACACAGCATCAACCGGTGTAGAGACAGCAGCAACAGATGTAGACACAACATCGACGGCTGTAGAGACAGCAGCAGATGTAGACACAACATCGACCGGTGTAGAGACAACAGCAGCGGGTGTAGACACAACGGCAACCGGTGTAGAGACAACAGCAGCGGGTGTAGACACAACGGCAACCGGTGTAGAGACAGCATCATCAGGCGAAGACAAGCCCCCAACCAGTCTAGACACGATCGCAAGTGGCCCAGATAAGAGGTCAACCGGCGTAGAGTCGGTGGCAGCAGGTGTAGAAACGGGAGCAACAGATGTAGAAATAGGAGCAACAGGCGTAGAGGTGACAGCAACGGGCGTGGAGACGGCAACGGCCGGGGCGGAAGAAGAAGCGGCAGCGTTGGGGTTTGAGATTCCAAACTGTGTCGAGTACTGGTACTGGCCTGTGCCCTCGACGACGAGCAGCATGCCATAGTGGGTCACATCCGGCTCGAGAGTCGTCGGGGGAGTCCAGACGTAGGAGCCCGTGTTGGGGATGTCCTCGACGATGGTCATCAGCGGGACGCAGTTCGTGGAAGGTCCGCGCAGGAGGACGAGGGAGACGTTGCCCGGGGTGGTTGGCTTCCAGGTGATGGTGTAGGGCTTGCCGACGGGGACTTGCTCGTTCAGGCCAGGGTAGATGATCGCGTTGCCCGTGGGAGGGTCGGAGTAGTTGGGTTGGGTGTAGGCGTTGACGAGGCCGATGCCTGCCGCGAGGGCGGAGATGATGGTGAAGCGCATTTTGTCTTTGGCTAATGAGCTAGATCTGACTTTGCGGATTCAAATGGTATCGATCAAAAAGGAGATTGAGCTTAAAACTCAGATATTTTAGTATCTGGTTTGGATATCAAGGAACGAGTGACACGAGTCAGGACAGAGTATATCCGACTCGAGGAGTGATGATAAGGAGTGACTGGAGTGGGAACGAAGGACTGCCTGCGACACGACACGCGAGGTGCGATGCCCACAGCAAAAGAAAACAAAGAGAAGAAGCGAAGCGGCCAGAATATAGGTCCTGAGGGGGAAGGTAAATATTTATTGAGAGAGAGAGAGAGAGGGGGGGGAGGGGGAGGGAGAGAGGGTCCGCCGCCAGCAAAGGGGAAGGCCCGCCGCAATCTCCCACTCGCCACGGTGGTCAGGCACAAGCGCCGGATGGCGACATGGAGTACGGAGACTACTCCAGACGGTCGGGAATCTTCCGTGTAACCTGGTTAGGTGCATGGTACAGTGGTGTACTGTACCCCGTAGCGCCGTGGTTTCTCCAAATCCACCGACAATCAAATCATAGTACGACAAGGACCCCGTTCCCTCATCCTCTTCCTAGGAAGGGCCTGTGAATCACTGAAATGAAACCCTCAGCGGCAGTGGGTCATGCGTCAGCCAGCAGTCAGCAGGAACCCAGGACAGAAAAGGCCTGCTGCTAAAGCGACAGTGAGCTGCGCTACCCAGAGAGCATCCAATAATGCCAGGCTCACCATGTGTCAGCAGAAACTGACCGGGGCCGTGGGATGAACGGAGAAAAGAGAGTTTCGAGTTCAACGTCCGATGTGACGATGTCACTCGGGAGTGCGCCGCGCAGACGGCGGCGTCGCAGGGTTCAAATTTCTGCTCGTGCTGCCCTTTAGACTCAGTTAGCCTCACGGGTACCAGACAAGACAACTTTATAATAATTAAATGAATGGGACCACCCGTGCGAGACCCAGGTCGGCGGTTTGATCAGCCCAACGGCGGAGTCGTGGACAAAGAACAAACGACCATCTTGCCTTGTCCTGTCGTCGCGCAGGACTATGCTGCTCCTGCATCATTTTGCAGAGCATAACTATCAACGAGGGACAATCTCCCCCTGGGCTTCTGGCCTTGGCCTTAGAAGTTAGGCTGCCATGAAGGCGGGTGGTGGTAGCTGCTGGTAGCGAGGGATGCTAAACTCGACGGCGCGGAGGGGAGGGGTGCAGCATCAGACAAAAAGCGTCCGAGCGAGTTTTGAAGCGATGATGATAATTTATCAGGGTCCAGCGAGAGGCGCCAGGCACCGCAGCGCTAACCCATGGCTCCCCCGTCCGCCGTCTCGTCTGCTCCCGTTCAACGCCCCTCGATTCGCTGAAGACGATTAGCTTTCTTTTCCTAAATTTTAGCAGAGGTAGCATATTCGACATTAAATTCAGGGGAAGTGGCGGTGCGTGGTGGTGGTCGGCTTACAAAGTCCTGCGTCAGACTCTAGGCAGGCGCCTAGTTCCAGTCGGGCCATCTCCGTGAGGACGAAAGGAGTAGTCGGTGTTTCGTCGCGGATCACACCCGTCTCTCGGAGACATGGGCAGAGATGAATGACGTCGGGATCATTGGAAGCTCCGACGATCAGAGATCGATGTCTCCCATGTATGAAAAGGGCTGTGGCTGCCTGTCGCCGATCTCCGCGCACGGCAGGGCAGATCTCCATCGTTTGCGGCGCGCGAGGTGGATCGCGAGAGCGACCGTGCGGCCCTCCTTGCAGCTCGCTCGACACCCTCGGGCAGTTCGGAAACGAGAACAGGAGAGGTCAGGGCAGCGACGAGACTTGCTGGAGGAGGAAGGGTAAGCTTATATAAGAGGATGCTTGGTCCCGAAAGGATGGATGGATGGACATAGACTTAAATACCAGCGGGCCCTCGTGCGGGGTGCTGACTCTACTTCTGTCTTGTCTGCATCGCGATGATGCTGCAATCGCAGTCAACTGACGGCATCTGGCTGCCCAGAGGGGCTTTGGAGACAAGGAATGCGTCTTCCAGGAATTGCTAACCAACACAATGTAGCGTATATACTCATGACTCGCCATTATTTACATCCCGAAGATGTCAGCCAAGAAATAACAAGAATATATATAACATTGCTGTTTCGAGAAACCATTCTGGACATCTGGTCATAGACTGCTTTTGATCATCATGTGTGTCCACCCATCAAAGGGTATTATATACGAATTCGTTCCACTGTACAGAAAACAACGCTCCTGACGAAACGCCCACGAGACAAACTGCAAGTGCCCGCAGCTGCAGAGATGGACATCTAGTCGAGCCAGGTGACAGACTTTGTCACCAGGAACTCATCCAGGCCCGACGAGCCGCCAAACCGACCAAAGCCGCTGGCCTTGACGCCTCCGTGTGGCAGCACAGGCTCGTCGTGGATGGTCGGGGAGTTGATGTGGACGGCCCTAGGCAGGTGTCAGTGAGGATGACTTCTACTTTCCTTACTATAGAAGCAGAGACGCATATGCGCAGAAGAACGAATGCTTACCCAGACTCGATTTGCTTGGCGATCCGCAACCCCCGGCTCAGGTTCTCCGTGTACACGGAAGCAGTCAGGCCGTATTCGGTGTCGTTCGCCAGCGCCACGGCCTCCTCCTCGCTGTCGGCGACGATGAGCGACACGGTTGGCCCAAATGACTCCGTCGAGTACAGATCCATTTCCTTGGTCACGTTTTCCACGATCAGAGGGCGCATGCTCGCCGGCGACTCCTCCCTGGCGTCAGGATCACCGAAGAGGATGCTGGCACCCTTGGACAGCGCGTCCGCGACCAGCCTTCTGTTCTTCTCGACTGCCGCGCCGGATATCAGGACAGGGGCCGGAGTCCCCTTGCCGAACACCCTCTCAGCCGTCTCAACCAGGACCCTGCGGAACGGCTCCAGGATGGAGCGTTGCACAATGATACGTTCCGTCGACATGCAAACTTGGCCAGCCTAGGCTTTGTCAGCCGACCTCTCGAAAGCAAGAGGGACAGACACACTCACGTTCATAAAGGCGCCCATGACGCAACCCATGGCCGCTTTGTTCAAGTCTGCGTCGTCCAGGACGATGGCACTTGCCTTGCCTCCCAGCTCGAGCAAGACGGGTTTCACGTACTTGCCCGCTGTAGAGGCGACAATGGATCCAACCTGGGTGCTACCCGTAAAGTTGATCTTCCTGACCGCCGGATGGGCGATCAGGGCCGTTGTAACCTCTGCAGCGTCCGAAGTCCGGTGATAGACGAGGTTGATGCACCCCTTTGGAAGGCCAGCCTGCCGGAAGACATCCACCAGAGCCCAGAAGCATTTTGGAGAGAGCTCGGAGCCCTTAAGGACCGTCGTGTTGCCCGCAGCAAGCGGGATGGCGACTGCTCGAGTTCCCAGGATAAACGGAGCATTCCTAGAAGCCGTCAGCACCATCCATTGCGTTGCTGTTCGCTTGGAGCCTCGTACCATGGAGCAATTCCCAAGATCACGCCATAGGGTTCCTTGTAGACTATTGCGCTCTGCCCTTCCTCGGCAACCTCGGGCACCCTGCCCGCGATGGTCGGGATCCTGGCCGCGAAGTCTTTGAGAAAGTTGACCCCGATCATGATGGTAATCTCTGCGAACAGCCTCTGCGCGCCCGTCTCCTCAACCTGGTAGCGGACCAGTTCCTCCTTGCGCGCAAGCATGAGATCGGCCGCCTTGAGCAGGATGTCGCGGCGGGCGAAGGGCTTCATCTTCTTCCAGGCCGGAAACGCAGCCTGCGCCGCGTCCACCGCGCGCTTGGCATCGTCGACGGAGGCGCTACTGCTCTGATGAAGAAGCTGGCCGGACGCGGGGTTGCGGACATCAATCCTGGTCTCCGTCACGACATCTTCGTTGTTGATGATCAGCGGGATGACTGCGGGGTTGCCCGCCTTGTCTCCGGTGGTGGCCATGGTGGAAGCAGGTTGTCGGTCGGCTCAGCACGTTAGAAGGTAGATCAAAGGGTCGATGCTATACGGAGGATGGCAGTCGTGCAGAGAGCTCCCCATCAGGGGAGGAGCAGGGCAGCTCTGCGCATTTGTATGTCTCGGCCAACGGCGCAGGTAACGTTGCGGCGCGGAGAGCGGCTGTCAGGGTCGGTACTCGGTGGCAGCAGTAGTGTCCGCAACGGCGCAAACGTTAAAAACAAATCCCCTCGGGCTCCACACGCTGGTGAGAAGCGTCTTCCGCGAGGTCTAATTCTTGCTCCCTCCCTCTCTCTTTCTCTCCCTGCTACTACTCGTGCTGAGCACTGACAAGTTCTGGCAGTTCTGCAGACTTTTGCAGACTTCAAGCCTTATGCCATTGGCGACGATGCGAACACCGTGCCCCCCGTTCGACACCTCGTGTTCTTCCACACCCCTGTTCGGCAGCATCCATCCGATGACGAAGCGCGTGTGATAAACTCCGACCGGAAATTTCCCCTGCAGAAGACGTCGAGCTGCGGGCCGTCTGCTGAAACAGAACAATGCTGTGTGTGCAGCGCGTCCAGTGCGTGCTTTCTGCACACCATCTTTCTGATACTGATAGTGATCCGCGAGACTAGCGATTTGTGGTGGAGAGATTCTCGGCAATTATGGTGATGATCTGGCCCACGACTGCCGGCAAAGCCGCGTGCTCGGCTTCTCGTGCTTCAATAATAATAATGGGTTGTCCCCGCCCGCTGCTCCATGGAACAGCGGCTCTACGGAGTATTATCCAAAACGAGTCCTTCGACACGTCTGGGGGCCGCTGTCGCTGCTTATTGTCGGGCGATGATTTGTCATGTTTGTCAGGATCGATGTAATAATATGATAATAAATAATAGAGCCCGAAGCGCATCCCACCCCTCTTGGAGCTGTGAATCCCCCTCTTGGCGTCGTGTTTATTACTTTATTGGGGCCTTCTCCACATAAGCATAGCTCAACAAGGGGCACGAGCGACTATCGAACGCTTTCCACCAATCAGCGGCATCCAATGCGGCAGATGCAGCGAGGGCGCTGCTGATAGCCTTACGCGATGGGAAAACATTATGCGAGGGATGTTCTGCACGGCTCGACACCCTCTCGGTCCATTCCGACTTGCAGATTAGTGGAGCACTGGGAATCCGCACAATGTCACAGCAGACGGTGATCTAGATTTGAAAAAGTTTTGTTTCTTCATGCATGTCACGAGAGATGGGTAGATAATTCATTCGTTCGAAGCTCTATTTTACACATACGCAGCCTTAACGCCGCCCCGCAGACCGTCTCCCAGAACACACATTCAAGTCGTGAAAAACATATCAGCGTCTTGATCATGCTTTCTCGCTACTAGTCTTTAGCGCCGGACCCTGTCTCAGCAGGCGTATCCCCATGTTTTGCTGTCTGATCCGTGGCACTCTCCTGGACCTCCAGTCCAGCCATTCCCTTCACGATACCCGAGAACGGACATGACGAGGGCGCAGTGGCAGCGGTAGAAGGAGGAGTACTCTCATTCCCGCTCTCAGACTCGCTGCTTTCGCTTCTGATTATTTTCTTTCCGTGCAGGTAGCCCTCTTTCTCGATCTCGCGGGTTTCCATATCTTCAGCGAACTCTTCACCGTCTCTGACGTACCACTTCGCAAATAGGTCGTTCTGGATCCAGATGAGCTTCGAAAGAGCTCTAATGAGGGCGATCTTGCGGGAGAGAGGGAGGGTTGGATGCGACATGAGCGCTTCGGTGAAGACATCCTGGATCAAGGACAGACAGACGCCAATGTGAATGTATTCGATGCGCAGAGGATGTTGCCGGCCAAGACCGACATGCATCATCCTAGAAGCAGTCAGTACGGCCTCGTATTCTACCAACATATCTCCAGGGCCACCGGCTGCTGCCACACTCACCCAACCTTGTCCATATACTCCCAAAACTCCATCCTGCTCGGGTCGGAGCACAGCCTGCTCAGATACCACCTCAGGAAGATCTTCCGGTGCTTGATCTGCGGGCTGTTCTCGTCCGGGAACTCGTCCAGCGGGCCTTCGAAGCTCGTACTTCGCGTCTGGAACGCCCGTGCGGTAATGTCATACTGGAGGAGCTTCTTGTAGACGATGTTGACGACGGCGGGGATCAGGGCCTTGATATACTTGGAGCCGGTGGTGAGTGCTTCGATGTCGTCTGCGGTCTGTCAGCAATTGCGCGCCCGTCTCGTCCCAAGTCGCCGCGATGATGGATATGCATACCATAGCCGAAGTCGAGGAAGCTATGCAGATACTGGACCCGGGCTTCGAGGTTCGTGTACAGGTCTTTCCGGTCGATGTGCTGGATGGGACGTCTCCACTCCATCTTGTTCTTCCAAAGCAACGATGGTCGACGATGATGTCCCTCGTTTCGGCGGAAGAGTATGCGACCTCGAGGCACGTTCGATGTCGACTGTACTGCGTACAGTATTTTCGATATCCGTCAATCGAAGTGTAGCGCCCCGACAACCCAGCGCAGCTGGACTTATATATCCCGCGCAGCTACATGATACATGATGCTGTTATAACTCCGCACACAAATCGCCACCCGAAACGACCCACCTTGAACCCGAAATCTGATTCAATTAAGTACTATGCGTTCTCCATACATAGCAGTCGACGTCAATGCAAGCCAGTCAGGCCTTTCCCGAAGCGTAGTCCTGTTGTTCGTATTCCTCGTTCCCCCACAGGTGGCCTGATCATGGATGCCGGGTGCACGATGATGCTGAAACGGCAACATTGATGTCAATGGATCTCGACTGACCCGAAACGTCGAAACGATCTATCTACTTACCTTCGGCTCGTCCGCCATTGGCTGGCTGCTTACACGCGACACTCACCGGCCAAACCCGACTCGTCCCGCAGACTCCCGCTTTTGTCGCGACGCGGCGCGGCGCCGAAGCGCCGGCGCGGCACGGGCCAGACCGAGCCGGATGGCATCATGCAATGGCGGCCACGCGGCCCTCACCACGCTACTGTGTACAGTGACAGACCAACCCGATTGACTCGAATTCCCGGAGCTGATCTTCTTACTTGCATACTATCTCAGATTCCAATGTAAGTACCCACCTTACTGCTCTTAGTCTTATCTCGCGCCACGATGAATCAGTGCTTATTCATTGGATGGGGACGTGCCGGAGAGTCTGAGGCTGGAACAACTGAGGCTGTGAGGAGGTCATGTGGTACCTATATCTAGGTACCTACCTAATACGGAGTATATCGGGAAGAGAAGGAAAATGAGTGTATATTCTCCGGTAATTACAATCTACGGAGGATGAAGAAAGAAACATTGCATTCTACTTTTACGCCTTTTGGAGGATGGGAGCAATGAATGAGCGATTGGAATCGGAAGAGTGTAATTGTCCATTCATATTTGCAATGCATTTCTGGGATACTTGGTAATGTGTAAGATGTGCATACCGTGCAGAGTAAGTACTGTACCTGGCCTACATACCTACCTAGGTAGGCAGGTAGCTAGCTAGCTAGATACATATCTTTGTTGCGACTATTACCCATTCGCTGTCAAGATAGACTTTAGTATCATCCTTACAGATTTACAGTACAGGACAGCAGTATAGTCGCTGGGACTGCTAAATACTACAGTACTAAAGTCATATAGAGCACGAGAGCAATTGGGTGAATTTTATTCGGGAAGCATTGACATAGAAAATCCTTGATGGTTATTGTTGAATGCAGATATCCTTTTGTCTTTGGACCTTGGTAGCTGAGGTGGACCTACCTCACTTCTGCTAGTGAGATGATCTGCAATAGTGAAGGAGACCGTTATTATTATCATTCTGGAAGGTGAGTACCATCGGAATACAGTAGGTTTTGTTTATCAACTTCTTGATCAGGAAATTTGATCTATCTAGATAGATCTCGGATCTCGGCGCGTTCCGACGCATTATTGGAGCTAGACTTGGTGTACGGAGTACTTAGCATGCAGTCAAAGGCCAGGGGTGGGTGTTTTCAGTTTCCACTAGTGGTTGTGGTTAGTGGGTTGGGAGCGTTGTATTTATTCAACAGTCCGATAGCGCCAAGAAAATCTTTGCACTTGATTTGATCCTATGTGTGCTGCATGTAGGAGGTCCTTTTTTCATGGCTGAGGTTGGGATTGCTGGATTTGAGCAGAATTCTGACTCTTCGGAGCTATCAGGTGTTCTGTTTTTTATTGATTTTTGGGGTAGATTGGATAGATGAAGGATCTTCTCATTTATAGATGTTCTAGTTTGGTCTACCCAGGTAGGGGACTGCTCCCTTGGGTAATAATTGGTGGGGAGTATGTTGTCCTTCTTCGACTCATTGATTGATTGCTTGCCGTTTCCGGCCAGGGCCAGATAGATTATAAGCTCGATGGATAGGAGAGGAGAGGGATGCATGGGGTATTTCAATAGCATTGCACTGTACAGTACGTCCAGCGAATTCCTTCTACATGTACTGTGTACATGGTATAAAACTTGAAACTATACCAAATCAATAATTTGCGTTGAATGTACAAGGCGTTGTGGTATCTGCCTTTGGATTTCACATTTATTTTGATCGACTTTTTATGGAGGAGTACATGCTTGAGAAAACTGACATGATGAGAACCCTGATACTCTTCTCCTATTGTCGTTTTTTTACCGCGTTCAGCGCGTCTGCTCCTGCTTCTGGTTTGAAGAAAGGGGAGAAGGATAAATCTATACGACTATGACTAACGGCGACTGGCAGTCCTCGAAGCTAGTAGCTAATGACGCAAGTATCATGGGATTATTATTGATTTGATACAAACATGCTATGTTAGGTACGTTGTAGGACATCAGGAAACTGGGGTATGGCCTCGAAAGCAGGTCACAAGCCATGCCTCCCCACTGACACGGTTTGATCTCTCGAGCAAAGTTAAGCTCAAGCCTCATCTGGGGTACCTCATCCCCGTCGCGTGATATGATATGAAACGAACTAAACGATTCGGATCAGCGACTCGGACAGTGTGCCCACGCTACTGCCACGGCCGGCTGAGAAATGAATGCCGTCGGCAGCGTGCAGGCCTCACGGCTGCACGGCGTCTCATGACTTCCGAGACGCGAAGCCGAATCGAGCATCTGTAAACAGCCGGCCTAATGACCCCGCATTTGCTCGCGTGGCTGTCCGTAACGCCTCGCAAGCTGGAAGGGTCCATACATCACTGCATGTCAAAGGCTGGTTGTTGTTGATGCGTCGGGCTTCCCCGCGCGCTGATCACGGGCCAAGGCCTGCGCCGGCCGGCTAAAGACGTTCCCGGAGCACTCGCCTGAAAAGGCCCCCAACGTCTGCCTCTGCTTGTTACCTGCGTCCATCCCACGAGCGAGGGTTCATCATCCTCTGCATAGGGGACAGCCCTTGTTTTTGTTTTGATGTCCCAGCATGGAGTGCTCGTCGTCGTGCCGCAGGATTGTGGAATTATTCGGTGCAGCTGGGAGACGGTCAGCGCACAATTGCAGTGCCTCTGTGCTCCTTTGCCCGCAGCCCAGCCGATCGCCCAGCCCCCGGGATTTAACTCACTTACGGAATCACATTATTGTTGTCTAGGAGCAGTTGAACTTCTTGAATTCGCATGGGACCCCGCCGCCTTGCAGGAGAGCTGCCATACAAGGCGGAGTCGACTTCTACAGCCTACTACTGAGCAACTGGTCTGTCGAATCCGGATAGAATGAGCAAATCACAGTGGTTCCAATGGAACATCATCTCCTCTTTTGTTCTGCAGAGTTTTGGCGGTTTCTGTGCGCTTGTCCAGACCGCTTCTCCAAAGGGAGATAACTGATTGGACTTCTGTGCCGCGTTTCTTATACAATGTTCCCTTTTCCGCTCTGGGAGGATTTTTTTCCCTCTCACTCAGTCCTACACTCACCACACAAAGGATACAATCCCATATGGAAGACGAAAAAGTTTTGCAGACGAATCAGACCTTCGTCCTTGAACTCTGCTGGATTTTTTTTGAGGCAGAGACCCTCCGTCCGAAGCCAGTATGGCCGTGTACCTGGCATTGCCCTGCGCGGAGTGAACTCTTGGCCCTCGCTTGTGGCGCTCTGGTGTGGCGGGACGGAAAAGGTTCCCTCGCACATCCCATCTATCCCCCGTCCGGGGCAGTCGCTATTGCTGCGTGCGATTGGTCGACCGCAGATCGACGCAGTGGACGCAGGGCGGGCATGGCCGCAAGACGGAGATAAACACACCACTAGGAGCTGCTCCTCGCGGAGTCGAGCCAAGTCAATGGGCTAGTGGTTCGGATTGCGGTGCCCGCAGAATCTAGAGATCAAAACCGATTGCTGCCATGGCGATCTCGAAGCTCATCGTGTTTTGTGGAAACTGCCATACAGGTGCCTCCAGCAGCGGTTCTTTCCTCTGAGCCGCGGATACAAGAGCCACCATGCCTTGAAGAACAGACACTGTTTACTATTCTCTCTACTGCTAACACACCCTACCTGCGAGGTTCTCCATATATATACATACAACAGCACATTCCAATTCCAATTCCGTGACCGGTATCTTTACAGCGATCATCCCGTGGGCCATCCTGTCGCTTTACTGGGCGACATCATTACGTGCCCGCATTCCGGTTGCGTGCTCTGCCCGGTTCCATGTCCCAACGACACCCGGTGATGCCTAATCCGTGTCGACTCGTCGTCCGGGACAGCTTCCTCCAGCCCTTTGCGGTCTAAAAAGGTTCTACCGTCCATTAGATCAACATCTTCTATCCCGTTTCCAGTCTTTCCCCTTACTCTCCCTTTCATTTTCTGCCTCTGAACAATTCGCAGCTGAGCGAACTGCGAAACCGACCGGGTTCGGGCTCTGATATCTGCAATTAGTCTGCCGTACAGAGCACCTCGTGTTACCAGCAGCCCTTGGGAACTTCCAGTTTCTAGAGTCCTTCGATCCGGCAGACCTCTCAAAAGGAGAACGGAACCTCCCTGGCTTCTTGGTTTGCATCCGGTCGGTTGCTGAGAGGATCTGTAGGTTTCTACTTATACCTGCGATCTCCATGCTCATCCTACCTCTTTCTCATCCTGCTAGCTATCAGCTCTGAAAGTTCGACCTCGCTGATTCGGAAATCAGGTCGTTAAAAATGTTCGCGCAGTTTGCGCAAAAGGTGCTGCTCTCACTGACTGCCTTCTGTGCTCTAACACTGGCAGCTCCTTCTACACTGTAAGCCATTTGTGCTTGATATCGTTGCCGAAGACGTTCTCACTCTTGTATCTAGCCGTCTACAATCCCGTGCCCTGACTTTCGACTACAACAACGAGAAGGTCCGTGGAGTCAACCTCGGTGGCTGGCTTGTTCTGGAGCCATGGATTACACCTTCAGTCTTCGAGGATGCTGGTGAAGGGGCTGTGGACGAGTGGACTCTGAGTCAAATTCTCGGAAAGGATGAGGCGTTGAGACGGCTGTCGAACCATTGGAACACCTTTATCACTGCGGATGACTTTCATCAGATAGCTGCTGCGGGCTTGAACCATGTCAGGATTCCCATCGGGTACTGGGCAGCTGCTCCTTTGGACGGTGAGCCTTACGTCCAAGGCCAGCTTGAAGTGCTTGACAGGGCCATTGGCTGGGCCAGAGATGCAGGCTTGAAGGTTATCGTTGACCTGCACGGAGGTATGTAGCAAACAGGGGTGATGCTTTGGGCTCTCTACTTACTGTCACATGCAGCACCTGGTTCACAGAACGGATTCGACAACAGCGGAAGGAGGGGCCCTATAAACTGGCAGAAGGGTGATACTGTTCAGCAGACTCTTGTTGCTGTTCGCGGGCTGGCGGAGAGATACGCCCCCCTCACCGATGTGGTGGCTGCGATTGAGCTGCTCAACGAGCCCTCCATACCTGGCGGCGTGCAGATCGACCCTCTAAAACAGTTCTATTATGACGGCTGGGGGACTGTTCGCGACTACAGCAACGATACGACCGTTGTCTTGCACGACGGATTCCAGCCCGTTGACTCGTGGAACGGCTTCATGAGCCCGAACACCGACGTTTGGTACGTGATGATGGATACGCATCATTATGAGGTCTTCGAAAACCAGTATCTCGCGCAAAATATTGACCAGCACGTCTCAACTGCTTGTCAGTTTGGCAAGGACCACCTTGCCCACACGGACAAGTGGACCATCGTTGGTGAGTGGACTGGAGCTATCACCGACTGCGCCAAGTACCTTAACGGGCGAGGCCTTGGCTCCCGTTACGACGGCACGTACCCGGGCAGCGCCCGGATTGGCGACTGCACAGGCAAGTATCAGGGGACTGTGGCCGGGCTGTCTGAAACGGACAAGTACAATATCCGTCGATTCATCGAGGCGCAGCTGGACGCATTCGAGATGAAGACTGGTTGGGTCTTCTGGACCTGGAAAACGGAGGGCGCTCCGGAATGGGACATGAAACAGCTCCTTGCCGGAGGCCTCTTCCCTCAGCCTCTGACGTCGAGACAGTTCCCCAACCAGTGCGCCTAAGGGGGTATATAGTATAAGACGTGTCGCGCCACCGTCTGTTCCAGATTCAACCCGTTGATATTGTTACGATCATTCCTAATTATAGCCAATTCCTGCATGTCACATAGTTTGCTGAGGTAGCACTGTTCTCCTATCCATACCTACTATCCATAGAAAATGACATTAAAATTCTCTGTGAATACCATTGCCTCGTTTATTTTGGAAAGCCCGTTTTCACAAGTGCATTCAAATATATTTAGATCCAGGATTTTGTTGACAGATTAACAACCATCTAGTCCAGCAATGCCTTTCCGCGCTGTCTTGTTCTTATTTCCTTTCTTTCTACTCCGTACTCCTACATACGTGGCTAGTTTAAGGATGCAACTCTGGCACTTGGATCCTGGACTGGTTACCCCGCACCCAGTTATTGTTGCTACTGTTGGTTTGCCGCTATCACTTGCAGCCTGCGGCCAGTAGCCCGACCTCCTACATACAGAACAGTTCATAGGGAGTACATACGTGGGCGAATGCGCTCGATGGATGAAGGACGGTTACACCGTGCAATCAACTTACTATATCCCGAGACAAGATCTGACTGGATGGGTTATCTCACCCTATTTTGAACATGCACACGTAGTCAGTCCTCTATTCAGTCGGCTAGTTGGGTTAGGCTGAGCTAGGCTAGGCTGAGGTGGCTTAAACAGCACACACTCGTACGTAGCTGGAGATTAGCTCGCAGATGGGTACTAGCTAACCTCTTCTTCCTGGAGAGGTTGGGTACCTCCATCATGGATAGTATTACCTACTAGTACACACAAGCCCATCCATCGTCAATACACGCCGGTCCTGGAATTCGTGAATTCTGAAGATAACAGCTTTTTCCATTTTGTTTTTACTCACAGAACAGAAAAACAACATAGAATGAAACAGAAAAGAACCATGCGATGGGGGGTATGAATATGAACGTATGCATGTCTGTAATCCGATGCACGCGTGCAAATCCAATCCAGAGGCGCTATGCTATGTTATGCTAAAGCTAAGCTAACTGGGACAAAAGACATGGGATATGCCAAAGAAAGAAAGAATATTGGATCGGCATCCAATAACCGATCGGATCATCCAACGGTCAGTGTACTACTGTAGCTTTCGATGCCTCTTTCTCTCTCGCGCTCTCTCGCGTGCTCACTGTCTAACCTACCTAAGGTATCCAGAGTCAAAAACTCAAAGAAGCCCCAAAGCGCCAAACGCAGCCACGACCTCCCGATCGACGTTGATGAGCCACTCCTCCTGGAACTGCTTCTCCCCGCCACACGCGACGATCACGGCCTGGAGGCGCTGCTTGACAAAGTCCCGGATGTTGATCCTGTGGATGACGTCCGAGTTCTCCCAGTCCCGTCGGCGCGTGTTCTCGGGCGGTTCCTTCTCGTCGTACCGTTCCGTCAGCGCGTTATTCCAGTAGATGAGGTAGTCACCGGACCGGGGATCGTTGGGGTCTTCGCCCGTGCCCTCGGCGAGCTCGGTGATGATGTCCGTCCAGATGGTCAGGTAGGACTGTAGGTGATTGAGGAGATAAGCTGGGGGAGGTGAGTTGGGCCCATTGAGATAAAGAAGTTGTGTTAGGGCTAGCGCGTGTAGTTTCTTGTGGTTCACGCTGCCAATATTGTCATAGTGGAAGAACCACTCTGTTAGAAGCCAACCGAGCACCTGCTCATCTGAGGTCCCTGTGGCGGTAGTGACAGCGGACACAAAGACTTTCGGGCTTGCCAGAGCCAGTCGAGCAAGCACGGAAAGGTAGTCCGTCTCCACTACCCCGTATACCGGTGATGTTTTCTTATGTGGTCCAGTTGTTTGGCTAGCTTCGTACGCTGAGTGGAGTCCCTCCAGGAGCGAAGGCAGGAAAGAGCTGTCGACGAGGGATTTTGCAATGACATTGTACGAACTTTCGCTTCCACCATCAATAGTTTCCGTCGCGCGGATGAGCATCTCCACAAGGCGAGGGACGACACCGATGCGCTGATGAGTGGTGGAGCGGAGTAGTGATTCAAAGGAGACAAGGAGCTGAAATCGGATCCGGTCGCTGAGGACCTCCTGTGGGGCAAGGAGGATGTAGGATTCGGCGATTTGCAGGGCCTGGGGGACGCTGTCCGTAGCGGCTTCAAAGATCGTGAAAAGAGCAGGAAGAAGTGAAAGGATGTCCGGGGAGGCAGGAGACGGGGTCTGGGTGAGGATGGCGGACCAGAGCTCGAGCGCCTCGTCGAGCAGATAAACTATAGTCTCCTGCAGATTTTTTGTACCTGATCAGTTCTCATTGCTTCATGTGGCACTTTAGATTTCAGGGTAGCTTACCGAGCCCGGGTCTACCGAACTTCGAATCAGCGGAAGAATATCCGCATGGTATCGCACTGATTCATCCTTCAAGGAATGGATCAGTGAGGAAAGTAGGGTCAGAATCGCCTGCTTCATCAAGTGCTCCTCCCCAGATTGCTCCCATAGTGGCGGTAGTAACGACATTATTTGATCCGAGAAAGGAGAGATCTGGTAATGTCAGTATGTTTAAGTTTTCCTTGACAGGATCTTGAAAACATACATGATTCTCCATCTTCACAACGGCAACCCGGACCGTCTCCAGAAGTCCCATCTTAGTGTCAGATAGCTCGACTTCTTGGATCAAAGCCATGAGCGCCTGAAGGATGGGAGTAGCGTAAGGCATGAATGCCGTAGGAGAAAATTCATATGGATCAAGGACGTTTTTGAGCTGCCTGCCAGCAGTGATGCGAACGACCAGGTCATTCAGGGGGTCTTCCTTATTGAGCAAGTGTTGAAAGATCTGGTAAATGGCAGCCCTGTTCAGTTCGCTTGGTTTTACCGGTACCCATTGACCAAGGAGAATTGCTATCCTTCGCCGGAGTATGTTGTATCCCTGATCCTGGATTTGGACCTCAGCGACAAGGGTCGATTGCAAGAAAGCGTTGAAATCGAGGTGTTGCTCCAAGCTTGCTGCTGCCAATCCAATAGCAGAATACAATGAATCCTTCAGCAACACATCGCGATTGTCGGGAGCTGCGAGACTGTTAGACAAGTTTGTACCCTGACAGCCCTATACTTACTTGCGAGGGAATAGAAGACATTCAGGAGCCGTGGGATTAGCAACTCCTTGAAGTGAATCACAAGGTCAAGGAATAGTTTCTCGGAGCAGGAGCGGATAGAAAACTCCCAAGCATCAGAAATCTCCGCTTCTTTCTTCTCCCATTCCTCAGGATCATCCTTCCATTCCTCAAAGTCACTCTTTCGGAACTTAAAGAATCGAGTTACCAAAAGCTCCATGACATTTATCACAAAATCCTGCGTAAATAGCTGCGACTTGATAAGCTCCACAGACTCCTTCCTCTCTTCCTTGTCCTGCGGATACTGATATTTAAAAGTCTGTACTGGACTGAATGCCATCTTCGCACAGGCTCTAATCAGCAGGAGTGCCTTGAGACCAACTTTCTCCATCAACGTCTTCTCCTCGTCGCGTTTGCCCTCATTGTCCCTCTTCTTGTCAGCGACGTCGAACCCGTAGGTCTCCCCAAGCTTGATGACCAAGAGCCAATATGATCTGACAAGAGGAACACTATCAGGAAGCAAGGCAAATGATGATGGATGGACTTTGGCCATCTCCACATGGAGCTTCGATAATTGTAAAAGGTGCTTCTCCACGAATCTTTGGACATTTACAGGAACGGAGCCCGTTTCCACAAAGGAGTAAAACTTTGTGAAATGGGAGTGCGTAAGTTGCCAGAAATCTCGCACATCTTTATCGCGATTCGGGTGCTCGAAGCCAGCGATGATCAGTCGACGAATGACTTTCAGAGCGACTAGACTCTGTTCAATGGGCTCCAGCACTACACCTTCCTCAACGCCACCCTGCTCCAGGAATGCTCCCCACTTATTTACTTTCTCGACATATATGGCCCCCAAGAGATGGAATATTTCAGGGGACACAGACTGGAGACTTGTTCGCGTTTTCTGCAGTCGCGCAGTCGACAATTCTTTGATTATTTGCAAGAAGATGAGAAGTGTTCGTGGCAGCTGTAATGGATTTGCACCAGGCTGGACGGAGGAACGGAGAGAGTTAATGAGCGTTGGAATTGCTTCAGGCCTGGACAACATGGGAGTTAGCCAAATTAGTTCCAAAGCAAACGCGGGACGCGTTAACATACCAGTCCTGGGGGAACTCGTAACGCATTATTTTGGCAATCATTAGGCCATTATGGAGAGCCAACAGAGGGGCCGGTTCAACGATGCCAGCCTCAAGGGCTCTGGTCTTTATCCGCTCTTTCTCCTCTTTCTTGATAGCGCTTCGTTCTCAGTCAGCTCTGAAGCTCAGTTACCGTGGCTCGGCACCTGGGACATACTTCGTCGCTGTTTTCCGCCAGTACTTATCAATCCCATTCTTTATTTGGATAATGGAAAGATAGCGGACCTCGATGGGTAACGAATAGTCAAGGAAGATGTCCTGTGTTTTCCTTAGTTACGCACATACCCCGCATGCAGGAAGAGGATAAATGGAGCGTACCTGAAGGAGGGAATAGTACTGTTCACGCTTCTCCCAATTCTGAAGTTGTTGTGTACCTGTCTGGACCTGCTGTTGGGTATTTCCGGCAGCTGATACTAGAGCATTGAAAACATTCTGGAGCGTCAACGGGTTGGCCTCGCCAGGCAGCTCGACCGGCTGAGCCATGGTGGTGTTGACTGAGGAACTTCGGAGCTTCAATCAATTAAATGGAAATTAAAAATGGGCCATATGAATGAGCGCCGGGACAGCTCCAAGCCCCTTGGACTTGCTTGCCGTTGGCAGCGGAAGCAAATAATGCAGCAGGCAAGCTGTGTTGCGGCGCTTGACACGGAACGACGCGCAGCAATCTTTCAGACGCTCGTCACTCCCCGCCATCGTCCCGCCGCCAAGGATCGAACCTTCCAAGGCACAACGTTCTTCCCCTCCGTCCCGCCCTAGGGCTGGACCCTGCGCTAGTCCAGATCCAGATGGAATTTAGGGCCTAGGGTTAGGGCTGGCGGTTTAGAGCAAATTAAAGTTATCCTCTGTCGCGGTGAAGTCATCGCCATCGCGCCAAAGCTTGGTTTCGGGTGGCTATCAAATGACTGCTTCGTCTGTTGCAGGTTGCTGTTGAATCGTATACATTGACTGTGCTGACACGAATAACCTATTAGGTTTTCTAAAACCAAGACCGTTCACCTAAATCCTCCTGCTTGGTGCGGAGTACAGTACATACATTGTAAGAGGCACAGGCATGAAGGCATCAAACTACGTTCGGAGGCTGAAAACGAGTTTTGTTCGCACTGTCTAACTCATCAAAATGATCTTTAGCGATGGTGAGGAAGAAAAACATCTAGCAAATCCCGAACCATATTTTTAGGCTACCTGGTGACTCTAGGTTCTGTATTCTGGTGGCAATGTCGAAGTCTGATACAACTGGCGATATAGATTTCAAAACATACAGATGTAGATCTAGATATTCAGATGTGCGCAGAACTTTATCTACCTACCTAAGGTTTGGTATTATGTGGGTTATTCGACGGTCTGAGACTGTCCTGTTCCACATACAAACATCTAGGTAGTGACATAGCCATGACGCAGCATGATGCAACAGCAAAGGGAGTTCCATACATGCAACATCGAGAACATCTAAGCTTCAAACAGCCATTAGATTTAGCATTTTAAGCTCTCCATTGTTCTTGATCTCTGAAAACACCTCTTTTCGTTCCCTAGACCAGCTCCTTCAACACTGTCACACAATATGTCCACTGAAACAGCAATCCGCGCTGAGAGAGATCTCAACAGTTACTATGCCAAGCAAGGGGTTGGTCGAAAAGGCGACTCTAGTATGTGGTCTTCTACCACCGTTTCTCCTGAGTGATGATGAGACTTCAGTTCGCTGACTGAAAACAGCCGTCGAGTCGGGTGTGGACGAAAGGGTTAAGAACAAGTTTCCAGACGCCGCGGATGTGAAATACGGCACAGGATCAGTGGCTTACAATAGTGATCGCAAGAAGATCTTCCCAGAAGAGGGCGGAGAATATGATGCCCGTGGCAGGTAAGCTGCTAGGAGTTCGATGTATATAGCCTCCACAGCGTAACTGATGCTTTATACCCTAGGGTAACGGAAGCGCGACACTTTGAAGGTCCAGACGGTCCCGAGGAGAAGGCGAGGATAGAGTGGGAAAATCGACCAGGTGATGATGATACTCTGACCTACCAGGACTTGAAGAAGGAAGGCATCATTAAGAAGAGGAGGTAATATTGCATCTACATTAAGACCGTTTATTATTGATATGAAAAATTAAGGCGGCATACGATGCCAACTGATGCAACCAGTTCAGACGCTGCTGTTTCCTTGCGGTACTGTCCGCACTGTACATACTGTCTGTATATTAGAGGAACAGCGAAAGTCTACCCAACGGTCTCAACAATTATTGGAATTATAATTAGCAATTAATAAAACGAAACCACCCAGGATTCCTTCAAGGGATCGAGATATTCCCAAAGACAACCACTCTATGGCAATTCTGGATGTTCCTGCCACGGAAGAGGAAGCAATCATGCGACAATTATGCACCACACCGGCCTAATTGACGATAGCTTATGATCTTTGGCAATAAATCCAAAAGCATACCGCAAATACGCGATTTAAGATTCAAGGAATAATTCATAATCCTCGGGAGTAACGCATTGTTTGGCCCCACATATAATAACCCATTCTAACGGTTAGTTCCATACTTGGTTCTCCGCATCAAGGAGAAGTCATGCGCTCAGTCGACACTCACTTCCACCAAATCCCACTTGTAACGGCGATTCATGGCCCCTTATGGATGCATTTGCACTCCTTGCCTCCGCAACGATGTGCTCCGCCACCCTTTCGACCTGGCATATCAAGGGTTCGCCCTGAAGAATCGTGTTCCGATGGATATATCCGAAGCAACCAGGGTATCTCCGACACTTCACAATGGGGCCGTAACCCCTCTTGGCGGGGGCCCCACGTTGTCCCCTTTGAAGTTTGCCAGTTGGGGAAGACAGGGTAAAGATGTGTGTGTGGGGAGGGGGGGGGGGTTGGGGATTTTTTTTATTCGGCGAAACTTCCTTCGTCTGTCAGTAAATATCACTTCATCGTTGTTGAGATCTTCACTATCTGAGCGAGAGGATTTAGCGCGTGCATGCAACTATGGCTCCCGCACGCTCGAAGAGCCTATTGAGACGCGACTGTTCATCAACGGCAAGGTAAGCATTTAGAGACTCCAATTGCATAAGCGAAGGCATTGTTTACATCGTACAATATAGTTCCAACCGTCCTCCAGTGGGAAACTCTTCAATTGATCAATCCTACCACAAGAGAAGCGGTCGCGGAGGGTGAGTAGACGATGTACCTGCCAATTCTTGGGCAGACGAGCTCACATTTTCTCGTGTAGTTCACGAGGCAGACGAGAAGTATACGAATGACGCTGTTGCGGCTGCAAAAGCAGCTTTCCCAGTATGGAGAGATTTAGATCTTCAGGAGAGGGGCGTTTACCTCTCCAAGCTTGCCAGTCTTATTCGCGAAGCAAACGACGAGCTTGCCCGTCTGGAAGCCATATCAACGGGAAAACCAATTTCTCGATTCAATGACGCCATGGTTGCAGCCGACAACTTCCAGTATTTTGCGGCAGCCGGTTTCGACGCTCAGGGAACGACCAGTCTCAACACCCGCAACCATCTGAACATCACAGTGAAGCAGCCTTATGGTGTTGTTGGCTGCATTATACCTTGGAATGCCCCCATTATCTTTTTCAGTCTTAAGGTCGCCCCAGCTTTGGCGGCAGGTAACACTGTGGTTCTCAAGAGCAGTGAAAAAGCTCCCCTGACAGTGAGTTTTCGATGCTTCCTACTCGGTGCTCCGTGGCATCCGCTGAAAGATGGCATAGTGTGCGTACGTTGTCACATTGGTCCAGAAGGCTGGCTTCCCACCTGGTGTTTTGAACATCATCACTGGCTTCGGAGAACCCACCGGGGCCACTATAGCCTCGCATATGGATGTTCGGGCTGTTAGCTTTACCGGCTCTCTTTGCACAGGTCGAAAGATCCAGGCAGCTGCTGCGGCCTCGAACATGGAGAATGTAATTCTTGAGCTTGGAGGGAAGTCGCCCGCAATTATTTTCGAGGACGCAGACCTCGAGAGTGCCGCAACACAGACCCAGTTCAGCATTCGGTATCTGAGCGGGCAGATGTGCATGGCAAACTCTCGCATATACGTCCAGGAGAGCGTGGCAGAGAAGTTCCTTGCCCTTTTCAAGGAAAAGTTCGGCGCAGCCCGCCTTGGAGACCCTCTGGATGAGAAGACAGACCATGGTCCTCAGGTTGACGAGCTGCAGTACAACCGGGTAAAGTCGTATCTTGAGATCGGCAAGAAGGACGGTACCCTGACAATGGGAGGGGATGCTAAGGACGGCTACTTATCAAACCTACTATCTTCGAGAATGTCCCGGAGCAATCCAGGCTTGTGAAGGAGGAGGTCTTCGGACCAGTAGTGGTCATCAACACCTTCAAGACCAAAGAAGAAGCAATCGCTAAGGCAAATGATACCGAGTACGGATTGTACGCAGCGGTCTTTACCAAGAACATTGACCGAGCTATCCGAGTATCGAAACTCATCGAAGCCGGAGTGGTTGCCGTCAACTGCACCAGTCCAACAACAGGGAAAGATATGCCTTCCGGAGGTTTTAAGAGCAGTGGTGTTGGAAGGAAGGGATTGAAATGTAGCTTGGATAACTACTTGGAGACTAAGGCCATCTTGATCAGGATTAGCCCAGAGTGATGATCCGATTGGGTTCTACGAAGTGCAAAGTATAGGTATATATATCTGTGAGGGCGGAGATATTGATCTTACGAAGCCATTCTGATTCCTTTTTTTCGCATTACTTTCTTTGTCTTTGCAGCATCTTGAAGCATGGAGCCTGCGCAAATTCTTCTTGAGAACAAATAACCGAGCTTCTGCGTGCGGGAAATATTTCCAAGTTCTATATGCGATTCGTGAAAAGCGTGATTTACGGACTTAGTTCTCACTGCGCAATGTACAGTACTGATGCTTTGAGGCTTCCTGCTTGGGTTTGATTTTCGATATACCAGCGGTGAAAAGTAATGGACGCTATTAGATGCCTCCTCGAAAGCTCAAGAAGAACCAACAAATGTTTTCTGGCAATTTGTCTGTCAAGAAACAGAAATTACTCAAACACTAACTCCAAGGGTTGAACGAACTGGGGGTTGATATTTGAGATATTGGACGAAACGAAGAGTTTGTCCTTTGAGGCGGTAGGTTGACCACTGCCTAGATACAGTAATAGAATGGTGAAGCCATCAGTCAGAGACATTGATCCTGTCGAGTCAATCATCAATTGCCAATATGTTCAGTGAGATTCTTCGAAGACGTTGTTCCTGAAGATCCCTGTGGGTCTCTTGACCGGGTATTCATTGACCGGGTATTCATCCTCTGAAACCATGTCGTATGGTCGCTGTTTGCATTTATAGTAATGGTGCATAGCGCAGAAATACTGGCACAGAGTAATGACATGGTCCTGGCGCTGAATGGAGATCCCTCGTCAGCGGAGACCAGACTTTTCTGAGAGTACTTGGTAGAGACCGTACCGGGATTCAGACACTTCCATGAGTATGTAGTCAGCTGGTAGCTCTACAGGAGCCTAAAGTAAAGAATATGTACATTGGTCTTTCTGCATTTGTCTCTATCACAACTTGCAAGAGTGCGCTTTCTGTTAACTCGAAACTAGGGTTTATTTCTCCGCGCAGTCTTAGTTTGACTCGTGGGCGAGCTCTGACGCGTTCCCACTATCTCTGCATTGCTGAGTAACTGGAATGAGATTCTTCTCAAAGGTGGATTTTTGCTATCCAGTCCCTCTCGACCAACGTTTAACCGATTGCAATGGTGAAAATGCCATGAACATTGCGGGAGGAGTGTCTCTGCCGCGGCCAAACGGATTCCCATCACTACAGTGCGACATGCCACACCAGAGGCCGGGGAAACTGAGCCCGTCTCCGGAACTATGCTGTTGAACTGCGGGGGTCGCTCTCGATCTTCTTTATTGCGGGGAGACCGACTGTAAGTACTGTACAATGCTTTGTCCTTCCAAGACGACATCCTGAAGGCCCCACGCCTGTGGGGCGAGCATCTGGAGGAACAAAGACAAGCTCTGTGTAACCATGCCTCAAAGTATGGAGGAGAGTCTTGCGGTAGCTGAGCAATCCTTTATTTCGTTGAGACTCGTGGCCTGGAGAGCAAGGAAGCTGGCGACCAATAGCTTGAACAGTCGAAGTCCAATGTCACACTGCTTGCGACCATTGAACCCGAGGCTGTTGCTACGAACAGCTTGAGTGAAGTCTCTATCGGCTGCAGGCCTCCGATTGAAGCAAAATAACTATATGTTGCATGAGAGGAACAGAGTGAGGTCTTTGTCTGGGGTAACAGGATATAAACAAGCCTCAGCGAACGTTGTGTCGTAGCTATCCTTCCTGGATAGAAGCTATTTAAGACAGAAGAGAAGAACACTGGGTCAAAGCGGTGATTTCGCCAGTTATTGACTTGAACCTTTTAAGAGAAATATCGCATTCTCTCAACTGTCACGTGGAGAAAATGGCCGAAGCTGATTTGAAAGCGACAGTTGAAGCCCTCCAGAAACAGGTACAGATACTGACCGGTACGAACTCCCCACATACCTATACACAGCGCGGCAATACGTCTATACTGAAATCCGCAATCTGACTATTCATCTATAGCAGAGTCGGAAGTGCGAAAATTGCACCACAAGTACGGTCTATCTCGACAAATGCCTGTACCAAGAAGTGAGCCAAATTACCCGAGTAGAGAAAGACCGAGGAGGGTGAAAAAAAAAAAAATAAGTAACTGGATTTTCGGATTTATACGATAGGTTGTTGATCTCTTTGCCGACCACCCTGAAACATCAGTCGAATTCCTTGCCAGCCGGTTCCTAGGCAAGGCCGGAGCACGCAGGTTGTATATCGACCGGTTTTCGAAAGGCTTCGTCGGTGGACGCAACGGCCCAGTCCACGGGTTTCTTCTCGATCACCTCTTAGCGCAGGATATCGTGGACATCGATACCTCGGGACCGACGATGATCGCCACAATGAGACTTTGAACATTGATGAGCGCGGGGACGCATGAGAGCATGGGAGACGATGTTGTTGGAGGCCAGAGGCAGTGGTGGGAAGGAGGGTAAGTACCTATGCTATTGTGTTCCTATCTTGTCGGGTAATAATTGCATTGTCAATGCTCTTCGCATGAAACTGACCGAGTTATATATAAAATAGAGTCTACGAAAACGAATACATCCTCGAGAACGGAATCTGGAAAATCTTCCATCTACGTTACTTCCCCTTCTGGCACGCCGATTTCGACAAAGGCTGGCAGAAGACACGGCCAAACTACGTCCCGTTCTTTACTACCTCGTTCCCGGAGGGCCCGGCAGGCCCGGACGAGCTCACCCCTAATAACATGATGTGGCCCGATACGAGGGTATGTATATATTTCATCTCTCTCTAGCGAGAGAAACGGCGGTGGATGGGCCGACCACAGGCGATGAAAGCTTTTCATTTAGTTTCTATAGTGTAAACCGTTTATTCGCTGATTCATGGGATGTTGCTCCCTAGGTCGTGCCCTTCCATTATCCGCATCCTGTGACGGGCGCTATGGTGGGCTCGCTCGATCTCCGCGCTCCTCCACTGGGTGAAGATCCAGAGAAAGCAACACAAGAAATTGAAATTATCTAGACATTGAATCAAATCGCCGTTGATTTTGGAAACACGTGATGATATATACAGCTGGGAGGAGTGACCATTTCGGGGTCAAGAATCTCGAGTTTGTCTAATTACATCCATGTCCTCCTTACATCTATATTGCAAATCATATATACATGCGTTCCTATCAGTGATTGTCATGTTTCGAGTGCCCGTCGCCCTTTCCGTTCTGCCAAAAAATCGTTAGCATCGCCAGGTCGATGTGTGACTAATCCTCGGAAATGCGTGCGTCCCTAATCATTTTTGGGACAACTGACTCTCAAACTCCCCAAATATCTAAAATGGATGCAGGATAGTTGTGATTATAGTACACAGAGGAATAGCAGACATAGATAGAGAAATCCGAGGGGAGCAAAGGAAGGTCGCAGAAGAGGGGCCATGGAGGTAATACTTGAAGTGGATGAACTCACATTTTTCCTAGTGGCAGTAACGTGGACATTGTAGCCGGTTTTCGTATCATACGGGAAGGGACTGGTGTAGTTGTAGGTCGGCTCCAAATGACCATAAGTCTCCTTCACCTTCTCGAGGATTCCATACCCGGCGGAGCATTTTTCGGAAGTCGCCGGGATGGGCCAGTCAGGGGAGTATTCCGAGTAAGTGTTTGTGGAAAGAGGGCCCGGAGTGGTCTCATTAAGGAAGAGGTTGGTCGTGTCGACATCGTAGTTGACATAGCCAGTCTTCTCTGCCACGAGCTGGAAGATGTTGGCTCCGCAATCCCAGCGGCCGAGAGATGGCAGCTTCCAGTTTGCGGACAGGGTGGCGATGGTGGAGTAGTGCGTATAGAAGGTGTTGTCCTCAGTTCCCTTCAGGTGTTCTGGGACAGCCCCACCCAGGAGGATGCTGAAAACCTTGTTCGGCTTGGGGTAGGTTTCGGTTTCGTCGAAAGTGAGCAGAACCAAGGTGTCCTTCATGAAGTATTCGTTGTTGAGAAGGCCAGAGAGCCAGTTCCGCTCCCATTCTGCTGCAAAAGTGATATTGGTATCATGCCCATCGTTGGTCATGTTTGGCGTCACGAAGGCATATTGGGGGAGACGCTTGTTGTGAAGGTCATTGAAGAATTCGGTGAAATTCTTGATCTGCCGCAGTCTGTTTTTGTCATTGGTGACCGAATTGAAGAGAATCAAGGGGTTGTGTTTGCGGACATAATCATTTGCGTAGGTTTGCTGATTGGAGTAGTTGAAGCCTTGATAACCTGGATAAGGCATATGCTCCTGGTACTCGCCCCAAGATATCTTTCTGGTGTCAAAAAGATCGGCAATGGTCGATACATTTTCTGGAATCTGGTGGAAGTCGTCGTTGTCCATTCCAAAGGTGTCACCGCTGGCAGAAGCGCAATAGTTGGGCTCCGATGGGTGGGTGACGGCCCAGTAGTTGGTCAGAGTGATTCCTTGCGATGCAAGGTATTTCTGGTTGGCATCACCAGCCGCCGCGTTGTAGTCCTTTTCATTCGAGGTCAACCATGAAGGCTACAAAGCTCGAATAGTTACCACATCACTTACACTGTTCTCCAGCCAGATCTGGAAGAACCGGTCAAAAGCAAGACCCTTCACATTGGAAACAGGAGAGAGGGGAAGCGTCGTTGCGGCCGCAGCTTCGATCTCCTCGATTGTCGGGTTTGCGACATCTGCCGTCGCCGTACAGGCCATACCCACGGCCGTGAGAAAAATAGCGATCGAGGGCCTCATCTTGAAGACTGTTCGCGAGACCTTGACTATGCCAAAGGAAGTCGATGTGAGACGATCAGCGGTTGGGTGAAGGGCTGGACGACATCATCTCTTTATATGTATTGGGGGAAGTCCAGCACATGGCACTGCAACCCCCTTCTCGTGATATCCAACTTTGAAAGTTCACCACGAGGAGCTGCTCGTGTGATGCTAGCTCGAGAAGCCGGCACTGCGAACCATGGCCCACCTGATGACAGAGTATGGCATCGATGAATGGCAAGGGACGGCATGGCCACGCTGCCTGTGGAGGGCATCTCACTCGATAGATCGCATGCCATTAGCCCCCTGGGATCGAGGACCGTTGTGAGGGCAAACGGAACCGAGCTTCCGAGATGTCAGCAGTGGACAGCAACTCCTCCACCCACACGATTAGAAACATCCGGCAATGATTCGTTGGGTGTCCTTCGGGCCCCGCGGTGGCCGCTTGTCATGTTCGTCCGGGACGGCGAACGCAACCTTCTCCACCGATCCACCACGTGCTGGAATGGCCGTCGATGAACGGCGTACTGACGTTCCTCTGCGGGGAACGCGTCGCAATGACGCTCGACTCCACCGTGCACAAGCTTCGACGTCGCATTTGCTTGAAATTGCTTGTTTCTCGACTCCTCGCCTTGGGCGTTATGCAGGGGGCCGGGCCAATAGTCTTCCAGGTTCAATATCTACCTTCCTAATCGGCAGTCGGAATCTCTCCGAATCCTGTCCATACAATCAACTTGTCACTCCACTGTCCGGAGATTTCGATCTGCCTCTCCATGTGTAGTATCTTTCGGTGACTCTTCTAGTCCCTTTCTCTGTTTTCATCTCTCCGGATACATGGTTGTCACTTTCAGCAGGAATCTGTGCGTACAGGCGCATCTCAAGGATGGGCAGCAGCGGTAGTGATCCATCTTTGCTGCCAAATCGAGAGATTATAAATGAGCAGCTAACTGGAGTTGCTCGACGGTTCAGGCTCTGCCTGATTAGCCTTGGATCAGTCATCCTTTTTATTGTCATCGTCCAGGGTCTCGGGTTGGGCCTGGGCCTGGGATTCAAACACCTGGGCCCCGACCTCTCTCCAGCAGGGCCTTCCACCTCCCGCGTGGCGGGAAACGGTGGTGCCAGTCAACAGTTCTTGGAGCCATGGCGGCGGAATATCTCCGAATATATTCTTGATATGACTACTTGGGATATTAACGCGGCTCCTACGACCCGTGTCTACAATTTTACTTTGTCTGAAATCGAAGGCGCCCCAGATGGTGAGTTTCAATGCATCCCATCCAGTCTTCATATCAGTGACTGATGGTGTAGGCGTCGTCCGGAAGATGTATGTCATTAACGGACAGTTTCCGGGGCCCTTAATTCGGGCGAATCGAGGGGACCGGGTTGTCGTCAACGTGACAAACAATTTGCCTGAGCCAACGACGCTGCACTGGCATGGTATGTTCCAGAATGGTACCAACTGGATGGACGGCACTGCTGGGATTACGCAGTGTCCCATCCCCCCAGGAAAGAGCTTTGTGTATAACTTTACAATTGATAATCAATATGGTACATTCTGGTACCATTCACATTATTCGACTCAATATTTGGATGGCCTTTTCGGCCCCCTTATAGTCCATGCGCCTGAAGAAGCCCACTTTCGGGAGAGCTACGATCATGATCAGGTTGTGATCATTCAGGACTGGTATCACAACATGAGTTCAGCGTTATTGCCTGGCTATCTCGCAAGCGGTAACGAGAACACGGAACCTGTCCCAGATAATGGGTTAATGCAAGGCACAAACTTGTAGGACTCTCATTTCCCCAGGCACATGAGCCAGCGTTGCGCTGACGGTGAAAAGTTTTAATTGCTCTTCTTTGGCCGTTGGCAGTGGCTATACCTGCTTCGACAATTCAACACGCGCAGTTATCTCTGTGCAGAAGAATAAGCGGCATCGTATCCGGCTCATTAATGCAGGAGGTTTCGCATCCTTTCATTTCTCTGTTGATAACCATACGCTCTCTGTCATCGAGGCAGATGCGACCATGGTCGAGCCGTTGAGTGTTCATAGGTTGGAGATTGCTGTGGCACAACGTTATTCAGTAATTTTGACTGCTGACCAAGAGGAAACGAACTACTGGATCCGGGCAGACCTGAATACATTATGCTTCCGTGCAAAGAATCCGGTGCTCGTTCCAGGCATGAAAGGAATTCTGACCTATACAGATAGCGAAGAAGACCCCAAAGACGAAAAATCCATAGATTGGTCGGATGCGAGAAATGTGATGTGCCAAGATCTAAATTCAACTCTTCTCACGCCAACAGTCCAGGAACCCGCACCTCCAGCGGACGTTTTCTACTCTATTCAATTCTCCTTCGGAATCCGAGAATATGCCTTGGACCGGGCATATGTCAACGGCACAAGCTGGAAGATGTCCGATATTCCAACTCTCAATAAGGTCGTCCCGGAGCTGCGTGCCGGCAATGAAACATTCAACGTAACCGGTGTAACACCATCCTACGGCATTCCCAATCAATACATCGTTGGAATTCCTCAAAGCCAAGTCGTCGATGTCCTCATCACGAACTTCGACGATGGTGCACATCCATTCCACCTTCATGGGCACCAATTCTGGGTCATGGCCACCTCATGGGAGCAGTACTTCCCTTGGCATACGTACGGGTCGTTAAATACGACGAACCCGGTCCGGAGGGATACTGTCACTGTAGATGCATTTGGGTGGGCCCTGATCCGGTTCCGAGGCGACAATCCGGGGATGTGGGCATTCCACTGCCATGTCGCCTGGCATCTGGAGGCCGGGCTGATGATGCAGTTTCAGACGCGTAATGACCTGATGAAGGATTGGACGCTTCCGAACGATGTTTTGGAACTGTGTTCGGTATAGATCTCTGTAAAAATGCGTTCTCGCTGTTTTTCTAGCGCGTGTAAATGGAGGACTTGATAGGCATCCATATCAGTCACGTGGGAAACCTCAACCTCGGTTGCGGGTGATCTGGAGACACCGCCGGAGATGATTCCAGCCATCCAGCTCGAATGCTCCCGGTCTAACAGTATTCCTTTCCTCATTGCACATCTTCGGTCATTTAATCGCATGATGATTCCACGATGAGCTCGGCAAACTTCGCTGCTGCTCAGGAGCGGGTTCTGGAGCGGCGCCGTCAGCGCGAGGCCGAAGCTCGCGCCCGTCTCGCGGAGCAGCAGCGGGCGTCGCGCGTCAATACGGCCGCTCTCCAGAGGCTCCCGCGCCCTTTGAACAGATTGCCAAATTCGGCGCTACGACTGTGGAATTTGCTTAATGGACGAGAAGGGACAAGACCGGCCTTTCGTGTCGGCCAAGTCGACGCGGAATTGCTTGATGAAGAGTTGCTCGGTTTGCTGAACGGGCAGGTCGGGGAGGCGCTGAAGTATTTTGGAGTGAGTACACTGGCAAGCATATTCTGCAGCCTTACTTCGATATACTAACTTGCTTGTAACAGCCTCACTTGCGAGAAGACTGGTCTCACGAAATCCAACTCGTTCTTCGCGCTATTTTATTTAAGCTTTCGATATGGGATCATAACGCATCCTACGGTGCGGCGCTCCAGAACTTGAGGTATACGGATAGTCGAAGTAAAGGCCCCGTCTATTCACCCCCAACAAAATGGCAGAAAACCCTCTATGCTTTGCTTACCGTCGGTGGCCGCTATGCCTGGGACAAATTGGAAAGCTGGTTAATCGACCAGGAATCCGGTTATGAGGAGGTAACGACCCAGCAAGCTTCTTCGGTTGTCGCTTTTGATATACTTATGGTTCCAGCCCTCGCAGGAGGTACGACTGCTTTCACGAATAAAGGACTTTGTTTCGACAGTGCACTCGATCGCGGCTTTTGTGTCATTCCTAGTTTTCCTGGTCAACGGTCGATATCGCACACTGGTAGACCGCATCCTCCGCATCCGACTCACCCCTCCTTCTACTCAAGTTAGCCGGGAGGTATCCTTTGAATATCTCAACCGTCAGCTTGTCTGGCATGCGTTCACCGAATTCCTTTTGTTCCTACTGCCCCTCGTTGGAATCAGTCGTTGGCGACGATGGCTCTCCAGGGCGTGGCGGAAAACCATTTCTACATTGAAGGCGAGTGGTGAGGGAGATGAAAAGAGCCAGAAGCAAGGAGAGCTGGCGTTTCTTCCTGAGCGGACCTGCGCGATATGTTACCAAGAACAGAACCCCACATCTACCTCCGAAAATGAAGTAGTAGGTATGTCCGCTGCTTCAGGGGGCATTGTTGGCTCTGCCCAGACAGATATTACAAACCCATACGAGGCCGTTCCTTGCGGATGCATATATTGCTTTGTCTGCATTGCGCAGAAGTTAGAAGCCGAGGAAGGGGAGGGGTGGATCTGCCTACGCTGCGGCGAGCTCGTGAAGCAGTGCAAACCGTGGAATGGTGATGTGCTCGAAGAAGCTCCGCGCCCGTCAAGTACTGGAAAGAATGTCGGGTTTGCGGTAACTGCAGATACCCGTATGGATTCTGAGGCACCTGAGACGGTATCAGGTGATACTGCCCCAAGGGGGACCTCGTTGCAAGATTTAGATACGGATGGGGCGCTGCAGGACTCCGGCCAGTGGTCTACAGTTGAGAGAGAATCATCAGACGGGTCCAGCGCTGACACATAAGTTGATGAGACATTTCCATGTTCCAGGTGTTTCGTCTTCAGAGGTTAGGTTCATACCAGCTTTGTCTGCAGCAGTCAGACGACGTCCTCAGGGATTATGTGAACCGCTTTTTGCAAGGCGCCGAGGCGTCCATTGAAACCTTGGAAATGCTTCACACAAATACCTGGAGTCTTGTGGAGAGGAGCTTTACACATTGGTGATATAATTGCCGGCTCTCGTACATCTCGGCCACCAAGATACCCACCACCTTTTCGGCTTTATCTTACTACACGTAATTTCTCACTCCTGTACTATTGCTGTTCAATTGAGTTATTGAAAATAGAAATCTTTTTGTTAACCAGCGTTTATTAAGAGGAGTTTCCTTGCTCAGCTATATGGTGTGGATTGCATGCATACGTCTATCATCATTAATAATACAAACGAGCGCAGTGAACACCGCCATCACTTGTCGATGTCAACAGGGGCCGGCATGAAATTGACCAAATGAGAACATTCTACACCGGGATTCTGACATGCCAGTCTCCATAAGCAACAAACTTTGTCAACTTTTTTACACTTTTGACATCCCTCAACGTCAGTTTCAACTCAATATGCCTCCTTAGTAGCCCCTTTCTTAACTTCCCATGCACCCAATCACTCATGGTCAACTCCATTCAAACTGCTCAGCCGCTCAACCACATAACGTGGCAGCCATGCCTATCGCTGCTCCCAGCAGCGGAAACAACCCCCGAATAGTATTCAAAAACGCCCACTTGCGGATCAAGCCAGGCACCTCACGGTCTTCCCTCGCCCGTCGTGCCTCCTCTTCCGCACTCATCGCCATGCCCTCCTTCCCCTCCCTCTCGACCTTATCATCCCGCGTCGCCCGCGCCTCGAGCCGCGCGTTCGTCGACAGCATAAACACTAGCGTGTACGGCACGATGGCAAACGTCGCCGCCGCCGCGGCGAAATACAGCTGGGCGAATTTGCCCGCGCCGCTGGGGCTCCGGCCGCCCGGGGAGTGGCGGAGCGTGCAGGCGAGGAAGGTGTACGCGAGGGCGGATCCCGCCGCGAGGGAGGGGAAGATAAACTTGCCCTTGTCGTAGACGTGCAGCCACTGGTGCGTCAGGTGGGAGATGGTGCTGGCGGGCGTGGCGCCGGTGCTGGTGCTGAGTTTGGAGTTGCGCGCGGGGAGGAGGAGAGCCGGGACGGTGAGGAAGGAGATGGAGAGAATGCCGCCTGTGTTTTTGTTTTTGTCGGTGTCAGTTCCATGGGGAATAAGGGGGGTGGGGAAGCGAGGGGGGCCATTTGATTGATATACTGGACTATCGTACCGGAGGCGAAAGCGGAGCCTATGATCCCGACGGCTTGGACGAGCTTGAAGCTGCAGCTGTCGGTCATTCTTGATATGGTTATGTCGAGAAGCTCAATTCTGGAAGAATGCGGAGTTTGAAGATCTTTGATTCTCAGAAAAGAAAAAGTCCTGCGACCCAGTTCATATATTATTCACTTTCGAACTTGACACAGCTACCTCGAGTTTGAAGTAGAATAATGCATGTAGTTGCCTCTATGCGGCCGATCAGGATGCAGGTGAAGAAGTGTATGTAATTCGTACTTATTTTATTGACAGGGAAAGAGAATCACAGAAGGACCCGAAAGCTTCACAAACATTTCCAACTTAGCCACTCTCCCTTTATACGGGTTTGGGGCTCCTTGGGTGCGGCTGAAGTATGACGTGAGCATTATAAAGCCCGACGAATGAGGGCTGCTCCGCGTGGGAAATGGAATAATTTCCGGTGTCGAAGACGCCACAAAATGTAGGCACATGTGAATACCTCCTAGGCATTGTTACATTGTTGCCTAGGCCAGGTACTGGTGTGATGTCGACACATTGTTTAATATAGCGTAGACGGCGTATACAGTATACGAAGCAAATACGAACATACAGACCCACTGCTTGTCAAGGCCGGTTCCGGTTCTCTGCCTAGTATTAATCCTATAATCTTTTGAAACATTTGTATTTGTATGCACTTCGGACGGAGTTGTTTCAACCCACCGATCCAATGGATCTTTAAATCAGCTATTTTATAAATTGGTAGTATTTAGATGCGGCTGGATCTGTAATGGCTTTCTATCTAATTACTGAGTCCTTTCTTTTACAAACGCTTGCTGCTGTCATTTCACTGCTCGAAGAGGAGGAAAGAAGCAGCTGCATAAGTATCTTTGTATGTACAGTATGTGCAGCTTGGGGAAAGAAGAGGTACGGTCTTATCGAGGACGCTCCCAGCCCTGTACAATCTCTCCTATCCTCACCCTTTTATTCCTTTTTTAATCATGCAAGCCGTTTTACCGTGGAATTCTTCATATTAATATCCAATATACGCTTACTTTCTGCTTTGTGACTGTCCTGACCATTTTCGCATTATCAAAGATACGACTCTCGTGTTGCATTGGACAGCGACAACGGCATTACAGCCGGACGGGCCGAGAATCCCACCAGTAATTTCATCCGTGCCTAAGTTGAGTGACTTGTCTTTTACACTTCTGTTGAGTTTACTGTTTTTCAACGTTTATGTCCATGCGTCTAGGCTTGTCTAAGGGCTGTTCATGTTGTTATCTTAAATTTATGTATGCTCTATGAGACCAGGTTTTGGAGAGTATTATTTATTTCCTATTTCCTGCGCACGAAACTAATTAAAACAAGAAGTTAAAAGGAAGCTCATCAAGATAACTTGTAGAACTACCTTCTCTGACATGACATAAGATTTTTCGACAGCTAGTATTCAAGGTTATATATATAGTGGTCCAACATATTATCTTTATTCTTCTCAGACGAGTGTCATATGTTAGCATGACCGTATCTACAAATCTATGCCATTCAAAAACGATATTAGATTGACAAGCATTCATGACCAGTCATGAAATGGAACATCTGCGAGCAAGATCTAGATCTTTGGTACTGTTATGTTCTATATGGAAGTTATGTGAACTATCATAATCTACAGTGGGACATAACTGACGTGCCAATTTGTAAGTGTAAGCCAGGCATACAGTCAAATAGATGCTGCTTAAATATTGGATATGATACTGGATCACTGTCCTTCAATGATCTGTTGGCAGAAACCTCTCTGGCACTCTACTAATGACAAACAACGGAGACCCGCTTACTCGAGAGATTCGGAGAAAAGCCTCCCGAGGTTCTTGCTTGCCGTTCCCCGCATCGGCATCCTCCCCGAGTCCGCTGATGCGGTCCAATGGCCGATCTGCGGTTTGGCTGAATGACTGGCCCAGACAGCGGGGTACGGTCTCCGGCATCGCGAGCGGAGGCGACGATGTCGCTGTTCTAAGCGAATTGCACTCTTTCTGCACTTTCTCTACTGTTTCTTATCTTCCCGTTCTTTCTTTCTGCTTTATTATATGCAATTGTTGCTTGCTCTCGTAGAGAACCCCTCTCGTTCGCGGGTTGCCGATTGAACTACCCCGCCGCTCGCTATTTCGTTTCTTTCTCCGAAGCAAGTTCCGGGACGCATGAGTACTTATCGATCCATCATGGAGTCGGCAAATACGGCGCTGTATCCTGCCTCGGAAGAAGCAAGATACATTGCATTCCCTTGCGCTCCCGAGGGAGCGAAGCACGAGGACGGTACGCCTGTCTTGAACAGGTACTCGACAACCATCACCAGGGGCCATGACTTCCCCGGTGCACAGGTAAGTTGAGACAGGAATGCTTGGTCTGTTACAGATGTTTCGTGTTCGGCCACTAATGCTGTGAAACGCTCTTCAGGCGATGCTTTATGCCGCAGGCGTGCCGAACCGAGAGGCGATGAAGAAAAGTCCACAGGTCGGTATCGCCTCGGTATGGTGGGAAGGCAACCCATGCAACATGCATCTGCTGGACCTGGCAAAGACCGTGAAAAAGTCTGTCGAAGACAGGGGCATGATCGGTTGGCAATACAATACCATTGGCGTCTCAGATGCGATCACGATGGGCAGTGAAGGTACTGTACATACGGGGTTACACAGTAAGACCGTCGCTGCGTCCTGAGCTCCGCTGACGGGCGGTAGGCATGCGCTTTTCCCTCCAGACCCGAGAGATAATCGCCGATAGTGTTGAGACTGTGACTTGTGCCCAGTATCATGATGCATGTATTGCCATCCCTGGCTGCGATAAGAACATGCCTGGTGTGATTATGGGTATGGCCAGGCATAACAGACCCTCGCTTATGATTTACGGAGGGACCATTCAGATTGGTTACTCCAAGCTGCTCCGAAAACCGATCAACATCTCGACCTGTTTTGAAGCTGCGGGCGCTTATGCATATGATACACTGCGTCAACCAGACGACGGCGGCGACACCAGCAAGACGAAAGATGAGATCATGGAGGACCTTGAGCAACACGCCTGCCCCGGTGCTGGAGCATGCGGTGGCATGTTCACCGCGAACACGATGGCTACTGCTATTGAATCGATGGGCTTGTCTTTGCCAGGCTCGTCTTCGACCCCTGCTACCTCGCCTGCAAAGATGCGGGAGTGTGTAAAGGCTGCAGATGCCATCAAAGTCTGCATGGAGAAGAACATCAGGCCTCGAGACCTGCTTACGAAGCGGTCCTTTGAAAACGCGCTTGTGATGACAATGGCGCTGGGTGGAAGCACGAACGGTGTCCTCCACTTCCTTGCCATGGCGAGGACAGCTGGTGTGGATCTGACCCTTGATGATTTCCAAAGGGTCAGCAACAAGGTCCCGTTCATCGCCAATCTTGCTCCCAGTGGTAAATATTACATGGCCGACCTGTATGAAATTGGAGGCATTCCATCTGTGCAGAAACTGCTTATAGCAGCTGGGCTGTTAGATGGTGACATCCCCACTGTGACAGGCAAGACGCTGGCGCAGAACGTCGAATCTTTCCCCTCCCTGCCTCAGGATCAAGCCATCATCCGGCCTCTCGACAATCCGATCAAGCCAACTGGACATATTCAGATCCTCAGAGGGAACTTGGCACCAGGCGGAGCGGTGGCCAAGATCACCGGCAAAGAAGGTACCAAGTTTACTGGAAAGGCGCGGGTGTTCAACAAGGAGCATGAGCTCAACGATGCTCTTAACAAGGGTGAGATCCCCAGGGACGAGAACCTGGTGCTCGTCGTCCGTTACGAGGGCCCCAAGGGTGGTCCAGGAATGCCGGAGCAGCTGAAAGCAAGCGCTGCCCTTATGGGCGCAAAACTCGCCAACGTCGCCCTAATCACGGACGGCAGATACTCCGGAGCCAGTCACGGGTTCATCGTCGGGCACATTGTACCCGAAGCCGCGGTCGGGGGTCCCATCGCTGTTGTGAGAGACGGCGACATGATCACCATCAACGCAGAGACCAACGAGCTCAGTATGGATGTTTCGGACGAGGAGATCCGGGAGAGACTGAAGAACTGGCAACCACCGAAGCCACATGTCACACGCGGTGTGCTGGCCAAGTATGCGCGACTGGTTGGGGATGCCTCACACGGCGCGATGACTGACCTATTCTAACCCGAGAGGACTATTATTGCCATGCATTATTGATCGCGAGTTTCTCAGCATCTAGCTGCTGCCCGAGAAGGGCAAGAGGTGATGTACTCGATACCAGGAGGGCTACCCCGTGCGACAAGCATTGGACGAGAATGCTTCGGCTTCCGGAGGGCCGTGGCCCTGCCCGCGGGCTGCACCTCATGGCTCAGGGAACCAGGCGTACTCCGTAGATCTTGGCGATAGAAAAGGATCAGAGTGTTGTCTAGCGGCGTCCCGAAACACACCGACCGAGAAATCCTGTAGAGTTCCAGAAACGTCGCACCCACCCAAGTAGGACACGTAGGGAGGCCGGGCCCAGGAGGCCGGGTGATCGCTGGTGGCTTGCATGCCCTGCGGAGCCCGACGCCCGGGGAGCCGCTCGGCTGCCCGACCCATGTGTGGGCGCTGCAGCCTATGATTCATCCGCCGCGCTTGCGATCGCACGCCTTGCACGATCCTCGAGAGCAGGCTCGACGCCGATCAAGCGTCAATGTATCCCATTCTCTCGAGTAGAGTAGGGAGCGACATTTCCAGGTACGTCAACGCGCAATTCGATCCACGCCATGCTCTCTGCTGCTGTTTTGTTCCCAGTCACAGTGTCGCTACTAGCTCCATGCCGTATCCATTTGCTTGTCGCCGTGTCACATTCACCCATCCCACTCCTCCTGTGGCTGACGGAATTGATCATTGTCAGAGAGACTTGCATCACCCGATATTAGCGTCCTTACGCAGCCTCTTGCTCCTTTGAGCCCCCGATCTTCTCCTGTTGTTGACAACCTCGCGGCGACAACGGCCCAGCTCCTTGCGCTTGTAGAGTAAGGATTGAGCCCCGAGATCTGTCAAGGCTGACAGCCAGAGGTAAAGGCACTGGGTCCGGTTCGCCTCGCTGATTGGCTCAATTGGGCTTCTCGAACACCTATTTCCTGCCAGCCGTGGCGATCAGTCTGTTTTGAATTCTCAGGGCTAGACACCGAGCCTCCGCGACAGCATACGCCTCACACATCATCGTCTTCGGTGTCTCTTTCTCTATCATTCGATCCACAAGTACGGCAATCCGCGCTGTCCCGTGCTGTTCTGCGCAGCCGAGAATAGGCTGCGGCGATCAGCTCGTGGAAGGCGGACCTTGATACTTTCCAGATCTACGGGCTCCTTCCGGAGCGCATTGCGCCGTCAAGATTGCTCCAAAAATAAACGGGGTGTCACGGGGGTGAAGCTCCACGTAAGGAGGGAGTTTGCTTTTAATAATAGTTTCTACTTCCCTCTGCGCCAACAATGTCTATGGATAATAAAGCGCCATTCTCTCCGAGCTCGTCCCCAACCTTCCATCCGTCGGCCCGTCTGCCTCCCTCTGCTTCTGGCACCGCCCTGTGCTTCTTAGGCGCGCTCTGCACGGTATTCTCCTACATTGGCTTGTCCAGCCATCCCATCTGCGCTTCGAGCCACATCGATGGCTATGACGGCGTGAATTGGGGACGGTTAGTATTCTGGACCATCTGCATCGCTACAATGGTCGGCTGTGGAATCCTGTCGGTTTCTTTGGTGTGTCGCAAGGGCAGGAATCCGCCCTTGGAGCGAAAGACCTATCACAGGGTGTCTACCGGTACGGTGACATCGTCAGAAGACGAGGATAACGTTCATCATGGGGGCCTATCAGGCGGAATAGAGGCGACCGGTGGGAAAGGGAGGAGGTTCATGTTCCGGCGCCAAAGTCTGTCTGCAAGCGGTTCGTCTTGTCGCGCCGATTGTCCGTGATTTCTCTCGAATTTGAGGCTAACAAGTACGGCGCGATATAGCTCTCAACACTGATCCAGGGCTGCTCAGGAAACATTCTGCATATGTGTCCTACACCACGTCGGTTGCCACGTATCCCTCTATCAGAACATTCTTCCGCCCGCACCCTCACATGGACAAGCTGCCATCCAAGCCCACCCCAATGCCGCTGTTGGTCTTTGTGCATGGACTAGGAGGGTCCCTGGCACAATTTCACCCCCTTCTGACAAGTTTGTCGAACGTTGGACCTTGCTTCGGGATCGACTTTCCAGGTTGCGGGCTGTCCGCTTTCTCACCAACGTCATGGGAGGCATATACGGTAGAGGCGCTAGCCGAGCTTCTCGTCACTGCGATTGAGAAATATCGCGACAGAGAGGCTGGACAAGGAGTAGTACTGATAGGCCATAGCCTAGGCTGCTCTCTCTCTGCTCTGATCGCGTCTTCAACGTCGCCTGTGAGCTGTGAATTACAAAAACATATCGTGGGACTCATCGCCGTCTGTCCCCGCGCATCACCGCCATCCCAAGAGGAGGCTGCGCTTTTTCGCAGGCTTCTCTGGATACCGGATCCGGTCTTCGACATCTGGCGGTGGTGGGATCGACGCGGTGGTCCAAAGAGCCAAAGTGTCTCTAGGTTCGTTGGGAAAGATGCCGATCCAGATACCAGGCAGCTTCAGGTGCGTTTTAATAAGCAAAGCCAAACTCCAGTGTGGAGACGCATGGCCTGGGGGAGTCTTCCTAGATATCAGAATGGCAGGGCTATTGGAGGTATTCCCGGCGAGGAGATTTGGACTCGCGTCCAGACGCCAGTTCTACTAGTGGCGGGAGAGGCGGATGCTATCACCAAGGCATCAGAAATCGAGAAACTTCTGGAGTACTTTGGGGGAGTCAGGCCTGACGCTAGAATGAAGGTCACTGGGAGTACCATCGTGCCGGATGCGTCCAGGGTTCAAGACCAGAGTGGAGTGCCGTATAACCTGCTCGCTCATGAAGAGGAATTTGGACTTGAGATCTCAAATGGTGAGGCAGTCTTGCCGCAAGAGGATGGAGAAAAGCAAGCTAGCAAGCGGGGGCGCCTCGTGAAGACGGCCATCCTGCCAGCACCAGCATCTCATGCTCTCCTCTATGACCGTGCAACCTACCGCACACTGGCTGGTGTCATCCAAGATTTTCTCTTCAGGTATGTTGACTATCGACTCAACCTCGGATGGCAGTTGCGACACCTGAACACGTCTGGAAAATGGGATGTCAAGAACCTTGCCAAGTGGAAGAAAGTTCAACCTGTTTCGGAGCCCATTGCGGACACCTTCGTAGCATTGAAAATGCTTCGGGAGGTAGATGAGGAGCATAACCCCGTGCTCTTCTCTGAGGAATGGAAAGGCCGAATCTACGCTGTCATCGATATCAGCCATGAGAACCCCGTGTACGATCCAGCCCAACTGGAGAAAGGCGGGATTCACTATCATAAGCACCCAACCGTGTCCAAGATACCTCCGACACCAGATGAGGTTAGAGATTTCATTGCGCTCGTTGATCGACTACAGAACGAGATAACAGATAGGATGGAGAAGCATGGTGACAGCAAGCTTCCACGCCCGCTGGTCGGGGTACACTGTCACTATGGCTTTAATCGAACCGGGTTCTTGATCGTCTGCTACCTTATCGAAAGGAAGGGATTCAGTGTACAAGATGCGATTGACGAGTTTGAGAGACGACGGCCTCCGGGGATCAGGCACGAGCATTTCATTGATACCCTATTTGTCCGATACTGCATCGGGCTCAAGAGGGCGCCGACGCTTTAGGGAAAGAGACTGGATGGAAACAGGTGTCTGGAGTTTTGGGTAGATGGGAGTTATGAGTGATGATTTTTTTTTATACCACTTGTATTAGTAATTTACTAGAGGAACTGTATCTGGCTTAATGTAGAACGCGGTGATTTGCTTTTCCGGGACGTTCCAGGAGTTGTCGTTCGTCTGCTGGTGTACTGTAGTAGGTAGAAGTGACTTGTAGATGGATTGGGTCAGAGCCTCAGGCACAGAAACGGGAGCGGTTAGGGTACGGCTAAACCCCGACAGGCTAAGCGAGGCGCCCGCACAGAACCCGCACAGGACGAAGCCAAGCGAGCCCCGACGTCGCCCGTCTGCGTGTGAAATTTCGAGGTTCGACCTGACCGACACCCAACGACGACAACATCCCGTCCTCTCTCCTCGTTCCGGCTTCCTCTTCAGCTCGTACACCTTCGATTCGCCTTCGAGGTCATAAGTCGCAACCATGGGTGGTGTCACCGTTCGCGACGTGGACGTAAGTTGCCTCTCAAGTCTCCCTACAAAAGCCCTGCGGAAGACGACACCACCGTGAGAAGAGGAGGATCTTTCTGGAATTTGATTGAGGGTTGGAACGCGCACACTACGGTCTGGGGGGAAGTAAAAAAGATTGGCACATCTCAGGGACGCTGCGGGGAGTGTGCTGGCCAGGAGAATTGGGCAGGAAACAGGCATATACATGGCATGCGACTCGCAGGTGGACGTCATATGGGCAGATACACATGGATTGACAGAGCCAAACTTTGGAGAGGGCCATTCGCTGATAGTACTCTTTTTTGACTGCAGGCGCAAAAGTTCATCGCGGCCTACTCCGCGTTCTTGAAGCGCCAGGGCAAGCTGCCAATCCCAGGTTCGTCACAAATCACGTCCTTTTTTTTTTTTCCCTTCTGATATCAATTCTTCGACGCGTGGAGGCAGACAAGCTGATCGGTGGAATTTGAATTGAACAGCCTGGGTTGACACTGTCAAGACCTCTTGCTCCAACGAGCTCCCTCCTCAGAACGCTGACTGGTACGATATCTCCGCCTTTCCGGCCCCAGAAAGTCGCCGGCCGCTCTCCTAACGTTCAATGTTTTTGTTGTTCAGGTTCTACGTCCGCGCCGCCGCTGTCGCTCGTCACATCTACCTGCGCAAGACCGTCGGTGTCGGCCGCCTCCGCAAGGTCCACGGATCCCCGAAGAACCGCGGTTCCCGCCCCTCGCACCACGTTGACGCCTCGGGCGCTGTCGACCGCAAGATCCTCCAGGCCCTCGAGAAGATCGGTGTCATCGAGCAGGACGAGGAGAAGGGCGGCCGTCGTATCACCCAGGCCGGCCAGCGGGATCTGGACCGCATCGCCAAGGCCACCCTCGAGGAGGAGGAGGAGGAGTAAATGATTCTCCATCGTCTCCTCATCCTTCGTTTTTTTTCGCTCTTTCTTTCTTTCATGATAGGAAGAAATAATGGGTTAAGCTAGGCTAGGCTAGGCTAGACGGCGAGCGAACTGTATCAGATGGACGGATGCACGTTGGGATCGGGGGAGGAGTTATAAAACAAACTACCTATCTACAAATGGCAATGGCATGTGTGCATGGCTATTATTACGACCCCAAAAAACAACGGGCTACAGAGAGAAACAGAAGCCACCGGAGGGAGAGAGAGCAAATAAAAAAATAAGGCAACCGCAAGGTGGTTTTCTGTGATACATCGATACCTTTGTGTGTCCCCTGTCGCAAATTAAAATACCTTTTTTTAAAAAAATCTCGAGTCGCCCTCCAAAAGCCTCTGAACCCGAGTTCCTTGGCTACACCGTCTTACGGCCTCCGGGAAATAAAAGAGCGTATTTGACTAAAAAGAAGCTTTAAAGATTCTTGCAACAAAAGTCAAATAATGACCGAATCATAGTCCTTGGTTTCCGACAGCTCATTCTGAGATGAGATCCCAACACGCTGGACCGGAACCTGGATCTGCGCCTGGCCTATGGAATCAGACGGGGCCCCAATGGTCCCTTTACACTATTCCGTAGAATTGTAATTAACAACTTAGCTCATGTAGCCCGAAGGAAAGGTCTTCATGGTCCGAGATAATATTTACGACTTCCATAGGGTTGGGTAGAATGTTTGATGTTTGTTCTTTGTACTATAGAAGCCTCTGTCTTCTCTCATAGGAGCGCTTGAGAATGACTACTTATTGTTGAATGACCTGGAGGTTAGCTACATATCACTGAGCTACTAGATGTCACTGCCACCTATGCGATTGTGAACTTCTGAGTAGCCGTTCCACTTTGAGTGACAGCGTGGACTCCCTCTACATGTACATATGAGAATGAGAAACAGACCAATAAGGAAACATGAATTGACAAAAACAAATCACAATTAGATCTAAGTTCAAATTCTAACTCCTATATACAATCCATGAATACATGCAAATACAAAAAAGGCAGACAAAAGGGTATCTTCGTCAACAATTGGAAGCAATTCTATCAACCAGCCAGCCAGCCAGCCAACCAAGATGCACCACCACCAGGCTATGCCATGCCGGATATTATGCAAAAAAAAATAAATCATGTTGAAATCTCATAAGCCGCATCCATTGCCAATATTAATGGCGTCCAAAGAAAGAGAAACAATCCAAAAAACTCCGTCTTAATGCAGCCTGTGAGTTAGTCGTATGCCAACGTTGTATAGATAGATAGATTTGATTGTGTCGTCGTCATCGCATCCAGACGTTTGCACGTTATGCGGTTGTCCTGTAGGTCCTGTAGGTACCTGGGTAGTTATTTATGCAAAAGAAGACTCGTGGAGCTTCTTCTCAGGGAGAGAGAGAGGGGTGGAGGGAAGCTATCACGCTCCCAACTCCTCAAGCTCCTCCAGCGTGAGGTCGAGGTCACCGAATTCGTCGTCGTCCGAGAACGGGGAGGCCGTAGCCTTTGTCGTGATGGCTCCGGGGCCCGAGACGGACCTGAGAGGGGTAGGCCTTTTAGTTGGACTGCCCATGGCATAGGCAGTGGTCGCCCCGGTCCTGTGCAAGACCGCAGGGGACGACACCTGCCGGAGCTTGACAGGAGATTTGGATAGTTTGCCGAATTGTGGCTGAGGAGGAGGTGGTAGTTCTCTATTGAGGGTCGAAAGTGGCTGCCGTTCGGCCTTGGCTTGAAGACTGTTGTATGGTTTCGGGCGGCGGGGAGAGGAGAGGTTGGCCGGGGGCCGCTGGCCGGGAGGGATGCTGATGTTGGGGTGCATGTTCTCTTTATTGTCATCGGCGTCGTCTAAGTCATCGTCATCAAAGTCGACTAAATCTTGAGTCGATATGCAGGCCAGAACGTCCTCCGGATCTTGGTAGATCTCGGTTGTTGGAGGCTCGGATGGCTTTTGAGCCGTTGCTTCGGTGTGCTTGGTGTCGGCAGGACGCTCGTGGGTCATGTTTGGATTGCTCTCTCTGAATGTCAGGTGCTCGTGTTTGTCTCGTTTCTCAGGAGAATTATATGGTGCTGACACCAGCTTGGAAGCAGGTTGTGCGGTTCTGGTTGTCTCAGTGGCTGTCTGATTGATCTCAGCTGCGCGCGATTCCTTAATTTCGCTCTCAGCTTCTTCTTCCTCCTCCGTGTCCAAATCTTCCGGAGACAGATCTTGAAGCAGAATGGAAGTCTCATCTTCAAATGAATTCCCTAGTGACTGCACTGGATCCGCAGCTGACCTGAGTGCATTCACCTCAGGTCTTCTGTTCCCATTCACGCCATCTTCATGGTCAATAACAACCGTTTCTGTGTCACTGACAGACCCTTCATCATCAGAAGCAATAAGTTCCTCATTTTCTTTATTGTTGTCCTTTCTCATGTCACCACCGGTCTCAGCGTCCGTCTTTACCTGACTACCTGCACTGCTCTGGATGTCCCCTTTTGAACACGACCCCGAGCTACCTTCAACCTCATTCTCGGTATCGCTGTCATTGCTACTCAACTCCGTGTCTTCCAATTCAGGCTCTTCCTTCTGTTCCTGCGGCGGCGGCTTCATCCCGAAGAAACTCGAAAGCCGTTGCTGACTGGGCGAGATCTTTACATTGGGGTCGGGGAGGCCGAGCCGCCTCCTCTCCTCCCTCGCTTTGGCCTCCTTCTCGGCCTTCTTCTTCTTGTTCGCGATTCGCTTCTTCTCTTTCTCGCGGAGTTTCTGCGCCCGACGCTCCCGCTCCTCCTCCCGCTCGATCTGCTTGATCTGCTCTTCGGTGAATTGGAACCGCTTGTTGCTGCGCTGGTACCGGCGGCGCACAGTCCTGGATTTCTCCAGGATGCGCCGCGGCTGCTCCGGCATCGTGGTCGAAGTTCAATGGCGCTGGAAACGGAGGGGAAGGGTTACCTACCCTGGAGTGTTTTGGCGGGAGCTTGGCTAGATGCCGAAGTCCGGGGTTGTTTGTTGACGGGGATACGTTCAGCCGAGATCGGCCAAGATCTAGAGACCTAAAAGCAAGCACCCGAGATGCATGTCACACCTTAACAGATCGTCCACTCTGCGTGAACCTGTGAAACATTCTTGTCTATTTATTTCGCACATGCTTACCAATTGTACTTTAACCTGACACTGGATTGAAAAGACACACAATTCATTCCAGATTGCTTATTACTGGATCTCATGTTTCCCGCTCCACTATGCCCCAGTGATCGTTTCAGCATCTTCCAAGTTTAAGCCAGGATCTTTGTACATTATACTGCATGCTATGTGGATTTTCAATATGGTAGTTGTTCTATATAGCTCATTTGCATGTCTATGTTGTTAATGTGTGTTCACCTATCTGATGGAGCGTCATACACTAAGACCAGCCTAATGTGAGGCAGCGTGTTCAGCAAGTGGCCAGGAATATTTGTGCATCTCCTACAGACAGTCAAGATCTAGAGATTACTCTTCCTAGTCCCGGTCCACCGTTGGGTCCCAGCAAACAGGTGAATACTCTCCGGTGACCAAGGAATCCATGTCCTCCTTCGACAGTTCGAAATCAAAGACCTGGACATTTTCCTCAATCCGACTGTCGGTTACGGATTTCGGAAGAGGCACATATCCCTTTGGAACTCACGTGTCAGTTGCAAGGTTCATCGAAGGGTCCTGAGTTTCCAGACCGTACCTTCTGCAAGCTCCACCTAATCAGGATCTGAGCGGGCGTTTTGTTGTACTTCTTAGCCAGGTTCTGCAGCACAGGCTCGTCCATCCGCTTGGCCCGGACAAGGGGAGAATATGCCTCGACGACAACATTGCGCTTTCGAAGCCACTCCACGATATCGTCCCTGGGGCACCAGGGGTGGATCTCATACTGGCCAACGTCGATCTTACCGCCACCACCGTTGTTGATGTATTCCTCAAGTTCATCGAGGTGGTGCACTCCGAAGTTGGATACTCCAATTGAGCGCACCTTCCCTGCCTTCTGGGCCTCTACAAGCGCCTTCCAGGCGCCCAAACGTGCCTCCTTTCCACCGTAGGGGGCATGGATCAGGATCCTTTTTTTCCTTGTCAACGGATGTCCGCTCCTCTGATCGACAGTAGGAAACTTCGGACAAAAATTACATACAGATCGATGTAATCAAGCTTGGCCTCCTCTAGGCTGGACTCGATTGCCGCTTTGGCCTTTTCATATCCCATCGCATCCCTAGGAATCTTAGTCGTATAGAAGAGCTGGGAGCGATCGATTCCAGAGTTCCGAATAGCATCTGCGCATGGTCCCTCGTTTTTGTACAGCTTGGCGGAGTCGACCTGAGCGAGAGTATGGCAATTAGTCTCCAGCTGATGGAGGCCGACCTTATCTGGCGGGGAAGCACGCGACCTACATGTCTGTATCCAACCTCGAAAGCCTTCAGCGTTACTTTCTCGGTAATCTCAGGCGGTCTAGGATTCTCAACATGTTAGACGCTCCTCTGTATGTTTGAGCGACTCCACATCACGCGGAGTGGACATACGTCTGATAAACCTGTTAAGGGTATGGTTAACATGAGGTACCATTTTTTTGTTTTCTTTTTGGCAGTCAAACTAAAGCAGCAGAACTCCCCGAACGATGCAAAACTCATGTCAAAGATGCCATAGCCATGTGGTCACCGTGGGGTCTTGACAGGATGATAAGGAATGCCTACCCCAAAGCCGATGATCGGGATCTCGTAGCCCGAGACCATCTTATAGGTCGACTGCAAGGTTAGGGGTGCCATGGTTGCGGAATTGCGGGAACCTGAACTATCAAGGTGCTGAAGCAAGGAACGGGCTCGGGAGAGCGCTGAAGACGCTGGAGGAGCCATCTCGCAGGGTGCACGTTGTACACTCTTATATCCCATCCAGGAACCTAGGAAAATATCTATCGGCCAAGTCGGCGCTGTCCGTCGGCCAAGGTGACACCATAGAGGGGTCGAGAGTGGAGACTGGTTGGAGGGCCGGCTCGAGACCGCGGCGATGTTCCGCGCGGCAGACGGAGGACATGGACTATGGATTTACGGGAATAGATACATCCCCAACACGACAACCACCTTCTACAAAGGGGATATGCCCGGGGGTTCAGGTGGAGAGAGCGTCTTGTTCCGGAAGTGCACGTCGGCGGGCCGTTGGATACCTGAGGCCGCAGGGGCAGGCTGGTCCGGAAGAGGCAGGTCCAGGGCTTAGGGCTTAGGGCTTGGGCCTTATCAGATAAGCCGCTATGACTAGCGCTAGTCCGGTTTCGGTGGCAATGAACTTATCCCGTCCGATGGAGTGTCGCGCATCAACCTGCAGACGCTCCCCGCGCCGCGCCTTGTTTGTTCGGCCCCAGACTCAGGGCGGCCCTGTGAGCAGAGGCGAACTGCCGTATTCAAATATATTCACATTGGATCATCTCGTATCGGGCTTAGAGGCGCCCTTTTCTTAAATGCCGGGGAGGCATCAAAATTCTCTTGGCCTTCGTACTATCGAGGGACTTCAATGCGCGAGTCGTCTTCTGCTTTGAATTCCCCTTTCTCCTCATTCTGTTCACCATAACCTTGAATTATCCATCTATTAAAATATAGTGCAATTTTTATCTCGCATATATTTGCGCCTGTTGGTGAGCGTCATGCGTCTTATCAAAAACAACATCGAGCGCGGAGGCTCCGGCTCCGTGACTCTCTGCCCCGAAGAACCAGAGGACATGGTAATAGACGCTCCCCAGATGCTTCGATATGCCAGCGCTCCCTTTGGATGATTGCTGACCTCCAATTTCAGTGGCATGCTTACAATCTCATCCGCCCTAATGATCTCCTGCGCGCAAGCGCCATCCGCCGTGTTACGCATACGTCCCAGGATCTCGGCTCCACGACCTCCACGCGCGTTCATCTGACGCTCGAAATACGGGTCAAGAATATCGACTTCGATCCACAGAGCTCCCAACTGCATGTTTCCGGCCAGATAGTGAATGAGACCCAGCACACGAAGGTCGGACAGTACCATACACTTGACTTGGAGCTGAATCGCAATTTCACACTAATAAAAGAAATCGGAGGAGAAGGAGAAGGCATAGGATGGGACAGCATCGCTATTGAGATGCTGAAAGATGCCGTCGATGAAGGCGGAAAGAGAAGAGCGGAGGCAGTAGCCGTGGTGATGCAGGAAGGGCTGGCGCACATCTGTTTCATAGGGCAGTTTCAGACGATACTGAAGCAGAAAGTTGAGATGTCCATCCCACGGAAGAGACATGGGAGCAACGACCATGACAAGGTTAGCCAAAAAAAATCCCTTCCTCTTCGTCAAACTAGTCTGTCCGTGACCATTGGGCTGACCTCGTAACACAAACAGGGAATGGCAAAATTCTACCAAGTCACCCTTGAGAGCTTACTCCGACAGCTCGACTTCAACACCAGCCCCACCGCATCCACCAGCAACGAGCCGGTGAAACCCATCCTCCTCGCATCTCCAGGGTTCGTCGCCGCGGGGTTCCAGAAACACATCCAGTCCGTCGCCTCGACGAGCATACCGGCGCTGAAGCGCCTCCTGCCCAGCATCGTCGTCGTGCACTCCGCCTCGGGCTACCTGCACTCCCTCTCCGAAGTCCTCCAGTCACCGTCTGTCAAGGCCCTCCTCGCCGACACCAAGTACGCCCGGGAGACCAAACTCATGGACGACTTCATGGAGCACCTCCGCAAGGACACCAACAAGGCGACGTACGGGGCCCGCGAGGTCGAGGCGGCCGTCGACCAGGGCGCCGTCGGCCGCGGCGGCGGCGTCCTCCTCATCTCGAACCGCCTCTTCCGGTCGCAGGACGTGGCGGAGCGAAAGCGCTGGGTCGCGCTCGTGGACCGCGTAAGGGACGTCGAGGGCGGAGAGGTGCGGGTGCTCAGCTCCGACCACGAGAGTGGGAAGAGGCTGGACGGGCTGGGCGGCGTCGCGGCTCTCCTGACGTTCCCGATCGCGGACCTGGAGTTTGATTCAGACGAGGACGATGAGGCCGCGGAGGGGATGAACGCGGCGAACGGGAAAGCCGAGGTTGCGGCGCATTAAATTGAAAAAAAAAAGAATTCCATGATATCAATATCAGATGTTATGTACGATTTCACCATGTGTGGATTCATTACATTTAGGCGGCGATTCGATTTTGTTAGAGTAGAACCGGTTGCACGTGTATCTTGCTCTACGGATAGATAATACCTTATGACCAGGATAGAGAGAAGATTCGATATTGTCTTGCAAACGTGATATTCCATTTTCTACTAGCCTCCCTCCTTCAAAGGTACTTTACTAGCCTTCCCCAAGTTGCTCGGATCTCTAGACTATAGTACACACAGTACACAAGTATGTAGGTACATGTGCGTAGATACTACTACTCTCAGATTCCCTGGAATCGATAATATGTACGGAATATGCAAACCCGCCCCCCTCTCCCCTGAAGAAACCACAAAGTCCCCAATCCTAACATACTACCTGGTCTCGCTTCCCCTGGAATGACGCCACTTGATATGATACCTACCTGACCTACCTACCTACCTAACCTACTGTAGGCAGTAGTCAGTGCCGGGCGTTCTGAGAGAGTAAGGGAGGATCCTCCTTTCGTTCCATACAGCTGTGCGGAAACGAGTCTATAATATAATATGATATAAGGCGGCCTGTTTCTGGACTTTTTTTTTTCCTTGTTCGTGGTTGATGTCATATGGATATTTTTTTTGTTCTGTCCTGTTATTCGAGCTCGAGTCGCAGTACTATTGGGTAAAAGCAAGTATATAGTAGGTAGGTAGGTAGGTAAGTAGAACGTCAGCGAGCCTGCTCGATACTTCTTACTTCAGGCACAGTACCTAACTACCTAGCTACCTAGTAAGTAGGCAGTAACACAGTGAGTTACGTTGTACCCGGCGTATCGCCTGGTGAGCGGTGGATCTACTACCTACATAGTTACTGTATGTACATACATACATACCTAACCTACCTTCTTTCATGTACATGGCTATGTTCACAGCCTGCCTTTTTTTTATTATTATTATTCTTTTTTGTTGGTAGTGGACTACATCCTGTAGGTACCGTACACACGGAACCCAGATGCGTACATATCTGCCCAGGTGCCCGTATGTATGTAGGTACCGTACACAGCACAGGATGCAATGCAATAATCCATCCAACCAACATGCAGCAATGATCGATCGTATGACTCGCTCCCTCTGTCGGTTCCCGTCCTGTCCACCTACCACTCCTACTACTGCTGCTAAACCGTACTGCGTACATGTACTGTACATAATGCATGCATGCATGCATGCAAGGTCTCATCGGTATCGTAGTATTGTGCTGAATACCTTTTAAAAATTATTATATTGTGATGAGGTTGCAGCGGAAACAAACAAGGGTTAGGGGTGGGAAATATTCCAGCTCCAGCTCCGGATAGATGCATGTATGTGCAGTACATATCTACAGATCTACGGAGTAGTACAGTATCTACCTAGTCTAAGTCTATCCGGCTGGGTTTTGTTGGGACCGAAACGGAAGCTGAGAGGAGAGGAGAGGAATTGCCTACATAGGTTTAGGTATGTACTACTGTACAGTAATAAATATCCATGTTGATGTTTGTCCCGGTTCCTTCTTGGCTGAGGGCGAGGCGAGAAGCCGATGGTCTTGACCTGCAGTACGGAGCAGAGTACAGGACCTCCTAGCCTACCAATCTCGGGGGGAGGGGGGTGGGAGCAAGATATACCTTCATTAATTAAGTAGGTACCCCCTGGAGGCGTAGTTTGAGTTCTTGTCTTGTTAGCATGTACTGTACAGTACCTAACCAATTTGTCTTATGTTCCCGGGTCTCAGGCTGGATAATGGATAACGCCAGTTAGCTAGATAGCTCTCTGCCAGCTAAAATTTGGGGGGGGGGAGGGGGGGAGAAAAGAAAACGCAGCTAGTCTGAGCTATTTACCTAATTAACCGACCCCGCGAGCTGGGGATGTATGTACGGAGTAATAATAATGTGCTTACCTGCACGTCCTAAGTAGGTACCTCTAGGTACCACCATACGTGGGTATGTATACCCCTATGGAACCACCCAAATGCACGCAATATGTTCGCGACTACTAGAATGACACGGTCCCGAGAAGACACGAAGCTAGCTTTAGCTGGCTCCAGAGCTATGGACGACGCTAGTAAAATTGAGTTTTGCGATCAATAACGACAAGTGGGACAGGACAGGGCGTGAGATGGCCTTTACGGTACTACCACAATGATCGGGGTAAGCGAGAGTTATGCCATCAGGGGCTCTCAGAGGCTTCGGAGCTCTTTCGTCCACGTCGTTTGCAACCAACCTTTGGATGCGCCTAGAGCTAGGCTCTTCCTGTGTTGATTCATTATCTGCCTATCGTGACCGTCACATTGTTCCAATTTCCAAAAGACAGGTAGCCAACCAGAGACCCGTGTTAACATTGTGATTCCAGGATAATAATGAGGAGCGGGGTATAAGAACACACGGGCCATGTACCGAGTAACTGGGTACGCACGGAACACCCTGTCTAGAGCTGTGGTCCAGGATGGTAGATTAGTACGGTGGAGGACGTAAAGGGTATTCCCTACTGGTATATCTCCGTACAGACCTAGACGGTGCACGGGCGCCATGGATGATGCATCAGGCCATTTCTTCAGAGCATCGTCAGGCCACCTTACTGAGGGACGAAGGATCAACGGCTGATTGGCCGGGGTACCTTTCAACGGCGCCGGGTAATATCTTCGTCTACTTGGATAAACGGGGGCCAAATTTCAGGCGTGCTGACATGACCAGGATTAGCCGGTTCGGGAAGAAACATGTCAAGAGCCCTGTCGAAGCTACAGTACAGCTCCCACCAGCTGCTACCTAGTAGCTATGGCAGAAGCTACTGCTGGAGGATGAAGAGGATGTGGCCGCGCGCAGAGAAATCTGTTCGCAACTAGTGATCGAGGCAATCTCGGGGAGCGCGTAGTGACATGCTCCCAGAGGTCCCCGGAGCGCCGTTCTGAGTAACCCGAAGCCGGCCCTGGTCAGTCTGTCGGCGACCCGGAGTCAGCCAGCAGAATCCAACAAGGCGGATCGGCAGCGATGAACGTCTACGCTCAGTGCTATCCGTCAGCTCCCAAGGGAAGATGAGCTAAGGTAGATGATATCTTATCATCTGCTTGCACTCCGTGAACCCAGAACAGCTCCACTCGTGTTGTCCCCCAATGTGTTCTCATGCTGCTGGTTAGAATATTGTTGGCGCTTAAGATTGTAGGATCCGGTCAGCGCCGGAATGTAGGCGGCTACAATCGTAGGATTTGCCTTCAGCTTGACTGTTCAGCTGCAATTACCTACCAATTGTCAGCAACTTCTACCCGCTGACCTAGGTCAGCCAGGGCAGAAGCTGAGATGGATGCATCGATCCATCTGCGTTGCTGGATCTGCTGAGCTGGAGATACACTTGATTCTCCACCAGAACAGCGTGACAGCCGCCAGAGGTGCCTGCTGTGTTTCCTCGTGAGGCCGCTTCGCCGGGACACAGGCAGAGCGCTAGGATAGATGGCAAACAAAAAAAAATCCCACAGACCAGCTAGCGTTGAGACGTTCGACAGCTCAACGTCTCACGCGGAGAAACAACTGAGGTGCACACTGGATTTGTGATGAATGGGAAGGTTCCGTGGGAACCAGACGACATGGCAGGTATCTAATCAATTTCTTATCTCAGGCGATAGTGTCGCCGAGATTCGTCTCAAAAAGTATATCCAAAGAATGAGAAATATGGGCATATTCTTATGAGAACCAATATTCACACCAAAAATATACGTAGGAAATTCACTGGTCCCCTTACCCCTTCAAATTGACCGGTGCCGCAAGAATGGGCATGCAAAGACCGAAACAAAATCAACAAAAAATTCTGCGTTCATAGAGGAACAAATCGACATATACATCTCTAAAATGCAAATTTAAACAAAATTGGCACGAAACGTCGTCAGTCACCTTCGGCTTCAGCTCTCCTTCTTGATAACTTTAACGTAGCTCGTTTTCGACGACGTTGTGCATCTGATATACGAGGCGCAGGGACGTGAGAAGGCTCTTGGGTCTGTGGGGCATCGAGCGCCCGTAATCGGGCTTCACACTGTTGCGGCGTATATGTTCGTTTTGCCCCGAGCTCCTGCAACTGAAAGGCGTTGTGAGCGTCCAATAATATAGCTGACGGGCAGAATTGGACAACGGTTCCTATGCAGCGGAAGCGGGGATCTAAGATACCTTCTGGGCAATGATCTTGTATTTTTCATTTTGCCAGTAATCACGGGCTGTTATAAGCAGTCGAACCTGGATCGATTGCAAGTCAGCTGCTGCCTCGAGAAATGGAGCTACAGTGACGCACGTACTCACATCGTCCTCGTCCCACATCGCATCTCGCTCCTTTTTCCTCCGCGACATCCGCATCTGCAGGCGTGCTTCCGAGGTATCTCTGTTGAACCTCTCGCGGAACCTCTCGGCGACGATCCTCCAGGACAGATTCTGCGCCCTAAGTCTCTCGACAAAGGCATCCTCTTCTTCAGCCTGCGGATTTCTCCGGCCTCGTCCCGCCGCTCTCGACCTGTGAGAGTCACGTTGCTGGGCCTCCAACAGCTGACTCTGACGCCTCTCCTGCTCCAGACGCTGGAGCCCTTCGGGGTGTGGAAGTATCGTCACAGGCGTCTCTCTGACGGGTGGTGCAGGTCTCGGAGCTCGCCGCGCGCGCCTGGTTCGCTGTGGCTGGGCAGAACTGACAGCTTGAGAAGCGCCGTAGTCTACGACCTCTTCCCCGTGGGGATATCCAAAACCAGATGCCGTTGGCCCCGGAAAGTCTCCCGGAAAGGGAGCGCTGATTCCCAGGCCATGCTGAGCAATGGGATCTCCGATGCAGTGGTACTGGTATTCCTGAGAATGGTGACTCAAGACTGGACTAGGTCTTGTATTGGCAAAAGAACTGTCGGGGAGGCTGATCGGCGTCAAAATGGCAGCAGAAGGAAGGCCACCGGTGCTGTAAGGGTGGCTGACGCCTACAAAGGGAGACTGTGTATAAAAAAAGATGGTCAGCATGTAGACACACGTTTCCCCGTCAGTTCAATCTACATACTGCCTCTACGCCTGCCCAACTAGGATCCATGTTCTCGACATACTCGTCCATCCCCCTGGAGTGGCTTGAGGTCCCGTGCGGATATGACATCTCATCGACGGAGTCCCACTGGGCAGGAGAAAGCATGAAGCGACCTAATAGGGGAACAAGGAAGCGCTCGAGGAGATGTAGCTCTAAGTGGCAAAAAGATGAAACACTTTAATGTAAGGGAGATCACGGAGAAGGGTAGAGGGTGCGGCGGCAAGACAATGTCCGGCGACAAAGGAGACAGATAATTTGAAGGATGGCTCTCGTCCTTCTTTCAAAGAGCCAGAGAGGGATCTCTTTATAAGAAAGAGCGCGGCCCTCAGACAACCATGCCGCGGTCTTCTTACCGCAGAGCTGGAAAGACTCAAATTCAAGTGCTGTGCACGTTCATATGTTCGAAAGTGACAAAAAGACAGCGAAGCTGCCTCACAAGGCAGGAACAGCAGCTTGAAGCTTTTTCAACAGGCTCAGAGAGCTCCAAACGACCAGAGAAGTCCCGCTGAACATAGCTGTGCCGCACTGGGAGTCCGCAAAAAGAGGTTCTGACTCGAAGATGTTCTGCAGTTAAGCGCCTGCCTATCGACCGCAGGCTACACCCTCCCAGCGGGCCATTCCACTGGAGACGCGAGAAAAATCCAGCCCCCAAACCCCGGAAACCGGAGGCCGCATTTCCTTAGGCTCACCGTGCTCGAAACGGCAGAAGTTTGGAATGGAGGGCCCGGCAGTCTGGATAAACAAGGCAGGGGCTAGTAGAGATTGAGAGATGCCAGGAGCCAAGCCCAGATGCATGGTCGAATGGCGACAGGATGGCCGGCGCTTCAGAGAACAGGTCCGGCCGCGAGCCCTTACCACGTCTAGTGAGGAGCCAGAGGCAACGGAACGATTGCAAGTTGGCGGAGCGACTAGTACCCGGCTTCTGAAAGCAGCCACTGCCAGAGAACAAGGAGCAAGAGATGAGCAGAGTTATCAGTCGACGCGCGCGCTAAGGAGGCCTCCGTTTGCGGATCTGAGCGCACCGCTGACTGGGGACGGCGTTGACGGTGCCCAAGTCCGATGCAGGCCGTGCGATAGTACATACCCTCATGTTCGTCAAGCTGGGGCTAGAACCCGGGATCATTTAGGGCCCTGGCGGGGGAAGATGAGTTGCAGATTCGCTACCGGCGACTCGCGTCAGGTACGCCAGACGCGAAGGAGGACCAGGGTCCGGACGGGGGCCTCCCCGCGAAGACAAGGGGATCACTGACGGCTAACCGTTAAGCGCTCTCCCCTCAGGAGGCTGCGAAGCAGGGGTGCTCGCAATTGGACCAGCAGAGTCATGTCGACGGAGGCTTTGTCCTGGGAGACGCCTGAGCTGAGCACCGGAGCAGCGAACGTTCAGAGCGGCTGTCGAGGGCTGAGCCCGCAAGCCACGTGTCACCCACAGCGGGTAAGGAAGAGACTCGACACCCAGACTCCAGCTTGCCAAAGACAACGACATCAGATCGCCTGCACGCAAGCTGTCAAGCTGTCCATGCATGCTCCATGGCGCGGGCGCTTAACCCAGATGCCAGTGGATCCTGCGGCTGACGGGGCACGTGCCCTGGCCCGGCTGCGGGCTGCCGGCCGATGGCGCAGCCCGGCGGCGAGATCGATTCGCCCGCGCCCAGACCGCCGCCTCGACGGCCCGGAGGCCGCCTGCTGCGCCGTGCTCGGGCTGGCCCGGCCCGGTGGGTGTCGAGGTATTACCGTTCCTGACGCAGCAGGGCTTAGAGCGTCCGCCTGAAACGGACAGCCACCCCTCCGTCATAAATATAAATATTATTTAAATTAAATAGGGTCGCATGGGCACCTGAGAATTGCTTCGCCATCTTGCTAGCACGACCTCCGTTATGTTCCAGGACTATCTTGGTTCCAAATGTAGCACTCATCTGAGCATCACGCCATTAATACATCATTTCCATACATAGATCTGCAAGAATCCACAACCATGATCTCGGAGTCCCACGTAGATCCTGAAACGCAGGGTTAGCTGTGCCCGGTCAGCTAGCTGCGACCGTCCGACGGCTTCAGCAAGGCCTTCGATGAGCTGCGATCATCATCACGCCCATCGTCCTCGTCCTCCAGGATCTCTTCCAATCCCTCTTCCCGGGAGCCCGTATTCTTTGGGCGGGAGTCATCCTCAAGAGTGTCATCCGCCGAGATGGATATGCCCCTCGCACCCCACCGGTTTGTTCTCGCGCGACGACCTGCGCCACCCTCTGCGCCGCCTGCTTCTTCGTCCAGGGACTCCTCCTCCTCCCTGCTGCGCGTAATACGCGAGTTGAATATTTTATTCACAATCCAGCTTCTCTGGAAGTCATCCGCGTCGACAATGCCGCCGTTTCGGAGTTTAACCCGTTGGCGTGACCAGTACACCCAGGCGAAATCAATGTACAGTGCTGTCTGCACGATGCCGAACACGCCAGCGATCGGGTCCCAGAAGTGTTCGGGTCCGAATCCACGGACCATCCAGTTCAAGATGTAAAGGGCTCGATATGATCCCAACGTCAGAAGGTAGTAGGAATCGATAACGGTCGGGACGGTGGTCTGACGGAGAAGCAAGAGCTGCGGAAGCACGCACACTGATTCCAAGATGATAGAGAAAATCCAGAACAACTACAGCGAAAATGAGTCAACATCGTCTCAGGGTCGACTGTGCAACGGAACTCACCTCCGTAAACCAATGGAGCGGCCAGTCTCCCCTATATGCGATCAGGAACACGACCGGGGTCAACGCCAGTGACCCGACAACTGACCACAAGGCCAGCTTCCACGCCTTCTCTCTCTCCCTTGTCCGGGGGTACACCCTGAGCATCAAGGCGACGATGTAGAGTGAAGACAGTATATAGAAAACCTTGAAGAATGCATTGTACGCGCTATACCATCCAGATGCTCGTAAAAGATCGAGATAGCGACATATGAAGACTACAGCATAGAGGACTTGTGTAAGGAGGGAGACGCCTGCGGTGGAGAAAAGCAGTCAGCATACATATATTCGGTGCCTAGGCGGCCAAAGGCAGGACGTCTCTCACCCACCTTCAGCACTTCTATTCCGGTGTATGGCCCATATCAAGATGCACTTCGATGAGATATGTGAAAGGTCGCCTAATACGCGGAAGACGTTCAACTTCATTGTTGTGGACACAACCTTTTCCTGCTCGCAACAGCAGCTCTTTGACGGCGCGATGACGATGACGTGTTGTTAGACCAGCTCGATACCGCCGTGATCAAGCTGCCATCCAAACATCCAAACAGAATCAGAATCGCAGGAGGTTCGACAGTCAACTGCGTTAGTCGTCGTCCTGTGTGGTGAGCTTCTCGTGGCCCTTGACTGAGATGGGAACCCCTCCACCGAAGGCACGTGCTTCACATCTGCCAGAGGGGGTATTGGACTCGTAGACGCCAAGAGAGATAGCCGATAATATACAATACCGATTACAGATGCCTAGAATTTCTGAAATGAAAGAGTAAATGCAAAATCTTTCTATACAATATTTGAAAACGAAGAAACTAGCATAGTAGGGCGATGACCGGAAGGTGGACGTGGAAAGCGGAGATGAGAACACGACTGGGGAACCTTACGCAAGGAGCTTCCCAGGTTCCAACCACTGCAGCCTGGACCTTGGCCAGGTGGATCCATCCGCCCGCGAGGGCCGCGTGTTGCTCACGTGATTTAATGCCTCATTTCTCAGGGAGCTGCCAGATGGACCGCGGGAGATGGAGTACTATTTTAGGACGAGTTTAGATGGCAGCATATCGATAACGGTAGCCTCGTCCTTGGACTCTTCAACATTATTCAAGAAGGGAAAATTCTCGGGCTAAGCATGCATTATTAGCTTATGGAGGACCTGGGCCAAGGCTCCAGCACAAGACCGCCGTCCAGACCGCTGGTCCTGCCACGAGAGGTACCGATCTAGAAGCTACCAAGAATATTCCTTTTCATCTTATGCATTTTATTATCACATCTGTAGACCCATCTGTTGTCTTCCAGAGACGTTCACACACTTGTTTGCTATCATTTTCCGAACTTGCCAGGTGACGAAGTTCCTCTGTGCACAACATGGATGAAGACCTAGCAAATCTTGAGGGAGTCACACTGGTTGGATATTTTCAAAGCCGGCGAAAGAATCTACTTTTCCCAGACAAATGGCAGCTGGAAGCTCGGCCCAATCCTGACCGAGAGAGTGCTCCATGGTGATGAATTCAATTCTGTGGAAATATCCGAAGCCTCGGGAGTCAGCATCGCCACCCAAACTGTAGGACCATCGCGCAGCATGGAGGCTGTTTTGAAAGTAAGAATGCAGTCGGTATCCATCTTCCATTGTCAATTGAGTAGGAAAAAAAACTCACATTTATTTATATCAGGATTCCTCCGTGGTATGATCAACCTGGAGAGTGTTCCCAGGACAAAGATTGCTACTCGAAATTCAAGTCCACCGAGATCAGCTGCTGGGCTGATCATGAGATCAGCATCCTGAAGGAACTTACGAGAAAGGGCTGTAGCTGCACTCCAGAGTTGCTAGACTTTGCTGTTGAAAGGCAGAGAGACGATGAATGGTTCCCAGGTGGATACATTGTATTCATTCCAATGGAGAAGCTGCCTGGTCGTAATCTGACGAACTTTCACACATTTCCCCTGGAGAAGCGGGATGAAGTACGAATTACTTTTGGGAAAGCTATACGGTATGCCCAACCCTCCCTCCCCCCTATGATGGAGATCTTGTGTATAGTATGCCAGCTGACGTTTTCCTTTTCTTAGTGAGCTCCATGCTCTTTTTTATTGGCACGAGGATGCAGACAGAAAAAAAGCACTCTGGGATGAAGAAAGCAAAAGGTGGTCAGTTTGTTTCCTGTCAAATTTAATGTTATAGACTACAGATCACTGCTAAATAAGAAGCACCTTCACGGCTTTATCGTCGACATGGAAGACGTCACGTATGAAGGAAAGCCGATACCATTCGTACCGCGGAGGGATTATGGACTATGGGATCTGGACCGTCCGAGTTTTCTGGATACTTCTGAACCGGATGACCCGATGATCCCTGACAACTACGATCCTTGTCCTGACGACGATGCTTTATATGCTCTGGCTGCTCGTACACGTAGAAGGGAACGGGGAAGCGCTCAATAATAAGACGTCATTGTTCATGGCTGCTTTCTTTGATTTCACTAAATGTAATGTATGTATGTACCTACTTTCTTCATACAACATTATTCCAAGGCTATTTCTGTACAATAGTTTTGTAGAAGGGTGGAGAAATAAATAACTAACTTATCATACTGCGGTCTCTTAGATAGAAGTGAGACCCCAAGTCGTAACGAGAAAACCCCCAATAATATACTCTTGAAAGAAAGAAAAGTTGAAAATGAAACATGAAAAAAAATAATAAACTTGATGCAGCGCTCAGTTGGCTGATACATCAACAAGAACCTTATTGACCCCTTAAACCGCCCGTTTACACACTCTGCTCCTTGGAAGGTCGAACCTCCTTCTCCACGGTCAATAGTGCGGAAACAGCACACCGCTCCACCGAGCTTCGAGGACTAACGCCGATGTTCGCATTGGTCGTAGACGCTGGAGTGCAAGTATTGATAGCGTGAAATCCCCTATTCCCCGTCGTATGGAAGATAGATGTATTGAAAGATGGGTTGTACATGGTAGCCGTCGCATCCTGGGGGCTAGGCCCTGGAGTGGGAGGAGAAGGTGCACGCGCCGCGGTAGGAGGGAGGGTTGTCCGGAAGAATGCCTCCTCGAGTTGGCGCCCCGAGAAGGCACCATCGCGGGAATACTCTGCCGCGATCATGGACCAGAATGAGTTGCGGTGAGCGTCGTAAATTGCACGAAGGCGAGCAGGGTCAATGTGGCCTGGATGTTCCACCGGCTTGTGAGGCTGCGACATCGTAAACGAGGTATCGAGTCGCGGAGGCTTGGTCATATCAACTGGAGTTGACTGCAGCGATCGGGTTGGAGAGGTATCCGGTTTTGGAAGGATAGGCACATGAGTCCGCGATATTTGGGAAAAGTTCGAGTCGCACACTGGCTTGCCCGAGGTATATTCAGGGCTGGAAGGAGGTGAAGGAACAGGCGAGAGGTGGGCGTATGGCGTATTCTCAGGAGTGCTATCCCTTCTACCAACGGCAGACGTGCAGGAGCTTGCAGACGAGACAGAGTCTGTTCGCTTGCGCCGATTCGTACCGTACGACATCTGATGGTAGTGAAGTCGACAGGCCAATTCCGTCTTTTTCAAATGAGCAGCGATGTGCTTATAGGGCATCTTGTGCATACGGGTACGGAGAAGGTAAGCCTCCTATATCAGATCAGTTAAGATCTCCAACCAGGGAATGGAGATCAGCGGCTCACCTCTTCCTCCGTCCATGCCCTACCACCACCAGTAGAGCTCTTCCGCTGATGCTTCTGGACTCTGTACTGAGATTGGTCCAGGTGACGGGAAGGAGCAGAATACTCGAACTCGCGGTGCTGGGTAGAACCAGTAATAGAGGAGCCGTGAGCAGGAGCCGGAGACATGGCGAATATCTTAACTGCAGAGGTAGAATATGTCGCAGTGTCGACGTCGTTTTCGTAACTTTTCTAGCTCACGAACTGATGATATTCGTATTAAACCTGGAAGGAGCTAACTCGACCCAGTATCTCAGCGTCAACGAAAGAAAATAATATGGTCTTTGAGACCTAGTGGTCAGAAAGATTTAAAGAATGTAAACAGCCCAGCCAGTGGGAGATGAAAGAAAGTAAACAGAGCTGTATAAGAAAAGGAAAGAATCGCTAATCTTCCCACCAAGAACCGATCTGATGTCGGGCTTGGAACAAAACAGCAAACATCGTGAGGGTCCGTCTCCTTATCTACCTCGATTTCTCCAGCACAGATTTGAGCGCGGGTCAGGCTCCTCCCCTGGAGGCGGACAAATCCGAAGCATGATGGTTAGAGTGGTGACGCATAGAATCTGATTTGTTTCTGAATCCACGGGTCCGTGTGGGAGAAAAAACTGCTTCGGGTTTCGTGCTATGCGAAGCATGATCTTTCGTATCGTCCAATGTTTGACCTACCATGGCGATGTGGGACGGGGCTTGGGCCATCAAGCTCAATTGAGCGAGGAGGACAACAGAGTGCATGAAGAATCGGCCCAAAAGAGCAACTGAGGGCTTCCCGGAGAAGGTAGCTGATACATGTCCCTAGCTCACTATAGGAAAGTGTAGCAGGTGGCAGGTTTGGAGCCCCTGGGCCGATCATACATGGCAAAACGGGACGAGTGTCAGCAGTTCCGCATAGTCCTTCACGAGACCCGTAGCCTGTTTCGAAGTCCAGGACCGCGTAAGGCTGTGTCGATTCTGTCAGCGGGGGCGTTAAGCACACGACCGCTGACAAAGCTCGGCTATGAGAGAGGTGGTCCATAGACCCAGCGGGGAAGAGGGGCTTAGAGAGGGTTTAGAGAGGACCCGTTGTTTCAATAATCGGAGTCACTGAAACAGACCACTTTCAGCTATGACCAAAGAAGAGGAATCACGGAGGAAATTCTCGAAACGGATCTAACTATAGTTATTATTGGAAAGGGATAGGTGAAACGAAAAGATCGGGTTGTCCATGTAAAGGAAAAGATGCGTGTCAGCAATGGAAAATGTGGTGGACCGCACTCCTTATCTCTGCTTGCCGGTCGGGCCAGATCCGACAGCGCAGAGTAGGCGTACGGCACGCCATCTGTCTGCATAGGTTAGCATAGCAGCACAGAGATCGCTTTAATCAACAGTGACAAATCTGGTAGGGCAGGATGTCTCCGCAAGCGTTTGTAGCGAACGGTTGGCCCGATACGCTCAAACGCGAGTTTCAACGCTGTGACCGACATCGTTTCCAGGAGTCGGTTATCCCAATAAGGCAATGCCAAGAGTGCCAGTGCACAAGTAGAGGAGGAAAAGGGCAAGAAACCGATGACGTGCTGCATTCGGGAAAGGATCTCTGCGACATCCCAGATCTAGGATTCCACGTGCCTATCTTGGTCAGCTTGGGAAAAAAAAATCGAAGAGTTAAGAACCCGAGGTGAGAGAGATATTAGGGAGATAAGATGAAATTGCGGGACAGGAGATATATGGAAGACTTGAAGGCATTGGAAACCTGGCCATGACCAGGAACATTCCCGGCAGGCAAGACAGACGATGCATTATTCCGTCAAGTTCCCAAGATATACGGACAGTGCAGTATTTTATGCACTAGGTCCCGTACATTCAGAGAGCTGAGTTTGTCCCGTATCCATGGATGTTTCCCGAGATACAGAGAGAGACTTCTCGACTTAATCACGAGCGACAGGGAAGGCTCTCTCAGTTCTCTTCAATCCACGATACCAGACAACAAGCACCAAGACCTCAGCCCGACATCCCGGATCCACATCGTGCGATTCCTTTGAACCCAGCCCCCAGGTCGAACAAATTTCAATCTGCTCAAGCTGACATATACTTTTAGCCCAGCCAGGTTCCTCTCTCCATGGGATCCAGATCCTTAATGCGCCTGCTAAGGCCTTGGCAACCAAGCATTAACCATGATTAAACCTCTCACAGGACCTGGAGTACCAGACACGGAGTACTATATATATACCTACCTATAGGGCTAGGAATTAAGTACTACATAGTATTGCAATATCTGAACTTCAACCAGGCTTTAAGTGTATCAGCTAGGTCTAGTTGGACATGCGACACCACCATGCTAGCCATCTGTTTCCGCAAGTTCCTTTTTATCAATTCCGAATATTCACGACGGCTACACCCATTCTACCGGGGAGAAGAGACCGTAAACGGACTGAGGGCGGGTGAATAGCAAAGTCCACCGTCCTACGTGCCGTCAACTGTACGGAATACTCGGATCTCTTGTTCCTATACCGACCAGGAGGAGCACTGCTCATTATCCACGAAAGTGACGACAACTCGCGATCCCTTGCAGCATTTCCCCGGCGGAGACTTTGGGTATACGAAGGGAGTACGCCTCTGTGTCACCACTTACGACTTGCTTTGCTCACGTTGGTCGATACGTGTTGCCAAGGTCCCTACCGCGTCATTTAATAGATGGTTTATGTCCGACGACCGGTTTGGGCGGCCGGGGCAGGGCGGCCGTCACTCGCATTATCGCCTGTTCCTCTGCCCGCCACCACTGCTGCAACTGCGGAGAGCACGGAGGCCGGGTCAACAACCATTAAGTACTCAGATACGGAGGGGAACTCACCACCAGGCCAGACGCTGCTCTAGTCCACGCGGCTCAAGGAACGCGAGGTTCAGGTTCACAATGTGGGTACTAAGTTTTTTCAAAGTAGGCTGCGGTGCGGTGCTGAGCGTACTCCCAGCCCCTGCTCGAAGGGGAATCTCCTCGAACGCCTCCCGGACTGGAGTGTCCAGCCATTGTCGAGCGTGGCTGGTTGCTGATCTGCCGGCCCAAGAGCTCCCCAGCGCCTGCCCAGCACCGATGCCCTTGAAGAGAGACGATGCAGAAGACCCGGGAGGACGTTCCCGGAGCCCCTTGTATGTCCTCGTGAGGCCATCCCCAGAGCAACGCGGCATATCGGTCCGTAGCAGCACGCTGTCTCCCCCGCAAGAGGGCTCGGGGAGTC
>ENA-UOXB01000014-UOXB01000014.1-bioreactor-metagenome-genome-assembly--contig:-NODE-14-length-235902-cov-13.057898_pt1 | contig 235902 bp, 148 predicted proteins | sample MGYA00238158_ERZ761615 | MGnify/ENA primary metagenome ERZ761615 (study PRJEB28904, sample SAMN06267902) | bioreactor metagenome | isolation source: Joint BioEnergy Institute, California, USA...
TGGGATAAATAGCTAGTCAGATAGGTAGATTAAGAAAATCAGAGCTTTCATCATCGTATCTTCGGATTACTAGGTTCGCGCAGTCCGACACCTTTGATGTTGCCCGACAAGATCAAGCTTTTCCATTTTTGAATATATATCCTCTCTGGCTTTACATCGGAAAAGAAGGTCAGAAATAACGCAAGACCTTCAATGGCGGCGTTGTCTTGTTTGACTGCATTGAGAAGAAGCTGAAATGCGCAGATATCAGTATGAAAGCGCGGGCTCGCGGGCTGCATTACATAGGGACTTACCGAAAGCAAGACCGAAACCCCTGCCCAAGCAATGGCAGCATGTGGCTCTGCACTTGTTATCGGCTGAATGAAGTCCTTAATATACTGAACCGCACAAACGACTTTGTCGATCTGCTCCCGGACAACAAGCGTCCTCTTTCCAATGGGGATTCTGAGTCGGGCCGCTTCCACAGTTCGAATTTTGAGATCAACTAATTCTTTGAGTTGTTCCTGGCGTGGCACGCCCCCGGTGTCATTTTCCGCTGGCGTTGTTTGGGTATCGGTGGACGTTTTATTGCCAGTTTCGTCTAGAAGAATTTATTTTAGCCAGTCGAGCTCTTACACTTCACATATTTACAGTATAACGCTTACCTCGCTCGCGGTGGTCCTGCGAGAACCGTGAAGCCAGCAGGAACTTTTCATATGCCACTATGAGACCCTCATCCTCTTTCCGAAGTGCAATGTACGCTTGATCCCATAGACTCATTGATTTCGGCGGCTCAGCCGTCGTCTCTGCCGCGGTGATGCGAGCCGCTACGTGGACTGACAGGTCACTTCTGGCTCGGGTTTCGAGAGCTGCTCTTCAGAACTTGCTTCCTTGAGACGGGTATCAGTACTATCTTGAATGGCTAAGGTATGTACCTAGTATGCTTCAACAGGTATCACTTACCGTCTGACGAGAAGACCGCTTTCCGTGTCGATGAAGCCCCTTGATCCGGCTCCACAGAGTCCGATTTACCCATGGTGTTAGTAGAGTCTCAAGACAGGAAGGAGCTCTCTGTGATCAGTGACGACGAACGAGTCGCTTTGCGATACACAACAAGAGTGGCTACAGTAGATGACCAGAAAAGGAGTCTCGATGAATAAGAGCATGCCTGGAGCCTCATCGCTTGATGTCACTGGTACTCGGTCGCAATCAAAAGAGGGGTAATGTTGTTTGGGATCACATGGCAGGGGTCCAAGCTCTGGGTGGGTGTTGTAACCCTGTATTGGAACATACTGCTGCACCAGGTTGACGTCCAAGTGGCATTATGGCTGCAAGTGTTGAAAGGAAGGGAGAAGTTATGCAGGAAGGCCATGATGAAATTAGAAAGTAGATGAGTAGGTTGAATGATTAGAGGATGAAGCTCAGAGCTGACTGTGGGAAATATCTATCATACAGATGAGGTACTAGGCCTGAAGCAGAAGGCTAGGATCACCCCCAACAGCAAGCAGCTAGATAAATTAGTCAGACAGGATAACGACTAATCAGAAGAAAGGACCTTATATAGAATTTGAATAGAAGAGAGTTATATAGCAACTTATGGATTACCCGGTAGTCAAATCCATCTCCTTCATGAAGCTCTGCACGGCATCCAACACACGGGCATGCGCCCCCTCCGGCGCCGCAACCATGCCATAAGCACCCGCGAGCGTCCTCCCCAAGCAACACTCCACCGGATTGCCGTCGAGATCCGTGATCTTGCCTCCACACTCCTCCACGATGAGCATCCCGCCCGCATGGTCCCAGATGTTTGACCGGTACTCCTTGTTTCTCGGGATCTTAATGAGGGCGTTGCACCCGCCGACCGCCATCGCGACGTACCGCATCTGCGCGGACCACAGGTCCACCGTTGGTGGCCAGGGAGCGCCGACGCGCGCGGCGAACTGCTTGTGTTTCTCGATGTCGGAGGACTTGGCGGCGGCGCAGTCGACGAGGCGGAGTTCGCTGAGGTCTTTAATGTCGAGGATCTTGGGGATGGGTGATGCTGGGGCGAGCGCTCCGCGGCCCATAGGTCTGATGAATGCGCCCTGGCCCGCGACGGCGAAGAGCATGAGGCCGTAGCCGTCACGGTCGACGATGTCTTCAGAGACTATCCCGCTCTCGAGGTTCAGATTCGGACAGCCCAGCACGCCGATTTTCTGCTGCCCGTTTTCCACGAGGGCGAGGCAGACGGCATACTGCTGACCGCGCATGAATGTCGCCGTGCCGTCGACGGGGTCGAGAACCCACGCCCTTCCCTGACGCTCGCACTTGCCTTTGATGCCTAGGTCGATGAGATCGATCAGTTCCTCTTTTGTGGCTGGAGAAGCCAGGAGTGCCTCGCTCTCTGGGTCTTCCAGCCGGGCTGAGCAGAGGAGCTGCCAGACACGGTCGAGGAGAGCCGGATCCTCGCGCAACTTGTCGGCAGATTCCTCTCCGACAAAGTCATCGCCGGCAAAGTGGCGACGTAGCGCGCCGATGATAAGAGCTTGAGCCGCGAAGTCGGCGAGGGTAACAGGCGTGGAATCGAGCTTGTCTATGGCGCCCTTGTCAACGGCTTCCAGGAGGGTTCTGGTAAGGAGTGCGGCCCTCTGCACGGCCAAGCAGGCAAGCTGGAGTTCCTTGGAGTATGGGCTTGACAGGTCCATCATGAATGGGCCTGGAGGGCTGCAAGAGAGGGTTGTTTTTCAGGGGATTATCTGTGAACAGTGAATAAGAACACTTGGGCAACAAAATAACAGATATGTACATACACGTGTAAAGATGAGATAGATGAGATGAAGAAGACCAGAAAATATTATTGCAAGTGGAAATATTTGAACACAGCCGCACAACTTGCAATGTTTATATAGATCAGATGACCAAATGGATACAATGCCTCTTGATCAGACACTGTAGACTTTCCAAGAAATCAAGCAAATAAGCACAGAATCTCCAACCGAAATGAGGATCCAAAGAAAAATTCTTTCTCCTGTTTATCTCCAGGTACGACATCCACCTGGAACTATAATGACAACATTTGCTTCGCCCGTCTGTCAAGTCAAGATGTTGGAAACCCCAGAAGTTCCGGAAGCCCGAGGCCTGTCACCACAGGCAGCCAATGTCTCACACAAGTGTCACCTTATACACACTCCCGGTTAACCCAAAAGAGAATCTCTTCTGACCAATTGGAGAGCCGCCAGAGGTCTGTATGATTCAATGGGGAGCCCAAGGCCTGATCTGAAAGGGAGTAGTGTTGAAACCGGAGAGGCAGTATCCACACTCCCCGGGCCGGTGAGATGAAGCGATAATTACACGGGATGGGAGCGCCTCGGCACGGACTCATCACGTGACGAGTTATCAACCTGAGGTGATCACTAGGTTGAGTCCTTCCAACTCTGGACAAGGGGCATGTTATATAGAAATGGTCCATTGCATATTCTATGAATATGTGTGTGAATATAATACGTGAGACTATAGTGATCCCGTGACAAGCTCTAACCAATTCCCGCCGAATTCTTCCCAGGAAAAGACCCTCGCGCGCCTCCCGTCCATATCACCGAATCATAGTATCATCAGACCCAGATGAAAACAAAGGGGCATATTCGTTAACCATGAACTCAACAGGACCTCATGTTGCTCCCGGAACCAAGCTCAAAACGGGGCAAAGGCAAGCTCATAAGCGAAAGCGAGGCTCATCTTGGCATGCTGCAGCATGTGATCAAAGCTCAGGTACTTGATCTTATCTTCCGTAGTGTGTATCTTCTTGTCGGAGTTCTCAAACTCGGACTCGATGACAAAAGCAGACGGATACCCATACCTGCTCGCAGACGCATGGTCGGAGCAGGCGTAACCGCACCTCGTTTCTACATAAGGCACATCACAATACTGCATAACACATTAGTCATTGCCTTGCCTAGAGAGAATGCGAAGCGACTTACAGTAGTGATGACCCCCTTGATGAACTCGGTCAAGCCCTTGTCAACATAGTCGACAATAACGCCCACAGCTTCCTCCAGCCCGGCATCCAGGGTGCCCTGGACGTAACCTGTCATGTCTTGCTGCAGCATGGCCTTGACATCCCTCTCTTCGCTCTTGTACTTCGAGAAGACGGCCTGAGAGCCAAGCAAGCCGCCCTCCTCAGCGGAGTACCAGTGGAATTCGACCGTATTGGTCGCGTTCCCATGAGCGATCTCCTCAGACTGCAGGAGGGCACGCATAGCCTCGAGGATCGTCACGGTTCCACTGCCATCGTCATCAGCGCCTGGCGCAGCCAGGATCGATGGGAGGAACAGGTTGATACTGTCCTGATGGGCGCCCAGCACCACGGTGCTGTTAGTCTGGCCAGGGATCCGAGCAATAATGCTGAACTGGCCCCATGGATGGGGGAACTGTTCAACAGTCGCACCGTACGCAGCCGCACCCGACTCATCAACTACCTGCTTCACCTGGCCATATAACCATGTTGCTGACTCGATTCCGGTTTGAGACTTGTAGTAGCGTGTGTGGAAGGACGTGAAGTGCTCGAGATTCTTCCTCATGTTCTCCTTGGAAAGAATCTTCGCCAATGGTTTCACTGTAGTCTCGTGTTCCATCTTCAATGGAAACTGGACGACACTGGACGGGTGGAAGGCCGGGTAGGTACCTGCCTTGACCTCTGCGGTAATGTCGATGAAGTTGACACCGTCCTAGACAAGGGATAACAAGTTAGATACTGCGTCACAAAGACGGAAAGACGCTGCGGAGATGTACCAATTTCAAGGCCCACTTCTCCTCCTCCGTGACCCATCTGGTCTCATAGGGAGCTAGCTCGATGAGATATCTCCCAGATTCATGCCCAGATTCTTCACCGGTCAACGGTCTCTGCTGAGGGATCAGAGCCGCCAGCGCGGTCGTGGAAGCTGTAGCTCCCAGAACGAGAGCTGTGAGGAGCTTCATTGCGGTGACAAGGCAACAGCTAATCTAATTTTGACGCGCGAGCAGTCTGACAGGGATAAAGGGATAAAGGGATAACAATAAAATTACTAAGGTATGTCGAAGACAACTTCTGACAGCGGCTGTGATCAGTAGGAAAGAGGAAGGAATATATACACCTTGTTGACCGTCCGAGACGCGATCCCGAAGCTCGGACAGGTGATGGTACGTATGGGAAGCGCTCCTGATCAAGTCGGACCTGCGCTGGCTTATCACGAGGCGCCGCAAGGACCACTGCGGAGAGCCGAGCCGCGGAGCTGCGGAGCGCTAGTTGGCCTGGTGAGACATCAGTGGACGCAACCGCCCGCCGCAGGCACAACTTTAAAGAAGAATAATATACGGAGTACGGAGTAGATCGGACGAATGGGGAATACCATGTCACCCCAAGTCACCGCCTATTCTCCGACACAGGAAATGGGGCGGTCCAAACGACCATATCAAACAGAACCTCCCTAGACGCTCGTTGCACCTCAACAGAGGGAGACGGATCACCTTCATAATAGAGGCGTGTTTCCTTTCCCTTCTTCCTTTCTTTTATCCACCAGGATTTCTCAAGGTAAACAGGTGCTCCATACTAGTCCTAGACAAATCCTCAATGCCTTGCCTGCTAGAATTGCCTTTCAATCTGTGATTTGTTCGAACCATCCAGCGGTGAAGGAGTGGAAACGCATTTGCTTTACGCAGCCTTTGCCAGAACATGGGTGTCAATCGATATTGGTCCATAGGGAATTTTCAGGTATTTTCCGCTTTTAGCACCCGAGATGTTTGTCGCTTTTGTTCGATCAGTGCTAAATAAATCCGACATGTATTCTTTCTCTGTACTCAAGTGCTGCATTTCCACGGGTGCTCTGCACATATGTCCAAATGTTGGCCGCAATCGTTAAGGTCTCCGAGACGGACGCGGTGCACTGCACCTCAGAAGCCATAGAGCTGCCAGCCTGCCACCGGAGCGGGTCTCTGTGGTTTTCCTAGCCCCTGATGAGGCTATGAGCGCATGGACTGTCTGGATGATTCACCACCAGGATGACTCGAGTCAGGATGAGTAAGAGTGGAGCACGAGGCTAGGGCTCCCATTAGGGCTGCGGTCACCGCCCGCCAACCAGGAGCGCGCGCGGAGCCACCTGCATCGAGGCGATCTGCAGGGCCCTCTCCGAGTACAGCGTGCCTTATCACTCCTACCCCCCTGCCCCTCGTCGTGCTCTGCTGTGCCTAGTCCAAGACATCCGCGAGGATTGATCGCGTCTAGTCTCTCTCTCCTGGTGGAAGAACAAAGGCGTCCTGAGAAAGGCCTTCCTCCCGTTCCTGGCGGTCTCCGAGGTACGCGCTAGTTGTCCCTATCGCACTATCGCATCGCGCTATCAGGTTATCACCCATTGCGAGGTCACAATGGCTATCCATCCGAATCTGCACCCTCAGCCTGCCAGCCAGGGCAACTTGACGCCGGAGCGAGCTCGAGCGATCTCCGCTTGGACGGAGCAGGCGGTGGCCTCACTGCAGAACTTGAGCCTCTCGGAGCCGGCTCCCGTACGCGATGAGAATGCCTCCGAAACCACGGGCAGTAGGGGTCCGCGGGGAACTTCTGTGGCTCTGACAATCCCCCTCGACGACGAGCTCCATCCGGCAGACAGCCCTTCTGCTCCCCGCGCAAGGATCGCGAATGTCGGGGCTGGGGAGTCGCGACGCGTCGTATTGACCACCCACAAGCGCCCCGAGCCCAGCCGCCGCGACAGCCTGAAAAGGCGCGAGGCATTGCAAAAGGGGAGAGAAGGGAGTCGTCGGAGGCAGCGTTGGGAGAACGGTATGTCTCGAACCGCTGGCTTCCCGGGTACAAGATTCCCCGGTGACGCAAGGACGGGGTCCAGTTGCAGATGCCGCAGGGGATCATTTTCCTTTAAGTGAAGGTACTGACACGCTTCTCAAGACCGCCTGTTAAGCAATCCATGGGCTCAGCCACCCTCTGCGAGCGACTGGCTTATCCAGCCAACTTACCCCCGTCATGACACTGTTCCTTACTACCTCGCGCAGCTCTGGGACAGTCACTATGCACACAAGGAGCGCAACCATAGCAAGCGGTCCCGAGGAGACGAGAAGCATCAGGTTCCCAAAGAGCTCCGTCTGCGGCTGAAGCACGCGCGCGGGGCACGTGGCATGCTTCAGGATCTGGAAGAAGACATCAGACAGTTCGTCCAGAGGTGGAACGAGAAGCAGCTCATGCTGCAGGAGCAAGGCCTGGAGGACGCCCCGTCATCCTCGGATGAGGACTCGGAAGACGAAATCGTCTTTGTTGGGCGAAATGGCAAGATGCATGACTCTCCGGAGCACAGGAGAAGGCTCAGGCAGATGAGGGAAGAGATGAGCTCCCACAATGAGAGGCATGGGGTGAAGATGGTATTTGAGAGCCTTGTCGATGATCGCGCAGCTGGGTTTGGGTTCGTACCCACGTGCTCACGCCCTGTCTTTCACTACTTTCTGGCCACTGGCAAGGCCTTTACTGACAAAACCCCGTCTATAGGCGCTGGCTTGTCCACTGCATCGCATCATACTATGGTCTTTATACCTGGTCTGTCACAGTGGGGAACCCGGCCCGCCGCGAGGCCTACGTTGGGTTCCATCCACCCGCTGCGGGTCGCAGAGATGGACAGATCTCGCTCCCACCACCTTCCATGGCGAGTTTCAAGAGGGCGACCATCAAGCCCGGCGACCCGCTCCCAAGGCCTCTCTGGACGCTGGTTTGAACTGCGTAAGCATCTCCTTCCTCTAACATATATTTATATACTTTCCTCGATAGAGGCATTAGACTTTGATTATCTCCGTTCGTTTTAGACCGCCAGATTTGACCGATCACATAGATCGAACTGCACTGGTGCAGAACACAGTCAGCGTAGGATATATGAAAGGAAGCATCTTCATTCCTTGAATTCTTTTTTCGAGAAAATCTTTCCCGATCTTGTTTCGAAGTGCTTACGGCGCGCGGATGATTGACATAGACTCTGTGCACGATGTAGAGAATGGCTAGTATATCTGATACTAGACTAGACTAGACGTAGGTCCGGATATCAGGACATGTAACCGATATCGGAACTGTATGATCCAATGATAGAAATCGTATGATTGAACTGCTCTTTAGTAGAAAAGCTTCATATTCGCTGAGGACATGATGCCTTCGGATAGTATACGACCGTCATTGTGTTCTCTGGTACTTTCTGAAGTTTGATTGTCCAAAAATTTCCCATGCGAACATTGTCAGAAAAAGGGCCACAAATCTGAGAACTGCAGAAACCGTCCTGGCAGCTCTCAGCCTCCACAAGTCTCTGTTCCCTCTGCGCAGCTGACAACAACTATACGCCCGCAACCGCTTGAGTTTCAAACCGAGAACAATCCTCAAGGAGACGATGTAAGTCAAGTTATTCATATTCACGATCTCTTCAGGCTTGAACTTTATCTGACAGAACAAGGCGTCATACAATATCCAGCCGCTGATTGTGTTTCCCAATTTTGACCAAATCATACGCCACCTAGTGGATGGTCTACTTGTCGGCAAGGACGACAGTCTAAAGCATATTCCATATGTTTCAGTGATCGAAGCATGTGGAGGACCATAGATTGTCACAGCAACAGTGCTGGCAAGCATCGATCCCCAGATTAGGGCTTTGGAAGGCAAGACAATTACTGTGAAGTTGTATCTCCAATTATCTATGGTATCTTCTCTCTTGCAAAATGGAACTGACGGGACACAGGCTGGATGATATTCGGACAAAGCAGTCCAATGAAACAAACCCTTGGCCAGCGAACAGTGGCTATCTGGACTATGTCAAAGATGATCGAAGTGAGAACTATTGGCGCGCCTATGTTGGCCAATCTGCAAAGCCCTGGCAGCGCATAGCACAGCATATACGGTGTATCCTTCAGCTACAACATGACACATCACACTACTATGTTATTTGGAAAGGCAATGCCTATCGATCAGCAAACTTTATCCTGCTTTAGACTCAAATACTCCCTGATGTGGGGCTATACCAATGACAACAGCAACTTCGTGCATAAGAGAAAAAGAAAACAACGAGATGGATATGCAGATCAAGGAGAAGAAACAGATTCATCTGCAGGTCCAAGTACAGATACAGATCGAGAACTTATATCAACAGAGATGACAGACTTGTCAGCTGTTGCCGGCAACTATGAACAAACATGCTGCATGGACAACAAAATCATCACAGGGATTGACTGTGTTACTTTTTGTCAAATTAAGACAATATTACAAGCTGCTACATGTGACGGCGCGGCACACCTAGGCGGTAAGGTAGGCGGTGTTGGGCATCCCTTTGTCTCTGGGATACTGCCGGTCCTACTCGCCTACATATATCACACTACACAAAGCCCTGCAGATTCTTTCCTTTCCCCTCATGCTTTCGATTCTGTATGACTAGCTACCATAGTTCTAGCTAATAATACTATGACTGAGTGCCGTCACACTACATAGAGAAGTTAGCCTGAGGAGTGTCATATACTGCAGGCAGCACCCCTGACAACAACAAGTAAAGCCGCTATCTCCCTTATGTGCTGGTGTTGTGATTGTTTTAGCAGAACAGCATGGGCAGTTAGTCCCAAACTTCCCAGACTAAGGGGGTTCGTCCACAACTAGGAAGAAGGGTCCTAGATAAAAAAAATATGTCAAAAAGATAACTACTCAGGAAGCAAATAAAGAAGTGTAAGACCAAACCCAGCATCCAATAAGAACATGATAATTTCACCAGTGTCATGTAGACTGCAAGGCACCTATCTGCATATCCTTAGTGAGAACCCTTCAATTGTAGTCTTCTTGATGATATAACCAAATTATAACCTGGAGTCACATGTAAAGAAGCATTCTTGGAGATGGTGAAGATAAATGTCATCATCGCCCTACTGAAGGGTTTCCCTCTGGGGACTCCGACAAAACCAACCTGATAAATTAGGGAGGCGGTGAGAATCTGCCGGTGGATGGGGAAGAACTGCCAAGCTTGACAATGTTCCCACTAGAACTACAGTACAATGTAAATGGGAGCCTCTGACAGCACTCTGAGACATGTTACCAGGTGTATATCTACCTACATCTGAGCCTTGACGCCTTTCTTCTCTTCCTTCCAGGTGCTATGATATTACTTTGTAGCAGTTCTAGTTAAATTGAGTTGGTTCGACAAAACAAAAAAAGAAACGTCAGCGACAGGATTCGAACCTGTGAGGCCGCAGCCAACAGATCTCGTGGCCATTATAATAATGGCTTTCAAGTCTGTCTCCTTAACCACTCGGACACACTGACCGTTTCTTGGCAAGTGAAGAACAAATTGCTCTTTCTAGAATTTTTGCTGCCACTTTCTAATTGCATTAGATTTATATCTGCTTATAGTTAATACAAACTTCTGTCTTTTAGTGTTATGGACCTTGCCATATAAAGACCGGATAATTATAGCACCGAGAGAAGGAACTAATTGACACATGACTGACCATGATCACCAAGACTGTAACGACAGGCCTAGTTAACTAGACCTAAAAGGGCCGTTGGTTTATCTTGAGGACAGAAAACAAGGGGGTGAGCAATATAAAAGTAAGAATAGACCTGTGTTACTAGCAAAACCTATATATCGGGTTGCTGCGTGAGTCGACCACGAGGGTCGGAATCTGCCTGAAAGGAGTGTCATTATATACATGCCTGTCTGTCTGGATCAATGGGTTGTTTGGATCATTCTGGGTGTTGGATCATAGGCCCCTCGCTGGATCAAGATGGCAGATGGATCATTTTGATCCATTGGCACGTGACATCCACATGACATACCCCTCCTTTATGCCAACTCCGGCTATAACATTAGGTCAGATCTAAACTAAATTAATGATTTGACAGATATTCTAGCTTATGCTGATGCTACAGATGGGCTGAGAAGATTTCAGGCCGTTAGATTATTCCTAAGTTATACAGGCAGAGAATATTTTATCACGCCCATACAAAAGCCCTCCGGCCCTTATCAATTTGATCTTATCTATCTCTGATGTAGATCTCCTCTTCAAACATCCTCAACTCCTGCTAGCGTCCCCTAGGCAGATCCGGGGGTGCTCTCGTCGCGATGGTCGGGATTTCTCCAGCTTTTTCCCCTTCTCCGCCCTCGGCTCCTCGGCAACAGCGAGCTCCGTTTTTAGTCTTTGAGTTCGAGAACCTCCAAGAGCCCGGACCCCCACATAATGACGTCCAGTCCAATACCCTTCCCTGTGCCGGTGTACAGTACCGTGTACGGCGCGCATGGACCGATCAGCTAAAATGGTCGGTGACCGAAGGGGTTTATCGCGAGCTGCTTTGCCAGGAGGAAAGAGTCATATCTTTTCCTCCCTCTTCTGCTTCCTCTTTTCTTTGTTAATCATGCTGTGCTGTCTTCACAGCATGTCATTTGATGTTTGTTTTTGCAATTTCTTTTAATCTACGATTTGCTTCTTAGTGCTCTGGTAGCTCACATTATTCGAGTTTGCTCCCGACACATGGACTTGCAATTCGGGAAATTCGCAAAGCTTCGTCACTGTACACTCCCCTCGATCTTCCATCTCCGCGACTGATTGTCTGAACCATGGGAGAAGACACACCGATAGACATTATCCGTTCAACGGAAGAGAGCCCTCCCCTGTCGAAGAGTTCTACATGCGGACATCAGGAGGGACACGTGCATGACAAGGACCTGCAGCAGCTGCAGCAAGACGACGTCGCCAGCGAGAAGCCTTCCCAGGACGTCCCTCCGGATGGCGGGTACGGTTGGGTCTGTGTAGCATGTGTTTTCTGGATCAATGCGCATACATGGGGAATAAACAGTGTAAGTCAGATACCAGTTCCGCGTCCCGCTCAAACAAAAAGGCTAATTGTGCCGTTTCCACCAGTCATATGGCGTCTTCCTGTCCTATTATCTATCACATAATGTATTCCCGAATACGAGCACACTCGCCTACGCTTTTACGGGAGGACTCAGTATATCCTGTGCCCTATTGATCGCTCCTCTAGCCACCTATCTCATTGGCCTCTTCGGCACCCGATTCGTCCTCAATCTTGGAGTCTTCTTCGAGACCCTCTCCATGATCGGTGCTTCGTTTGCTTACGAGAAATGGCACATCTTCCTGAGCCAAGGCGTATGCTTCGGCTTTGGCATGGGGTTTCTCTTCGTCGGGTCCGTGGGAATTGCACCGCAGTGGTTTTTGCGTCGGAGAAGCGTTGCAAACGGCATCACCGCTGCTGGATCCGGGATAGGCGGATTGATGTATTCCCTTGCGACGGGAGCCATGATCCCAAGGTTGGGACTCTCCTGGGCGTTCCGAATTCTCGGGATTGTTTCCTTCGTCGTGAATGTGATCGCTGCGAATCTGCTGAAGGATCGCAACAAGGCCATCGGCAGCCGCCACAAGGCATTCCATCTCCCGCTGTTCAAGCGCCCTGAATTCCTCCTCTACCTTGGTTGGGGCGTCTTGAGCATGCTGGGCTACGTCGTCCTCCTATTCAGCCTGGCGAACTTTGCCCTCTCGGTCGGTCTCTCCCCGCACCAGGGCAGCATCGTCAGCGCCCTCCTGAACCTGGGCCAGGGCCTCGGACGACCCTTCGTGGGCATGTTCAGCGACCGACTCGGCCGCATCAACGTCGCCACCTTCCTCACGTTCCTGTGCGGCCTGTTCTGCTTCGTCATCTGGATCTTCGCCCGCAGCATGGGCGTGCTCTGCTTCTTCGCCATCATCGTGGGCACCGTTGCGGGGACCTACTGGGCCACGGTGTCCCCGGTCCTCGCGGAGATCATCGGCCTGCGGGACCTCCCGAGCGGGCTCAGTCTCACCTGGATCGTCCTGGTGCCGCCGACGACGGTCGCGGAGGCGATTGCGCTGGTGCTGAGGGATGAGTCCAAACATGGCTCCGCGTATCTGCGAGTCCAGATATTCACCGGCTGCATGTATTTCGGCGCCGCGGCCTGCCTGTGGCTCGTCAGGGGCTGGAAAGTGGGCGAGATTGCCCAGCGAGAGCGGGAGGAAGCCGCGGCAGCAGCCCGCGCGGGTAGTCTGACGAAGGCTGAGAAGCCAGACGGCCCATGTCCTGAGAAGGATAGTATTGAGAACAGTGCAGGCCATCCTCAACAACAGCAGCAACAAACGGCACCAGCGCTGCCTGCTCCGGAGACATCCAAAACGGAAATCTGGAGTCCCCTTGCTCTGGTGCGCGGGATGCTTGCCTGGAAGCGTGTTTGACAGACTATCTAATATAATTGATGGCAAAGAAAGAATTGCAGCTAGTCCTTATTATCTAGTATATATACATTCCATGACAGGATGCGGATATAACATAGCAGGAAAACGAGAACGCAACGATGACAAAAAGTGCTTTCAGTTTGGCAAGAGGACGCATATATGAAGTTATGGTTTATGCATATATGTGGCCCGTTTCAGGGAATTTTTTTCGTGTCTGCTTCTCCGGTTTCTGTTTGTAAACATTCAGCGTTCTTTTCGCTTTGAATTATTGTATTAGAATGGCTGCAAAACTGTTATTATAATCCTAGTATAGAAGTCATGCTTCGAGACAAATAGGATTGTAAGTTGCAGCGTGATTGGTCTAGTAGCTTGTACGGTAGATGTGATTAGATTATCTTTTATCATCCCGTTCTATTGTATTTTACTACCCCATCTTACTATGCGAGTTGCTGAAGTAGATGAATTATGGTATCATCAAAGTCTTCTTTTCCCGGAACATCACAGATACTAACTAGGATGCCTCCATCACATACATACATGAATGCCCATGGAAAATCATGACATGATAGGATCTATCTTATTTCATGTTATTACTTCTCATTTCCCCTTCCCCAGAATCAAGACCCTCACTCTCCTCTTTCCCGCTCCGCGACCTTCCTCCTTCACCGAGCTGACATTGACCTTGACTCTCTCGAACAGCTCGACCGTCATCGAGCGCTCCTTCTCGGGATGCCCCTTCTCCCAGACCCGCAGGGAGTACTCCTCGGGATCGAACTCGCTCTCCCGCCGGAGGGCGATCTCCCTACGCTCCTCGACCGAGGCCGGCGGCACCGCGTCGCCTGGGAGGACGAAATCCTCGAGCCGCACGACGCCCTCGATCCCGAACCGCGGCACGAACACCACGACGCCGTTCTCGAATACGCGCATGACGTACCCCTCCTCGTCGATGCCGCCCTCGCCGCCGGCGACCTTTTCACCGCGCGCCTTGAGCGCCTGCCCGACGTAGTACTCGATGCTGGCGCGGCCCGCGTACTGCGCGTTGCGGTGCCGGTAGTTGAGGTTGCGGCAGATGTCCTCGAGCTTGCTGCGGGTGGTGAGGCCCTCGGCGAGCAGGGTGGCGCCCTCGCCGTCGTACCCGATCGCCGCCGCCAGCTGCCGGTGCACGAGGAGGTCGGCATACCGCCGGATCGGGGACGTGAAGTGCGTGTAGATGGGCGAGGCGAGGCCGTAGTGCCGGAACTCGGGCTCGGCGTGACTCCCGGCGCAGAAGTACTCGGCAGAGGTCATGCAGCGGGTCGCGAGGATGCGGATTAGGGTGTTGAAGAAGGGGTTCTCCGGGTCGACGCAGCGGTCCAGCGAGTCGGCCAGGGCCTTGGAGCTCGACACGTCCAGCTCCAGGCCGCGCTTCTTGGAGAGCTGCGCGGCAAGCTCTTCGAAGTTCTGCGGCGGCGGGGTGGCGTGTCGTCGGAGGAGGGCCGTCTGTGGGAAGGAGCTGTAGATCTTCGAGGCGACGGTGATGTTGGCGAGGAGCATGAACTCCTCGACCAGGCTGTTGGTCGCCAGCATGGCTTTGGTCTTGACGTCCGTGAGGGGGTCGCCGACCTCGTCGTTGTCCGTTTCGATCCGCACTTCGGGCGACGCGAGGTTCAGCGCTCCGGCTTCCATACGCTTCTGCTTGAGGATCTTGGAGAGACGGAGCAGAGTACGCATGCTCTGGGTGAGCTCGTCGTTCTTCGACACATCGTCGATGCGTAGCTGTGCCTGCTCGTAGCTGAAGGCCTCGCGGGAGAGAATGACGGACTTCGTGAAATCAGCGGAGACGATCTCAGCGTTCGGGGTGATCTCCCAGATCACAGAGAAAGCATAGCGTTCCACGTGCGGCTTGAGGGAGCAGAGATCCGTGCCAAGCAGCGTCGGCAGCATGTCGATACGCTTGTCGACCAGATAGACAGTCGTTCCTCGAGCGCTGGCCTCGGCGTCCATGGCGTTGTTCGGCTTGACGAAGTGCGAGACATCTGCGATGTGGACACCAACTTCGAAGTTGCCGTTCGGCAACGGTCGAGCGTGCAGAGCATCGTCGATATCCTGACAGCCAGGAGGATCGATACTGCAGATAAGCAGATCTCTCAGGTCCCGCCGTCCTTTCCAGCCAGGGTCGTCCTTGCTGGCAGGCACTCTCCAATCGTGCCCTTCAGGCGGAAGACAGTCTAATACAACCTTCGGGAACGGCTTGTATTGCACGTCGTATTCAAGAAGCAGAGCCTCAGTTTCTGCCTCTTTGGTTTCTAGTTCTCCCAGCGATCGAACAAAATGCCCGGTGGGATACCGCGAGTCTCGATCCCAGGAATCAATTGTAACGAGAACTCTCTGGCCTAACAAGTCGGCCGCCTGTCTCGTTCGGATTCGAATCTTCGGGATTCGCTTGTCCATGGGCAGCACGAAGACCGTCTGCTGTCTCCGTCCGGCCTTGACGAGGGACGTCGTAGAAGTAGCATCCACATGTCCAACGTACTGACGCCAGTTTCGCTTGACGATGCCAACGACCCGAGCTGTCGGCTGCGGTCTTCCTTCGGCATTCTTTCCGTGGGCTTTCTTGACTTCCTCCTGCAGGGCTTTTCGTTCCCTCTCGGTAACCACCGCCTCATTCTCCTCTGCATCAGCGTTTTCATTCATGGTTACCGCTTCCTCGTCAACAAGCTTTGTCGAAGGAGTCTTCCACTGATCTTTCGGCAGGACCTCAACAACGACCACGTCTCCGGAGATAGCTCTGTTGCTGTTATCACGTCCAAGAATCAAAAGAGGCTTGGAGAATGCAGCCACGCTCACGGAGCCTTCCAGATAGTTGTAGGGCGACACATTAAACACACCCTGGTGCAGAGTGCCAGCCCTCAGACCCGTCATCAGCTTCGACATGGAATAGTATTCTGGATAGAATAGCTCTCCACGCGGGACTTTTCCTTCTCTTCCCTCCCTCGACTCGTTGATCATGTCCAGCAGCTTGTCGGAGTCTTCCAACCCGGAGACGTAATCGGACAACGACAAGGCCGTCACGCCCTCCTCCTCTGCCTTGCGCAGACTCTCCTTGTCATCGGTGAGGACGACTATAGCCGGCACCGACTTTTCCTTCTTCGTCTTCTTTGTAGCTGAACGAAGATGCTCCGCGTACCATTTCGCTACGGCCCGAACCGCCCGGTCGTTTCGGTCATTGATCGACTCGTCCGGATTCCGTCGCACATGCGTCTCCAGTCGGAACTCGTTGAAGAAAAGATAAAACCGCTTCTCGTCGGTTTTTATCAGCGTCAACAGGCGGTTGTAGAGCGGTAGCGACAGGTTCTTCAGCTCCTCGAGCACGGTCTGCAGGATGATCACATCGTAGAAGGCCCCAGTGTGTTCGAAGAGGTCCATTCCATTCAGAAGCGCATTCGTGTCGGGGATGAGGTAGTGACCTCGAGGAAAGGCCTTCGTGCCGGCAGGACGGTCCGAGAGGACGAAGGGAGCAACTGCGTCACATTAGTTCCATGCTAACCAAAATCCACGCGACAACAGATGCTAAGGTCAATCTCACTGTTCCCGTTTGCGTCCGCCGGCGCGTACGACAGACATATCGAGCAGAGTTTCGAGGAGCAAGGGATGTCCTGCCTCAGATACAGCTCGCGCACGATCTTCTGGACCTTTCCACTCTTCGTGGACCTCACAAAGACTTTGCTCGAGACATTTTGGGCCTGCGGGTTCGAGGAGAAGTCTCTCCGCAAACTCTTCATCTTGTCGGCCAGAGAGCAGCCCCCCTCGAGGCTGCAGGTTCTGCTTGCTTTCGCAGCAGATCAAACGAGCGCTCTTCTTTTCTTTTCAGACAGGATATTTAATCCTGTGTGATTTTGCCGAAAAGCGCTGAACGCTTGTTGCGACTGGAGTTGCTGGATCGGCACCCGCGCGTTGGAGTCGCCGATGAAATATCTTGATCCGAATCGGGAAACTCTGCCGACGCAGGTACTACGGAGTACGACTATCGGACGCTCCGGATGAGTAATACATCAACATCGCATTTTGTCCGTAGAGTTCTTCTGATTGTTCATTGTATCGAGTAAGGTTTTGTAATAAGAGATAAGTTAATTCTACAAAAGACCATGGCGATCGCAGTATGAATTTCTTTACTTCACGAGCTCCATGCACTCCGCCAACTAACTACTCTGATAGGCAGTGGGACAGCTATGCTCGACAGCGAGCATGGCGCACAACCTCGCGCAGTGCAGGGTCCTGGTACGAAAAGCAGTAGCTGCAGGTGCCAAGGTACAATTGCGTCTTCAATGTTTTTTAATTGACTAATCTTCCGCGGTTTACATACCTGATATCTCTCTGACATAACATTCCACGTTATCAGGCCCTCTTCCTCCCAGAAGCCTCAGACTACATCGGCTCCTCCGCAGCAGAGACGGTATCACTCGTGCGGTCCGTCCAGGAGAGCGAGTTCGTACAGGGTCTGCAGAAGGAGGCCAGACAGGCCAAACTGCCCATCAACGTTGGGATCCATGAGCCCGCGCAGGGCGGACAGAAGGTGAAGAATACGTTGATATGGATTGACGAGCATGGGGAGATTACACAGCGGTATCAGAAGATCCACCTCTTTGATGTGGACATCAAGGGGGGTCCGATTCTGAAGGAGAGCGCGTATGTAGGTTCCTTTTTTGGTGGTTTAGACGCCAACATGAATGGATCGGGAGGGAGAATACGTACATCCATACTAATAATAATGTCTCGACCAGGAGCGTTGAGAAAGGGATGGAGATATTGCCGCCATTTGAAACGCCCGTGGGGCGTGTTGGCCTGGCTATATGTTTTGACGTAAGTTGCAATGATCGGTTCAAGGTACAGACATACTCATATATCATCTGGGTACGTATAGTTACGATTCCCCGAGATCAGCCTGGCGCTCAAGCGCCAGAACGCGCAGATCATCACCTACCCCTCCGCATTCACGGTGCCAACCGGGAATGCGCACTGGGAGGCTCTGCTCCGTGCTCGAGCCATCGAGACGCAGTCATATGTGATAGCAGCCGCGCAGGCTGGCCCCCACAACGAGAAGCGGATCAGTTACGGCCACTCTATGATCGTCAACCCCTGGGGGGAGGTGGTTGCCAAGCTTGGAGGCGAGTTTAAGGAACCGGAGATCGCCACGGCTGAGATCGATCTCGACCTCGTGGCCAAGATCAGAAGGGAGATGCCCCTGCTGCGGAGAACTGACGTCTATCCGGAAGTGTAGCGGACGGACGCTGCGCAAGTAGTATATGGTTTCTTCTTCTGTCTAATCGACTACGAGAAATCATACGCTATGCCTGAGCATCGACGCTGGATAAATCGTCTCTATCCTTCTAAAACTCATTACTAAGCCACCCAGGACGATGTGTCAACGGATGAATCATGAGCCAGCTCTTCACAAACCGCTTGTATGAATTAATAACAAAGCAGTTCGGGGAATAGTAGGACAGAGCACACATGCACGACAACATAAAAGGCAAAGAAAAAGAAACGCAACCTAACATGAACCCGCGCATCATATGGCGCCAACCCGGATCAGAATCTCGCGCCCCGGATCTCCTCTATGTACAACGCAGTTTTCACTCCAGTGGATCGATAGAAAGATCATTTCTTCTGGACCTTATCTGGATCTTCCAGGATGCCCTCCGCTTCGAGCCTTCTTCGTGCCTCTTCGAGGGCCCATGTTTGTATCCTAGGTTCACAGGTTGTCAGTTTCTATAGTTCTACAATACATCTAGAACGATTCCACGAAAACAAGGACACTCCGGTCTTGTAGCTGGGGCACAATGACCAGAACCGACCAAAAGACCAGATGTCAGGATCAAGATGAGAGGGGCACATACGATGTGTCAGGCTTGAAGACGTATGCGATACCCGCGACAACCAAGCTTCCGATGAATCCAAAGTACCAGATGTTCTCCCAGCCCTCCTTCACGTACTTGTGACCGGGCTTGACACCGAAGAGCCATCCACCGGGCGGGTCATAGTGGTTGCCATGGTCCGCGGCACGCAGGGTGGTCTGCGTCGAGAAACCACGAGCGCTCTGCGGCTGGCGGAGGAGACAGCGAGATCGAATGCAGCGCGACAAAGCACGAGCAGCCATTTTTGAAAGTATGCAGATTCGTTAAACGGGGCGTGGACGCCTAGTCGGAGAAGGTTCGTATTCTATCAAAGTCAAGTACTGTTGCGTCGTGAGTCGTCGATAGCGGGGGAGCAGGCGGGCAAAGAATTTTCCGGGCCAGGGAACGTGGCGGAGGCCCTGTCGACCGGCGTCTGCTCAATTGGGTGGATTGCGATAGAGACTCCTACTGCTGGAGTCCGGGGCAGTCTGGAGAGGTGGAGGAGGTGGATGTGGACTGCGGTTGTCGTGGAGAAGCAGCAAAAGGCGCCGAAGCCAGGAGGCGGCGTCGGATCCGCTTCTCCGGTCTGGCCCGCCCGCGTCCGCCGATGAGGAAGGCCAAGCGAGGCCTCAGGCTCCATCCGTCTCCATCAGTCCGTCGTGATCCTCCCTACAACTCCATCCAGTCGGCCCACCGACAGTACTATGGTACTCCGGACGATGCTTGGATTTCTTCTCTCTCTAAATCATGCGTCTGTAATTCTTTACATCTGACTACCTGTAATTGGAAGACCTTTTGTACATTACTCCGGACCAAGGCCAGGAAACCCACGATGTCATGGCGGCTGCAGGAACTGTGTGAGTTAGCCGGGCATCTCAGAAGACCACCGTGCAAAGGTGCCTGGTGCCTCTCCGCAGGGGTCAGTCCATTTGTTTATCCTTCCGTGTCAGGACCTGTCAGACAGCCTCTAGAGCTGTGATGACTGGTTCAGAGGTTGCTAGCCAGAATAAAGAGGTGTCCGCGGCTGTTGAAAATGTGCAACAACTGGCTAGACATGAGTCCCCCACAAATCAGCCCAGGATCGGATGGGAGGAGTGACACGGTACACGTTTCATCTGCCGTCCTGTTCCTAAGGCAGCACCGGTCAGAGGCGGAGGACATATTGATGCCTCAGGCATCAGAAAAGACGCCTGACGCGCGAGACGCGTTGAGGGGGGTATTCCATCTAACCCAGAACATACAGAGATCACCAGCCGCGGCAGTTGCGACAGCCCGCGACATCGTTCTCTCTATAGTCAATTTCTATGCTCCATGGTCCTTGCAAGGGTAGTTCCTTTTAGCTTGGGCTCTTACCCTCTTAGGTTCGTCCGCTCCATGTGGTTTATCATCTGTTTACTCCCCGCTCACCATATCCTACCATATAGGCACTCAGAAAAAATGCTCGATTGCAGCTCCCCTCTGAGATACTAAGAGCTGCGGACCGGTCACCATGGCCGCCAACCATGATCCGTTTTCTATATCCTCCAAGTCGCGGTCGAAACTCAACTCTTTCCGCTATGTCGAGAGCAAGGACGAACCGTCTTCCCCTAAGCAGTCGCCCTCGACGGCATCACTGGAGGCAGATAATGCGCACAAGGAAAATCAAAGCTCAAAGGTGAACGGCGTGGTGGAACCCCCTCAGTCGCAGTCCGGTCAAGGGAAGCCATCGACCCAGACCAAAGAATCGAAACCGGCCAAAGAATGCCCGCAGACACCGGCGCCCAGGATCCCGCTGGCGGAGCTGATCAGCAATACCGAAGATGCGTTCAGACTTGCACCAGGGAAGGAGGTTACACCGGATGACCATGTCATTTGGCTGCACGTCCCTCGGAGTTCGGACCCAGACAACCGGTCTGCAAGCCCGGTTGGTCGGGGCAAGAAACGCCGTCACAGTTCCTCTCCGGGCAGCTCTCCACTCACTGCGCGAAAGGAGCCCTTTGACATGCAGAAATTCCAATCGTTGATGAAAACACCGCAGAATGACGTCGCAGCCGACCTATGGAACAACTATGTCGGGAAAATTAAAGGGACTGTCGACGTGCCGCCCCCTCGCTTTACGAATCTCTTGTCGTCTTCGCCCCTGACTCCCGCTTCCGCCAAGACAAGCAGAGACTCCTCAGGGCTGAGGAGGTCGGTCAGTTGTACTGCCGACTGGCCCACGTCCAGGGCCAAAAGAAGGAGAGTGGCCGGAGGGGAAGAGACGCGCAAGACCCGAGATCTCTTTTCCCGCTCAAAAAGCAACGTGCTTGATTCGGTGGATTCGAAGTCGTCCAGAATCAATTTCCTAGTTGGTAAGATCCAAGAAAGCCTATCCAAGTCTGCTAGAGCGCGGGGGGCCGGCCCGTCCAGTTCTTCCCCTCTGCGAGAGCGCACGGATGACATGGGAAATCGATCACCGTCGCCAGCTGAAAAGAGAAGAAGGAACTTGCGTGCTGCTGAACAGACCCATCAAAATTCTGTGGTGGATGAATCTGAAGAGAGCCGCAATGACTCTGGATCCGTGCAGGAAGTTGTTCCCCAAGGATCATCGTCAGAATTTGGCGATGATGATCTGGATCAGGACCTTCTCGAGTTAGCTGAAGCTGCAATGGATCCGTCGGAAACCCGAATACGAGGGGACGAGGAGAAATCCGTAGACCTCGAATGCAGAACAACGCCAGGGCCAGAGCAACCTGCGCCAAGTCAGGTTGATCTGGCTTCGGTCAATAGGAACGACGCGACGTTTCAAACATCAAATACGAACGCATACAAAGACGATGACGATGAATTTGATGACGGCGATGACGATTTTCCAGACAACATAGAGGAGATAATGGCTCAGTTTGAAAAGGAGGTACCTGCTCAACAGAAGCAGCTTCTTCCAGAAGATCAGCCGGAACCTGAGGTTGCAGCGACCACTGCTGACTCGACTGGGCTGGGAACAAATGCGGAAGGTCATGCTGAAGGAAGCAAGAATGCTGAGGGGATTTCTTCGGATGATGAGTTTGATGATGACGACTTTGACTTGGAGGCAATCGAGAACTCCATGTTGCAGTCAGGCGCACGTGATTCAAGTCAAGTTCGATACCCTTAACAAGCATCCTTCTTATTAGGTATTTACTAAGTATTTTTCTGAAATAGAATCATAAAGCGCGAAAAGCTATCAAGCGGTATCTCGTGATCGATATTGCAGAGAGTACGTATGTTACCCGGAACGGGCGTACCCAACCAGAGCAGGTTAGCAATATCAGATGTACTCACTTGCACGCTATCATCCGCTGACATTTAAGCCAGGTACTTCTAGTTCAAGACGAGAAGACGCAGCAGAAGAAAGTCATCGTCCTGCGGGAGTCGTGGTTTGATACCCCCTGCACGAAAGACTCGTACATCCATCTCATTGGAGACTTCGATGCTGCCGGGCAATGTGTCGTGGACAACTCTAACAACATGATCATCCTCCATCCGGACCACCTCATATCAGCAACCGTCGTTGCCGACTCGATAAGCTGTCAACGGCGAGCGGTCCTTCAGGATCGCATCAAGGTCTTTGGGGAGTTAGGCAAGCCTCAGGTCTTTGGAACCATATTTCATGAGGTGTTCCAGGAGGCTTTGAAGGCCAATAAATGGGATCTGGACTGGTTGAGGACCACGATCGAAGACATACTGATCAAATACCTTGACAACTTATATGCTATTCATGTCAGCATGCCGGAAGCTGTCGAGTACGTGATGAGCAAGATGCCGGATCTGAAAGCTTGGGCGGCCGTCTTTCTCAAGGCAAAACCGACTGTATGTGATTATTTGCATTTCTGCTGTCTTTGGAACCTTGTTGGCTAATCAGAATGCAGGCAGAGTCTCTCGTCGAGGACCGGAACGGTTCGAAGGGTTCTTTGAGCATCAATAAACTCCTTGAGGTCGAGGAACACATATGGTCACCTATGTACGGGCTGAAGGGCAATATTGATGCTACAGTTCAAGTCGCCTATCATGATGGAGAAGAAGACAGAACCCTTGTTGTTCCGCTAGAGCTGAAGACGGGCAAGAAAGACAGCCAGGCTCACCGGGCACAAACGGCTCTCTATACCCTACTTCTCTCTGACCGCTATGGTATGTGTTCTCCTGTCGCTGCTGTGCTATTTTGCTTATTCTGACGACCCTTCCAGACATCGAAGTCACTTTCGGGCTTCTCTATTACCTTGAGACGACACGGACTCTCCGGATACGAGGCATTCGCCACGAGATACTCCAGATGATTCAGCAGCGAAATCGGCTGTCGGTTTACGTCCGTGAGAGACTGGAGCTTCCTCCTATGGTCAGAAACTCACGCCTGTGCAGCCAATGCTACGCGAAGATCCCCTGCTTTCTTTACCACAAGCTCCTGGATGATGGGGATGGCGAAACCAGCGGTATGGGCGACAAATTCCTGGAGGTAGTGGGCCACCTGACGCCCCAACATCGAGATTTCTTTAGGAAGTGGGACGACCTCCTGACCAAGGAGGAGAAGGACATGATGAAATTCCGGCGAGAGCTCTGGACTATGCTGAGCAGCGAGCGCGAGTCTCTTGGCCGATGCTTTAGCAACGTCATAATTGAGCCCGGATCTGCATATGAGGACAAAGATGGTCCGAAGATCAATCGTTATCGATACACATTCATCAAACAGAAAGCAGATCCCGATTTCTCCTTTACCGAATCCCAAATCACGGTAGGAGAACCAATTGTCATATCCGACGAGAAAGGCCACTTTGCACTCGCGAATGGATATGTCTTGCAGGTTAGCCCCAAACGCATTACGGTGGCTGTCGACCGCAGGTTGCACAATACCCGAACCAGGATGCCCGGGTTCCACCCTGAACGGAACCAAACATTCAAGGGTATCATGGAGGTTGTAGAGGAACGCCGATCAGAGTCGACCGTGAGCGGTGTGGAACCCGAGGAGCCGATGCTCTACCGACTCGATAAGGACGAGTTCAGCAACGGGATGGCCACTGTCCGCAACAATCTCCTTTGCATGATGGAAAAGGATTTGTTCCAGGCCAAACAACTTAGACGGCTGATCATCGAGGGACAGCCACCCTCCTTCAAGCCAAGTTCCTCCGCGTACGTCATGTCCAGCTCGGCGCGGGCAAACCTCAACGTCGACCAGAAGCGAGCTATCGACAAAATAATGAGTGCCCAGGACTACGCACTGGTCCTTGGAATGCCGGGAACTGGGAAAACCACGACTATCGCTCATATTATCCGCGCCCTGGTGGCACAGGGAAAGAGCGTCCTTCTGACATCCTATACTCATACCGCGGTCGACAACATCCTGCTCAAAATCCGAGATGACAACTTCCGCATTTTGCGCATTGGAGCCACCGCCAAAGTGCACCCGGAAGTCCAGCAGTTTGCTGAACTGGCGGCAGTTCCTAAGAAGACGATCGAGGAACTTAAGGAATCGTACGAGCAGTCAAACGTCGTCGCGACTACTTGTTTGGGGATCAACCACCCCATATTTGACCAGCGAACCTTCGACTACTGCATCGTCGATGAGGCTTCTCAGATCACGCTGCCGGTGTGTCTGGGGCCTATTCGAATGGCAAAGACTTTCATCCTGGTAGGAGACCACTATCAGTTACCACCGCTAGTGCAGAACAAGGAAGCCCAGGAAGGCGGTCTTGACGTCAGCCTTTTCAAGCTTCTCTCTGATGCTCAGCCATCGTCCGTCGTCAACTTGGAGCATCAATATCGCATGTGCGAGGAGATCATGCTGTTGTCCAATACTCTTGTCTACTCCGGCCGTCTCAAATGCGGTACTCCGGAGGTTGCTTCACGTTCCCTCAAGATTCCTAACATCGCTGGACTCAAACAGCATCATGCGAATCCACTGACGCTGCCCTCGTCCGGGCAGTCTCTATGCCTAGGCAGGAGCCAGGGCCGCTGCTGGCTACGGGACATGCTTGAACCGTCAGCCAAAACCCTTCTCGTCAACACCGATACTCTCGTCCCACAAGCTCTCGAAACCGCGCATGGCTCTCGAATTATGAACACAACCGAAGCCGCCCTCTGTACTCAGCTCGTCGAAGCCTTCATCTCGTGTGGCATTTCAGCACGCGAAATCGGAGTCATCACATTCTACCGCAGCCAGCTCGCCCTGCTCAAGCAGAACCTCCGGCGTCACCTGCCCGAGCTCGAGATGCACACCGCAGACAAGTTCCAGGGGCGAGACAAGGAGGTGGTGATCCTGAGCTGCGTGCGGAGCAACTCCGAAAAGCACGTCGGTGACTTACTCCGCGATTGGCGCCGGGTCAACGTCGCATTCACGCGAGCGCGGACGAAGCTGCTTGTCGTCGGCAGCAAGAGCACGCTCCGCGACGGAAACGAGCTTCTGGGCAAGTACGTCGCGCTGGTGGAGAAGCAGGGGTGGATCTACGACCTCCCGAAGGACGCTGTCGAAAGCCACGTGTTTGAAAATGTCAACGTGGACCTGTCGTGGTCGCAGCAGCCGACGACGGTGCCGCAGATGTCGATGTCTCCATCCCCGAGTTCAAGTCCCAAGGCGACAAATTCAGGTAGTCCGGAACAGAAGCAGAAGAACAAGAAGCGAAGTCCCCTCAGCCCGGTGCAGGCCCGGCAGCAGAACCCCGGGGCCCGTACGGGTACGGGTAGGAAGATGAAGACGCCCGAGAAGAGGGGCGCGAGGTTGCTAGATGGCGAGAAGATCACTAGCAAGAGGCCTGTTCTGAGGGACGTTGTGAATGATCTCGTTGGTTAGTGCGTTAGCCAGCTGCGGGGTTTTTTTCCAAATTGCTTGTGATATATGTCTGCGAAATCTACTATTGCCATCTACCTACCTAACCTATCTCTGATCTTTGCTCCGTCATGGCGGTCTGATTCAGTGTGTTATGTTTTATTATGACTCTGAATTGGAGGAAAGAAGGGACAGGGGACAGGATAGATGTTTTTTTTATTATTATTATTCTGATGTGATGACTTTGCTCGATTAATTGATGTTTTGTATTGTATGTATGTTGAATCGTTTTGGTTGGTTTTGATTGGTACCGTTGTGAAAATTAATTAGATGAGGTTTGTCATGAGTTTTGCTTTGTCTTTTTGTCAAGCTCATGTATGCAGATCAGGAATCGTCATGTCTATTCTTAATGTCTGCCTTGGAATAGCAAGTTAGGTAGCAATACTACGCTCAAGTTGAAATGAAATAAATGAATTGGTTTTCTAAGCGAAACACTTTTTGTTTTTTTTTGCAGTAGAATTGTAGCAGTCTCGGTTAGGTGCCGGGCGTAGCCTAGCTGAGAGTGTAGATAATTGTGGCATGAGAACCGTTGTCACTCAATTCATCAACTAATTGATCATTGAATTGAATTGAACGGAATTGAATCGAATAAAGTCCAACTATTATATGCAATGCAATAGTGTTCAGGGTGTCTCATCAGATAAAGTCTTGCTTGTTCGGACAAATTCTACGTCATGAAATATAAAAAGTACGGTGTTATGTATATAAGATGCATTTCCGATACTATGTGTGAATGAAGCTGATGATACTCAGTTACCTACAGTTAAGTAGGTAGTAGATACTTCCTAGAGGAAGAGGAGAAGAGGGATGGGAGAAGATGGACTCGCATCTGCATTTGCATTTTCATTGCTTTGATGCTTGAACTATTTACAGTACAGCATGCACATGCAACATAAGACGAATTGCATGCATGCATGCAGGCCCAACCCAACACAGCATATCCCAATCGATGTCTTGATTCCTCTCCTCGATTCACTATATATCCATCCATCTATCTATCCAAGGGCAGACCTGCCATTCGGCTCTCTCTTCCTCTCCTGTGGGAGTAGGATAGAGAGAGATGTGAGGGAAACGTCCACCGAGAGCTCTTGTGTACGTATGTATATGTGTATAGCTTCATCGGTGGTAAAAACCTGCACATCAGGTCCTCCTCTTCTTCTGCTGATTTCCTTTCGGTATTTATCGATTGGATTCGTTCGTTCGTTCCCGTGGTCATTCTATTCGGATCGTTCAGGTTATTCAAGAGGTCCCGTTCCCTGTCATTGAGAGATATGCTGTCTAACCTTTGCAAGCAGAGATTGGCGCGATCGTTCGGATTCTAGTCGGTATCGAGTTCGGTAGGGTTGAGTCGAATCGAGCATCCAGCTTCTATCCGTGTCCCTTGAAGAAACCTTTCCTATCCTGGGTGATCCCTTGCACTGTGCTTCGGATCTAGCCAATTTGAAAGCATCCAGATGACGCAACCAAACAGGAACTCTTTTGCTAACGTTCATAAGCTCCTATCCGTAATATCTCCACAGACCCGTCACCAATGCTCTGGTTTGACAGGAGGGTACACAGCGTCACGAAATCCAATTGTCGAGTGAGGAGGTCCAGGTTCGTGGCCACGAACCGTCCAAAAGTAGATTAAGAGCAGCCTTCGCGTGGCCGCTTGCTCCTGGCCCCGTTCAGATAGTGCCGCTTCCCGGACTCATCGATAGACCATCTTCCATGGTTGTTGGGATTGGCAACAAAGTTCGCCGGCATGGTGGTCGGTGCGAATGTGAATTGCTGCTGCTGTGCAGGAGCCACAGCTGGGCATGGGCGAGGCTGAGATTTGGCGATGACCGGAGTCGCCGCTGCTGATTCGGCGGGTGAAGGATAGACGGGATCGTTCCGGGACTGTTGTTGTGGGTGTTGATGATGTTTGTGTCCATTGACGGACGTGTGTGTGGGTGCCGGATGCGAGAACAAATTATCCCAGTCCATCCACGGCGTCGGAGAAGGTGCCATCTGAGGCATGTGTGATGTGCCGCTGGTGGGCACGAAGATGAAATAGCCGTTTGTTGTTTGGCCGCAGATCTGCGGGACCATAGGCATCGGGCTTGGTCCGCAAGGTCGATAAAAAGCTGACGTCGTTGTAGGCTGTGAAGGGCCCGTCCGGTGATGGGGACGAGGAAATGGCAGATGCCCGGGGGCCGGGGCTGCTTCTATGAGATCCGCGTAGCAGATTTCCGCCGGAACAATCAGCTTCTTCCTGTTCCTCCGGCGCTTGCGAGGAGGTTCTTCCGAATCGTCTCGGGTCAGGTCGACGGCAGGAGGGTCGACGACAGGACTGGATATATGCCCGTCGTCGGGAGGCGAACGATTCTCCTCATCGGAGAGGCGCCGGCTGTCGTTTGGGTCTGCTAGGGTTTCGGACCTTTGGGGAGAAACTGCTGGTTCTAGGTTCATATTAGGGTTGTAATCACGGCAGCAACATTGTAAGACTTACCTGCAGTAGCTTCTTGAACAGGGTTGAGTTCTTCTCCTGGAAGCTTGGATAATTCGAAATCTGACATTAGGGATATTAGTTGAATGATACTGCGGAGCAATAAGCTAAATAAAGTGACGCCTCAACTAAGGGAACCTCGGCAAAAGAAGGGTATATCAGAGATCAATAAACAGACCATATGTAGAACCGGAAAACAGTGAATAAATAGAAAAGATCGTATGAACATGTAGAGTATAGGGATAACAGTATACCAAAGGAAAAGGAGAGAAGAAATACAAGGTGGACGAACGAAGAGATAGGCCAGGTAGGCATCCTTCAATTCAAAAAATGGCGTCAAAAATGAATGTTAAGAACAAGAACAGATACTCACCTCCGTTATCAAGTTGGTTGTCGTCCCATATTTCGCCGAGCCAGATGCCGTCATTAGCATTATTGGAGTCCTGAAGATTCTGTTTGGGGTCGAGAGCGATCTCGTTGATTTCGTCGGGGTTATCCTGACGTGTGATGCTCGGATCGACCAGGTCGTCTGCCGCATTATCTGTCACGGCGTAATGGTTAAGGTGTTTGGAATCGGCGAGTGTTACGAGCGGGAGCTCAGACATCGAAACGGATGTCTTGAACCATTCGTCGTCGGTCAGGAAGGAGAGCGAAAGCGGAAGATCCGCTATGGTGGCGGCAGCGAAGTCAGGCTGCTGCTTTTCGATGGCGGAAAGAGTGCAAGTCAGAGGATAGTCTGCCATGTCGTCTGACCGTTGTCGCCTTGTCTCTGGCATTAAAGGTGGTAGACAAATTTGAATGTAGAGGTATTCGGGGTCGAGGAGGCGTTTCTGCTCGTTGTTCCTGATCCTTGGAGGCGACCAGGCACCGTCGCTTGTTTGAATGGATAGCGAATGTTGAAAAGTTTGTCTTTGAAGTTTGAAAAACGAATGGCGATACTTTAAAAGCAGTTGAACAAGTACTTTGAAAGAATGAACAAAGCAAAACGATATTTTTTAGTGAGAGGATGAAGATTGGGAGAGGCGTGGAGAGAGGAAACTTGGCATGAGAATCGGGGGGGATACTGGTTCCCGAAAAAAAGTCAGGGTATCATCATCGATACGTCGACGCCGACGAGGTGGTCAGACTATGGGCTCGTATGGGGCGCGGTTTCCGTGTATTATGCACCCGAGAGCGCTGCACCAACGAATTCCCAGCATATAAAGCGCCGATGACGTTTTTCATGTTTATCGCCTTCAGTGCCCGTGGTCTTTTCAGCAGTATCAGGGACATTCTCCTGCTCCCCATTTGCACATCCCGCGGATGGTAAGGATAATATGATATAACCGTCCTTGCCATCGACTGCATCCCTCCCCAGAGCACTGGAAGACAGAGCAAACCAAGCATGCGGACCAGCTATGCGGGGAGACATTTCGCGTCTGAGACAACCGATAAGTCCCATCGGAAAGCAATCAGCATGACTGAATCACTGAGGCACGGCAGCGTGGGTGGTGCACTCTATGTCGACACGGCACCCCACCACGATCCACATCTTGAAGCAGAACCGGGTCACTTACAGCAAAACAATGAACAATTCCATGATCCATTGGGATGGGATCAGGCCGTGCCATTTCACACTGACCAGAGCCGAGGGTTTGGCTCCATCGACACGCGGTACGGTATAGCGGCTCAGGTAAGGGTCGACGACGTCACCGGCAGAGACCCGGGGAGAGTCGAGGGAAACGAGTGCAAGCCATTCAGACAACTCGTTACAGTACTCTTGCACATCCTCCTGTGAAGCAGCGTCTATAATGTCCTTCGCGTTGAGCGGCGGGGTCAGGACATCGCGATGGGTGACGTGCACGGGAGCACAGTCGACAACCTGGGGATAGTGCACCCTGAGGGGCTTGTCTGTCGAGCCGGGCTTCAGCAATAGAACCGTGTGAGCGTGGAGAAAGGAGGTAACTACAGACCTTGATCTGTATAGCTTGGCTCCGATGCAAGATCGTAGAATAGCCAAGTAACCGAATCGGTCAGGGCATTCTTGAACGCCCATACAATCCTCTCGAAGCCCTTCTTACCGTGGAGCATCGAAGGCAACCGCAAGTTGATCTCCACGACTGATGGCGGTAAAGGAGGTTAGTCAATGAACTGGGAGAGAGGTGTGTACACGTACGGTATCTTTCTTTGGCATGTTTCCTCCCTCCGCTACGAACTGGTTTGCCGGTAAGGCCGGTCCTTTCGAAGGACTCCTTCCCGAGCTCGAGTCTGAGGATCCCTGGGAAAACCATCAGCACATTGCTGATTCAACAAAGAGTGATGCTGATGATGGAGTACACACCGTTGTGGAGGGAGAACACGTTGTCCACTCCGGCGCGACCCTCAGATATCATGAGAACATCGCCTAGTTTGGAAGTCAGTATCACAATTTTCAATATGACGTAGACCAATGAGAAAATCTAGAAAATACCCGTCTTGATGTATTTATTGAAAAATTCACCCTCGAGCAGGGCAGAAAGAGGCATGATGACCTTGGCATATCGGAGAGGTTTGATTCTGGACTCTATCGAGCTCCAGACCATGCTATAGATCTCTTCGGGCAAGATCAACTCCGTCTGTAACCGGTCAGAGCAGCCCGAGCCAAACCGCAGGGTCATCAATTCTGACGATCCTATACCCCGTGGTAGAAAGAAGGACGGAACATGAACATACCGTGTGTATGAACGGGTGGCCAAGGATGGCAGAGAAGGGCGACTTCTTGGACGGCGGCTGCTTGGGGTCGACAAAGGCCGGGAGCTGCCCAACCGTCGTGTAGCATTTTTCGCGCTGCGACGCCTCGTCGTGAAAGTCGAGCATGGTCACAGTCGCTCTGCCTGAGAGCGCGCGAGACCTACGTAGGATCTGAATGTTTCTAGGGCGAACACGAGGCGCGCCGTCTGCGCGACAAACTCTTTGTCTCGAGATGAAGTGCGGATAAGCTTCGTGTGGAGACGCGCGGATCGAGCGGCGGTCCGAAAAGTATGCTGAAGTTGAAGTATCTTTCTATCAACGGTTTCTACGCGTCGTACATCTCAACAGTAACATTTCCTGTGCCTATCCTGTCTACACTAGGCGGTAAACAGATGCAGCTTTGTTTCTTTCCATCCACTGTAGGAATCCACGGTTCTTGATCAAATCTCTTCGGCACCTTTCCATGTTGAGCGATCGCATGTCTCGAGATCTGTCGAAGGCTTTCATCTAATTGCTTTCCTGGTAGTATTAAAATTTAATAGGCCAGGCCAAGATCTCAGAATATGCGTAGTGCGCGATCCGGCAGACTACCACCGAATTGGCCCATCTCAAGCATCCACCCCTTTACGGCCGCAGAACGTGGAATACGTCTACTGGATCCGAAAATTGTTCTCTTCTGCCGTTGCCATTCAAGTATTCTTATATGCGGCTTTCTCAACTTCCTCGTCACACCTGTAAATGATAGTCCGTATAACCTGTAGAGTCCATTCTCCCCTGATGATTGTTCCATCAATTTAGGGATGTTCTGAGACGAGAGTTTGTGCTTCCGGAGAAGCACCATTGCTCTTATAACCAGGTCTCCTTAGGACTGCATTATCCGACAGTCATTTTAGCTGTACCTTGGGGGGGGGGGGGGGGAGGTAGTCGAAGACTCACGAAAGTTATGTCCCCTATTATCTCAGGTCAGCGCTGTCTCGCTGAGCCGCAGCAGGGAAGGGTGCTCAAATCAGCAGGACTTTACGCAGGATCGGTGGCCCTTTTATAAAGGGATGCTGCGTCTTTTCGGCTTCAAAAACGCAAGCCGACTGTCGGATCTGAGACAAAAGATGCCGGTGTGGTACTGGAAGCGACGTTCCAGAGAATCAACCGGAACACATTCTTGTTTCAGGAAAAATCTATGGATGGCATCCAACTCATCCTGGAAGCCAGAGAGCTCCTAGGATTATCATCCTCCTTTTGTATCTACTCAGTATGTACTCTGTTTTCTTGGACCCATTCATGAGGTTAATAGAATAGCACTGAGTCTAGAAAATTGAGCAAGGAAACGTACAGACGCATAGCTCACCTACAATGCCTCCAGATGAAACAAATCAAAGATAGGGATCCTGCAGCGTTGTATCTCCTGTTTGCTTTGCTTTCTGACTTCAGTCAGAGGCCGTTTGCTCACCACGGTGACAACGCACAACAGGGAATGCAAACCATGCACAGTTAAGCATTAAAGCTGAAGTGAAGAGCAAATCATGCAGTGAAATAGTGTGAAAATCTCTTCATCTAAGCGGCGCAATCCTGTGATATATAACTGATGTCCCATAAGGTGGAAAGAGCTCGTACATATATCGGGAGATAGGATGCCTCAGGCCACCACCCTCCCAGCATCTGCGGACGACCACCGTCCTCCGCAGGATCGCGATCCCACCGCGCGTCTTCTGCCCTCCGTCAATCCCAATGCTCATGACTGCACCTCTGGCGTGAGATCCGGGTCCCGATCGCGATCGCTTGACCTCGACTGCGCCGCCGACGGCCCCCTCGGGCATGCATGTGGGCTATCATCGCTGCCGCACCCGCTAGAGCAGCAGCAGCAGCAGCAGCAGCAGCAGCAGGATAATAACAAGCAGCAGTCCGCGATGCCTCCCCCTCCTCCCCGCCGCCTCGTCCCCAAGGATCGTTTCGCGTACCTCTTCAGCACTCTCAAGACCCAGAGCTACCACGATCCCGCCGCGCGAGGGCCCGGGTCTCATACGTACGTCCCGTACCGTCCCGTCCCAGCTCTGATCCGAGCAATGCAACAGAAAGGAGCTGTACAAGGGCTGTCTTACTGACTGATCTGACATCGCAGGATCCGCACGCTCGCATGGAACCCCACGGGCCAGCTCATCGCCACGGGCTCCGCGGACCGCACGCTGCGGATCTGGAACCCTGACCGCGCGCACGTCAAGTACTCGACTGAGCTGCGCGGCCACTCGGCGGGCATCGAGAAGGTCCTCTTCAACCCGGTCAAGGACTCGGAGCTGGCCAGCTGCTCCAGCGACGGCACCGTGCGCTTCTGGGATGTGCGCTCCAAGACGTGCGTCAGCCGGCTGGATGTTGGCGGCGAGGCCTTTACGCTCTCGTGGTCTGCGGACGGGAGCGTGGTTATCGTTGGGAGAAAGGTATGAAGCCAGTTGATTGTTTTTCAGATACAATTCTACAGCTGGGACTGCAGGAACTGAACTGATATGATATGTACGTATAGGATGACACCCTAATCCCCATCTCCGTCGAGAGCCCCTCGACTCCCACGCTCCTCACAAACGGCTCCTCCAGCAACGCAACAGCCACAAGCCCTACAACAAGCACGTCTCCAGCAGCAACAGCAGCAACAGGATCAACAACCTACACCCTCCTCGACCCGCACCCGCAACCCGTGCAGACCAACGCGACCACCTTCTCGCACCACATCCCCACCCCAACCGCCCCGGACCTCGACCTCCTCGTCACGACGGGCGACGGCACCGTCAAGATCCTCTCCTACCCCTCCTTCACGGTCCGGCACACCCTGCACGCGCACACCTCCGCGTGCCTCTCGCTCGCCCTCTCCCCGACCAGCCGGTACCTCGCCGTCGGCGGCTCTGACGCGCTCATCTCCCTCTGGGACACGACGGACTGGGTCTGCCGGCGCACCGTGTCGAGCAACAACGGCGGCGCCGTGCGCGGCGTGAGCTGGAGCTTTGACGGGCGGTTCCTGTGCGGCGCGTGCGACGAGGCTGGCTGCGGCGGCAACGGGCTGGAGATCTTCCACGCCGAGACGGGGGAGAGCGTGTTCACGGTGTCGACGGGCGGGGGGCCCAATGTCGGGATCCCCGCCGTCGCGTGGCATCCGTCGCGGTACTGGCTTGCGTACTCGGTGACGGCGGATGGACCGGGGGGCGCTGGTGGCGCCGGGGGGTTGAGGATCGTTGGTGCGGCGGGGGGAAGTTTGTGATTGCTTTCATCTAGATACCTAGTCGACTACTGGAATCTGTCTGACGGGAAAGGAGGCTTCCGATCGTTCTGCTTCTGCGGGAGTATACATCGAATCGAGCCTCAAGACTTAGTGAGTGATGATGATATCTCGGATAGGATAGAGAGAGCGGAGACGGGATTAGAAAAGTTTCATTTTCATATTTCTTTCCAACTTAGTTAAATTTATGGGCGGGAAAGCGGTATTTGTATATGTATATCTATGTATCTACGTGCGGAGCATATACCTGTGTATCTTATTGCCCGAAACGAATAAACACAGTCAAAGGGAACGGGAAAAGGGACGTTTGTTAGATCATATGGATCGGGATCTAGTTCAATCCGTACATATGACATTATGTGCTCTCTAAGTAGTACCACTGCGCGTACGTACACATCACACATCACATACGCTTGAATACTGCCAATGACATAAATTCATCAATCAATTGATTGATCGACTGATGGACCCCGACGGCCCGGCCCAGCCCGGTCCGGTCCGGTCCATACATAGGTACCGTACATACATACAGCATTTCCGTTTTCTATCATCCGGTTGCCTCAATGAGAGGCGAAACAGGAAGTCGTTAGAAGAAGAATAATAATAATCATAATCGTGAAAAAAAAGAAAAAAAAGAAAAATCGATAGACAAAACACCACTCCCCCAGAACTTTTTTCTGTTCCGTTCCATTCCGTCTAACCGTCGCCCTTCCAGGTTCCAACGTCGCGAGAAAGAACACCCGTTATGTGTGACTCCAGCTCCAGCTCCGGCCAGAAAAAAAATAAAAATAAAAACTCGAAAACGCACGGCATACCCGTGCCCGTGGGAGAAGAAAAAAAGAATAAATAGAGAATATACAAACGTAAACGTAAATGTAATTGTAAGAAAGATCATCATTAGCATGGTATATCCCATATTCCATTGTCCCAACTCCTTGCGCCGAATCAAGTGAGTGAGTAAGTGAGTGGGGAGTGTATCGTGTTGAGGCTGGAGGACTCTGTGGCTGGAGTCGTCCGGTGTCACTTTGGATAATTGAGGGATACACGGACCTGGAGCATAGCAGCCCAGGTCATTAGGGTGGTATCTTCGTATGCTTCTTCCCCGTACAGCTCTGAGAGCTTTTCCCTCTCTTTGAAAGGAGAGATGTGAAAATTGGGAGAGCTGGCACGTTGGGTTCGTGCATAACCGACCGCTCGGGAAGCTGGCTCTTCTTGCCAGGAGAGCCTCAGGAAGCGGGGGAAGAATGCAAGATGCATTTCGTAGTATCGTATCAAATTATAAGATACGATTTGGGTCGAGTAAAGGTTGCATCGTGCAACGCTAATACCAGATGGACTCCGACTGAATCCATACCGTACAGTACCTCAGGATGGCAAGTCGACTAGACTACTAATCTAGTGATGAGAACCATCAACGGCGAGGTACTGAGGTGACATCCTGGAGCGAACCGGCTTCAGTGATATCGATGACCATGTCGCAATCGAGATCATCTGATCAGATAGCCTGACGAGCGAGCGAATAAATGCAGTCTTCATGATGCTTCATGTTCGCCAATTCTCCCACCCCGTCCCATCGAAAATCTGCGTCCACTGGTTATTATCACCAAGAGGAGTCATTCCAGTGCCTCCTTCTCCTCCCACTGCCGTATCAATATTCGCAGTCGAAGTGGTACTGACTGGGTACTCCCATGCGGATGTCATGGCGAAAGGGTTTCCAGTCCCACCGGTATCTTGAGGTGTATCAGGGAGGGGGCCAAAGTATTGGTCGTTGAAAGACTGGACGTTGGCGAGATACGCCGCGCTGTTCGGAGATATCGAGATTGGATTCGCGACGTTGGCTACTGAAGTCTGGGGATATTGACTAGAGGGAATAATATTAGATTGTTGCTGCTTTTGCGGCGATGGATGGTCTGTCCTCGAAGGTGTAAAGGAGGTATTTGATGACGAATTCAGGGTCGATGGCGTGGGATGGTCGGATGACTGGTTACGGTCGCTGAGGCTCATATCGATCGAAAAGTCCATGTCAATATGCGGCCTTTGTTGTCCGCTCTCGTCGGTTCCGGGTGTCGGATTGCGAGACGACTGCAGTCCTTGAAGGTCACAACCAAAACCGCCGGTTGTATTTGACTGCTGTACGCCTGGCTGCTTCTGTCGGCTCGGCAGAGGAGCAGTGCTCAGCAAATTGTAACCGGACTCAACGTAAGAAGTTCCGGAAAGATCCACAGGTGTCGCATCCTGTAGAGGGCTCTCAAGGACGGCGCCAGATGATTGAGACTGGCGGATGGTCAACAACGGGGAACATTCAACGTCGTCAAGTGGGACTCGTGGCTGGAGGGTGCACTGTCATCGTTAGCGCGCAAAACTTGCCGAATAATAAGTCGCGACTCGAGGAGAAAGCACTTACAGCTCCTTTCTTCGTTGGGCAAGAGGGCTTCAGGCCAATGTCCGGGGTTTCGAGTCCACTACCCTCCAGATCGACATCCAGTTGAACGAGGAACGATTCCGTAAGGGGATTTTTGTGCTTAAGTGCGTTCAGAGCGGACAGGAGAAACTGCAGAGACGATCGAACCGTCTGGTCTTCCGGACGAGATTTGAGGTACTGCACGAAGACGCGCGCTGCAACATAGAGGCAGAAAGCGACGAATGGGTTCATCTGTGAACTGTCAGTTTGTCTGATTCCAGCATCCCATGTATCTATATATAATACGCACCGCAGACAAGTCCATATGGCTGACCATCTTCATTATGCTGGCGATCTGGTCCGCAGCGATGATGCACCTCCGCTTGCTCTCCGCTATGATCTGATTGGGCATTTGATTCTTCTCCGCCTTAAAGATCGCGGCTTGGTGTAAGCAGATGGTTGACGTGTGGATGCACATATTGCAGAAGACGATATTGGCATCCGAGATGCCACTGGGCAGGCGAAGTTGACTGGGCAACGACAGCGAAGTATGGAGAAGTATATTGTCGATCGTCCTGTGACGCTTCCAAAACTCGCCATTGAGGTCGCCGTCGTTGTCGTGAGGGTCGGGACGGTGTAGATGGGTGAGGTTTCGGCCAAAGATACACGCCATCAGAACAACGCCGCCAAAGGGAGACAAGGCCGAGGCGCCTTCGCCGGCCAGAACCTCAGAGAGAGTCGGAGTCTGTTGCGGTTTGCTCTTTACATATGCTTCCTCAGTAGCAGGAAGGTTCGTTAATATCTGTCGACACAGTCAGCATCCGTAAGAAAAAAAAAACCCACATCGTACGCGGAAATGCCTACGTCTCTCTCATCCAACATCATGGGCCACCCAGTTCCAATACTCGCATATCGATCCTGACAGAAAGCCGTCCAAAAGGCTCTCCTCCTCTCCTCTCGTTCGGTCCAGTCACGAGGCGGCGGCAGACACTGCTTCACATCAAGGCCCAGGCCGTCGAGCCGATGCAAGCCCATCATCAACGCCAGCCTCGAGGCTCGTCCGGTGCTGATCCATGCCCGAGGGAAGTACATCATCTTGAACTCGTACAAGGCGATGAGCGACCAACACTGGCAGTGGGCTACGGTGATCATGTGCTCTCCATGACCCTTCATCTCGTCTATCTCCGCGTACTTGCGTGCGCGCTGGTAGAAATGCTCCTGCAAGAAGGAGTACTTGTTGCTTACAGACGCAGCAAGGCACCAGATTATATACCGCAAGCAGACCGGAGGCCGCATGTTGGGTGCCAGACTCATGGTAGCCAAGTATCGCGGTCGGTGTATTATCGGTATAGAGGGATGGATTTTCTCAAAGTAGGTTTGATGGCTAAAGGGAGTCCTTCTGTTAGGAGCTGGACTTCACCAAGCAAGACGTTATGATTATGGAAGACGTACAGCTCATCGACTACATCCTGAGCTGGCAAAGGCTCCTCCAATCCAAGACTGACCATCTCCCAGGGGAATTCTCCATTGAACCCCAAGTCCGCGCCAGGCAGACCTGGTTGGCCCGGTGGTTGCTGTCCAAAAGTCTGAGCAAGGGACTGAATCTGGGTATCGAGATCATTGGGGAGCATAGAGATATCAGGCATTCCTTGGAGCGCATCATTTGGTATTGGAGCGCTGAATGAATTCTGCTGCTGCTGCGGTTGCGTCACTTGATTCCGTAGCGATTCTGGCTCCTGGCTTCTCAAGAGGGTCTCCACCTGAGCTATTTCCGTTGGAAAAGAAGTCAATAAAGAATGTCTCCCCTCAAAAGGAACATAGAGAGCTCTATGCGACGGCGCAGACGCCGCCTGGTTGGAGGAAGACAGTACCTAGACGCGCCTCCAACTGCTTCACATATCCCCGCTTCGGACCGCTCTTCTTGCGCACCTCGTCGTATGCGCAGTCATGCCCCAACCGGGAGCACGTCCCGCAGCTGGGCTTCTTCCCGTCGCATCTTAGCTTCCTCTTCCTGCAGACCACGCAGGCGATGCGCTTGGTCCGCGGGATGTAGCTGCTGTCTCCTCCTGCTGCCCCTCCCTCGTTTTGATTTTGAGGCGCTGCTGAACCAGCGCCAGCCCCGCTCCCCGCGCCGTCGTTATTATTGTTATTGTCATTGTTATTATCGCCCGACGTTCCGGACTGCGACTGCGACGTTGTCGTCTCCCGTTGGGTCGAGGATTGCCGGGACAGATCGTTGAAGTAGTCTGCAGATGGCGAGTTCGGACCCGCCATCGCGGCGGTGGAGGGGAGAGTTTCTTTTTCGCACCGGCGACGGGATGCGAGGTGAGTCGAGGATCGTCGTGAGGTATATTTTTGGTCTGTCGAGGTTAGTTGGAGAGAGAGTGCAGGCAGAGGAGGCCTGTTACGCCGATGCGGGCGCAGAGCAGGATGATGACGCTTTATCAATCAATCAGTCGGGGAACGCAGAATGAAAGGCTGGCCAGAACTCCGACTAAGTACTCCGTAAGTGAGGGAAGGAAAGGAAAATAGATGCGATGCGCAAAGGCAAAAACTGCCAGAGCGTCTGTCCTTTCAGCTTCGATCCGAAGAACTGCCGTCGTTTGGGTTTCGTCTCCGTGTCGTCTAAAAAGAGGCTGCCTGAGTCTGACTCTCCCAGCAGCAAACCCGTTCAGAAGCGAACAATGGAAGAGACGTAACGCAACCCCCCCCCCCCTCCCCGAACTCGAAGCGTCCCCCGGCTCCACGCTAGCCCAGGTAAAGAACGAGCTGGCTAAGCCGGCCCTGCGGCGCAGCTTTTCTGGCGAATCCTGCGACGCGCGGAGTTCTTCGCCCTGAGGCCCTGAGGTCCGGTAGGTTCGAGCTATTAGTAGCACATACCCTTTTCAGGGTCATCCCTTTTTTATCTTATTTCCTCCCCCTGAGTTTTTCTGCGGCTGAGGCTCCGCTCCGTTCTTTACTGTATGTACATACATGTACATAAGACAGGCCACCAGAACGATATCAATCTCGACCGTGGGCTGGACGCCTACCAGCGGACCGGGCCCTGGGGTCCTGGAGGCCTGAGTAATCGACCGTGTCGATCAGCAGCAGTATCAGTATCAGTATCAGCACGAGGTGGACTCCACAGGCTGTTCTTACAAAGCAGCTTAGCAACTGAGCAGCTCTGGTGAGCGTTTGCTCCAATACCTCCATAAATGAACAGGGAAAAAAAGGGAGTAAAAACAAAGCCATGAATCACGAATTCTCGGCCTCGTCACGATCGACATGTGTACTGTACCTAACCAGTAAGAGGTGGCTTCGCTTTCACTTCCACCATCTACATCTTCCTACTGCACAAATATATCGGGCTTCTAGGAAATAATAGCCGCAGCCTTTCTCGGTCTTTGCAGGAAAAGGCACACAAGAAGAAAGCTGACTATCAACAGGCTACCGGCGGAGTCGTATGACACAGATGAGCGAGCAGGTTGAGGAGATCAACCCCAATATCATATTCCTCTTATCTATGCCAGTCTGCTGGCCCGTACTGTACAATTTTTATTTGGTCCATAACGCGTGGCTGGAGAAGAAGCATGAGATGGAACATTTAGACGCAGAGAGAGATAGCAGGCGATGGAAATACGTGACGGTCCCCGAAGCATAGTTAGTACAGCAAGAGCGGACCTGATTTCCTCCTTGGAACATGATGTAGAAGCGGCAAGCGTGGAAACATTCGATAGATCACGACGTGCTGATGGTGTTCTACTTCCCCTTGGGGCTCCAGACGAAAAGCAAGATCACCATACGCATACCCAAGACAAGTCGAAAGACAAGATGGAAGCTTAGTTGTAGCCTCTGCGACGCTTGCCCTGGTTCCGCGGTCTCGGGACGACCACAGCCTTGTTGACCTTCCACTTGGGGCGGGTCTTGTAGCCGGATTTGGTCTGGATATGCCGTCAGTAAGATCGGTCCCGCTCATACAGATATAGAAAAGGGAGATCGAAGGAAACATACCGGAATACCCCAAGGGCTCTTCGGGTCGACATTACCCTTGGACTTGCCTCGTCCACCACCGTGAGGATGGTCCATTGCGTTCATGGCAACACCACGGACCGTGGGCCGGATACCAAGCCAGCGAGAACGTCCTGCCTTTCCTAGTTGGGTGTATTGATAGTTGGGGTTGCTGGCGACGCCGATGGTCGCGCAGCAGTCCTTGTGGATGAGTCTGATCTCGCCGCTGGAGAGTCGAATTGTGACGTGGTTGGCTGCGCGCTCGATCTTTTGTCTCTCACGCTGGGTCAGAGGCCTGCCGTCCACCGTTACCGGTGTTCCGTTCTCCGCCGTCTTTCCTTCCGACCCGTTCGTGTCGTCCTTCTGCAGCGACTCGCCGCCCTTGGCGATGACGGTTGCGAACGTCCCAGCGCTCCGGCACAGCTGGCCGCCCTTGCCCGGATGCAGTCCGACATTGAAGATCAGCGTGCCGACCGGGATCATATGGAGGGGCAGGCAGTTCCCCCTCCAGGCCGTTCTCGCGGCAAGCACACCAGGATCCATGACTCCACCCATGCTCTTCCACAGGTCCTCCGGGATACCGGACATGTAGCTCTGGACCACATCGCCGGCTCTCATCCCATCCGCGGCCAGGATGTAGCTCAGTTTTCCGGTCTCCTGGTTCCGCACGAGGGCGATGTGGGCGCTTCGGTTGGGATCGTGCTCGATCCGCTCCACGATGTGCGGACCGGGATCTTTGCGCTCGAAGTCAATGATACGGATCCTCCGCTTGGCACCACCGCCGCGATGCCGGACGGTGACCCTGCCACTGCTGTTTCGACCACCCCGTGAATGGCCCTTCTTCGGAAACGTCAGCTTGTAGACGGGGCGCCCCTTCCAGAGATGGTCATTGATCGGTCTCCGCAAGTGTCTGACACCGGGTGTCCGCGGCTTGTAGGTCCGCATCTGAACGCCTGATCCGTCACGGGTTGGAGGAGGTGCGAATGCGATGCTCGGGTCGAACGTGGAGGGCGAGTCCTCAGCCGGCGGGGTCTCTTGCTGGGGCTTGTCCTGCTGAGGCTTCTCGGGCAGCTGGACCTCGGTCGAGTATGCCCGGGGGTATACCCGGGGGGATATAGACGAAAGGCATCTGTATGGGAGCTGCAGGCCCCTCAGGAAAGCCCGGGGCTGGAGCATGATAGGCGGGGAGAGTCCAAGGACGTCGGCGTAGATGGATGGAGGCTAGACCACGCAACAGACTCGAGAGAGCGACGGAAGCACCACGGAGAGGATCAAGCTCCGACCATGCCCTGAGACACGCGACGCCCGGAGACGGCCCTCGAGGATGTCCTGGGCGCAATTGCGGTGCGGGGAGCTGTTCTGGCAGATACAGTCGTCGTCCGCATGCCGGCAAAAAGTGCAGCGTCGGGGACCGGGGAGGTGTGGCTAATGTGTCACGTGACATGTGCACCGCCACGGGAGCGCGGGCGGTGCGGACACGTCACGGGGCCGGTCACGGGTCGGGCGTCACGCGCCGCCGCGCGCCGTTGCCCGGCAACCGCTGTTTTGGGAGCGGCTGGGCGGCTCCACCTGGCGCGCGCTCGCTTCGTCTGCGTCGCTCCCGGACGGCGTCGCCCGCTCCTCCTTCCTCAGGCTGCCTCTCCACCCACCGCAATTAATTCCTCGCCCTGCCTGCTTCTTCTCGCCCTCTCCCCCCGTCCTCCTCCTCCGGTTCCTCTCAAACCAGGCCTCCATCGTGCCATTGCTGCCTCTCTGCTAGCTGTGCATCATATCTGTGCATCCCCTACCGCAGCATCCTAGCTCCTGGCACCTTTTCCAACGCGGTCCGTCGGCTGTGTCGTGGGGCATCCCTCGCCTGGAGCCCTGGATCGCCCGTTTACGCGCTAGAGCAGGACCAAACATCACCTTGCCCTGCCAACTCTTACCACCTTCATCTACCACATCATCGAACCTTTCACCGCGTCCTGCACGCTCAGCAGCTGTCCTGCAGCGTCGAACTCGTCTGCTCCACGCTCGAGTCTGCCTACTGCTCCTCTTGCACACCGCTTGAAGCGCCCCCGACCCGCTTTGACGTGGTTCGTCGCGCGGGAGAAGCCTGCGTCCACGGTACCGCCCCGTCTGTCAACAACATCAAACCCCTCGCATGCGCCTTCGCAGCATCATAAACAGCGAGATTCCTGCACTGTTCCTGGCTCTGCTCCTCTAAGGACCGCCAATTGAACTCTATCCCTTCGCATTGGTTGGATAACGCGTGGTGCGTGGGCCTGCCAGTTCCCTCCGGCATCTCTTTCTCCACGGTCTGTCAGCTAACGGAATGCTGCACAGGTAGTTCTGCCTGGATTCTTCGGCCACCAGCAAATCTACTTCTTCTCCCTTTCCTCTCACCTTCTTAACGCGTCACTCTCACCTCTGACGGTTGACCATCATGCCTCCGGTAAGCACCTCTCGACGCCCCTCACGCGTGATCACGTCCCCCATGCGAGGGACATCACGGCTGCCTCACTCCTTGTGTGTTCATGTCGTCGTTGACTGTCTTCCAGACACGGAGCCTCCGTACGCGTACCGCCACCAATGAAAATGACGAGAATGGCCCTTCGACGCGTCTGACGAGGGCCAAGGCAGCTGCTCTCGCGGCCTCAGACGCGCAAGTCCAAAACGCCGCCGTCAAGAAGCCCCTTCAGACCAAGAAGGCCGCAACGAACACGATGAACACGGGCGTCCAGAGGAAACGTGCCGCTCTCGGGGACGTCAGCAACGTGGCAAAGACGGAAAATGCTGATGTCAAGGACGCGAAGAAGACAACCACCAGCAAAGTCGGTCTGACCTCGAAGGCGACCACGCAGGCTGGAGGGGTCCAGAAGCTCACGCGCACCAACTCGTCGCGGACCGCGCTCGGAGCGAAGGACAACAACACCAAGAAGGCCGCAGCCACGGAGGTGAAGCGTCCAGGAAGTGGATCTGGGGTCACGGGCAGTACGCAGATGAAGCGGACATCAAGTCAGAAATCAGTCAAGGAAGAGGCGTTCCACAACGAAGAACCACCTCGCAAGAAGGTTGACATTGAGAAGAAGACCGATGATGAGGAGAACGCTGCGGAGAAGCAACCGGCCAAGGAGGAAGCTGTCGCTCAACCTCAACCTCAGCCTCAACCTCAACAACAAGTGAGCATCAAGCAGCGTTTCGATGATGCCGTCGCCGATCTGGATGCTGAAGATCTGGATGACCCTCTCATGGCTGCCGAGTATGTCGTCGAGATCTTCGATTATCTGAGAGAGCTCGAGACCGAGACGTTGCCGAACCCAGAATACATCGAGCACCAGCCTGACCTCGAGTGGAAGATGCGTGGCATCCTGGTCGACTGGCTTATCGAGGTCCATACCCGCTTCCGCCTCCTGCCCGAGACGCTCTTCCTTGCCGTCAACATCATTGACCGCTTCCTCTCTGTAGAGGTTGTTGCCCTTGACCGTCTGCAGCTCGTCGGCGTTGCTGCCATGTTCATCGCGTCAAAGTATGAAGAGGTGCTCTCGCCCCACGTCGCCAACTTCAGCCATGTTGCCGATGATACCTTCACCGATAAGGAGATCTTGGACGCTGAGCGACACATCCTTGCCACCCTTGACTACAACATGAGCTATCCAAACCCGATGAACTTCCTCCGCAGAATCTCCAAGGCAGACAACTACGACATCCAGACACGAACACTAGGAAAGTACCTGATGGAGATCAGTCTCTTGGACCACCGCTTCCTGTATTACCGCCAGAGCCATGTTGCCGCGGCAGCCATGTATCTCGCGCGCCTGATTCTGGAACGGGGACCTTGGGTGAGTTCAACAACCCGTCAATCGTGTCAATGTGACGAAACTGACATCGATACAGGACGCGACCCTCGCACACTACGCCGGCTATACCGAGGAGGAAATCGACCCGGTATTCAGATTAATGATCGATTATCTTCACCGTCCAGTCGCCCACGAAGCATTCTTCAAGAAATATGCAAGCAAGAAATTCCTCAAGGGTAAGTTCGCTTTATGGAGAGGTTCAATTGTATCTGGTCTGACAGCCTTCCCAGCTTCTATCCTTACGCGACAGTGGGCGAAGAAGTACCATCATCTGTACATCAAAAGCTCACTTACAGAAAGCTACAACAGCTTGAGCAGTTCCAGCCAATAGCAGCGAAATGACCATGGTTCGACAGTCTTCCGAGGCTCGTTGGCCGACAGCGACCGTCATGTCGGTTTAGCTCGTCAGGCCGACGGCAGCTGAAGAAGTTGAATTCAGAAGCATTTCCTTGCCTATTCCTCTCATGGCTGATGGGGCATCTGTTGCATATGTTATGACAGCATTATTATATCCTGACTCGGGGTGTTTCTCTGGGCATTAGTTCCTTTCGATACCGGTGTGGGGGCGCTCTCATCTGTTTCTCGTTGACTGCTTTTTTTTCCTGCTTCTGGTTGCCTTTTGCTCCCTTGCATTTGTTTTCTGACTGCTCATTCTGCTTTCTTTCCCCTGTCCGTGTTGTAGGCGTCGGATACTTCAGGGTTGGGAATATGTTCTTTGCGGCTGTGGCTTTGTTGGTTTTGTCCTTCCTGCTGGATTTACCAGGGCGTCGGTTCCTTACACAGCTCTTCCATTTCATCTCCTTTTCCGTGGAAATTGCTATGCGGTGCGCTACAAACATAACGAACGACAGGCGCTATATTTCAAAAGACTTTGGGGGCGGGAACTTGCCTACTGGATAGTTAATTCCTTGCATCCCGGTACAGCGAAGGAAAAGACTTGAAGGATGGAAAAGGATGTGTGGTAACAGACAAAACGGGTACAGGGTATGAGAGGCTCGAGATAAAATCATGCGCGTTTAGGAGAATCTCTGTTTGTGTTTGATTCGCACCTTCTGCCTTGAACGATGTTTGGCTGAATGAGCTCATTTCGATTGCCGTGTGCTTTTTGGTTTGCCGCTTTTGCTGCTTTTATGTCGCTTGTGTATCGCTTTAATCGGAGTTTGTAAATAGCCTCTTTTTATCTGGGAATGGATCAGGAGTTCAAATATTCTTGCTCTTAAGAAGTGGGTGTTGATGTAGTGCTTCCTTGTGGAGGCGCTGGAGCAGCCGAACCTCGGCCCAGAAGGCTCCAGATGATTAACTAGCGAGTGACGAGCTTTCAGACGTTGGACGGTACCTAGAAACAACAGTGCTTCATCACCACATATGTCAAACATTGAAGGGAAGAGCTCATCGTCCATTTGCTGACCAGTTTCTGCTGATTTTCCCATCCTATCCTTGGTCATTCACCCAGTAACGTTGACCCCTCTTATCTGATCTCCCGTACAGTCATCATCTTCATCACTAAACCGTTATTGCTCCCCTTAGATCTGATTCATCCTTGAGCAATTGGGCCCATTCAATAGCTTGAATTATACCCCATGATCTACTGGATAGATACTATCGATAGATAGAAAATCCATCATGTCCCTTCCTCGTCATCATCATAATCATCCCCCTTCTTCCCCTCTTCCCACCACCCCATCGCCATCGCCATCGCCATCCTGCCCCTTCTGCGCCATCGCCGCCTCGTACCCGCCTATCCTGCCGTCTTCTTTCCTGCCTGGATCATCAGCATCGTCGTCGTCGTCATCGTCATCGTCGTTATCTTCATCGTCAGGCCCGCAGAGCCGGAGTCACAGCCAAAGTCCAAGCCAGAGCCAGACACAGGCACAGGCCCACCTCGTGCTCTCGACCAGACACGTCCTCGCGTTCCTGGACATCATGCCCCTGACGCGGGGCCATGTGCTCGTCGTGACGAGGGGCCATTGGGAGGATCTGGGAAAGGTGGGGGTTGGGGTTGGGATGGAGGTTCGTATCATCCTTTTCCCCCTTCTTGATATCTTTTTTTTGATGATGATGATGATGATCATGATCATGATTGAAGATGGTACTGATCCGATATAATGAGGTAGTTGGGGAAATGGATTCCTGTTCTCTCACGCGTGGTTATGAGAGTTGTTCTTGGGGGGAAGGAGGCCAGTGAAGAGGATGGAGATGTGGATGTGAAGACACAAGCGCAGGTACAGAGACAGGGACAGAAGTGGAATTGGAATTGGAACGTTGTGCAGAATAATGGTAAGTCTTCTTTTTTTTATTTCATATTATATTATATTTTATTCTTTTCCTACTATGTATGTATCTACACCCATATATCCTCTTTCCATGCCCACTCTTACAAAAACATCCAAATTAAATTAAAATTGACAAATTCCAGGCCCCCTCGCCGCGCAACAGATCCCGCACGTCCACTTCCACATCGTCCCCCGGCCGCCTCTCACCAGCGCCGGTGCTGGCGCCGGTGCGGACGCGGACAGGAGCACGAGGAGCATGCGGAGTTGGGTCATGTTCGGCCGGGGCCAGCGGGAGGAGCTGGACGACGAGGAGGGCGAGGCGCTTGCGCGTGCGATGAGGGAGGAGTTGGCGAGGGAGGTGAGGCGCGTGAGGGAGGTGGAGGGGGTGGATTTGGAGTTGGAGTTTGATCAGGGTTTGGATGGGGATGGGAGTGGTGGTAGAAATATGAAAGGGGCTGGTGGTTCGAAGCTGTAGAATTGCGGGTTTTGGGGGGGGGGGTTGTGAATGTTATATTATATTAATCAGGTCTTGAGGTTTATTAATTTCCAGCGGCTGGCTTTCTGAGATGAGATGGGTGATAATCATTGAAGAGATTTCATAGTTTACTTATTGTTCACTTATTCATGCGTGTGCAATAAGTCAGAGTCAGATTCATAAACAGACATGGTTCATTTAATCGTTAGAGGTAGGTACTTTTCATATCATATTCAGTTTTGTCCCTTTTCCTTTTATCTCTTCTTTTTTTTCCTATTTCACTTTTTGTAAATATCAATCAATATCACTCGGCAGCTTTAGCTTCGTTGCGGCTCGCTTTTTCGCGCTTCTTCGCGAAGTACTGAACTCAGATCATGACATGTTAGAGAGATGTCCAAGTTTTCCACACTCAAAGTGCGAAGAGGAAAAGAATAACAGCAGAACTCACTTTCCGCCTAAACTCGTTCAGATCGTCCGCACTCACACCGCTCGGATCGTCCTTCTTCCGTCGCGTACTTATCGTCGTCGATGTCTCTCCCTCTGGCAGTCTGCGGTAGGTCAGGAGGCGTCGGGACCCTGGTCAGGATGTATCTATCAGCTCCCGTCCAAGCACAGATCATAAAAGTCAAATGCGGTTAATATATCCAAAGTTTTTAATACGCGGCATACTGACAGTTGTTAAAGTGCTGGACACACACGCTGACGACCTCCAGACTCGGGTGCGTCGGGATCTCCAGCTCCACATCCTCGTCGTTGGCTGTGGGCATCCACATGGATAGCCGCCCGTTCGGGACGAGTGTGCGTGCCGCGAAGTTGAGGATGTCGTTCAGCATCGCTTCGAAGCCGTAGGGCTTCTTGGGTGCGATGTAGCCCGGTAGGCTGTGTGTGAAATATGGTTAGGTGGCTGTATAAAGAGATATATGGATAGATAGATAGACACATACTAATGCGCCGGCACACCGTCAATGAGGACTTCCTCCTTGCCGCGCCCATCTCGGGTTCCCAGGACCTTCAGTCCCTCGCGGACGCCGTACGGCGGGTCGCAGATGATTCCATCCAGGAATTGCTTATCCCGCAGCGGCGTATTGGTCAAGTCCGAGGTGAAAGCGTCGATGAACTTGCTCTCGAGCCCGTACTGCTGGAGATTGGAGACCAGGCCCATCGGCTTCCCCTTCTCCATCTCCTTGCCCCGGAAGCTCCGCCCATCGATATCCGAACCCATAGTCAAGGCCCCAAAGTGCGCAGCCGCGACGCAGAAGCTCCCCGTCCCGACGAACGGGTCGAGAAACAGCTTCCCGGGGGCCGCCAGGGCCATGTTAGCCGTGATCAGACTCAGCTCCGCATCCATGGAGGTCGTGCTGATATAGCGCCGCTTCTTGAGATCGTACTTGTTCACGATCTCCCGGCTGGAGCGCGCAATCCAGCGCCCGAAATAGATCCTCTTGGGCTCCTGCGGCTCCGTAGGGGGCGCAGGCGACAGCGACGTCGCCGGCGCCATGGCCTCGACGTCCCAGAGATACTCCTCGAGAACCCAAAAGTCCTCTTGGGGGTCCTTGAGCCGGATCGGGCCCTTGAAGTCCATGTACGCGAACGACTGGATGATGTCCCGCTTCTCGCCGTGGCTGCGCTTGCCCGCGAAAGCATCCACCGTGAAGCGGAACGAGACGTCCCTGTACGCATCCCAGCGGTCCGAGGTCCGCCTGCGGACGTCGGCGTGGAGCTCATCGTAGTTGGTGCCCTGGCCCCAGAGCTCGAAGATGTCCTTGGCTAGGATGCTGCGCGAGATGAGGGCCCGCGCGGCGGCTTCATCTTGCAGTTTGACCACGCAGTAGGGTGACTATAATGGTGTGAGTGCTTTTGATTTAGCAGCAAGGTGATACGACAAAAGGAAGTGTAGGGAGTCGAGAGGGGTATCGCAAGAGAAGACGACGATGAAACGAAGATAAAGAAAATATAAAGACAGGGTATCAATTTCATTTTTTTTCATCAAGGAAAACATGCTACATACATACTGGTCGTAGAAAAGAAACTCGACGTTGATCCCCGCGAGCGTTGCCAATGCCTGGATCTCCGGCCGCCGGAAAGTCTCGTGCACCTGTGCGAAGCGGATCAGGAATTCCATCCTGACCCCGGCAGCGCGAGACGCGAGTTGCTGACGTCTATATATTTATCCGCTATTTTGTTATCGGATTTGAACTGGCAGATTGGTCGATGCAACTGCCGTGGCGCTCAATAATTCGACTGATGATGCGCGGACTTTGATCTCGGGTAGCATTTTTTTTAGAGAAAAACCTTCCAAGATGTAGTCAAGTTAACCTGCGGGACCTACGAACAGTGCAAAATAAAGCCGTTTACTGTCACTGCACCACAACGCGCCATCTGGTGCTATTATTAATCGCTAGGTCACTACGCAGAAGACATTATGTCTGGCTTCAGCTGACAATGATCTTCTCGATAAGCTTCCTGAGCTGCCGACTACTTTCTCATGGCCTCCGCAAATCTAAAAAAAGCCCTCGATCATGAGGCTGATAATGTCAACATGTTGACACATACTATTCTATGGACACTGCAGCTTTGTAGTCGAATCAATCACCCGAAATACCACCCATAGCCTAACAATTATCATCATGACAAACCCAATTTAGGTACGCCGTCCCTGAACAGAAAGAGATGAGAGAGATGAGACTGTCCTCAAACACCACCGCTATGCGTCTACAACCTTGAAATGATATCGTGACTCATATCCTTCTGCCTTGATGATCTCTACTTTCTGGTCCTTGGGTATCATTTCATGCTTCAGTTCCCACCCGGCTCGGCGACAGAGCTCGGCGACTACAACGTCGCAGTCTCCCAACAAGTCTATATCGAACCCGATGTGCGAGACAGGCTGGAAAAGATTAGCATCGCCTGCAGAAAAAGGATGAAGCTGGCAAGGGAGCTAAACGTACAGTGCGTGATATGTAGATCTGAGGGACATCGCGTGGCATGATGCCCGGCACCTCCGCAACAGGAGCCACCTTGAGTGACGTTCCGATGACGATGACCAGATCCGCGAGATCGCGGTCATGGTGAATCAGGCGACGACCAAATTCGTCGGGAAGGTCTTCGCCGAAAAAGGTAATATCTGGCTATTGCCTTTTATGTTAGAAAAGCGACTCCAGAACTTCACATGCAGTTCTTCACTGACCTTCATGACCCCGGGAGCGGGGATCTCGTACTGCTCTTCTTCGAGGCTTTCCTCGCGTTCATCTCTCTTGCGGCTCTTCTGGACGCCATTGGAGCTACGTTTCCGTTTCATGCCCTGGGACTTTAATGCAATACGCTCTTTGCAAACCTCGCATTCCGGTACTTTTCCCTCTCTGATCGTGTCAAAGATCTCTTCGCCTGGGACCTTGTGTCCACAAACCGTGCAGGTTGCAGTCGCAAAAGAACCATGGCACTGGACAATCTTCTCCGGCAGCACGCCGGCGTTTGCCTCGATGTTGTCGATATTTTGGGTAAAGTTGGTAAGCAACTTCCCCTTGTCCTGAAGCAGACGGATGAATGCGTGGGTTGGGGAGAACTTCTTCTCAGTTGGAAGGATATCCTTCGCAATAGAAAAGAAGATGCTAGGATCCTCACGGAAGAGGTGAATATCGAAGACTTCCTGAGGGTCGCTCAGACCGAGATGCTCCAGCCTGGAGTATAGGCCGGTGTCTTTGGAACGGAAGTCTGGAATACCAAGACTCGTAGAGATCTAGAACTCGTTAGCGCGCATACTCATTACCAGCCAAAATGAGAGGAGAATGCATACCCCGGCGCCCGTTATGACGATGATGTTCTTGGACTTTTTGAGCAGCTCAACAGCATCCTCAATGGTATTGTACTGCGGAAGCTTCTGGCGCCTCGAGTATTCGCGAGAGATCGCAATAGCAAGAAGTGGATGGTACGCGTGGTCCGGCGCGCCTTCAAGGAAAGCAGGCGGTAGGATGCCGAAAGCTGTGCACAGCTTCTTAGCCGTAATTTTTCCCTGACCGATCGTCTCCTCCACGAAGGCTGCCTTGCCAACCTCATGCAGCCGTCGCCGGTAAGCGAGCGCCTCGTCGAGAGTGCAGGCGTCAGGCACTGGAATGGGCGAGTTAGCGTGGCAAACTTGTGTTGATATATAGGGGCATCCGTACCTGCGCCGTCGCGTAGTTGCTCATCGCGGATGAACTGCAGAGCGTCCTCGTAGAGGGACTCCGACTCCCATGCCTCTTCAGAGCCATCCTCATCTGCCGGAGACTCCGGCTGCGAGGCTTCTTCTTGCGACTCGCGCGTCTTCTCGGGGTCGACGACCTCTTCCGCGTCTCCGGAGGCCTCGTCCACGACTCCCTGTTCAACCACGGGAGTCTTCAACGGCGAGCTCTCCCCACTTGGCGCTGGTGCCAGGTCCATCTTGGAAGCTAAGATAGGACTCTCCAGCGGCCAGAATACTGTGCTTGTTCACATTGGTCGCTGCCGCGCTGGCTGGCCGTCCTGATGCCGGGTCATGGCTCTCTCCCGGAGGAGCGCGCGGATATTCACTTACTCCGAAGCCGGCTCCGCCAGGGGTGCACGCGAGTTGAGCAGTGGCGAGCAGAATAGCAAACATGACATGTACTCCGATACAGCTAGAATAACAACAAAGAAGATGCTATTACAGGTATCATAATAACCCACACTTCCGGTGAAACAATAGCAATGCCATGGAACTTTTTTCAGGAATCCGCCATTTCATGGTCATCGTCTGAATCCGAGCCGCCTTCGATTTCATCTTCCCAGTCATCATCATTATCTCCACCAGCCTGACCGTCCTCCGCATCGCTGTCATCATCCATATCCTCGCCTAACTCCTTGTTCATCTCCTGAACCAGCTCGATAGCATGCTCCTTGAGCCTCACATCCTCGTACTGGATCAGGTCGTAGAGTTTCAGGCTCTGCTTGAGCCATTCGCGGCTGGCAACGAGCGAAGCGTGCCGTTTCGAAGCGGGGGTATCATCTGTCTCTGTAGACTTCGGCGCTTGCTCCTTCTCTGCCAATAGGTAAAGGCACCATCCACCCAGATACCACGCCTCCACACTGTGGTCGTCCTCGAGAATCAGACGTTCCAGCACCTCGAGTGCCTCAATCTCCATCTCAACCTCCATCAGAAGCCGGGAAAGACTTATTCGCGTAGCAAAGTCTGGGACGTTCGGATCTTCTGGAGGAAGGTCCTTCCAGAGCTCTAAACTCCTGGAGAGCGCTGCTCTGGCGTCGTCGTGCCGCAGTTGTGATATCCTGACCGACGCAAGTGTCTGTAGACATTCAGGCGCGTTGGGAGCGATAAGGACAGCTTCTGTGACGAGGGACTCGCATCTGCTTTCCGCATCTTCCTCCCAGCTGGTTGCTGTTAGCGAATTTTCATAGGCAGTCTGCGACGCGAAAGGACTCACGAAAGATCGGTCATGTAAATCTCCGCGACACCACACAGGGCATTTGCCAATTTCCTTTTCTTCTCCTCTGCCAACGCGATGTCATCAGGCTTGCCGCTCTGCTCTAACGACTGAATAATCTGTCTCAAGGCTGCGACACCCCTCTCAAACCACCGGACGCTGTCCACTCCTCCCTGCTCGCTCAACTGAGCCAGCCATAGAAATTTTTCTGCTCCGCCGCCTTGCGACTCCGGTATCGTGCCCTCCGGATCTAATTCGACAGCGCGCAGGAAGTGCTCTCGCGCGGCGTCAATCTCTCCGAGCTCGACGTACACTTCGGCGATCAGATTGAGCGCCGACAGCTTGTTCGACGAATTATCGGGCACGAGGTTGAGCGCTCGCTCAACCAACGGAAGCGCCGCATCTGGCTGTCCTGTCTGAAGAAGGATGGTCGCCTGGTCAAGAAGTGCGGAGGGGTCCTCGTTCAATTTCTGTTTGGATACGGTGCCTCCGACACCGAGGACGGACTTTTCGCGGGATTTGGACTTCCTTTTGTTAGGTCTGGTTTTGCCCATGGTCTGTTCCCTTCAAAAAAATTTTTGTAGAACTCCTAAGCCTACTTAGAAAAAATGAATAAGAAAATGCGTATTCACAATTTGTTATGAAAATGCCATGCTTTTTTTGCTACTGGAAACGGAGCCGAAGCGGCGGATCTTGATCGATTTGGAATCCAAATTTTGGAGCGTTTTTCTTATCTGTTTGTGCAGTTTGCATGTGGGACAGTGATCGGCCATGCCGCACTCCACGGGAGTACTGCTCCGCTTCAGTCCCTCATATGAATCTTTTTCATTCTAATAATACCCTAGGATTTTTTAAATTGTCGTAATTGACAGGAGAGATTCCCAGTTCGCTCTGGGCTGAATTTATCTTTTTGCTTTTTTCTTCGAGATTAGAAGGAAAACCCCTCCATTCCGCTGGGCGGGGGGATAATATAAAACTATGGGTCGCGATGAGCAGATCGAGGAGCGCGAGGTCCTTAATTCCATTTTCCCAGACGAGATTACAGGTTTGTCTCTATAATGCGACTCCGTGCGCCACTCGTCCGCTGACCGGATGTTCCCGACAAAACAGACATCTCCGATACATCATACCGGATATCTATAACTCTCGACGTGCAGGAACAAGATGAAGGCGCCGAAGCACCCGTCCTGATTCTACAGGTCTCCTATCCGGAGGCATACCCGGATGTCGCTCCGGACCTCGAGATCATTGCCCCTCCTAATGCGCCGAAACACCCCCACCTCGACATCCAGGAGGATCGCGCCCGCCTTCTCGAGGCCCTGCAGCCCACGATCGAGGAGAACCTGGGCATGGCGATGATATTCACCATCGTCAGCACTCTCAAGGAAAGCGCTGAACAGCTCATCTCCGAACGGCAGGCCGCCGCGCGGGCACAGAGGGAGATGGAAATCGCCAAGGCCGAAGAGGAGGAGAACCGCAAGTTTCAAGGGACCATGGTGACCAGGGAGACCTTCCTGGAGTGGAGGGAAAGATTCCGGAAGGAGATGGAGGAGGAGGAGCAGAGGAAGCGCGAGGAAAAGGAGGCCGAGGAGAAGAAGAACAAGAAGCCGTCCGCAAAGGAGGAGAAGAGGCTCACCGGCAAGCAGTTGTGGGAGAGGGGATTGGCTGGAAAGGCCGATTATGATGAGGATGAGGAAGAAGGCATTCCTGCCGCCATGGAGAAGATGAAGGTATCTTCATGATCCGGGACACGGGCTTACATTACGCTTTGTTTGCTTTCTGGCATGACATGGATTTGCGTCTCTGAAATTTTTTTGTTGATAGCTCTGAAATAGAAGTCATTACTATTTCAGTTCCATTGACCACTCAAGAGTATGCAAGTCGTAATGATCACTTCTCGGAAAGACATATCTAGTCTGAAGCAGTCTACTGAAGTACATCTTTGTAACCTTTTTACACTAGAATAAGATATAGTCGCATCACTTTCTTCTGGTCAATAGGACCGATTTCTCTATAAGACCATATCCCTGAAGATCGAGACATATACTGGGACTCGATGCAATGATGTCTGGATAACTGACCCAGTTACTTCCTCGCTGATAATATGCAAGAAAAAAATGGCTAGTGATTTTGGACGCACTGCCGCATCTCAATGAGGCGTATTCACTCCAGTGCACCAAGTTTAGAGAGTTCATCCCCGATTGGTGGAGGTCGAGAGTGGCATTTCCTATCCGGCTTCCTGTCCGATGAAGGAATATGTGCGAACAAGTTCACATAGACGGAGATTCTCAGCGACTCTCCAGTTCCACCGAAAGCTGTACTCTTGCGAGTCCAGCTCAACGGACACTTTGAGGATTCCTCTACCAGCTCAAATGCTGTCAATCCTCATCCCGGTTTATGACCTGACTTAAAACCATCCAACGGCGATACCTGTGCCATCACCGTGCTAGTAGTAGCACCGAGTTACTTAGAGTTGCGACCTTAAAAGATCACTTTTCCAATTTCTGACCCTCAGGACCTGCGCTGGAAGTCTCAACAGTCCCACTTCCATCAGTGGATGCTTTGGTTTCTTCCTTAGGACCAGCTTCACTCTGAAGCTGGCTCTGCTCGGCCTTTAATCTTTGTCTCTCTGCTTCTTCTTTCTCTGCCAATTCCCTCTCCTTGAGGACGACGTTCCACATCGCCTCTGCGAGTTTCATGTTCTTTTCATCAGATTCTTGAATCTTCTGATTGACCTCCCTGAGGGCAGCTTTAATCTCCCACGCCCACGAGAATGGCTCTTTCTGTCCTACCAAGCTGTCCCAGTGATCCTCATCCTCGGCCATGACCAGCTCCTCCTCTAACCTTTCGCGACGTACTATCCTCTTCCATCGCTTATCGAGCTTGCTCCTTATAACTCCGCTCAGGAACTTTGGCTGTGGCTTCTTGATGCGCAGGAAAGGAACACCACGCGCATTGACGAGGACGGGTACTCGCCGTCGTCCGCGCACCACGGGCCGCGGGCGAGACAAGATGGGTTCGGCATCTGGATGCCGTTGAGCAGTCGCCTCTTGATGACGTAGAGATTCTAGCTTCTTCCTCTCCTTTTTCGAGAGAGGCTTTGGAGGCTGTGCCTGCGTGAGTGCTCTCTGCTCAGATTTGTGCTTTTCTCGGAGAGCTTGTCGTTCCGCAATCAGTCTCAAGACACGGGATATGTCGTCTTTGTTTCCTTTTGACGCGGAATGTAATAAATCTAGCGCCTGCAACCGCAGTCAGCACAAAATCGTTCAAGCTTTGCGTATAGGTTGATGTACCTCGTAACCGGCTTTTAGAGCATTCGCAGTTTGAGACGGACTCTGTAGATCCTTATGCTTTCGGAATTTATGCCGCACAAGGAAGTTGACTGCTTCAGAGTCAGGAAAGGTCGGCGGTAATCGCGCGCATTGTCGAAGGAGAGCTCGGTAAAGCGCAAGGCCTGAAATGGAGCTTCAAGTCAGACAAGCTAAGAAAGACACTGGGACTCAGCGAATTGTGTCGGGATGTCTTACATGCAAACCGATGGACTCCAGAGCGCTTAGGAACCACTAACCTATGCATTTGAAGAGAATGGCGAGTTCCGGTGATGAATCCGGAGAAGTGCAGATAAGGAACGTTAGCGGTCTCCGCACATGCAGTCGCGTTCACTACTATCGCCCACGTGACCGCCTGCTTTTCAGTCGAATTATGAAATCCACGTCGTAAATAACAATTATGACAAGAAGACCCATGAAACCGAGAAAAGAAAATTACACGATAGAAAAGTAATATCTTCTTTTAGAATTTACGGTATCTGGTGACTGGCGTCAAGAAAGATCCACGCTAATACTTTCCAATAATGCATAGAAACTATACACGCTCTAAAACACAGACGATAAATTCAACTCAAAAACCTAACCGTAACTAACCGTAATACTCCAGCCGTTCATCGTCTGAGTAACGTATCCAATAAACGAGCTTAGAAGGTTGAGCCTTCTGGGGGTTGAGGGAGCTTCTTGTGCTGCGGCAGTGCCATGTATCTGGAGATTTGAGGTCAGAGAAAGAGCCAGCAGAAAAAGCAGGTATAATATAGTACCTTCTGAGCTCAAGGAGGATTGTTTCCATGGTATATTCCCTCTTCCATTGTGCAAGGCAAGGCAACTTCGTAGGGTCGACCTAGCAGCAGGTTAGGTCGTATTCCATATGTACTTCGGGCTCTGGACCATGCCTTTCCGGTTCGCGGGTCAACGCATGGAAGGTTCACCTTCGAGACGAAATGTATAGTTGGAGGGTTGTCGGGGTAGTCAGGTCCGCAGTGGAACTTGACGCTGTATATCCGGTTCTCGTGTACACTCTATTCAATAGATTTCGGTCAGCCGTCCATGAAGGAATACAGACGAGGCGCTCGGAAGACGGACGTGAGGAGGGCCGAGGATGGTCCCGTTCCAGTTGGTCATCATCAAGTCATCCCCGTCGGCCAGGCCGTAAGAGCACGCCTCTAGAGAGCAGAGAATGGTATATCAGTCTTTTGCCGTTTCTGCTACCGAGGAGCGTATACTGACCCGCTCCTTGACCCTTCTCTCCTTTTTCTAGCTCCTCGAGGAGCCTAAAATTCCTGGGAACTTTCGCCGCCATCTTGGACGGTATACAAAGCCGACAGGAAAGGTTGTGGGCGAGGAGGTGCGGCGGTGGGGAGGGGCGGCTTAATTATCACCAGAGAAGAGGGGCAAGTCACCTATCCCACCTCAGCGCATCGACGCCCGACGGCGGTGAGGGCCAACTGCCAGGGACCGTCACGTGCCTCCGGGAGCGACACTGCATCACGTGTCTTGAAGCCGCCGGCGGCGCCTGCTCGGGCCTCTTGGCATGCCTGGAGATGCCACGCCAGACCGTGTAGACACTCCTAGGAGGTATCTAATAAATCAATCCATCTAACATCTGCCCCGGCGAGTCTAATTGACGGCTGCGCATGGCTTCAGGGCAGTGACTATAAACATATGGAAATCCGGCCTTCCTGCGCTCTCGTCATCTTGAGTAGCCAACCACCCCATGGTCAACATCCGCCTCCTAACAGGCACGGAGACATCGCCCAATTTGCAAAGCTGTAGTAGCCTGGGCTGTCCTATCATGATACAGGCGATTTGAGATGACCTCCCAGATTCTGCAGACGGAGCTCTCAAACCTAATCCAAGAGTCAAAGAGGAAGAACTCTGACTTGCGAAATGTCTGACCCCTAACCTAGTCAGGTTATCATGTCTTCGAGCTGACTATAGGACGTAGGCTGCCGAGCTATCTCTCAATGAACTGAAGGCGCTGCCTTCCACATCTGAAGCTCAAGTGGCGGCTGGTGTGTCTTCTTTCTCCCTATAGCTTTCAGCCAATTACTGAGTAGCCAGCAGACTTGGTCCGAAGACCGAACTTCGTCAATCCATTTATTCTGGCATGTCATTCTCGGCATGCAAAGCTCGCAGGGATTGGAATTTTCTGCCTGCAGAGACTGGTGACATCCCGCTCCTTGCCCGCTGAACGACTGAAAGACACGGTGAATGGGCTGCGGGAGAGCACGAATTTGAGTCTGTACGCCTATCCCGATTGACCAGTACAATGCTGACTCTGGCTTCTGTAGGTCTGGATGTCCAGCTCAAGATCCTTCAGACGCTGCCTTCTCTTCTGCAGAATTACTCTGAGGACCTGAGTGGGGAGCTTATTGCAAGCACATTAGAAATATGTGCGACACTGCAGTCCAGCAAAACAGCCGCCGTTTCCAATACGGCAGCTGCTACGCTGCAGCAACTAGTAGTTTCGGCGTTTGAGAAGGTTTCTAATGAAGATAGTAAGTTTAGAAAAAAAAGGTTTCATTTCCTCGATTATCTTTTGCTGACTTCTCCCAGGAAACCCTCATGGTCCTGTGCCTGTAACAACAGTAACAGTGGATGGTGAGCAGGTTGACGTGGGATTTGCTGCATATGACGCTTTGCGGGTGAGGGACTTGTCTACTGCTTTGTATCGGCTTTTACTGATTTCTTTCTCAGATCTTGGACGACCTTTGTCGTCTAGCCGAGGGCGAGAAGCTGGAGTTCCTCCAAATCAAGTCTCTATCCCCGACATTTGTTCTGGAGCTCATCGAAAGCATTTTGACAAATAGTGGTGAGCTCTTCGCCACCCACCGGGAACTAGTGCAAGTGCTGCGAAACCGGTTGATGCCTTTAACTGTGAGGTATATGTCAGAGAGGCACAATTTCCCTCAGACGGTTCGGATTGCTCGAATCTTGCTCATTCTTTTCAAGCGCCATATGATCCTCCTAACTGCAGAGTGTGAAATGGCACTGGGCCTTCTGACCCACTTGCTGGAACCGGACGGAACGGCTCCCTGGAAGAGGGTTCTTTGCATGGAAGTCTTTCGTGGACTTCACGCAGAACCTGGGCTTATCCGACTAATATACTCTCTTTATGATGGAAAGGAGGGACGACAGAACATCCTGAGGGACCATATGGCATCGTTAGTTAGACTGACCTCTGAAAAGCCTTCATTGATAGGCGTCAGCCACCAATCTACTGCTCCTTCGCGTGTCGAACATTCGAGGTCTCCGATGGAGGAGCAACTAACTCTTGAGGCTGGAGTCGCTGGAGTGATCGGCACCGCTGTTACTTCGGCTGATTCGAATGTGTCTGGCATCAGCAGTCAGTGGAGCGTTGTCCGGACACCATATATTGAGCTTCTCGACAAGACTGACCCTCCACCTCCACCCGACACCTATATTTACACCCTTGTGCTTAACTGTATTAGCGCTTTTTCTGAAGGGCTGGCTAGATTTATTCTTCCGTTAACGGTTCCTGACATCAAGAAGCGGAAGCATCACGTTTCGATTTCTGATCGAGAAGTTGCTTCTGCATCTGGCTCTAGGGAACTTCAGAGAACGGACTCTTTCAAGTCTTCGTCTGGTTCGAACTCCAAGAAGTCCCCTGTACCGATCAATCCCCTGGATCTGGAAACTCATCCTCAAATAGAGGAAATCAAAGCTTGCGCCGCAATTATAGCCACCTGTTGGCCCGCTGTTCTTGCAACATGTTCCACTTTCCTCTACGCAGCGCTGGACGCTGATTTCTACCACAACTTAGTTCGATCTTTTCAGAAATTGACGCATGTAGCTGGGCTGCTCAGACAATCGACTCCCCGAGATGCTTTTCTTACAACCCTTGGAAAGGCCGCCATGCCAGCCGATGCTTCCAGCGTGAAAACTTCAGGGACGGCAACGATGTCTGGGACTGATGTCCAATCTGCTAGTCCTGCGGACAAGACAATACTTGGCACCGAGTCTTCTGGTATTGGTTCTCCGGTTGCCATTGATACTTCCCGCACATCATTTGATATTCCTGCATCCCTAAGCACCAGGAACCTTCTATGTCTGCGTGCTTTACTGAATCTCGGGATTGCTCTGGGACCGACCTTGGATCAGCCTTCCTGGTCTATTATCCTCATGACTCTCCAACATGCGGATCTCGTGATAGGTGTGTCTGCTTTTATGGCCACGAAACAGAATATCACCGCCAACAATAACGGCGACAATGCCGTTGCCTCCGGTACGGATGTTCCAAAAGCAAATATCGGCGCTGAGATCGTTGCTGTACAGACGGCAGCTGCTAGGATGTTTGAAAGCACGAGAGATTACCCAGACAATTCGTTTGAGGATATCCTGACCTCACTTTTGAACCTTTCGAATAGTACTGAGCAAAATACTCAAGACGCTACGTCTGCCAAAATCTCGCCTTCTCCTCAGTCGCCGCAGCCTCTCCGGCGCATTGGACGAATACACCGGAATACGCGCAGTATTTCACTCGCTGTAGGAAAGTCAAGAGTACAAGATGATGAGCTGAAGTTTGTCTTGGAAAAGACCAGCGATTTGGTCCGCGCCAACGTTGACCGGCTGTCTTCTCCAGACGTGGGAGCCTGGCACATCTTGGTTGACAGCCTCATTTCAATCATTATAAATCGGGACATCAGCCCTAACCTCCGTCTGAAGGCCAGCGGAGTCCTCAACGACGTTATCTTCCAAACCATGAGACTTGGGACTCGGGAAAACGAACCCTCGCAGAATCAGACACAACTGAGGAATCTTGAAGCCTTGAAATCACAGATTACGGCGCTAGACGACTCACGATCACGCACGTCAGGTGCTTCTTACGCTGCCGATATTGATATTCATGAGCGCGCTTTGGAAACTCTCAAGTCTATTCTGGAGCAGTACGGTGAGTTATTCGTTGACGGGTGGGATCTTGTCTTCGACTTGATATCCAGCGTCTTCGAAGAGCCACCTCCCGGTGAGGGCGAAGAGACAGTTGCTTCCCAGACAAAGCTCAAATCACGACCACTGGCGACGAAGTCCCCGCGACTCATCCGGACAGCGTATGATTCACTACAACTTATAGCGTCAGATTTCTTGACTCTACTCCCACCCTCGTGCCTCTTGAATCTCGTAGATTCGTTCTCCAGCTTTGGGTCTCAGAAACAAGACTTCAATATTTCCCTTACTACGACGTCATTCTTCTGGAACGTCTCAGACTTCCTCCAAGGGCAGATTGAACGGTTCTCCATTGAAAGCCATGTCGACGCTTCTGCAAGCGAGGATACACTTGCGACCTTGGCGAAGGATACCGATGTCCTTGTATCTCGGAACTCGTTGTGGCTATTGCTGCTATTACGGATCGTAGACCTTACAACGGACAGCAGGTCTGAAATTCGGAACAGCGCAATCCGCACACTTCTGCGAATTTTCGATGCGTACGGCCAGCAGCTTTCGCCAAAAGCGTGGCATTTGTGCTTGAACAGAGTTCTGTTTGCGATGGTCGAGGCCATTGAAGCCAGGGTTCTAGATAAAACTGGCACATCGACGTCAGCTAATCCCGACGAGACAAGACAATGGGTCGAAACGGCTGTGATAATGATTAAAGGGTGTTCTGGCTTGATGGCTACTTTCTTTGATCCCATTCTCCAAGACGACCAGTTCGACCAGTCATGGGAAAGGCTTCTCCGGTATTTTCGATCCTTCATCAACGTTAATCTCTTGGAGTTCAGTGAAGCGGTATTCTCCAGTATCTCTGACATCCTTTCCCGAGTGCAAACGCCAGACGTCCTCAGTAAGACGTCTCTTCGATCTGCGTGGTCGTTATGGGCGAATGGCCATCCTGCCCGTCTGGAGGGTCCCCCAGATCTGGACAACCCAAACCAGGACGCGATGCTGGCATATCTGCGTTCCTTCCAGCAAATTTATCGTCTCTTCAAAGACGATCTGACGGAGGAGCACATTGAACAAGTCCTCCAACACATGCGCACTGCCATTTGGAATTCTGTGTCATCGAGATACTCCGTGGATACAGACCACCAATCTGCTCTCCAAGGGCTCGTGGTTGATTGCATAAAATTTATCTGTTCGGATAAGGAGTCATCTCAGCCGGCAATCATTCTATGCCTCGCGGATTTCTCGGACTCCGCGCTGTCAAAATGGTCCGCAGACCAGGATAAAAGCAGACCAACGTTTGTCGCCTTCTCAAAGATTTCGACAGACCTCCTGAGCTGGTATATTGCAGAGTTCGGTATCAAGAGGGACATATTCACGAACGGTTCCCTGACGTCCGCCCTGGAGCATCTGGCCAATCCAATCTCCCAGAAGTATCAATGGCGCGGCAAGGACTCTGAACCGACTCTCTGGAAAAAGGCGACGACGGCATCCTTGAATATTCTGCAGGTAGCCATACCATATGTTGAGAAGCAATACGAAGATTCAACCCAGCCTGAAATCTCACGATTCTGGAAATGCGTTGTGGACATTGCGAATGGGATCGTCTCCGCTAGGGGCTATTCCGAGCTCAACCTGCCCATCGCAACAATTCTCTCCGATGAGGCTTTCGATATTGCGGCCTTCGATCGCCTCAAGTCCCTCGTCATCCCAGCCCTCGGGTCCTCCGTCATCCCAGACAAGCTGCGACGAGACTTTGCCTGCGCACTGTTCCAGTCCTCCCTGATCCACCCTCCCCAGCGATGCGACCTTCCCCGTCACTCTATCGAGGACGAGCCGCTCAAGGATCTATACAAGGTGCGTCCGGGACGCACCTACGACCCACCAGCCACCCCACGGTCAAAGATCGCCTTTGTCCTCATCGACACGCTGTTCGAACTCGCTTCCGCCTCATCCTCGTCCGGACAGCAGCAGCAGCAAGAAACAGAAAAAGAAAAAGACAGCACGTCCCTCCGCATCTCCCTCGCCCGCTCCATCTCCCCGTACCTGATCCTCCGCTCCGCAATATCCCTCAAGTCATACATCGCCGACCAGCCCCTCCGGGGCCTGATGCCGCAGCCCACGTCCGCGCGCAAGGAGCTCCTCCACCTCCTCTGCCGCATGGTCGAGCTACGGAGCGAGCCCGCCGCGATCCCGGACGCGCCTGCGTTCAAGGCAGACAGTGATGCGCGCTTACAGCACAGGAAGCATCTTGCGTGGGTCTACCCGCTCGTGGTGAAGGCGGTGCAGGTCGCTGGGAAGGAGAGGGAGGACGGCAAGGTCCTTGAGGCGCTGAGGAGGATACTGGATGAGGTTGGCGGCTGTACGTACAGCGATTAGGAATGATGGAGGTATGAGTGAGTGAGTGAGTGAGTGAGTTAAGGGGGATGGAGGAGATATGATGATATACCTTGTTCCTTGTAGGAGACATCTGGGCCCTTTTATTGTTTTTATTAATATTATTTGTTAAGATAGACGGAGTATGTGGGAGAGAGAGAGAAATAAAACGACCATCTCAAAAAGGAAAAGAAAATGAAGGAAAGGGAAAAAAAAAAATCCCACGTCTCATGCACATCCACACTGTACTGTACTGCACTGTACTGTATATAGCATTAATCGCATCTCGATTTCCGTTTCTTTTCTTTATCTATGTCAAATTAACTCGTCCCACGAACCTCTTCGGCCTTTGCTTTTCTTTACTTTGTTTACTCCTTTGCTTTCAACTCAAGACTAAAGTAGAGGACAGTGACTCTACTATGCACTAGAGACAATCAATCAAACAGAATGAACATGACATAAAATCTGGATCCAGAAGAAAATAAATATCGCATTGATGCTCTATGTGAGTATGTATCTGCATCTCTCTTAAATATGTATGTACCTGGACACGGTACGTACAGTACATGGTCCGCCAGTGCCAGCCAAGGACCTGCTTGCTAGACAGACGAGGAACAAAGGCAATGAGAAGGCCCGGCCTCCCTTCCCGTACGGCCGGGGGTAGGGTCAACGGGACGGATGGATACCTTGGCTGGCTGGCTACGATCAGATCGATTTCAGCTGTCTTGTCGTTGGACAGTGATGTGATAAAGATATTCCGTTCCTGCGCTATACTGTAAGTCGTGCGATATGATGGTGAAAAGTCCGTTCATATAGACAAGACAAGATTCCGACCGACATCACCTTCCTACCAGCGCCGTATCCGTGTCCCGTTAGTTAGGTTGAGATGTGTCAATTGTCCAACGTTCAAGTACCATGCATCCGTTAAAGCTTGATCTGAAGGAAAGAGATGACGTTCCAAGTGGAAATATCAGGTAAAGGCAGGGTATAGAGCTCAGCAAGAAGACAGGGAAGCAGGATGGTCATATCTTGATACACTTAAGCCGGAGCAGCAGCCACCTGTTGCTGCTGCTGCGGCTGTTGCTGGATCTGTTGCTGCTGGGGAGGTGCAGTGATCTCAGGGGCTTGGCGGTACAAGACGATCTCGGATTGCTTGAAGTAGCGGCGAGCATCTGCAGATAACGATAAGGTTAGCACAAGCTCGACCGGGGGGGTTCGCGGAAGTGATGCTGCGGTTCCGGTTTCAAGCACGCCGAAACAGGGCAACGTGACCAGGCGCCAGGGGGACGGCGGCGCAAAGCCACCGGCCCTGCTAGCGTGGGGGCAGCAGTGGGGAAGAGGCCGGGACCGTCGTCGACGCCCATGCCGGCCCGACGACCCGTCGCCGTAGCGCCAGGCCAGTTCAATTGCCGTCGGCTATTGAAACTGCAGCGCCTGGCAGGGAATGCACTTCCGGCAGGACAGCGTCCAGGAAACGACGGCTTGGGCTCTGCAAAAGCCAGGCCAATCACAAAGGGATACGACGATCCCACTTTGAGAAGCTGACAAAACCAGCCGTTGCACGTAGGCAGGAGAAGCTGCAGCCCCGCCGGACGACGTCCCTGTATATAAAACGATGGGAAAACGAGTGTAGACGACCGTAATGGACTGTCTCTTTGCTCACCTTCATCGATAAGCACCAGGCTTAGATAGTACCGCGTCGAGTACTTCTTGTTCACGTCGCGGAAAGTGGGGGTCAAGTCGAACCCTCCCAGGAACAAGCGGATTGGGATCGTTTCACCTGGGCATCGTCAGTAACGTTTCCTTGTTGGACGAGGTCGCGTGACATGGGCTCAGTCGTAGCGTGTAACTTGGTATATGCCCGACAAGCGAAGGGACTCTGGAACATCCGTTGAATGAGAATGGAACCTACCTCGTGACGGGGAACCGTCCATTATCTATTTAACCCATACAATGTCAGAACGGGCATTTCAAAAGCAGGAAAATCAAAAAAAGGAAGCGGGCAACATACCTCAAACCGCACCAACGTCTCACTTTCATTATACTGATTAGGTGGGGAGCCGGTCGTCTCCCGCCTGATAATCGACAGCTCCATGTGTTTGATCTTCAGCCGCACAAGCAGGAAGTATATCCGGCCAACGATGACGTCCTTGAGATGGTACTTGGACTTGGAGTACTCGAACTCGATGTGCAGGCAGTCCTCGATACCGACGTCCATCTTGATCGGGCTGTTAGTCTCCGGAGGCAGGCGGTACGAGTAGACCCAGATGTCCTTCTCGCGGATGACGTCCGCCATGCGCCGCGAGACCGTCACCCGGAGAAAGTAGCGCAGCTTCACGTTGATGCCGTTGTAGGATTCGTACTGCTTCTCGACGTTCTTGAAGTTGAAGGGGAAGGTCTGCGGGTGCTGCAGCTCGCCGGGGGCCGCGAGCTCCTGGACGAGGGAGAGGAATTCGTAGTGGTTGCCGCGGTCGAAGAACATCTCTGGCAGAACGCCATCGTTAGCCCAATGCTCGTCAATGGATAGACGGTCTTTGCTGAGGGATTCCGCCAGGGTAAAGAGGATGATGGGAGCAGCAGGACAGACGAGTCCCATACCTATCGTGCCAATGAACTGCACCTTGATCCCCGTATGTTCTAACCGCTTCCCATCCTTGGGTCTGACGGTCACCGCGCCCTTGACGGACTCCCCATCCATGTACAGAGGGACCTTCTCCCTGCGGCCCTTGTCGAGCTTCACGTCGACGGTCTCGCGCTCATCGCTGCCGTCCAGGATGATGTCGATGTCGACGGGGGTGGAGAAAAAGAATGAAGACATCATGTGCGTAGCGTCGGACGGTGCAGCAGAACCAACTAAGCTTATCTCGTATCGTGCCTCATTAATTGATTAGAGCCCAGAAACGGTCGTGTCGCGGAAGTCGTGAGTTATCAGTCGATTGGCGGCCGTCGAATGCTACGCCCCGAACCTCCGCGCGGGCTGGCGTGGTTGGATTTATTACGTAAGCTAAACTAGCTCGGGCATCCCGATGCACGTGGCCAGGGCTGAGCAGGCACGACGCACAACTACACAAGGAATTTTGAAAATCAACGATTGACGCAATAGGCGATGAGAAACAATACAACGCATAATAATAATGGCCTCCGAGTTACAAAGTTGTCAAGATTCAGGGAGATAAAATAAAATTCGTCTAAGAATATAAAAAAAGATATTTGCTGCGACTTGCCTGGATCGAACAGGCGACCTTTAGATGGCAGGCTGAAGTGGACTTCAGTCTAACGCTCTCCCTGTGCGAGGGAGTTAGCAAATCGTTGGAATTGGATTGCGGAATGCGGATGTACTAACCAACTGAGCTAAAGCCGCTTGCGTGATGGTCTCTCGCAGCGGGTCAAATTAAGATGGAGAGCGAAGGAAAGACAGAGAAAAGGGAATAAGAAAATCAAAAAAGATATTTGCTGCGACTTGCCTGGATCGAACAGGCGACCTTTAGATTGCAGGCTGAAGTTTTGAGCTTCAGTCTAACGCTCTCCCTATTAGAGCGGGTTAGAATGTTGAGTTGTGGGAAAGAGAGAAGCGGATCTACTAACCAACTGAGCTAAAGCCGCCACTTGTTGGAAGTCATTAGCCGTCTGCCTTATTTTTTTTCTTTTTCACAGGATGATAGATTCACCTGATTGTTTGCTGTTACCGAGTGTAGGGTAACATTATGTTGGGGATTGCCTACCGGATGATTGATAATGAATTGGAATGGGACTGTCGCTGACTTAGGTAGCTTCAGGATTCGCGGGAGTTTTGCTTTATAGATAGCCACCAGAGGGCACAGGCAATGCACTCAAGCCGGAATGTCGTTTGTTTTTATAAAAACCCCGAGAACTCAACATCCTCCTCCAGTAGCGCGACGCTTGCTGCCTTGATCCTGCTGTCCAACAAACAACTCGAAGTAGTGCTCCTCCATAATCCGTACATACTTAATTTCGTCCTGGGTAGATGGGACCCTGGAATGTATAGGCAGTCGCGACAAGACAAGACGAGAAGACGCGGGTGTACATTAGAACATTCGGAAACGACCTTCAACTCTCTCGTTGCCTGAACCTCGGGGATAAAGTGAAAAAAAAAAGTACTAAATGAGGAAACAGGGTGATTTCAGGATAAACGGATCGATTTATGACGGTCTAGCTAGTTATGGCGGAGCGATTGAGAGTGATGAAGATTAGGAGCCTCCGAGAAATATACAGGGCAGTCGCTATGTTCAATCCCCTCCCTAGGCATGCCCAAGACCTTTGTAGGAGCTCTAGACTAATCCTTTGACCTTTATCATGGGTCTCACTACCACCTGACCACCCGAGACAGTCCCAACAAAGAAGTCGGCACACTCCTTTGACAGAAGTGATTGAGATCTCAGCTGAATGCGGACCCTGCAGTGGACCTATGTAGGTAGTGGTTTATAGATGGTCTAAGACCACCCCATTCAACATAAAGCCCAGGCTATTCACAACAACATAAAAAAATCGATTGGGATATCCAGACAATGGCGAAAATGAACTACCCTGACTACATGCCACGCCAGACAGATAGGTGTTAATTCCATTTTAGGACACTGGCCCGACAGCTATAGTCCAGCCAGGTATTGTAAAACCTCAACCCCAAAAAAAAATCACAAGCACAGTGGTGCTAACTAACCGAAGGCCGAGAGTCCGTCCAGACGTGGACTGGTTGCAGGCAGCGGCAGCTCGCGCCGCTTCTTAGAGATTTTGAAGGTATTTATATACTTCGTTTATACTGTACAGGCCTTCCGAGCTGATCTAGTGATTTACCACACCACTTATGGAGCTTACGAACTCCGTACGCAGTCCGTACAGTACGCAGCACAAGGCGCGGACATAGTCAGATGAGAATCTGGAGCGCATCACATCTCCTTTCTTTTGGTTTTGGTTCGGTGGCCTCGCCTAGTAAGAGTGTAACCATTTTTTTTGGCGGGGATTTCTATATCCGTGCCTACCCTCCAAACCTCTTGACAGGAAACCACCCCCCTTAGTGAACTACTGTTATCCTTCATTTCTTCGAGCAGCAACTACAGTGTGTTTTAATTCGTGAATCTTATTATTTGTATTGTCAGACATATTCGGTACTATACGTATTATGTGCCCTTAGGCAGTTTTGTAAATGATTGATATCATGGTGAGAGTGCTGGGATAGATAAAACTTCCCATGTCTCAATAGTCTCATAGATTCCTATTGGCCGCATCCCGCAACAAGTTGCGGCTTTAGCTCAGTTGGGAGAGCGCTAGACTGAAGTAGGCAAAACTCCAGTCTGCAATCTAGAGGTCGCCTGTTCGATCCAGGCAAGTCGCAACATAAACCTTTTTCCTTTTTTGCCACCTACCCAAACGAAAATTGCTTTCGGCCTTAAAAGGTATAGGGGATATTTTACATTTTACCAGTACGGTTACATACCGTACGCCATATTTCTCGTCATGCTTTATATTGTAATAGAGTGAGAGGAGGGAGAGAGGGGGGGTTATCAGGAAAGAATGGACAGAATCCCATGACCCAGAGCAAGTTCAAGGTGCAGTCGAGTTATTAGATGGGGCTATGGACAACCATCTCCATTTGTAGCAGCTGGCTGGCTTGAATTGCCTTGTACGAATCTACTTGCCTGTATATGCATTGCCATGGATAGTTGTTATGGTATTAGTGATACATGGCCCTTGCTATATATCCTGTAGTCCAGAGTACGAAGTACCAGTTGAGTTATCTTAGTAGTACTGTGGCTATCTGAGACCTTGGAAGTTTGAACGCGACGCGATCTTCTCAAATATAGTAATAAAAGATAGCTTCTGTACTTCCTCTCAGATGGAGGAGGTGCAGTTAGCCCCTCTTGCATTGCGATCGGTCAGTGCCAAATTTGATTTTGCTAACTTGATAACCATCTGGTACGGTACTAGCCGAACCAGGCGTCCTGGACACAGTACAGTACAGTACTGTACTTGATGCGCTGTACGCCGCGTATACAGCACAGTAGTAATATGCGAAGCGTCTGTCTGCCAGAGAAACAAATCAAGGACACTGGCACTGCCAGCAGATAGCATGCGCACTACTCTACTCAGTACTCAGTACAGAGGACTACTGTGTACGGCGTACAATGTACTCCGCACATGCAGCAAAGAAAAAGCCAAGACACGACTGACTCGAGCGTCGCATGCAGGGCCTCGACCCGTCCATCATCAAGATGGAATGAGTGGTGGACCTGACTCGACATTTGACAAGCTACAACAACGGGCAAGCTGCAGCCGCAGCAAAATACGGAGTATCGGTAGCGTGATGTGCTTGGCCTTGCTGCAGCTGCAGCTGCAGAGCTCGTTGACGGGAGCTACTAGTAGTTAGGTAGGAAGCGGCATCTTGGCTGGAGCGTAGCTACCAAGTAGCCAGGCCGGGCTCCCCATCCGACGGGACAGTCACGCAGGTGTGAATCGTGATGCAGAATCTGTAGGCGGACAGTGCCAAGTTCCAACTCCCAAGCTAGCGTTATTAATAATATTCTTATCAAGGCGAGGACGCCAACGTGGATATCGCCGCGTGGATCCATGCAGACTTCCTTCATAGCCCAGTCCTTCGAGCGGGTAACTTGCAGACGTATGGAGTGCGGGCTTCCATCCTCTATACGGAGTTCTCTGCTGCTGTGCAAAGGAACAAGAGGACGTTCCGATGACCGAGTCCGAGCTCCATGCCAGAAGGATATACGGAGCGCACTATGCAGAACTACCAGACGGCCCGTTCCCGCTGGTCCACATGTTCGATGCGCGATGACGATGACACGCGAATGAAAATGGAGGCCGTATGCCTTCTATGCAATTATGTGGAGCTTCAAGGAGGACCATACCGTAAACGTCAGCGCCAAATCCCGTGGTTGGAGGCCCAATGTTCGTGCACAGAGATCAGCAGCACGGAGAGAAGGTAGTAGTGCGGAGGGGTCGATTGTCCCCCAACTGAAAAAGGCGAGTTGCATAGCCAGGGCTAAAAGCGGGGGGAACCGGGATCCGTGCTGCTGCTCGAAGGCTAGGCGTAGACCCCAATTCCACTGGCAGTGCTGCGTACCTAATCCGTATCATGCATTAACCAATTAATAGTCCAGCCAGACTTGTTGAGAGCACAGATGACTGGAGCGAAATGTCCAATGACCCTCAACTTTCGGCAGTTTCAACCTGCCACCCAAATCCGGTAAACAATGGGCTTCCGAGTCGGCGAATGCACCGTGCGTGCCGATAGCTCCAGTGGACTGAATGCATCATGAGTCAGCGGCAGCAGCTTCATACGTTGAATGCATTCTCAACAAGTGACTTTCGAGACCACCGTGTATCCGCTGGTTGAGATGCAGCCATCACTGACCTAAGAGGGGGAGGAGAAGAAGGCAGCGCGGGGCAACCTCCCAACCTTGCTCTAAAGATTAAGTAGTGAGTGCCGTGCTAGTCGGCAACGGCTGCAGCTGTCGTCCAGCATCCCCAAAGCATACGTAACCGTGCATACTGTGGGTTACGGTCACGCGTCGGGGATACCCCGTGCGTACGTACCGCTTGCATCAGCATTCGACTTGGAAGATACGACTGCAATGCACTGCATCCAGGATGATCACCACCTCAGATGGCATCAGCAAGGCTCATGGTCTGGACTCTGCTGCGCACTGCACACTGCGCAAGTTGTCCCATTGCCGATCTCAATTGGGTCTTGGCTTGGTGAAACGGGGCTGCTGGTATGGAGACAGAGAGACCTGGAATCGTCCGTCGAGAGAAGACACAACCACGTGGGCTCGTCGTTTGAGTTGCAGCCGGTCGGCTGAGGCGTGGCTTGTCGTCGGGATCCGGCCGCGGGGTTCCGGGGCTTGGAGGCGGCACACTGGCTGCCGCGATTGGCGAGCTCCTGTTGTTGCGAGGGATTGCCAGGGGTCCAGGGAGGGTGATCGGCTTCGAGTTTGCGTCATCGATCCCCAAGACGAGTGCAAAAGCCCTCAGGAGAATACTCCGTACAGAATCATGGTGATGGGTGCAAACCTCGATAAGGGGACCCCTCTTTGCATGAGTCTGTTGAGACCCGGTAGGGCAGTCGGCAAATCGACCGTCCAGTCCGTCGCCTAAGCCCGAGCGCACACAGGGCGGCCGTCCAGATTCCAGAAGGCCCCTCTGGCAGTGACGTCATAGTCGATCCGTCAGGCGACGGGCCAGGGGAAATGGATACCAGATCGGCCGACCTTTGGGCGTTGACGATGCAAATGTCGGTCAGCAGCCAGCGGAGATGGTCGTTCATCCGTCGATGTTAATTTTCCCCCTTGGAAGAAAAAGACGCCGAGGGGTACCGTCTCCTCCAACGATCTAGCGCACGGTTGATCGCCTGCAGGGATCATTTTGGACCACTCACATCGGCTCTGTCCTGAAGATGATTTATTCTCAGACTGGGCCGAATGACGTCTAGGCCGGATGGTGAAACTCGGCCTGTCCACGGCGCACGGAGTACGGAGTACAAGTGCTGCGCACCCCGCTGGAACCCGGTCACGAGCAGACTCGGGCAGAGACATGCTGGACGAGGCAACTGCCAGGCACCCGTGACGGTGCAGCGTGCGTGACGGAAAAAGAGGCCCGGCCTGCAGAAAAAAAAAAAAAAAAATCGACCACGTTGTGCAACGGCGGCGCCGGGGGCTACCGTCCTCTTCCCCGGACTGAGCCATGCCGCTTCGAGCCGGCTTCTGCAGGGCCGGGCGGTCAGGCTGGTCGTTGCCGGTGTCTCCCCGAGCAGCGCCCACCCCCCACTGCGCTAATTCCGTGTCCCAGGGCTTCCTTGCAGGTTCCATGCCCTTCTGTGGCTGCCCGGATCGGCCATTGGTCGGGCGCGCCTTGTATGATTGTTCGGAGATATATGATATTGTTACCCGGCTTCTGCACGCCCACAGCACGGAACGTCTTGCGGAGTGCCCTGACCTGCAAGTCAGGTCCGAAGGCACCCTGGATACCTGTCCAGATCGCTGCTGTCTGGAGCAGTGGTTCTGCACACTCGAGGTCACGCTGGGCAGCCACCGTCGAGCGACTTCCCACCAGTCCTCGCTAGCCCCGTCAGGCGTCAGCAGCGTGCAGGCTGCAAAGGGAGGGCAGAGGATCGCCTGCGGACGGAGCCGGCGCGCGTTCGGGGCGCGATTCCCGACGTCATCCATCTGGGACTAGCGTGGGGGTCGCGTGGGATGCGGTAACGCCGTGACGGTACGGTACCGCCTGACCTGCGTCCCGGCGGATCCTGCGGCCCTGAGCCGTGCTGCACGATCTCGCGTGTCGGAAGGCGCGGTACGGGCGGCGTCACGCAGGCGGAGGTCACCGCCTCCGGTTCCCGTGCGTAGGGTTCTGCCCCGGCGGATCTGCCCTGGTGCTGTCGGATCCCGGGCAGATCGGCCTCCCACCCACGTGTGGTATCCAGGACGGCCCTTCCAGGGTTTAATACGCCTGCGCCTTCCCCGCCCTCGACCTCGTGTTGTGTAGGTCGCTTGCTGGACGCGTCGTGCCGCCGGCGACGTGCGCTGTGATGCCCGAGATCGAGGCCGCGCTGACCGCCTTGGACGGGAGATCTGACTAGCGCCTGCTGCTCCGTACGCCGTTACCACAGCGCCGGACACCCGTCCCTTGCGCCTTCCCCCACCGCGTCCCGGCTTTTGAGGCCTGCGTCTCCGCCGAGGCCCACCCAATCAATCGTCGGCGGCATACTTAAAAGGCATCAACACCAGCTCCCCTCCTGCTCGACCGCCGTGTGTGTTTTTCTGTGCTCCTCTGCGCTGCTGGAGGTTCAGCTCTGCCTGGTTTCATATCTCCCGTGGTTCGTTTTCCTGGGAACGGCTGTACTATATCTCCGCAATCCGTCACCGCACCCCGGTGATTCACCGCAGCGTCATACCCGCTGTTCACGTCCAATTAGACCTTGTTCCTTCCGCAGTCCACGTCCAACAGATCTCTGCTCCTTCACCATGATGTCCACCGACCTCGAGCCTGCGGCCGTTGGCCTCCCCTGTGCTCCAGTCACCATGCCTCAGCCCAAGTTGAAGCACCATCCCGCCCAGACTCCTCCGGAGAGCCTGCAGCCCCGGGAGTTGCAGCACATCTGGATCATCACGGGTCCCGCCGGCTGCGGCAAGACCACCGTTGCAAGGGCCCTGCAGCAGGAGTTGGGCCTGCCGTTCCTCGAGGGCGATGATGTAAGACCCCTTTGGCAGCATCTCGTCTAGTTCCTAGATGGTCATTCCATCAGTATTGCTATTGCTGTTGATAATTTCGATAATGTTGGCAAACTAAAGCTAACATCGCTGCCTCTGCAGTTCCACCCCCAGTCCAACAAGGAGAAGATGGCCAACGGCATCCCGCTGACTGACGCGGACCGCTGGGACTGGCTCATCTCCCTGCGCGAGGCCGCCATCCAGACCCTCTCCACCGCCGACCCTGCAACCGGACGTCCCCCATCCGGCGTCATCGTGGCCTGCTCCGCCCTGAAGCAGAAGTACCGCGACGTGATGCGCGTTGCCGCTTACGGCCACCCCTCGGTGCAGATCCACTTCATCTACCTGAAAGCCGAGGAGTCCATCCTCACGCGGCGCCTGGACGAGCGGCAGGAACACTACATGAAGAGCAACATGGTCCACTCGCAGTTCGAGGCGCTCGAGGAGCCGCTGGAGGAGTGGGACGCGCTCGCCGTCGACGCAACCCTGCCGCGGGAGGAGGTGCAGAAGAGGGTCTCGGCCGTCGTGGCTGCCAAGCTGCAGGAGTACCAGTGATACCACCTTTTCCTTTTCCCTTGCGCTTTTTCTTTTTGCTATTTGTATCTGTTTTTCAGAAGGCTAAGGCGTGGTGGTCTGTGTTTCTTGATTGATTTTGGTCCGGAGTCCGTTCGGTCATGTGAAAGGGTCTTCAGGTTTATCATCGGGTCTTTTTTTTTATAGTCCGCAAGTTTAACTGTATGGGAGGCAGCAAACGCGGAGCAACTGGGGCTTTTTTTTAGTTTTTTTTTCTTCTTGTGCATGCATCCTCATACCTCCTGTGAGATGTCTTGTCTCTTACTTACGACTTGATGAGTACTCGGATCCGAGCACTATCTGTCTGTATTTTTTTTTCTTCCCTGTTCCTTGGTCTTGCAAGCCAGGCCACACACACCAGAATACCACGATCGGATAGCCAGCTGTCTGTTATATTATTAACAATTTAACATATGAATATCATTTCTTGAAGATAAGATAACTATTACCTAATAAACGATTTCAAAAAAGCCTGAGTTGGAATAAGGTTAAAGTAAGATACTTGCAGAATCGAGCAGGGTCCCTAAGCGAAGCGGTGGAGAATGAGTGGGCAGTATTATTGAACTATTGAACTATGTAAGTACCTAGAATGAGGACCTTGTATGACCTCAATACATGTACTGTGCATACAATACCTATCTATTGATGATCAGACCTCCAGCGTAACCCGTTAGTAATATATAGACCTCGGTGAGGCCTGGCCGTTGGAGTTATTATTTGTTATCATTACGCTGCACCTGAACAGTATGTATGTACGTATGTATGTATGTATGCATGTATGATACCTAGTAGGTACGTACAGTACGGTACCTTACCTGCTACTGTAGGTCCGTCCTCCGTACCTGTGGGATGCATTTACAGTACGGTACCTATCTGCTGCGTAATCCATCTGATCTGATCTGATATGATATGAGATCTCGTGGATAGGTACAGCAGACACCTAGGTACCTATTTTAGGTGACTATTCGATTACCTGAGTACATACATGCCTACTTGATTAATTAATTAATACCTTGGTAGGCCAGAAAAGGCGAGGCAAGGCAGGATTAAATCTAGTGCCATAACAGATTCATTTTTTCATCATTGTCTTTTCACGGCATATCATATCATTTCATTTCTCGAACATAACTAACTGACATCAAACTCATTCAGACGCACGCGGATACAGTAAGAGAGTAGTAGCAGTAGGTACTCCCGGGATTAATCGAGTTTCACTTATCGCAGGAGCAAACCTATGCCCTCATCTCGATGAAGAGAAGCTGACGGCCTCAGGCGCCTCTTTTGCTTTTCCATAATGAGTCTTCTTGCTGCAACGGAGGGACAAAAGAAAGAAATGCACACATAGAACCAATCAGTAAAAGCAGAGTTTCATCTTCTGCGTTCATTCTGTTTGCCAACTGCCACCGAGGTGAGGTAGCAAGTACTTATTTAAATTGCCTCATTCTCCTTCATCTTCGTCCCCATTTCCCCCATTTCCAGCGTCCTTCTTCTCCAACCCAATCACAGGGAGATACTGCTCCGTCAACGGATCGTATTCCTTCTTCCGCTTGCATCCGTCCCGGAAGAGCAGGATCCAGCGCTCCAGCTCGGCTCGGGCGGCCTCGTCGTTCATGTCGAATGGCTCGTCGCCGGGGATGAGCTGGACCAGGCGCTTCATTGGGTCCGGGTCCTTGGCAGAGACGAACGCCCTGGCCCCGGTTCGGAGAGTCAGCGACTGAGAGCACGCCTGCCACTGATGATCCTCCTCATCATTGTTATTATCGTTGTCATTTGTGGCCGTCGCGTTGTTGTCATTGTCGTCGTTGCTACTGTTGTTGCGATAGACAAAGTAAAAGAGCTTGGCCTTCGTGCCAAACGCCACAATGAGCGGGCGGCCGCGCGTCCGTATCTTCCCTTCCTTCGTTCTGTACGGCATGAACATCTCCGCCACGGTCAGCCGGGACACGGCGTACTCGAGTGTCTTCCTCCACTCCTTGGTGTTTTCGTCATTGACGCTGCGTACGAACGCGAGAAGCTCAAAGTAGGGAAAGGTCATAGTGACCCGCAGTTCACGGCAACGCAGAGGCAGGATACAGCGATAGTGGCCGCCCTCGACAGCGCAGGAGAACATGCCAAACTCCAACTCATCCCGGTTGATCACGCGCTGGAGGTACAGGCCCCATTCTCGTTCGATGAAACCTGGGTACGCATAATCGGGTATCTTTAAGCATGGGGTTTCCTTTTCGTTTTCATCCCGTCGCATGTAGAAGCTGCTGAGGGAGGCGAATTGGTCGCTGCAGAGGGTTGTTAAAGAAGTACATACGAGGTAGTTGACAATCTAGGAATGCACTGTATGAGAGTAACTCACCGGGATGGAAGTTCTACTTCCACTGTGCAAGGCGGATAAGGCGAAATCACGTTTGAAAGGAAAAGGTCCACACTGTCTATAATGCTCCTTCTAGCAGGTTGCGAGATCCCAACGACAGCCATCCATTGGACCCTGCCCTCTTCTCCACGATGATGTATGGAAGTCTCCACTTGATCGCCTGTCTGCACGTTCTCGAAGACGAACTTTTCAAGCTTAGGATCTGTGCCGACAACTGCATATTCGTTGTTGAAGCGGAATTTGCGCTGGCTCATTTCAAGGAACCAGGGAGCCGTCTTGGCAAGATTGCGATAGGTCTGTTCATCCGCAAACTCCATGATGGAGGTGAAGATCTCAACTGGGAAGACGCCTTTTCCGGCACCCTTGACGCGTTGATTTGCTGCTGCGTCGAAGAAATGCACCACGGCTATGAAGCATGAGGATTGTGGAGAGCGCTCGTGGTCTTTTTGGCCAATACTCTCCTGTTCATCTTGCTCAGAGTCGTCATCAGTGTCAGAAAAGTTGAGGCGCCGAGGTTCTGAGTCTTCCCGGTCCACGTCCTCCTGTCCATCTTCCTCAGAAACATCATCGACGCCGGACAAGCAATCCTGTGACGCCCTCTTCTGTGGAATTCTGGAACGGGGACCATCAACGTACCCGGAATTCGTGTCATCAAAATAGAACAGATTCATCAAACCTGATCTCTCGACAACAACCTTCCCATCTTCTGCGGTATGCACTTGGATAAGGACAAAGTCGAGAGCGGAAAACACTATCGCGTGGAAGTGTTTATGGCCCTGGCTGAGCCCAATGTCCACGACTTCTGCCACCGATACCTCCTCGACATCAACCAGATCAAGCCTGGAGGCCAAATGGACGAGCACATTCTCAAACCAGTAAGTCCGGCTCAAAGGTGCCGATCCAGATTCTACCCCAGGCTGATGGCATTCCGAGAGGTATTTCGGGAGCAGCTTTGGCTTGTCGTAGCGACGCTGCTGGACTGGGACTTTGTAGTAGCCTTCTGATTTGTAGCTCGAGTCCAGGACTTCAGGGCACTCGAACGTCATCTGGCCAGATGCGAGAGACAACAGCGCGAAGGCAAACTCCCGGAACGGGAAGTCTTCCGGCCTCCAATCAAGGACGTTCTGATCCAGCAGCCCTCGGTACTCCTTACTGAAAAGCTTGAACATCTCTTCTCGAAAGTACTGACCAGGAGCTCCCCGGTAGTTGGGATCGATTGCTGTCTTTGGAGAAACGAGCTTGATGTTGAGCCCTCGGTACCTGGCTTTCGCTTGGGCGTCTACGGTGGGATTCCAGATTACACTGGCAACACACTCCTCTGGAGTCTTAGGACTAAGTTTCCTGCGTCCTCTCTTGTCGAGAACGAGATACTTAGCCCAGGTGTTCGGGCGGGGGATCTTCGACAGCTTGAAGTGGGCAGCACTGTCCACAGAGAACACCTCGCGATCGAGATCGATGGTGTAGGTCCATTCCAACCAGATGAACCGGCGGAAATCTGGTGTAGTCTGTGCCGGAGGCCACTCCAAGCGATCATCGAGCGCCAGATGGCAGCGGGCGTGCATCTCGCTGGGCGAGAGGGGAGAGCTGTTTTCATCATCATCATCATCGTTAATGATGACTGGAAGATGGTTATCCTCGAACTCTTGGACCATACGAGAGTAAGACTCTCTCATTGATCCGAGCCATTCTGGAATCATGTCGCGAGCCTCTTGTTAAAACAGAAAAGACTGACGCCGGAAGGATCGAGCTCCACTCACTTTGGTATCGCTCTGGATCCTGGGGAATCTCATTAACGATAGCCTGTCCAAGCCCTTCCGGATAGCTATCGAATTGGTTGTAGTAGATGAAATATCTACCGCGACAGCGGATGATCAGCAGTCCTCTGGTTCCCATCCTGAGGGGTGAGGCTAAGGTGTCGTGGACAAGAGAAAGGGTGGGAGGTTGTCAGGACAGAAGGAAAAGAAGGGAGGACGCGCTCGACCTCTGGCTTTAGATCTCAGGTGACGGACGGACGGAGGGGAGCGTGTCGTTATGTTTCTGCAGGCACCAGGCGGCAAGCGCCGCTAAGGAACCATGATGCTGGGACGCAGCGTTTGTTGTTTGAATGGGCGCTTGTTCCAACGACACGATTAGCCGGCGTCTCCTGGCCACCTGGGGAGATGGATCGTGTGCATCAGAGGGAGACAGCGAGGCGCCTGGCAGTATGACACTTCCTACTTGGTTCGCTTCAGACCACTCAAAGGCACTGGACCGTAGGATTTGATAAAGTCTACCCTGCCTAGTCGTGGGATGGACATTTCCCAAGATCGACTCGGAAGCTCAATTCTGGCGCAGCAAAGAAGCAGCAGACTCGGAGCTTCTCAGCGGTAAATTCTATACATTCAATGTTTTTCTAGAAAGGAAAATTCAGTCATAATGCAACAAAAACCGTCCTAAACCATCACCATTCCCTGCATCCACAGCGCTGATTCACCTCAAGCTCAAGAGCATCATCTCCGGTGATTCGATGTATTCACGAACCTTGTTGGCCATTCTCGCCATCGTCGCACCATCTACGACTCTGTGATCCGCACTCCAGCTGAAATTAACGAGCTCGCCTTTCGTTACCTCCCCAGCATCGTTGAAGACAGGAACCTTCCTTGATCTTCCGATGCCCAGGATTCCGACCTCATTTGGCACAATCACTGGCGCAACGTAGGTCCCGCCAATACTGCCAATGTTGGAGACGGTGAAAGTACCGCCAGAAAGATCGGCAGGTGTGAGCTTACCGCTCTTTGCCAAGGAACTTAGACGCGTTAACTCGGCGGCAATGTCCAGGATCGAGCGAGCGCCAACGTTCTTAATATTGGGGACTATCAAGCCCTGGGGAGTATCGACCGCGACTCCAATGTTATGGATTTTCCGCATAATAAGCTTGGGCTTATTTGGATCTGTCGTGTCGACTTTTGCATTAAGCAACGGATACTGGTCGAGAGCAAGGGAGACAGCTTTGATAACAAAAGGCAGGAATGTGAGTTTCTGCGGATTTTTCGGATCCGAAGCGAGCTTCTGCCGAAGACCAGAAAGCTTGCTAACGTCAAGTTCATCGGCGTAGAGGAAATGTGGGATGCTCAACGACCGAGTCATTGTCTTGAACATCTGTGACTGTATGGGGGTCAGGGGGGTCGTTGTCTCCTCCTGCTGCGCGTCGATCGCCGGCGTCGGTCTCGCTGCTATCGAAGGCTGCTTAGCTGCCTCTGCATCCCTCTTTGCGACAAACCTAAGGACATCCTCTTTCAGGACTCTTCCGTCCTTTCCCGTTCCCGTGACGTCGAGGATATTGACGTTCAATTCCTTCAGCAGCCCGCGGACAGCGGGAGTTGCGAGCGTAGCATATCTGGATTTGGCTGGTGGACTGATTTCTTGCTTCGCCGGTGGAGCCGGTTCAGAAGGTTTGATCAGGCTTGTCACTTCGGCTTGAGCCTGTGAAGGAACGGGTTTGGGAGGCTCTGCTTTAGGAGCAGAAGGCTGATCGTCATCTGGATATTTCCCATCTTCAACCTCGATATCGCAAAGGGCCTGTTAAAGAGATTAGAAGAATTGAATACAACGTCCTTGGAGCTGATGCGCCTTGCCTGCCCTGTCGGCACGGTGTCATCCGCCTGGTAGTGTAGCTTTTTGATCACGCCCTCGTACCTCGATGTAATCTGCAACGCCTGGTTATTACAGAGCGACGAAGGCGGGGGTCGGACAGCAAGTGACTTACGTCGTCAACCGCCTTGTCGGATTGGTACTGACAGAGAGGTGCCCACTCCTCCACACGGGCGCCCTCTTGGACATACCACTGGATAATCTGCACTTCCGTGATTCCTGGAGAGCAGCAGATGTTAGGGTGCATTCCAAAGTTGAGAAAACGCAGTCAAATGCTGCTCACCTTCCCCAACATCCTTCAGGATCTGGGACTTGATGGCCCAAGGCGCGGGCGAGATATGGAATCTCCGGTAGGCGCCCGGTAGAGATGTGGGAACAATTGGCAGAACGCGCTGAGGGCGCAGGGGCCTAAGCAACCGGGAGATGCTTCCACTGCAGCGTACGATCCCCATCGTTAACGGACAGCCTGGAGAAGAGAAGGAGACGGGGAGACATCTGGCTTTTGAGCCGAATCCTGGACATAATTCTCGTCCCTTCCCGCGGAGAGAGCGACGCCGACGATAGCCGCCCACCACGCCGCAGACGATGTAATATCACGTGATATACTCCGCATTTCCCCAGCCCGCGGCCCGCGGCGCGTTCGTCGCAGACGAGAGGGAGATCGATGTTTCGTGCCCCAGGCTGACGAGGTGAGTTGTGCTGATGTTTGATAACACCGCGTCTATCTCCATCAAAGATCTGTCTGCCTCACGCTGGATGATAGGCTACCTATACCGCATCCTGCCCGCACGTGCCTCGCAGGGCGGGGCTCCCTACGATTCCGAACCCTCGAGCAGAGCACAACAAGAATGAGGGAACGGAATGAACTTGTGAAGAATCGCAGTGATGAGTGCTGATTTTCTATGTGTTTCTTCGCAACAGCCGACCACTGATTTCGGCCTTCCCTTGCTTGCCCCAGTCCGTCCTCGTTTCACATTTCAGCTGGGATGATGCGACCGCGCCGCAACGGGCTCCTTCTCTGTCGCAGCATATCTGACGCATTCTACTAGTACCTGACGCTTGCAGCTCCACTCACAATAATGGCTAGTTTCCAGCGGGATTCAGCCTGGGACGAATTTCGGCGAGGTACGAGCAATCCAAGGGAGCCCGAGGTTTGGGAGCGGCGGGCGATCTCCCCACCGTGCTAAGGATGTGGCCAAGCCTCCCGCCCCTTGTTAGCCAGTCAGATCTTCCATCCCCCTTGATCGTGGCCGCCGCTCAAGTTACACGGCTCTCAGGATCAACATCGCCGCCAAGGACTTTTTAAGATCGGACCCGCTGGGGCAATAAATAATTATGAAAGATGCGGTATATCACAGCCCAAGGTCCGATCGAGGGGCACAGTTGAACTCAAAGGTCAATTGACCAGTCGATTTGCGTTATCTTGGGGTCTTATATGATATACGGGGTGGCCACCCCTTTTCTTTAGGCTGCTGCTGCTTCCGCCTCATATCGCGAGAAAGCGCTACAGCCTGCCATGGTTGCTGAATTTCTCACAATCCGGAACCTCACCTCGACCCCAATCGAGCTGAAGCTTGTCGAACGCTTCTCCCCGCCAAAGAAACGGCGACACGGTTTCCAGAGCTTCGCCAAAAACCTCACCAGGCGGGCGACCAATGTCACCCGCTCAGCCAACCCAGTCGACGCCCTCGCTAATGAGGAGCCCTTTGCTCGCCAGGATGTCAATATCCGCGTGGAGCCATTCACCACAGCTAAAACGGACATCCGCGCGTTTGAGCGAAATCGCAAGGAGAGGATGCGCTTGACCATTGAGGCGGGAGGGGAAAGGCACCAGGTTCAGACTCCGGTGCCCACCAGTGAGTCTGCCACTATGAGAGCATTGAGCGACAACCCACGATTTAGCTTCACCGGAGTCTACATAACTCGCGAGTCCCATCTGGCAGTCTTCTCCTCGGCCAATCTCCAAGCGTGGATGCGTGAACTGAGGGACGACACCCTGCTTTCTGCTCTCTCGATCCCTGGCACGCACAATACTCCGACGTGCTATGTTGCTGCACCTTCAGTCCGCTGCCAGGCAGTCAGCCCGCGGGAGCAGCTCGAGAATGGCATCCGGTTCTTCGACATTCGTGTTCAGCCCGAGCACCCCAACAACCCGGCCAGGGATGAGCTCATCCTGGTCCACAGCGCGTTCTCCGTCTCTCTGACGAGCACCAAGTACTTCCGTGACCTGATGCACGAGGTAGACGAGTTCCTAGACCAAAACCCGTCCGAGACCCTCATCATGTCTATCAAGCGTGAAGGAACCGGCAAGTCCACCGATGAGCAGCTCAGCCGGATCCTGCGCGACCATTACGCCCATCCAGACAGCCGCTGGTACACCGAACCCAGGATTCCAACACTGGGCGAAGTCCGCGGCAAGGTCGTCCTGATCCGCCGCTTCAACATCGAAGAGCGGCTCAAGCACGAGCACGACGGACGGGGCTGGGGCATCAACGCCGACGGCTGGGAGGACAACACGCCCCACGCGGTCTGTCCCAGCGGACACCTCTGCATCCAGGACTTCTACCAGGTCCTGGAGACCGAGTACATCCATAGGAAGATCCAGTACGTCCGGGAGCACCTGGACCGCTCGAGCTGCACGAGATACCCGTTCGGAGCCCTGCAGACGGACGAGCAGTGCCGACAGCACCCGTTCTACATCAACTTCCTCAGCGCGAGCAACTTCTGGAAGGTCCAGACGTGGCCGGAGCGGATCGCCGCCAAGCTGAACCCGGCCACCGTCGACTACCTCTGCCGAAAGCACAGCGAGAAGGACGGCGACTGGTCCACGGGCATCCTGGTCATCGACTGGGTCGGTCTGGACGGAGACTGGGATCTGGTGAGGTGTATCGTGGGCATGAACGCGAAGCTGATGATGAGGCAGCAGCAGGAGAATGGGCAGGAGAGTTGCCTAGAAGAGAAAGATGAGAAAAGTTTCGTATCGCAAGAGTGCATCGACAAGCTCTGCGAATGATAACTCTTACCGATATCGGGACAAGTGCACAATAACAGGTTGGTATTTTGAATTGTATGGAGGGACTTTCTGCATTTCGATTTTTTTGCATTTCTCGTTACGAATTTAATAGAACAGACTATTTATCCCAAGCCCATGACTCCGATGATAATGGAGAAATGAGGTCTTAATTGTCTTTAAAATTTCAGGGATATACATCATCCTCGTCAATGCAAAATCAGAGATAGGAATCAGAAGAAAACATCGTAGAGGTACATTGTACATGGGAAAAGAAAAACAATCGGCGAGCGGGTACAACCGTCATGATCACGACTCACTCTTTCCCTCGCCTCCCTTCTGCTCCTCCTCAAGCATACTCCTCCTGCTCTCAAGCGTAAAGTAAAGGCTCTTGCCATGCGCCTCCAAAGCGCCCGTGAGACCAGCACCGATGCTCTGCAGAGCCGCGAGGAGCTGGCACCGCAGGCCATCGATGCCACCCTCGATACTCGTGACCCACTTGGTCTCGTCGACGTCGAACACCTTGCCGTCCACCCTGGCGGCGAGCAGCATCAGCTTCCGGAGTCCATCCTGGACGGTCTGTTCCTGCCAGCCCGGGTTGACCTTGCGCGACGGAAAGGGGAGGCCGGTGACCTGGGGCACGAGGACCGACAGCGCGGCCTTGAGGTGCTCCGGCGAGACGTGCGGGAAGGAGAGCACGGCCAGCGGGCCCGCGAGGAGCGTCGACAGCTCATGTTTGCCCTTCATGTACCGGACGGCGTCGTGGGCATGGCGGGAGAGGTCGTGCGTGAATGTCGGGTCGTCTGCGGTCCCGGACCTGGCCTCGGGGCTGGCCGCCGCCGCCTCCTTGTTCGGCCTGAAGTACTCGACGATGCGGATGGCCGCCTCGAAGATGCTCGTCTGCACGATCTGGATCCTGATATAGGGCGCCAGCGGCGGGAGGGTCCGTCCCTTGGCCGCCAGCTCCTCGTCGACCTTGCGCATGGCGATGGTGAGCTCCCGACGGATGGCGACCCACTCGATGGACTGGAGGTTGTTGTGCTGGAACAGCACCATGAGCGGTGAGGTGCGAATGAGCGAGGTGTATTGCCGGAGGAGCTGCGATCTGCGGTACTCGGGCCTGCGGTGGGATGGGGGCTGGGTCGCTGGATACTTGGCGATTTGGCTCGTTGAGCCGGCCATCGGGTCTGCTGGTGCGGACGAAGTCACCGCAGCCGCGGCGGCGGAGCTCGCGCATCTGATAGGGATGAGGATCTCATGTTGATATACCCTCTGTCGGCGGAGCGACTGGGAGATGCTGGACGTCGGGAGCCGTAGCCGGGGTGGCATTGGCGTAATTGAAGTGCGAAACAAGATAAAGTCGAATCCAAGAATTTAAAACAATGTCATAAAACACAAGATGAAGGCAACGTTCCGTTGCTGGATGTTCGAAGAAGCCGACGCCACTCCGCAGAGATGGAATTTTTGAAATCACGGCCGGAGATTTGAGTTCCCGATGAGGAAAGGCGGGGTGTGTGAAGGCGGTCAGTTTCTGCCCTGTACAGTGACTCGATCGATCGAGATTCCCTCTCGGCCGGTGACAAGACTCACTGTGATACAAATGCAGGACTCATAGTCTGCCATATTAATCTTCCAGTATCGATCGGAAGACACTTCCGAGTCTTGTTCTTTCATCACCCATTTCAATTGAGTCCTGATCAACGCAAAATGGCCACCAAGACCTCCGAAGAAAAGCCCGAGCCCGTCTCGATTTCGCCCCTCCTCAAGCGGCTCGCCTACCCCGCAGCAGAGGGTGTCAAGGAGGTGACGGCAGAGGAGATCGCCGCAGCATTCGCTCTGATCTTCGAGGACCGTCTGTCGGTCATTCAGACCGCTGCTCTACTCACTCTCCTACATTCTACCGGGAAAGACAAGGAGTCGGACGTGATCGCAAAATGCTCCCATCGCATGCGGGAGGCTGCCAGCCAGATCGAGAGATCGTCATTGAAGAAAGTCATCAGAGCTCGTGGTAAAAAGGAAGGGCAGTACAGGGGTGGTCTGGTGAGTGAAACTTGAAATAGAGTCTTAGATGCGTAGGAGACATTACTAATGTGCTCTACAGTGCGACATTGTCGGCACCGGCGGAGACGGGCATTCTACGTTTAACGTCTCTACGACTGCTTCCATTATCGCATCTCCACTTCTGATGATGGCCAAGCATGGAAATCGCTCCCAGACCTCATTCTCTGGATCCGCAGACGTTCTGACCGCGATCGAACCCACTCCTCCAAAGATCACGGCAGTGAATGCAGAGAACCTCGTGAAGGTGTACGAGGAAACCAACTACGCCTTCCTGTTCGCCCCCAACTTCCATCCAGGCATGATGTACGCCAACCCAGTTCGCCGGGGCCTTGGTATCAGGACGATATTCAACCTGATGGGCCCTCTTGCCAACCCCGTCGACTGGGCCCTGGAGGCCCGCGTGATCGGTGTGGCATACCAGAGCCTGGGTCCTGTCTTCGCCGATGCGTTGAGGCTGAGCGGGGCGAAAAAGGCCCTGATCGTCTGCGGAGAGGAAGACATGGACGAGATCAGCTGCGCCGGAAAGACGAACTGCTGGAAACTGTCGGAGTACCCGAACCCGGCATACAAGGGCTCGCCGGAGGACGACGAGGACGCCAGCACGAGCGACGACGAGGCCGTCCCCCGCACGCTGGTCAAGCTGGAGACGTTCCAGCTCCACCCCTCGGATTTCGGGTTGCCGACGCACCCTCTGTCGGACGTGTTCGGAGGCAAGGGGCCCAAGGAGAACGCAGCCAAGTTGATGAGCATCCTGCGCAACGAGCTGCCGCGCGACGATCCGGTCCTGGATTTCGTGCTCATGAACGTCGCAGCCCTCCTGGTGACTTCCGGCATCTGTGAGGCTGACACGAGCAACATGGGCCCCGGCGATGATGGGCAGGTCATCAAGGAACGTGGCCCCGGCGGAGGACGCTGGAAGGAAGGTGTCCGACGAGCGAGATGGGCGATCGAGAGCGGCGCAGCGCTCAAATGCTTGGAGAAATTCATCGAGGTTACAAACACGCTGTGAAGCAAAAGATATGGACGGGGACATGGCAGGGGAACGGGTGTTCAATAGATTTCTCATTATTCTCTTTTCATCTTTTCTTGGGATATCTAGAAGGGGGTCGATGGGGATCATCCTGTTGCTATGTAGGTATGATAGAGCATCTTGATTGAGGGAAGGTATCTTGGTATTGAACTAGAAACATGATTTCCTTTAGCAGCCATTCCACCATCAGTTCCATTCTGTCCATCAAAATCTTGCTGCTACTTAGGTATCCGTAGTCCTCCATCCGCTCTCGATGTCAAACTATCGAAACCCTCGGACTCCATAGCGCCATAGTAATGCGTCAAAATCATACAAAAGGGAAAAGAAATAAAAAAGTTGATGTTGCAAAAAGTGTAGCCGCCACCGACGCAGATACATCTCAACGACTCAACGACCGATCTATCATCGAGCTTCGAACTGGACCATCCTGTTTATCCAAAACCCGTATCAGCTCTGTTCCAACGCAAACTGAACCCAAACTCAACAAAAGAATAACTCACCTCTTCGTCCGCTCCTTGTACAGCACGCGGTGCCCACACTCCTTGCACCGGATCTGGTCGCCGCGCTTCAGGGTGACGCGCGAGTTGCAATCGCCGCAGACGTACGTGACGGCGGGGCCCTCCATCGACGCGCCCCCGAGGCCGTCGGGGCCGAAGTGGTTCTGGGAGCCCAGCGAGGGGACCTGGTAGGCTTCGCGGGACATGGCTGTTGTTGTTGTTTTCTTGTTTGTCTGCTTGCTTGCTAGCTTAACGGATCGAGAGATAAAGCTTTTCTTTGTCTGTCACTTCTCTTCTCTGAAGATGGATGGATGGAGGTCGCGTCGCGGCGCGGTGAGGATGGTGGTGAGAGTGTGAGAGAGGAGGAGGATAAGGAGGATAAGGAGGTCAGCTATGTACCTAGGTAGGTATGGAGTAGGAGGACTCAGATTGATAATCAGAGTCCCTTCTAGAAATCTTTTCGAGCTCCAAAGACAAGTGGAGTCTGGAGATCAGGTGCTAGGTGCTGATAGTCGCCACCTGACTGATAGCGCTAACCGTATGTGGACTAGTGCAGGATCTGCCCAGCCAGGGCTGGCCCGGTTCCGGGCCGTATGTATGCAACTTTCGGAATGTTTTACAACCTTCCAAGGAACAGGTCGTCACTTCCAAGCTTCTACCTATCTAGTCTAGTCCACGTTACCGTTCTCTCTCTCTCGATGAGAGAGAATCATGAGGTCAATCTTTTGTAAACGCTTTGTCTTTTTTTCCACCATACATCATACTTACTCCCCATTATCATGAATGACGACCCAACCCCCCCCAATACATAGGTAAGTATATAAAGCCGTCCATCCCCCGAACCCCCTTTCAGAAAAACCAAATTCACAGTGTCTTAAACTAGTAATTTCATTCGTTTCGCGCTGACTTGTCCTTGCTCCAGGGCTTCCATTAAAATTACCTCTGTGCCTATTTATCATTGGAGACACCCCACAGTGCGTATAGAAGGTCTCTCTCTTGAGAGGGAAGGGCTTGGTAACGTAACTGCGCCTAGGTATGTCCTCTGGAAGGACATGCCGATGATGGTGGTCGCAAGACGAGGCCCGGACATACTATGTACACACAGTACCTACATGCATATCTTTTTGTAAGTAGGTCTATTTGACAAGCGTTCAGAATAAATTGCAGGCTTCATCCGGTATTAGGTAGATACGCGTGCAGGAACCATATATACACTATATTAATTATCTGTTCGCGTCTATATCCACCTGATTTTTACAGGAGAAATCAGGATAACCGATCCTCTAAGCCCGAAGGACTCCAAAACTCCTATTAAACCCCACAAGACGAAGGTTTCGACCAAAGCGTTCTATTTTGAACGGAATGCCACCATGCCGAGTCATCATGAAACATCATGACTTTAGATGCAGAAAAAAAAGAGAAAAAAAATCTATAGATCACCATACGCTCCTGGGTATATTAAAATGACAAAGAGATAAGGAACATCAACTCTCCTTACCAGCCGCCGCCGATCTTCCCGACAAGTTCGACGACGCGGGCCGTGTCGCTGGCCGCGTTCTTGTCCTTACCAACATCACTCTCGACCTTGCGATAGGTAGTGTACACGAGTTTCGACAGAGGAATTTCGGTCATGCTGGACCAGTACTGTAGAACTTCATGAACCCTGGCGTCTTTTTCAACGACAGATGTCTGCGCCAGTTGATGCTCAGACTCAGCTTCCGAGTTAGACTCGGCAGAGTAGTATGCTTCGTCAACACGGGCAAGCCAGGCACGTTGCTCATGTGGCGATGGCTTCTGGGGCTGTCCAGATGGCTCATCAGATGCAGGTTGTATGCTGGAGTTGGCCTCTCTGGCATCCTCAATCCGTATCTGCCCGCCTCCGTTCGTGCAACCGCCAGGACAAGCCATGACTTCCACGTAAGCGTAGTCCATGCCCGATCCGGCGCCAGCGGCTTGTAGCCGTCGGTTTGCTGCCCCGGTCTTCGCGCCTGGAAGTTTCGAAGCTCGCGCGGGCTTCAGCTTTCTGACTAGGTTCTGGATGTTTCTGAAACCGTAATAGCGCGCAGCTTTGATAATCGGCTCGCCGGACGCAGACATAAGCGTGTACTCGACCACATCCGAATTGCGTCCCCGTTGAGCCACAATTTCGCTGTTCGGATGTCTGGATTGGAAGGCGGTAAGAACATGGTAAAGGTAGCCACCCGATGTCCCGGCTGCGGATGTCTGCTTGGACGAGTACGAGTTCGAGAACAGAAAAGAACCAATGGTCTTGTCGGGGAACTCAGGTGAGAAGGATGGGGATAATGCCTTCAATGGGAGATTTGGAAGGGAAATCCCTCTGGATGACGCTAAAGTGAGAAGTTCCCGGGTGGTTATTACGCAGTCGACGTCACGGACAGGAGACTGGGATTGCGACTCAGACGTCTGAGGATCAGGAGTTCTCCAAGAGGCATCGGTCAGCTCTTGCCGGCTAGCCTCCAGCTTCTTGTCAAAGCACGGCATGATTGCCAAGTGCCATATCTGGGATGGGGAGACGCCCAGGGTCCGGCTCAACACCGTCTTGAGAAGGGTACCCGTCAAGGCTTGGGGAGATTTCATTCGAGAGAGATGAGGGAGGACGTGTGGGTGTGTCTTTTCAGCATAGCATATCCATCCCGGGCATGCAGATGACAAAATCGGCCGTTTCGGGACCGGGAAACCGGACGCATCGGCAGCAGATTCATCGGAATTCTCCAATGACGCCGCAACCTCGTCAGCGGTAAGGGTCAAAACAGCTTCGCGCATAACATTCGTGTCGACGACCCAAGTAAAGCCACTCCCATGTTTGCCGCCTGCCCGCAAACCTTGAGGACCACGAAGGAATTGATCGATCATATATCCTGCTTTCCGCTCCGAGATACCGTACGTCGCAGCCAGACTTGCTCTGACCTGGGGACTGACACTCGCGACGAATATTCTTCCTTCGCCTGATGCGCCATGGCCTCCATTGACAGCACCGTTACTCTTGTCGAACAATGAAATCTCTGGATGTGCATCGAGCGTGTTTAGAACCTCCGCATGCGACTGCAGCGAAATCAAGACTGCCTCGGCCGACGTGACACATCCGGAGCATGCTAGGCAATCGGTCAACGATATCTGCGCAGGAGGAAGGTTCTCAGGCTGAACCTTGTCTTCTGTTGTTACTTCGTAGGGATTCTGCTCGATTATAAATCAGCTTTCGTCCATTGGACGGCGGCGAGACGCGACGATTTTGAGGGATCAATATTACTTACCTCTGGGTTTTGTAGCTCCTTCTTAGGCAATGTCTCGACAGGTTTAATACAAGCGACACCAGGGGAAATAAAGTCGTTGAGGTCGTCCGCGGAGAGAATGGCGCTCATGGTGACAAATGCGCGCTGGTGGCTCCCGTTTGGCAACGTCAACGGGCAGCAACACGATGTTGCTGCAGCGGAATAAGTAAAGAGTCAATCAGAACCCCCTAGATCTCCACGGCGGATTGACTCTCTGTCTCGAAAAATGAGTGGGAGAAAAAGGGGTTTGGTTGGAAGAAAGAGGGACAGGAAGATTATGAGTCGGCGGAGGACTGGTGTCCGCCGCGGCGGGTTTCGCGGTGGCGAAGAACCCCGTCGTCCCACCCCGCGCTGGGCCCCGATCCGCCCGATAATCACACCGCCTTCCTATCCTGTCTTCTCTGCCGACATCAGCGGCTCTTATCTAAGGCGGTCAGTGGCGAAACGAGATCTCGCCGGCTGAGTCAGCAGGTCGCAGGACGAAACAACTCCTACACACGGTGAGAAATGGCTGTATATCAGCAGGTGCCTGAGTATCATGCGATCATTTGGCTCAAGAGATCATCAAACCATTCTAAATCCATTGCAGATCTATCTTCAATGGCTTCCTCCTAGCTCCTTCGTATTGAACCTAGTAGACCGCCATCCCGCTTGCTAGCCTAAGCCCAGTAGGCCTAGACTCAACGGCTGCCTACGGAGTACACACCTCAGGTTGTGGATAATGCTGCCGTTCTTTTCGAGGAGCTCGACTCCTCAACTCCTTCCCATCTTTACTTGGGAATCACAAAATGGCCAGTCCGCAGGGGGATAAGCTAACGCAGACGAAGCTGTCTGCATTCTATCTGTTCCCCGAGCGAAGAAAGCGCCCTGCAGACGACAGCTCGCCGTCTTCTGCCAGGCCACCATTTCGTCCTGACGTGCGGCGCGAGAATTCCGACGTCAGTGAAGAGTCATCGCAGACAACAACCGTTTCAGCCTCATCGCAGGGCTCAGGCTCATCTCGCTCCGGACGTAGACGCCAGCGATCAGCTGCAGAGCTAGGTAGGCGCAAGGTGCTTGCGGAAACGGCCAAGGAGACGAAGGAGCTCCTCCCCAACATTCTCAAGACTGTTCCTCACGCACCTCCTAATGGCTATCTATACGCGCCGCCAAAGCCACCAGTTCTGAATCGGAGGTTCTGCCCTGGTTTTCTTCCAATCGAAATCAAGGTTGTGGACGCGGACACCTTTGATACCGCGATTGGCCTCGCAAAATGCGAGCAATATATGACCGTGCGGGACAAGCGGCCCGTCTGCGTCCTCAACATGGCCAACGCACGCAGCGCTGGAGGAGGGTGGATCAACGGCGCTCTGGCCCAGGAAGAAGCGCTCTGCTATCGGAGCAGCCTTAGCTTTACCCTCAAGTTGCGGTATTACCCGCTTCAGGATGACCAAGCTATCTACTCGCCCACGGTGGTCATTATCCGTGAGAGTCTCAAGGAGGGCCACAGGCTCCTGGATCTATCCAAGCCGGAAGAGCTACCCGTCGTCAGCGTCATCAGCATCGCGGCGCTGTGTAGGCCTCCGCTGACAGATGATGGGCGGCCTAAGTACAAGAATCCCAAGGACAGAGAACTGACGAAGGAGAAGATGCGCATTATTCTCCGAATCGCGGCGTACCACGGACATCGAAGACTGGTTCTGGGTGCGTTTGGTTGTGGTGCCTTTTTGAATCCCAGGGAAGAAGTGGCGGACTGCTGGGCGGAAGTCTTCGACGAAGCGGAATTCAAAGGAGGCTGGTGGGAGAGCATCATCTTCGCGGTCATGGACGACCTGGGAGAGGGCAAGAATGGAAATGGGAATTTTGGCGTCTTCTACCGCAAGTTGCACGGCACTGTACTATGATCTGATGACTTCATGACCAGATGCAATTTGGATTTGAAAAAGATAAAGCTGGCTTGGATTACGATATACAGGCATGTTCCCCTTGAGGACTGACTCCGGATATCGATTCCCAAACCTGAGTCTCAAGACGATTCACATGTACAGTACAGTACATAAAATACTTCCCGAACGCCATGCAACCGAATACCCAAACCGTACCTATTTTCTTGTCCGTGTAGAACGTCTTCTGCCCACTGGTGCTTCGTTAACCGTTTCCTCCTTTTTACCTGCTGATTTCGCTGCAGGTTTACTATCCTCTGCCATGTCTTCAGTCTTAATATCTTTCTTTTGTTTCTTCGACGTCGTTTTCTTTTCCGAAGTATCATCTTCTTCGGCTCCAGAGTCACTCTCTTCCTTCTTCGCAGCTGTCCGCTTTCTCTTACCGCCAGTCTTCTTGTCATCCTCCGCGTCCTCGTCGCTAATCTCCTTTGCAACTGGGCCTGTCTTCTTCTGTACTGACGGGACGACAGCACTTGTCCTGCCCCCAACCGTCAGGAAGACGATTTTCGCACCATTGGGTAGGACAGAAGGCTGGTTCTTCTTCCCTTTGCTCCATCGGTGTCTGAAGAGCCAGTCTTCTGGAAACTTGTCTGAATCACCTAGCAAGTCAACAGCGGTCGAGCAGACGTAATGGATGGAGGAGTGCAGCTGCTTTATCTGATCATCGTTCAAGGTGTTGCTGTATTGCTCTGGGTGGATCTTAGCATGATATAGAATCTCATCTCTGAGCGACATCAGTATGGTTATTTTTTGGAAACATAAATGGGGAGAATCTTACCCCATCCAGTTCCCAATTCCGCTAATGTTGGCCTGGTCAAGCAGCAGAGCCTTTACTGGAACCTTCTTGCCCTTCAGTTTCTCTTTGAGCCAGTCTTCCGTCACAACATCCTTATCTGCAATTGGGTCCGGCCCATTCTCTTTTAGAGGACTGTAATTCCGAATTTCGTCCGCAGGACAGTCCACCAGTCGGATTCTCGCCAGTCTTCGAAAGTCAACAAAGGCAGCCTCCGTCTTCGGATCTTCGTCGGTCTCCAAAAGAAATTTCCAGTATTTGGGTGGCCATTCCTTATCTTCTTCTTTATCTGTCCGGTAATAGTACGTGTCCGCGTCCTTGATCTTCAGCCAGCCCGCCATGCCGAAATGCATCACAGCATGCGGCGGCGAAGACATGGTTATCCAGAAGTATTTCCCCTGCTGGCCCGCGCCGGTGATTTTCTTCCCCTGCATCGCATTCTGGAACTCAGCGGCGCTAGTTCCAGCCTTGCCGTAGACAATGTCATCGTGCTGGACTTTCACGCTGGAAAGCGTCTTTCCGACCAGGTGCTTGCGAATAAAGTGCACGATACGCGCGACTTCCGCTAACTCGGGCATGATTTACTACTATGCACTTGATAAAGCCGGACGCGGACACCTGACAAAACAATAATCCAGAAAAATAAGAAAACTATGCGAGAAAATAGCGGGTAGGATCCGAAAGATAACCCGCTACAGAAGATTAGAAGAAAAGAAGACTTGAAGTCAGGGGAGAGAGGTGCAGTAAGTTCGAGTTGCCGAGCTGACTGGTCAGTTCAAGCTCAGTCCGCGACACGTGCTAATGGAGCTTGTATTTGTAACGCGTATTGAAACGCGCTGTCCCGTGATCTTGAAATTTATCGATATGCACCGATGCGGATGCTGAGCTCGGAAGCGCCGAACATTCCGCTAACTCAAGGGTCCTAGCTTTCTATGCTGCAAGCAGATCGCCTCTATCCTGTATGATTTAGAGGTTTATTTCTATTAAACATCTCCCGAATAAGCTCTATACCACAGTGTATGAGTATAGCTTCTGTCCGAAGCCGCCACCCCAAGCTCTGAGGCGTCTCAACGAGCTTGTACAGCGCTTCTTTGTTCCCCATTATTGATCTCGTCGCTTAGGTGCTAGTTATCCAAAGTGGAGTGGTTCTGGGCTCGAAATTCTCAACAACCCAAAGAGCTGGGGGGCCCGCCAAGTCGGAAGATGTCCCAGCAGTCGACGTCTGCTCCGACGCTCACCCCTCAGTTCTGTTTCGACCAGAGGGTTCTGAGAGGTATGCTGACCTGATAACTGCGATCTGTCGGTTGATATTGATGATTCTTTTCGAGCAATATTCAGACTTTTTACGACTTTCCCGATCCACGATAGACGATTCCATCACACAGAATCTCAATGCCTTATTGACACCGGCTAGCGCGGGGTTCGACCCTTCCTCCACCGCCGTGCGTCAAACAGACACAAGAACCAAGAAGACGATAGATCCTGCAGCTTGCCTGTCATTCAAGAATAATGTTCTCTTTCCCTCATGGCAAGCAAGGTCAGATGTTCTGAACTACTGCGCCGGCGTGGCTACGAGTCCCGACCCCGATGACCCAGAGCTCGCCCTGAGAGAGATGGAAGCAGCAAAGGATCGCGAGAGAGTGGTCGACGAACGTCTAGATCCGTACTCGGCTCGATTCTTCCCCCGAGAAGCGCGGACGGAGTCGCTGGCACACCTCATCCGCAACGAACGAAGCGTCGAACAGATCGTCCGTGCGCGGACATGGAGTTTGGTGACGGAGAGGTGCGGTGATGCCTCTGGGGACTGGGAGGAAGCATTGAACCGCTGGCGTGAGAGCAAACAACGACCCTCGTAATGCGCATTGCGCTCGTCAGCTGGGTATTTTGATACACAATAGCGATATGCCTTGTCGGGTCCGAGCAGTCGCCTTAGCTCTTGGTGGGAAGACATAGCTTGGGATGGGATTATGACAAAAGTTCCGAATGCCAGTCCATGCATGAATGTAACATAATCATGTACATATACTATGTATTTTTTTTTCCCCCTTTCCAGAATCCAGTGTACAGTACATACAGCCAGGTATTGAAGTGATGCAATCGTTTGAGCCGACCCGATGTCTTGCGCTGGAAGCGCTGCCTGATGGCAACCGTATTTATACCCAAAAGAATATGGCGAAAAATTCTCCAGAGCTTCAAAACGGAAACTATCTGCTTGCGAAGCTCAGCGTTGAAGCGGGAGGCTGCATGGCCGCGGATGCAGAGAAGCGTCTACGGAGAGTCTCGGATAATTATTTCGTCTGCCGCCGGGCAAGTCACATCAGTTTCGAAGGCTTCGGATGAGGCACCTCAGATCCCGTGAGCCTTAAAGAAGTGACCGTGAATGAGCTATGGGACTGGCTGTCAAGTCACGGTGACCTTTAATCCATAGTCCTGTCTTGTCTCAAATCACTAGCGACTTGCTCTTTGCGAGAAGTCGTTCCCCGCACATACCTGGTCTCACCTGCGCACAGTCACGACTCGACAGCCCCAGGTCCTTCAGCGTCGTCAGCACTCACCAACGGCCGCCATGCCTCAGCCATTGAGCTCCAAGGATGCTTCGCTGTTCCGTCAAGTGGTCCGCCACTATGAGAATAAGCAGTACAAGAAGGGTAGGCTCCCTGTTGTGCGGACACATTCTGAACGTGCGCCGGTGCTAACAGCATCCTTCTCGAAACAGGTCTCAAAGCAGCGGACCAGATCCTCAAGAAAAATCCCAACCATGGCGATACGCAAGCCATGAAAGCCCTGATAATGAGCAATCAGGGACAACTAGAGGAAGCTTTCGCGCTGGCCAAAGAGGCACTTAAGAATGACATGAAATCGCATGTCTGCTGGCACGTTTTCGGTCTGCTGCACCGAGCAGAGAAGAACTACGAAGAAGCCATCAAAGCGTACAAATTCGCCTTGAAAATCGAACCCGATTCGCAGCCCATCCAGCGCGATCTTGCTCTGCTCCAGATACAGATGCGAGACTACCAGGGATACATCCAGAGCAGAATCGCCATGCTCCAGGCACGGCCGGCCTTCCGACAAAACTGGACCGCCTTGGCTATCGCATACCATTTGGCTGGAAATCTGGCAGAGGCGGAGAATGTGCTGACCACGTACGAGGAGACGCTGAAGAGCCCCCCGCCGAGAACCGACATGGAACACTCGGAGGCGATCTTGTACAAGAATTCGATAATCGCCGAGTCGGGGAATATTGAAAAGGCGCTGGAACACCTGGAGGCTGTCGGGAAGAGGTGCACGGATCTGCTCGCAGTCATGGAGATGAGGGCAGACTACCTTCTGCGTCTCGATCGAAAGGCTGAAGCTGAGGCGGCCTATGCGGCTCTCCTTGACCGGAACCCTGAGAATTCGAACTACTATGACGGCCTGATAAAAGCGAAGGGGATCCCGGAAACCGACCACAAGGCTCTAAAGGCGGTATACGACCAGTGGACCGCGAAGTACCCAAAGAGCGACGCTCCACGTCGGATCCCTCTGGACTTCCTGGAAGGCGACGATTTCAAGGAAGCTGCGGACTCTTACCTGCAGCGAATGCTTCGGAGAGGAGCGCCGTCTCTTTTTGCGAACATTAAGGCCCTCTACACTAACCCGGCCAAACGCGACACTGTTCAAGAGCTTGTCGAAGGTTACGCGTCCGGGAAACAAGCGAACGGATCTGCAGAGAAGCAGGTCAATGGCGACGGCACGGATTTCCAAGCTTCTGTCTACTATTTCCTTGCGCAACATTACAACTATCACCTCAGCCGCGATTTGGGCAAAGCCATGGAGTATGTAGATAAAGCTATCGAGCTGGCGCCGAAGTCCGTAGATTACCACATGACGAAGGCAAGAATATGGAAGCACTACGGAAATCTCCCGAAGGCTGCAGAGGTCATGGAGCAAGCCAGGGAATTGGATTTGAAGGATCGCTATATCAACTCCAAGGCTGCCAAGTACCAACTTCGGAACAACAACAATGAGAAAGCCCTCGACAACATGAGCAAATTCACGCGGAATGAAACTGTCGGTGGTGCGCTCGGTGATCTGCATGAAATGCAGTGTGTGTGGTATCTCACCGAAGACGGCGAGGCGTACTTGCGGCAGAGGAAGCTTGGACTTGCTCTGAAGCGATTCCACGCCGTCTACAACATCTTCGAAACTTGGCACGAAGACCAATTTGATTTCCATAGCTTCTCGCTACGGAAAGGCATGATCAGGGCTTACGTCGATATGGTTCGTTGGGAGGATCACCTGCGAGACCACCCGTTCTTTACACGGATGGCTCTGTCGGCAGTCAAGGCCTATCTTCTTCTGCACGACCAGCCTGACCTGGTCCATGGACCGATACCCGCCGGTCTCAATGGTGCTGAAGGTGACGCAGTAGACAGTGCTGAGAGGAAGAAGGCCCTCAAGAAGGCGAAGAGAGAGCAGCAGAGGCTTGAGAAGGCGGAAGCGGAGAAGAGAGAGGCGAGGAAGGGTGCAACGGCAAAGGGCGCCGACGGCGAGACAAAGAAGGAGGATCCTGATCCTCTGGGTACCAAACTTGTCCAGACCCAAGATCCACTCAAGGACGCAATGAAGTTCTTGACGCCTTTGCTTGAGCACAGCCCTAAGAAGATAGAGGCGCAGACCATTGGATTTGAGGTCTACCTGAGGAGAAGTAAGTTCGAGTCTACTTGTGAACGTGTTTTATATTTACTAACTCGGCTCGACAGAGAAATACCTTCTTGCCTTGAAGTGTCTCCTAGCTGCCCATGCCATCGATGCCTCCAACCCGACACTACATGTTCAGCTTCTCCGCTTCCGAAAGGCACTCGACAGTCTTCAAGAACCGCTGCCGCCCAAGGTGTCAGAGATCGTGACAAGCGAATTCGAGACCTTGCTCCCCAAGTCTCAGGATCTGAAGGAATGGAACGCCTCATTCCTCGAGGCTCACAAGACCAGCACTCCGCACGTCCAAGCTGCCCTCACTGCCCGGCTGCTGCTGGATCCCGAATCCAAGTCACAGTGCGAGCAAGACCTTCTGTCCACTCTCGATCTGGAAGACGCCTCGATAAGCAGCGCCGTCGCGGGCCTGGACTTGCTTAACGAGTGGGGAAGCAACCAGGCCGCCAAAGCTGCTTACATCGAGAAGGCTCACAATAAGTGGAAGGAGGCATCTGCCTTCCAGTCTAGCTAGACGTCTCTTTCAGTTGTATAACCTATGTTTTGAATAGTCAACCCGACCACTGGCGATGGCTATTCTAGCCATCTAGGGATGTTATGATACTTTCAGAATAAATATGGAAACGAAGAAGCAAAGTAAGGATCACACGGCGGCAGCAGGCGTCCAGAGAGAGAAACAACAAATGTGGATTATTAGTATTTTTTAATCTTGTGTGACAATGTAACGAAACCAGCATTATAGCCATTTATTTTATGTCAAAGAAATCGAAGGGGGAGACAGACGGGAAGACGAGATAAGAAGAGTGTTGCAAAGATATACCGACGCTTCGACGGTTCGACCTTGGCCTGTCTTTCCCCCCTTCTTCTTCTTCTTCCACCCTTTTTGGCTTCCATAATGTATTCCTACCAACCACCTAAAGGTACTTTACTTACCCACCTGTACACCCCCTGCTCGTCCCGTCTGGAACGGGATTCCGTGCGTGTTGTCCACGGGTCCGCGATTAGCTACCTACTACCTACCTAACCTATCTATCCATCTAAATAAATAGCTACGGGTACCCTCTCCCGTGTATTGTGGATAGACATAGAATAGGATAGACGAGGGGTATGTATGCTATGTACCGTACTCTTTTTTTGGAGGATTTGGATCTGCCTCACATCACGTTGTGGTCTGTTTGGGCGCAGTGTTGTATCGTAATGTCGTCTTTATCGATAGATGGATTAAAAGTTTGTATGTTGCATGATCGTTAGACGAGGTCTACTTACTTGCTGTAGACGCTTTATTTATGCCCAGTAGTACTGTACAGTACATTACAAAGGTAGTAGGTAAATAAATACATGGAGGCCGCCATGGTCCTGAAGATCTATATCTATTCATTCAATTCATCAGAAGTGACGACGTAGTCGTGGCACTATGCGCTAGCTAGTATACATATACAAAACGGAAGAAAAGGAGGGAACCGAATTGTTACGGCTTCCTCGTCGTTTCTTGCACTTCATTGACAGCTTCGCTAGAGGTGCACGGGACGGAGGAGGCCCGGAGAGGCTACTCCCCATTCTCCCCATCAATGTTCCCGATGATGGGCTTTCTCTTCGCTTCCTCCTCACTCTCACCGTATCCGTACTTGATCCAAAGGCGCTTCCAAACCGGAACGTGCTTGGGCATCTCCTCGCCCAGGACCCACTCCTTGCCCTCAGCGATCCTCTCCGCGCGCGCCTCCTCCTCGGGGGGAAGGACGTAGCGCCGCATCCGCGATGCGAGACGGGGGTCGAGGACGACGTCGTCGAGCCATTCCCGCTCCTTGTTCTCCGACCCCGGTTCTCGCTTGTGGACGGACTTGTGCCAGTCTTGCTCTTCGTGCTCCAGCACCGTCTGCTGCTCGTAGGCTGCCGTTGAGGATGGGCTTGCGGAGGTATCTGAGGAAGTAGTAGTCGTAGTAGTAGGCTGTGACGAGGGTGAGTTGAGGTCCGAGACCTCGCTGTAAGAGCCGTCTCGGTAGGGTCTGGTGGACGAAGCGAGAACGATTGCCGCAACCTCCCGCCCAACGCTGTCTGCGAGGTGGCGCTGCGTGAGGAAACGGTAAATGCGGATCGGGGTGTTCAGGAAGCCGAGGAGGTGTGGGAAGGGAATCGGGACAGAGCCCTCGAGGGAGGATGGCAGGGAGGTAGGGAGGTTGCGGGATGGGTACTCTGCTGGAGAGATGTACGCTGGTGACGGTCCACTTGGTTTGGCCTTCTCTTCTTCGGCCTTCTTCTTCTTTTCTTCTTCAGATTTTGTGGCGGAGTCCTCCTTGCCTGAAGAACCGGCCACAGGAGAAGCGTCATCTGAGATTCCTGTCTCCGTCTTCTTCTCGGGGGAAGTTGGAGTGGATTCCTCTGAAGCTGGGGGAGGTGGAGGAGGGGGAGGAGGGTCAAGTGGCCCAAGCCAGCCCTCGTGGAGGCCCCGAACGTACTCCTTCCAAGTATGACGTCCGATGACTATATCACCCTTTGGCCCGGGCTCGTCGTGGACTCCCATTCTCCGCCGCATTTCTGCAACGGCCCCTTCGACGCTGGGCTCCTCCACCACGCTGCTCGGTTCTCCGGCCTTCCGTCTCTGCTTTCGAATCTTCTCTGCCAGGGCGGCTCTGACATCTCCCTCCCTTCTCCCTTCGATCACTTCGTAGTCCAATGCGGCGGCAACAAGCACCGGCTTGACGTATTCTTTGAAATACTGCCGGGCAGCTCTCAGTCCGTCACCCGGTGGCGCCGCCAGGAAAATCGTAAGCTTCCTTCGCATCTGCTCTGCGGGCAGCGTCTCACGGGAGAGATGCGCAACCAAGTTGCTCCACTTGCGCTGCGCGCGCTTCTTCTCCCTCCGATCGTAGATCAGAGCCCCGGTGAAAGAACCGGTTATCGTAAGGAATATCATCCAATTTCGAGACGGAAGCTTGAAGCGGAAGTTGGGCAGCCCTATGGACAATTAGTCTTTATAGTGACAATAGATCGAGAAGCCGTACCAAGCGCCCTGAACGCTGGGTTTTGTTTGGGAGGGGCCTTGGGCGCAGCATTCTGAGGCTGGCCTGCTGAGGCGGAAGAATTGGATGCTTCCGCCATAGTGTAACAACGAAGCCTCGATTAATGTTTAAGAAGCAACAGGGAAGAGGCCCAGGAGGTCAGCAGGCAGCCCGGCATATATGAAGGAAACAGGGCGGCGCCGCTCGGAGGAAGTACCAGATGCTCGCGCGCAGCCAAAAAATGTTGCATTATTGTTCCGCCGAAGCTCCCCCGGGGCGACGTTCTTCCGCCTCGGAGCCAAAACTCTATTTGAACCTCGACGAGTCGGCCTCGGCTGCTCCCGGTATTCTCGAGGATGCGACCTGTTTGCCAGTATATGCCTCCCTTGTTGTTATTATATTGTTGTTCCAAGGGACGAAGATCCTCTCTCGGACTTCTAGACAATTGTTCTGTCATGTGATATGAGCCTGTCTTTGTAGTTGATGGCACGGTCCCTGTCGGACCTTAGCTGCAAGGTCCCGGTATACTTTCCCGACACATAGAGTGATGCAAGACCGCAATTCCATGGCCCATGGATGGTTTAGGACTCGTCTGCGGGCATATTTGAAGGTTCCTGCGTGCTCATACAAGCGATGACCCCAGTGCAAAGCAGACTCCTCGACCTCCCAGACCAGTTCTCAAGTCCCATTAAACAGGAGATGATGATGGGAAAAATCTGAAAATGATGAAGCTGCTCCTCTGCCGGCTAAATAATCTTTTGTAGGCGCAGATATTGGATAGATTTAACTCCACAGAGACTCCCAATTCCATACTTCATAATTTCCAAATGCCATCAACTGTAGCGGTAATCAGGCTCGCGTCGGCTGCATTTTGCCTGGACCCGTTTCGTCTCATCTTTCGCCATGATATAATCATCTGGCGGTACTCCTGTAGACGGCCAAGCCCCTAGATACATCATACCTAGTGGCTCTCATACCAGACCTCTCCCCCTTGCTCGACGCGCATAGTCTCCATCCAATCCAGGTTCAACATCGCCACATTTCTCTACCGAGGTAACAACCGGGAGCCGCAAGCACATCACAGCTCCACCATCTCTGTATAAAAAGCCCTCTTCTCCTGGAAGACTGCGACTGACGGCTGCCGGGTTCTTCCCCGTGGAGACGGCTGCTGTTCGGCGCTATCCCCAGCCGGCCCCTGGCCAGAGCCGGGCGGCCCCGTGATCTCGCTTATCGGACCATTAACTGCAGCGTTCCTGACTGGCCCCTGGCCGAGCACCTGGGAGCCTGCGGCGCCCGCCGTGCCTCACCCTTGGCGTGAACAGCTAGCCGAACAACTTATCGACTCTGGACGCTGTTGTTGTTTCTTCTGCACGTCCATGTTCGTCCTTTCTTCCCCCCATTGACCACTCCTCTTTCTTCCTTGCGCTGTTCGTTCAGGTCCTGTGTGTTCGTCTCTGGACTCGTATGGTCAGACGCGAGCTTCTTGTCTGACCGTCGGGTACCAGGATCATCGGGGTCGTCTCGCCAAGTCGGTCTCCTGAGTCCTGAGCTCGTGTTTCCCTCGACTACCTCTTCTCCCTGTTTCTCCCTCACCTCTCACGCTCGACGACCGTCGTCTGCAGTGGCGGAAGGATTGTCAAAATGGATGGAAATGGCAACCGCCTCCACTTGAACTTGGGGTACAACGATCGTGCCTTCAACCCGGCCAACAACAATGCCTATCCCACCACTCCCTCCACGTTCCCGCAGCCAGTCTACCAGGGTCAGGGGGACCCTCAGGCCGCATACAACCAGGGATACTTCATGAACCACCCTTATTCGCCTCAGCAGGCTCAGTACGCCCAGCAGCAGTATCCCCAACACAATCTGCAGTCCCCTCAGCCGGCGTACCAGTCTCGCATGGGATACAATGCCAATGATGCCACCAATGGCCTGGTCCAGCAGTTTTCCAATCAGGACTTGAATGCTTCTCCGCGTTCCAACATGTATGGGCGCTCCGGGTCTCCTGGACAGCGTCCTCGCACTGCGGGGAATCAAGCATCGGGACAGCAGCCCGGACATTTGGCTCCCCCGGGGCGCACCCCCAAGCCTTACGGTGAAGAGGAGGAAATCCCGCGTTTCCCTGAGAGGTATTCGGACAATGTCCACAAGCGGGGTAAGGCGGCTAGGGAGATAGTCAACACATTCTTCCAAGAGAACATTGAGCGCACTCGTGAGCGTAACATGCGGTGAGTATCGAGGAGCATGCGTATCCAACGCCCGGTGTATGCTAATACAAGATGCCTGGATAGCACTGCCGCCCTCGACAAAATCCTCCAGGATCCCACGAAATCCAAAGAAGAGAAGCTGGAGGAGGTCGAGACCTCGGCGAAGAAAGAGTCGAACTACCTTCGTTTCCTCCGCACCAAAGAAACCCCGGCCAACTTCCAGACAATCAAGGTTATTGGAAAAGGTGCCTTCGGAGAAGTGAGGCTGGTTCAGAGGAAGTCAGACGGGAAGATCTATGCGCTCAAGTCCTTGATCAAGTCGGAGATGTTCAAGAAAGACCAGCTGGCCCATGTTCGCGCTGAGCGTGACATCCTGGCCGATTCTAAGGATAACCCGTGGCTCGTGAAGCTGCATGCGTCGTTCCAGGACCAGGCGTACCTGTACCTGTTGATGGAATTCCTGCCTGGCGGTGACTTGATGACAATGCTTATCAAATATGAGATCTTCTCGGAGGATATCACCAGGTTCTATATAGCGGAGATTGTCATGGCCATCGAGGCTGTCCACAAGCTTGGCTTCCTTCATCGGTGAGTCTCCCTCCGGGTTATGGATTCCACGCAATCGTTTCAGGCCCGCTTTGCGGCTAGTACTGGCGGCTGGCAGCGCGGCTGGTCCATGTGAGCTTCACGAACTTGGGCCTCATTGAATGTCTGCATGTCAATTGAGCCTCATCCCACATGTTTGCCATCATCATTCATTGCGGATCCCTGGTTATTCATGGCCAAGTACTTACATGATCTTCTCTGTTCAGGGATATTAAACCCGACAACATCCTTTTGGACCGCGGTGGCCACGTGAAGCTCACCGACTTCGGTCTTTCTACTGGAGGGAAGAAGACACACGATAATGCATACTATCAGAACCTTCTCAAGAACACTACCTGGAAGGACAAGAATCGGAACTCAGGATACTTTTCTGAATCCATCAATCTGACCGTCTCGAACCGTAGTCAGATCAACACTTGGAGAAAGTCTCGTCGTGCAATGGCTTATTCCACGGTCGGTACTCCCGATTATATCGCCCCGGAGATCTTCAACGGTCAGGGATACACATACTTGTGCGACTGGTGGTCAGTCGGTGCCATTATGTTCGAATGTCTTGTGGGATGGCCTCCATTCTGTGCCGAAGATACTACCGACACTTACCGCAAGATCGTGAACTGGAAGGAGTGCCTCTACTTCCCGGAGGAGCTCACCCTGTCGCGCGAGTCGGAGTCTCTTATCAGAGCGTAAGAATGCCCTGGCTTGATGATTGTAACTCCTCGCTAACCAGTCACTGTAGTTTCCTTTGCGATGCCGAACATCGTATTGGTAATGAAGGTGGTCCGATGGGAGGCGCTAACCAGATCAAGAATCACCCCTTCTTCCGCGGTGTCGTCTGGGACCAGCTCCGCAAGATTCGCGCTCCATTTGAGCCCAAGCTCACCTCCAACGTCGACGTGTCCTACTTCCCTGTCGATGAGATTCCGCAGGAAGACAACAGTGCTGCCCTCCGTGCCCAGGCAAAAGCGATGCCGGAGGAGCAGGAGGCTGAGATGAGCCTTCCGTTCATCGGATACACATACAAGGCATTCAATGCTTTCCAGGGAAGCTAGAGGGGCTGCCTGGCCATCCGAGTTGTTGGAACAATGGTGAGCGTTGCTGGGAAGTCTGAGGCAGGCGGGCTTGCATCTATGTCTTCTCAGCGCCTCATCTGTGTCCTAAGTCGTCTTATCTCGATCTCTGATCTGATTCCCGTGCATTTGCAGCGAGACTTTTACCGCCGTAATGACTTGAGCGTCTGTTTTTAGTTGTTCCTACTGGGCCTACGTTGCAAGGCGACACTTTACTCAGCTCGAAAGCCGTTTGTTGGCGAAGATACGCTTGACTTTTCATATTTACTTGGCGAGCATATTATTGACCGGACTGTCGGGAACTCGATTGCATGACATCCCTGCAAGGTCAAGAATACCCTAGCTACCTCTATCAAGTGTGGAATTTTACAGAAACACAGAAAGGCACAAGTCATAATTAGATATGATATTGTTGCTTCCACATGTCGTGTGTCTATGCCGTAGGTTTTAACATTGGCGTTAATATAGATATCGTGTGAGTAGAAGGTAGAATCTACACCTAAAATAGATACATATTAAGAATGTATATTAAAAATTGTCGTTGGATGTCAGCTTTCAGTATTGCGAGGGCCATTCTTCTCCCGGTTCTTGGCCGGCATGTGCTTAATCTTCAACAGATCTGACAGGAATCTCCCATTTGACATTAACACATGATTAAGGAAATAACCGTGCTCACTTTTGTTGCGTCTGTTGCTTGAAAGTAAACCCCCAAACGCCAAGCAATTACCCTTGGGAATACATGTCCATCTCTGCATCTTCAAGTATACATCTTCATACCCGGAGACTTCAAGTTTTTGATCCCGCCGGCGCCAATCCGGGAACACCGCTATATCTCTCCTCTCGTTCGGTTTTGAACATTATCTGGATCCAGAACTCCTTGCTGTCCTCATCAAACCAAGTCCAATACTTCCCTTCCCTCCGATCGATCTCTCTTGCCTGCAGTTTGAATCCGACGGTCTGGTACGGCTCCGCGGCCACGAGGAGGTACTGGAAGTTCTTGTCAGGAGGCTCGTCCACCTTCTGCTCGAAGGCCGACATGAACCGCACCCGCGGTTTGACTCCCGGCGTGATTTCCTGGTACTGCAGCTGGAACAGCAGACCGAGCTGTCTCGTCAGGGGGTCTCTGATCTTCGTGATCTTGTAACCGGGACGTCCGATCTTGATCGTGTTCTTCTTCACCTGTATGCCCATACCAGCGGGCAGCAGCTGGGGCTCCTGGTTCTTGCCTTCCTTCTGCTCCCTCGCCGCACGGCGCGCGAGGTTTGTCTGGTGCTTGCGGCCCTGGGTGTGCGCGAGATACGAGCCATCGTTCTGGTGGACGGTCAGACACAGTCGGCACTCGAAGCTGCCAACGTGGTTCTTGAAGAAGTAAGGGTCCTTATCGAGATCGATGGTCTCGAGCGCGAGCTTTCGTAGACGCTCGCGACGGTCGGCGTTGGTCAAGGAGGCCGATGCGACACCACCGCCACCGAACTTGGACCCTGCACGATTCTGCAAAAGGTTGTTAGATATATATTCAAAAAGGAAAAATTATCCAAGCTAATACTTACCTGGTAATCCATTGTGAATCTCTAAGGATCCGCGGTTTTCCACGTTGCGTGGATAATATCGTTGGTAACGCTGCGATGGCGTTCGAAGTTGAAGCTTCTAGCCTCCGTCCGTATCGGAGTCTCAATTGGGGATCCGCAAAGCGTAGCTTATATAAGCGGAGACCTAGGCACCTTTGCCGCTGTCGCTTGCTGTTATTGGCTCACTTGCCTGCCAACATGAACGGCCGCCCAGGGCTTAGCTAGACATCAATAGTAATTATCCTATTTCCAGATATAAGAAACAAAAAAGTCCGATCCCGAGAGCGGGGAGGAGAAAGAACTTGCAAGATATGAGTGACGGATTTTACGAAGGTCAACGGCTCTCGTTTGATGGCGCTCTGTGCACCGTGCGCTATGTTGGCCAGGTGCAAGGAACAACTGGTGAATGGCTCGGGGTGGAATGGGACGATCCGACGCGCGGGAAGCACTCTGGAGAACATAAAGGAGTGAGATACTTCAAATGTGACAATGCTCACCGATCTATCTCTTTTGTTTTTTTCTTTAAATTTCTCCCTGGCTCATGCGCTCATAGTTTAATCTTTTTATATAGGCAAGAGCAAGCAACCTACAGTCGGGTCGTTTGTCCGTCCGTCTAGGCCGGCGGACAAGCCCCAAGGGTTCCTCGAGGCTCTGCACGAGAAATACGCATCTGAGTTCGAGGAACAACTGAGGAAAGAGAGGGAAGCAAATGGCCAGCCTGTCCGTCTGCATGATTTGATCTACTTCAGCGGCAAGGTCGTTGAAGAAGTCGGCTTCGAGAAGATCCGGAAGAAACTCGCGGAACTGCAAGAGCTGAAGATAGTACTCCTGGACGGCTTGCGTATCGCTGGAGTGCTTCCTCACGATGCAGGGCCCGAGGAACGAGATGAGGCTCTTAGAAATATCGAGAAGACCTGTCCTAAGATTATCGAACTTGACCTCAGTCGGAATCTGCTTCGACGATGGGTTGATGTCTGGGACATATGCAGACAGCTAAAGCAGCTTAGGCAGCTGAAACTGAAGTAAGTTGGCATGTTTTTTGATCTGTCTTCAGGTTCATATTAATATGTCAAACAGTGGAAATCGGTTCGACGCTGTTGACACTACTCTGACATTCGACGGGATCATCGAGTTGCACTTGGATGAGACCCTACTATCGTGGGATGAGGTATGTCAATCCAAAATAATTCTCTACACTTTGTCTGATACGGGCTCTTGTAGATTGCTGCTTTAAGCTATCAATTTCCGTCTCTTGTTTCTCTGGCTGCATCCACCAACCAGATCTCGGTCATCTCAACTCCAGTATCAAGCACGATCAGGAACCTGACACTGGAAAACAATGAGATCGAGACACTCTCGGCTATTAAGCACCTTTCGTCGTTGCCAAATCTCGAGCGTCTTTCGCTCCGAGGAAACTGTATAAGCACAGTCTCATCAGACAAGGATGATACCCCGTTCCAGTTCTCACGCACCCTAAGATTCCTTGACGTATCCCACAACAGCATAAATTCGTGGTTGTTCGTCAACGCCCTTCCTTCCCTTTTTCCCGGCCTCCAGTCGCTTCGAATCTCCAGCAATCCTCTCTACGACCAACCTGTGGCGCCATCGAACATCACGAACCTCCCCGAGAGACCGATGACCGTGGACGAGGCGTTCATGCTGACACTGGCCCGTCTTGCCTCCGTCACGACTGTCAACTACAGCAAAGTCTCGCAACAGGACCGTACGAACGGAGAACTCTACTACCTGTCCCTGATCGGCAAGGAGCTCTCGGCTTACCCAGAAAGCCATGAACAGAGGATCCTTGCTCAACATCCGAGATACAGAGAGCTCTGCGAGATATACGGGCCACCGGCAATCAAAAGGGCCGGCGATTCCGCAAAAGGAGGCGCGGCAGTAAACCCGCGATCCGTTGCGGCAAGGCTGGTCAATTTCAGATTCTATCTCTCGCCGTCGTCGCAGTTTCCGGATCACGTCAGGAAGAATACCGGCGTGCAAGAAAGGACACAAGAAATCCCACGGACATTCGACATCTATAGAGTCAAAGCCATCGTTTCCCGCCTCTTCGGTCTGCCCCCGCTCAGCTTTCGACTGATCTGGGAGACGGAAGAGTGGGACCCTGTTGACGAGGCGAACGTGGGCGAGGATGAGTGGGATAGCATTGTCGAAGAAGAAGAAGAAGACGTGGGAAATATGAAAAATGATAAAGGGAGGAAGACGGAGACCAACACAGACAAGGTCGTGACCAGAGAGGACGGGAACAAGTTCGTCAAGAGAGAAGTGGAGCTTGTGGATTCGACGAGGCAGGTCGGGTTCTTGTTTAGTGATGATCTCAGAGAGGCGAGGGTCAGGGTGGAAGCTCTGTAGTGGAATGGACATCTATTACGGTGTTGTACTGTACTGTATGTACATAGGTACATGCATAAGCATACATGGGATAGATGCCATTAATGACGAATGAATATGAGTAAAATGTGCTTTGTAGAGGGTTAACTGCATATTTGCTTTAACTGGACCAAACTCAAAAAAAGCAATTGTTTGAGCATGCCCTCTAAGCTGGATGTAATACGGAGAAAAAAAGCCGAATCATCAAAGGCAAGAAAATGAGGTCCCACCTGGAGGGATATAGTGTCCCCAGATGTGACTGACCGTGAAGCATGCACTGCATTTGACCTTATTGCAAGATGAAAAAAATGCATCCGCAGGGGTTCGAACCCTGGACCGCCACATTGCCAGCATAACGTATCCACCCTTTCAAAGGTGGTGTACATTATAAGAGTGGCGCGCTAACCAACTGCGCCACGGATGCATCATTACTGACAACCTGGCACCATGTAGGTGGCAGATATATCAGACATGAACCGCAGCATTTTTTATCAACTGGCCAACTTTGTCTGCAGCATTTAACTGCTGGCAAAAATCCTGACTTAGGATAGATAGTGCAGGTCATAGGTTAGCAGCACGTCGCACAGGTCACTCATGTAACAACAGGAATCTCAATATTGTATATTAAGAAGGCTATGTCGACTAAAAAGTGTAGGAAAAGAAAGAAGAAAACTGCATACAGGCAGGCGACTTTGGCCTAATGTATCCTTAAACACGTGACTTCCACCGACGGACGGGAGTTCTCAGTCCGCCGGCAGACTCCGCCAACTGGCCTGGTGCTGTCGGCGCTTCCCGTCGACTGGCCAGATCTCACCAGTTGTCGGGGGTTGTTGGTTCCTGACGGGAGATTCTAGAGTAGTCAAATTATTAAAATTTGCCACCTGATATGCTTAGTGTCTTATATATCTCTGCTTTCTCTGCACGTATTATATACGGAGGTAGTTTATCCCCTTAGCTGCCGAAACTGGGACCTCCCGCAGATATCTTGTGTTTGCAAGGTATTGTAACTGTTTAGTTAAGGTCTAGTTAAGAAGGCCACTAACTCTTACCTAAGTTCTAGTTATGACTACCCCTAAGACCAGTAGCGCTTCCAGGCGATAATACCAAAGAATAACAAAAAATACCGCTAAGCAGAGCCTCACTATTCTCGACATGTAAGATGTGCCAACGTCGGCAGCAAGGGGATAAGAGGCATGCTAATTTACTTAGATCTGCTTTACTGCTGATCTAGAATTTTCTAATCATTTAGTGTAGTGGTAGCTGAGAGCATAATATTTTTTTTGCTGATATGTAACCGTGTTACATATGTCAGATATTGGTAGAAGCTTTATACCTTCATGTCTTGGGAAGCCAGTGTCAAGCTCTCCCTTTCGGAGGCTATTATTCGACGGATTCTCGCTGGGAAATATGTCAGGCCCAGGTAATTATTACTCGAAGATTCCTATCCCTCTTTTTACTTCCCCTTGTGTGTATATATGGGAGTTCAGTTGATATTCCCATTCATTCATTTTTCCCTCCCTGAGTCGTCATATGGTCAAGTCCCTTGCTATAAGACTCCTTTCTTCCGGCTAGCCTCCCTATACAGATGCTTAGCAAGTTGCGGCAGTTCAGTACCAATAACTAGAAGTACTGTGTATCTCAAGGACTTTATTCTGGAATCCAAGGCTTCTAAAGAAATTCACACTCTGCTTATAAAGCTATAATTATGACTTATCATTTATAGGACGCTTTTAAATGACACAGACACAGACATCTAAAACCAGCAAATTAGCTAGAAAGTACCTACTTATATCCTCATTGTGTGTTCTTACAGTTCATCTATTACATCCTGTATGTTCTGGTCTGACTGTCTGCTTGGTCGAGGTTGAAATCCGGCTTGGATAACATTCCAGCGCTATTTATTGAAAGAGGATTTTGAACAGGGAGAATTAAAATAACAGCTCCGTGAAGGAGAGTAGGCCGACCATTTTAGGTCGACCATTTTTATACACTGTGTTATCTCGAGAAAGGTGAACAGACAATTTGTCTCACTGTAATGACAAAAAGTGTTGTTCGCTTTTGCAGGTAGAGTTGGGGTCAACAAAAAAAGCAATTCGCTAGGGTGCTAGATTCAACATGATAACATGATAACATTAATGATGTCTGCCTAAAATTAAAAAAAATAAAAAGAATTGAGGGTACTGGGAATCTGAGGGTGCAGAAATAGAAAGAGAAAGAAAGCAGAAAGAACATGGAGTGGTCAATTTAGGGTTGGATGAAGGTCAAGAGGGTTAAAATCAGGGGCTTTAATCAAACAGATAAAGTAAAGACTTAGAGAAGTCTATCTATATCCAATTTGAACTGTCATAATGAATGCCGTCCACATCGTATTAATCTATGCACTATATACAAACATTCCCGTAATATCTACATGTGAGTTGAACTTTACTGTCTATGCCATTCATCCCTTAATACGAGCGCCGACTTCATTGCTTTTCTAGGATCAGTTCCAGATCGGGAAAAATCTATTAAGGGAAAAGGAATCACTATGCTCTCTGCTGATCCACTTGACCGGAAGAAGAAGAAGCCTCCATCGCTGCGCGCTCCAGCGCCCGTTTCTCGTCCACAGTCATATCGCTCTTCGCGCGGTCGATCCTGATGAAAAATGCCACGATGATGCAGCCTAGCGCCGTGCACGCGACATTGTACCAGAAGACGGCTTTGTAGCTCCTCCGCAATCCCACGTCCGGCTCGGTCTCCGCCTGGGTGACGTCCGCGAAGCCCAGGAGGATGGCGACGCCCAGGTGCTGGACGCTGTTGAGCAGCGCGCCGGCGATGCCCTGCCGTTCGCGGGGCATGTTGGTCGTGATGAAGATGTTGATCACGTTGAAGGTGATGTCGATGCCGATGGTGGCGCAGACCATCGCGGGGAAGACAAAGGCCCAGTAGTTGGCCCCTTGGGGCGCGAGCGCGAAGAGGAGGCTGGAGCCGACGAAGCCGGTGACTGAGATGAAGAGGAGGATTGTGCCGTTGATCAGGTGGAGGACGAGGCCGCCCATGGACGAGAGGAGCATGCCTCCTACGGCCATTGGCGTGCTCCATGCGACGACTTGGAGCGGGCTGGCGCCCATGAATCTCATCATGCTTTATCCTGGTCAACGAATGCCCTGAAATAGTCTGTATATGGAGGACTTACTAAAGAGTGCTGTAGAGTAAATACACTCCGAGACCTCCATACACGATAGCCAGGACAATGATCACCGGCTTCAAGTATTTCACGCTGAACAGGTCTCCAGGTAGCAGCGGGTAGCTCGCCACCCACCCCTCAACGTAGATGGCAACGCAGAGAACGATTGCTCCGATTATCAAGCATACGTAGACGTAGGGGGTCTTCCAGCGCTGCGGAGCGTGGGAGCTGTCCGTGATCGCGAACACGAACAGCACCAATCCGACCACGATGAGACAGGCGCCTATCCAGTCCATCTTGGCGCCCTGTTTCCGTTTCCCGGCGTAGTCAGAGGGGACGGAGAAGTACGCAGAGACGGTGGTCACCGCGCAGAGGATCGCGTCCACATAGAAATACCAGTGCCACTTGAGATACTCGCCACATATGCCTGCGAAAAATATCCCACCGAAGAATCCGATAACCGCGCAGGCGCCGTACAGACTGAACACCAGGTTCTTCCTGGGACCGGGTCTGTAGACGGTGGCCAGGAGCATGACGCCGGATGGGAGAAAAGCTGCCAGACCAATCCCCTGCAGAGCCCGGCAGAAGATGAGCATGAACATGTTCTGCGAGAAGCCACAGATCAACGACCAGATCGTGGTCCACAGGAAGCCGCAGACATAGACCAGGTAGCCCCCAAACATGTCCGACAGGCGTCCAAAGACCATCAGCGTCGATGCCACCGCTAGGGAGAGTGCGCTGGCGGGCCATACTGTAGCTGCCAGGGGGATGTTAAATTCTTCTATCAACTTTGGTAATATCACATTGACTCCTGACACATTGTACTCCTTTACGTATCAATTAGCAAAACGGGTTCCCCTAGTTTAAGAAACATCTACGGACAACCCACCGTGAGGATCTGAGACATCACAATAGAGAAGCAGAAGGCAATCTCAGACCAGATGTTCGCGAAACATTGGGGACGCTCTCTCCCTAGCCTTTCAATGCGCTCCGACGCGGTTTCCTCGACATCGTCTGATTGATTTACAGGAAAAACTTGATCCGGGAGAGAAGTTCTGGTTTCCCTTGTGTCCGTATGGGGGCCATTTTCGACTTGGTCATTAGAGGGGTCTGCCGGAGTACGTTGCAGGACGGCCATAGGAGTCAAGAGAGTGTAGTTTCACACTCCCCAGAAAACCGTTTGACAGAGAATAGAAAGGGAGGAAGAACCGGAGAGTCTGAGAGACTCCGGATGTCTATAAGCCAGTTGGGAGAGCCCAGCTTCTTCTTTTGTGAGGGTTCTATCAAGGCATCAGGGGCTTTTTTCTTTCTATTTAGAGGAAAAACCGGAATCTACTTTGATGGGCCTCAAAGCAGGGAATTTCAAGGACTGAAGAGACTAGAGATGAATAGCAGCTAGCCAGTAGCGCCATCCAGCGTTGCAACAGAGAAACGGAGGCTTCTGGACAGGGGAGGACCACGGAGGCACAAAAGCAGCAAAGGCGATGCCTGTTTTTCCCAGCCCTGCTGGACTTCCATGGTTAGCAATTTCGTAATCTATACCGACGGCGAGCTCGCGCCGGGGTGGGGCGCTCGGGAAATCATTCAAACGTCGTGCCCGTGGCGAGCGATGGAGAGAGAGCGAGAGAAGATGATGGGGCTGCTCCGCGGCTTCTGGAAAGGCTCTCCGCTTGGCTGCTTCTTCCGGCCTAGCAACCCCGTCCGCCTGCTCGCGACAGCGCCCATCCCGAGGTCCAACGAACCTCCAGCACCGCCTGCCGTCACCTTCGCCTTTGCACGGGGTGCCTACCTGGGTAATTTATTATTAATAGCGGTCAGCGGGCGCTAACCTACCTCTCGTTGCGGTCTAGCCCTTTCTTACCATGGCGGAGTACTGGAAGTCAACGGTGAGTCCCAACTGAGCTTCCCGCAAGGAGTCGTCGTCCTAACAATTTCTAGCCTAGGTACTGGTGCAAGCAGTGCAAAGTATTCGTTCGCGACACCCCGTTCGAAAGGACTCAGCATGAGGCTACAGCGAAGCACCAGGCAAATCTCAAGCGCTTCCTGCGCGAGATACACCGCAATAATGAGCGCGAGCAGAAAGAAAGCCAGAAAGCAGCAGATGAGGTCCAGAGGCTGAAGAGCTTGGTTTCGGGGTCGTCCGCAGCAAAGGAAAGGTCCGAACCGAAACGTACCTCCGCAGCACCTCCCCCGCGCCCGGTTACACTGGAGGAGAGAAAGAAGCAGATGGCTCAATTGGCGGAGATGGGTGTCGCTATACCGGAGGAGTTTCGGGGGGATCTGGCTATGGCAGGAGAATGGCACACGGTCTCCGTGAGACCTATCGTCGAATCCCGCGACGACGAGCCGCCGGCGGAGTCTTCTGCTGTGAATATCGGGGCCCGCAAACGCAAGCATGAAGGTGAAGATGAGGAAGAGGCTGAGGTGAGAGCACCTAGGAAGGTCTGGGGTTCTGCAACAAAGGAGTACCCCGCCGGACAGGGCGACGAAGATCTGGATGCTCTCCTCGAGTCAACCAAGAATATCAAGGGCAAGAAACCTGTGTCAGAAGCGGATAAGGTGAAGACGGAGCCTGAAGAGTCGGATGTTCCAGTCAAACGCGAAAGTACTCCGCCGCCTCCTGCGGAGGATGCCGGGGAACACCCGCCTGCTATCAAAAAGGAAGAGTCTCTGGAGGGAGTTCCGGAATCCATTCCCGAAGCTAAAGACGAGAATCAAGATACGGCGCCCGAGGTCGTTTTCAAGAAGCGCAAACCGAAGTCCATAAGGAAATAGCTGCCGGAACAGATTATTTTGGTTTCTACATTTCCATTTCGATCTCCAGAAACTGCACATGCACTACGGGCAAGGGGATCTCCCTTGCTTGATGTCTGACTAGACTAACAGGGGTCAGCTGGCGCTGAATCCACCTCTGCACAGCAACATTCGACTTGGTAGTCGATGCCTTCAGAGGCTCTGATCAGCTTCTTTCCTGACGGGCTTCAATGTTCGCCGCTCACTAAAATGAGATGTAGGCGCGGCGTCTATTCGCAGCAGGGAGCGGGAAGATGAAGCGGACGAGTCTCAACCGCGTTGAGCATCGAGGGATTTGCGGCCTTTCGGCCGATTCCGTCTGCAGTTTGAAGTGAGAAAACATAGAACTAGCTAACTACTGAACTTCTGCCCGAGAAGAGTTATGAAACCGCGTCATGTTATCGTCGTAATGTCTGTGTGAGGGATCTGTGCAGACCGGGAGTTCATCCTTCAGCATCCTCCTTTGGATGACTTTATCTGGGATATCTGGTTGGCGCATCGTCGTCAAAAAAAAACACCATTTTGTTGGCAACTTGGGCACTGAGACAGCTGCCTTTGAGGCATGTGTACCATAGGTATTGACGCTGTAATTTGTTGCAATTAAGCAATGAACGAGAAACCAAGACTACGGACGGAACATAGAGTAGCTTGACATGTAATGTGAAATTTCTCCAGCTGCATCCCAGCGATGATAGATGCAGGTCCTTGCTGCTATCGTGAGGCCGCGGTCTGTTTCAGGCCCATGTCGAGCAGACAAGCTCTGCGGACAAGCTCTGGACGGGGACAAACCAGACCGCAAAAAGCCCCGCAAGACCTTTTGTAGATGTATCTCGCAGCATCAAGTCGACGCGAACGCATCTTGTTCGCTGGTCGGGCTCTGCTGTACAGATCGATTGCCGGCGGTTTGCGTGGCGGCAGGCGGCCCTTGGCGCAGCAGGGTATCGCCACTGCGTTTTTGTTCCGCTCGCGACCTTCGAGTCGTGACGGTCCGGAGCCTCTCAGAAGTCCGCAGTTCACGTCAGGCCGCTGGCGCGCACCGCATCGTCGACCTCCTCTCTTTTGCAAATGCGGAGGCTGCTCGCTTCCTGGACTCGAGCTCTGGTGGTTTAGCATCTCGCTTGGCTTCTTTCGCTTATCTAGACCAGGTACGTGGTTAATTTAACGGGAGCTTCGACTCTCGGCTCCTGCGTCGTCCCTCGCCCTCTCTTCCTTATCATCCCCGAACACGTCTCTCGCCCTCCAACTCCTGCTCCTGCTCACCGTGTACTTGCGCCTTTTCGGGCTGCCATCTGTATCGCTCCTCCGCTGCTCGTAGGAGATCCTGCGGTATTCGCTTTTCACGATGCTTGCTCGGGTCTCTGCTGAGCCTGTGGCGATCGCAAGGATCGCATTCTACACCTGTTCAGCGCCGGGAGCGTGCAATCACTGCTATGTCCCCTCATTAGATCTTCCTCAAGGGCCTTATTTGCACCGGGCGCTGCATTGGAGAGCGCGCATGCCCAGGGCTGCGACGCGCATCTGATGCTGTGAGCTGCAAACCTGTGTCGCGGCCCCCCTGTTCGGACATTGCGCAAAACAGAAAATTTGCTCTCCTGCACTGATCTCTCCTGGAAAAAGCCTTCTGCAGCGCTGTCCTCCTTTGTCTATTGTGGTTTGTGATTGCTGAATGCGCGTCTTAAGAGGTTACAGTGGTCTATCCTGGAGCTACTAACTAACATCAAACTCATCTCAGTGGTCGCTGCAACTAGATGAGCATCGAATCGCTCTGGTCTTGCGTCCCAAGCTATCCCTGAAAACCTTTTGCACACCTGCATTATAACCGCTCTTGCGACGACGGCGTGCTCTGGTATTTAGCGGCGACTTGGAAGGTGTCTTGAATATCGGTTAAAGGGAAACATCCAAGGTCCCGGGCACTCGATCACAAGGCTGGTGTACTCAGGCTGTGAGGATGTCGGAGGCAGAATCCACAAAACCGCCAGCTGCAGAAGCGACGGCCACCACGGCCGCGACGGAGCAGCCGGTTTCTGCGCCTGCTGCGCCTTCTGCGCCTCCTGCGTCTTCTGCTCCTCCATCTGCGCCTCCACCGGCGGAGAATAATCACCAGGCCAAACAGACACAGACACAGACGGCGTCTTATCCCTCGCCTCAAGCGTTTCCCGCGCCGTCCAACGGCTCATATCCATCGTACCCCCCGCCGCCTCAGCAGACCCAGCCAACCCAGCAAAATGCTGAGGCGCTGCATAATCCCGCGACCGGCCCCCCGCCGTCGGCGGCGATGAGCATGCCCTCGATGCAGGCACAGCAGCCTGTTCAGACCACGCAGGCTCCAATTGGATCGCCTCTGCCGTCCACCATGCCCCCCATGCCCCCCATGGGCCAGTATATGCCGGGGTATCCACCGGGCGTGCCGCAGATGGGGGTCGCACCCAACCCGCCGATGAGGTATCAGATCCCAGGCGATCCGAGTAAGATGCTTCCCGGGGGGCGACATAAGAAGGAAGTAAAGCGCAGAACCAAGACCGGGTGTCTCACCTGCCGCAAGCGCAGAATTAAGGTACGCGCCGAGCTGTCGTGACGCGGATGCGAGGGCGGGTGCGGAGAGGCGCGCCCGAGCTGTCGCTTAGCTGCAACAACGCCGCGGGCAGGCCTGCTAAGCTCCCATCTCGCTATCAGCCCACCACAACCCCGCAAACATTCGCCTCCCCATTTTTCTGCTCCCCCAACCTCCCCGTCGCTTCCACTGCTGACCTGCAATTGATGCCATGTCTAGTGCGATGAAGGGCATCCCGTCTGCAGAAATTGCGTGAAGAGCAAACGTGAATGCTTGGGCTACGATCCCGTCTTCAGGCCACAGCCGGCTCCCTCGGCCATACAACCAGCTCCAAACCCTTCCCCGTCCCTCGTGGTCACTCCTCAAGATCCTTCTTCATCATACCCCCAAGCGCCGCCTGGATACGTCCCTGCTGCGACCCAGCCCTTCGCTCCCTCGCTTCAGTCAGACTCGCCGACTCCATCCCTCGAGCAATTTGACTACGGCTCTGCCATTGATCCCGCTCTCGAAGGGAGCACTGTGTCTAGCATGTCCAACGTTCAGAGCACTGCGGACGGGAACTTACAGCCGCCGGCGACTTCGGCGTCTGCTGGCGCGACTCCCGCATCGGAGTCTGGCAGCCTGAAAGGTGCGTCTCCATCGTGGGCCCCGATTTGGTCATTCATCGTGCATCAATGGGTTTGGCTAATTTGTTTCCAGCGAAACAAGTCAAGATAAATGACCTGCTCGCTCTCAGAGGGATCCCTCCTCCTCCCCCTCACCCCATCGTCCCTCTCCAACAGTCGCGTCTGGACGAGGTACAGGCGGTGTTCCTAGCCACATATGCTCCGGCAATCGACAGGTTCCTGGAGACGCGCTGGTTCACGGAAAAAGCCTTGCCTCACGTCATGGCGAACGCCCAGCTCGTGGCTCAGTATTCTGGGCTGATTGACGCATTCAGCGACCCGAATATCAATGATCCCACTGTCCTTGGACGCACCGAGAGCTTTGAGGCCTCAGTTATTTGGGACACCATGTCAATCTGCCGTCCTTTGGCGAATATGTCAAATGGAAACACGGCTGCTACGCAGGATTTCGATCTGGTGGCTTCTGCGAAACGGCTTGAGGCTTTTGAGGCCCTGGTCACTGGAGAGCACCTTGAGACGAACCCCCTGGCCCAGTCGCCGGTTCGCGAGCCAGCGGCAAACCCTCCTACGCTGCCTGACCAGCTCCTGCAGAGGTCGTTGGATTTCTGGAGCTCAATTGGCCATTTCCTTACCCTTCATGATGATGAGGCAAGTTCGGCAAAGGAAATAGACGACACGTTAGCTCGCTGTCGGATGCTATTGGATAACTTCGAAAACCGGGATGTTATCTATTCCATCGCTATTGCCCGTCACATCGGGGCACGTTGGACAGACTTCCCCCGCAACGTCCCACCGCCAGCGACCAGCGACGAGAAAGACGCAGGATCCAAGCTCTATGTTGCACAGAAATTCCTGGAGCAGGAAGCCGCCGGAAAGGGCACTACCCAGGTGATCAAGCGGATATGCGGTATGGCAGTCAGGTCATGGTATGTTCGACAGTAAGTCGAACAACCAAACCTCGCCTCCGCATCGTGTAAAATAAGGCTTTCATATGATTCTTTTTTTTCTGGCTCGAGGGATTGTTTTTTTCAGCTAGAGGTCTTCCTTTTCTGCTTCATTTTTGGAGCCCACATTATCCACCCGGTATTATTTCATTTGCTTAGGAGGGCACATGGCCAAGGGAGTTACTATTTTATCTTCTTCTGATTTTGGATTTGGGATATGGCAGAACAACGGCGTTGCTGATACATTGCCCTTTGGTTCTATCCATATTCCCCCTTTCTCCTCCCCTTTTCAAACAGATATTACCTCTGCTATCATCATAACGGCTCCCTCCATGAGGCATCATTTCTATTTTCTGCAACAGACTTTCTCAAAATATCACACATCTTGCTGTTAGGTTTACATCCTTGCGAGCTCCCTGCCATATTTACTCAGGATGAGATCGCTTTCGGATCTCATGGATTCAAATGTGTTACCACTACTACCCCTTCAGAGAGAGGAGCTGTGTCGAGATATTATTAGGTTAGGTATCTAGGCCTTGGAATCTAAATAAGTAAACAAAGAAAAGTATCTGACTATACTTAATCAGTTTCCTGATCTGTTTTCCACGTAGAGAGATACGCTCCTGTAGTGCTGTACTAAAGGCGATGTAACACTGACTCGTCATTCGGCCTTTTGTCACCCGTTATGTACGTGGAAACTTAGCTAACTGTCCAGATGGCCCAATTCAGACTGGAGACTTCGGAACTGGGAAAACCCGAACTCTGGACGATTTTTTTCCCCCTTCTTCCTCTCTCTCTATCTGGTCTACTTCTACTTTCCTCCCAGTATTTGTCTTTTCTATACCACCCACACATACAATACTGCGGCAGCAACCATTAAGTAAGAACCTCAGCCTCAGCCTCGGCCCCAGTGAGTGCCACTTATTTATGTATTAATGTACGTACGTATGTATCTATATACAGTACCTTCTATCATCTCTCTATCGAGGCAGACAATTTGTCGAAGAAGACAGATATATCTGTCCAGAGATTAAATTAAATTAAATTTCAAAGATCCGCCTGCTCGGGGACGGGGCTCTTCAGCTTGCCCGTCTCCAGCGCGAGACGGACGTTCTCGATCGCCCACTCTTCCATGGCGGTTTGGGTCTGTCGTTAACCATTCATAGTCAGCGCTTGTTTATATATATTACATATGTATATGTGTATATATATATATATATATATATAAAAAGAAGAAGGAGAAGAAGACACTCACCTCCACCGTCCACGTCCCCATGTGCGGCACGAGCACCACGTTGGGGTTGCGCAGCAGGCCCGGGTGCACCCTGGGCTCCGCCTCGAAGACGTCGAGCCCCGCGCAGCGCACCTTGCCGCTGTCGAGGGCCTGGACGAGCGCGTCCTCGTCCATGACGGCGCCGCGCGCCGTGTTGACGATGACGACGCCGTCCTTCATCTTGGCGAATTCGGCTTTGCCGATGATGTGGTGGGTATTTTTCTACAAGTACGATATCAGTCAGCACGTATCGTCCTGTATCAAGCACTTAGGGTTTGATATGATGAACATACGTTCAACGGCAGATTCAAACTGATCACATCGCTCTCCGCGAGCAGCTCGTCGAACGAGACGTACCGCGCCCCGCCGGCCAGCTCATCGCTCAGCGGCCGCCGGTTGTGGTAGATAACCTTCATGCCGAACGCCTCGGCCTTGCGCTTCAGGTTGCGCCCGATGCCGCCCATGCCCAGGATCCCCAGCGTCTTGCCCCGCGGGTCGTGGCCCAGCGCGGGCGGCGGCTGGCCGCGCCACTTGCCCTCACGCAGGGCCGCCATGCCCGCGTTGAAGTTGCGCAGGGCGCCGAGGATCAGGAACATGTTCACGTCGGCGGTGGCGTCGTCGGCGGCCGTGGGGACGTTGGAGACGCGCAGCGGAGGGTCGCGCGCGCTGCAGGCGTGGACGTCGATCTGGTCGTAGCCGGCTCCTGCGGTGGTGTTAGAAAGATGAACATGGGGGGGGGGGGGGAAGGAATAGCTGTCGAGAATAGAAAATGGATATCTATCTTGATTGTGGAAGGGGGAAACTGCTCTTGTACTCGTATCCGGGAAAAAAAAAGGAAATTGGATAGCAGCAATGGGAACAATATTATATAAACGCAAACCGCGAATAGACATCGAGAACATACAATACAGGAAACACAGCAACCGGACAGGACTAGAAAAAAAGATACATACCGCAATGAGCAAGAAACCTCAGCGACTTGGGCAGGACCCCGACGATCTCCTCGTCGATGAGCCCCGTAATCTCAAACGAGCCGAAGGTGCGGTAGGCCGCGACCACGCCGTCGAGCTTGCCCTCCCGGCATTCCTGGATGAACTCTGCGCGGTTGGTGGCGGTGGGCTTGACGATCTCCGCGATCTCACCCAGGGCGCTCCACGACGAATGCGCGCTTTAAGCAAGAAATAAATCCCCGAGTTAGTTCACTGTCTGAACTGGACAAGGGGGGTTGCAGGGCCCACGTACTGGTCGATCTGACCGAGAAGAAGAACCTTTGGCTTGGTACCAGCCATACTTAGGTATTTATTTATTAATTCCTGGGGGGAAATGGTCAGTTAACTGGTCCATAAAAAATTCCGGCCTTTCTTTTTTCGTATTGGGGTTGCTTTCGCGCGCTCCGACACGCGGTGATGAGAACAGTAGAAATCGGCAATAAAAGTGATGGAAAAGAGAGGATCAAAGAAAGGAAAGCATTGGATATCAACAAGATAGATACTCTTGGTCTTTCCATAGTCAGGCGCGGTGAAGGACAGGCAAGAGGGCACATGTAAGCGTATCATGATAAGAAAAGATAATACTAACCTTAGGTAGTCACCTGATATGCCCGGATAAACGAAGGGAATATCTAAGAAAAAGAGAGAGAACCCGCTAGAACACCGCAAAGAGAGGCACGGGGAAACCAGAAAGATGCGTCAGAGTCGGGAAGCTATATACAAGAGACGACGGTACCTTAAAAAAAGATTTGAAGCGGGTTGACAGGACAAGCCGCCGGGAAAGGAGAAAAGATAGCGAAGGATCTCACCCAGCGCGGGGAGAGAGAGGTTCGCCGCCCCACCGTCACCACCACGGTTCGCGGCCGAGAGACGTCGCCCGTCGTTCTTTTAACGCCGCAGCGATGGCGCGAAGGCCTGCCGTCTCGTCGCCGGCGGCTCGGTTGGGGAAAAAGTCCCCTGTACAGTACCTAAGGCTCGAACTTCCTCGGGGTCTTTCTCCTCACGCTGCCCTCTGCGACTCCAGAATCAGATCCCGATCCATACAGATCTGTCCCGCTCGATGCGCTGGAGATGCGCACTGAGCGCACCGGTGCTGCTGGTTCTTGCGTTCAGTGTGCGGGGAGAGAGCCAGGCACGATCGATCTTAGTCAACTAGCAGTGGCAAGGTGCCAGCTTCTCGGCCGTGAAGACGGTTAAATCCGGAGTTTTCCCCATACGAGGTTTATGCTGGATATCCACCGAAGATTCCTTACGACTGTAAAGGGAGCTGATGCTCCTTGCAGACAGATGACATGTATAAAGAAATGCTGTTCCGCTACTGAGGCTATAATATAGTATTGGATTGTTCCGGATTGATGAAGGCGTTGCTCCGTTCTCTTCAACCATGTACGGCACAAGGGCATGTACATACCTCATACAGCTTGTAACTAGGGGATCGAGATCCTACTCTTCCAACGGGCGTGAGATGTGGCTGGCTGCTTCAAGCATCTGCGATCTCGTGCAGATAGAAACTAACATGGTACAATGTTGAAGCTCTCGAAACTGCTTCTTCACAGACGACTCAACTTTCTTGTTGGCTATCAGATTCATCTTTCATCCCAGACAACTGTGACTGTCGTGACACCATAAACCAGACGATTAAAAGGGCTGTGCAGCAGAAACCCAAAGACATTGCAGAATGCAGCCATCAAGGTCAACCGATATGTGCTACATTACGTATTAACTTAACCCCTTTTACCAGACACCCGAGCTCGTCCATCAGAAACAAATCTTCAAGCCTCGGTCAGTACCCTAGTCCAATCGAATTTCCTCCATCGTTTCCTGAACCCTTCAACCCTTCTATCACCGCCCTTGCTCCATCGGCCCTGCCGCTTGATGATATCCGGTTCCAGATCAAGCATTCCTCCAATGGTCTCCCGCGCAAAGAGATCCCCCTTCGGCCACTTATGCGGGTCCTCCACGATGTGGCCCAGTCCGCCATCCAGCTCGAACCAGACGTGGAAGTAGGGCATCTCTTTCGCCAGCGTGCGGCGGAAAGCCCGCTTTCCGAGCCCCTGCTTGGCCTTGGCCAGAGTGTCGATCAGCTTTGTGTGTTGCGTCCATTCCGTGTCGGCCGCGAGGATCGCCTCCCGGAAGAAAGCAGGCGACGTTTCCCCGAGGCTGTACGGCAGCGGGACGGCCTCCATCGCCGCGTGCCTCCTGCGGTGAGGTTCAGCGGCGTTCTCGTAGAAGATTACGTCGCGCCCCTGGTCATGGTACATCCGCGTCAAGCTCTTCATGAAGTTCCGTATCTCCTCCCACTCGTCATCGTCGCATTCCAAGAGATTCGTCCGATGCTGGATAGGTACGATCGTGGCACTGCCTTCGCTGAGCTCAGGTTCAGTGGGAAGTGTGAGATACGTCCGGGTCGCCAAAGAGACTACGGGAGCGATGGGAGGGGTGTTTGTGTCCTCATGATAGCACAGAGGACAGCTGTCGAGGATACGGTTCATCTTCTGGAATTCGTTGATGGCCTTGTTCTTGATATCGATCTCGGATCTCTGCACGCGTCTGGCGAGCTTCACGGCGTTGTCGTCCATGTACTCAAGGTCATTCTAGGCGGCGTGTCAGCACGAGGCACGAGCTCAATCGCAAGCAGGGGACACTCACCTCGAATCTAGGATCTCTCATGATTCTCTCCGCAAACTGTCGTCCCTCCCCACCAGGTTCGCCGCGTGTTCTCCGCTCTTCTCGCACCATGTCTAGGATGCTCATATCTTCATTCTCTTCCACTTGACCCCTTTCCCGGCCTCTCTTAGTCTCCACAGGCCTGACTTCATTCCTCTCGCCGGCCAACATGCGGTTCTCCCTGACGCCAAGGACAATCACATCAGCCTCTTTACGGTTAGCGAAATGGGCAGAAGCAGCAATGTTGTAGCGTTCTTCAAGCTCTGCTGCGTCGGCGGAGCCCTTTAACTTCGCTTTCATCATCTGAGCCCTGAGCCTGTTCAGAGCGGTCAAGTCCAGGGGCTGAGTGGTCCTGAGGTGAGGCTCTGTCTCCATCGGCTGGCCCTGCCCTTTGGTTTCGAGCTCCTTCTCCGGATCCCTGTGATGCTCTTGCCTCTTGATGCCCTCTTTAAGCTTCCTCTCCTGGAAGAGCTCACCCGTGGGTTTCTCCTTGCCGACATAAGACTCTCCGTATCTCTCCCGGCGGTCCAGTTCTATCTCCTCTTCCCGAGCGTCGTCAAAGGCACGTAGATCACCGTAGCGCTCGATGGCAACGTCTTCCACGGGCCGTCCAGTCTCCTCCGCCTCTCTGTAGACAGCCCTGAGCTTCGTCATCCTCCACTGCGAACCCGCGTCGCCAAATGTATAATCCACCTCGTGCTGCGCCGGCTCATTTTTGATGTCCTCAAGCGGTTTCCCCTCCTTGAGGTCGCGTAGATGCGAATTGAGCTCCCTCTCGTGGAGCTTGAGGTCGAAATCAGCCTGCAGCATCTTGGGCTGCGGCGGCTCCTGCAAGCGAGTGTTTCCGCGTTTGTGGACATAGTCGAATTCCAGCGCAGACGGATCTTCCATCCAGGCGTCTCGTTTCAACGGGGCCGGTTCCTGCTGGACGATTTCCTTCGGGGCGGTCGGCTCCTTGTTCTCGACGCTGCCGCGCCTGTGCCGGCGTTTATGCGTATGCTCCGGGTCGTCGCCATTATCACTGGCGTGCCTTGACCGTTTATGCCGGTGGTCATCCTCATCGTCGCGCCGCGAGTGACGATCGCGATCGCGCTCTCGTTCTCTCGACCGGGACGAGTGATGGCGGTGATGGCGGTGGTGGTGGTGATGATGGTGTCGATGGTGTCTCGACCGCTCTCTTGAACCGGACTCGGATCGATCCCTGTCCCTGTGGCTCCTCTCCCTCCTTTCCCTGCTTTCCGCGAGGGACCGTTCAAAGTCTTCCAGAGTCATTGTGGCCTGCAGAAGAGCTCTGCATGGGCTGTTCGGGGGGGGCGCGTGGAGCGAGAGCTTTGTCTGCCGGCGGCGCGTCTAAGCAGAAAGCAGCCCCGGTGGAATGACGTCTCGCCGCCCGTCCAGAGCTCCACCGCGACCGAGCAAGTCCCCGCGATAAATGAAGAATTTCCCCATCGACAACTCCAAGACCCCGCCAACTCCCAGAACTTGTTGCAACTCGCTCACGACCTCCAATCTCTTGCATCGCAGATACACGGGCGCTATTAACATCTCCTGCAACCATGGCGACGACACCGGTCGCCATCGTCTGCGTCGGCATGGCCGGTACGCCTCTTGCTCTCTTACTTTCTCATCGTTAGAAATGTGCATGCTGACCTGCGAACTTTTCTCTTCACTTTTAGGCTCGGGCAAGACGACGTTCATGCAACGGATCAACTCGTATCTACATTCGAAAAAGAACGTCCCCTACGTGCTGAACCTGGATCCTGCCGTGCACTCGGTTCCGTTCGAGAGCAACATCGACATCCGGGATTCGATCAACTACAAGGAAGTCATGAAGCAGTACAACCTGGGGCCTAACGGCGGTATCCTGACATCGTTGAATCTCTTCGCTACGAAAGTGGACCAGATCATCGCGTTGCTGGAGAAGCGCGCCTCTCCCACTCCGAGCAATCCCCGACCGATCAAGCACATCCTCGTCGACACGCCAGGGCAGATCGAGGTGTTCGTGTGGAGCGCATCCGGGACGATTCTACTGGAGACCCTGGCATCGTCATTCCCGACCGTGATCGCCTACATCATCGATACCCCGAGAACGAGCTCGACCAGCACCTTCATGAGCAACATGCTCTACGCATGCAGCATCCTGTACAAGACGAAGCTGCCGATGATCCTCGTCTTCAACAAGACGGACGTCAAGGACGCCGAGTTCGCGAAGGAGTGGATGACGGACTTTGACGCGTTCCAGTCTGCGCTGCGACGGGAGGAGGAGGCAGGAGTCTTTGGCAAGGAGGGTGGAGTCGGAGGGTTTGGTAGCGGCAGTGGATACATGGGATCGTTGCTGAACAGCATGAGTTTGATGCTGGAGGAGTTCTACCGGCACCTGAACGTTGTGGGCGTCAGTTCGATGACGGGCGAGGGCGTCGACGAGTTCTTCGCGGCCGTCGAGGAGAAGCGCCAGGAGTTCGAGCGTGACTACAAGCCCGAGCTGGAGCGGAAGAGAAAGGAGCGGGAGGAGGCCAAGGCGGCCCGGCGCGAGCAGGAGCTGGGCAAACTCATGAAAGACATGAACGTCTCGGGAGCGAGCCGGAGTTCCCACAAAGGCCGGCGTGATGAAGCGGAGACGGTCAGCGAGGCTGAAGAGGAAGACCTCGCCTCGCGCGACGCGATTGGAGAGTCCGAGAGCGACGACGACTCCGGGGATGAGGAAGATGCATCCGGCGCAGGGGGGAACGCCGGCCTGGAGCAGCGCTACAAGCAAGCACTCGCAGATTCGTCTCAGCCGTCCGAGCAGGATCTGAGCTTCGCGAGGTATCTGCGCGCCAGCAACATCAATCGATGAGGTAGAGCATGATTCGTCGGGACGGACTGGGGTTGGTTTCTGCCCAACATCATACGGCGTCATGCGTGCTTCTGTGTGGAACTTTTGTCGTTTTCCTCATCCAGCTCTGTCTTCCCAAGATTTGTACTTTTGCTTGCTGCAATTTCCCTCTTGCAGACCCTGAACGCTTTTCGCATATCATGATGACTGCTGTCAGTGTCAGTACCTTCATGTCAGCATACCCAATCTAGAGCCGCTTTGTTGCCGCAGCTTCGGACTGGTTCGGGCACATCTGGCCGGGCTATCGTCACCCTGGAGGCGCCATCGAGATGCTGGACAGTACGCAGTAGTAGGAAGCCATTGCGCCTTGCGTCGCGAATCAGGCCATTCTCCGCTTCCGCGACGGATGTCGATCCGTGCAGGCGCATCAGGAATGCAACACCGTCGCCCCGCCCCACTGCCTCTTCTTGAGATCTTTAACAATGGTGTGTTCTTTCTTTCAAGAACTGCAGGGAGTTCCGCCGGACGCTGCCAGCATGGGTGATTTCTCGGGGAGATTTCCCAACGGCCAACTTTCTGTACCATAGATCCCCGATTCCGGTTGCGAGGGCGGTTTGCAATTGGTTCCTTTGCCGGTGGCGTTCGCGCTGAAGCACGCTTGTCCTACTCCCTGGGCCACATCAGCATGTCGACAACTCGAGTGCCCGCTGTCCCGGGTTCTGATGCAGCGCAGAGGTGCATCCTCATATTTCCGCGTGTCTGTCGAGCCAGTCAGATGTTGCCCTTATAGGCAAAGCTCATGTGGTTCATAGCGATCTTTTCTATAACGCCATGCGCATCAGTAGAGAGGCAACGTGGATGTAAGGTCCTATGTAGGCTGGCGGCTTCACCCAAGTGTCAAGTGGCCCAAACAAACGAGTCATTCCTACCCAATGCACTTGTTCGCTTCCGTGTTCCATGTTCCGTTGTCATGTGGATTGTTAATTTCCTCCTTGTCTATCACCGGCTGTAGACTTCACCTACCTACCTAAGTGGATGGCTATATAACTTACTGCAGGTACAAGGCGAGCGATGCGATCGCGCTCTCATTTAACAACCAACTAGAATGTGCTCCTGATCTCAGCTAGCTTTCAACAAAGAGTCTAGGATCCAGCCATGGCGAAAGACGGGTCCGAAGACAGCGACGCCAGTGGCCCCGGTCGAGCCACCTTGACGGAGACCTTCGTGAGCATGGACACCGACGAAGCTGACTTGGACGACGCAGAGCAGCGTCGACGGCGCCTGGCGCATGCTGCTCGGATGCGGAGTTCGAGTCCCGTCTGCAGGGAGTACGAAAAGATGATCTCGGGACAGCCGTACGGGCCTATTCATTCCGCTATCGGGAAGCAAAGAATGCAATAGATAATAAAGCTGACGGTGTGTGTTGCCAAACCCTCAACAGGTTCCGGGTCCTACAGTCTCCAGAGTTGCAGGCCAAGAAGCTCCGCGCGCAGCGGTTCTGTGCCAAGTACAACGAGGAGATCATCCCCAGCGACCCGGCTATACCGCCCGAGAAGATGTTCCAGTTCCTGCGGAACAAGCGGGAGAAGCTGCTCCGTGCCATCCTTGGGGAGGTCGGCGAGGAGCCAGTCATCGAGCCGCCGTTCAACTTCCTGTACGGCTGCAACATCTCCCTCGGGGACAAGGTCTATGCGAACGTCAAGTCAGTCTCCGGACTCTCAAGTTCAAAGATAGATGTGTGATTGTTGCTAACAAGAAATAAATCTACATACAGTCTGCGCATCCACGACAGCGGCCTCGTCACCATCGGGCACCGCGTCCTCATCGCGCCGAACGTGACCATCCTCACCGAGCGCCACGACAAGGACGTCCAGTCCCGCCGCGACGGCATCGTGTACACGAGGCCCGTCTCGATCGGCGACGACTGCTGGATCGGGGCGGGCGCCACCATCCTGCCCGGCGTCACGATCGGAAAGGGCACCACGATCGGCGCGGGGTCGGTGGTGACGAGGAGCATTCCGCCGTTCAGCGTCGCTTGGGGGGTGCCGGCTCGGGTCATCCACGGTGTCGACGATCCGGACGCAGAGGTGACTTCGGGGCAGACATCCTAGATGTGATACTTATGATCTATGATAACGGGGTTTATTGAATGTGGCGGGGATAGATTGTTTCTTTTTTTTTTTTCCTCTGTTTTTTTTTCTTGTTATGATTTTCCTTTTTTTCATAACTGGTCCTTCAAGAGAATGTCAATTAACACGCATGGATACTTATGGCCGGCCCATCTTTTTTTTTTCTCAATCTTAGATAGATTGGCGACCATTACAATACAGATTGTGCCTATCAAAAATACAGCCCAATCTATTTCCCTCGTTTAGAATATCAGACAGCCTGAAACTCCTACATACATACAGGAAGCCCATGCATGCCTATATGCATGAATGATCTTCCTGATATTTATGTGAATGCATAACTTCCATCTTGCTGTCTGTTGTCGTCCAAGTACATGCATGCAAACACGGCAAACATGCATACTAAGTGAAAAGGCACGGATATGATGTCATCATGATTGCGGAGGAGCTTCGAGCGTAGCTTGTCCTTGACGTATGTACATGTACATGTACATGATAAACTGGGCAAAAGAAATGGAGAATGCAGGATCTGATAAAAGCGGATTAATAGGATTCTCATTGACAGCAAGCAAATTACTAATATGAGATAAAAAAAGTAGGGAGGGCATGTGACTGACTGACTGATTGATTGATTGACTGCCAAATACACTCCTTCTCCTACCCTCCGATCTCTGCCGCTCGGGATCTTGGGAACCTTCAACCGTCTTTTTGTTTCTCTCTCTCTCTCTCTCTATTCTTATCAATTGATTAGTATTTTTTTTTCTTTGCTCGAAAGTCTGTCAACGTTATTATGGATGTAAGTTGGATATTTTCTGTCTATCTATCACATGAGATATCTCCTATTTCCACTACTATCCCCTGCAAGTCATGAAGATTGATCTTTTCCTTTGAAACAGGTCTTCTACGCATACACGTACGGCACGGCCGCGTGGTTCACGGTCCAGGGCCTCCCGCTGGTCTCGACGCCGAAGATGATCGTGACGCTGCTGCTGGACGAGACGAGGCTGCCGACCGGTACGTCTTTCTTTCCCGATCTATGCAATTCTCACACGGGCAATTTCCTGAATGCTGGATACAACAGTAATCGAGATCTACTTCGCACGCAGCTTCGGCCTCGCGCTGCTCACGCTGGCCGTGCTGACCGTGCTCCTGACGGGCTCGATCCCGCTGACGGCGACGGTGTCGGAGCCCGTGACGACGGACGAGTCGGACCCGCGCGCGCCCTACGCGGTGCCCACGCTGGCGGTGACGTCGGTCCTGCACGCGCTGTGCTCGTTCCACGCCTACACGCGGTACGCGGCGAGCGGGCAGGCGGCGTTCGCGCTGGGCATGGCGGGGTCGATGGCGGGGGCGTCGGTCGGGCTGTGGTGCCTGCTGTTCGGGAGCAGTCGCGGGCGCATCAGCCCGCGGACGGGGGCGGACAAGCGGACGGCGGGGTTCCCGTTCAAGAACCGGGTGGCGGAGAAGCGGTTTGCTGGGTTGCAGCAGGGCGAGGGGGAGAGGGGGATCTAGTGTCTACGAGGTCATCCTGATAGATTTGGGTAGAAGTATGTGTGCTGATTGACTTGATAATACAAGTAATATATGTAGGGGATATACATACGTTCTGGATCTGTGTCTAGAGGAGAAATTTTCTTTGTTCCAGCATGGACGCTGAGCACACAGGCCACGTGACCGGCCTCTCCAGACCACCCGCCGACGCAGCGCCGCTTCAACCACCGCTCCCGCGCGCCCTCAGAAGCAGCGTCTGCCATCCGGCCCGCGCCCGACGACCGACGCGACCGACGCGCCCAACCCATGATATACGAGACGAGCCATGGACTCTCCCGGCCTCCAGCACCACGGGCTCCCCGTCGCCAATGCCAGCCTGCAGCAGCCCGACGACGCGACCGCGACGACGACGCCCACGACCCAGCTCGCCGACACCCCGACCAACTTCGACCCCGATAACGATAACAGCAACAACGACGACAACGAAAACGACAGCGACAGCGACGACAACTCAGGCTCATCAGAGTCCACGTCCGAAGAGCAGGCCGCGTCCCAGCCCCCTACTCCTCCTCCTCCTCCGGCCGCTGCAGAAGAAGCACCCATTGGGAGCGTTATCAACCACCAGCAGCAACAGCCGTCGCAGCCGCAGCCGCCGCAGCTGTATCATCATCATGTCCTCCCGACCGCGACCAATAATAATAACAATGCCTTTGTCCGGCCCCCGCGACCGGGCGAACCGGTGAACACCATGTTCGCGCCGCCGCCGCCGCCACCGCCGCCTCAGCAGACGATCCCGCAGAAACGGCCGCTCTCCGCTGTCAGCGGTGCTGGTGCTGGTGGTGATGCGGTGTCGAAGAAGAATAACACAAACAATAATAATAATAATAATAATAATAATAATGGCCAATTCGGTGGAGGAGCAGTACCTCCTCCTGCTCCGCCGCCTCCGCGGCCGGGACAGCAGCAACAGCAGCAGGATGGGAGCAACAGCAATATTAGCGGTAACGTGAACTCGCAGGCGACGACTACTACTCAACAAGACCAGTCACAGTCAGGAGGAGCGCAGAGTCAGTCGTTGAACAATAACAGCAGCAACAACAACAACAACAACAATGGCAGCAATGACAGCAACACCTTCGAGTCTGGGGAGAATAATAACAATGACATTAACATTTATAATACCCAGTTGCAGATGCTGCATGCGCTGCAGCAACGGCAACAGCAGCAGCACAATTCTGTACAGCAGCTGCCACCGAGGCACCCTGGCCTTCCCCTGCCACTACCACCACCACCACCAGCAGTAGCCCCCGGGGACTCCGCAGCTGGTAGTGGCGGCAGCAACGACAACGACGACGATAACGACAAGTCCGAGGGAGGCTCCCACTTCCGCGGCATGAAACTGATCCCGAACCCGCCGGACCTGCAAGCGTGGAGGGAGAGGCTCTTCAACGTAGACGAGACGATCGTTCTGACTGAAGAACAGTATGTCTTTTCATCCTTTACTTCCACTAGAAAACCTGTATTATCTGTCTTCTAGAAAACAAAAACAAAATCGCTCACATAAAACCTCGACCGTAGATTCCAGACCTACTTCCCGCACGTCGACAACGTCTACTCGCACCGCTCCACGCAGCGCTACAAGCGCAAACCCTTCATCTCGCACTACTGGGACTGCCGGCTGAAGGGCCGGCCCCCGGGGACGCCCAAGTCCGACGACCCGAACAAGAAGAAGCGCCACCGGACCGCAAGGCAGCGGGATCTCTGCGACGTCAAGATCAAGATCACCGAGTACTTCCCGGGCGCGGTGCCGGAGGTGCATGTTGCTGGTTCTGGTCCTGGTGCCCAGCAGCAGCCCTCTTCGGAATTGCCGCCGGGTGTTAACCCCAATAACAATAACAACGGCTTCTTCAATCCCGGCGCGGGTGCTGCTGTTCCCAGAGGAGGAGCAGGAGGAGGAGGAGAGAACCTGAACCAGCAGTTCGGGATGCTCGCGCCGAATCCGGCTCTTCTGCCAGCGGGTCTTCACCCCGCGCCCAGCGGAGCCAAGTACTACACGATCCAGCGGGTGAATGGCAGTGGAGGGAACGGCAAGGCCGACGGCGTCGGGGGAGGCCACAGACACACGCTGGAGGAGAGCGATCGGATCAAGAAGAACAGCGTGCAGCGGTTCCTGCTCAAGCAGGAGAAGGAGAGGAAGAAGGCATTGGTAGGTGGTTCTTATTATTCAATTGGTTTCTTTCTGCATGAGACATATCGAGAAAGAAAAAAAAAAACATATGAATCGATTCTTCCGTTCTCCCAGGTCTGCTGGACGGCCGGTATTTGGGGGGGGGGGGGTTGGGGGACGGTCTAAGGGGGGCCACTCTCCCCGCAAAAGCAGCAAGGGACTGGACCCAATCGCATACGTCCTGCCCTTGGACGACTTGACGGCAGCGCCTGCATTCCATACTCCCCCGCATCCCAGACCCTTCCTTTCCTTGGAAGATGCCTTGCTCCCAAGAGACCCTTATTTACCTCTCTGGTCGACCTGCAACCTTGAATTCTTCAATTCTTCCCGCTTCTCTATGCCAACCATCTGACTACCCGCGAAAAAAGCAACGCAACCATGTCTGACCAGAACCAGGCCCAGCAGAAGACGTACCACAAGAAAGCCACGGGATTGGCCGCCTGGACAGTGAAGAAGCATTCAAAGGAGTGCGATCTGAAGCTGTACGGAAGCTGCTTCTGGTGAGTTCTGGGAACGCCCGCACCCGCGTCTAGATCTAGGCAAGACAACCGCAACGAATCGGGTTCAGCCTCGGCTAACCAAACTATTTTCCTTTCCAGTCCGTTTGCGCAGCGCGTCTGGATCGCGCTGGAGCTCAAGGGACTCCCGTATCAGTATATCGAAGTAGACCCGTACAAGAAGCCCGAGTCCTTGCTGGAAATGAACCCGCGGGGGCTCGTCCCTGTTCTGCGACACGGCAACTGGAGTTGTTATGAGAGCACCGTCCTGCTGGAATATGTATGGCCCGGTAGTCCTTATCTCCAATTGGCCTGTCGATATCCTAACGAGACTCCTGTAGCTCGAAGATCTCAACATGGGCCGTCCGCTACTCCCGCCCGGAGACCCCAAGCTCCGCGCCCACTGTCGTGTATGGGCTGATCATGTTCGTCTGCCTCCATTTTCTCACTGTCAAGTCGTTTGCTGACGACGACAGATAAACCGTCACATCGTACCCGGCTTCTATCGTGTCCTCCAGGAACAAGATGCGGAGAAGCAAGCCGCGAATGCGCAGGAGCTCAAAGACAATATCAACAAGTTGGTCAACGCCGCTCATGTCCAGGGCCCGTTCTTCCTCGGACCGACTATCACCTTTGTCGACGTACATATCGCCCCATGGATCCTCCGACTGCGCCGGGTGCTGAAACCGTACCGTGGCTGGCCGGACCCCGAGCCAGGGAGCCGTTGGGCCGCCTGGGTGGATGCCATCGAGGCCAGTGAGCACATCAAGGCGACGACGAGCGGAGACGAGCTCTACTTGGACAGTTATGAGCGATATGCTGGTGGGTGGTCGATAACTTGGTTAGGCCTTTTAGCAGGCGCAAAAACTGACAGCGTTCGCAGAAAACCGGCCGGGAACGTCGCAGCTTGCGACAGCGATCAACGCAGGGCGGCCGCTTCCATAGTGATCACCCTGGCATGGTGCATCCCTAGACAGCAGAAGCTTTTTTGAGACGATTCCACGTCTCGGCTCTCGGTTGCACATGGGCAGTTTGCCCCTTCGGCATTCTGGCGGAATACAGCACTTCCCGAGGCCATCCGATTGAGATTTGACCAGGGTCAGCCAGTTTGAATCATTCTTGATACCCTCAACTTTGTCTTCCACCTCTGCTGCCAAACCCGAAGCCACCTCTTCCAGAGCCATCTGGGCCCCTGGGGCTGCGCGTAGGCTGCTGCCGCGGCGATTGCTGACCCCCATCGTAAGATTCTGCCGCTGTCTGCTGTTTCTCCCCCTTCTGTAGATATGGGGACTTGGGCTTGGCTGAATAGTTTGGATCGTACAGCTGCCTCGACTTCCCCGACGCAGCAGACGAGTCACGCTTCTCCCTTCTATCTCTCCCGCCGCCGCGGCTTTTCCCCTTTCCTCTACCATCACCACTGTGGTGCTGTCTGGGCGGGGTCGCGCTCCTCGGAGACGATGCGCCGGACGTGGTCGCGGAAGGGCTACCAAACAGCCTCTCACGCACCTCCTCGTACTTGCGCTGCTTCTCTTCCAGATCGCGCAGCGCCTTCGCCTGGCGCTCCTCTGGAGTCAGTTCGGGCGGCTTGTTCGTCTCCTCAGAGGAGTCGTCATCCTCGTCGCCGTCGAGGCCCAGACGGCTGACGCCCGCGGTGACAGAGTCGACTCCTGCCTGCCGCGCCGCGACCTGCGGTCTGCGGCTGAGAACGGTAATGGGGGGCTTGAATTCCTGTTTGAGAGGGACGTTGGAGCGGGTTTCCAGGTAGTGAAAGGTCTGAGCCGCTTCTCTAGATCGGACAGTTAGAATTGCTCGTATATTTTTCGGTGTCGGCATGTACATACGCTTCTTCCCACAATTTCCGGTTGAATTCTGCGATCTGCGCCCTGCGTTGGGCCTTGGCCACCTTTGAGGATACCTTCTTCTCCGGAGGGGGTGAGGGTTCAGAGGCTAGTTTCTGCAGCCATGTTGTTAGCTATGCCGTCGATAGAATAGATATGTAGTATATATTATGTGGCATAATATGCTTTCATATACGTACATCGGCGACTTTCTCCCAGTCATCGTCCCATGCGTCTGGGATCCCTGAAGGATTGGGGCTCATGGCCGGTGGTCGATGGGGAGGTCAAGAGAGAAGAAAAAAGAGGGATACGAAGAAGACGCGCCAGAGAGCCCTTGACTCTGCCCTGAAGATACAGCTGGGCTGCTCAGGCCTTCGAATCGCCCGTCGTCGACGGAGAGAGGGAGAGTGAGAGAGGCACGGAGAAAGAAGAGGTGAAGTAACCTGGAAAGAGGGTTTCAACGCTTGTAGTAGTGGGCGGAACGTTGAAGCGCACGGCCACACGGGTCGGGGCGAGTCTGCCGCTTGGTCGGACTCGCTGCAGTAGTAGGGCTGGGCCCGCTTCAAGGGACCGCCGCCGCCGCCGTGCTGCTCTCACCACCATCGTGCGGGGACACGTCTTCAGCGTAGCGGGGATCTCTACTACTGTACTATCACTGTCTGTTCCTGTCAACAGCTCTGCGCTCTCCTGTTATTTATTCGCTTGCTTCTACAACAGTGGTGTGTTTGTGAAGATTGAGTCTAGTCAAAATGTCTGCCGGTATGTTTCTCTGATACTGTCCTTTATCACCTGCAGTTATCAAGCAAAGAAGCTCTCCCCACCTCAACCCCTTCATTCATACATATACAGGTTGCAGCAACCGTCGTGAAATCCATCCTTCATCATACCCTGAAAAAGAGATAGAACCAGAACCAGAACTAGAAACAAGAAGCTCACACCACCACAGACCCAGACAACGACTCAGAGATGCTCTCCTCCCCCGAATCCGACGACCAGTTCTCCTCCCACGACGACGACAACAACGCCCGCGCCCGAACCCCCACCGGCGCCGGTCCAACAACAGCCACGCACACACACGACGAGCTCTCCCCGCCTGGGTCGCTGGGGCAGCACCAGTCATCAACGGCGACGGTAGCAGGAACAGCAGCAGGAACAGCAGCGGGACAGGAGAAAGGTTCAGGGACAGAGAAGCCGCAGCCCGGGGCGTCGTGGATGAACAAGCGCGCGGAGGAGGAGTACCAGCGCGCGATGGAGTATGTGGTTGATAAGGATTTTAGTTTGCGTATGTTTTCCCGTCTTATGTTACTATGTGGCTAGGGGATTTTTTTTGGAAAGGAAAGGCTAACGCTGTTGCTTGATGCTGGCGCAGGGGAGTTTGGGGATCCGTTCGATGAGAGGGATATGACTGAGAAGATATTTTGAAGAGGGGAATTTTGTCCTCCTGTCTTGAATGAAGAATGAGGAACGGAGGGAGAGAGAAGGGAGATTGGAGGTTGTGCGTTGTACTATACGGAGCTTGATAAGCAGGTATGCCGTGCCATATGATATGATGATTCTCTCCATGAATGATATCGGATTTATCGAATCTAATCTGGTTATTCTCTTGCAGAGCTCTACTCTATCTATTTATCTAGACTTGGACAGACCACGATACCCATTTCATTCATTGTTCAGCCGTACTTGATATGACTGTCGCAGCACGCGGATCTGATCGGACGTGTTGAAGACTCGTCTACACGTATCCCATGCTGCGAAGAATGGCAAGGAATGAAGAGTCTTACTATTATCATCCTTCACAACAGATGAATTAGGAGCTGGGCGGTAGCTCTGTTTTCTGGTCGAGGATTCCGTTCCCAGATACGTTTATCTGAGAGTGGAACAGGTCTATTGCCCGGTCCGGTCGCGGTCCACTCAGCTTGGATCAAGCATAAGAAAAGGAAAAAGAAAAGCCTTGTCCTTGCGTCTCAGACGGTGGAGCGTGAAGGAAGGTGAGGGAAGAACAGGAATAGGACCGGACCATGTTATATTGGACCAGACGACTCTTCTTCCTATCATATATTATTGCATTACCAATGTTATGTGATATGAATCGAGCTATTGATGAATGAAAAGAACATGGCGCCTTATCTGTCTTGGCTTGTCTTGTTGCATCCTAGAGACGTAGAAAGTAATATCCACTTCCCTAGTCGATGGACTACCGGATACTACAACTGTAGATACTGGAATCGCAATGTCTTCCAAGGACATAAGCACCTCATGGTGCTATGCCATCCATTGACGTTGGCTTCGTCAGCATGCTCCATTCCAGTCTCAATATCCTTGGAAATATCAATCTCTAGTTGGTGAAATTCAATTATCATCGGCATAATCGAAAAAAAGGAAAGAGAAAAGACTGAATCGAACTCCGTTTGTTTGTCGAACCCTGTACTGCAACATTATATTATTAGCTAGTAGTCATCCATCCTCTGGTCCCAATCCAACAAGCAGGAATTGGAATTGCAGGTAGACAGACGGATGAATAGACTGCATCAGTGACATCCAGATGAGATGATCAATTACTACCCTTCCGCATCTGATTATTATTAGACTACATGATTGCCAAACAGGGGTCCAGTGTATTAAGCGTGCATGTATGTATGTCCATAGATAGATAGATAGATAGATCTCGATGACACACGGAGTACAGTTACATGTCATTGCGTCTAGAACTTTATTATAAAGACTGGAAGAGGTTCTAGATAAGTATCAATCAAGTATGTGGTCTCCTCGGTTCAGGAGATGTTGGAGTCGTGTGACTGGCGTCTTCTAGGCAATCAAGAGGAAGAGCAAATTATATATGTAGGTAGGTAGGTAGGGTGCTGAGGCCTAAATTGAATCCAATCCAGTTCTATACAGAACTTGCACATAGGTGGTCAATTGATCTATATCTACACCTTCCTTGGAATTTTTTCCCCATATTCTAGATTATTGTCAGCGAACATGAGGTTTCAAATTGACCATCCTACTACCGTGTTGAAGTTAGTATCCGAACAACAACAGAGAATAAAAAAAAAGATCTAGAGCCATCGTCGAAAGACACCGGATTGCCTTTACGAAATTCTAAAAGATGACACAGACACAACTCTTTCTCTCCATATTGGTAGAAGAAGACAAAAAATAAATAGCTGGTCAGAACCGTACATTAAGTATTACGTAGACTCTCCATTCATTCTTCGTCATGCTCACACCTTTTTTGAAAAAAGGTGTTTCTTCGATTCAAAGTTACGTGTATCCATGCCTATCCGGACCGACACTGCAACGGCTTGTAAGTTGCTGCTGAACAGAGGTGGTATCCGGAGGCTTCTGAACAGGAAAGCTGGCCAAAGAAGGGATAGTTGAAGAATATCGGAAAACTAGGAACTTAGAGCCACAAATGATTTAAAAAAAAGGATGGCCAAAACACATCAGAATGCATAAAACTTTCAGGAACAGCACTGACTGTAAAAAAAACATTGTGATTGGTGCTATTACTGAGCTTGCCAGAGATACCAAGGACGATTTCGTCTGTACGGAGCAGGCGAAAGGTAGATAGAAGACTGGTCGTATCCCAGTTTTGATCTTGCGCATAGCGGATGCGGTTCATCCAACTTACATGGCATTCTAAATCTCAGTAGTTGAGTAATAGAACACACATGCATACTAAACTATCCACATGAAACATTATTATCACCTAGAATCAATGAAAATTAACTGCTGCGCTTGTATCTTCGACGAGATGTCTGTCCTCTGGGGATGGTGCCCGTGATACGGAAGCCGGTCTGCCGGTCGGGCGGTCCACGCGCTACTGCAGCCGGCGCGCGTTGGCACGGCAACGGGACGCCGTCCTCCGTATCCGGACTCGGTGCAACAAAAGCAAACCTGTCCTCGACTTCAACTCCGCCTGGATCTGACTTAGTTGCTGATATTTGTTTTCCCTCTGTAGCTTACTTCAGCAGTATATACGCTGTCCCTCATATGGGACCAGACGACATTATACATTGCATCTCTTACATTATACATACCATACCGACTCCGCGCTAGTCTTACGGAATTCGAATCGAACACTCAACGAAGCGACGCCCATCATGGATGGGGATCAGGCTACGAGCGCGCCTTGCTCGCCCCGACCGACAAGGTTAGTTACCGGCTGCCACGTACATTCCTCGCTTTGCTCTCTCCGCGCGTGTGTCTGTCTCGCGGGGTTTTGGTGATTCCAATTTGATTTACAGCCGGCTGGAGACCCCTGGCGAATTGCAACCGTCTGTTGTGATTATTGTTTCATCCTGCTGACGGCAGCCCTGACGCGCCCACGCGCGCGCGCGTCGCTTTTCCTCCATACAGTCTCGCCTCAAAGGTCGCAGAGGAAGATCGGTTCAGGTTCACGCCCGTCGCGTCGAAGACGAAGCCTCCCCGACTCTGGGACCGCAAGCCCTCGACCCCGTTCCAAGCGCGCGACAAGTCGCGCAAGGTGTGGAAGCGCTTCTTCTCCTTTTTCGGCAGCATGAAGCAGAGCGGACGCGGGCAGGATGATGCGGAGGACGAGCAGCTCACCGAGGAGATCAATGGGTCGGCGAACGCGGGAGTGGTCCGCGGCGTGAAGAGACAGTGTCTCGGTGCTGGTGACGCTGAGGCTTGCGTAGACACTGGAGCTGAACGCGGACGCTCGTTCCTGGAGACAAAGTGGGAGTTGGAGGCAACTAAGACACGACGTGAGTATCCATCTATTTACGGTCATTCAGGTTATGCAGGGAAGGCAGATGCTGACTGCGACGACAGACAAACACGCGATGAAACCTGATGACAACACTGAATCAATCGATGCTGTTAATACTGAGCAGGAGTTATCGACTGAAGTCAGTGGCATGGAGAGTCATGACGAAGTGGACCATGGAGAAAGTGACACGGAAGAGGTTCCACAAGAGGAAGATCGCCATGTGTCAACATCAGACCCCGGATCCATGGACATGGGGAGCTCGAAAGACGATCAAACTGCGGATAATCCCACAAGTACGCCAGACTCTGCTCAGGATGCGTCCAGTTCCAGTGGAGACATCCAGTCTCCTCGTCCCCAGACGCCGGATGGGACGGAGAACTCCGCCGTGGAGAAGCCTGACGAGGCGCACGACGATGCTGTTGCCCCATCTCCAAGTACAGGCTGCATGTTGCAGGAGAATGAGAAAGTCAACTCAACCGCCAGAGAAGCGACCGACGATGCAGTCGAGAAAGAAATTACTACGGATGAGACAAGCTCCGGAGAGCAGGATGGACAGGACTCGACGCAGGAGAACGACACTGCAGCAGCTGCAGACGTCAAAGAGTTGAATGCGGAGCAGGAGAAGAAGCTGATTCGCTCGGCCTTGCGACTGTCTGAGCTGGATGGAGAGGATGCGGAGCTCCTCAGCGACTTCCTGACGCGCGCCCAAGCCAAGCGCGCAGCCAACGCTGCGCTGACACCCCGGGAGATGGACAAGGCGGTGATATCCGACTCTCCCACGCCGCGGGCGCGTCGAGCTCTGGGGGAGCTGGACGGGAACTCTCCCTCTCCACAGAAGCCGTCCCCCTCGAAGGCCGCCAGCTCCCCGGAGGCGGAGAAGACCGACGATCAGCAATCGGCGACCCCGGGCTGTCGCAGGAGCAGCCGGACGCGGGCGGCGAAACAGCAGGAGCAGGCCGTGCCCAACCGCATCCCCCTCCGCCGCGCGAACGGGACCGAGTTTGTCTTCCTCTCGCGGACGGAGGCGCAGGAGCTGGCCCTGACGACGCGGCGCAACACGCGGCGCAACAAGGGCGACGCGCAGCTGCCGCGGATCGCGCTGCAGGCCATGGCGCAGAAGCAGGAGGCCGAGCAGGCCGAGCCCGAGGGCAGCGCGGAGGAGTCGCAGCGCAGGTCGAAGCGGGCCGGCGGAAAGCAGGTGTCGTGGAACGAGCAGCGGCTCGTCGAGTACGCGCACGATGACGTCCCTGTGGAGCCCGCGCCTGCCGCTAGCGCCGCCCGCGCGCCGCGGCGGCCGCCAACCGGCGCCAAGTCCGCTGCGGCCCCCGCCCTCCCCAGGGCATCGTCCACCACCAAGCCCAGCACCCCTGTCGGCCAGCGCAAGAAGCTCACGCCCAAGTCGCCCAGCGCCGCGCTGCTGGGGACTCCGGCCTCCAAGGCGATCGGCAAGGCGGCCGTCAAAACGGGAACCACCAGCAGCAGTCGCAGCAGCAGCAGCAGCAGCAGCAAGACCGCGGCCGGTGTCAAGAAGAGCAGCAGCATCCTCAAGGCCGGGGCGGGCAGCACCCCGATGCCGAAACGCGTCCGGGCGGCGAAGAAGTGAGGCGGGACAGCGGAACCTATCCCTTACGAGACACGCCTGGTGATGATTCGGTTGTACTGTACATAATAATCCACTGCTCGTTGTGTTTCATGGGATATGTTTGAATTGTACATAGGGATTGGCGTACAGGGACAGTAATGGAATAGCTCCTTGCCACTATTCGGTCCGATCAGCATGTGAATTGTGGGCCGGTTATGTGCACCGTGTTACGACGGAGACAGACCGCTCCCGTCCGCTGCAAGTGATGCATTGCTAGCGTTGCAACCGTCTGGAGTCCCTGTTTTGACAGGAGTACTCTACAGGACAGGACGACCGACTGAGCACATGCTGTAAACCTACCAATCCTTTCTCCGCAGTCCGACTCCGACTCCAAAAGTGGATGCCGATCGCTGCCTGCGGCCGGGTTTTCCCGATGCTGAACGCATTATGCACGCAGTGCGCTGTAGCAATAATAATAAGTTTGTAGCATCGTTTTCTTTTTTTTCCCCCATCGTTTCCCCCCTTTCTCTGCGAGTCCATTCGGAATACCTCCTCCGATCCATACTTGTGCCCTCTCGATCTATGGACTTCCAAGTCCTTACCTACTATAGCCCTATGTAGCCTCCCTGTCGGGTCCCCGGTGGAAGGTTTGTCTTTTCTTTTTGCGGAGTACGGAGTTTGGAGTTACCCAAGATCCCTGTGAATTAGCCGTGGACTAGGTACTTGTACCACGGTGGATTAGGTATCCATGTACTGTACTTATGCGGATGGGTGAAAAGGGAAGTACTGTACCTAAGTTTGTGCTATGTAGGCAGGCCTGCAGGCTGCACGATAGAGAGCGGGACACAGGACATAAAAGTCCGGCGGCTAGTTACCTAGATATATACCTAGGTAGTCGGTAATTGATGGTGATGGTAAGTGGTGGGTGATGACGACATGACTCGGCTTGACATATGCGCAGTATCTCTCCATCTGTCTAAGTAACAGTACAACTACTTTCTGGCTGGGTACGTTTCGTAGTGGTCGGTACCTTTGTCGTAGTTCGGAGTTACGTGCATGCATACAGGGCTGTAGCCTGTAGCCTGTATAGCCTGCAGGTTAGGTTAGGTTAAGTTTGGTCTGGTGGGTTAACAAGAGGTAGGTTAAGGGTTCGGTTCGGGTTCTCCTAATTCTTGGGTCTTTTCTATTTATTATATCAGGCGGCGGCAGGAAGGTTTTCTCTTCTACAGTAGTATTCCTTGGATGAGGCTGGTTAGTTGGACCGTTGGGGACTCAATAATCATGACAATGATCATATGTCGTGGTGATTGGATGGATCATGGATGGAGCTGTCCATGTCTGGAACTAGAGTACACTATGTAGACTTGTCCGGAGTGGCAGTAGTAAGTAGTAGTGGATGTGAGAGACGCGCACTCAGTAGATTACAAAGTGAATCTATCAGCTGTCAAAGATCAACAATTGAGGTTTCAATTCAATTTTATTTATTTATTTTGCGATGCAGGTCTGCTCTGTTCTGGTTATTGGATTGTCTATACCCCAGAGTTTGGATGCGGGAGAGACAAATTGATGGCGTTATTCAATGGCCGTCGATCGTGTTTAACTGATTGATTGGGTCCTTTGCTAGCAACATGTAACTTGAGATTGTCTTTCCTCCCGGCATCCGCTTGTTTCTCTGCTTGCTGCCTGCTCTCCATTGCACTGCACGTACCATACCATCCGGATTCCGGGATCATATACATGTGATCCTCCGGAAAGAATCCAAGGTAGGTACTGTACCTACCCTAACCTTGACTTGCGAACGGAGCACGAGCCCTGAAACTACTAACTACTGTGCCTAAATCAACATACCATACCGAACCAGGTCGAGATCGGACGTCCCCGACCAAGTCAAGCCAAGCCCTAAGCCCTTCGCCCCAAAGATGGTCGATCAGGGCTCAAGACTGACGGAGTACCGAGCTCCGCTCGGGCTCGGTTTGCTACCTACACAGTACATAGGTCCCGCCACCTGTGCACAACAACATCCACGGTCCAATCCATAATAATACGTGATTTACGAATTATTACTCCGTATATTATTTTACTGTTGCGGTGGAGGCTGCGGCCCACACAATTACAGTAGCAGTGGATGGACACACCGCCGCCCCTGTTCCCCCCCTCCCCCCCCGCCCATTGCAAGGCTCAACGGTACCAGGCTACCAGCCACACAAACGCCTCTCTCTGGAGAGCAGGGCCCGCCCGGCGGAGCCTAAACTTCTTCCGGCAGATGGGACCGGCCAATCGGCGCGCGGACTCGGGTCGATCCCCTGACTCCCCTCGGATTCCACGTCCCGGAATTGCCAGGGTTGGCATGTTGAAGTGGACTCGGGCTTTCCCACCGCTCGCTCGATCGGGAATCGTCTGGCGCCTCGCCCAAAAGCGGCGAATCTCCGGCCGCCCGGCACGACGGGACCGTGGCACCGTGCGAGGAGCGGTCTGGCGCTGGCAGCCTGGGGGAGGGCTGGTGGCCTTGCTGCCTGAGGCCGCTGGGCGATGATGTATGTGAGTACAAGTTACCCAGGAGTGAGTGTTTCTGTACGGAGTGCGCAGGAGAGAATAACAGTAACGGGATTGGTATAGATTCTGTTCCTTGTTTTTTCCTATCTTCTGGCCATCTAGAGGTCTTTGTGTATCCATGTTGTGTGTAACCCTCCCGTCGTGCGGGATGGACGGGATTTTCCACGCAAAAACGCAACGAGGAAGCCAGTCACATATGTGTATCTAAACCCTGCTAACCGGTAGCACGGTTCTCCGAGATAAATAAACCGAAAGAAAACTTTGTTTGTTTCGTGTGTTGCTACATCGTATTCCCAATTCGTATCAATCCACCGCAGGTCGATCGTAAGAGGGGAAAGGGGGAATAAAACCAGAGACAATCGTCTTCTAGAGACAGCGTTACTCGTTGGTGACAGCCGCCTTGGCCTCCTCGGGCCAGACGTCGTAGCCGAACGTGTCCTTCATGTTGACGAAGCGGAAGTGCCGGCCCTCGGCGACCTTGTTGACGGCCTCGAAGTCCTCGTCGGACAGGTCGATGAGCTTGAAGTTGGACTCGATCCGCGCCGGGTTCGAGCTCTTGGGCAGCACGACGTAGCCGCGGCGCAGGCCCCACGCGATCAGGACCTGCGCCAGCGTGTGGCCGCTCTTCTTGGCGATGGCGTTGAGCGTCGGGTTCTCGTTGACCTTCTCGCCCGTCGTGGGCACCTGGTTCTGCGAGCCCAGCGGCGAGTACGCCTCGGGCATGATGTCGTGCTCAAAGCAGAAGTTGACCAGCTCCGTGTTGGGGATGAACGGGTGGATCTCGATCTGGTTGACGTGCGGCTTGATCTTCGCGAAGCCGAGCAGCTGCTTCAGGCCGTGGATGGTCCAGTTGGACACGCCGATGGCGCGCGCCTTGCCCTCCTCGTAGATCTTCTCCATGGCGCGCCACGTGGGCTCTGGGTTCTCGGTCAATTCCTTGATGATCACGTACTGTCCACAGTCAGCATCTTGGTCAATTGAGGAGGAGGAGGAAGAAGAAGAAGAAGAAGAAGAAGAAGAAGAAGAAGAAGGCAGGACACACCTTGCCATCGGGCCCGATCTTGGGCTTCTCCTGGCTCTCCTTCTCGGCGGCAATGGGCCAGTGGACGAGGAAGAGGTCGACATAGTCGAGCTGGAGCTTCCGGAGCGAGTCGTTGAGAGACCAGAAGACGTCCTCGTAGGCGTGCAGGTGGTTCCAGACCTTGGTGGTGACGAAGATGTCGGAGCGCTTGACGGCGGGGTTCTCCTTGAGGAAGTCCTTGATCGCCTGGCCGACCTCGTCCTCGTTCATGTACATCCAGGCGCAGTCCAGATGGCGGTAGCCCGTCCGGAGGGCGTGCAGGACGGCCTTGTACGTCTCACCCTTGGCGCCCTCGTTGGCGAAGGTGCCAAACCCGAGTCCGGGGATGGTCACGCCATTGTACAGCTTGAAGGTGACGCCGGACGACATCTTGGGTCGCGGGAGCAGGAATTCTCTGAGACGGAGAGGGGATGGGTATCTAGACGGGGTGATATGGCAAAGAACGAAAGAAGAGCAGCGGTCTGCGGGTTATCTCGACGGCGCGGGCAAGGGGCCGGGGCAAGCTGTTCCGCCCGTCGTCGTTTGCTCTCGAGGGACTTATCCCGGACACGCAGGGCGGGACGACCCGGGACCGCAGGGGACAAAGATCGCCAGACCATCCACAGGACAAAAAGTTAGCCAGCGCGACGATGACATCACGGTGGTTCTGCTCCTCTCCCGCTGCCTGCGTTCTGACCCGCCGGCGCCCGCTCGGCCTGGCGATCGGCGCTGTACAGCTTCATGCTCCCTCCATCCTCCCACGGACGACGCTCCTCCGACCCCCCCCCCCCCCCCCCCCCCCCCCCCCCCCCCCCCCCCCCTATCCACTCCGGCGCGCTCCCGCCCACTCAGCGCGCGTCAAGCCTCCACGGTCCCCGGCAGGCCGCAGCATCCGCTGCACGGCGTCCCGCTCCGACGGCCTCCCGCTCGTCGTGGCCCGCCTGCTGGATGCCTTCTATCACGTCACTCAACATCCCTGTGCCAGGGTTGGCTCGCGCCGGCCGAGTATACAGGGTCAACCCGTCAGGAATGGGCAGTTGCTGGCCACCGTCCAGGGGTCCGGAGGACCTGAACTGGGGACAAGTGTCAACCCTCTGCTCCATCCAAACCCAGGTCCTGCGGCCGGTGCTCCGCTTTTCCCGCTCCGCCATCTCCCAGCACTGGTTGTGTTGCCAATGATGACGATAATTCTCAGGAATGATGATACGGCAGTGGAGCCCGTGGTTCCCAGGTGCTGAGAGCCAGGCTGTATCTGGCTGATCGCCACTGGACAGGATTTTACAATATATACCCTCCAGGAACCCCTGGTTCGGATCCAGTTTCTCTCCATCAAACTCTTCAAACCTCATTGAAGAGATTTTCCCTCAGTCTTCTCCCTTCTTCCCCCCTTTCCTCCCTCATCTCTCTCAAAAACTATATCTCCGATCGGTTAGACAGACGGAATTTGAATACCTCCATATCCTCTCTTTCTTGCCTTGCTCGAGCTGTCTGACAACATGCCTCGCTTCGACGACGATGATTTTGGAGTCGAGGCTGCTCCCGTCGAGCCCTCTCGCAGAGACGACACCGAGGACAGTGTTCCTGGATCTATCACCATCCCCAGGGATCCCAAGGATCAGGGAGATGTCATCGAGGTCCCGGCCACGAGAAGCTCGATCGGTGATGCTTCCCAATACATGCACAGCCTCAGCCTGTCCCCGTCGATGAAGGAACGCCGGGGGTCGCGAAACTCGTTTGGCACTTCCCTGCCTATCCCCAGGTCTCCACGGCCATCGAGGCTTTCCGCCGTGGTCACCGCGGATGGCGCCCGTGCCGGTGCTCCCCCGGGCTCGGTTTCCCGGGATATCTTGGCATCGCAGATCCAGGACATGTCCAAGGAGAAGGTCAAGGCCGCCAAGAACATGGCTTTTGTGTTCGACATCGACGGTGTCCTGGCCCACGGCAACGAGCTGATCCCAGAGGCCGCGGAGGCGCTCAAGATGCTCAACGGCGACAACGAGCTGGGTATCAAGATCCCCTACATCCTCTTGACCAACGGCGGTGGTAAGACCGAGGCGGCCCGGACACAGCAGCTGTCTGAGATCCTTGGGGTTCCAATCTCGACCGACCAGTTCATCCAGTCCCACACGCCGATGCGGGCATTGGCGGAGTACTACGAGACCGTCCTCGTTCTGGGCGGCGAGGGCTTCAAGTGCCGTGAGGTCGCCGAAAACTACGGCTTCAAGAACGTCGTCCTCGCCAAGGACATCCTCGCATGGGACCCGACTATCTCACCATGGAGATGCTTCACTCCCGAGGAGCGCGCTCAGGCCCGAGTCCGCGACTTCTCCAAGGTGAAGTTCGACGCCATCCTTGTCTTTGCTGATTCACGCGACTACGCCACCGACATGCAGCTCATCATGGATCTGCTGCTCTCGGAGAACGGCCGGCTCCTGACCCGCGCCAAGGACCCGGTTTCCTCGCGCATCCCTATCTACTTCTCGCAGGGTGACCTCGTCTTCCCGACCGACCACAAGGGCCCTCCCCGACTGACCCAGGGTGCGTTCCGCATCGCTGTCGAGGCCATGTACAAGGCCATCACCGGCGTCGAGCTGGAGCGCGTCGTGTACGGCAAGCCCGAGTTGGCCACGTACAAGTACGCGGATGAGGTGCTCCGCGCCTGGATGGAGCAGATCCACAACGAACAGCATCTGCCCGAGAACATCTACATGATCGGTGACAACCCGGCTTCCGACATCGTTGGCGGTAACATGTACGGCTGGAACACCTGCCTGGTCCGTACCGGCGTGTTCCAGGGCAAGGAGGGCGAGAACGACCCCAACAGCCCGGCCAGCTTTGGTGTCTTCGACAACGTCCTGGAAGCCGTCAAGGCCGTCGTCCGCAAGGAGCTGGGCGACGACTTCAAGTTCAAGTGGAACCCCAAGATCAACCCTGTTCTGCATGGCGAGGGTATCTCCGCGGTGGAGTGAACTGATTTCCCTTTTATCTGGGTTTTCCCCCATCGCTCTATAGAGACGAGCGTTTATGTGTTTACGACTACTGCTGTCTGATGCCAGGCTGCGTCACCAGTGCTTTTTTTCGATTTCAGAGCTATAGATATCCTTGCTGCTTTGCTGATAGAGTCCGCCCAAGGCGGTATACAACAGTTTGAATTTTTCTTCCGTTTGTCTTTTATTTTTTTTTTTCGGGACTGGGGACAACTTCTCAGTTTTCGCGGGGATAACGAGGCGAAGGTTAGAAGTACAAGGGCACACATATGTTCAAATCATGTCATTCTACATTCTAGAGATAGATCACTGGCTGAAGAAGAACTCTCTAAGAGAGGAATATAGAGATTCGGGTATTCCATCTAGGTACACTGCATACATGCTCTACGGTTTCATCGTAGTCTGTTCAACAGTTGATTGCTTGTGAGAGCAGGTTGTCACAAGCTTGTTTCTCTTGGTTAATTACACATCTTGAGAAGTTTTCTGAACCGCTCAAACTCGAAATCTGGGACCCATGACATCAAGCGAAGACAACACAAGGACAAAGACCTCTCCAATAATGTGTCTGTCCGCTGCCTTCCGAGACGAAATAATGAAATAAGACGTCTATTATCATTATTATTCTAATCGAGAGCCCTGCTCCGCATGCCATTGCCAAATAACCAATTGACTTTTCCAGCAGTCGACTCACTCTCCACTGTCATTTATATTGATCCATTCATGCCCAGACTACCACTCTAGGCTAGGTAGGCAAAACGCGACGCGGCTCTTCTCAGGAACCAACCGAATTCAACACCGATCCGAACATCCGAGTTGAGTTGCACGTCCGCATTGCAACTACGTATCCATGACATGACATGACGGGCTCGAGTTGGTTGACGTGTCCCGTCAGGTCAGGTCAAGTGGCGAGCCGAAACCGAACCCCGGTTAAGTCTTGCATTATTGCTCGGTTGCGGTCGGGAGGGAACCCTGGGACTTTCTGTCTCGTTTCCATTGTTTCACTCGAGCTTATTCGACTTTGTGCAATTATTAATTAATTGACCAGTTATGAGAGAGCCTAGGGGAAAATTTTTTTTAAAGAATTTTTTTTTCTTTCTTCACCGAATACTATCCGAGCAATTATTATCGTTGCCTGTGCCTGTGCCCACTGTCACCCCTGTCATGTCCCTGAAACAAGTCCACCTCGCACTCGCGAATGAGAGGTCGTGAATGATGTCGTCCGATTCGGATTCGACGGGGAGGTCAAAAAAAAGAAAAAAAAAAATTCAAGCTCTATAAAGTAATATTATTAATTTAATAATACGGATAGCCGAATTCCGATTCGAGTTTCGACCTCAGATCTTGCAAGATCCGAGATCTCGCAGACATGCCATGTGCCGCCATGGGACTGGACTGTCACTTTAAAACAGCCAAGGACCCAAAGAACGTCGAAAACTTCGAGATTTTCTCTCTCTCTCTCTTTTTTTTTTCTCTCTTCCTTTTTCTTCTTTCTGATCTCATTCTCTCATTATTCTTTTCCCCATCCGGTCAGTACGGTACATTATTATTGCAATGGTATCCAGGATGCTAGTAGTAGTAAGCCCTTAGGGCTAATGCCCTACCTACATCACAGCCCTAAGCGACAGCCGGTTCCCACCTCCTCCCCGGACCCGGCTAGCCGGCGGCGCCGGCGGCTCGCGGCTGTGGCGTTTGGTGCGCGCGCGTGGCGGAAGGAGGTTAAAGTCATGTGATCTGTAAGAGCCCGGTCATGTGAGTGGATTAGGGCTCGTGTGGTCATGTGTTCGGTGATGCGTCTGTTCTACTCTGTATGGATTATGTTGTTCATCGCCAAGGTAATGTACCTCCTGCTATTATTAATTCAGTAGGTACAGTACCTAGGTATGTATGTGGATATGTACAGTAGAGAATACCTGCGAGTAGAGAGTATATCCAGACCAGGTCCCTCTGAGTTTAGTTGGGGGTGTTGGAGACCTATTCTAGAAGTTCTGTTCTGTACGTACAGGAGTCGGATTGATTGAATCTGTTTGGAGCCGGCTCGGCTCTTCTAGTACAGTACATCATGGAAGGGAAAAAAAAAGGGGAAAAAAGGGAAAAAAAGGGATTACTTCTTCATGCATATCTGTCAAGCCAGGTAGACTACCTACTAGTTGACCTGCCTACCGCATTACCTAGCTAGATATGGCCCGGTTAAAACATTACGAGAGAGGACTCTTGGCACAACTCAATTCGATTCAGACTTTAACAGGCTTTTTTTGCCCCCTTCTGTCTGGGTTTTTTTCTACTTGGGATGTCTGTATGCCTACACAGCCTAACTATCTAAGTACAGTACATGCCTACTTCTCCTACATAGATATTCCGGTGAACTGGGGGCATTTTGACACTTGCAGGCGCTTTGCCAAAGAAGCTGGGCAACCCTCAAGCCATGTAGAATAAATACAATACTCGCAGGCACAGTACCCCCATAGTACTGTATCAATCACACTACATATAGAGCATAGCACTGCAGTACATATGTACAATGCATACTACGTCTGGAAGAACAAGACCAAAATGAGCTGATTCAATTGCTCTGCATTATTTATCTACCAAGTAGGTATCTAGTCCATCTAATTGATATGATCTCAATCTGGATGAAAACTACCTAAAGTGAAGAAAGTGAAAAAAGCATCTGCCCACTAACTTAGGTGCCTACCTCCATACACGGTAATAGGCTAGGTAAATAGACAAAGAAAAAGAAATGTGAGTGTGATAGCGCACTTGAAATAGGCCTTTTTGGCGATAGCGATAATCCGTGGGCATTATGGGATATTGCTCTGCCTCCTTAACCATATGGGGGATTGTTTTCTTCCCCGGACCGCTGTCCCTAGGTATGCACCGTCTACAGACAGACAACTTCTATCTTGGTAGGCCAAAGTCAACACACGCACTCTCTCTTTTCTCTTCACCTCTGCAGGATTGATTGAAGTCTAAGCAGGCTTGGTGATACCTTTGCCAAGGGGAGCAAGGCGATTTTAACATCTTATCTTGCCTTAGACGGCTTGTAATTTCCTTGTTTATTCATGATTGACATTGCTATATACCTTCCGACTGAGATCTGATGTGATTATACGCGCTGAATTGCCTAGGAAGAAAAAAAAATTCCCAAACACTGAAGTGCGAGGATATATTTTTGGATCTAGATCTGGGATGCTGAATTCTCGTGTGCAAAACTGAGGCTAGAATTTAGAATCTGGCACCTGGAATAAAGATAGATAAATGTCTTGTCAAAGGATTTGTTTTTCCTTTGATGGCCTGAAATCGGACCATTTCATCCCACAACCGCTACTTTTTACACTACGCTGGATTTGATATATTGTAGCTAGCTAGTGCCACTATCAATTGAATCAACAAAAAAGCTACAGGAAAAAAAGGGAATATACACCTGTGTAGATATGGATACATAACAAGTAAGCATAGTAGGTACCTATGTACCTATTTACGTATGCAGATGATAGAATACAGAAAAACAAGTTGCTTTTCATATGTGGATTGCAGGTGTTGTCACTCCCGGAAAGAAGAATCATGGAAAGGGGAGAATCGTACCTGACATAATTTGGGTCGATTGAAAGAAGTTCAAACGGACAAAATTACTGGCCACTGGCCACTAAGTACTCTACTGGGGTTGCTTAGCTGTACTACCGGCTGCTTAAAAAGATAGGTACCTAGGTAAGCACACATACGTCTCGTACCGTAGGTATGTGCAGACATGATACAATTACGTGTCTTTTCAAGCGGTGGCAGTATTGAGGTGTTCCGCAAGGATTAAGTACCGAGGTTATGACAGAGGACCGTCGGTGAGCGGCTGGGAAGGATGGTTCCTGAGGAATTTCTTTCAACAATGAACTCCAGATATAATCATCTATCTGACGTCTATCTTTATATAAAACAATTTGTTTCATATGATTGTATTTCTTTCCTTTTTTTTCTCTTCCCATACAGCATGCGTACAGCTATTCCGCGGCTTCTTGCCGAGTTGGGTTCTAGGTAGCCACAGTTCAGCGCCGTTCCTCAAGGCTTTTTTTTTGTTCTTGCCATATTCTTCGTCTATAGCTATCCCTGCTTCGGCGAGCTTTCCTATTCAGAAGTTTTTGGATAGGTATTGTCCCTATCCAGCAGCAACTACAAGTCTTTGCAGCATCGATCTCGATAGGCATAGGTACACATAGTCCTGGATCTTGAAGAAAGAAAAAGGTATGAGCATGATGAAGAACGAAGATGCTTGAAGAATCTACGCATCTAATGGGAGACCTGACGAGCTATTTATTTTTTTTTTACCAATAATGGCAAGGAAGAGATGTGTCTGAGTCATCTTTTAGTAAAGGAAGAAAGGCGGTCTGGCGTCTTCGAAGATGGCTCTAGATCTCTTTATTCTCCGTTGTTCAGATACTAACTTCACACAGTGGCAAGGTCAATTTAAACTTTGCGTTGCTGACAATCTGGAAGATCAAAATAAAACCCGAGGAATGTGCCGATATAGATCAGTCGATCTATATGCAAGATCTGTGTAGATATGGCTTGAATTCAAGGCTCAGCACTCTGCCTATAGTAAAGTATTCTTTGATATCCTAGGACCGCCAGTTGCGCGTACTAGATGAAGCAGATTCATGGCAGTTCCACTGATTTCCTAATACCATCGTAGAACCCTCTTCCCATCTCCATAATTAGGTTCGAACCGATACCATACATTGTATGTCATTGAGATGTACATGTGCATCGGTACATGCATATCATACATGTCCAATCCACCGACATCGGCGGTAATGAAGCCTAATGAGATGCAGAAGAGCAATCGTCTCATCTGCAGCTGTTATGCATCTGTACATGCATATGTTCATGCTGAACCAAGGGATTCTCGACTTGTCACCGAAGGGTGCCAAATGACATACAAAAATATTTGGCCGAGGAAACCGAGTCTTTTCACCGGAGCCAGCACTCCCCTGTGTATATTGCAGGGTTTTATCAAGGGAGTTGCTGCCGTAGCAGACAGAGGCTTGCATTGACGTCTTTGATCAACTGATTGATGATCATGGAAGACTGAGCTTGCGGTCAGAAAAGTTGAACATGATTTCTGCAGTTGCTACTATCCGGCCATCACCATTCTGGTAAAAGAAGGCGAAATCTGAGACAGTGGGCGTGTAGTACAGTAATCGAGCATAGAGCGACAAAGATGACAATTGGCTTCTGCAGCTAATGGATTTCTTTATGAAAATGATATCCCGTAGAATATAATTCTTGCAGTCTGAAGTATGGTCATCGTAGAAGAACCATATCATTCAAAAGCTCCTGCATAGTTCAGGGGAAGCTACCTAGGTAGTTGAAGAATCTAAAAAAAAAAGCTATACATATGTATGTACGGCAACAACCTTGTGCAGATTAAATTCATTTGCTTCCTAGATCAAGTCTTTACTCGGATCTATACTACAGCAGCTGTGTTTTGATGCACTGTACTTATTAAATATCTATCATGCCTCCTACATGGCCTTTTCCACTTATATATCACGTCAAGCCACCCTCAGGATAAGACCAAGATAATAACGCAAACTCCAAAGCCAACAGCCGCAGCGGGCGCGTATATCTACATACCTACCTGATAGGTAATGCTGCTCAAAAATCATATGTGGTTTTCCTAGCGTTTACTGCCAAGCAAATGCTGCTGTTGCCTGCTTGGAAACTGCATACAGTACACCCGTGTGTAGAAAGTAATAAAGGTTGTGGCGGTGCGTTGATCCCCAATAAACATGGTCTACAAACGGACCAGATAAATAAATCGATAAATAAATAGCAGATACCCCATCCTCTACTCCATCTCCCAGCGTGGCAAGGCGAAGCCTGACGGGGCGCAGAGGTTCGGTAGTGAGTAGCCAATATTTCCGTTCCAAGCTAACAGACCGAGGGGAAAAGAAAGGACCTTTTGAGTCTTCGTAGCATCCCACCTGTGGTGGAACATGTGCGTTTTTTTGTTTGTTTGTTTGGCTTGTGTAACGACAGGCCTAGATAACTAGACCTAAAAGGGCCGTTGGTTTATCTTGAGGACAGAAAACAAGGGGGTGAGCAATATAAAAGTAAGAATAGACCTGTGTTACCAGCAAAACCTATATATCGGGTTGCTGCGTGAGTCGACCACGAGGGTCCGAATCTGTCTGAAAGGAGTGTCTTTATATACATGCCGCTCATGCTGGGTTCCTGGGGATGATAGAATGGGATCATAGTCTTGGATCGTGGAGTTGGATCATAGAATTGGATCGTAGACGATTCATCACGTGACCTACTTCCTAGTCCCTAACAGCTTGTTTATCTCTTGAATAATCTCGAGTCAAGAGATTCGATGATCCATGGTGGTTCAATTCGATTCATTATTTTTATTTAATTCAAGTAGCATCTGAGCTTCTAGAAAAAGGGGGACCAGAGAATAGAGTGGATAATAGCTCAGCAATTAATTCAGTGAGCTGGCCTGTGTTGCTGGCCCAGGGGGCCAGCGCTCAGGAGAATAATGTCTAATGCGTTATTCCCGAGCGCGGGCGGGACGATCTCTATCCGTAGATCTCGCCACCACTCACTGGATTCTTTCGTGTCCATTCACGGGATATGCCTGTATCAAATAATAATCAAGCTGGCTGGTAAGAACCTACCTAGGCAAACCCTCCCCCCAACCCCCTTATTGGGAATACACCGGGTGAACCTTGGAAGACCTCCAGGGGTGATACTAACTAATATAATGCTTAACCCACGTGGCTGGGAAGCTTCTTCTTCTTCTTCTTCTTCTTCTTCTTCCCCTTCTTATTATTAATAGTAGTAGGTAGTGCTGTACTAGCGAACCGTCTTAGCCAAACCAAAGTTCCGGGAAATTGGAAAATGGATCTGAATCCTTAATTCCGGGGACGTGCGTACGTAGCCCATCTCCATACTGTACGGAGGAGTTGCTACCTAGTTTCCCCGCACAGACAATCCTCCCTAGGTTTACTGTACTGGAGAGAGCCCGCGGCAGCGGACTAGCAGTAACTGTGACAGCTGACAAGTCATCTACTCCTGTCGTCCCGTACCCACAGAACTTGAGATCCGCCGTCCCGCTAACCTGGGTCTCGTGATCTCCTGGAGACTAGGCCTGGCTTGGCTCGCTGCGCAGCCTCATTCTTATTTCGATATCCGGTCCCGCGGTCCTGTGCGCTGTTGATTTATTTGATTGTGTCTCACTCTCATTTTGGATTCAGTCGTTGACATTATTGCTGTGTAAGATCAGGTTGTCTCAGGCAGCGCCAATTCGTACTCCGTACTCTGTAGGGGTGTATTGGGATGAATGCCAAATCGCACCTGCAGGGGCAGTCCAGCATGGACTGTACCATTTGCGTTCAGAGTTTTCTCCCCCAAACCCCAGACAGGCGGTCACTTTCTTGGCTTGAATAGCGGAAGATCATGCAAATAAGAACTCCTGCAAACCATGGGATATTAATAATAATAGAGAGGTGGTCCGGGATCCTGGCATCTGGTCTCCACTGTTTTCTGGAGAAGCTTCTGACGTTGTACGGAGTATGGGGTCACTGTGGTTCCAGGAGATGCGCGGAGTCGATGTCCGACGATCCATGAACCAGGGATGGCTCCGCGCTGGATGATGCTGTGGATGTCCTGGCTCCACGAACGGCTCTCGAGTTCTGCAGTCCAGCAATGACGGAGAGCTGCAAGGGGCTGGTCAGGTTCCTAGGAGGTCAGGAGACCGGGCTCAGGTGACCATCCGACCACGCTCTGGCCTGCCGCGAAGCGCTCGAAATCGATGGACAGACACGGCATACGGAGTGGGGAGCATGGAGTGCAGCAAAACGGTCCACGGTGTCCACGGTCCGTCGGGTGACAGAGGGACTCTTTGCCGCCGGCTCCCCGCAGCCCGGAGGGTCGGGGCGCGACGTTCGCGAACCCTGGAGAAGCAGGACGACCCAGGGGCGAGTCGCGTAGTACCTGTTAGGTAAGCCGAATGCGCTGGATGGACGGCGGCCGGGGGCGGCGGCGGCGACTGACGTCGGCGGGGACCGGGGCTGTCCGGGGTAGCGCCAGCGGCCGATCCGCGGGCGCTGGCTGGAACACGTGCTCGGCCTGCTGAGTGTCGTGACCGTCGGATGGGCCGCGCGGGCAGCCGACGGCGGGCTGGGCGCTGCTTTCGATTATGTCACAGAATGCTCCGGCTGCCAGCAGACCGACACGACCAGGACGGTGACACCATCCTGACCGCATGTTGGCTCTTGGCCAGCATGCCGTGCTCGAGGCATCCGTCCGGTGTGCCCATGGACGACCACCGTTCCATGTCCCCCGTAGCTGTCGACGCAAGGGCAGACAACGTACAGACCGTGCTGTCAACGGTCTTGGCCGGCAGGTAGCAGGGGCAGCTTGAGCGATCGACGCAGTGCAACGCAGCTCATCTCGGACGAAACACCCGTCAACAGCTCCCCTCCTCGACCTCACGCTCTCCACACCCAAGAACCGCCCGTGCCTTCCACGGTCCCTGCCGTCGCCTCCATGTGGTCGCGATCCGTGGCGCCCTGCCCGACGGCTCCAGCGCCCGCCGGGCTGGGCCCGCCGCTCCATCGCCGTCGAAAATTCAGGCCCTGCTCCCTCTCTCCCTCCCGCATCTCTCCTCGATCATCGTCTCTGCCCGGCGTGACCGTCGTCTCTGCACCGTCGTCCCCTCCGCGATCTAGCAGCTTCCGGTCCCCTCCTCAATCGTGCGCTCGCCCCGGGCTGCAGGCGCCATCGGCCGCGTCGTCCACCCGCTGCATTCTGTGACTAACAAGCTTCTCCATCCCGTCGGCCCTCCATCTCCGCCACCCCTCGTGCGGCCCTTCCCGTCCTCCCTGCATCGCCCCAGGCGGTCCCAGACGGCCTGTGCGATCCGGGGATAGCTTCTCCCTGCCAGCGTCTCCCTGTTCAGCGCCCGAGTCGGTGCTTAAAGGCGGTCCTCTCCTCCCGTCGCCATCATGGATCCCGCCGCGTCTCCAGCTGGCCCCCAGCAGAAACCCATCCTCTCCCGATTCACCACCGCTCCCGCCGGTGACATCTCCCCGCACGACCATTCGAGAGACTCCTCGCCTCACTCGGCCCATTCCTCGGGCTCCCGTTCGAGGTCCAGCAGTCTGCGGCGCCTGTCGTTCGGCTCCGTCAAGGAAGACGTCACAGGTATGATCGATTCTCTTTGTCCCGATGGGATCCGGCTCTCCTGCTCGCACTGCGAGTCGGGATACGTCTCCCTTGGCCCCTGCAGCCCCTTGCTGACCGTCATCCAACCCAGGGATCGCGCAATCTTTCGTCGATACCCAACCGCCACCATCACCCCAAGACAAGGCCGACCAGCCTGCATCCGTCGCCACCTCGGTTGACATGCAGCACACCCCGGACTTCTGCTGCCCGTGCGGCGGCTTCCTGGGCTGGAAGCAGATCCGTCTGGGCGGCAGGAGCCTCAGCAAGAGCTACACCGACCTCCAGCTGCTGGGAAGGAGCCACTCCAGAGGCTGGGCGTGGGAGACCCCGAACGTCCGCCCCAATCTGAAGGCCAATGCGGAGAAGGAGAAGGAGAAGAAGAAGCAGCAGCAACCGGGCCGGTCACCTCTCGAGAAGCTCCCGGCTGAGGTTCTTGGTACGCTGCCATGCTGTTCCTGCTCTCGTGCCTTGTGTTCTTCGACTGACATGTGGCCCAGATCAAATCATATCGCATCTGTTGCTCGACGTTCCTCCGAATGGCTACACCCCTCGGAACATGGATCTCATCTCTTGTCTTCTGACGTCCAAGACGTTGCACGCTGCAACGCTGAGTGTATTGTACAGAAACATCACCATTCCCCACTCGGTCATCTTCTCCAAGTTCCTCAATCACATCTCCCACTACCCTGCCCTGGGCACGCTGGTCCGGCGCCTGGACTTCTCGCACTTCACCTCCGTGGGCCTGGGACGCACCAAGCAGATGAATGTAGAGATCCAGAATGTGACCTCCAAGACGTTGCTGCAATGCTTGGAGCTGCTGCCCAATCTGAAAGAGTGCCTGCTCCAGGAGCATGTTGAGGATGATATCAGCGCGGCCATTGTGCGGAAATTGCTTACCGGACTGCCCAACCTGCAGGCCGTGGACTTCTGCGCCTGCTCGTCCCATAGCTTTTCCGCCGTCTTCCTGGAGGCCCTGACCGAAGGCCCGGGCCTTCCACCTGCCCTACCGCAGCTGAAGCGGGTCTCGCTTCACGAGTGTAGCAGTCTGCCTGCGGCGGCCTTTGAGATTCTCCTCCCTCGTCTGGTCAACCTGACTCACCTCGATGTGGCCCATACCCAGATCACCGAAGCAGCGCTGTTCTCCATCCCTGACACCGCGCGCATTACCCATCTGAACCTCTCCCGGTGCACGCGCCTTACAGGGCCCAAGATCGTAGAATTCCTGACGACCCATCCCGCCGTCTCCCACTCCCTCGTGTACCTGAATCTCCTTGCCGACGTCTCCCGCTACAGGCTCCTCGATGAAAAGGATGTTGCCGCTCTGCTTCCCAAGCTGCCGTCTTCGCTTCGCTCTCTCAATCTGGGAGGCGCCAAGATCACCTCTGAACACGTGCCGGATCTTCTCCCCCTGACCAAACATCTGGAGGAACTTGGCCTTGGCGCTGCGGATCTTACGGTCAGCGATCTCAATTCCTTCTTCGCTCCTCCCCGCCCCTCGGGCGAGGAGACAACGGAGCAGATCTGGACCCCACCAGCGCTCCACTATCTGGACCTGACCAAGGTCCCTCAGATCACCCTGTCCGCGCTCTTCAACACGAATGCCTGTCTCCTTATCTCCGCCGAGAGTTACCCCCTGGAGGTCCTCGAGTTCGGCGACAAGATCATCTCCCCACTGCGGGAACGGACCAAGTCCAGCAAATCCAAGATCGGCTGGGCGGTTCGGGAGCTTGGCCGGAGAGGATGGTTCGTGCGGGAGCCCTCTCCGCAACGGCGGAAGACCGATGACGGGTATCGTTGGTGGAAGATGGGCGCCAAGTGGTGGGGAATGAGGAAGATTCCGGTCGCTGTCGGCGATGTTGGCGGGCTCTACGGGCACTACATGTTCAAGAAGTAAGTTTGGCAGAAAAGCTGCACTGATATTTCCCTCGCACGCTATCGACTTCGCGTGTTGTCCTTGCCGGCACTGGCACTTGTCTCGATCACATCCTCCTATACCCGGTCTTCCGTCCTCTGGAGTGCTTGTTTCTGCCAATTATTTTGATGATGGGCAATATGGAGCGGCAAAGTCTCCACCACTTGGGTCTCTGGTTTGGTTCGTTTCGGCGTCACGACACGGTGCTTCTTAATCTGGGCTGTTTCTGGGTCTCCTGTCATTCTCATCCAGGTTTGACATTCAGGCAAGGTCTTTTCTTCTGTTGCTAGCGTTACGTGGGAACAGTTGTAAAAAAAAAAAAAAGCTTGGCATTCGGTACTGGAGTTGGTATTGGGAAATTGCAAACAATCACGACTCAAAAGGATTCTATATATAGCCTTGTTAAATATGTAGGTAGTGTTTTTTTAGTGTATATATTAAATTCAGTGGCCGTTCAAGAGTCTAAGCTTCATCCTGCGTGCTTCTTACACACACAGTAGTAGTATTCCTGGACTGGCAGTCTTATATCATCAAGCCATGAAAGCAGATCTTGAGGGGAGGGTACCTGATCTTCTTTGTCAGATACTACAGTAGTATAAGTAGGTACACAGTAGTCTGGCATCATGGATAGGATAGGAAGTAGTGTGCTGGGAAGCATTTTCACGGCATGTGACATGACATGTGTTGAATTTCGGGATCAATGTGGAGGGTGTCTGGGTGCGGGCGGATAGGGTAGGAGCCCTAGGACTGCAGGTAGGTCTAGGATGCTAGGGCTATACAGATATACAGGGCTAGGTACCCTGTGCGTGTTTGAGGGCTTTCCTGCTTGTGGGAGGGAGGTACAGTACTACTATGGGACTGAGTGAGAGCTTTCACAGCATGTGACGGCCACATTTCGGGATCAGTTGAATGTTGCCCAGCGTGCGGGAAGATAGGGCAAGAGCCCTAATGTCCAGCAGGGTAGGGCTAGACAGTGAAAAACCATCCACATGCGTCCGTTGAACCTCAGCCCTGGATGTCCCCCGCTGGAATCTTGATTTCCAGATTAGGCAATCAGATCTGATGCCACTGCACTAGTGGCCTGTCCACCACGCCGTACCAGCCACCTCTCTGCTTACTCAGCAACAGTTCAATGGCCCGTACAGTAGATCTCAGGTCTCGTCGCCGCAACCTTAGCTGGGACCTGCGCAGGGCGTTGGTGTTGCTTTGAAAAAAAAGCAACTACCTCCTCCTTCGACCTCGATTCTCGTCGTCCTCCTCCTCTTGCCGCAGCAGGGGGCCCCCATTTCCCCCTCCTCCAGATGGGTGGATCCACAGATACTGCTGCTGCTGTCGCTGCTGCTGCTGCCCGGGACAGTGCAGGCTGTCGAGTTCGAGTTCGAGTTCGACGACGATGGCTCCTCCACCTCCGCCCCCGAGCGGGTCGGCCTCGTACAAGAAGAAGGATGGCACCCTGACCATGTCCAGGGACCGCCAGTCGGTGTCGTGGATCCCGGCCGCGGGGGGCGCGGGCGGTGCGGTGACGATCATGGTGCCGCATATTACGAGTATGTAGTCTGTTTGTTCTTCTATGATTACTTTTCTTTTACTCTGGTCGACGGGACTTGCTGACCAGGAGTTCAGATCTGCAGCAGACACCGGCCAGCAACCCGAAAGTGATGCTGAGGATTTTTGCCCAGCCACCTGGAGCGAGCGCCCCCGAGCAATACATTTTTCAGTTCACCAACGGAGCAAATGCCCGCGCCGAGGCAGACGCCATCAAGGATGCCCTCAGCGCAGCGATACAGGCCGCAAAGGCGGCCCAGGCGGCCCCCGCCGCTGCCGGGGAGGGCGGCGTCTCGACCGCCATGGCGATCGCGAGTGCGGTCTCGTCGAAGAACTACTGGGACGACAGCACGCTCCTGGCCGACGCGGAGCTGCAGCAGTCGCTGCTCAAGTCGGACCCCAACCTGCAGCGCATGTTCATGGAGTCGCTGCGCACCAAGCCCGACTCGCTGACGGGGTCGCAGTTCATGACGCAGTTCTGGTCGACCCGGCTGCACCTGCTGCGGGCGCACGCGATCGAGAAGGCCCAGACGCGCGGCTCCTACAACGTCCTGTCGACCATCAAGCCCCGCGTCGAGGACAACGTGACCAAGCTGAACATCAGCAAGGAGCAGATCCAGCTCATCTTCAACCAGCACCCGCTCGTCAAGCGCGTCTACGACGAGAACGTCCCCAAGCTGAGCGAGCAGCAGTTCTGGTCGCGCTTCTTCCAGAGCCGGCTGTTCAAGAAGCTGCGCGGGGAGCGCATCTCCGAGACGGACCCCACGGATGCCATCCTGGACAAGTATCTCAAGGTGGATGAGCACGCGGGGATGATCCGGGAGACGCATGTGCCGCACTTCATCGACCTGGCGGGCAACGAGGTCAATCACAGCCTGCGGATGGGCAACCGTCCCGACGTGGACATGAGGCCGACGCCCATCGAGAAGGTGCCGATCATCAGGACGCTAAACAGCCTGAGTGAGAAGATCATGGCCAACGTGGCCCCTGCGGACCGGGATCCGTCCGCGCCGGTCGGTATGGACGAAGAGACGTTCAATCAGCTGCAGCTGCGGGATCTCCGCGGTGACGAGCAGCAGAACCGCATCATCCTCAACATCCGCGACCAGAGCCGGTTCTTCTCCCAGGCGAAAGGGTTGGAGGACGAGCAGAGCCGGCTGTTTGCCAGGCAGGATCCGGAGCAGGTGTTGGATGCCTTACGGGCGGATGTGACTCGGACCTTGCCTCCAGACGGGAGCATTCCCCTCGGTAGGCTCGTCGAGCCGGAGGAGGACAGCGACGAAGAAGAGGGCAAGCGGAGCGAGCAGGTCGGATCCAAGGCGAGCCTGCAGCGGGCGTCAGCACAGCTCTTCAGTGCGATCCGCGAGCGGCGCGCGCAGACGGAGGTCACATCCGGGTCGGACACGTACGGTCTGTCCGCGGCCCTGTTCGACCGTCTGACCCTGACGCATGCCACCACGACAGAGTTTCTGCACCAGTTCTGGCAGGCGTTCCTGTCCGGCAATCCGGACCGCGCGGGCGAGGTCGCGTCGCTCGTCGAGTCGCTCAACCGGGCGCGCGAGCGGATCAAGGCCGTGGCGGACGACGCGGAGGCGGAGCGGCAGATCGAGGTGGAGAAGCTGAAGCAGCACGCGCGGGACGTGCTGGCCACGACGGGGAAGAAGATCCGCGTGAACCTGGCCGGCGTCCCGGGCGGCGAGAAGGTGGTCAACCAGCTGATGGGGCCGACCCTCAGAGCGCTCGACGTGGCCATGACGAGGTATCAGGAGGCGTTGGCAGAGGAGACGAAAGAGGCTCAGGCCCAGGCCCAGGCCCAGGCTCAAGCGCAAGCTCAGGCTCAGGCTCAAGTTCAAGTTCAGACTCAGGCATCGCTGGCCCCTTAGTCTTAAAAAAAAGAGCAGGACTGTAATCTTGCATCTACGGGTTGCGGATAAAGGAGTCCCGGGTTGTGGTAAAGCATCTAGTCATTGTTATTTATTTATTTTGGCGGGTCTGTACGATAGTGTGAATTATGATGGAAATGAAGTCTTGAATATATATGTACGTAGGCTCACTCGCGGATATATATTCCAGACATCTTCCTCCGGTGATCGTCGACGCTCCTCGGCATGCCGAGCCGATCCCCCAGGTCGGCCCGCGTCGGCCCGCCCGCAAACGTCACGTGTCAAACTCCAACTCGGCCACTGACGTTCTCCTCGCGGCGGCGCGACCTCACCCCTTGACCAGCACCACAAACCACGGCCGACCGGCCTGACAGATCTTCCTGCCTCTTGTCCTTTCTTGCAAACTTGTTGACGGCCAGGCCGGTCCATCCAGGCCGCCGCCCGGCCGCGCAATTTCCCCCATTCGGAGCGCCCTCTCCGTCCGCCACTCCATCCGATATCAATCCCTCTCAGGTCACTCGATCAATCAATCAGATCAATCGGATTCAAGATGCTCGCCTCGGGCTTCGCCAATGCGCGCGTGTCCAAGTTCCTCCTGTTCTACGTGATCGCGAGCTCGGTCGCGCTGGCCATCTTCGACGCCAAGCACCTGGCGCACATCCAGGTGTCGCCGCACCTCTGGCGGTACGGGCAGGTGTTCCGCGTGCTGGCGTGGCAGGTGGCCGGGTACGCCAACTCGACCGAGGCGCTGTTCGCGGCGATGCTGGCGTACCATCTAAGGGTGGTGGAGAGGATGTGGGGTGGGAGGAAAACTGCCGTAAGCTTCCTTTCCCTTATCCCCCCTTGTATCTACGGATAATATATATATATATAGACATGCATACTGATTGATATGTGGGTGATGCAGACATTCCTCCTCACAACCCTCCCCTACACGACCCTCCTCCCTCCGCTCCTCCTCGCCCTCGTCGTCCGCCCCTTGTCCCTCAACACCCTCAACTACCTCCCCTCGGGGCCCACAGCCACCATCTTCGCCCTGCTGGCGCAGTACCACGCCGCGGTCCCGCACACCTTCCGGTACCGCATCTCAACGACCTCCTCACCCTCTACCCCTTCTAAACCGTCCCTGACGATCCTTTTGTCCGATAAATCGACCACCTACCTTGTCGCCGCGCAGCTCGCCCTGTCCCAGTTCCCCGCCACGCTGCTCCCCGCCGCCGTGGGGTGGTTCGTCGGCGCCGCGTGGCGCGCCGAGATGCTGCCGGGGTCGGCGCGGTTCGTGGCCGGGCCCGGTGGCGCCGGCGCGAGGGGAGGTGTCGGGTGGAGGGTCCCCGCGTGGATGGTGGGCGAGAAGGAGTCGCCTAGCGCCACAACTGCGCGTCGGAGAGAGAATAATGATGGTGGTGCAGACCGGTACGAGGATCTGCGGCGGAGGCTGGAGGAGGAATCCAGAGCCGCGGCAAGTAGTAGTGGAGTCGGGATCGAGGGGGAGCATCAGAGGCAGAGACGGCCGCAAGGGGGCATTCTGGAGAGGTTTAGGCGGGCGTTTTAACCTTGCTTCTTCTTTTATTCTTGTTGGATGGATGGAATGAAGTGAATTTGAACCGAGATGTTCATTTAATGAAGGAACAAAAAAAGTGAAAGGGGGAAAGAAAAGAAAAGAAAGAGAGAGAGAGAGAGAGAGAGAGAGAGAGAGAGAGAAAATCTATCTGTACTCTATATATTCCACCATGTATGCATACTTTAAATTTAAATGTATTGATCAATTAGTCAATGAATGATACTTCCCACCTTGATCTCTTCGCCGTGCTCTCTTCGCGTACCCCCCTCCTGCAGGCTTATTTATATCTATGCGCCAGCCAGCCAGCCAGCCAGCCAGCCAGCCAGATTACTGACTGCCTACACGGAGTGGTAAGGCAGGCCCCAATTGGACTGGAAGCTGCGGGTCGCTGCTAAATAAAGAGAATAAAATGAATATGGAAGCGATGGATGGCAGCTGCGGCATGCCAGCGACAAGATGGAAGACTTAGGACTAGTGCCAATCCAACGCTGAAGGATGTATGGATGTATGTACAGTAGCTACCTAGGTACAGCACATTCATACATGCACATGCAGATGCAGGTATGCCGGTAAGCTAAAGCATCAGAAACAGATCTTGCATACCAATCTATATACACATCCGATTGAACACTAACTCAAGATATTGGAAATGTCATTACTGGCATAAGCAATCTGCAACCGTACCTGCAGGCATGATACGTCAAACTAAAAACAACTAACAACCCATCTAAACGCCTCAATCCAGCCCGCCATTCCTCCCAGACCCGTCAATTGATTCTCCAAAAACCCATACTATAGTCGTCAATATAGTATACACAGGACAAGAGAAACACAGTATATTTAACTACTTTCCACCATTGCTCCGGCCGCGCTTCATATTCTCCTTGCACTCGTTGCAATACCATTTCACTGCACACAGAGTCAGTCCTGTGAGGTATATACCGCGAGGGAGATACACGACTTACCATTCTTCCCTGGCGGCTTCGTCAGCCCCACGCACGACAGGTGGAACCACTCGCGCGGGCACGCGTCATTGTCGCAAGCAACCATCTCTCCGAAACTGAAGTCGTTGCAGTAGCAGTACCGCGGCTCTCCCTCGTCGTCCTCGTCATCGCCCTCGCGGGACGACTCTTCTTCTTCCATCCCCGCGGCGTTCGACTGTGTCGCCGCCAAGCCGCCGCCCTTCTTGTGAGAGCGCTTGGCCGATGCGGGGTCCGTGTTCCGGGAGGGCCGTGGACGCTGCTGGTTGGACTCCGACAAGGTGGAAACACCTGGGGTGGAGGTCTTGGAGGATCTAGCCTTGGTTGCAGTGCCAGGAGGAGCAGATGGAGGAGGAGCCGCTGGATCGTTGGCCTGGTCCGGTTCCGTGGTCTTCACTTCGGTGTCCTCTCGCCTGGTAGCCACCGAAGACGTCGTCTTGGTGGCGGCCGCATCCGCGGAATCGACATTCGCCTCACGGTTCAGATCCGGAGAGGGCTGAGAAGTATTGTCATTCTTGCCATTCCCTTCTTTTGTTGTAGACTTTGTCTCCGCAGGTTTATCTACGAATGGGGCCGCGTTAGAAGGATAGGGGACTACCAAGGCAGGTCCAGATCCGGGGAACGTACTGGAATTGGATACGCGGTTCGACGCGGAGGATGATGGCCTTTGGCGGCCATTGGTGGCCTGGGAGCTGTTCTGCTGGGCTCTGGAGGACTGCGGCCGGGCCGCCGCATTGGGTCCGGGGCTTGGAGCATTCCTTGGGGGATTGAACGTGCCAATTACAGGGGATGAGACCATCGACGGTGAGCCAACTGTCGAGGTCACGGTGTTGTTCCTACCATCGGGGTATTAGCAACTCCATGGGTTGATCCATGTGCGGGTGCGAGGGTGGCATACCTCTTGCGTCCAGTCGTCGTCGTCGTCGTCGTCGTCGTCGTCGTCGTCGTCGTTGCGTTGGGAGCCCGGACCCTCTTCTTGCTAGCCTCCATGGCGGGGGCCTCCTTTGAAGAGGCTCGTCCGGTAGAATTGCCGGCGTTGCTCAACGACTGCTCCATCGCGGTTCCGGTCTGCACGGGTTGCGGCCGCTCGACCTTCCTGCGCTTTGCAGGGGCCGCGGTCGATGCGCTCGCGGCGTTGAGACCAGCCTGATCAGCCACAGACTGGTCTCCCCCCGTGCCACCGCGCGCCTTGGACACGGCACCCTTGCGTGCGCCGTTGCCACGGGTCTCATCGAAGTCCGAATCTGCATGGTTGCGGCGCTGCTTACGGGCCAGCACCGCCTCGCGTCTCGCCTCGCTGCGGGAAGCAGCTTCAGCCTCATGCAGAGACTGATCGTGTTTGTGGGAGGCAGCCTCACGGCGCGGGCGCTCGTTGGTAGATCGGGAGTCCTTGGCGGTGCTCTTATTCGAGTAGGCCCAGTGGGTGAGACTGCCCAGGCGCGACTCCTCGCTGATCTCGCCCGCGATGTACGGGAAGATGGAATCGATGCGGAAAAGCTGGCGGTCGAGTTCGTCGTTCGCGTTGGTGATGACGTGGTTCTTCTCGTCCGCGGTCATCATCAGGTCGGAGAGGGTACGGCGCACGCGGTCGAAGAGCAGCCTCCGATTCTTGCTCTCCTGCGACTCGGGCGGTGCGTCCTGTTACACAAGCAACATACCATGTTAAGCGGAGGTTCAGCGTCACAGGTCATCGAATCCACATACCCTAGGCAGCACATCCTCTCGGATCACGCCGTCAATGATAGGCGCCGGATTGGGGGGACACGGCACGGGCTCCGAGTCCGCGGCGATCTTCAGCAAGTGCTGCAGACTCTCCTCCAGCGCCCACGCCTTGGCGTCGACCTCCTTGAGCAGGGAGTTATGGCGGCGAAATTCTCTGGGCAGGGCAGTGATGGCGTCGGTGAAGTGCGTGAGGGCCGGATAGAAGCCATGCGGGACGGCGGGTGTCGAAGGAGCATCTGACCCCGAGTGGCCAAAGGTATAGGAAGAACGGCCGACGGTCTTTGAGGTGCGCGACGGGTTCGTACGGGTCTGGCGCATGGAGTGACGCACACCCTGGGATTGGGAGTTAGTCGACGAGGCGACGGCGGTCGACATGCTGCTAGGACCGGGTAGGTTGATCCCGGAGACGCCGAGACGCGGCTGAAAAAGAAGAGAAGGGAAGAGATATAAGCAAGAGAAGACGGTCAATAGAGATTCACGACATGGAAAAGCAGGCGGGAGGTCAGCAGCAAAAAAAGAAAAAAATAAACGACGGCCGTCTGAGGAGGAGGGACGAGAGACGCGGGCGGAGAGGAGAGGAGAGCAGAGCGCCCGAACTTGTGCTTTCCCCTTTGGGAAGATCGGCGCTAGCCCTTTCGGACACCAGCTGTGATGCTGACTAAGCAAAGGCGGTGTGCCATGTTGTGCAGCATCCTGGGTTTATTAAGCACGACAGAGGACCTACACAAGAAGTACAGTACTGGACACAGTGCGGAATACGCAGCACAGTGAAGCCTTGATCAGGTATCTCGTACAGAACAACCACCTTTATTTTACACTCTATAGGCCGGCCAGAACCTTGCGGCTGCTGCCCCGCTCAGAATCTGACACCGGTATGACCAACCATGGAATCAACACACTGTATGCCATGCGCTCAACCAACAAAGTACTACAAAAAACGTAATGATCCAATATGCTCTAGACAAAAAACAGAGGTTCTCCAGAATGCATGCCCATTACCTCGCAAAGAATCACCTCTTCCCCTTGCCGCGGTTCCAAGGACCGAGACACCGGATTTACTCACCCTTCAGCCGGCCCTGGTACACGGAGAACGCCTCCTCAAGCAGCTCCTGCTCTTCCCTGACGTGCATGGCCTTGATACCAGTAGCCACCGAGGCGCTTGGAGGACGACCCGCGTAGAGCACGTGGCGGCGGTTGTGGTGCTCCGTCTCGTTCAGCAGCGTCTCGATACGAGGCTGCACGAAGCTCCAGGCTCCCGCGTTCAGCGGCTCCTCCTGAGCCCACACGATGTTCTTGGCGTTCGGGTAGCTGTCGATGTTCTCCTTGAGCTGAGCCCATGGGAACGGGTTGAGCTGCTCAACACGGGTGATGGCCGTGTTGCGGATGCCCTTGGCCTCACGGTGCTTCACCAGCGCGGCGTACACTTGACCGGAGCAGATGATCAGGCGCTCGATCTTCTCCGGCTCGTCGATGGTTCCGTCCTTGTGGGCCGGGTCGGGGATGATCCACTGGAAGTGAGAGTCGCCAGTGAACTCGTCAAGCGACGAGCGTGCAATCGGGTGACGCAGCAGAGATTTCGAGAAGAAGATAATCAGGGCTGGTGTACTGATTAGTTTCTCTTGAAAAGAGATACAGGATCACACGACGAGGGAAAAACTCACGCTTCCGGAACTGACGGTGGATCTGTCGTCGCAGGATGTGGAACAGGTTGGCGGGGGTGGTCGGGTAGGCGACCTGGATGTTGCAGTCTTGGTGCTGGCGATCCAGCTTGTCCTTCGAAGGGAACACGCGGGGCTCCTCGTTGCAGAGCTGGAGCCACCGCTCCAATCTGCCGGACGAGTGCTCTGGACCCTGGCCGTCGTAGCCATGTGGCAGAGACACGACCAGACCGGATCGCTGCAGCCACTTGGACTCTCCAGAAGCGATGAACTGATCAATGATACATTGGGCGTTGTTGGCAAAGTCACCGAACTGAGCCTCCCACATCACGAGAGCGTGGGGCGAGGCCAGGGAGTATCCGTATTCGAAACCAAGACTGCAAGAAGCGAAACCGGTCAGTATCATCCGAAATCATTGGCTTCACCATCCTGACTGTGACAGGTCTATACTTACGCGCCGTACTCGCTCAGGGACGAGTTGGAGATGACAAAGGTGCCCTGATTCTCGCTGATGTGCTGCAGCGGAGTGTACGTCGCCTCGGTCTCCTGGTCGTGCAGGACGGCGTGACGCTGCGAGAAGGTACCACGCTCGACATCCTGTCCGGAGACGCGGACGTGGTGGCCCTCTGCCACGAGACTACCGAACGCGAGAGCCTCGGCCGTCGCCCAGTCGATGCCCTTACCCTCGTGAACAGTCTTCTTGCGGTTGGCCAAGATACGCTGGAGGTTACGGTGCACGTTGAAGCCCTCGGGGGCACTGCTGATCTTGTCAGCGATGTGCCTCAGCAGGTCCGCGTCGACGGCGGTGGGCAGGTGCGGAAGGATCTCAGTGGCCAGCTCCTTGGGAGTCTTGAACCCGTTCCAGGCCGAAGTCAGCCACTCCTTGCTGGTGGGTTGGTAGTCCTTGCTGCGCTCGAAGCTGTCGTTCAGCATGCCCCAGACCCACTTCTTGTGCTCCTCGATGTCCTCCTTGGTGAACGTGCCCTCCGCAATCAGCTTCTCGACATACTTGTCGAGCTGGCTCTTCTGCTGCGCGATGCGCTTGTACATCAGAGGCTGGGTGAAGGAGGGCTGGTCGGTCTCGTTGTGGCCCTGCTTCCGGTAGCAGACGATGTCGACGACAACGTCGCGCTTGAACGTGGCGCGCCAGTCGGCGGCAACCTGGCAGACGTAGTTGACGGCCTCGACGTCGTCCGCATTGACGTGGAAGACCGGCGCATCGATGGCCTTTGCGATATCGGAGCAGTAAGGGGTCGAACGAGCGAAACGCGGGTCGGTTGTGAAACCAATCTGGTTGTTCACGATGATGTGGACGGTTCCTCCGGTCGAGTAGGCCGGAAGGGAGGTGAAGCCCATGGTCTCATAGACCACACCCTGCGCCGCGAACGCAGCGTCACCGTGCAGCAGGACACCCATGGCGGTGTTGAACTCCTTCTCGTCCTTGTTGTAGTGCTGGATGGCACGGGTCTTTCCAAGCACGACGGGGTCTTCGGCTTCGAGGTGGGATGGGTTGGCGACGAGAGAGAGCTGGACACGCTTGCCGGAAGGCGTAGGACGCTCGAAGTTCATACCCAGGTGGTACTTGACGTCGCCGGAGCCCTCGTCGGACGGCTCGGCGGAACCGGTGAACTCGCTGAAGATGGACTCGTTCGGCTTGCGGACGACGTTGGAGAGGACGTTCAGACGACCACGGTGGGGCATGCCGATGACGATGTCCTTGATTCCATGCTCGACGCTGCGGTCGATCAGAGCCTTCATACCCGGCACCAGGGACTCACATCCCTCCAGACCGAAACGCTTGTCGTTGGGGAACTTGGTGGCCAGGAAAGCCTCGAAGCTGGAACTCCAGATCAGACGGTCCAGGATGCGGCGCTTGTCGTCGACGGAGTAGCTGTACGGCTGGGGGACCTCGAAGCGGTCGCGGATCCAGTCGCAGAGCTTGCGGTCGGGGATGTGGATGTACTCGACACCGTAGGAGCCGCAGTAGATCTTCTCGCAGGCCGCGATGATCTCGCGCAGCGTCATCTTCTTGCGGGTCTCGGTCTCGAAGCGGGGCAGGATACCGGGGCCCAGGGTGAACTCCTTGTCCAGATCCTTCTCCGTGAAGCCATAGTGCTCGAGCTCCAGCTCCTTGGGCTTGTGGTAGCCGAAGGCCTCGACCTCGCCGCGGATGCCCAGCGGGTCGATCTTCGCCTTGTGGTGACCGCGAGCCTGGTACGCGCGGACCAGAAGCTGGACCTTCAGGTGGTTCATGATGTCCGTGCCGGCGGCAGAGGCCAGTCCCATGTCCTGGGGGACACCGCCGGTCGGGGAGGGGACGAGGTTGGGAGGCGGCTGGAAGGCCTGGGAGATGGGCATCTTGCCCTCCTCCATGTTCTTGAAGTAGGTCTGCCACGAGACGTGCACGCTGGAGGGGTCTTTCCGCCACGCGAGGTACATCTCGTCAATGTAGTTGGCCGTGTTGCCCTGGAGGAAGGAGTCGTTGGGATCCTGTGCGACAAAAAAGAGCGCGGCGCAACAAGAGCGCGCGCGCACATCGCAGTCAGTCCAAGTTCCTTTTCTTCCCCCACGCAAGCAGTCCACCGTCAGAGATCCAATTGGGGGTCTGTGTAGCTTACCACCCCTCGATCATCCTCCGCAGCCACCGCATAGCGTCTGCGGCCGTCGATGACGGCCAGCGGCCTCCGGCTCGTCAGAGACAGATTCGACCGGGCGCCCGCAGGGGTTTTCCGGGCGCCGGACGTGAGGTGCAGAGACCTCCGGCAGGCGGAGCAGGCGCTGCCGCGCAGCAGGCCGTTGCCCGAGGCTTTCAGGGTCGTGGCTCTGAGCATTGCGGGATTTTTTTTCGTTCAAGCGCGGGAAGGGAAGCAAACAAAAAAGAGGCTCAATGGAGGCACGAAGGCATGTAACAAGCAGAACACGAAGAGAGGAGCGGAGATCTTTCTGGTCCTAGAGGGTGAAGGAAGGGGGCCAGGCGGATTTCCTTGCTTGTCGCTGTCGCTGCCGTCGTGCTATTCCCGGACGGAGCAAAGGAAGTAAGCGATGGGAGGGATCGGGATCAGATGGAGAACCAGGTGTCGACTAGAGCTGCCGTGCCACCTGCAAGAACGCGGGGGTCATCAGAGAGACGGAACTCTCTCGACGGGGAAGAGGGAGCTGAAGAGCAGAGTCTGGGGGGAGGAAGAGGAGAAGAAAGAGAAAAGCGAGGAGAGGACAGGGCCCGGACGGTTTGCCGGGAGCGACGGTTATGACGGCCGTGTGGCTACGCTGCCTTCCGCCCGTCCAGCCCTGAAGGCCCGATCAGCCACAGAGCGTGCGCCCCACGCCCAGCGGCCCAATGCCGGCGCCCGGTTATGTGCATATCCACCGCGCCTGGTTCGCTGGCATCGCTGCTCTGTCCGAGTCTTGTCCGGGCTGGATCTGGATGCGTTGTACATGGAAGGGGGAAGGTCGGGATGGACAGTGTTCCATGGGCTCTGTCCTCAGGAGCTCCGTCATCTCTATTCTTCAACGCAGAACGCAAGACTAATGCACTATGATGTGGATGGATCAAGACACATCAGACAATATATACACTATTGCACTGCGAGACATGTACAGGCCCCTCTGTCTTGGGAACAGAACAAGTGGGAAAGCAGACAGAAACAGCAAAACCACCCGAAGGAGACGCCTGACCGGATATGGATATCTCAAGACCAGATGACCTGCCACGCCAGCTGGCATAGCCCTAAAAAGAGATTCGTCGCATCATGCCTTGCTCAAACGGGGATGGTGAGGTAGATCCCCTTCGAGCTGGAACCCCCGAAGAACTTCCAGAAGCCCAAGCGGCGTGCCAGAGGACCCAGTGGGTACGTGTTATATATATACTAGTACACACTAGGTATATATAGAGAGAGTGTGAGACAGATTCCGCAGATCCGGATCGACGTTCGCGGCAAGTCCCAACACGACCGAAGGATAGGTATCTCCGTACCACCAGATGTCATATAGATCCCGGTCAGATCCTTCCCTGCGCCAAGACCTCTCGTTCGTACACCTCCATCTCCCCCCCGTCCCCCGTCCGGCGACGCTCGACCACCCACTTGCTCGACCCGTCCTCGTCCGTCTCCTTGACGTAGCTGACGCTGGCCGCGCTGCCGGTCCGGCTGTGTGATTTGCCCGCTCCTGCCTTCACCCCTGACTTGCCGTCTCCGTCGCGCGTCGCCGGCCTGCCCGCGTCCGCATGGGAGCCAGAGGTGAGGGTTGGACTCGCCGGGGAGTTCTCCCCGTCCGACGGCCGGAGAGGCGGGTCGTTGACGTTCAGCGCGCTCATCGAGTCCGCAAGGCTGCAGTTGGCATCCACGGGATTCGGATACGCTTCGTGGATACTGGTGAAACTCCCGCGGTTTGAGGACGGCTGCTGCAGGTGCGGAGATGGGCAGCCGGTGCTGCTGCGAGCGCTCCCATTGCTGCCACCCCACGCCTCCTGTCGGAGCTTCATCAGCGCATTCATCTCGTCGTCGATGCTGCCCATGTCAACCAGCTGCGCCAACCCCGGGCTCCCCAGGGACGGGTTGGAGTGAGCGGCCCCATGCGCCAGCGAGACGACAGAGTTCCGGGTGCTCCATTCGCTTCTCTCGGTGATAGGCGTAAGGCTGGGCTCCCGGAAGTTGCCGCGCCCGCTGTGGCTGCGGTTGAGGCCCTCGACATCCCGGGGTCCAAAGTAGCCCCCGAGCTCTGGGCTGCAATTCCCGTGCGCGCGAGCGTAGAACCCGAATTCGCGCCCGTAGAAGCCGTCTTCGTCGTTCTCCAGGGCCTCCGCATTCGCCTCCGCGATGATAGGGTCGTCGTCGTATCCGTCCTCGTAGTTGCTGAAATCATCAAACACATCTTCAAACCCCATAGTGTCCACTGTCTGGCTCAAGCGGCTATCATCCGATACCAGCCCCGGGTGAGAGTCTGCAGTCTGAGCGCTGCTCTGCTGGTCCATAGACTCTCCGCTCTCGCTCGTGGTCCGCTCGAATCTTTCATTCGCTGCAGCTTCGTTGGCCACCTTTTCTAGAGCGTTGTGGAAAGCCTCGAGGTTGTGCTCTGAGAGCACACCAGATTGGGCCTTTGAAGGCTCGACACTAGGATTCCGCACTTCTCGTGATTCATCTTGAAATTCGCTCACCATGCTGGTGACATGTTTAACGCTTTGGTCTCTCGTTGGTTTCTCGATGATGATGTCGTCATCCACTCGAGAGATACCGTTGAGGGGCACCACGACTCTCCATTTGTATAGATCGCTTGTCGGGTCGTCGAAGATGGACTCGTCAAATTTCTCCCCCTCGGGTGGAGGAGGCAGATCCCCGAAGCCACCATCATCGAAATAAAAGTCATCGACCAAGGGTACCTTGGACACTGTTGGTGCTGTTCCTTCTGGCGGCTTCAGTCCGATAGGCTCTCCATTCAGAATGCTACTCCGCTTTGTATCTTCCTCTTTTGTAGAACCTCCATCCGCAGGTCCGGTGGCTTGGCCCTGAAGCTCCTGTGAGGTTTGAGGCGCTGCCAAGTTTGGATCTGTAGGGCCGGACAGACTGCCCGTCGCCGGGGGCTGAGCAGGCACAGACAGTGACCCGTTGAGTATCTTCCCCGGGCCGGAAAAGTCAGCGAACTCGTCTTCGTCAGCGTCGACATTCACTCCAGGAATCCTCTCTTCCAGCCCATTGTCGTCGTTATCCATGTCATAGTCAAAGTCATCTTCGTATTCCGAGTCGCTATAGTTTCGCCGCTCCAGCTCTGCCTTTGCCTTCCGCGCGGCCTCCTTTTGTTTATGTTTCTCTTCCAGTAGCCTCTCTTGAACAGAAGACCCAGCACCAACCATGTCGAAGCTGAACCTTGAAGCATTGCTCTTGAAATGTCTTGGTAGGCCGGAAGCTTGCTGTGTAGTGTCGGCAGCTCCCTGCTCTTGAGCCTTAGAAGGTGAATGCTTCAGTGGCGGCTGAGCCGATGGCTGCTCAGTAGTCTCGACGGTCTGTTCAACAGGCTCATCATTGCTACTTGGGACGCTTGAAGGCAAATTCTGAGCAAAAGCAGGAACTGAGGAAGACTCGCGATCGGAACGGGGTGGGTTCGTTAGCAGTGGTGATTGCAGGTAGCCTTTATTTTCGACCTGAAGGGCGTCCTGATCATCTTCAAAATGTTCTTGGAAGACAGGTGAGAGTTGGCTCTTTCGTTTTTTCTGCTCATTATCTGCATATCCGTTCCGAGGCGAGTCCGGACCATTCACCTGCTTGCCCGCATCCTGCGCAGCAGGATGGTCTGATGACACATTCCGGCGCGGTCGTGGCGCTGAAAAGTCATGGACAATCTTTCCGCGTATTCTGGGGTCGTAATCATCTGGTATCGCGGGAACCAGATTCTGCACACCAATGTTGGCATTCTCAGAGCTTGACTTGGCCAACGGCGACGACCGCCTTCGGGCCAGAAGAGACATGGGATTCAGCATGTGCAGCTTCGTCTTCCCAGACTTCTGAGGTGTATGTTCCGCTGTAAGATCATGACTGCTATTCCGCCGAGATGATATGTTATCGAGTCTGAATTCCTTGGGCGAAGCTGCTGCCTCCCCTCCAGAATCACCGGTAGATGTCTTGAACCGCATATCGCCTCCCGCTAATCCCCCGTGCGTAGATTTCCGTTTATTGTCATCCGATGACTGCAGCAGTCCTTTGCCAAACGCCAGTTTCCACGGTGAACTCGGTTTAGAAGAGTCGGATCCGGAACGATCGTGGCGCGAAGACGAGAACGACTGCTGTGAACAATTGGACTGGGAAGTAATTACAGGCACCTTCTTGCTCTCTTCTGGGCTCGAATTGGGACGGGAAGCTTGTTCAGATTGGGGAGTCGGCACACGCAGGTTCGTGGGAGACCGTCGCGTACTCGAGCCGGAAGCTCCAGTCTCTGGCTTCTTTGTATCCACCACGTCCGGCGGATTCCCGCTCGACGGGCAAGGCGAATGCGCCTCTGACAGCGCAGAGGACTCGATTATCGTATCTGTGAGCGATGGTGTGGGCCGGATGCCTGGCAGCTGAGGTGGGTTTTCTGGAGAGTTCTTTGTCGGCGCTGGGAGCGGCGAGCTGGGAACGGAAGACGAACTCGACCGGCGGTGTTCTCGTCGCCAATACGAGAAGACGGTGGGCGCCATGGTCTCTCTCCCTACAGTAAGCACCTACAGTGCCTTCATGTAGATAGTCGCACTATTCAAAGCGAGCAAGATCGTCTCATTGTTGCTGCACTGACCATTCGACTCGAAAGTTTGGAGAAGGGATGCGAACCTCGCGCTTAGACAGGTGTGCAGTTCAAAAACGACGAAGAGAGTGATAGATCACGGAAAGAGTTCGATATATTCGTAGATTGCCTGCAAACAAGAGGGAAGGAAAGAAAGAAAGGAGGCTATTTATACAGACAAAATCGGCCTGTAGATTGATGTACTGATCCAGTCGAGAAGCTGGCTCCCGAGTCGCGAGGTTGGCCCGTGGGGCGACGTAATCCACTCGAGCACGAACACGGAAAGCAGCTGATAGCAGTGTCCGTCCGTGAGAAAAGTGGCTATACAAAGGTGGAATGTGAGTGAAAATGAATATTTAGGCTCGAGGTCAGCGATTTAAAGTCACAGTTGGGGTGGGGTCTTTGTCTTGCCTGCCTCTGCTGTCAACGGCTGCCCGTCCGTGTACTGACAAAAGCTGTACTCCACGTGCTTAACATGTGGATACACAGCGTCTGACAGCTCATGCTATGAAGACTCACTTGTATTCCCTGATTTCAGCAGAAATAGAGGCGTGGTCCTGTACTGAATGATTATTATTCATGCACCCTAATTCCTGCGCACCATTGACTACCTATGCTATTCATACAGAAAAAAAAAAAAAAAAAAAAAAAAAAAAAAAAAAGAAAAAACTCGCTATATTTACAAGCTATATTTACAAGGGATATCGCCTGAAAGATCACCCAGAAAGATCCAGCCCATTCATGACGCCAGTATGCATACGTCTGAAGGTCTCTACAGCAAATCAAAATAATTGATAAATCTGACGAGAAGCGTATTATCTCACGCTCTGTCTCCAACGATCGATCATAGCTCGTTGACTAGGGTCGATGGTCGGTTGCGCCACCTTAGGCTCACGGACGTGTGGCATATTATAACCCGCAGTACCCATCCCCATCTGACTGATGAAGGCGTTGCCGTAGCCCATCGTATTATTCCCGTACGGAGGAGCCATCATTCCGTACCCTGAGTACTGAGGAACGCCTGCCGTCGGATAAACCATGCCCTGAGGCAGCGTGAACATGGACATCCGATTTCCGTACATCTGCTGGCCCATCGGCCCACGGTGGAACTGTAGATTCTCGTTTGGCGGCCTTCGAGCAGTTGGGGCAGGATGTGCTTGGAGAAGATCAGCCATACTTCTTCGAGCTTGCGGTACCGCACCTCCTGCAGCCTGTCGTGCTTTTGCCTCCTCTTGAAGGCGTTTCCGGCGCTGACCCAAAGTCTCTTCCTCTTTTGCAGGTTTACTCTCCTCTGCAGTACCACCATACTTCCTGTCCAGCTGTGCCAACACCTCGCTGGCGAAGTCGCTGCCCAAAGCGGTGCTCGTCCGGTCTTTCGCCTTCAGACGCTTGAGGCGCTGAGCCAAGGTCTCATTCTCATCTCCGCTGTCCGCGTCTGCGAGCCCTGGAACTTCCAGCGTGTGCATGGTGCTTGCACGCCTTACGGGGTTTACCGGGCTGGGACCGCGAGGAATATAAGGCTCGCCCCGTAGCCTTGCGCGACGTTTACTCAGCGGTTCATTCTCCTCGAGCTCCCTCTTCTCCATGAGACCTAGAGGTCGGTTCTCGCTGACCATCGAGTTCTTGCCCGCGTAGAGCACGCCCAAAGGCACATCTTCGTCATTGTCGGCATCCTGCTTATGAGCCTCGGGGTCTTCCCATGCCAAGGTAACCGGACGCTGTCGCCTTGCTTTACTCTGCAGCTGGGCGACTGTGTCCAATTCCAAAAGGGTCGAATGCATTCCGTTGGGGAAAGCAGAGGCAGCAGTACGATTTCGTAGCCTCTGCTGCCGTTTCCTCATCTCGAGTTCAGCAAGGAGCGTGGTCGGTGGTCCGAAGGAAGTCGGATCATCCTCATTTTCCTCGCTAGCACGATGGGAAGCATCTTGGTTGTTATGAATGTTGCCCCCGTCCTCATTATATGCATCGAACGTAGACGACCTACGGAGGAGAGCATCCTCAGGAATCGCTTCCGCGGCATCGAACTCGGTCTGCCCTTGCGCCTGACCTGATGGAACACGGCTGTGTCTGAACTCCGAGGGAACTGTGCTCTGACGCTGCCCAAGGTTGCTCCTGGTGAGCTTCCCCTTCTTTTCCGACGACGTCGGTCGCGCGCTTCCGTACACCTCGGACCCGACATGACCAGCAATGGGGTGGTCAGTAAACGCAGTGACAGGTGCATTGGCCGATGCGTCGAGGATACTGTCCAGCGTGTCGACTGCCGAGTTGTTTTTCATCTGGATATCCAGATGTGTGGAAGGTTGGTCAAAGAAGACACTTGCACGGAGCTGAGGAGGAAGGTTGGTGAGCCTTTTACTACGTCTGTTATCGGCTGCCTCCTCTGGCTGGCCAGACCCCGAAAGCCACGGTGCAGACTTCCTATTGTCAGCAGGGACGGCATCCAGAAGCTGAGTACGCCGTTTCTCATGTTCCGACACTGGAGGCCTCTTGGATAATCGCTGGGGCAGGTTCAACATCATAGGAACCGGCGCTGGATAATACACCATATGCTCACCCTGCGGGGGTTCCTTGTAGTGTTCTGACCGACTCGCAAGGGGCGGCTTGCTCAGGGAAACGCGCCGTGTCATATCTGGTTCCTTGGTCGTGTGAGGAACGAAATGCACGCCATCAAAGTCCTTGAACAGATTCGTAGCCTGCCGGTATGTATCAGTCGAGGCAGCCGTCATCGGGCGTTCATAATCCGGGAATTCTTCATCCTGCCAGTGAGGAACCTCAATCGGCGACCGGGGCTCGGGAGCATCGTATGCGGGGCGTGAATCGCTGAGATGAGCTTGCGACGGTGGTTGAGGAGGAGGGGGTATAGGTACAAAGGGCGTAGACCCGGCTTCTCCGCTGTGCTCTTCCTCGTGCTCAGGCTCGGGTACCTGTGCCAGTCGAGATCCGACAGAGGTAGAACGAAGGCGAGTTCCAGCCTGGGAAGATGTCCCTGACCGGGATGAACCCTTGGGAGACGAGACGTAACCTCCGGGAGAGTATCCACCGTTCCTCGCCGCATTGTTCACACCGATTATGGAGTTCGAGACCGAACCTGTGGACAATTTCCGCGCAGGGGTATCTACCCCGTGAGCAACAGAGGACGCGGAGGATCGTCTCTTTTGCTCCTGGTCCATCTTGCGAATCTCTGCCCCGATGTCGGAATTCAGGCTCATGCGTTCGGCGCTCCTCTCCAGCCTCTCGACATGCCCGACGTATGCCCCCTGCAGCGCCTGAAGGTCTGGGGTAGGATGGCGGAGAGTGACCGGACGCGCTCCGCTGGAAGGGGTCCGCACGACCGGTTCAGGGGATGCAGAACGGGGCGGCGCTGGTCCATCGTTCTGGGAGACCGGTTCGGCTTGACGGGTGGACGATCTCTGGTGTTGATCAGGATCGGCGGGCACCTCGTCGTAATCGTCGTCCTCCACCATGTCATAGCTGGGCGACTTGAGTGAACGTATCATGGAGCCCAGGCGTCGAACGGCCGAGTCCTCGGACGTCCTGGCGGTTTCCATGAAGCTGCCCCCTCCCAGGTTGTCATGCTCAAGGGAAATCGGTTGAAACTCATCGCGGCTTGGGGACGACGGCGGGCTGTCTGAGGCCTCGGAACTGCTTGCGTTAGAAACGACATCATGGTCGGCCTGAGCAATGGCGCTGTAAGCCATTTGGATGGGCAGAGGGGGCAGAGGAGCAAGACGCGCAACAACCTTCCATAAGAACAGACAAGTATCGCTCGCACACGAGGGTGCCGCTGGGAGCGCAGGGTTTAAAGTGAAGCGGCCGGGGATGCACACGGCCAGCCAGGGATTCACCGTCTGCAGACGGCAAGCACAGACACAGACTGCGGCACGCTCGCGCGCTGGATGGGACACGCGCACTGGATGGTTACTCGGGCTAAATTTGGATGGAGAGAGGTGGGAACGCTGCGCATCTGGGAGTCCCGTCTGACATCTCCCCGGAGAAACCGCTGGTTTTGGACGGCATCCAACCATGCCCGGGACGGTGGGCCGTCACCGCCGGTCGCGCTCGGGGGCCGGTGGAGCATGCGCATCCTGCGTTCTAGAATGCCTCCTCTGTTGACGGTACCTTTGCTTGTCTCATGCACTGCGCTCTGCTTCAATGTCTCTTCAATCATCGCTCTCAGCTCACTGTCAGTGCCTCCATTGAACGGACGGTCCCTTTGTCGGTCGCCCATCTGCAAAGGGCAACATGAGATTCTGCGTATACTCGTTACATTCCAGTACATTCGACGCAGCGATGCTTTGCGAGGGCTTTCACTGTCAATATTAGGCACTGTGCAATTATTCTGAGCTGGTGTGGATTTGCTGCGCAAAGCTGCAAGGCATCAGCGGAAACGCACTCCCCCTCGAACTCCTTTCCTGCGGGGCTGGAGACCACTGGTGATACAAGATCCCACTGTTAGCGGTTCGCTGTGGATCTATCCATACTTCCCACACCATGTAACGCGCTCTCAGCAAGCACTAAGAGTCCATGACCACTCTGCAGAGTCTTATCGTTCTATTTGAAATAGTCTTCAGCTGCCAGACTATTTATCCGCTTGTTCCTGAATGAGCAGGCAAGACTTCCAAAAGTACCGTGTCACCTACATCACGATGCGGCTATTCCTGAAAGATGAGCAAGTCTTTCATGCAGACTCTGCTTGCGGAAATACTGCGAGCAAAATGACCAAGACGGCATGGAAAGTATGCCAGCAGAGTCCAAAAAACCGATCGTCGCAGCAAAGATAAGGTAGCTAGCCCCCGGATCAGCCGGTTGTGAGGGGGCTCTTTGTTATCTTTGGTCACATCTCACCCTTCAGGCCCCCGGCTCCAACAGACACGCAAGAGCAAAGTCCAGAGGCGATAGCAGTGAAGCCATACAGCAGCCGGGAGGCTCATCGCAGCACCGGGAAACCTGGAAATCAACGAAAAGATCAGCGGTCACCTGGCATATTACTGCGGAAATGACAATCACCAGAAATCCATGGATGCATTTCCATACGTTTGAGACGAGCCGTGCCAAGCCCACGCGACTGTTATCGGGATTCCGCAACGCGCCAATTCGAGGGTTATCTGCTATCCAGCATAACGAAGAACATGCCTGTTGGGCGCCACAAAAATCCTTATCAAGGTTTACAGAGTACTGGCGTGTGTAGATGCCCAATTATCGAAGACGTGCTGAAGATGTAAGAGATAGTGGGGTCTGGACACCCGGATGATCACATCGCCGTCGCAGTTTGTGACAAGCCTCGTCCGCCTCTGCCAATTGGAGCCCTTTGTTTCTTTGAGCAATTCAGAGATCCGCCTAGGAGAGATGATCAACCGGCAAAATGGAGAGGATAGAGGTACCTCAGGATAGCCGAATGCCTGTCATTGGTACTGTTGTCCAGATTTAGGCAAGGCCGATGAAATGGAGTGTTAATAGCAGAGAGTACTTAGACGGGTATGATTCTTGCAGTGTACAGTTAACAACAAACTTTGCAAGTTTTTCAGAAGTTTGTCGGGTGCTGTATCCATGATCTCTTAGAACGCGGAGGCCTGTGAGGGAGTCCCACGTGATGCACCGCGACTTCTGGGACGCGACGGACCAATCTACTGGTATCCATTCACTGGCACCAGAGAGGAGCATTCAATTCAATTTAACTCACGATCTTCCCGCTCAACGAAACCTTTTAGTCCAATATGTCTTATTACGATGTTGATGCCATATTGACAGATGCTCAGGTAAGCCCCCGATACATGTTTCTACACGGAAACGTTGCCAGCTAATCCCGTGTCCAGAAAATTCCCTGTACATTCGAGCTCGAGGTACCTGGGCTCGGCATCTTAGAAGGTAATCCTGGCGAAAGTGTATGCGTCTCGTTTCTCGGTAACCTCTATAAATTCACGGACTGACAATTTCGTAGATCAAAGCGGGAACCCGCGTCGACCTTCCACTATGGCTGGGAGAGATGCTTTCCATAGGGTAGGTCGCTTGCGACACCTATATCATTCTTTTTACTCTCTTGAAGATCAGAATCTAATTGAACTCATATCAAAAGTGCCCGACTCGGCACCTCCCGTCTCGTCACCCTTGACCTGCCATCCGCGCTGTCGGAAAGGGTGATGAACGCTCTCAAGGCGGACCCGCGCACCGTCGATCTGCGCTCCCTGGCGCCGCATTTCTACAGCCTGGGCGTCAGGATCCTGGAGCTCTTCGAGGAGGAGGAGATGGTGGACATCTTGAGCTATGTAGGTCAAGCCATAGTCCTTCGCAATTCCCACTTCAGAGTACCTAACAGCTACTTCTAGACATTTAAGAAGCGGGCCGCAGAGATTGCGGACCACGCACATAACCCGCGCGGTGCCCTCGGCGAGGGCGCTGAGTTCTTACGGGGCTTGGATGAGACGGAGAGGCAGTGTAAGTCGCTCTCGCTTTTATCGGAAATCTCCAGACGTCCTCACTTGCCATGGAACATGTGGTTGACCGTATCATGCAGTATTCCGCATTGCCCACGAAAGCGCCAAGCAGATGCGCATATGGTCTGGAGAGGCAAAGAAGAAATGATCAGAAGGGGAATGCGAAACGTTCTGATGAAAGGGCTGGAGCTGGTCTCGCCAACATTCGATATTGCAAAAACGGTGCCCATATCAGATTTACCCACGATCAAGCATGATGATGACAGAGAAATATTCTGGAGTTTTACAAACCTCAGTTGTTGATAGCCGCATTTCCGTTAGTTAATATCAACCGAATACATTGTTTTCTGGCAACTGATCAATGATACACATCGCAAACGTTAGCCACAAGGGCCAGGGTACGATCTCAAGAAGTCTTAGAAATTAATCCAATCATATGAATGATCGTTAATCTAATACATCTATACGACAGCAAACATTGCCCTGAACTCATGATGCAACATCCGATCGGTTATGACCTTAAATCAACATTATGACGTGCTGATCGACAAAAAGGCACTGGCTCTCTTATTTCTCTATGTGATTACAGAAATATCGGCAATATCCCTGTTCTTATTGTCTCCCTGCAGATCCTGAGGGGAAAAAATGATAGGCCACGCAACAAGCGTACATCTTGGCGGACTGCTCGATTCGATCATTTCCTTCGAAACAGTGGATATCTATCTTATTATGCCTCCCTGGCCGGATATCCAACAAATCACCGATTTCCTCGTATCCCATGCCCCTGACACTCGCTCACGGTACCAACGAAAACCTTTTTTTTTCATTCAACAGCACTATACTTTTCGAACGCGCCAGTGTACTCCGTAGATGGGTCCCCGCTCCCAGAATCTGAGTGCTCAATCTAATCCTGGTGGTTGGAGCATGCCCGCAACTCTTCCATAGCAAGCAAGCAAAATTCGCACAGAATTTGTTCAGCAGACAAAGTTGGCCTCCATGGTAGGTATGATTTGATACTACGGGTGATGGTAAAGGGGAACGTCTGCGACTCGAAGGGATTTGGGAGTTTGTTCTCAGTCCCTACTAGACACAGACAGAAAGGAGGGAGAGGATGGGGGGGGGGGGGGGGGGGAGTAAAACGCTAGCAGACTCGCAAGTTTCAAAGCTCGATGAGCCAGATGATGAAGAGACCAGGATCGGTTGTATATTTACCGGTTGTATATTTACTTCTTCGTTCAATTGCTTCTATCCTAGATACAGAATCGGTCTTTTCAAAGATGATTAGTACCCAAACTACATTTTTTTCACTTTTCCAGAAGAGTCAGCGGCTTCCCTAAATAGTTTCATTTTTCTCGTCGGATGTCAACCGTTTCATCCGTTATTTGATACCTGTCATCCGGTGTCAAGTAAGTTTGAACCCACAATTTGCGCCGGAACTGATCGCTGAGTATGCACGGGACCAATAAGATGTGAATCAAGATCCCTTTCAGGAACCCTCCGTGGTTCCCGCAGTTAAAGGTGCAAACTGAAATCTTACCCAGTAGTGACAAAGTGGATACGGAATCGGACGACTACTACTAAAGCACCATTACGGTTCCTTCGAGTCCAACTCAAGAATCCTGTGATGAGTATATCATTTTCATCTCAGATAATCAGCTATTCAATTGCAGGCGATGGACAAATTCTACGTTCAGTAATGCTGTTAAAGGGCTCCCTAAATAACCGTAGGGCAAAAAAAAACCAAAGCCCCGCCTACATGAGATATTAATAGACTAGTTAGTAGTACGGCGGAATTACCCCATCCTCCTCAGCTGGCTCCGCGACAGATCCCCGCCTCCATCTATCTATCTCCACAGTGACACCATCATACATGACATGCTCTTATAATCAACAGATCCACCAACTCATTTTTTTCAAAAAAAAAAAATCGAACATCGGACATCTCATCGACCCTTCCTTCATGCTGTGGATCAGAAACCGGTTGAATAAATGCGTCGACACCACTCAGGGTCGGCCTCGACGACCTTGACACATACACGTATAATACGCGTCAAAACTCCGCTCGCTGGCGTCCAAAATCCTTTGCGGATCTGTCGCCGGGTTACTTGCCCCCGTTTGTGGATCCAGAATTTAAATAAAGTGGCTCCTGACGTCATTGTCTAATGGTGCTTCGTCGAATAATGTCTTGTTGTTCATGGTGATGTTTTTGAATCTTTCACATATATCTCATGGTTTTGGTGCTGGGTATGGGTGGAAAGAGGGGTCTGGTGTAGTAGTGGTAGTAGTTGCGGTAGCGCCAAAATGACCATCACTGTTTAACTGGCTGTGGACTGCGCGATTGATGTGCGATGTGATGGTGGAGTGGGGAGAATGGAGTAGGAAATGGGGCAGATGCGGGGTTCTGAGGAGGTCGTGCAGTAGTGCCAGTAGAACTAGATACCAAAGCGCCATGTCCATTCGCCGGTTTTTCAAAGCTTGGTGGGTGGAGGAAACGGCGGGGATTCGCGATGGTATTCTTGGAATTTTCGAGTGGGGATGGATGACGTCTTCTCTTCTCGTTCGTTTCAATTGTCCTTGATGGTTCATTTGCAGTGGTTAGCTGCATGTAGCGCGAAGGAAGATGGATGCTACGCCGCGATCATGATCTATGACATGATAAAACGTGATATGGCGTATGAAGTAGGGAACAGCGCGTGCAGTTCAAAATGAATATCAATGATTTATGCATTTTATGCAATAATTTCCATAATATACGGTTCATGACTTCAATCTATATAGGTACATCTTACCTACTTCGAGCAACGAGAAATAGCTCAATCTGCGTCGACGATCCAGGTCGAATATCGAATATTCTAGCGTACGAACCATGAACGCACTAGATCCTTTTTTGCTTTCCAGAAGCCGTCCAAAGGAGAGTTTAAACGATCGTCTGGAGTTTATGGAACGTCCGAGCTAATATGACAAGTTCTCAAGATCTTCCCGAGGCGAGGAACCGGTCATTAAAGAAGGCTCCATTTCCGACACAACCTCCTCAGGAGACTGTATCGATGTTGAAGTGTATATAATGGTCACAAATGTCTTACCTAGATAGTAAACATGGTCCCTACGGTGCTCGATTGGGTATATCAAAGAATCTTTAAAGAAAGTAAGGAGTTAATTAAACTGCTCATGCTCAACACTCCTTAGTCTCGTCTCCAGCAGAAAGGCCGCGCACTCAATTATTGGACTGGAGCCTATGCTGTTGGTTAATCCAAAAGGGGCTGATCTCCTGATTCACATTTATTTTTCTGCGGTCGGAGATTTTCAGTATCCGCGCAACGCCCGGATCGCCCGTCGCATCGGGTAACCGTCGATTAGCACGGTCTATCTTAATCTCCGTGTTATATAGCGACGTGTACGGGGGCATCATCCCGAGCGTCGCGCACCGTCGAGAATAAGGCAGATCAAGTTAGATCGCTTGCCACGCGAGCAATCTTGCGTTGTCATCCGATCCCGGTGAGATCGGAGTGTGTACAGCACGTCAAAGTGATCCTACTCCGCGGGAGACTGAGCAAGGTGTGGCGTTCTACCCGTGTCAAGTACTGCGAGAGTGAACCGAGAGTGAGACATCCGGGGCAACATCGAGCGCCATGGAGCAGTGGAATTCAGGGTTGCCAGGGCCTACTCTTTTTAAGAGGACAACGAAGTTATATCCCATGGTCTTTGGTTCCCGTCTTTGCGCCGGAACCATAGCTCAGGGTGTTGCTATTATTAGCGTATCTCGAAAATTGACAGATGCTCCGTGTGAACGTCTCCTTTTTTTTCGAGTGCAGTCTATTGACAACGACAGATCTCCATGGAAACAAACATGGTTCGTGCGGAGTAGGGAGTCGACCATGGTGGATTCACGCGAGTGATGTCGGGAGCGGGTTGCGCAAGCGGCGGAGAGGCGGCGGGCGCGCCGCCCCTGAAAATCCGCCGCTAGCAGGGCTCAGAAACCGCCAGCGCGGCGGGCGGCGCTCCGGTTGGGAAGCCCCCCAGAGATCCCTTCCCGTTGGGATGGGCTCGGCGGCGCCGCGTGTCGCGCGAGCCGGAGCCGGGGGGTTTGCTGCCAAGTGCCAACCGCCGTCTGGACTCGCGACGTCTGGATCGCATGGTGTGCGGTGCTTGCCCGCTGCTCGTCCACAACTCTCTTCTGGCAATTTTCCGTCTGCATCCAACCCCAAAGTCCCCAACTCTTCTGGACGGCCGTCTCTTGCACGATCCTGCCTGCATCCCTCCTGCATCTCTGACCACCAGCAGCAGACCTGCGTTGTTCTGTCTTTCTCTCCTTTCTGGAATTCCACGCTGTCCTGCTGCAACCGGCCTCCACAACTCTTCCACCCCTGATCCCTACGTCGCTAATGCAGCCCATTGAAACCGCCCTATCATTATCTGCTGTTTCCCTACGCCTTTCATCCCTTTGACCCCCTCGCGTCCCGCTGGCTCCGCGCGACTCTCTGGACACTTGCAATTGCCATCGCAGGTCCTCAGCATTGAGACCTGGTTCCTCGACGCATCATCGGCCAATTATCCCTCCAATGAGGGTTGTCGTTGTACAAAGTCCATTGTGCTCTGCCGTCCCACTCCGCGCGCCACCCGCGTGTTCTCGCCCGCGAGCCACATCAGTAGGACCATTCGGCCATAATAATAATCATGAACAAAGACAATCAAAGGCGTGGCTCTGCCACGGCGCAGTCGACCAATTCGCCCTTGCGATCCTCGTTCTATTATTCAGACGTTGCGTCGCCCACCCGGCTGGTCTCCCCCAGGACTCGTCCTTCCCGTGAGTCCCCAGTTCCGCGTCCGTCAACGGAACGGCGTGGTATGACTGACTCGTCGATTCTCCAGGTGGTTCTGATGGTTCATCATCCTCCCGCTCCAGAGTCAGTAGCAAGAGAGGGGTAAATGTTCCGCCGATCAACACAGGTATGGGCTTTTTGTCCAACCCCATGTCCGTGAACCGCGGTATTGACTGTTCCACAGAGATCTCGAGGCTAGCAAGGAACCAATCTGCGATGAACGGACAGCCAGCAACTCCTCCCCCTCGGGAATACCGTATGTTGTGGCTCTCGGACATCAAATGACACAGAATGCTGATGATTTTCAATCCTGTAGGAAACTCAGATTCCGGAACGTCATCGCTTGTAAACCCCACTTCGACTCTGCTGCAAGATCTGATCAAGGAGCAACGTGCATCACGGGGATCGCGGAGAACCATGTCAGAATACGCTATCAATGGCGTGGCAAGTACGCCGTCTTCCTCGTCGCATTCGCAAGAAGATACACAGTCGGAGAAGCAACGGAGGATCAACGAGGCCCTGTCAGCCGGCCTTAAACATCCCCGAGAGATGGGGATGAGGGAGATGGATCAAGTAAGTGCCTGAGTGATAATGCCGGTGTCTACATAGCCTGACACTCTACCAGTATGTCTCCAAGCTGAACAAGCTGAACTTCGATCTTAAGCTCGAGATATTCCATCGCGTGCAGCAGAATGCCGCTCTGGAGAAAAAGCTGGAGCGGATGCGGGAATTGGAAGAAGAACTCGAGAGAATGCGTGAACTAGAGGATGAATTGGAGGAGCTTCGCGACGTCGAGGAGCACAACCAGAGATTACGAGAATCCAACGAGCAGCTGCGGCTGGAGCTGGACAAGCGGGATCAGGCCATTACCGAGGCTGTTGAACTGATCTGCAAGCTCGAAGCCAAGATAGAGGAGTTGCAGGCGGGTCGAAACGACTCACAGCCATCTACTGCCCGTCCTAATCCTCGGGACGGCCCGGTCGAGAGTGAGCTAGTCGCTGCTGAAATCTCTACTCCAAAAGCTCCTATATTTCTTCAAATCCCGGAGAGGACTTCATCGAAACGAGCCACAAGTTCTCTTGGAAGTCGGTCGAGCGCTGCGGGCTCTCATCGCCCGCGGAGAACTCCGTCTTTCCTTCGCGAAGAGAATAAAAACACGGCCGCTCTGCGCAGTCTTTACGTGGCCGACGAGGACAAATCTCACGGAACGTCTAGCATATTGACAAAGACCGAGAGCTTGCAATCCACTAATGAAACCACTGAACCAGAGTCTCCAAGACTCAGCATTCTCAGCGAGTGCAGCTACTTCGATCCATATGACGGTCCAATACTGTCCGACAGATTGGATCAATCTGAGGCTGCAGCTCAGGCCACGGCCTCGACTCCCAAAGTTTCAAATCCCTACCGTTCAGACATGGAAGAGAGCAAGATTGCTCGGATTGACCGGTGGATCCAGCCTCGGGAAGATGTCTTCGACGCCACGGCACCAAAGTCAAGAGATCGAGCAGTGTCCGACGTTTCCAATAGGGCTCACTTGAGAAGATTAGGGAGCGCTTTCCAGCCGAAGTCTGCTCACAAGCAATATCATCTTGATAGTCCGCGTCTGGACGCTCCGATATTCGGTAGTGGCAGACTGCCACCGACTCCGGATACGATGAGCACGTCCAACCCGGGGACGAGCCGCGGTTCAAATGGCAGTATCGTTGCGGAGAAAACTCGATACGATCAGGGTTCTCCGTACATGACGCGGAAGCTTCGCCGGCCACGTTCTGCGGATGAGATCACAACGCGGCCCAGCACCGCCGTCAGCGGTATATCGGGTACCATGGGAACGGCAGCGAGCGATGCCACACAAAGTACCTCTGGAGATGAATTGCCCAGCATGTTCCCTTCGTACCGTTACCTCGGCCGCGGATCTTCTAAAGCCACTCGACTTCTAGGTCCCGGGACCCCGAGCAACCCAGTACTTAGCTGCTACGGTGGTGATATTATGTTCAATGGGGAGGGCGTCGGAGAGGTCTTGGCCAGTAAGAAGAAGCGTTCTACGACCTTGTCGACATCTTCCATGAGCGAGGCGGCATCGATGCAGCTTAGTCGGCCCTCATCACCTCCTTTGACCCCAGAGGATTGGCTCGAAGCCGCACAGTGTGGTCCTCGCTCCAGAAAGGAACGAGTCGGAAGGAAAGTCCGAAACAAAACACAATTAACGGAGCCTACTCTGGATCCCGAAATCCTTCCTCCCGATTCGGAACGAATTCCATCTCGCACGTCTCTCTCTCGCAACAGCAAACGTTCAAGTAGCGATGAGTCACAGGTCTCTCGCAATCCTACACTGCGTCTTCTCACGCGGGGGAGCAATCCACAGCGGAGCCCCGAGTCTCAACCCCGACGGCGGCTGAGCCTTCGGCCTCCCTTCTTCAGCCGCTCATCCCGTAATTCTCAACGGCAACCACAGGTTCCAGCGCCAGATCCAGTCGACAAAGACGGGGCACCTTCTCCTGTGGTCCGCAAGACAAGACGTCCGAGTAACGAAAAGCGTCAGAGAGAGAACTCGGTCACTGAAGGAATGGACTCTGCTCGTAGTGCAGTCCTACCCAGCACTCCCAAATGTTTTGATGACTCGAAACAATACATTGATAATGGTATCATCTCGCGACAGCGTAGCGAGTCGAACCCCTTATCCCGTGGGACAGATTCGCGTCCTGTCACGGCACAAAGCGTGGAGCACAAGCGACGCAGTTCGCTTTCACTCCTTGGTTGGATGAAAGGAGCAAGTGGGATAGGATCTCAAAAAGATTCCGGGCGTAGTTCCCCTGCGACGCCCGCATCACCTATTAGCATATTCAGAAGGGAGAAGGAAAAGCGATTTTCCGCGCCTTCAGCGAGCCGTCCCTCTTCTTCCCTTGCCACGGCCGCTAGTGCAACGAATGAGGATACTACGAGTCCAAAACCTTCCTTGACGGGCGATGAAGAATCGGAACGGAGATCGAGGCTCCTTGAGCGACGCTCACGACGAATGGCATGATGACTGATCAGATCCAACTTAATACGCTCCTTCAGCATTCCTTTTTTTCTTATTTTTTTTTCCGATATGACTGGCACGCTGTCTCTTTTGACGTTTTACTTTGTCACGCACTACTGTACATTTTTTTGACATGGGGCCATTGTCACGTTTTGGGGACCAGCCACGAAAGAAAAGCGATCGTTTGGATTTTCTTTTCCCTTTTCTTTTGGGATATCTCGGCGTGTCTCAAGGAACATGAGGCGTATTGTACCATGGGTTGCAGGGCTTCCTTTTTCTTACGATTGTGCTCCTCGGTTGGACACCTCATGCCTACTCGTCTGTCTGCCTGTTTCTTTATCTGACATCACGATCCGCTGGTCCACGAACGATTTTACCCCCTGAGTCTCCTTTCCCTTTGTTTTGTTTTCCCTTTCCTATTCTTATGGGATGGCGGTTCTCTTACTGAAAAAATCATGTGGTTGGTTTGGCGTTGGTAGCTAGGGCTACGATGACCCCCGGTCCAGGGAGGCGCCGTGTCATGCATGTCATGCAAACAAAGGCTTTTCATGCCTGATTTTTCCTGTTTATTTCATCATACCCATACCCCTCCGAGCATGGCTGTCCTATCCATTTCTTTTTTTTAATTTCCTTTTTTTCTGAGCGTATCGTGCGTGTCTTGGTCTATCCGACCGATGTCTCCTATGTATGTGTGTAAAGGGGCGGCTGGCTGACGATCGCTTATGGTTTCTTTTTTATTCCCTTTTTCTATGTATCTATTTATCACCTTTTTTATCTGTCAAGTCAAGCTCTCTGCTTGGCAGAATCTGTATCTACATGACCCGTTTCTGTACATACACACAACGACTGGATACCTACTGTCCATAATAAACTGGGCACGATTTACGTCAGTGCAATGCAGTGCTGTTGCTTGCATCCATCCATTATTATTGAGATGCCAGTACATTGCTTCCTTGTTGTGGGCCTGTGTAGATCCACGCATCTGATTGGTGACCCGGTAGTTACAGTGGCAGTTACTACCATGGTAGGGGGACTGAAGTTTCCGTTAACTTGAATCATTCAGTAGATTCTCGATTAGATACTATCCTAGAGATAGACAGCATACAATACATAAAATCCTAGGCCAAAGGCCGTTTAAGCGGCGAAGCGCTTCTCAGCGGCCTTCCAGTTGACGACCTCCCAGACGGCCTTGAAGTACTCGGCCTTGCGGTTCTGGTACTGGAGGCTGTGGAGAGTAATCAGTATCTTGCATAACTCTCACCTTGAGAGATAGATGATGCAGAGGGATGACTTACTAGTACGCATGCTCCCAGGCATCGATACCCAGCAGGGGAATGTACTGCCCCACGACAGGGTCCTGGTTCGCGTAGGTCCGGATGCTGATCTGGCCCGTCTCCTTGTCCTTGACGAGCCACGCCCACCCGCTGCCCTGGATGCCGGCCAGGGCGGCGTTGAACTTCTCCTTGAACTTGTCGTAGCCGCCGTAGACGTCGTCGATAGCCTTGGCCAGCGCGCCCGAGGGGGGGTCACCGCCGCCGGCGCTCTTGGGCGCCAGGTTCTCCCAGAAGAGGGTGTGGTTGATGTGCCCGCCGCCGTTGAAGTTGATGGCGGGTTTCAGGGCGATCTGGGCCGCCACGTCGTTCTTGGCCTGCGCCTCGTGCAGCTTCTCGAGCGCGGCGTTGTAGTTGGTCACGTAGGTGTTGTGGTGGTTCTTGTGGTGCAGCTCCATGATCTTGCCCGAGATGGCGGGCTCGAGGGCGCCGTAGTCGTCTGCGTCCGGTGTTAGTAGTTTCATGCAGAGACAATGGTCAATGAGTCAATGGGTTTGATGGATCGGTTTGGTTTATAGTTTCCATGCCAATGGCTGTGCAACAAGATTTCAAAGAGAGGGTTTGTGTCGATGTGCATCATCGTCATCCAGAAACAAAACAATCAAAAACAATCCAATCCACAGTGCACCGATGAGGGGCCGGGCAATGTAATCAAGGACATATATTGACAAACACAGGGGACTACAGGCGCAAACATACAGGCCAGGTCAGGGAGAGTCGCCTTGCCGCGGACGAAGCTGGTGCCGGCAAGTCCAGCAGTACGAGTAGCCGAAGCTCCGGCACGCAGGGCGGCGCGGGCGGCAGAGGGACGAACGAGGGAAGCAGCCATGGTGGATGGGAAACGGCTTGCTCAACTGTCTTAGACGGGGGGGAATGGACAGCGATCGAGACTGGAGGACTGATCCGGGACAGAGGGGAGAGAAGAGAGAGGGAGGGAAGAGAAGAGATCAATTGAGAGAGGGGCGAGGACGAGGGGCAGGTCGGAGCGACGGGACGTTTAACGTCATCGCCCTCGGGATCTCGGGCGCGCTCGGCGCCTGCTTTTTCCCGCGCCGAGCGGGCTGCTTCCCGTTTGGCTCTGGTGGAGACAGACCGAGACCTCTTTCCAAGAGCCTCAACCTCCTCCTCCGCCGCCACCTGCACACGCCGCGTCGCGCGTTGTCTGAGAGGCCAGATGGCATCGCGCTGCACGCGTTGAGAGCGCGCTCTGTCCTGCTCTTCTTTCTCTCTTTCTTTCTTTTCTTCTCTGGTCCGTTCGTGACCCGCTCGCTCTGCCCGACATGGATTCGCCGTCCAGATCGCCCTACGCGGGCCAGAAGCGCAAGGTCGACGACATGAGCTCCGACGAAGAGGACACCCGGCCCGCATTTGGCTTTCGCGGCTTCAATCGAGCCTCCTCCCGCTCGGAATCGCCTCCTCCGTCTGGCCTGGGAAGCGCAGGTCGCAGCCAGTGGAGCAACATGATGAACTCGAACTCACGAAATGCCGGGACCCCCAAGCCTGGTGGAGGCGGAGGCGCCAAGCCAGGATCCATCCTGGGGGGTAACTCGTTCGCGGCGCGCATGATGGCGAAGATGGGCTACGTCGAGGGCCAGGGTCTGGGTGCCAGCGGGCAGGGTATCGTCAACCCCATCGAGGCTCAGGTCCGGCCGCAGGGTGTCGGGCTGGGCGCCATCCGCGAGAAGACCAAGCAGGCCCGCGAGGAGGAGAAGCGCGAGGCCGCACGGCGGGGCGAGCTGCTGGAAGACAGCTCCGACGAAGAAGAGCGACGGAGGCGCCAGAGGAGGAAGGAGGAGCGCAGACGCGAGGGTCGCAGCGGGACGAGCACGCCGGCCGGGCCTCCAAAGCCCCGGTTCAGAACGGCTCGAGAGATCGAAGCTGATATGGCAGGCCTCGAGGTCCCGAACGTTCTCAAGTCGCTGATAGACGCCACGGGCAAGGAGCAGAGGGTGTTGACGTCCACCGCGGGCTTGATGACCGCGATGGAGTTCGTGAACCAGAGAGAGGCCGAGGCTCTGAAGATCGCACAGCGGGCTCGACATGATCTCGAAGCGTTTGCCGATGAATGGAAGGGGCTGTCTGAAAGGAAGAAGTTTATCGAGCTCGAGGAGGCTCAGATAGTGGAAGAGATGGACGCTACACAGGCTAAGATGGACCAGCTTACTGCGTTGGTCTCGGCAGTCGCGGCACTGGAGATCTTCAACGTGGAAGATGACCTGGCCGCGAGAATTGAGGACGTGACCAGCAAGCTGGTGCTGATGGAGAGCGAATACCGTGATGTTTTCGATGAATATCGGCTCTCAGAGGTCGCAGTCGGCGCCCTACATCCTCTATTCCGCCAGGCAATGGAGAACTGGGAGCCCCTGAAGAACCCTACGTTTCTCGTGTCGAATCTCCAGCGTCTCAAACCACTCTTATCCCGAAGGGACGGCGACGAAGAGAGACAGAGACAGTCTACATCGCCGTATGAGACGATGATATATACCCTCTGGCTGCCTCGGGTGCGCTCAGCACTTCTGAACGATTGGGACGTCTATGATCCCTCACCGGCGACCTCGTTGGTTGTTGCGTGGAAGGGGATTCTACCATCATTTGTCCACCACAACGTCCTTGACCAGCTTGTCGTCCCCAAGCTAAGCGCCGCCATCAAGGAATGGAAACCCCGGAGCAGCAGCAGACGCCATCCGTCATCGAAAGAGAGCTCGCGCTTTCCGTGGTGGCTGTTTACATGGCTCCAGTACCTGGACGAGCGGCACACGGATCCCAAACATGCGACCGGTCTTATGTCCGACGCGAAGAGGAAATTCCGCGTCGTGCTGGATACATGGGACCTGCGCAAGGGTCTCGTCAGCGGTATCGACCTCTGGAGAGACGCCCTGGGCTCCGAATTCGATGTCGCGTTGCGGAATCACCTCTTGCCCCGCCTCGCGAGCCACCTACGGGACCACTTCGAAATCAACCCTCAGGACCAGGACCTGACGGCCCTGGAAGACGTCCTGAAGTGGAAGGACTACTTCAAGCCCAACGTCTACGCGCTCCTCCTCGCGGCCGAGTTCTTCCCCAAGTGGCACAACATCCTGCACATCTGGCTCACCAACGAGCCCAACTACGAGGAGGTCGGCGAGTGGTTCACCTGGTGGCGGTCGCAGATCCCGCCCGAGCTCAACGAAATGGCCGTCGTCGACGACGAGTGGAAGAAGGGCCTGCGCATGATGGACCTCGCCGTCCAGCTCGGCGACCGCGCCGCCACCGAACTCCCACTGCCAGAACCAGCTCCAGGCCAGCCACCTCTCCCCCGCGAAACTGCCGCACCCCGCCCAGACAAGGAACCCGCCGCGGCAAAACCCCCTCCAAAGCCCAAACCCCCAGAGGAGATCGCCTTCAAGGACATCGTCGAGGCGTGGTGCTCCGAGCAAGGGCTCATCATGCTCCCGCTGCGCGAGGCGCACCCGCAGAACGGCCAGCCCCTGTTCCGCATCACGGCCAGCGCGAGCGGCAAAGGCGGCGTCGTCGTCTTCCTCCAGGGCGACGTGGTGTGGGCGCAGAACAGGAAGGCCCGGGACGTCTGGGAGCCGATGGGGCTGGAGGACCGGCTGGTGGAGCGCGCGGAGGGGAAGTAGAAGTAAAAGTCCTATACCCTGTACTGTCTATTCTATTCTATCATGTAGATGGGATGGATCGTGTGTTGTTTGCTCCATGGACTTGAGGGGCGTCTTTATCACCGGCTTTTTGGTTGTTTCCTTGATGAGTTGTATTAGGATCGGGTATATAATTTTGATTTGTCTTCATTGTCACGAAGGGAAGGAGAGGTAGATATAATATCATAATGGTTCACTTGATAGACACCTTTTCGAGCTTGAATGAATTGAAGGACATGAGAAGACTCCGTTGCCGTATTCGATGCTACCTACCTAGCTGACGGGCCTGGCTATCATTATTCAAGATTCTCTATGTCCTGTACAATCAATTTGGAAGCGTTCGTTGGTCACGAACGTCCGAGTCTTAAGTGAGATAAGAGATAATAATTAGACGGAACAGAGAGTAGTTACATGATATGTTCTATGTCTTGAGCGAGTCAAGAGACATCATTGTAATGAAAAAGAAAGAACAAACAATCAAACTACCCCTAGTATAAGATAGACATCTCTCATCTCATTTCTGTACAGAGCACACATATATAGAACAAAATAAATAAGGAACCCGGCAAAAAAAGCGACATGCAAACATGCGACCATGCAATCAGTAGCCAGCGGCAATCAAATAATCCATCCCGAGAAACATCAATTATTCCTCATCATCAACATCGACGTCAACATCAACATTACAATCAACCCAGTTGCCATTCCAACATTCCAAACAAACTATGACACGTTATGGCCAGCGGGTCGTTCGTTCGTTTGTGTACTTTACAAATAAAACCGAAGCGCGTGCGTGATGAAATCAAAGTTTTTCATGCGTACCTTTCTCTCTTAAGGCGTCTCGACATGACTTCGTGAGCAAGAAACATTTCTAAAAGACCATGTGCCTTTAACCCTTTGCATTATACTTCTCGTTGAATGCATTCACAGCTGAAGGACATATGTTAGAACTTCTGATTTATTCAGAGAGAAGTGAGTGGTCCTACTCACCAATAGCAATCTGCTTATACAGCCAATTCCTCGAGCTCTCGTCCTGCACGGGGATGAACGGCCCGTTGGCGCCGCCCTTGAGGGTGATACTCATGCCCGTGCGCTCCTTGGAGATGGTCTGGATGTCCGTGAGCTTGATGTCCCACTCGGTGCGGAGCTTCTTGGAGCGCACGAGCATGATCCGGTCGTACGTCAGCATAACCAGCATGTCGCGGCCGGGGAGCTCCAGGTGCGCGATGTAGTCTTCGTTGAAATATTTCCCGTCGTCGGTGGTCTTGAGCCAGAACTGGCCCAGGGCCTCGCGCTGCGAGTACGGCCGCACGATGCCGTCCATGCCGATGAAGCGGGTGAGACGGACGCGCTCCAGACCCTCCGGGTCGAAGACCGTAGTGGTGTTCCGGACACCTTCAGCAAGGCCTGTCGTTGGTGGTCAGATCAGTAATTTTTAGATAAATAGAAAGCATCCATCACACTTACTTGAAGCAAGGTCGAATGCACCAATCGCCGGCTTGGTGGCTAGTCCCAGGACACCCTTTCCGACGCCCTTGACGAAACCTGCGAAGCCTTCCTTTTCTGCACCCTCAATTGGATGACGCGCTAGACCCCCGATGCCACTGGCTATGCTGGCGGCGAACGCGTTACCGCCAGATGTAACCCCATATAGGGCGTGTTTCGGCCGGTTTCGCGCCTTCGCCATCCGCCTCTGGTCCTGGAATTCCTTATCCAGCGTTGCCGCTGCCAGGCCCTTCGACATGCTTCCAGTGAACTTGGCCATACTGTCCGAAATGCCGAATACGGACTTCTTGACGAAGCTCGAAGCGCCTCTCGCGAGTCCATAGCCCAGATCCTGAGGCCTATCGGTCATGACCAATCCCTGATACGGTTCGTAGAATATATCCGTAATGCCGGAACTGACATTGTTGAATAGGCCGACAGGGTTTCCTAGGAAATCGGCCGAGCCAAGGACGACGTGGACCTGGCGGAGGAACTCCTGCGTATAGTGCGTTCTGATATTGTTGATAAGCATGGGGATCGAGACTCGCGCGTTCTCCAGCATCAGGGCGTTCAGACGGACGGGTGCGTCGTTGACATTTCCGATGGACATCGTCATGACGTTGACAAAGAACATCAAGGGGTTTGAAGGCTGCATCTTGTCCTCGACGTTGACCCGCTCTGTACGCATAAAGGAGAGGTCTAGTTGCATAGGCTGCAAGTGGAGGAGTTCAAAGTATACGTCTTGGCCGGCATCTTCTTGCTTTGGCTCCGGGATGTCGAGAGCCTCCTCGCACAACTTGCCCTCCTGTTCCTCAGACCATGAAGCACCAGGAATCTTGGCGAAATCCAGCATTGCAAAGACGAAGTCTTCGTCGAGTTCCAGGGTCATCTGCTGCAGAAGGACAGTCGCATATTTGATATATAGGACGCCATATGAATCGTCCTTCACACGTGTAACCATGGCGTGGAAGATCGGATGGGCTTCCATTTCCTTCCCTGTCTTGGGAACCACACTCGGGTACAACAGGATAGGGAATATGCCTCCGTATAGCTGATTGTCGACCTGAATCCACTTGATTGTGGTATTCAGAGTTTGATACATCCTTGACTCTCGCAGTTTGAGCTCGATCTCACGGAAAGTGATGTAGACAAGCTCCTTCAGGTTCTGGTTGATCAAGGATATCCCGACTCCACCCAAACGAAGCTGTGCCTTGAAATTGATATCAGAGTTCAACTCCTTGACCTCGAATCCTGTAGCGACACTTGACTGGGAGGTCTGTTCCTTTCGCTGCCTATACATGCTCTTAGAAGCCTTGAAGTTCGACAGCACAAGGGTCTGCGTAGGTCCGTCTGCAACGATATTGATATCAATGATCTTCTGAGGTGCGCCAGGCTGAGTTGGAGGAACCCTCATCGGAATCAGGTTTCCAATTTCCGCAAGCTTTATATGTCTTTCCTTGCCGTTGCATTGTAGAACTAGCGACTTGTTCTTTGCAGCTGGGTAATCCCAGGCGTAAGGCATGATACTGCGCGGCGGGAGACGGTAGCGAATTGGCCGCCAGCCGCTTGTCCTGTCCTCTTCGTCTTCCTCGACATTGGGGTTCTGGTTGTGTTAGCAGCACCTTAGATGTTCGATAACAAGAGCACTTACAGCTTGGTAGAACATGAATTCTGTGTCGCTCTCATTACGCATCGAGTATGGCCAATGTCGGGTTTCGAAGCTGAAGTGGAGGAACAGTGTTGCCGATTCCATGATGATATCGACCTTGATAAGTCTCTGGCGCTGGTTTGCCTTGGCTAGCTTCACATGGATCGTTCCGACGTTCGCAATATTGAAAGGGGCCGACCATTGATTATTTACACCAGGGAAGCAGAGACACAACTGTTTCTCTGGAACCTGGCGCAAGAAATGGAGAGGCACAAGGTCTCCACTCTTGAGCTCCAGGACATTGGACGAGCCAGGCTCTCGAACCAGTAGATCTTCGTTCAGCTTATTCTTCAGAATGAAGCGAGGAGTGATGGTGACAACCTTTGTCAACTTATATTTGCCCTCACCCTCAGCGATGGAGACTCCCGCGTGGAATTCGGATCGGCCCGTTCTCGCCGGTAAGACGACCTCGAATGTACTACCGATCGCGTCAAAACTCTGTGGTTTGCTCCAGGCAGAGTCGCCAATCTTCAAGAGAGACCGGTTCTTTTGATCGTCCGTAGGATAAGAGTACATGTAAGGAAGCGCACGACCGCCGTTCCTCGAGTCTGTCCTGATCCCTTGGCCGGCAGCCGCCCTTGCAGACTGGAGGAAGCCCTTGCTTTGAATATCCATGCTCAGGCCTGTCTTGTTCAGGACAAGGTAAGGACTGTAAACTGAAACCTTGAAAGCGCCGCCGCTATCAGGCACGTTGAAGTAATGCAGTTTCAGTCTCAACTGGATACCTCGCTCGTCTTTCAGTGAAAGCACGTGCTCTCTTCTGAAATCTTGTGCATTGCCATTGATGATAGCGAACTCGCTCTGCCTGAAGACCGAGTCCTGCAGATCGATGCTGAGAAGCAGGAGGTGCGACAGCTCAACGACATGTACAGGGCTCACGCCACCTTTTCGGAGAAAATTGGTCCAGTCCTTCTTTGTATTTTTGTCATAAATGCGATATTTAAAGTCGTAAGGAAGCAAATTTTGGATCTCAACAGGGGCGAAAATTCGAATCCTCATGTAAGGATAGATGTTGGTGAGAGGATCCTTTGCATCATAAGAGGCATTCATCTGGAAGTAGAATGGAGGGGACTGGGCCTCGCTCCTACACGTAATTGTCCGCGTTGGCCGTCGCAAGAGGTCCTTCCAGTACAACTGTTCATCTGACCAGTCATAACCAAACCCTTGGTCAGGGCGAATGACGATGGAATGCAAATAGGCCGCTCCGACCGGTGCAGGTCGAGCGTCACCCGGTAGGATCTTCTCAATTTTGAGAAGGTGACCTTCCTCTGGACTATAGATCCCCATCTCCACAGGGATCTGCGTGTTGTTCTCAACGAGAAGCGGGGAGCGGAATGTGATGTACTTCACATTGTCTGTGCCTAATCTAACCTCCACGAGCAGCTTGTGAAGGACTTTGTCCTTCTTCGGCTTGAGGTTATACAGTGTCTCACCCTCCCGAATGACGGGGATGCGATTGACACTATCAAAGCCGCTGCCCTCGAGCTTGACTCCCACAAGACCCGCATTGCCTTCGGGAGTGAGATTCTCACGCATGGCCGTCGGATCCTCGAATCTCCAGGGGTATTCTTCCCCGTCACTGAGCTTCGCTGCTGGCCCGCCTTCTTCTGCACCAACATCAGCCCAGACTTGAAGGTCGAAGCCAGTGTAGTTGCGAATTCGATAAGGTGCATCGGCGCCTCTGGGCTTCGAAAGGACGTCCTCGTCAGTGGAAAGGAACTGGAAGGACTTCGACGCCAAGGCGATCGTCGCCGAGGTGAGCGTGAGCTCCATCGTCTTGTGTGAGTAAGCTTCTATTGACAGTATTTCGGGATTTAGTTCCTTCGCCATGTGGAATCCAAGTTGCCAAGGCTCTATCAGCGGCTCCCAGGCCGACTTTGAGAAATTATACACATTGATGAAAGTATCGAAACTTGTGTCAGCGTTCATAGCTGCTGACCAATCTCGAACATCGACGTTGAATTTCTTGATGCTCCAATCAAGCAGTGGGAGTTCGTGTCGATCACCGATAAGGATGACTCGGACACCATCAATCTGGGCGGTCAGCTCCTCTCGCTTTATGACAGCGGAGCGTTGAGGTACAAGCCTCTGATCAGAGGTGTCAGTCCCGCTCCCATTTCGCAAGGCTTTTGAGGCGGTTGGGGTTGAAGAGGTATTGCCTCCTGACGTTCTATTCTTTGAGGACTTCGCATTGTTCGCTCTGGTTTCCTTTGCCTTTTTCTGCCCCCCGCTGTCGGCATTCTGGCCGCGATTCGTCAATTGGGACGCCTTGTTTACAATCTGAGTCGCAATGAGAATATCTCTCAGTGACAAACGTAGAACCAAAGGTTCAACATGCATATCGATACTGGTCAATGTTGAACCTTTGTCTTGCGGACGGTTATCCATGGACATCTCAACTGTGAAGTCGTCTAATATTCTGAGCCTGCTGGTTTCGAACCTGTCCATGCGGCACAGGAACATGCCAACCTTGTTTATCTGCAAGGTTGAGACGTTCTGATGGGACAAGAGCACCTGTTTTGTCCCGAGAACTATGGCCTCCGTGTTTGAGATAGTAGGGTTTGCTATCAGAATGATCTGAGCGTCCACAATGTTTGCCCTAAAAGATACTGTCATCCGGCCACCATTCGCCGAGGTGTCACCACCGTTTGAAGATACAACTGCGGACTTGTCTGTGCTGGCAACAACACTGGATTCAGCATCAGATTCTTCAGGCGTTTCGTTACCCTCTTCGACTTCAGTCGTTTCTTCGGTTGCGAATGCTGTGCTTGCCCACGATTGCAAAGCGAATAAGTAATCCAAGGCGAATATAATTCGCGGACTATCGATAGTGAACATGGCAATGAGGTGCTTGTCCCGCCCAGGAGACACTGAGATGTTAGCCATAAACTGCTGCTGAACGTCACTTTTGATCAGAGACATTATCTTTCTAAATTTGTTGCTTTCCTTCGCGCGGCTGTCCCGGATCGAGAAAGAATGGATCAAGAGCTCCGATTCTAATGCACCATCTGTCAACATACGCAACTTGACCCTCGTGTCGTTCAGCGAGAATTTAGATAAGCTCGAGTCTTCCAAACGACCAACTGGCTCGTCTTCCTTGGCAAGGATAAGCTCCAGGCCAACACTGTCCACCTTGAATATCATGTCGAGTTTCACCCATGTCTCCTGACCCGGGCGAGTGTCTTGGGGCGCGTGCGCCGGTTTTTCTTTTTCTTTGGTCGCTTTTGATACCGCTTCTTTCACCGGCTCCGTCGTCGTCGAGGGTAGAGCTTGCATTGCTTCGATTTCCTGCTGCTCGCTGTCAGGAGGAGAGAAGGCACCAGGTATGGTCTTTGATAGTTCCAAGAGGAACTTGAGTTGCGTTTGCGATATTCTAAGATTTATTGGGGATATAGACCCTTCGACCTCGATATCAGGACGTGGAAGGTTTGGTTGATGCTCCAGATAGCATATGCTAAAGTCGAGGTTCACTTTTTGGATCATTTCCAGCTCTTCGCTTACTCCCCCTTCAAAATGAAAGTTCGAAGTTAGGCGAATGTTGCGGATACCAGCAGAGATCATATTGACAGCTGGGCTCTCCTTGTTATCATCTAGAGGAACGAAGGTGTTGCTGGCGTATATCTCACCCAGGTGAGCAGTGATTGAATCCCGAGGGCGATCATCTTTCATGACTCGTGGAAACACAAGGATCGGAGTCTTGACCACGATATCAAATCGCATGCGCGAGGCATTCTCCTGCAGCTGAGTTGCTTGATTAGCTGCAGCCTGACGCGCCGCATTGAAAATCGCCTGCATCTTGCCAAATTTGACCAGGAAATTAATGATCTTCCGATAAGGCTCTTCCAGGAAGTTGATTTTGATGGAGCCGGACCTCAGGAAAACCTCCGAGTTGTAGCCGGGATAGTCTTCACTGTTGGGATCAAATGTCTGGTACTTGAAGTCCGCGAAGTCTTCTCCCTCAATAGTCAGGAGCCTCCGAACAGGCGAATCTTCCGAAGCGCCCACGTTGACGTCGTCAATTAGGGTCAAGCTACCGATCCGGGACTGCACCTGCATGACACGGCCGACGAGGAAGATACCGACATCAGCAGTGTTCAGACTCAATGTGGCAAGCCGGACACCATCGTTGTTGAGAATTAGCGCAATGCTCTTCAAGTTTGACTTTATACGAACTTTCCCGGCCTGTTCTGGCATTTGATCATCTTGCGGTTTTTCCTGAATAGCCTTGTCGGTTTGTTCTTCGACCTGCCTCGGCTGTTCTGGGCTCGTAAATGTGAGGAGAATGAAATCCAAAAGCGTCAGAAGAGTCTTCCTAGTGACAACGAGATTAATTGTGGAGACCGATATGTCAAGGTTTGTGGTTATCCCCTCGAATGTCGAGATGAATTCAGGGGACTCAGGTTTGACTCGAACTAACTTGAGATGGAACAGGTCTTTGTCTTCCTCAGCATCCAATCCTTTTGAGGAAATAATTTGCTTGAATTCAGGGACAGGGTTTTCTTCAATATGATCGTCCACGCATAGAGATTTCAGAAGTACTTCGGCAACCACGTCGTAAGGTCGCGCATAATAATCCAACTCGAATCCTTCGGCGACCAACTCGACCAGTAGTTGGTCAGCTCTCTCATCATTCGGATCGGCGCGAAACAGTGAGCCGCGAAGCTTGCCAACGGTAAATTTAAATTCGAACTCTCGTCGATGCAGATTGATCGGCCTATCTGTCTTCTTCGCTTGTTGCTCCTTAGCGGATTCTTCAACATCAGAATCCTCGTCGACAACGGGAAGTTCTCGATTTGACGGCTGAAAGGATGGAGATCGTGCTCTGGCACCTGATGTACTCTCTGCTGCCAATCCCTTCCCCGACGCTTGTTCCGATTGCGTGTCCGTTTTCCCGTCGTCGTCAAAGCGTGGAATCGCAATGTCGATCAGCTTCATCAAGTTTTTGTACTTCTTGTCGGACATAGAAGCATGTAGCTCTGGAAGATGACCAGAGAGTCTAGTTCTTGTAAGCTCAGCTGACTTTGGAACAATACAAAGTTCCAAGACAAAATCCACATTAATGCGGTCAATGATGTGCAGATTTCTCGAGGCCTCGCTAGAGCTTAATTGAGATTTGGTGGCCTCAATTCCAGGGCCAATAAGAACCTGAGTAGAATCAAGCTTAAACAAGAACTTGTCATACATCAAGCCTTCGAGCTGTTTGTAGTCCTCTTCGCTGTACGGTCTTTTCTGCTTAGACTGGACCTCTTTAATGGTCTCCCTGTCGACCAGCTCGCTGTTGACACTGACGTGACCAGCGTCGAGGATCAAGCAAAGAGAGCTCTCTTGTGTGATGCTCTCCGGAACGATGATCAGAGGTGCTTGGATATCAAATTGGGCATCGACCGTTTTATGTTCTTCCAAAGCAAACTGTAATCCTGCTCGAGTCTGTTGTCGGATCTCTTCTACAGTGGCTCCTGCCGTGTCCAGAAGCGCCCCAATTGATTCCATATGTCGCTCTGGAGGCCTGAAGAATTTGACGACTTCGACAATGAATTTTGGATTGTAAATCACTTCGATACTCTTCAGCTTGAGCTTAATTGCCGAGTCTGCATCGCTGTTGAGAGGGTTCTTCTCCACCTGAAGATGGAATAGGCTATCTTCATCTTCATCCGCACTATCCTCAGATGCTAGCTCCTGATCCTGATAGTTGGTCGAGTCGTCGCCTTTTGGACTTGGGAGGGAATCCTTGACTCTGACGATCTGTGGGAAAAGACTTCCCTCGGTTGTGCCGTCATACACTCTCAAACCTCCCAGATCCACATCGATGAAGAACGAATCGGGCCGTTGTAGGGCCTTAGCTCTGAAATTGTCAAACACAAACTTCATTATTTCATTCGCTTTCCCATGAGGATCACGCTTCAAGGTGAGGCTCCCGGCTCTGAGACTTGAGTTGACTTGAATTTTGACTGATTCTCTCGGAAGATCCACGCTTTCAGCAAGGACCTTCTTTTCATCCCAGTCGATCGCATTGTAGAGCTCCTGCCGCTGCTCCTCGGTCATTGTGGTAGACTCGTCTTCTTCCTTCTTGGTGCCCCATATCCACTCCGACCAAGTCTGTTGTCTGGCAGGCTTCTTAACTCCAACGTTCTCCTTCCGCAACTGATTCCTTGCCAGGGATCGCCAGAACCGGAGATCTTCGTAACTGAGCTTGCGCTCCAGTCTGTCCAACTCCCTGGCTTCATCCGGAGATAATGGTTCCTCTCTCTTTTTCTTCTTGAACAAGTTGATATAGGCGATGCGATCGTCTCTCCGCTCCTTTATGTAATCCCACGACCATCGTCGATTGCGATCGTGGATTTTGCTGAGCACTGCGTGCCCGGCAAACTTGAGCCAAGCGCGAGGATCTTCCTTCGGCCTACACTTTGGCTGGAATCTTTTGTACTCCTGATGACGAATGAAATAATGGAAAAGGTCCACAAGCATTAGCGCATCTCGATACTGGTCATCGTCCAGGACAAAGCCTAGCTCATCAAACATTAACCGGGCCTTGATTCTCGGTCTATCAGGCCTTCCAGTCTTGTCTAGCTCTAGACCAGCACGGCCACTGACAGGACGGAGCATGTATTGACTGTGATCGCCAACCTCAACCCCTGCTTTGAGCTTCGCCATCAGCTCCTCGTGACTTATCCCTTGCGCCTCTGCTCCAATGTCTGATCCTCGACCGGTACCCAAGAGCTCTGCATCGGTGTTCCAATAGATCGCAAGCGCACCGAGAACAGCCAGCTTATGGGTTGTACCAGATGTGGACTGTATGAAGGTCGGGTTCCACTTAGAGTCAGTGCTGACAGCACTAAGCTCCTTAAGCGTGATACCAACGGCAAAGGGATGGCCAGGCGAGGCGATGGAGTCCTCGTATCGAAAATGCACATTCTTAATGGAGATCTGGAGGTTATCCACAATAGCAGTGACAAGGCTCTGAGTAAAGCTCTGATTTCTCCGTTGCTCCTCCTGGCTCATGCCCTCAGTATTGCGTTCCCTCAGCAGCTCCGCGCTTTCGAGTTTCTCCATTTTGATGGCGTGTGCCCTTCTTTCCTCCTCCTCTGGGTCATATTCCGCATCTTCCTTCGGCGCCGCCAGAAGGAAGACATCTTCGATGTCGATCTTGACGGGCTTCCCTCTCAGATTAGACCACGGTATGGATAGTGTAAGCTCGCCGAGGTGACCCTCGACGACGTTTAGAGGGAAATGTAGCTGATCGAGGGCTTCCCGCCGCAGCTCGAGGTTGCGAAGCTTTACATCGCCGGACCAGATACCGATATTGAGCTGCTTGGCATCGAAGTTTTTGACGTACATGCCCAAAAGGCGGTTGAGCAAGTTTGCAACCAAGCCTTCCAACATGGCTGTGGTACAGGGCCGTCACCCAGGCCGGGGAAAGACGTTTTATGCCGCGGTACAGTTGCTCAGGGGACGCTTCAAATCGGTAACGCCAGGTCCGGATGCGCCTCTCTTGACAGCCAGACTGTCTGGAATAAAAGCCCGTCAGTATCACATTGATCCAAGAGGGACGACCGCATCGAACCTTGTAAGACGCTGGCGAGCACACGGTAGTCTCGCGGCGAACTGGATACACAGCCATCCAGCGGGTCCACTCCGGGGGAGGATGCGATGCAAGATCCAGGAGCTACCCAAGCTGCTGCCAACTCCGCATCAGACCTGCCAGCGGTGACCTGAGAGATATGACAGGCAGAAGCCGTCGGGTTGTGAACTGACAGCTGTCAGCGCAGAGGTTGGGTATCAAGGACGGGAGTCACCCAATTGTCTGCACGAGGCAACGTCAAGCATCCGGGGAAGTGTAGCGTTTTCCCTGACCTTCGCTGACCCAGACACCGGAGACAGTGCAGATCGACTCGACGCCGTGGATCGGGTCCCAGGAGGGCAAGTGACGTCGTCTCTTGGCGCGGGCGGGAGGTCTGGACGGAGCGCCTGAGAGGGGAACGTCCCATCCGGGTTTAGCCGCTTAGGGCTCCAGCCCTCGACACGTCCGGCGCGGCGGGACGCTTCGATGCCTGAGGCCCTGAGGCCGTGAGCCGGGCGCCTCAGGCATCACGGTCGGAGGGGTGCGGACCTAGCCCTCCCGAGATAGACAATTACACACCTCACTGTCTCGTCACTTCGCTCTGTGCTCCTCAGGTCGGAAAGACCCTCGCCGGCAAAGTGTCGCCTCAACAGGCCAAACTCGAGTGCTAACCCGAGTCCATCTCTTTCTCTCCACTCTTAAATCTCCCCTCAGTCTTTTCTCTGTTCAATTGGGGTCGCTGTTGGCCTTCCGTGCGGTTTCCTATTCTACCCGAGCTTTCCTGTTCATATTGCCTCCGAGGCTTCACACACTCTATCGCACAATGCTGTACCGAACCACCGCTGCCCGCTCCGTCCTCCGGGCTATCTCGACCTCCAATTCCTACGTGGCCCGCTCGACCCTCTCGAGGAATGTATTCAAGGCCCAGTTGACTTCGTCCGCTCGCCAGCCCGCTCGGCTGACCTCGTCCCCAAGCCTTGCTCTTGCTTTCCACAAGCCTGCCACCACTTCTCTGGTCCGATATGCTGCTACATTCCCCAAGGCTGAAAGGGTCAGCATCAAACCGGTCAATTGCAATATGTAGCAGGGCGTTCGGTCGTTAACACATGTACAGGATACCAAGCCAGCGGAGGAGGATATTGACATGATGGCTGGTGTTCGGGGCGATGTGGTATGTCTGCTTAGACAATTTTTGCGATATTTTTCTTCCAGGCGCGATATGAGCATGCTTACGCGGTTTACCCTTCGTATAGAAAGTCATCAAGGACACTTTCAGCCTCGAGAACGTCCCCAAGGAGGCTCTGTACTTCGGTATGGCCGGTGTCGTCCCATACCTTGCGACGTCTCTTAATACCGCCTACCTCGCTTGGGAGATCAACAACGCTGCGACCAAGGGCAGCACCTTCTTGATTTCTGGTCAGTCCGCCGAACTGATGCTGCACATGATCGAGCCCATCCAAGTCGGCTACGGTGCTGTGGTAAGTGCAGCACGCAAACCGTCCAGACATGAACGATGCTAAGCATTACATCTCAGATCCTGTCCTTCCTCGGTGCTATTCACTGGGGTCTTGAATGGGCCGGGCACGGCGGCAGGCAGGGCTGGAAGCGCTACATCATCGGTGTGATCCCTCCTGCCATCGCCTGGCCGACCCTGCTGTTGCCCGTCGAGCACGCCCTGATCAGCCAGTTCATAGCCTTTATCTTCCTATACTACAACGACGCCCGTACGGCTTCCCGCGGCTGGGCGCCTCAGTGGTACGGCATGTACCGCTTCGTTCTAACCTTCGTCGTCGGAGCCAGCATTGTCGCCAGTCTGATTGGCCGTGGGAAGATCGCTCACAACATCACCTCCGAGCACTCTCTGGCTGACAAGATCAGTGCTCTGAAATACCTCCAGAAGAAGGAGAAGGAGGAGGAGGCCAGGCGCAAGGCCGAAGCCGAGGCGCAGGCTCAGGCTGCCGAGGAGTAAGGGCGTGGAAAGCTGGTGTCTTTGAGGTCTCATAAAAAAAAGGACACCTCTCGCCATGCCTTCCTTACCTGGCAACCGAATCACATGGTCACCTTGTTTAACAGCCTGTGTGGGGTAGTCGCTGAGTTAGGCGACGACGGGGGCTGCCCCTTTTCTGTTGTCTGTGGTCAATTGTGAAATTTCTGTGGATGACTGTAGATTACATAGACGTAAAATCTAGCTGTCCAGCTCACGCTGTTTTCATATGCCTCCACGTCTCCTTCCTGGCCCACTTAAGTCTCCATATATCGTGTACCACCTAATTGTTTCATTGCAGGTCCTGTAACCTCGAGAATAGTAATATTTACTGTAGGAACAGAACAATATGCGACAACGAAACAGGTAAACGCAGGGACAGGATGGCTAATGATAGAATGATGCATGAGGAAATGGTATGGAAAATTGTAGCACTGCAGCAAGGATCGGAATCGGATGGCTTGGTCGTTCGCGGCCCAAGGGAAGTCAACTTCCGGTTCCGGCGCTTGTGGTGACGACATCAGGGCTTGGAACAGGTTTCCTGACCACTGTACGTAGTACGTTCGGCACGTCTCACCGTTTACGCTGCTTGATCTTTTTTTGGATTTTTTTGTACGAGCTTCCCATCTGTCTCCCTTCTTTTCTTACATAGGGAGCAGATTGTTTGTCTCCACGAAGTGCGGAGTAGAGGTCCCTAAGTGAACTACTACAAATATTTGGTAGGGAACTGGTCGAAGAGGTCAGCACCCGCGCGCGTCGAACCGGCGGCCGTTGCCCATTCCCCCAGGAGGCGAACCCTATGCGCCCTCCCAACCCGGGCCCGGTCCAGCATCGTCACATTCCGGATCTGAGAAAGGAAAAAAAAATGAAAATATCCTCCAAAATAGTTTGACACCTAAGATTGGAACAAAGGGTTCGCAGGAAGCAACATCGCGGGCAGTCACGTGCAGCAAGCTCCGGGACTGCGGGGGCCGCTCCGTGCCCAGGCCGGGCGACCGTACCTAGGCATGGGACCTGATAACCCTGCAGCACTTGCACAGGAAGCGCCGGATGGCATGGGTTGCACGCGGAACCCCTGGCAGGGCACGAACACTGTCAATAATTCCTGCCATCTTTTCTGGAGACTACATACGGAGTGCAGAGAGAAGAATCGGCGCGGCCGCTGGGCAGCCAAAGCTCCGCGCGGGAGGGCCTAGGCGGCGGCTGCGAGGGGACTACGGAGTAAGCCAGACGGGTCGTCTGATCAGGAGAAAACCGCCCAAGCGGAGAGCGATCAAGCAGCAGCAGCGACTAGCACACCATTACTTGTCGTAGTGTGGAGGAACGCAGCGCGCGTTGGAGAAGAGGGCGCCTTCCTCCCCACCCACCCGCTCCTCCGCCATGGAGGGGGCGGAGGCGATGGGAAGGCCGCCCGACCTCCTCCTCCCCGCCGATCGCAGGTCCACCGCCGTGGATAGAGCACGCCCGCCGCCGTCCTTCCAGTATTCCTTCATCTGCCCATTCTTTCTGCATCTGGCACGACCCTTCCCAGTCCAGACATTCCCGGACCCCAGATGGGCTTCGATCTATCTACCTATATAAGCATCCCCATCACTCGTACGTCACAGCCCTGGAGGCTCGTCAGCATCAACCGGAGCAGTCCCTTTGTCGCTATATACTCTCCCCCGCGTATCGAGCAGTAGACCTCTATCACATTGCCCTGTCCTGGCGTCTACTGCTTTCCAACAGACAACCCCTTGATATGGATGAAGAGGTGACTCTGAAGTCGACACCAGCAGTCGAGATCACAGCGAAGCAATCTCGCGACGGGGACTGCGCCCTCGTTCAAGACGAGAAGCACAGGAAGGACAACAAGAAGGATCGGTTTCTAGGCGCTATTGACCAGGGAACTACCAGCTCACGGTTCATCATCTTCGATGGAACGGGCGTCCCCGTAGCGTCTTATCAGGACGAATTCCGTCAGATCCACGAGCATCCAGGGTGAGCAAACGCTTCCTGTCTGTCATTTACGCTTTTCGTTCCATCGGGGCTCGCGGTTCTAAAAGGCATCGTCTTTTCACAGATGGCACGAACAAGACCCCAGGGAGCTGGTTTTGTCTGTCGAGAAGTGCATTGAAGAAGCCATGAAATCGTTTCTCGCCCAGGGCCATTCCAAATCAGACATCGAGGCTATTGGTGTCACAAGCCAACGAGAAACAACCCTGGTCTGGGATTGGGAAACGGGGGCACCCCTGCATAACGCCATCGCTTGGCCAGACACCCGGACAAAGGCTCTGGTCAGAGAGCTGAAGCAGAAAGAGGGTGCGGATGAGCTCATTAACATTTGCGGACTGCCGCTCTCCACATATCCATCGTCAGTCACATTGGTATGGCTCCTTCGGAACTGCCCAGAGGTCAAGAAGGCGTATGATGAGGGGAGACTGGCATTTGGCACGGTGGACACGTGGTTGCTATGGAACTTCAACGGCGGACAGAAAAACAACGTCTTTGTCACCGACGTGACCAACGCATCAAGAACGATGTTTATGAACCTGCACAAACTAAAGTATGACAACCGGCTACTGAACTTTTTCGGGCTGGACAAGAACAAGGTCAGACTTCCAAAGATCGTTCCCTCGTCTGACCCGAATGAGTTCGGTCGTCTAGCTTCTGGCCCGCTCGAAGGGATCCGGATAACCAGCTGTCTGGGTGACCAGTCCGCTGCCTTAGTGGGCCACTGTGCATTTACCCAGGGGACAGCCAAGAACACTTATGGGACTGGCTGCTTCCTTCTCTATAATGTCGGGAAAAAACCGGTGATATCGAAACACGGCTTGCTTGCAACGATCGGGTTCCAGATGGGAGCTAATAGAAAGCCGATATATGCGTTGGAGGGCAGTATCGCCGTAGCAGGCAGCGGTATTTCATTCCTGATGAATAATATGGGTTTCTTCCGCGATTCCCACAAGGTCAGCGAAGTAGCAGCAACGGTTCCCGACAATGGAGGTTGTGTATTCGTCACTGCTTTTAGCGGTCTTTTCGCCCCTTACTGGATTGATGATGCCAAGGGAACGATCTGTGAGTGAACCCCCTTCTTTCGGACCAGTCTGGTTTCATCTGGGACGGCTCGGCTGATGGTGAGAATGTTGACTAACTGGAATACTCCGTAAACAGTTGGCATAACGCAGCACACCCAGCGTGGACATATCGTCCGTGCAACAATGGAAGCCGCTTGCTTCCAAACTAAAGCAATCTTGGATGCCATGGAACTGGATAGTGGACATAAGCTGTCAGAGCTCGCCGTGGATGGCGGAATGAGCAACTCTGACATCTGCATGCAGGTGCGTATCATCATTCCCCATAGCAACACGCGGCTTCGAGAGACTAGACGTGAGACAGTCCCAAGCCGATATTATTGGCATCCCTGTCGACCGGCCGTCCATGCATGAAACCACAGCCCTAGGCGCCGCAATCGCGGCTGGATTTGCTATCGACATCTGGAAGGAATTCGACGAACTTAAACACATGAACCGTGCTAACCGGACGATCTTTTACCCAAAAATATCTGAAATCGAGAGCGCAAAGATGTATAAGCAGTGGACGAAAGCGGTCGAGATGTCTCGTGGTTGGCTCGACACCAGCGAGATCGATTCCAGCACGGTAGCCTGGTAGGGGCGTCAAGTTCGTAGTCAGCGTTTCAGGATTGTTTCTTTTTTTGTCTGGCGTACATATGTAGCATGTGAAACTGTTTTGGATACCCGATGTCAACTCATATAAAGGCCCAATAGTGATGTCCCGTCCATGTTATCTATTATCAAGTATATTATTTTATTCATGTTTATATCTTTGCTTGCAGTTGAACCAGGCTGTTACTAACTTTTCCCCGTGGGTCGGGCCTTTGGAATACTCCGTTGTATCAGTGATCTTCCCAGCACTTTCTAGTTCTGCATTAAATTCAGCCATGTCCATTTGGATTTGCCCAAAAACTGCTGACCAACAGGGGTAAAGACTTGCCGGCTGCTAGCCCCTGCGACTAGCATCCGGATCGTCTCGCGTTACTCTTCCATGACAACGGCGCTCGGAAACTTAGCACGACTTCGCGGCTATTAGTTCCCTTCCAAGGCGTCGTTGACCGTTGCCGTGCTTCCCCGGTGGCGCCGCATGCCATATGGCTGTGGGCCCGCGATAGGGACGGCGAAACTGCGATCTGACATCAGGGGTCTCACGTAATGACTGTTGTCATTATTGTCAACGGCTTTTGCACCGTACAGTACATTGGCATTTGATACATGTCGGATCAGAAAGAGGTTCGCTCTCTGCAACTGCTGACCACCTAGTTTCGTGTGTCCTCCCCTAAGTTATTGTCCCTTTGGCTTTGAATGGGATTCGGCGAGGTCTCTCTGGGATCAATCCTTTGAGACCTTCATTGCCTTCTTTTTGGGAAATTGCGGGTCTATCGGTTATTCGAGAATCATAATCCGCAGCCACATACCGGGGGTTCCATCCTTAGCACTGGACGGGGCATGCTCCCAAAGGGCAGGTCCGGTGTCCTTATGGAAATTTCCAAGAGCCCGAAAGGAGAGCATTCGTCTCTCATTGACGAATTGAAGATGGCGCTTTCGGCCCCAGAAGGGTCCTTCTCACTACTCTGATGTGGCCACATCAGCCGGAGATACCTCGTGCGTACCAGAAGTCCTCGGGGCCGATCTTGCATGCGCGGAAACACGAATGATATTGTCCCACCTCGGCCCAGGTCCGCAGAGATGGACTTGCCGTTGCGTTGGTGCACAGCATTTAAAAGTCGACTACTGTTCTGGAATTACTTATTTTGTCGTCGAACAATTGACAGCTGGTCGTTTCCCAGTCGTTTTGCGCCACCACGAACAGCCTGCAACGTGCAGGGCCATACGCTGTACGCAAGCCCCTCGCTCCATGCAGTTACGGCAGACCTCATCCACCTAGACACACCACAAAATCTCTCCAGCTACGCTTGCTCTTTGACCATGCTGGTCTGTAGGCTTCAAAGAGAGCGGGCCCGGTCAATTGCCGTCGATTCATCGGGATGGTTGGGCAGGCTACTTTAAATCTCAATGACGCGGAAGCTTCTCTCCCTTAATTGATCGCTGGCGCACACCCTACAAGCTTTGTCAATTCCATTTCCCCTTCTCGCTCTGGGTAACCCAGCAGATCACTTTAGTGTTCTACGGCGTGCTTCGAGGCGAAGCCTTCATTCTGGCAACGATGTGTGATCATACGCAAGTCAACTACAAATGCGGCCATCATCGTTTCCTAGTAATAGCTTTGTGCACAATATACGCACGAACAGGCAAAATCTGTCCGCTCAACGTGGTTATCATGTGAGATCATTGATCCCTCTTCCCCCTTTATACTGTTCACAAAGGTACACTACTGACCCATTTACTGTGAAATAGAGAAGACCGAATAGACGAAATCTGCGGTACGTGCTTCGCAGAATGGTTCAATTAGTCCCTCCCCGGACGTTATGTTGCGAAACTGGGCAAACCTCTGGTGTGCAAAGAGCGGTGAATTTAGCTAACAGTATCAACTACAGGCGACTGCAAAAAATAAGCTCGGATGTCTCGCATCCAGGTCTCCTCATCAAGTAACTTCACCACCAATTGGCCTTCATTATCCTCCGACTTAGACCTTCTTGAGCTGGTCTCGTACGCGATGATTATTTCAGGTGGATGGTGGGAGAGCGACAAGACATCTAGCAGCGAAAAAGTCTTGTTAGCGGATTTCTTGCATTGGATGAACTAATAGTTTTGGAATCGGTTTGGTATGCACCGCAAAGTTGGAGTCTTAGAATGGTTTTCTTTTGCTTTGTCTTCCGGCGTGTCATTAGCGAAGTCAACTTTTGGCTACCGCTCTTCTTTCGCTTGTTCTACTTAGTACCCACATTGTTATTGTTGTTGTCATTATTATTATTTATTATAGTCGGTAGTGCACACTAACTACGGTAACCGATGAGCAGGATGCAGGACGGCTTTCTCTCGTCCCGACTCTCGATCGATGTTATGTCCCTGGAAGTTGGTTCAATATCTCAACCACATTTCACTTTCACCCTTGTCACAACACCACTACTACGACTACTCGGTCTATAAAATGAGATGGTCTCCCCAGTTTCAAACTCAACGCACGCCGCAAACTCAGAAACAGCACTTAATCTTATGGGGTCCATGGGGTCCTGGTCCGAGCCGCGGCCGGGGTTAATAAACTAAACATACAGGTCGGCAGCGGATGAATACAACGTATCCGTGCTCCATACATGCATGCAGGCACAACTCAACTTGCCGCGCGGTCCTATCGGGAGTGAACATCTCGTATGACGCGCAGGCAAAGGGATCACGGACCGAGACCCGGGACCTTAGATCGGGTAGGATGTGGCAGTAATGGCATTGTTGGCTGCTAGCTAGCATGTTTCTCCCCACTGCTCTCAAGTCTTGAAGACAAGTTACGACCTTAATTATTGCAGTGTCTCACACTTAAGACCCTCCATTGAGGATCCATGAGCGGAGCTGGAAGTGAGACAGAGTAGGCACTTAGACACCTTTGCGCTGTACAGTAGGATAAGTGGCGCATCTTATGTGATCTGGACGGACGGTAAGAAGAAATACTAACTTACCTAACTGGTGGATTTTTATTGGATTACTGTTGCTGCGTGCCGGATTGGATGCTACTTAAGGATTCATTTTCCGGAGAGCTTACAAGCAAGATAATAATAGCAATCTGCATGTGAAAAAGGTCCCTCAGGCAGTCAATCAAGCAAATGCGCCGTGCTCCGTCCGATGATACGCCAAATCAGCTCCCCATCCCGCTTCCCGGTTTATATAGTATACAACCGTCGGGTAAAAGAAAAAGAAGAAGCTCTTCACGAGGACCATGACTCTGGGAAGCAGGTTCAGGTGACTACTCGTGCACATTTTCGCGAAATACATTACGCCGTATATCAAGTATCCATCGTCAACTATCGGATTGATATCATCTGTTAGGTATCTAGATTCAGATACCTACTTATGTATCTGTCTCCCTACAGATGATCCTAATTCCTACGTTTCTCTCTTCCTCTCACCTCATCTTGTCGATCTATTTGCTCCTTCTAGCCGTCTCAGTGCCCTCACGGAACATAACCTTAGCTTAGCTTACTCTCAGTGGAAAGTCTCCGCCCTGCCCATCTTACTTGAACCTGAACCTGGAACCTGTAGGGTAGACTACTACCTAACCTAATAATCACCCTAATTGCTGAGGTAAGATACTACAGAGCACTAACGGAGTAGTGGCTTAGAACACGGGCACTCCTCCGCACGGGGCTCCCGCAATAATAAGCGGCAGCCACCAACAACAAAGTTTAACAATTAATCGGAGATAAGCAAGCAAGCCAACCTTTGGACGATAGGGCGCCAGGCCAGCTGCCAGGTAAGACAGTCTATCCCGTATCCGCGCCTAACCCCGGATTCCTTCCCGTTCACCTTCCCCTTCCCCTTCCCGCCCGGCCCCGGACCGGGACCCGGAACGGCGCCCCCATCTGAGGTCAGCACAGACGGTGCCTTACAGAGGTACACAAGTCTCCGGAAAACTTTTCCTGGTCTGTCTGTTTGAGGTAAAAGCTTAAAGTTTGGGTCAAGAATCAAGGAACAGTCATCGCTGACACCATCAGGATGCCTACCTACCTACCTACCTACCTACCTATTTTACCTACCTAGGAGTACCTATCTATGTTGCGGTAGGCGGGTAGGTAGGTTGGTTGATTGGTAGACAGACAGACAAGTTACAAGCCATGGGGTGAATTAATTATGATTATGTAGTTTCTTTCTTTCAATCTTTTTTCCCCTTCTTCTTCTTCTCATAAAGTAGTGCCCCAGTCGAGAGCGGGAAAAAAAAGAAAATCAAAATCGGATCAAAACCCTCGATTGGAATTGGTAATGAAATGGAGGTGACTTGACTGTCCTAGGCGCATGGGGCCCGCATACAGGTGCAGTCCGATGATCACTGGCACCTGCACCTGCACAATTCTACCTACCTCTTACTACTTCCGGACGTCCGTACGTGCGCCTAGATAGTTGTAGATCTGACCTGACCTCATCTATCTTTGTCGATCAAGATCAAAAGTAGCTTGTGTATGCAAATACATGCAACACAGTACAGAAAAGCAGGGTGAAGTAACTGAGAGCTGTGCTGTGCTGGTGACATAGAAGTATAACACTACATACTGTACGTAGTTACTGCTCCCAGTATACAGGTTACTGTACATACAGTACCAAGATGGACAGCTGTCTATCTATCTCATCTATCTCTCTCAATAAGTGAGGCATGGGCGAAAACAGCTGATTTTTTTTTTCTTTTTTCTTTTTTTCTTATCTATTTATCGATTTTTCCAAGGTGTCAGGTAGAGTTTGCTGTACATGTACAGTACTTATTATATATATATATATCTTGAGAGAGGCAATTTCTTATCAAGAAGAACTCTCAATCAAGCAACAGTCGCGTTTACCGTTATGTTATGTTACCTTGGACTTTGGACTTGCTTTGCGGCATTAATTATTATTATAGTGTACTTACTGTACACTACAAACATACATAGGTTCCCTTGGCAGGTTCAGGTAGGTCGGTTGGTCGGTTGGTCAGGTTTCATCCATCTATCTGGCTACTATTACTTATTGTTACCATTTGACCATTTTTACTTCCTATCGTAGATCCAAAGCCAGCGAACCCTTTCAAAATCTCGTTCGCGTTTTCTGAACTGATCTGAGCTGGGCTAAGCTGACAGTTCGCTGTTTCTTTTCCTTCCTTCCTATGGTACCATTTTTCTTTCCTTCCGGAGCTATGTAGGTACCTATGTACACGACACGTGCAAACTATCGAATCGATTCGAAACAAAGTCCCGGCTGGTGCCCATCACTGCTCATAATGGAGTTATCCGTTTTATGCGTGATATGATGATAGTTGATATAATATGATGCGATGCATGACATGGGAAACAATGCATGCAGGCTCCAGCCACGGCCAACCTCAACCTCATTCGAGCGACGCAGGGGTAAGTAAATAAGTGAGATGATGATGATGATGATGATGGTACAGGATGATGGATGATAAGGGGAGGGGAAAAAGGGGGAGAAAAAAAATGGCAGCTACGCCAGTTCGATCGGAATCGATTTGGGAGTTACATATAGGATAAATAAATAGAACAAGCTCCAGAGAAACAAGTTAGACAAAAAGAAAATTTCTCGTATCATGCCCAACAACGTAAGTCAACTCAACTCATCCGAATAAAAAAAAAGGAAGGCTCATCGAGTCGAGTCGACGAGATCCCGCTCATTTAGTTATCTATTTGTGGCCGTGGTGGTGGGTGGTCCATCGGTCGTCGTGGCGGAAGGATTCAATCCCGGCGCCTGCAACGCTTCAGGCAGCTTGAGCGGCGCTTGGGGTATCGACTCGAGTTTCTCCAGCTTCTCGCCTCTGATGACCTTTTCCATCTCCTCCCGTGTCAGGGTCTCGTACTCCATCAGTGCCTTGGTCAGGAGCTCCAGCTCGTGCCGCCTCTCGGTCAGGATCTTGGTTGCGCGAGCTCGGGCCTCCTCGACTAACCGACGCACTTCGGCCTCGATCTCCTGCTTCGTCTCGGAGGACAGGCGCTCGTAGTTGGTCGAGAGATCCACGTTTCCGAGTTTCTTCGAGTAACCGAATCGGGTGACCAGCGTGAAGGCGGTTTCGGTAGCCTGCTGAAGATCCTGTGAAAGAAGTCAGCGGATGATCATCATCTGCTAAGATAAGAGGGACGAGAGTTACGTACCGCTGAGATGCCACTCGTGACCTTGTCAGGTCCAAAGACCAGCTCTTCAGCGGCCTTACCGCCCATAGAGACATCGATATCAGCCAGATACTCTGTGTAGTTCCTCGAGACCATGTCCATCTCGGGCAGGAAGTGTGTCACACCCAGAGCCGCGCCTCGAGGAACGATCGTGATCTTGTAGAGAGGAGTCGCCGCCGGCGAGAAGTAGGCGACAAGAGCGTGACCGGCTTCGTGGTATGCAGTCAGAAGCTTGTCCTTTTCCTGGATGATGCGGCTACGCGCCTCCGCGCCCATGATGATCTTGTCCTTGGCCCAGTCGAAGTCCTTGGGGCCCACCTTGGTCTGCTTGTTTCTGCTGGCGTGGATGGCGGCCTGGTTGACAAGGTTCTCAAGGTCGGCTCCCGAGAAGCCCGGGGTGCCACGAGCAATCACAGCGACATCAACATCCGTGCTGACCTGAACGTTCTTCATGTGGTGCTTCAAAATCTCCATGCGGCCGCGCACGTCCGGGAGGCCAACGACAACTTTCCGGTCGAATCGACCTGGTCGCGTGAGGGCCTTGTCCAGAAGCTGTGGGTAGTTGGTCGCAGCAAGGATGATGACGCCGCTGGACTGAGAGAAGCCGTCGAGCTCCGTAAGAAGCTGGTTCAAGGTCTGTTTCACGTACGCCGCATCCCGTTCGTTCCTCTTGGCTCCGATGGCATCCAGTTCATCGATGAAGACGATCGAAGGCGCCTTGGCCCGAGCCTGCGCGAAAAGCTCGCGGACACGCTTGGCGCCAACGCCGACGTACACTTCATCGAACTCAGATCCGGACATGTAGAAGAACGGAACGCCAGCTTCTCCAGCAACAGCACGAGCGAGCAACGTCTTTCCCGTACCGGGAGGCCCGACCAACAGGACACCCTTTGGCAGCTTGCCACCAAGGGACGAGAATCGCTCCGGGTTCAGCAGAAATTCGACCAGCTCCTGCAGTTCTTCCTTGGCTTCGTCGCACCCGTGCACGTCGCTGAAACGGACCTTCTGGTGCTGAGGCTGCGCTTCGTTGTTCTGCGGGCCTCTCACGTTCTTCAGAACGCCCGTGGTCTCCACGAGTATCGTAACCAGAACGAGGGACATGTAGGTGAAGAAACCGAAGTAGAGGAGGAACTTGACCCATCGGAACACTGCACTTCCCAGCGATTCCTCGACGACCACATACAGAGGAGAGTCCTTGGCGCCCGTGCCGCTTTGCTTCGTTGCCATGCCGATCTGACCACCGTGGTTCCGCGCCGCGACAGCTTGACCTATGGCCTGCAACTGCTCAGGGCTAAGAGTCTGGTTCTGGCTGAGAGTCTGGTTCTGGCCCTGAACCTGCCCATTCGCCGGCAAAGCCACCGCGTTATCGGAGCCTCCTCCGACACGCTGCAGGGCCTTCATGTAGATGGCTTCCGACACTGCGTTGCTGGCAAAGCGCCCACTCCGATACCGTTCGACGACAATCGCAGGCATATTGGCACGAAGAAGAGCCTGGTAGAAGGCATTCTGGGCACTGGCACTGTTCGGGTTGTTGTTCGCGGTCTTCTCCTTCTGCGCGAGAATGCTTTGCGACGGTCCGCCAAACAAGAACCTTCGCTGCTGAAGGTTCGAAAGTCCATCGATCTTTGGTGTGGGGCGGAGGCGGTTGGAGTTGAAGGCCGAGAGGGTCGAGTAGTGGCGCGAAGGCTGCGAGGGAGTCTGCCGCACTCGTGCAAGTAACTGCGAGGTCCATAGGGTGTTCTGCCCTAGCGCTGCTATATGTTAGGATCGCTGCTTTTTTTGGCAGTCAAGAATCAAGGGAAAAGGTACATACCTCGATTGGGCGTCGAGCTCCATCGACCAGAGGCAATACCGGCTCTCAGAGAGTCAACCGAGACAGAGTCCAGACATTCCGGCAACGACGGATGCGACACCTAAGCCCGTCAGCATATGACCTCCAAGACAAATTGGGATAAACATACATTCGCAACTTCCTCCAGATGCCGTTCGGGGCCGTACAACCGCGATCTAGCCTTGGATCCGGAGGCGGGCAGTCGCTCAGAGTAGTTCCTCCACGGCGCAGCAAGGACGTTCGACATGGACGGCCAGAGATCCGAGGTGACAGCCGCCACGTTCTAAACACAGCCAAAAGTCAGTCAGAGTCACTTTAAGCACAGCCGAGGGGGCAAAAAAGGAATGATGCATACCGGCAAGCTGGCTGCTACCTGGGAGGCCATGATTGCCCGAAAACCGGCGGCACACGGCCGCGACAAAGCCCGAGAAAGACGACCAGACGGAGAAGGGGGGAAAAAGGGAAAGGACGAGAACTCTGCTCCGTATTGACTCAGTCCACAGGGAACCGCAGAGCCATCGCCCAGGTCGAGGGGTTGAGGCGGAGGTGAGATGCAGGTGCCGGGGCACGCTATATGTGATGGATGTTCTTGGTTCTCAGCGGACGCCGATGCGGCGAATTTCCTTGCCACACCCGCCCGCGTGCCCTGCCGTAGCCAGTCCCGGCCTGCCGGCGGCCGCTGCACGTGAAGTCACGTGATAGATGGTGGGACAAACCGCAGGGAAATCAACTCAATTGCCCGCAGCGGCGGCCGTGATTGAGCAGCGGCCATTGACGGCCTTGACATGCCATTGCCTGCTACCAGGCGGTTCAAACTGCAGAGGGACGAAAATAACATTGCCTATGTCCTGGATTCCTCGCCTAGAGTGACGATGATGCTGAATCCACGATACAACGGAAAGCAGCGGAGAGGACATATGGGGCAGGTGATTTGGCCAACATTTTCTGGCTAACCAATCCAGCTACTGGTAAAGCTGACATCCATCATATAGTCATGTCAGAAGAAAACATGCAAGGGAGCGAAAGACTTTGCGTGTATATTATTACTAAACATAAGCTTGGAAGAGGTATCTCAGTACCATGAGAAATCTTCTAATACCTCGTTTGTACAGTATAACCAGTGCCGTACACGGCAGATTTGATCTCTCCTGGAGTCACACTACGATTGTATGCAGCCTTGGACCTCAGGCTGATCCTCTCGATTACTATGTACGGATTAGTAGTGATCCGGTATCAAGGTAACTAAGCGCCAATCTTTCCCTAGTAGAGCTCCTGAGCTTCCATAAAAGGTTCTAGAAGCATGAAGGGAAAAGATCTGGAAATGGTGCATCACACAGGTCTTTATCGTGCATCTCTTATCTAAAGATTCTTCACCAAGAAGCTCATACTGATAGGATCGCGGCGATGTTACAGTATGATGCTCCTTCCTAGCTTGGAGTGATATTTACTTATTTTAATATTCAGAATTCCCTTTGTTGTTCTTGTATCATGGTACCAGCAGAATGTGCAGAATGTGGTAGAGCAAGAAGCGATGTGTTATCACTGATAATGATAGTGGCGTTGATTTAACTTGGAGCGGCCAGAGAGACCGCTAAGCTTAGGTGCACTGCTGGCTCCGGTCTTGGCACCATCCAACTCCAGATCCAGAGTGATAAATACTCGATCACTACCCACTACAATTACGACTACTCGTTATTGGACAGATGAAGCTGATATTCGAGGAATCTCGCCTCTCACGCTTTGGAGACACAGGCAACCTGTAAGTTGCCAGGAAATCCTCTCGGCCGAGTCTTTCCTGGCAGCATCCGCGCCCAGGATGCCAAGCAGGCTCATTTTTCTGATGGGAGCACCGACTCCTGGGAGTCTGAGCTGGGAGGAAGACGGGCTCTTGGACGCGCCCATCCCGCCCTTCACCGGCGAGAATGTCTCTGATGGAGGAAACTTTGCTGCATCTGATGCTCCCGCGGCTAAGTGGAGGCTCTTGCAGGATCAGCAGCTCTTCGGACCGACTTCTACTGAGGACGACCGACAAGAGCCGCTGTTTTTTACAACCAGGGACATTCTTGCAGCCTCTACGGAGCAGTCTGCCTTGACTGCGAGCGGCGACACGTCGGGTGCTGCCACCGAGGACGTCGCGCTCTCCCAATTCTACGATCACTCTTTCGCTGTCCATGAGACCTCCCGAGTGTCTCTGTCTGAGTCGACCTACCTGGACTCGACTCACGATGAGACCAGCGCCTGGACAGAAGACAGCACGGGGTATTCCTTCCAGAGCCAGCCGGATGATGACACTCGCGATGTTGGGGAAGCGCGCCCTCCCCCGATGCACGGGCGTCTGAGCGATCTGAAGGACATCCCCAACGCCGGATACCTGCGCTCCATCGCGCCCCAGACCATGACGGTCAACCTGGTCGTCGGCATCATCGCGGTGTACCCGCCGCGCCGCGTGACGACGCGGTGGAAGCGGGAGATGGACATCGTTGAGCTGGTCGTGGGCGACGAGACCAGGACCGGGTTCGGGTTGACTTTCTGGATTCCCCCCGGGGGCCGTGATAGATCTGAATCACCGGACCAGGACGCTCTGGGGAAGACCTTGGCTGGACTCCGGCCGCGGGATATCATCCTGCTCCGGACGGTCGGACTGAGCTCGTTCCGGGAGCGGGTGTACGGGCAGAGCCTGGCACGGGGCATGACCAAGGTCGACCTGCTGCACCGCCAGCCCGTCGACCGCAGCGACACCTGCGGGCTGTACTTGTCGCGGGCGCTCAACGCGGCGGGCAGGGACGAGAGTCCGCTGCTGGCGAAGACGCGCAGGGTGCGGGAATGGATCTGGCAGTTTGTCGGGGGCGGGCCGGAAGCAGCAGGCGGTGACGGTGGGCGGTCTCACGGCCACGCGAGGGCTCTGCCGCCGGACACGCAGGAGGATTAGATCGGCGGGCGGGCCAGCCACCTGGGGAAATGCGAGGAGCACGCCGTCGTCCGATCGTCGACGACCGCTCCGTGTGCAGACCGGGGCGTCACCGGGAGCCCTGTCGGTTTTCATCCACCGTTCATGATCCTTACCGTCATCGTTGCGTGATCGGATTCGGGGCAGGAGACGTGTCAGGCAGAGCCCCGTGACGCGAGGTCTCGTGTCCTATTTATTGCAGCAGGCGAGGGCGTGATTGGCGTGGCCGCGGACTGGGCGGAGGAAGGGGGCCTCGGAGCGTCGGCGCGGCGGGGGCCGGGCTGGCCGCGCTGCACGACAGACGGGCCTTGGCCTCTAGGGCCCACCGCGCCGCTGCGCCTGGCCCGCCCCCCTTTTGTGGCGTGCGATCCATCCCAACCCTTGGTAGCTGCGAGACCCCCCGGTGCTCAAAATCAGTGTCGACGCCAGCTGTTCTTTTCCCCCAGCTCCCGCGACGTCTCCTCCCCGTCACGCTTCTGCCGTCTCTCGTCCTGCTTGATTTCATCCTGCCATCATCTGGTCTCTCGTTACTCCCTCTCCCCGTCCCCTCGCTTAGCTCCCGCAGACGATCCGCGATCCCAGCTCCGTCCGATCTTGAGATCGACCACCGTCCATACCCACCACGGATCCTAATACTACATCGCAACCATGAAGGGTAGGCATCATCCGTTGGCCATGAGAGTCTCTCCTGTACGGCGGCTAACAGGTCGTGGTACAGCTCTGATTCTTGTCGGAGGGTTTGGCACCCGCCTGCGCCCTCTCGTAAGTTAACCCCAGCGATCGCGACGCTGGCATTCGCATGCCCCTGCCCCTTATCGACATGAGGAACCCAACATGGAAGCTGAGACATGGTCGCGCCGCTGCAGACTCTCACCCTCCCCAAGCCCCTCGTCGAGTTTGCCAACCGTCCCATGATCCTGCACCAGGTGGAGAGCTTGGCTGCGGCGGGCGTCACCGACATCGTGCTGGCCGTCAACTACCGTCCGGATGTCATGGTTTCGACCCTCAAGAAGGTACGTCCCTGGCAGACTCCTCGTCCGCGCGCCCAATTGCTGATGTCGCTGGGCTCCCAATTAGTATGAGGAGCAGTACAACGTGAAAATCGAGTTCTCCGTCGAGTCGGAGCCGCTGGGTACGGCGGGCCCCCTGAAGCTTGCGGAGAAGATCCTGGCCAAGGATGACTCGCCCTTCTTCGTTCTCAACTCCGACATCATCTGCGAGTACCCCTTCAAGGAGCTGGCAGAGTTCCACAAGAAGCACGGGGACGAGGGCACGATCGTGGTGACCAAGGTGGAGGAGCCATCCAAGTATGGTGTCGTCGTCCACAAGCCCAACCACCCCTCGCGCATCGACCGGTTCGTCGAGAAGCCGGTCGAGTTCGTCGGCAACCGCATCAATGCCGGCATCTATATCCTCAACCCCAGCGTCCTGAAGCGTATCGAGCTGCGCCCCACCTCGATCGAGCAGGAGACCTTCCCCGCGATGGTCAAGGATGGCCAGCTCCACTCGTTCGACCTCGAGGGTTTCTGGATGGACGTTGGACAGCCAAAGGACTTCCTCAGCGGCACCTGCCTTTACCTTTCTTCGCTTGCGAAGCGCAGCCCGGAGAAGCTTTCCAAGGAGCCGTATGTGTACGGCGGTAATGTCCTGGTCGACCCGTCCGCGAAGATCGGCCAGAACTGTCGCATCGGCCCCAACGTCGTCATCGGCCCGAATGTCGTCGTCGGCGATGGCGTTCGTCTCCAGCGTTGCGTCCTCCTGGAGAACAGCAAGGTCAAGGACCACGCTTGGGTCAAGTCCACCATCGTTGGATGGAACAGCACGGTCGGCAAATGGGCTCGTCTGGAGAACGTGACTGTCCTGGGTGACGATGTCACGATCGCGGATGAGGTCTATGTCAATGGAGGCTCCATCCTCCCGCACAAAAGCATCAAGGAGAACATTGACGGTAAGACTGTCCCTGTATATCCCGCAAGTTGCGATCTGATCTGGGTCTGACGCTGTTCTAGTTCCTGCGATTATTATGTAATCTCACGTCGATATGCCACCTAATCCCCATTTTCACGTATTTTACCTATTCGTTACCAAGCCAGCCAGATGCATGGAACGGTGTCCGGTTGGTGCGATTCTTTCTATGCTTGTTGGATTGAGGCTCTCATGACTTGCCGTGTCACGGCGAGGGTGCCTCGAATTCCGATCTAAGCTTTTTCTCGGCTCCCTTAGTACCCCCTATTCCGGTTTATTCCCCTTTTTATTCACCGTCGCGGCAAACCGCTCCAGTTACAGGCCCTGGCGGTGGGAGCGCACTAGCCCTTAAATTGCCGCCTTTCTAAAGACCTTTAGTACTTTTCTTTTTGTCTTTCCGTGGGCATTTCTCCCCTCTCTCGGTTAGGTTACAGGGGTATCTCCCGTGGATTCCTCGACTCTTGGTTTCCCCCCCCCCCCCCCCCTTTCCCCCGTTTTTTTTCGTCTTTCGACTTTTTTTCTTTTGACCGTCCAGGATCATCTTTGTGTTTGTGTGTGGGAAACGAAATCGCATCTGATTTGTAATGATAGATGTGTGTAGGTTCGGGTGTTATGCGTGTGTAGATAGGAAGAAAAATTCGAGTTATTTACATGAAACTGAAAATGAAAAAGTACTGCCTATTCACAATGGCTGGGTGATTCTTATTGTCATCCTGATTACTGGGATTATGTCAGAATTTAGCCTCTGTGAGGTGCATTACTATTACTACCTAATGTATGTATGTATGTACATATGTACACATAGACAGTCATCACATCACATCACATCACATCACATGATGCCTAGGTTATTAGTAGTAAAGTACAGTACAGTAGAGCAGAGTATGCCACATCATCTAATAATAAAAACCCCTTGAAAAACAAGAAACAAGGACAGAAAGAGATCCACGAGGCCTGGTCCAAGAAAACCATCCTCAGTTCTTCGATCCAAACGGGGACAAACCCTCCGCCTCATCCAGGATCCGCTCCCACCGCGCCCGCAGCTCCTCCATTGCGCGCCAACACCGCCGCCCCAGCTCCTCGAACCGCTCCCTCTCCTCGGCCGTCAGGTCCGTCGCGCCCCTCTTGCGCCGCCGCCGGCGGTCCGCCTCCACGACCGCGGGGCCGACGACCCCGCCGTGGCCCCAGCCATCGATCTCGGTGCTTGCAGGGAATTCGCGCCCGAGGCGGTCGGTCGAGGTGCCCCATTTTGCTCTCCCTCCGCCGCTGACGCCGCTGTGGTGGATGTAGGGGGCTTCGGCGTCGTCGAGGACGTGTTGGGGCGAGAGGGAGAGCCAGACGGGGGCGCAGGCGGCCTTGTAGGTGGAGAGGGTGTGCCAGGGGGAGCCGAGCATGCGGGCGAGCCAGAAGGCGGCGAGCATGAGGTAGACGAGGGGCAGGGGTAAGGGGATGATGGAGGTCGCGCAGATGCCCGGGTGGGTGAGGTAGATGTTTATCTTGTTTCCTTTTCCCTCGTGTTCATGTTCTTCTTGCTCGGTTGAGGATGAAGATGGAGATGAGGACTCGTCGTCCACAGACAGGAAGCTATTCACCCACGGCGCTGTGCTGGGCAGGTTGGACGTCAACGCCAGGATATCCGTCAGGGCTTTGGACGACTCGTACGCCTTGGCCGTCCGCAGGCCCTGGAGATCCTCCGGGTCGAACAGCTTGATCGTCGCCTCGAGGCTGGACACCCAGATGATGCGTCCGGGCCCGTAGGCGTTGGGCGCTCCCGACCGCCTCAGCAGCGGCACCATGTTGTGCGCCAGCATGTAGTGCCCGAAGACGTTGGCGCAGAAGATGGCGCCGAGGCGCGGCTCGTCGATCTCTTTCTTATCTTTCAGTAGACCTGCCGTCTGCCTCTTGGTCACGACGCCCACGGGCCCGATCTTGAACGACGGCCACGACACCGCGTGGAGCAGGTCCGTCGTGCACTCCCAGATGGCGCGCGGCCAGTCAATCCCCGTCCACCCGCCCATGCCGGCGTTGAGCACGATCGCGTCGAGCTTGGGGAGCGTCTGCAGCAGCCGGCGCGAGAGGGCACGTACGGAGACGAGGTCCGTCAGGTCGACGTGCTCCGAGACGAAGGTGATGCGGGATGTGGCTGCTTCTGATCTGCCATTATTGCTGCTCCGGAGGTGTTCCTGGAGGCGGAGGAGCGTGCTGTTGCCCTTTTGCGAGTCCCGCGTCGTGTAGATGATGGTCAATTGCTGCGAGGGTGGGCGCGTGGTGAGGAATTCATCGACCAGGCGGCAGCAGATGGAGAAGCCGAGGCCGCTGCGGAGAGAAGTCAGTCAATCAGGTCAGTCAATGTCAATGGACTAGATTGATTTGTGGAACGGTCAACAGGAAAGGTGGAAAGGTTGAATGGATGTCCACTTACCTGTTTGCACCGGTGACCAGGACAAAGGTCCTGTCCTGGAGCTCTGGAGAGCCCATAGCGGCCAGGTCTGCTGTGCCTCAAACGAGTGGATGGGTGTCGGCTTGTCCAGGGACGGGAATCCTTCGAGCGACAACCCAAAGCTCCGCGACTGGCGCGTCCCTGAGGCGCGGTCACATGGGGACCACGTGGGCGGTCGAGGCCCTCGGTACTTGACTTGCCAAATTGGGACATGTTCCTCAGGTGAACTCTCTTGAAGAGGTAAACGCTCGAGTCGAAGCAGCCCACTCAGTGATGTTTGGTCCCTGCTTATCTTAATCAGGTCATTGCTCGCGCTGTTGGTTTCTTTCAGATCGACCTCGTCATCCGTTTCATTGCCGGGAGCGGGCTGCCTCGCCTCAAAGTTGACGGGAGAGATGGCAGCTGAGCATGCATTCTTTGTCTGCGACGAAATGACATCCTGGAGATATTTTCTCTCATCTCCAGTATATTTGTCCAGCATTCTGAGTTTTTTTGCTCTTAGATTGCAGGATATTCCTGCAATGCGTTCATCTTCAAGATGCCGTTCCTTCTGCCGCTCGCCGGTGGGATGATCTACTTGCTGCAGCCCGTCCTGGTCCTGTCGCTGGATGAGCTGCCACCATGTGCTGTAAGTGACTTGCAATTTTGCCCATTGTCGTTTTAGCTTTCATATATTTCTTTTTATACTGTAGAACACTGATCTAATCTTATGCAAGTCTGGATGCTACACGCGTAACAGGACCGCATTCGAAGGGACCTGCCCTGATCTGGACAATGCCTGTCTGTGCAAATCTCAATCATACTTGGAGCAGATCAGCTGCTGCATCTCCGACTCATGCCCTCCATACGAGACAACGGGTAAGCACCCATATACTCTCTGGATAGCCGGGATAGGGGAGTCCTCGTCCTCTGAGAAGAGGGTAGGTAAGCTGGCTGAGATATGTATCCGCAGGTATCTTTCTGTACCAGCAAAAGGCCTGCAACGATGTCCATGTGTCGATCTCCAGCAGCGTTCCCTGTCCGACAACGACGGGCGGCACCATTGCTCCTCCGGTCGCGAGCAATGTTTCTTCTTCGAGTTCTGGATCGAGCGCCCTCTTCGAAGTTAAAGTCACATACCCGTTGTCGTCGTTTTTGTCGACGACGACATTGTCGAGTCTACGACAACGTCCTACTACAGTGACGGACAGCGTTATACAGACCTTCCAACCAGCCGCTGGTGGTGCGGTCTCTACCGTGTCTGGCCCCGCTATGGCCGTCCAGGCCACCCCTTCGATAACGGCCTTTAGCCCGGTCAGGATCCTAACAGGCACATGTACATCTCCGCGGATTACATATGCCACCGATTTGGCGGGTCAGCTTATGCAGTTTGCCTGGATGGGCTGCTCTCACGAGCAGCCGGACTGCTGTCCTTTTGGTGTCTGTGAGGAGAGAAATCTCACCGCGTGTCCTGTCAACTATACTACTACAAGCGGTGCGTGCTGCCCCTTGTAAGTCCCCGAGACGTCTTTTTTCTCTCTCCCCCCCCCCCCCCCTTTTTTTTTGATTCCGGTCAGGGTTTATTCGTTGATTGATTACTGAAATCAACCCAGTGGATTTTCGGTATACACGACTGCATTTGCCCAGGGAACTCCATGCTACAGTTCTCTATCTGTCGGACTGGCCCTTGCTACATCTACCTCTACGCCTTCCCACAAGGCAGCCGCCGTTCTCGTGACGAATCTAGTGTTTACGAGGAAATTCGACCTGGCATCTGAAAACGGAAATGAAAAGGAACACGGCAATGGTGGTTTAAGCCATGGCGTCTACACCGGAATAGTCGTCGGAAGCATAACAGGGGCATTCTCCCTCGGTATCCTTTCCGTCTGTTTCTGTCTCCGAAGGAGGAAGAAGAAGAAGAAGAAGAGAGAAAAAATGAAAGCACTGGAGCAGGAGATGCTCTCCTCCTCCTCCTCCTCCTCCCAATCAAACCTACCGCCAAACGTGGCCGAACATCTCGCGCGCTCGCAATCGCAATCGAAGTACTATCGCCGCAAAGGACCCGCAGTGGCCACTAATGCAGTCAGTCTGCAGCAGGAGGGCATGCAGATGCAGAGTCTGCATAATGGCCACGGCTACAACAACCACTACCCCTTCGAGTCTGCCGCCGTGGAAGTGGTGGAAGTGGAAGGAGACCTGTCGAACGACCCGACGACCGACTGGGCCAACTACTACGCGACGGGGCCCAGCATCAACAGTCAAAGCCACAGTTACAACAGCCAGAATGTGGTCCAGTTATTATTATCACAGCAACCTGACCAGGGTAACGGCAACAGCAACAACAACAACAACAACAACAACAATCCAAAATATATCTAGCACCTCCGCAAAGCCCAAAAGAGCTACCTGGGAACTGCGTCTTCATGCCCCATGAGGACCGATACCGTCCGGTTTTTGTGCTCGCTGATTGTGAAGTCGGTAGGAACCTGCGGGCCCCTTCGCCGTCACCGCCGCTGGGTCCCGCGCCGGCGTACACTCCTCTGGCTGATTGGAGGGGGTATGGGGAAGTTGATGTCGGAGAAAAGTTAGGGTAGGTCGTAGTACTATCTGGATGTGAGAGAGAAGTTCGGGGATTCATTATTTTATTTGGCTCTGAATGGAAAGAGGTTGGGTTGGATTTTGATTTTTTTGGGAGAATCACAGTGATTGTGATAGTGTCTTGTGAAGTAAAGTCAAGTAGTTGGCTGGCTAGCTGCACAGATTTGATCAATCTGTCAAACTGTCTATCTGTCTCTCGGTCTGTCTATTTTCTGCGTAGATAGATACTAGTTGTCCTCTTCTGCAGTCATTGTCATTTTCATTTTTGTTAAGTTCTGATCACTCAATCAATCATTCGTTCGGTTCTTGGCTCGTTCGTTAGTTCACATTTCCTTAAAACAAAGCAAACCGTAGCTCTGGCTTGGATTCCAAGTTTTTGTCACTCTCGACATTAACTTTACTTTCATGTAGTCCAAATTACTTTATAACGGACCCTGTCCATGCCATTTATTTACAGAGAGAAAAAAATGAGAAATAAACCTGCTGAACCATCACCATCACCAATCAGACCTATACACTCAAGGTTCCATGTCTGCTAGAGAGAAATCAGAGAGAGAGAGTGAGAGATGTAAACAGTACGGTAAGTGCTGCTCAGTCAACAAAAGCAGCTCTGCGCGCACAGCACATGTGGTATGCACTTCCTACTTAGATAAGGTCCCTAATGGTTTGCAAAAGAAAACAGCAACAGAATATCAACCATACGGGGCATAGAGCAGCCTTTTCCATATACGTACGTATGGTAGTAGTCATAATCTGCATTCACTCCCAGCTGTAGGCACTGCCACTGCAGGAGGCCGGGTCTAGTTGACAGATGGGTAGATAGTTGCTGCTCGCGCCAACACCAAAGATGCAAGCTTTTTTTCCTTTTTGGTTTGGTTCGATTCACTTGAACCTGGAACAGGGTTGAAAAAAAAGATAAAGCGGAACAAAAGCAAATTTAAACCCTAACTAATCAAAAGAAAAACATGAAAAAAAGAGTATGACAGGAATGGTTTATTTTCAAGTGGATATCAAGGGATCCAGATAGTACTCAGCCCGTCAATTATTTACCTACCTAGGTACTGTACATTACTTTAGATAGGTACTCGTTTATTATTCTATCTAGCTGGCCTATTTGGACTAGGGCACGAGGTGCAATGTCCCGTAGACGAAAGTAGGTAGTTATTAAGGAAAAGATGCAATCAAATGCGTTCTTTCCGGGGTTTGTCACTTTCATCTTAGTTAGCCTGCCAGCAATTAATTAATCATAATCCCGAGCAGCAGCGGAGTTGGAGGTACCGTGCGAATTCCACAAAACAGCCCTTACATATGATGCCTAAGGCGAGGTTCCGCTCTTTGACCGGTCAACAACTTAAGAAAGTTCGAGGTTCCTCTTTGTTCTCTGTTCTTTGGGGTCATTGCGCGTTTCGAGTCTCGAATGTGACGTATCTAATGCCGTCCACTGAACATGCGTTCACGATATTTGTATATTATATGCATTCTGGTTCCACTCGCTTCGCATGTACAGTATATACTGCAGTGTCATGTACTCAGTAGACTCCACCGAAAGAAAAATTCCAGCTAGAGGCACGATGGCGGCGTGATGTGATGGATAAGTACCTAGTACCATCCAGTGCAGTTGTTTGTTGAAGAACCAAAGAGGTCGAGGAGGGTATGTAAGAAGGTCGTTGTCCATTGTACTGTATGAACTATATGCATTATTTCATTTCATTGGCATTTTTCTTGGGACCTGCAGATGAAGACTTTACTTTACCTCCTTTTTTTCGGTCCTCTTTCTCCCTTTGAAGAAGAATTGTCTTTCGCCCTATTTCCAGTGGCGAAGACAAAGCTGTCTAGTGTGCTTGCTGTGGGCGGGTGTCAAGCTATTAAATACTCCGGTTAGGCCGAGAGTCAATTTACTGTTAGTCAAGTGGTTGCTGTCCAGGAGGATTATGAGCTATGTCAATACTACTTACCACACATAGACAAAGGGGTAAGACACTGCAACGACACATGCTGTGTGCCAGATGCTTTTTTATAAAAATTGAGAATAACGTCATTTGATGCAAATGATATGATCATCACTGAAGGATTGTCAGGACCGTGAGTGATCGATCATTGGGCCCATGGCCATGAACGGGGGGACTGCATAAGTGCATGATAAAAGAAAAAAAAAGCAAGGAGTATTATGTGTGTGCAGTAAAAATGTTAGAGCTTCTAGAATCGGTTGAGAACGAGTCCCAACCTGCTGAATTCGAGTGTGAAGGTGCTTCAGGCTGCAGGGATAGAAGAAGAAGAAGTCCGTTACAGTCTATACATTTAATTAAAAAGCAAATTTGTACAGTACATACTCACAGGTGATGATTGAGACTGCAAAGCTGCTCGTTTCGACACTGAAAGGAACAAAACAAGAGACCTTGTTGGGAGTTTTTTTAAGTCTGGAAATCGTAAATAATTAGCAAGTTCGATTGAAGTTTGCCTTGTGGACGGAGCTTGGTTTGCTGCAATCCTGTAATCAGGATTCAGGAATTCGGTGTAATAACAATGATCTTGTTCTTCAAACTCCTGAAAGAGGGATCTAGCCACAGTTGCTCTGTTATTCTCCAGAAGAAAGACGAATATTGATACCTGAGAATGGACATTTCTCCTACACTGTTCGCTTCTCAATCTTCTCCAGACACTGGAAGGTTCTAACAGCGGTCACGCGTCGCTGTTGCACAGCGAACACTGCATGCATGGATGTGTCTCAATTGCGTCGTAACCATTGCTCAGTGCTCTTGAGTAGGTCCCATTTATTTGAGGTTTAGGCCCAAGAAAGACAAACACGCATTTCCAAGCCTGGGCTTCTAATCGTCAGATCCATATGTAAGACATTTCTGCAGCATTTACTAAAGAGAGAAAGCTTCGTTCCAGGAAGGATGGGAAAGCAGGCAGATCTCCCGTTGACACCTGTCGATCAATTTAAGTTTTAGGCTGCCAAGCAGGAAGCACAGCCTTGGGAATCCCGGCCTCAGATCATGCAGACTAAGTCAGAATAAAAGGGCATGGCATAGTCTGATCGCTGGTAGCATGCTAAATCTGGATTAGATATCAGTCTTTCCATAAATAAGAATTCCTGACAAACCATTAATAGCCCCACTCTATGGCTCTGAGCTGTTAGTACCGAAAAAAAGGTATGAGTCTTTTATGTAATAGAAAGTTGGTCAAGAGTAACGTCCAAATCAGTACGGACACGGTTATCCCTTGCTGTCAGCTGAGCTTCTGTCGGAGTTCTGCTTGGTGCAATATTCCACACTGGTCAATCAGATGGCACCAAGTATTATTTAGCCCAAAAGACGTCATTTTGTCCGAATGGTAAGTAGTAATCCTTCAGAATGCCTCGATATTTAAAGGGAATGCTTTGCAAATTGAGTACTGTACGAAGGGGATGCAGTCAAGTCTCGGGGGGCTCATCCTGTTGACCTAGCAAATGGTCTAAAATGAAGGCATGTTAAAAAGCCCGGATTGAGAGGTGCGAGATGGCTAGATGCAATCTAGCAGATGAACAGTTCCCGCACGGGATCCATGCATAGAATAAAAATGGCTCATGTAAAGGTGATTCGATTCCATTGCCTGCAAGAAGAAATCACAGGCATAGCAGATTGTATGCTGCCTGGATTCCGTACTATATTGCACAGGTCAAAATGACGCGTGGCCCATTCTTATTCACTGAGGGGCTTCGATGCCGCACAGAAAATATCTGTAACACATTGTACACGGCATGCAAAGTAAGTTGGGTCGATAACAGGCATTATCCTGTTAGTTGGAAGCTGAGAGTGGATCAATGCTGTCTTGGCCATTTCGACCGGACAATCTAGAAGACCGATTCGCTCCACTAGGTTGCCCTGTAGGATTCACAAAAAACCTCGCGCGATGGTGGGGGCCATCCACGATCGATATGGTCATGTAGAACATCGGCTCGGTAGCTTTTGCCTGGTACAATGCTAACACCACCGGAATCCACGAAGGAAATGGCCAGGTCAAGAGTCATTGGTGACTCATTTTCACAAGCGGCGTGGGACGGCAGAGAATATAGAAAATAGGAACATATGGTCCCGTACCTATGCTGTACCTATATCCGTAAATATTGTCGACCCGGTTCACGATCTTTCTGCACATAAAGAGAAGGCGTTCCATCCCAGCATACCACGAGACGCCCTAGTGAGAGGAAGCATAGTAATGACTGTAAAGGCCTAGGCCCAGGAGATATATGCCTTATATGTATGAGTAGATGGATAGCCGCAAGGGAACCAGTCTCAGTTGAATTCCTTCCTGCCGACTTGTCTGGGGCCAGGAGGCCAAGACAAGTGTAAAAGAACCAGCGACGTCCCAATGCTGGATAGCCATAAAAAAAAGAAAAAAAGGCTAGATCCCCTTTGCCTGAACGTTCTTTGTGGAATGTGGAATTATTGTCGACATCAATCTCCATGATCCTCATTCTCGTTGCTTCCGTCCAGCAAGTCGACCAGGTGTCGATAGCCATCTCGGTATATCGACGACGAAATTAGCCGGTGCCTTTTCGTATTGGTGCATCTGACCAGAGGCTGCTTCGATACCACCGGCCTTTGACCCGAACGGCATCTTTATGCTGACCCGAGTTTGGCTTGCAAATTCATTGTCAATCGCCAGCCATCCCTGTCACTTTGTTGATGTTGGTTCGTGTTGGAGTGGCTAGGTCACCCGCAGCAGACGCTAAGGTTGGAGGACTGCCGCCATACGGCGAGTAGTCTATGCACGTGTCGAGTGAGCAGCAGGTATGGATTAGCAGTCATGGCCATCTGTAGATGTATAGTAATCATGCTTGATCGACACGCACCCGACGACTGTTATGCTGTCGATTCCCTGCACCCATAGGGACTGCGGTATGTGCGTGTGCACTGCGCAGCTCGGGGTCTGCGGAGATTGAGAGCTGCTATCAGGACGCCAGCAGGAGATGACTCTTCCTACCTCCCCCATGTGGAACCCATCGGTGGCTTCGTGCAGGTCATATTCACGGTGGATCGATCTGTACGTGCTCTTCGCACTGGCCAACCATACATTCCCTCAGATTCGTTGGGCGCCAACCCGAGGCGATCACGTCAACCGCTGCGACATGAGGGGTGTATCCAGCTAGAAGCATCGCAGCGGCGGCGGTGCTCCCGTAGACGGCAGCAGATGGCGACCACCCTGGAGGAATGCGGGGCGTGTGGGGTTCTTGAAGCTGCAGCAGCAGACCAGGCCAATCGATTCATCGCTGTCTATCGATAAGAAGGGGAAAAGGCCGAGCAAAGGGCCGTGGTTCTCTGGTTCCTCGGCCTCGCGCTTGAAGCATCCGACGATTATCAGCTTGACGGTACACGCGGAGGCTTCAGCACCCTTGGTGAGAGCAGATACATCTCCTCGTGCGTGCGGGATATGCATTTCGATCACAGTGCCGGCTCCAGGCTAGTCTGAATCCCAGACACTTCTCAGAGGCCCAGCGGTCGTCTCTTGGAAATAAGATTGAACGATGCCTATATAGCAAGGCGACTGGTTGGCCACTCGAGCGGAAGCCACCGACACGGAGCAGTCACCGAAGTTTATGTCGTTGCTATCTCCTGCGCTAGTCCTTGGGGACCGATCAGGATCCATCCCCATCTCGATCATCTCATCCCTCGTGGCAGCACAGACAGAGCCAGAAACCTGGTGCGTGGGTTTGGTCTCTAAACAACCTAGGAACACTCCCATAACCACGACTTCAGCAGATACCTCTCATATGTCCTCTGCTCCGGACTTGCCTCATTGCCCACTGTTGCAGTGGTACCCAGCCACCATGCAAAGTACAGGTTGAGGGAAGGCCATAAGTGTAGTTGAGTTTCTGCAACATCCCACGAGGAGAATGGGCTTAGTTTTGAGAAGCGTCAATGGAGATCATCTGCGTAAGTGGCTGCTGTTTATCTGTCTTTTGATCGCAGTCAGCATGGCCTTTTTTTCCCGCGCACTATCATTATTGACTGGTGGACACACTGCAGCTTTAGCGCGATTCAATCCCAGAAAGCACATGTATTTCCTGGGACCCAAGGCCTCCTAGATCGACAATTCTCACACACGAGAAACTTTTGCATCAGTGCTTTATTTTATGCTGCGGTCCGCAGCATCATCAGACCACATGTCACGGTTGCAGCCATACGTCGCCTGGTCTCTACCTGTTGCAATGGATTTTACTGCAATACCGAATTTGCTTCTGGGTTAACCTGGGTCTCTGGGATAGTGTGTCTCACGATTGAAGATCCGGAAAAATTGTCCGTTTCGAATCAAGCAATGAGGGAAACAGCGAGAATTGTTAAGGCAACACCATCCCCACAGACGGAACGACGACTCGGAAAATTGACCCCTGACATCAAAGGATAATCGGGAAATTTGTTGACCTAACAATCAATGAAGGCATATCGCTCCATCTTTATTTTACTGAAAAGCTGCCTCCTGCATCTGCCATTCTCCAAACAGGTATCCCTCAGTCGCAGATGGCCCTGATGTGGTGTTGTGTGTTACGCAACTAAAATGACTCTCCAGAGCAGATAGTTATTGTTTTCATCTAACCGGAGAGCAGGGCAGTGTACTATGTATGACTCAAAAAAGCCTGGACGCGTGTCCATCACTTCGATGACTAATACAGGCTGCAATGCTGCAACGACAGGCAACTTGATGCGAGATGATGGCAGAGGATTGGATTATCCTGCGCAATTCTACATCCCTTGATCTAACTCACCCTACCGCAGCCCGCAACTAATGCAGATTCGTCCATATGTTCACCGGCAGGAGACCTTCCCAGCAGCTGCTGGAACAGGTATTGATGTGCTGCTCGACTCCCGTGCATGGAAAATACTTAATAAAACTTACTCCTATGCCTTAAAAGGATGATGCACCACACCCCGCTGCGAGAAGTCCCAACTTGCAGAGATTTACCGTGAAGGTTCGTCTTGATTTCGAAGGTAGCTACGATCCCTAAGTTATCCAACGAGCAGCTCCCCCTTGCCACAAGTACAGCAGAAAGATCCGCGAATGTCATCGGAGCCAACTCTATCGACACAAGATGAAACTTCGGAGAGAATATTTCTTCCCGGTTTTCCTGCCTGAGGGGATACCATACATGAGAACTGCCGATTGATACTTGCTGCGAGACCGAAAGCATCATTGTCCTGTCACCAATAGGGATATAGATCGTTGCAACTGCCGACGCGGCACGTCACGTCCCGGGTGGCCCACAATGTTGAGTTAACTAGCCGGGGCTTCTGCTATACACAGTATACTCCGTACGTTATTTCTGCAGGGTCGGGTAGCCGCAAAGAGATGAGGCATTTGTCAATCGACCCTTCGATATCAGTTCCCACTTTGGCTGCGCGGCCCGGAGTTGTGTGCTGTAGGATTCACAAAAATTACTTGATTAATTATTACACAGTT